>OLPS01000093.1_pt1 | contig 118993 bp, 108 predicted proteins | sample 1673071 | NCBI WGS metagenome assembly OLPS01 (sample SAMEA3136752, study PRJEB25190) | human gut metagenome | reverse complement strand
AGTTGGTTAGCGCGCCAGATTGTGGCTCTGGAGGCCAAGGGTTCGAATCCCTTTACCCACCTTTTCTGATAATGGGCTATCGCCAAGCGGTAAGGCACAGGACTTTGACTCCTGCATTCGGCAGTTCGAATCTGCCTAGCCCAGTTTAAATATGGGCCACTAGCTCAGGTGGTAGAGCACTTGACTTTTAATCAAGTTGTCCGGGGTTCGAGTCCCCGGTGGCTCAGTGGAAGCTTATTTCTAAAAAGAGGTAAGCTTTTTTGTTTTATAAATTATGTAACGCAGGTATAATCCGGTTTTGCTTTTTGACGCTGATATTATTTAATAATCTATAATGAGGATTGCAAAAATTACGCAGCAGAGCAGAAATTCGAATATATCAATACGTGGCAAATCTGCTTTTAATACTCATATCAGTTAATAAAAAATATAAAAAGACTACTCTATACAAAATAAATGTATTATAATAGAAAAATATAAACTGAAAATTATAGGGGATAAGTAAGTATCGTCATACTTTTTGGGAAAAAGAGGGAAAATATAGCTATTTTATTTAGGTAAAAATAGGGAAATGAAAATAAAGTAACGGAATAAAATAGAAAAAGAAAGGGGAATCATAATGAAAAGGATGAAAAAAGTTGTATCAATTGTATTGATCATGGCGACTTTGTGTTTACTGACAGGTTGTTCTTTTGTAAAGGCAGAAACGACCATACAGGTATCAGTGGATGCAGATGGAAAAACGGTAAAAGCTGTATTGAAAGCAGATCAGAGTCAGGGATATGAATGGAAATATTTCATAACGAATGGCGCACTTTCAGAATCCGCGTCCAGATTTGAAAATAATATTTTCAGTGATACATATATTCAAAAGTATTCTTATACCTATAATGTATCAAAGGGAAATGAAGATCAGCTTGTATTTGTATTGATCAAGGACAAGGATTATGAGAACGCAAAGGCATATGAATATCCGGTTACAATCGATGACAATGGCAGTGTTAAAATCGGAAACAGAACAGAAAAAACAGTTGGATATTATCCGGATCTGTTAAAAATGATTCAATAGTATAGAAATATAAGTGAAGGTACATGCATAGGATATTTGGTGAACAGGAAATATTCTTTGCATGTGCTTTTTGTTTATAGGAGCGTATGGTATACTGATGTAGAAAGAGCTGGTTGTTGACAGATAGTGTTGTGAGATAACTATAAAATGTATTAGGTGTCAATAAGTCTAAAATGCTTACTTGTGCTAGCACAATCGCATTTAGTACTTTTGACACTTACATCATAAAGTGAATTTGAGATATGTATGATAAGTTATGATAAAAGGACGCTGATAACATGGGATTTGATTATATAAATAAATGGAAAAAACAACGCAGAAAAAGAAAAACGGATTTAAAAATGCTGCAGCATGGGCTGATGAACAGGACAAAATATTATGGCAGTGATATTTTTCAAAAGCCTAATTTTAAAAAAACAGCTAAATTTGTCCAGCATGGGGATGTATCTGTCAGAAAGCACAGTATCAGTGTAGCGCTGACTGCTCTGAGGATCAGCCATATGCTGCCGTTTCACACAAACGATAAGGCAATTGTCAGAGGTGCACTTCTGCATGATTATTTTCTGTATGACTGGCACAAAAATAAGATCAGGCCAAGCAGATTTTATAAATTTTATGAATTGCATGGTTTTACCCATCCGGGTACAGCTTTGAAAAACGCCAAAAAGGATTTCAGACTGACCCCAAGGGAACAGGATATCATTAAGAAACACATGTGGCCGCTGACAGTCATCCCACCGATGTGCAGGGAAGCATGGATCGTGACAGCAGCGGATAAATATTGTTCCCTGATGGAAACATTGCATCTGCATGGGAAGAAAACGAAAAAATAAATTTGACGGGACTTTGTATACACGGCGTGTCAGGATCAGTCGATATATAAAATTCAGGCACAGAAAACGGATATGCAGTCAGATTTATGGAATGATACAGAAATCGGATAAACGGATAGAATGATGAAACAGACTTTATATGAAAAACTGGATGAATTGGCGAAATCGGATATTTATCCTTTCCATATGCCGGGCCATAAAAGGCAATTGCAGGATCAGCAGTTTGGCGATACTTTAAAAATAGATATAACGGAGATTAGCAGCTTTGATGACCTGCATGAGCCGGAAGGAATTTTGAAGGAAGAACAGGAATTTGCTGCCGGATTATATGGGGCGGATCATACGTATTATATTGTAAACGGAAGCACCTGCGGTATTCTGACCGCTGTCAGTGCAGTCTGTCGCTGGGGCGACACGATCGTTATGGCAAGAAATTGTCATAAATCAGTTTACCATGCAGCATATCTCCAGAACCTGCAAATAGAATATATAGAACCTCAAAGATGTAAGGAGGGGTATCCAGTCGGTCCGGTACTTACAAAAGAGATTGAACATGCGCTGCAGCGGGCGGAGCAAAAGCAGGCTGCCAAAGCAGTCATACTGACATCTCCCACTTACGAAGGGGTGCTTTCCGATATCCCGGCGATCGCAGAAATAGTACATGCACACCATGCAGTATTGATCGTGGACGAAGCACATGGTGCACATCTCGGATTTTCAACAGAGTTTCCGCAGTCAGCGGTCAGACAAGGAGCGGATCTTATTGTGCAGAGTCTGCATAAGACACTGCCTGCGATGACACAGACTGCACTTCTGCATATATGCGGAGACAGAGTAGATATGCAGCGTGTGCAGTACTATCTGGATATTTACGAGACAAGCAGTCCATCCTATGTCATGATGGCCTCCATGAGTAAGTGTCTGCATCTGATCGGCGAAGAGAAAGATAGTTTATTTTCGGCTTTTGATGAGAAGTTACAGGATTTTTATGAAATCAGGGAACAGTTAAAACATATTACGATACTGGACGAGGTATGGGCGTGGAATACCTATCATGCCTATATGGATCCGTCGAAGATCAATATCTGTGTGGCAGGCTGCATGAGAGATGGCAGCATCTATACGGGTAAGATGCTGTCAGCAGAGCTTTTGGAGAAATATCATATCGAAACAGAAATGACAGCAGAGCAGTATGTGATCGCGATGACTTCTGTGATGGACACGCAGGAAGGCCTTGACCGGCTGAAGGCAGCATTACGGGAAATTGACAGCAAATTGTCAGTGGCTAAAAGTGGGGAAAGTACGATAACACGATCAGGTTACATGGGCACAGAATTGCCTCTCCGGAGAATATCAGATGAAGAAAAAAATACAGATTTCGACTGCAAAACAGAAAAAAATGTGAAAAATAATGCAGGGCGATCAGCAGGACAGAACAGTATGCTGAATGTTGAGGAAGAGGAAGCAGAACACAGAGCTGACAGTATGCAGACTGCATATACGATCCGTGAGGCGATGGATCATAAGCAGAAGGCTGTGGACTGGAGGGATGCCATAGGACGGATCAGTGCGGAATTTGTGATCGTATATCCGCCGGGCGCGCCTCTTCTGGTTCCGGGGGAAGTGATCACGCAGGAGTTGAACGAGAAGGTAAGGCATTATCAGAAAGTGGGACTCAATCTGCAGGGGATGCAGGACAAGACATTGCAGAGGATCTGTATCGTTACGGAATAGAAAAGTTTTACCGTATCTTTGCCGTTTATTTACATGCAGTGGGGTAAATACGCATTGCAATCCCTTATTAAAAATGAGATAATACAGGAAAAAGCGAAAGGTGGAAAAATATAAATGAGAAAAACGAAAATAATCTGTACAATCGGACCGGCCAGTGAGGGAGAGGACAAGTTAAAGGAATTGATGCTTGCCGGAATGAATGTGGCGAGATTTAATTTTTCCCATGGAACACATGAAGAACAGAAAGCAAAGTTTGCAAGAGTATTGAGGGTCAGCAATGAGCTGGGACTTCCTGTTGCAACCTTATTAGATACAAAGGGACCGGAGATCAGATTACGTGATTTTGAAGGCGGAAAGGCAATGCTTGAGGCCGGTCAGACATTTACACTGACAACAGAAGAGATCATGGGTACAAGCGAAAAGGCTGCGATCAGCTATAAAGGGCTGAAAAATGATGTCAGCACAGGCAGCATGATCCTGATCGATGACGGAAAGATCGAAATGCGTGTAGAGAAGATTACAGATACAGAGATCCAGTGTCGTGTTGTCAATGGCGGTAAAGTATCCAACCATAAGGGAATCAATGTACCGGGTGCTGTTCTTTCCATGCCATATATTTCAGAGGTGGATTATGCAGATATCAAATTCTGTGCAGAAATGGGTTATGATTTCCTGGCAGCTTCCTTTGTCAGAAAAAGAGAGGATATTTTAGAGGTCAGAAAGATCTTAGACGAATATAACAGCAAAGCAAAAGTAATCGCAAAGATTGAAAATATGCAGGGTATCCAGAATCTGGACGAGATCCTCGAGGTTTCCGATGGTATCATGGTTGCCAGAGGTGATATGGGTGTTGAGATCCCGCTGGAGGAAGTACCTGTTTTGCAGAAGCAGATGATCAAAAAGGCAGTTGCTCAGGGTAAACACGTTATTACCGCAACCCAGATGCTTGAATCCATGATCACAAATCCAAGACCGACAAGAGCAGAAACAGCCGACGTTGCCAATGCCATTTACGATGGAACCACGGCGATCATGCTTTCCGGAGAAAGTGCAGCAGGCGCATATCCGATCGAAGCTGTAAAGACGATGGCAAGAATTGCTGAACGTACGGAGCAGGATATCGATTATAAGAGCAGGCTGAAAAAGGTTGAAGATGAAGATGATACGGATATTACAACTGCTATTTCACATGCATGCTGTACAACAGCGATGGATCTGAATGCCAGTGCGATCATCACAGTAACAATGTCAGGCTTTACGGCCGGTATGATCTCCAGATACAAACCGGGCTGTCCGATCATCGGATGCAGCGTAAATCCGAGAGTCTGCAGACAGTTGTCTCTTTCCTGGGGCGTAGCACCGCTCCTTATTGAAAAAGAAGATAAGGCAGATGTGCTGTTTGAAGAAGCAACCAGAGCAGCGGAAAAAGCAGGATACATCAAGAAGGGTGATATCGTTGTTCTGACAGCAGGCGTTCCGCTCGGTATTTCCGGCAGAACCAATATGATCAGAGTGATTGAAGTATAGGAACGGACATGGGCAAAATATTTTATCTGATGGGCAAAAGCTCCTCAGGCAAAGATACAATATACAAACAGTTAATGGCAGATGAAGATCTGCATCTGAAAAACATCGTACTGTACACGACAAGGCCGATCAGACAGGGAGAACAGGAAGGTATCGAGTATCATTTCATAACAGAAGAGCAGCTTGCAAATCTGGAAAAAGAGGGCAGGATCATAGAGCTTCGCGCCTATGATACCTGCTTTGGTATTTGGAAATACTGTACAGTAGATGCACATATCGATTTAGACAGGGAAAATTATCTGATCATCGGAACAATTGAATCCTTCTGCAAAACAAAAGCATTTTACGGAGAAGAAAAAGTGATCCCGCTTATGATAGAGCTGGACGACGGGATCAGACTGCGCCGTGCACTTGATCGGGAAATGGCACAGGATCAGCCAAAATATGATGAAATGTGCAGGCGTTATCTGGCGGATGCGGCGGATTTCTCACCGGAAAAGAAAAAAGAAGCCGGCATTGAAAAGGAATTTCTGAATGATGAGCTGGATGTCTGCATTGCTGAGCTTAAAGAATACATTCTCCATGAAATGAGAAAAAGAATCTGATCCAGAATAGGATTGTACATAGAAATATCTATCTTGCAGGTGCATTTCATGGTATACTAAGATATAATGATGCCAGCGTCAAAAGGTATAAACCTATGTGAGCCTGCTTATATTGGGTAGAATTGCTACGCGCTACGCACGGAACAATTCGTAGGCATCAAATTCGGGGCTTTTGCCCCCGACATCATATAATACAGTTCATTTAAAATTGTTATAACACATAAGGGGGTGGACAGATGGACATTAAAGTAAATCAGACGATGCCCGTAACGCAGACTGATGCAGTCAGCCAGGCGCAGCAGACCGACGGCAGCTTTAAGTTCACACTGGCCAGCCATATTGAAGAGCAGGATCTGCAGGTTCGTCTTACCGCCATGATGGAGGAGATCACCAGACAGGGTGACCGCATTTCCAAAAAGATGGATATCAAAGATATGCGCAGGTATCGTTCGCTCGTGAAATCCTTTTTAAATGAAGTAGTCACAAGAAGCCATAAGTTTTCCAGAGAAAATTTTTTGGACAGGCGGGGCAGACACCGTGTTTATGGGATCATCAAACAGGTGGATGATACGCTGGATGAACTTGCAAGAGAGCTTGTAAAGGATGAAAAAGATCATATTGCGATACTGAATAAGATCGGTGAGATCCGGGGATTATTACTGGATATTTTTACATAGAAACGATGGATTTCCATAGAAGCATACATCATCTGGCAATTGCAAGAGAGAATTATCTTAAGTGAAAACAAATATCATAATGTGCGAAACGAAAAGGGGTAAGGATATGCCTAACTTTAAAGATATTTACGGACAAGAGCAGATCGTGGATCATTTAGAAAATGCGATCGCATCAGGCAAGATTTCTCATGCCTATATTATCAATGGGGAGCGCAGCAGCGGTAAGGAATTTATTGCCAATGTGTTTGCCATGGCGCTGCAGTGCGAAAGTACCGGGCAGGAAAAGCCATGTAATGAATGTCATTCCTGCAAGCAGGCACTTTCCGGTAATCATCCGGATATCATCAGGGTCACACATGAAAAGCCTGCAACGATCGGTGTAGAGGATATCCGTACAGGGGTCAATGACGATATCATCATTAAGCCATACAGCAGTGACTGGAAGATCTATATTATCAGTGAGGCGGAAAAAATGACCGTGCAGGCACAGAATGCACTGTTAAAAACACTTGAAGAGCCGCCTGCTTATGCAGTGATCATCCTGCTGACCTCCAATATTGATTCTATGCTGTCTACGATACTGAGCAGATGCGTGGTATTAAATATGAAGCCTGTAAAGGATGAGATCATCAAAAAATATCTGATGGAAGAGATCCACGTACCGGATTATAAGGCAGATGTCTGTACCGCTTTTGCAAGAGGCAATCTCGGCAAAGCCAAAGCGCTTGCTGCCAGTGAAGAATTTGACAATATCAAAACAGAGGCTGTCAGTCTGCTCAAATATATCCACGATATGGAAATTACGGATATTATGTCAGCGATCAAAAAGATCAATGACTATAAAATAGATATCAATGATTATCTGGACATTTTATCTGTCTGGTATCGTGATGTACTGCTCTTTAAAGCGACAAATGACGCAAATCAGTTGATTTTTAAGGATGAATTGCAGTATATTAAAAAAATAGCAAACCAGAGTGCATATGAAGGCATTGAGATCATTTTAGATGCATTGGAAAAGGCAAAATCAAGATTACGTGCCAACGTTAATTTTGATCTGACGATGGAATTGCTTTTACTGACAATAAAGGAGAATTAAGCATGATAAAAGTTGTAGGAGTCAGATTCCGCAGCGCAGGAAAGATTTATTACTTTGATCCCCAGAAGCTTGATATCAAAAAAGGGGAGCATGTTATTGTGGAAACTGCCCGTGGCGTAGAATACGGAACAGTGGTACTTGGCATTAAGGAAATCGCGGATGATGAGATCACAGCACCGCTCAAACCGGTGATCCGTATTGCAACCCCGAAGGATGACAAGCAGGAAGCTTCCAACCGCGAAAAAGAAAAAAGTGCAATGGCTGTCTGTCTGGAAAAGATCAAAAAGCATAAGCTGGATATGAAGCTGATCGATGCAGAATACACATTTGACAATAATAAAGTGTTATTTTATTTTACCGCAGACGGACGTGTAGACTTCCGTGAGCTTGTAAAGGATCTGGCAGCAGTCTTTAAGACAAGGATCGAGCTTCGACAGATCGGTGTCAGAGATGAGACAAAGATCGTAGGTGGGATCGGTATTTGCGGTCGTCCGCTCTGCTGTCATACATTTCTGGATGAATTTGCACCGGTTTCCATCAAGATGGCAAAGGAACAGAATCTTTCCCTGAATCCGACAAAGATATCCGGTGTCTGTGGCAGACTGATGTGCTGTCTGAAAAATGAAGAAGAAACATACGAAGAGCTGAACAGAAGACTTCCGAATGTCGGTGACCGTGTCACAACGGATGATGGCCTGAAGGGTGAGGTACATAGTGTGAATGTACTGCGCCAGCTTGTTAAGGTTCTGGTAGATGACGGAGAAGAAAAAGAGATCCGGGAATATAAAGTAGAACAGCTGAAATTCCGCAGACGAGGCAGACGTGACAAGGAAGAGCGCGGTGATAAAAAGCAGAGTGCGGAAGATAAGGCATTAAAGGAACTGGAAAACCTGGAGAAAAAGGAAGGAAAATCAAAACTTGATGAAGATTGAGCTTTTAGAAAAGGAAAGGCTTGATGATCTGGGTAGAAAAAATTACAAAATAATCCAAAATCCGGATGGTTTTTGCTTTGGCATGGATGCAGTACTGCTGTCAGGCTATGCCAAAGTCAAAAAGGGGCAGCGTGTTTTGGATCTCGGAACCGGAACGGGAATCATTCCGATCCTGCTGGAAGCAAAAACAGAGGCTTCCCATCTGACGGGACTGGAGATTCAGGAAAAAAGTGCGGATATGGCAAGGCGCAGTGTGCGCTACAACGATCTGGAAGATAAAATTTCCATTGTAACGGGTGATATCAAAGAAGCAGGAAGCCTGTTTGGCGCTGCTTCTTTTGACGTTGTGACTTCAAATCCGCCGTATATGATCGGCGGACATGGGCTGCAGAATCCATCCATGCCCAAAACGATCGCAAGGCATGAGGTGCTCTGTGATCTGGAGGATGTGGTCAGGGCTGCGTCGACAGTTTTAGTACCGGGCGGTTATTTTTATATGGTACACAGACCTTTCCGACTGGCAGAGATCATCACAGTAATGACAAAATATCAGTTAGAGCCGAAACGGATGCGTTTTGTATATCCATATGTGGATAAAGAGCCCAATATGGTGCTGATCGAGGCAAAAAAAGGCGCAAATTCCCGTGTGACGGTGGAAAAACCGCTGATCGTATACAAAGCAGTAGGCGAGTATACAGATGAGATTTATGATATTTATAAGCCGGAAGTGTATGATAAAAGAAATCATGACGGACAGGAAAGCAGCGAAAAACAGAAATTATAAAGCTGAAAGAAAATAGAGAGGAAAAACATGGCACAGGGAACTTTATATTTATGTGCGACGCCGATCGGAAATCTGGGAGATATGTCGCCCCGTATCCGGGAGACTTTATCACAGGTCGATCTGATCGCTTGTGAGGATACGAGAAACAGCATCAGGCTTTTGAATCATTTTGAAATTCATACGCCGATGACAAGCTATCATGAGTATAATAAGGTAGAAAAGGCATATGCTTTAATAGAAAAAATGAAAGAGGGGGCTGATATTGCTCTGATCACGGATGCTGGAACGCCCGCGATCTCCGATCCGGGAGAAGTTTTAGTAAAGATGTGTCAGGAAGCAGGCATTACCGTTACTTCCCTGCCCGGACCTGCTGCCTGCATCACGGCGCTTACTCTGTCAGGGCTGCCAACGAGGAGATTTTGTTTTGAAGCTTTTTTGCCGGCAGATAAAAAAGAAAGACAGCTTATTCTGGAAGATCTGAAAACTGAGAAAAGAACGATCATTTTATACGAAGCGCCGCATCATCTGATCAAAACATTGCAGCTTTTGTTTGATACACTTGGTGACAGACGCATTACGATCTGCCGGGAGCTGACAAAGAAATTTGAGACAGTCATGCCAACGACACTTGCAGAGGCACTTTCCTATTATGAAGCAAATGAGCCGCGCGGTGAATATGTGCTTGTGATTGAAGGAAAGAGCCGGGAAGCGGTTTTAGCAGATCAGCGGGCTGTTTATGAAGAAATGTCCATGGAAGAACATATGGCATTGTATGAGGAGCAGGGAATGGATCACAGGGAAGCGATGAAGGCGGTTGCAAAAGACCGGGGGATCAGCAAACGAGAGGTTTACAATTATTTAATAAATGTAAAAAAATAGGGAATTCTATTTACAATGCAATCCGTGCATATTATAATCATGTAGCAAAGAGCGCCAATAGAATAATGGAATACTTATTTTACGAATTTTAAAGGAGAACGAAATATGTTAGAAAGAGTTGTAGAAATTATCAAAGAGCAGTTAAATCTGGATGGAGTGGAAATTACGGAAGATTCTTCTTTCAAGGATGACTTAGGAGCAGATTCCTTAGATTTATTTGAACTTGTTATGGCATTTGAAGAAGAATACGGTGTTGAAATCCCTTCTGAAGATTTAGAGAAGATCACTACTGTAGGTGATATTGTAGAGTATATGAAATCAAAAGGTGTAGAAGCTTAAGTATTCTATGTGAAGAGATATACCGCAATCAGCTTATAAAAAACGAACGATCAGGAAACTCGCTATCACGCCCGCCAGGGTTGCAACAAGTGCACCGGGCAGTGTGTAGCGGGTTTTCTTTATTTTTGCAGCTATAAAATAAACGGACATGGTGTAAAAGATGGTTTCGGTCGAACTCATGATGAGAGAAGTCAGAAGTCCGGTCCGGCTGTCCGGTCCATATTCCTTGAAGATATCAAGGACAAGCCCAGTTGCGGCAGAAGAGGAAAACATTTTGATGAGCAAAAGGGGCATGATCGGAGCAGGAATATCAGCACCGGAAAACAGCCGGCTGCACAGACTTCCCACAAAATCCAGAAAGCCGGAAGCCCGCAGGACTCCAACTGCGATCATCAGTCCGATCATCGTGGGTGCGATCGAGATAACAGTCTGCATACCAGACCTGGCACCTTCTAAAAATTCATCATAGACATTGACATGTGCACTGATCCCATATGCTACGATATAAAAAATGAGAAGTGGGATGATGATATTGGAGAGATTCGCAAGAATGTTCATGGCTCAGATCCTTTCCGTTTTATATATTTATGCATGAAAAGCAGACGACAGATTTTTACTAAAATGACTGCTATGTACTGCATGATTGGTATATCAGGTTACATTTAAGAAGGACTTCTGTCGGCAAATTTGATAAACAAAATGCCCGCAAGCGTGGAGCAGGTCGTGGCAAGTATGGCGGGCATGATAATAGAAGTCGGTGTTACGCTGCCATATTGGCTGCGGTAGACGATGATATTAACCGGAATGAGCTGCAGGGAAGAAATATTCAGGATCAGGAAGTTGCACATTTCATTGCTGGCAGCAGTCGGATCCTTGCAGGCTTTGTTTTTTCGCTGTATTTTGCCAAGTTCCTCCATGGCTTTCAGTCCCGCGGGGGTACATGCCCAGCCCAGCCCTAAAATGTTGGCGACCACATTGGTGGAAATGTATTCGAGAGCAATATCTTCATAGCGCAGGCGCGGAAACAGAAACAAAAGAAACGGGCGGAGCTTTTTCGTCATGGATGCGATAATGCCCGCTTTTTGGGCGATCTGCATGAGACCGACCCAGAGTGCCATGACACCAAGCATTGTAATGCAGAGTGTTACGGCTTCTTTTGCGCTGTCAAGTGCCGCATTACTGAGTTCTGCCATATGGCCTGTCAGCGATCCGTAAATAATGCCAATGATGATCATAAATGCCCAGATATAATTCAGCATATATATTCCTTTCCTGTATGTTCTGCTATTTCAGTATATGAGGCAGGGCATGGGCAAAATACTGCTAAATAAATTATAAAATATGATATAAAAACAGGAACAGCATATAACCGCAATCACGTTTGGCTACCTTGCGAAATGTAATGAATTTGTATAACAAATTCATTATGCAGCCACCACACATCGGCGAAGCCGATTTTATATGTGTGGTGGTTCACGTATATCTTGCTCGTATTTTACCCGGCTCTGGTCGAAAAAGAGCGTTTCGATCTCGCCGCCGGGTAAACGAGCGATAAATCTACTTACGGTGCCAGGTACTTTTCGCTTAAATTCTGCATGGAATGTTGAAAAACTTTGCTTCATCATCTATAATCTTTTATACAGGGGTTATCTGGGAACTTACAGCTGTTTCATTTGGAGATACAGAAGATGAAGTTCCAAATAGGTATCGTGATGAAAGAAAAGGAGAATAGCAAAATGAGACTGATTACACGTTCAGATTTTGATGGACTTGCATGTGGTGCACTTTTAAAGGAAGCAGGGATTATCGATCATTGGAAATTCGCGCATCCAAAGGATCTGCAGGATGGACTTGTAGAGGTAACAGAGGATGACTGTCTTGCCAATGTGCCATTTGTAGAAGGCTGCGGTCTTTGGTTCGACCATCATTCCAGTGAACATGAGAGAATGCAGCTCGAGGGTAAATATAAAGGCGAAAGCCGTGTAACACCTTCCTGTGCACGTATTATTTATGAATATTACGGCGGAAAAGAAAAATTCCCGCAGTTTGACGATATGATGGAAGCTGTTGATAAGGTAGACAGCGGTAATCTGACGATCGATGATGTACAGAATCCAAAGGGCTGGGTACTCATTGGTTTCTTAATGGATCCACGTACAGGACTTGGACGCTGGAGAGATTTCACGATAAGCAATTATCAGCTGATGGAAAAACTGATCGATGCCTGTCGTACTATGACAACGGAAGAGATCTTAAATCTGCCGGACGTGAAGGAACGTATCGAAGTATACTTTGAGCAGACAGAAAAGTTCAAAGAAATGGTCAAGGCGCATACAAAAGTAGACGGAAAGGTGATTATTTCCGATCTGCGCGGTGTAGATCCGATCTACTCCGGTAATCGTTTCATGATCTATTCCATGTATCCGGAGCAGAATATTTCCGCATGGATCGTAAACGGTAAGGGCGGACATGGCTGCAGCGCAGCAGTTGGTTACAGCATTTTAAACAGAACCTCCGATGTCAATGTCGGAAGCCTGATGCTGAAATACAACGGCGGCGGACATAAAGCAGTCGGAACCTGTCAGTTTACGGATGAGACAATGGAAACAGAGCTTCCGAAGATGCTCGCTGAGCTTTGCGAAATGAGCAATAAATAACAGAATGCGGATTGAAGAATCTGTATCTTTCATTTTTGAAGGATACAGATTTTTTGTTATGGTGACGAGGAAAATGCACGCATCTCGTCTCTGTTATGATGAGGAAAAAAAGATTATAAAAATAACAGTCGACAAAATCCATGCATAAGGGTTAGAATAAACTAACATAAGTAAGACTGTTCAAAGAGGAGAAAAGAAAATGCAGGAAGAAAAGATTAAACCGGTATTAAACGGAGCAGCGGAGACTATGCTGCAAAGCTTTTATGCAAGAGCAATGTACAGCAAAAATCCAAAGCACCGTTTCAAAGATGCAAAGGCAGAGGAGATCGTAGCGAAGCTTGACTATGATTTTTCCAAAGCGGGAAAGGATCAGACAATGAGCGGTGGTGTTATCGCCAGAACTGCAGTGTTGGATGAGCTTGTATCTGATTTTATTCAAAAAAATCCTGACTGCACAGTTGTAAACATTGCCTGTGGTCTGGATACCCGTTTTTACCGGATGGATAATGGCAGGATCACCTGGTACAATCTGGATCTGCCTGAAACAATACAGGTGCGTGACTCTGTATACAGAGAGAAAGGCCGTGTTTCAACGATTGGTTGTTCCTGCTTTGATCCTGCATGGCCAAAGCAGGTAATAAAAAGAGGAAAAATGCTCTTTATCATAGAAGGTCTGACCATGTATCTGACAAAGGAGCAGGTAGCGCAGATGCTTGTGATCATCCGGGATAACTTTGATAATGCCTATGTGATCATGGAATGTCTGTGTCCAAAATTTGTGAATAAAGAGAAGGTGGAAAAATCTATCCAGTCCACAGGTGCGGTCTTTACCTGGGGCGCAAACAGCTTTGAGGAGCTGGGAGATGTGGCAAAAGGCTTTTGCAAGGTAAAGAATGACAACATCCTGCGTGGTATGTGGGTGTTAAATCCGGCATTTAAGCTGGTGACTTGGCTTCCTGTCATGAGGAAAATGTCACAGAAAATACTGGTATTTGAAAAGGCATAAAAACGGACTAGATCAGCCCCATCGTTTTCAGGATAAACAGCCAGAAGGTCAGGGAAACGGAGCTGAGCAGCGTTGTCAGGACGATCACGCTGGATGTCAGAACACCTTCATGACCCATATTTTTTGCCATGATATAGCAGCTTGGCGTTGTCGGAGCACCGAGCATGATGAGCAGGGATACCATCTTTTCGCCTGTAAAGGAGAAATGGGCAGCGACCGGCAGAAAGACTGCACACTGCACAAAGAGACGGATAAAAGAGGCTGTAAGAGCAGGTTTGATCCGTCCGCAGGCTGCTTTGACCTCAAAGCCCGCACCAAGTGCGATCAAGGCAAGCGGTGTTGCCATGACAGACAGGTTGGACATTGTTTTTGTCACAAGGAATGGCAGCTTGATCTGGGAAACAGAAGCCAGCAGACCAAACAGAATACCTAAAATAATAGGATTTGTCGCAATTCCTTTGAGGGATTTGACAAGTCCTTTTTTATCGAGCTTGTGTTCACCCGGACCTGTAAAGGACAGGATCAGGACAGCAAGGATATTGTAAAGTGGCACACTCCCGATGATCATGAGTGGTGCGATCGTTGCTTTGCCATAGATATTCTGGATAAAGGCCAGTCCGAGGACAGCAGCACTGCCACGATAGCTGCCTTGTACAAATTCGCCGATAATGTCTTTATCTTTCAGGAAAAGAGATGCACCGGTCATAATAACGGTAAAGCAGATTAAAGTGGCAAAAAAGCAATACAGAACATAGCCTGTGTCCCAGACACTGAAAAAGTCTGCCTGATAAAGATCCAGAAACAGAAGCGCGGGTAATGTTACTTTAAAGTTGAATTTATTGGCGACAGTCACGAAACTGTCATTCAGCATATGGATCTGCTTGAGCACATAGCCTATGACGATCGTTAAAAAGATTGGTAATGTTACATTTAAACTGAAGATTAAATTTTCCATGACAAACTCCTGTTTTTGTGTGGAGGATTTTACTCCCGGACGGTTACAAGTGTATATAAAATAAGGTATAATAAGCATTGAATGTACCTATGCGATTTTAGTACAAATATATTTATTTGTAAAGACGGGCGTATATCCGGAAAGGTCTTAAAAAGGCAATTTTACAAATATTTTCTGAGTAGTTGGAAGGAAACGGAGAAGCAGCGGATCAGGGATTAATTTATCAGATAAAATGAAGGATGAGGAAACAGGAATGCAGGCAGAAACTATACAGATACTGGGAATCGTCATTGCCGCCATTGTGGCAGCAGTATTGTTTATATGGATACTCTGGCAGATCCTGCGTAAAAAGGAAACGCCCTTAGATGAAATGGAGGGCGTGGAATTCGAGCAGTATTGCGCAGAGCTTCTGCGAAACAGAGGGTTTATTGATGTGAATCTTACCAAAGCAAGCGGTGATTTTGGAGTGGATATTCTGGCAGAAAAGGATGGCGTGACTTATGCCATCCAGTGTAAGCGATATGCGGATCCGGTCGGCGTGAAGGCAGTGCAGGAAGCGTTTGCGGGCAGGGAATATTATGACCGCATGGTAGGAGCGGTTCTGACGAACCAGTATTTTACCGCTCCTGCGGTCGCAGCAGCCAAAAAGCTGAAGATCCTTCTCTGGGACAGAGGTTATCTGGACAGTATGATCGAGGAAAGACGTGTATAGCTGTCAGGACCATGTGACAGGAAGAAGGTGTGGAATGCGAGATCTGAGTAGGGAATCTGCTCTTTCTCGCATTTTTTTTGATACAGCTCTTTGCAGGCAAGAAGCTGTAAATAGCCGCCGTAGTATTTTAAATAGGTGCCCGGTTCGTTGATGAGGTAAGTGTAAACATTTGCAAGTTCCTGTGGCTCTGTAATACCGATCTTTGCCAGATAAGGGGCAATATCGGGAAGGCAGGCGGATTCTGCATGAATCCGGATATCCAGATAGCAGAGCAGACAGATCTGGATCTCGCGGGAAAGCCGGAGCATATGGGAATATGCCTTCTGCTCTTCCTTTTCATAGGCGTGATCGAAGGACAAAAGCTCTACGTACATTGCCCAGCCCTCGCTGTAGCCCGGGAAATTCATGACATAGCGCAGGATATTTTCCCGCGTAACCCCCTGCGAGGAAAGAAAATAGACATTCTGGAACATATGGCCGGGAAATCCCTCATGCGCCAAGGTAGTGTACATTGTCAGATAATCGGTTTCGGGATTGACATAGATCACATTATTGACGTTGCTGATCTCGCCCGGTCTGCAAAGGGAAAGACGCGGTGTAAAATAGTAGGCTGGCGCCGTATACGGAGCAAGTGCTGTGGGGATCTCTTTTACCGTAACGGGGGAAGAAGCCGGAAGTGGTGGAAAAAGAGCCGACATCTGCTCCTGCAAGGTGGATAAGTAGGTATCTGGAGCAGGCAGCTTAGCAGAGGCATCGGAGAGATCAGACAGAGTGTCTATCGGATATTTCTGCCGATACGCCGCAAGCTCCGCGTAAAGCGTCTGCAGTCTTTCGGAAAGCTGATTTGCAAGTTCCTCGGTTGTCAGATCACAGCCGATCTGCTGCTGCACCAGATAGGTGTAATAGGCTTTACCGTTTTTGTACTGACAGAGTCCGCGCTGCTCTTTTCCCTCTTCCTTTAGCAGCAACAGAGAATCCCCCAGCTTTTCATAAGCCGGCTGAACAAGTGTATGCAGGATGCGGGCATGGTCGGAAGCGTAGTAAGCATATTTTTCAGTATCTTTCTCATAGACCTGCTTCAGGTTTTGCAAAAAACAGTCTGTAAAAAGGGCTTCTCCTTTCTCAGATGCCATAAAATCACATTGGGAAATGACCATGGAAGCGTCTTCGGAAGCCATAAACATGCCAGCAGCGGCTTTATCCGTTTCATAAGCGGCAAGACTGTCAAAATAAGAAGGGATCAGCGACAGAAGCGCCAGATAGGATTTGACATCTTTCTCATTTTCCATGCTGTATTCTGCCAGCAGAACAGGAAGAGAGGTGTGTATCCCACTGGTCGGACTGAGTGGTTCCTCAAAATAGGGAAATTTTGTACCTTCCTGCCTTTTTTCGAGATAGGAAGTCAGGATTTCATAGGTTTCCTGTGTATGGACAGGCAGGTGTGCAGGTGATATACCGGAAAGTGTCCGGCGGAGCTTTTGCAGAGTTTCACCTTCGGCAAGATAGGTTTCCCGGTCGTAGCAGGGCAGGCTGCAGACAGCCGGATCGATCCCGAATGTGGAAGGATCTGTCAGGGTGAAATGAAGGCTCAGACTGTCATTTTCATAAGCACTTTGGAGGTAGCTGTCCGAAAAACGGGCAAATTTCTCCTCAGGGGAATTTTTTTGGATAAGATACAGGGAAAACAGAAAGGCGAAGGTCAGAGCGGTTAAAAACAGGGAAGAACGTAGTTTTTTCTTGGGATACATGAAAAGCTCCTGCAGGAAATGTTATTTCATCTTATGCAGATCTGTCTGCAGATATGAGGGATGAACGAAGCCTGCAGGATTGCAGAAAATGTGTGGAAACAGAGATCTGTGGTATGAGTCCGGGTGGAAGTCCAAAGCCGGAATATGTGAATAAGGATCTGTATTGCTATACCGGACAGAACAGATAAAGTAATAGGGACAGAATACTAAAAAACAGAAACAGCAGTTCAAACAGTATGTATTTTCTGCCGGGATGTTGCATCCGCCACAGAGCATAGCCCGGAAACAAAAGAGCATAGCCGCTGAATAGGTAACGTGCGTTCATGGTACAGATGAGCGGATAACGGAAGCAGAAGATGATATAACTGATCAACAGGGCACCATTTCCGACACCGATCAGAAGTCTGATGGCAGGATCTCCTGCTTTGGAAAAGCAGTAAGAGGTACTTGTGCAAAACAGGATCAGGGACAGGGCAAAGCCAAGCAGTGTGAAAACAGGCGCAAGCATTTCCCAGAAAGAAGTGCGGAATACAAGGATCCCTTCGTCATAAAGCAGCGTCAGGATCGTCTGTCCCCAGATATTGGCACTGTTTGAAAGATCCCACCAGTCGATCGTATGTGCTGTAAAAATGCGGAGTGTGGGAAAGCCCATGCGGTAGGCAAAGCCATAGCCTTCCACATTCTGCCAGGTGGCATAGCCTGTTGCATCTACGACATAAGAAAATGGCAGACCATACAGAATCAGGTTCCGGAGTACCCAGGAAAGGGAAAGCGGAATGCAGATCACGGCAAACAAGATATATTGTTTAAGCAGCGCTTTTCTATCCTTTGTTTTAATCAAATGGTACAGAAAGACAGCACCGACACCGGGCGCAATAAGGACGCCCGATGTTTTGGACAAGGTGGCAAAAATGATAGCAGCAGCAATTTTCATGATGTTTCCGGTATTGGGATCAGAATGCCAACGCAGCGTGTAAAAAAGAGCCATGACACAAAAAAGCGTCATCAGACAGTCGTTGTTCAGCTGCGCACCCAGAAAAAATAAGGTCGGAAAAAAGGATACAAGGGCGGTCAGACAACAGAGCAGCTTTTCTGAAATTTTAAGCTGCTTCAGGATACGATATAGAAAAACGGAGATCAGCACGGAAAATACCATATTGACATATTGCAGCATTTCAAAGGCATTTATCAGATTAAGATTATCTGTACCATGGTAAAAAAGCTGCAAAATAATGGCACCAACTATGTAAAATAGCGGTGGATGGTAATATTGTCCCATAAATTCCGGTGAAAAATCCGGCAGATGGTGATATTGGTATAAATACTGGATGTAGCCAAGATGTCCATAGGTAATGGACTGCCAGTCAGACAGATCACCGAGATCGTGGTTCGTATTATAGTAAGGAACTGCATAAGCATAGAAAAAGCGTGCAGCTGCGCCAAGAAGCAGGAGCAGCATACAGATCATGCGGGGAGAAAAGAAAGCCTTTATATTCGATTTTGACCCTGTTTTGTGTATATTCATCAGAAGAACCCTCCTTAAAAACTGTATCATGAACGGAAAGTGCTGTCAAAGCGCAAATATTTTTGATATACTTACGCTATGATGAGGATTGTGGGAGTGCGTAGCACAGAACAATCCGCAGGCATCAAAGCCGGGAACTTTTGACCACGGTATCATGCTATAAAAGGGACAGGAAGGGAGAATAGACCGGAATGAAAATGGAAATCCGCAGAAAAGATGTCATATTGGTATGTCTTTTCACAATCGGCTTTTTCTGTATTGCACTTTGGGGGCTTGGAAGCCACAGCATTCCGCAGACGGAGCAGGAGCTTTCGGCGCGCGGGGACGGCGCAAAGGAGGTAGTGCTTTACTTTGAAGAAGGGCAGCAGCTTTCGGATCTTCTGCTGTTTATCGGATATCGGGCAGCGGGGGAAGTGACGGTGTCTGTTGCAGCAGGAGCTGACTGGCAGATCGTACAAAGCGGGGAAGAACTGGATTCCGTGTTCGCATGGAATGAAATCCCTGTTTCGTATCGGACAACCTGTCTGGGGCTGGTATTTTCGGATGCTTCGGTGAATTTAATGGAGCTGGTCTGCTTAGATGAGAATGGAGAGCCTGTTTTACCGGTGAATGCCATGCAATATCCGGCACTTTTTGATGAACAGGAGCTTTATGAGGATGGTATTACCTATCAGGATCAGACGATCTTTGATGAGATTTATCATGGCAGAACTGCCTACGAATTTCTGCATGGACTGCCTATTTATGAAAATACACATCCGCCGCTTGGAAAGACACTGATCTCTGTCGGAATTGCGGTCTTTGGTATGAATCCGTTTGGCTGGCGGTTTATGTGTGTCGTTTTCGGAAGCCTGATGATGCCATTTATCTATCTGTTTGGTCTGCGTCTGACAGGAAAAACGAGATATGCCTGTCTGGCAGCAGTCCTGCTTGGAACGGATTTTATGCATTTTACACTTTCCAGAATTGCCACGATCGATATCATAGTCGCGTTTTTTATTCTTGGTATGTTCTATTTCATGTATGCATTTGTGTCGTCGGAAAAACGGCGGTATCTGCTGCTTGCCGGTCTGTTTACGGGACTTGGCTGTGCAACGAAGTGGACGGGGATTTATGCGCTGTGTGGACTTTTTGTCGTTTTTCTTCTCTGGATGATCGGAAAGATCAGAAAGATCGGTGTAAAGAAGGAAACAAGGCGTTACTGGACCTGGCTCTGCCTGCAGTGTATCGGCTGTTTTATACTTCTGCCTTTCACAATTTATACGCTGTCTTATATTCCGTTTGTCCGCATCTATCCGGATCAGAATCTGCTGCAGCATGTACTTTCCAATGGAGAGCTGATGCTTTCCTATCACAAAGCTACGATTTTTGATCATCCGTATGCTTCACCGTGGTATAGCTGGCTGTTTGACTGGAAACCGCTGCTTGACAGCAGGGAATATCTGGCGGGGGATAAGGTCAGCGTGATCGCAACCTTTGGCAATCCGGTCTTGTATTTTGCAGGACTTTATGCATATGGAAAAGAACTCTGGCGTACGTTCCGTAATAAAGATAAAAATGCAGCAGTGCTTGTGTTGTATTATACGGTCATGTTGCTTCCATGGATCTTTATCAGACGGACGGTTTTTATCTATCAGTATTATGTCTGCTCTGTTGTGCTCGTCCTGCTGCTCTGCCACAGTGTCAGCCAGAAAGAAGGCGGGCAGGAAAAGAGAGCTTACTGGGGACTGCTTGCAGCTTCGGTTCTTTTATTTGTGGTCTTTTACCCTGTCATATCGGGGCTTGTTGTGCCAGCAGCCTATATCAGGCAGGTGATCCCATGGCTGCCCAATTGGAGATTTCTGTGATAGGAGGGGCTTTCTGCAGGTAATGTGTTTGACATCTAATATCTGCTGTGTTACATTTATTACATATCGGGTATACTCATAAAAAGGCAGTGAGAAAGAGAGTACATTTGCAGGAAGTTTTCAGAGAACATCCTACGGGCAGGGAAGCAGAAACAGTTCTGATCTGTGGAAATGTCCGGTCTGTGAGGGATGGATGGAATGCACTTGGAAGATGGCTTTTGAGCAGCGCACCGAGGTCACAGGGCTTAGGCTGCGACAGGTTCCGCCTGTTATAGCGGAGGAGTATCGAAAGGATCGATACTTGCTGAGGTTTCGGGTGTGAGCCCGGAATAAAACAGAAGTGGTAACGCGTTTATTCGCCTTCTGGAGGGAAACCTTCAGAAGGCTTTTTTGTAGCGAGGAAGGAAACCAAGCGACAGCGAAGCTGGCATTTGGTTTCACCCGAGCGTACAACGAGAAAATCAGAGAGCAGCGAAGCTGCGGCGCTACGAAGTAGCGGGATTTTCGAGCTTGCAAGAGGAAGGAAACCAAGCGACAGCGAAGCTGGCATTTGGTTTCACCCGAGCGTACAACGAGAAAATCAGAGAGCAGCGAAGCTGCGGCGCTACGAAGTAGCGGGATTTTCGAGCTTGCAAGAGGAAGGAAACCAAGCGACAGCGAAGCTGGCATTTGGTTTCACCCGAGCGTACAACGAGAAAATCAGAGAGCAGCGAAGCTGCGGTGCTACGAAGTAGCGGGATTTTCGAGCTTGCAAGAGGAAGGAAACCAAGCATTGTCGTATATTTGCGCAGCAAATGTACGGCGAAATAACCTGCGTAGCAGGTTATAGAAGTGTTCACCCGAACGTGTGCTGTCATGTATCGAAGATACATGATATAGCCTCAGCCCATCACCGAAGGTGATTATACATGGCTGAGGTTCACATGAGAGAAAATCAGAGAGCAGCGAAGCTGCGGCGCTACGAAGTAGCGGGATTTTCGAGTCAGAAAAGAAAGAAAAAGGAGAGAAAAAGATGAACAAAGGCAAATATTATATGACAACGGCGATCGCCTACACCTCAGGCAAACCGCATATCGGGAACAGCTATGAGATCGTACTGGCGGATGCGATCGCACGTTTCAAAAGAGCGGACGGATACGATGTATTCTTCCAGACCGGTACAGATGAGCATGGTCAGAAGATCGAGCTCAAAGCAGAGGAAGCAGGCGTATCTCCGAAGGAATTTGTAGATAAGGTAGCAGGTCAGATCAGAGAGATCTGCGATATGCTGAATACTTCTTATGACAAATTCATCCGTACAACAGATGATTATCATGAAAAACAGGTACAGAAGATCTTTAGGAAATTATACGAGCAGGGAGATATTTACAAGGGCGCATACGAAGGTATGTACTGTACACCTTGTGAATCCTTCTGGACAGAGTCACAGCTTGTAGACGGTAAATGCCCGGACTGTGGCAGAGAATGTAAGCCTGCAAAGGAAGAAGCATACTTCTTCAAAATGAGCAAATATGCAGATCGTCTGATCGAGCATATCAATACACATCCGGAATTTATCCAGCCTGTCAGCCGTAAGAATGAAATGATGAACAACTTCCTTCTGCCGGGTCTGCAGGATCTGTGTGTATCCCGTACTTCTTTCAAATGGGGTATTCCGGTAGATTTCGATGACAAACACGTTGTATATGTATGGCTGGATGCCCTTACAAACTATATCACAGGTATCGGCTATGATGCGGACGGAAACAGCACAGAGCAGTACAAGAAGCTCTGGCCTGCTGATCTGCATCTGATCGGAAAGGATATCATCCGTTTCCATACGATCTACTGGCCTATTTTCCTGATGGCACTCGGTGAGCCGCTGCCAAAGCAGGTATTCGGACATCCGTGGCTTCTGCAGGGCGATGGCAAGATGAGTAAGTCAAAGGGTAACGTCATTTATGCGGAAGATCTGATCAATTTCTTCGGTGTAGATGCAGTCCGTTACTTTGTACTGCATGAGATGCCATTTGAAAATGACGGTGTGATCAGTTGGGAACTGATGGTAGAACGTCTGAATTCCGATCTGGCAAATACACTCGGAAACCTTGTAAACAGAACCATTTCCATGAGCAACAAATACTTTGGCGGCGTTGTGGAAAACAAGGGTGAATCCGATGATCCGGCGCAGAAAGCGATCGATGCGGATCTGAAGGCTGTCGTAACAGACACATACAAGAGAGTTGCAGGGAAGATGGATGACCTGCGTGTCGCAGATGCGATCACAGAGATCTTTGTTCTCTTTAAGAGATGCAATAAATATATTGATGAAACAGAGCCATGGGTACTTGCCAAGGATGAGGCAAAGAAGGATCGTCTTGCGACCGTTCTTTACAATCTGGTAGAAGGTATCACGATCGGTGCTTCCCTGCTTGAGCCGTATATGCCGCAGACGGCAGAAAAGATCGTAGCACAGCTGAATACGCAGATCAGAAGCTTTGATGACATTGAAAAATTCGGGCTGTATCCAAGCGGCAATAAAGTAACGGAAAAACCGGAGATCTTATTTGCCCGTCAGGATGTGGAAGAAGTTGTTGCAAAGGCTGACGAAATGTTTGAACAGAGAAGAAAAGAAGCCGGAATCCCTGCAGAGGAAGCAAAAGAGGAAGAGGCTGTGATCGATGTCGAAGCAAAACCGGAGATCACCTTCGATGATTTCGGAAAAATGCAGTTCCAGGTAGGTGAGATCGTTTCCTGCGAAGCTGTTCCGAAGAGCAAAAAGCTGCTATGCTCACAGGTAAAGATCGGTTCTACGACGAAACAGATCGTATCTGGTATCAGAGCACACTATACACCGGAAGAAATGGTTGGTAAGAAGGTTATGGTTCTTGTGAACTTAAAGCCTGCAAAACTTGCCGGTGTATTAAGCGAGGGTATGCTTCTGTGTGCAGAAGATGCAGAAGGCAATCTGGCACTTGTGACACCTGAAAAACCGATGCCTGCAGGCGCAGAGATCTGCTAACTGAAAGGGGATAATTTTGATCCGGACTGAAGAATTTACATTTGATTCCCGTGACGGAAAAACAAAATTACATGCAATGCGCTGGCTTCCCGAAGGGGAGCCCGTTGCTGTATTGCAGATCATTCATGGGATGAATGAATACATCCGCCGTTATGATGCATTTGCAGCCTATATGGCGGAAAGAGGCTTTGTCGTGGTGGGAGAAGACCACCTCGGCCATGGCGAAAGTGTTCCGGAAGGGGGCACTTACGGTTATTTTTGTGAAAATGATCCGGCGACGATCATAGTCAGGGATGTGCATAGACTAAAGAAGCTGACACAGCAGGACTATCCGACACTTCCTTATCTGATCCTGGGACACAGCATGGGTTCTTTTATCCTGCGTAATTATATTACCAGATACGGAACGGGCATCAGCGGTGCGATCATCTGTGGCACCGGAACGCCGAAAAAGAGCCAGCTTGTGGGCGGTAAGCTGCTGACTTCAATCCTTGGGAAGTTGAAGGGTGATACGTATGTCAGCAAGCTGGTAAATGAGATGAGCACAAAGGCTTATATGAGCGGAGAAGGAATGGAAACGGAGCTTGACTGGATCTGCTCTGACCGGGCAGTGCAAGAGGCTTACGCAAAGGATCCGCTCTGCTCCGGCTTTACTTTTACCGTCAATGGCTACCATACGCTGTATGAGCTGGCACATCGTATGCAGAAGAAAGAGAATCTTGAGAAAATACCAAAAAAATTACCGATTCTGATCGTATCAGGTACAGAAGATCCGGTTGGTGACAGAGGAGAAGCGCCGAAGGCACTTTATGACACGCTCCTGCATCTGGACATTACCAAAACAACGCTGAAGCTGTATAACGGCGCGCGTCATGAGCTGTTAAATGAAAAGATCAAAGAGACTGTTTATTATGAACTGTACAACTGGATGGAAATCGTGTTAAATGAGCTGCAGTAAATGCAGCAGGTTATTTCACAGGAGGTTTGAATCGTATGAAGAAACTAATCACACTGCTGTTTTCCGCAGTTTTACTGCTTTCGATGCCTGTTATGGCAGCAGAAGTAGATCAGAGCAGGATCGTCAATATTGACGCGTCCAAATCGATCATCGCACTTGGCGCAGATCTTTCCGCAGAGCAGAGAGCGACTGTATTATCTCTTATGGATGTGACGGAAGCGGATCTTGCCAATTATCAGGTCGTTACGATCACCAACGATATGGAACATCAGTACCTGGATGCTTATATGGATGCATCCGTAATTGGTTCCAAATCGCTTTCCAGCGTGAAGATCACGCCTGCAGAAAGCGGACATGGTGTACTTGTTACAACAAAAAACATCAATTACTGTACGACCGGTATGTACCGGAATGCCCTTCTGACAGCAGGCGTTTCCGATGCGGATATTCTGGTCGTAGGTCCGACGGAAATTTCCGGAACCGCAGCACTGATCGGAGCGATCAAGGGCTATGAAGCAATGTCGGGAGAATCTGTTTCCGATACGACACTTGATACAGCCATGAATGAGCTGATCACGACAGGTGAGATCGCCATGCAGGATGCGGACAGTCAGGATATTGAAGAACTGATCGCTTTTGTTAAGGCAAAAGTGGCAGCAGGCGGACTGGACAGCGACGACCAGATCAGAAGTGCCATCGAAGAAGGCGAAGATAAATTCGGTGTGACACTGACAGAAGATGAGATCAATCAGATCATTGCCATCATGCAGAAGATCAACCAGCTCGGACTGGATCCGAATGTACTGGTTTCGCAGGCAGAAGATCTGTACAGCAAATTTGGAAAGGATTTCCTGAAAAATCTTGATACGGATGCGATCGCCAAGGAAGTTGCCAAAAGTGCGGCATCCGGCTTTTTTGCAAAGATCGGTGATGCGATCAAAGGATTTTTTGCAGGATTGTTTCAGTAAATGACATTTCAGATCCGTAATATCAGAACAGAAGAATGGGAAGATGCGATGGCACTCGTCTGGCGCACATTTCTGAAATATGAAGCGTGTGACTATGAAGAAGAGGGTGTCCGCAGCTTTCTGGATTTTATCACGGATGAACGATTAAAGAAGCTGCATATGATAGGAGAATACCCTGTCATGGCAGCTTTTTGCGGTCAGAAGATGGTTGGCGTGGCATCCATGCGGAGCATCAATCACATTTCTCTTTTGTTTGTGGACAGTAAGTACCACAAAAAGGGGATTGGAACAGAGCTGGTGCACAGTCTGCGGGAGCTGGTTCTTGCAGAAGGAAGAAGGACTTCCCTGACCGTGAATGCAGCGCCATACGCGACGGGATTTTATCATAAGATCGGGTTTACGGACACGGACCGGATGTGCACAAAAGAAGGGATTTCCTACACACCGATGGAGTGGACTTTCGCATCTTTTACAGGAAATCCGACAGATTAGGCAACATGTATAAGAAAGGTTGAAAACTTTGTGTACTTGTGTTATAGGAAAAATCAGAAGTGTATTATATAATACCATTATCGGGTGACAGAATAACACCAAACATAATTTTAGGAGGAAAATTTAATGGCTAACTTATCATTAAAAGACGTATGTAAAGTATATCCAAACGGATTTGAAGCAGTTAAAGATTTCAATCTTGAGATCGCAGATCAGGAATTCATCATCTTCGTAGGACCTTCAGGATGTGGTAAATCTACTACACTTCGTATGATCGCAGGTCTGGAAGACATTTCTTCCGGTGAATTAAGAATCGGTGAGAAATTAGTAAACGACGTAGAACCAAAGGACAGAGATATCGCCATGGTATTCCAGAGCTACGCTCTGTATCCTCATATGACAGTATATGATAACATGGCTTTTGGTCTTAAGTTAAGAAAAGTTCCAAAAGAAGAAATCGACAAGATGGTTAAAGAAGCAGCTAAGATCCTTGACCTGACTCCACTCCTTGATCGTAAGCCAAGAGCTTTATCAGGTGGTCAGAGACAGCGTGTTGCCATGGGTCGTGCAATCGTTCGTAATCCTAAGGTATTCCTTATGGATGAGCCTTTATCAAACCTGGATGCAAAACTTCGTGTACAGATGCGTATCGAGATCGCTAAATTACATCAGAGATTAGGTACAACAATCATCTACGTAACACATGACCAGACAGAGGCTATGACACTTGGTACAAGAATCGTAGTTATGAAGGATGGTATCATCCAGCAGGTAGATACACCTCAGAACTTATATGAGAAGCCACAGAACCTGTTCGTTGCAGGATTCATGGGATCTCCACAGATGAACTTCTTAGATGCAATCGTAGAAGTTGTCGATGATACAGCAGTATTAAAGGTTGCTGGTCACTTCATTCCACTTCCACCTGCAAAATCTAAAAAGCTGATCGAAGGTGGCTACAACGGAAAGACTGTTACATTTGGTATCCGTCCGGAAGATGTATATGATTCAGAAATGATGGTAGAAGCTTCACCACAGAGCACATTCGAAGCTACAGTTAAGGTTTACGAATTACTTGGTGCAGAAGTTTACTTATACTTCGATCTTGATGAATTCCAGATGACAGCAAGAGTTGATCCTCGTACAACAGCCAGACCAGGTGATGTTGTTAAATTCGCTATTGATGTTGAAAAGATTCATATCTTTGATAAAGAAACAGAATTAGTAATTACCAACTAATCCGAACAAGTTTACTTGGGGAGATACATTGTATGTATCTCCCTTTCTTTGTAGCGAGGAAGGAAACCAAGCGACAGCGAAGCTGGCATTTGGTTTCACCCGAGCGTACAACGAGAAAATCAGAAGCAGCGGAGCAGCGGCGCTACGAAGTAGCGGGATTTTCGAGTCTGTGCGAGGCTTGCGGTAAGGAGGGACCCACGGTATGTAGTTAGGGGAACCGCGAAGCGGTGGAACCTGACTACTGGCACAGCCCACGAGCAGAGCGAGTATATAATGGCTGTGCTCCCGAGGGAGGATGCCTTATCGCCCAGTAACGAGCTTGCTCGTTACAGAAGGAGAAGCAGCGGAGCTGCGGCGCTACGAAGTAGCGGGATTTTCGAGTCTGCAAGAGGTATAGAAAGGATGTGTGCATTTGATAACAGCACAGGTAATACAGAGCTGTCTGGATGATTTAAAGACAATTACAAAGGTAGATCTGGCAGTTGTTGACGTAGAAGGCGTCATGGTGGCAAAGAATTCGGACAGATTTGAACAAAATGTAGAATTTGTAACGGAATTTGCTGCCTCTCCGGCAGGAAGTCAGGTGCTTCAGGGCTGTCAGTATCTGAAAATCTATGATGAAGAAGATCCGGTATATGTACTTCTTTGTGGTGATTCCAGTGAGGAATATATGATCGGAAAGATTGCGGTATCCAATATCCAGAATCTGATCACAGCCTACAAGGAGCGGTTTGACCGCAATAATTTCTTCCAGAATCTGATCCTGGACAATCTGCTTCTGGTAGATATTTATAATCGTGCCAAGAAGCTGCATATTGAGATCCAGAAGCCAAGAGTCGTTCTGCTTTTGGAAATTCCGGCGGGAAAAGAAAATTATGCCATGGAATTTTTAAAGAGTATGTTTTCTGCGCAGTCCGGCGATTATGTAACGGCAGTAGATGAAAACACACTGATCGTTATCAAACAGGTAGAGGCAAAGGATTCTTATGCTGAAGTGGTAGAAGTAGCGGAAACAACCGTTGCAATGATGAACACAGAAGCGATGATCAATGTGCGTGTGGCATACGGTACGATCGTAGAAGAACTGAAAGATGTTTCTAAGAGCTATAAGGAAGCTAAAATGGCACTGGATGTCGGCAAGATCTTTTATGCGGAAAAGACGGTCACTGCATACAGCACACTCGGAATCGGACGACTGATCTATCAGCTGCCGATCAATCTCTGTGAAATGTTCATCGAAGAGATCTTTGGCGGAAAGGTTCCGGAAGAACTGGATGAAGAAACTCTTACCACGATCAATACATTCCTGGAAAACAATCTGAACGTATCGGAAACCTCCAGACAATTATATGTCCACAGAAATACACTGTTGTATCGTCTGGAAAAACTGGAAAAATATACAGGACTGGATATCCGTATCTTTGATGATGCACTGACACTGAAGATCGCACTTATGGTGGTGCGGTATATGCGTTATCTGGAGAGTATGGATTATTAAATGTCATGCATTCCCAGTCACACATTTGCTACGCAAATATGCGACAAGTAATGCATGACATTACGGGAACCTCAGCCCATGCATAATCACCTTTGGTGATGGGCTGAGGCTACATCATGCATTCTTCGAATGCATGACATTACGGGAACCTCTCGCATGAGAATTGCTGCGCAATGCTCGAGGCTGCATCATGCATCAAAGATGCATGACATTGCAAGCACTTTCATATATTGGATTAAATGGTTCAATATAGGGAAGTGCTATTTTGTTTACGCAGAAAAAGGATTATGTTTATGTGTATAAAGGAGAGCAGATGTTGTCCAAAGCGGGGCTGCGGAAGCTGACGGTCATGGGGCGGAAGGTAAAGGTGGAATTTCTACTGCAGGATCTGCCGGCTGCCGGGGGGAAAGGAAGCTGCAGACTGCGTTATCTTCTGGGCGGACAGGAGAAGGAAAAAAGCTGGGATATTGTATTTGTATCCGGCGGACGGCAGATGCAGTTTTTGCAAAAGCTGGAGGAAGCGGAAGAAATGGAAGGGATCGTGGATTGCAGGATCTTTTTGCCCGGAGGAAAGGAGATCCGTGGAGAAGCGGATGCTGTCACAGAGGAAAAACAGAATGTGGAAGAGGCGGATGTGAGGATGCAGATCCCGGATATAGATAAAGAAGGGAAAATGAAGCAGAAACCAGAATCTGAGGAACGCCAGATAAAGAAATCGGAAGAATGGAAAGAAACAAAGCAGAAATCAAAATCGGAAGAATGCCAAATGAAGAAACCGGAATCAAAATCAGAAGAATGCCAAATAAAGAAACCGGAATCAGAATCGGAAGTGGCGCCGGGAGATGAGGAACGATCACAGGAGATGCAAAACAAGAGCCGGGCAGAGACAAAAGAAAGCAGGAAGGAGACTGAAATACCGGAAAATCAAGTACTCTATATCCAGGATCTGACGCAGCTTCTTTCCATGGGAGAAAAGCAGAGAGAGCTGTATTATAACAGCTTTTTGCTGCATGGATATTATCAGTACAGACATGTGGTGGCTGGTGACGGGTTTATCGGTGTTCCGGGTAATTTTAGCCAGAGGGAAGCGATCGCGGCAAAAATGATGGGCTTTCCACTTTTCATTGAGGCGGAAAATCTGCAACATTGTGAAATTGGGGAAGAAAGCAGAGCAGAAATGCCACAGATGGGGGCATATGGGTATTTTCTGTGTAAAGTCAGATAAATATGCGAACGGTCAGTGCGGCAAACAAGGCAGAACAGGCGGTAGTGTGGCGCATGGCAGCTCGATCAGTCTACGCCCCGCAGTGCGACCGAAGGGATATTTGGTTTCAGTATTTCTATAAACTTCTCCAGTTCCATGCGGGAATAGGCAGAAAAGCCGGGGCATAGAACCCGTTCGCTTTCTTTGTAGGACTGCAGAAAGTATCTTTTGGCGCCTTTGATCCAGTCACCTATCTCGCGGAAGGTGTTTGCGCTGTGCAGCTTGCGGACGACTGTGGTGCGGAATTCGTAGGTGAAACGCCTTTCATCTGTCTCGTGCATCAGAAAATGCACGCTTTCGCGGATGCGGGAAAGCATTTCATCGGAAAAGGCATAAGAAGTACTGTGATCTGTCGGATCAGTCAGTCCTGCCACCTTCAGATAATCGGAAGGACCGGACTTAATATCCATTGCCACGTAGTCGATCAGCTTCTGTTCATAAAGCGTCTGCAGCATGAAAGGATTGCTGCCATTTGAGTCAAGCTTGACCAGATAGCCCAGCTGTTTGACCTCGGCCAGAAAATCAGGCAGATCATGATAGATCGTCGGTTCGCCGCCGGTAATACAGACACCTGTCAGGATATTCTTTCTTTTTTGTAAATAAGAAAGGATATCTTGTTTTGTGTATGCAGCATAAGAAGCAGGATCTAATAGAAGGTCACTGTTCTGGCAATATGGGCAACGGAAATTACAGCCACCGAGAAAAACAGTAGCTGCCACGTGCTCCGGATAATCTAATAAAGTTGTTTTTTGTAAACCACAAAATAACATAAGCTGCCTTCTTTCCTATTACACAAAAAATGCTCTGCGGGGATGCGATGTCTTAGATAAACAGTATACCACTTTAAATTGTCTGAGGGTATAGCGGAGCAGGACATTTTGTGCAGAAATACTTGTTATTTTTGCACATACCCCGTATGATAGAGGCAGGTGTTTTATTCCAGAGGAAAAAGTGAGGGAAAAAGATGCAGGTAGCGACAGACAGATGTCCCTGTTGTAATAAAAAATTTTTTTATTATGATAGCAGACAGTATTTTTGTGGGAGCCCGATCAGAACGTGTAGAAAATGTGGAGGCAGTTATATCGACAAAAGATATCATGAACTGGCGATTGAGGGATTGCCGGGCAGCGAATTTTCCAAAGGCTCGTATATGTTTCTGATCGCGTTAGGTACATTTGTGTTGTACAGAGGAATTCACCTGATTGGATACAGGGAGCTTGGCATGTCGGATACTGCAGTGAGCAGATGGTTACTTCCGGTTGTATTTACTGTGATGGGATCGATTCTGATCATTGGCGGAATCATTGAGTTGATTCGCATTATAAACGGAAGTAAGGTAAAAAAGTGGGAACAAAAGAGACAACAGTCAGTAGCGCGTCTGCGAAATCCTGATTATGCATGGAGGCTGAAACAGGCGGGTTATCCTGTTCCGGAGGAATATCTGCGATAGGAATAACCGGAAGAACACGCTAAGGCGGTCAATACAAAAAGAAAACAGAAGAGAGAAAAGTGAGGGAGAGAGATGAAAGAGAAATTAGCGAAGATTTTTGTGGCTGTGTTATTTATCGGCCTTGGTCTGTATTTACTGATCACAGGGATTACGGATCTGACAAGTAAGAGTGATTATGTGGAAGCAGAGATTGACATGGCAGGTGGAAATCTTACGGTTGAGCATTCCATCAATGGGCTGATACCGATAGGAAATGAGTATTACTATATAGGTGTTAATTCTGAGGAAGGTAGTATTTATATTGTACGTGCAACGAAAAAGTGGCTGGATCAAAATTTTGATGCAGATGGCAAGGCAATAGGTGGAAGCTATACATTGAAGGCGAAAAAACGGAAGCTGGATTATAAGGTAGAGCGTGAGTATAGTGATTCGTTTTCTGATATGGATATGACGGGGTTTCAGTTAGTCACAGGTACTTCGTCATGTCTGGATACGGACTATAAAACTTTCGCAGTGAAAAAGCTTGTCTGCGTATTTGCTTTTCTACTGACACTGCTTTGTATTTTTGCAGGGATAAAGGAGCAGGACGAGAATAGAAAGCCTGTATGGGGAAAAGTTATGGTAGTCTCCCTTCTAATATCTGCGGCATTGATGATCCATGTACTGAGCTTTCTATAAGTATTCTGGCAGAACGGAAAGAAGAGAAAATGGGAAAACAGTTATGCATGAACTGACAGAAAAACAATTAAAACGCCGGGAAAACCGGCTTCGCGCCAAAGAAGAGAAGCTGCGCAAGGAAGAAGAAGCAAGGCAACAGGCACTTATACTGAAACAAAAAACAGATGAGAAGTTTATGAAACAGGCTCTTTTGCAGGCAAAAAAGGCAAAAGAGCTTGGCGAAGTACCGATCGGCTGTGTGATCGTGCAGGACGGAAAAGTGATCGGACGCGGCTATAACAGACGCAATACCGATAAGAGCACATTATCGCATGCGGAGATCACAGCCATTCGGAAAGCAAGTAAAAAATTAAATGACTGGCGGCTTGAGGAATGCACACTTTATGTGACATTGGAGCCATGCCAGATGTGCGCGGGCGCGATCGTGCAGGCGCGTGTCAAGGAGGTTGTGATCGGAGCGATGAATCCGAAAGCAGGCTGCGCCGGTTCTATACTGAATCTGTTTACGATGAAGCAGTTCAACCATCAGGTGCAGACCACCTATGGTGTCTGCGAAGCGGAATGCAGCCAGATTTTGAAACAGTTTTTTGCCGGACTTAGAAAACGCCTGCATGAAACGGATGGTAGCGGTATTTGCAATAGGAAATAATGGAACTGTTCTGCGAGACAAAATGATCTTATCGGTTCAGATGCGTTATAGGTGACGGAAGAAAGGAAACGAGATGGGTGTGATATATTTTATTCTGGGAATCATGGGTGCTGCCTATGTGATAATTGGCGGAGGTGTATTTCTGGTATTTATAACTTCAGGAGGCTTTGCAGAGGCAGGAGGAGCAGTTTTTATGCCGCTTATTTTTGTGGTGATTGGTATTGGATTTCTGGCGGGAATTGTAATACATAAGAGTGTCAAAGGGAGAATTCGGAAAAAAGGGAAAAAGTATGTGGCGAAAGTGTACAGCTATGTGGAGAATACCTCTTTTACGGTAAATAACTCTTATACAGTCAATACAGTGGTGCACTATTTCGATGAAACGCACACAGAAAGAGAGGCTGTCATTCCGACATGTTTTGAAAAGGGTTCCTCTAAAATGCTTCCTATCGGAATGACCGTTGACATTTATTGCTACCGGGATAAATATGACTATGATCCGAAATCTGTCAGAAGTGAATATCTGCCGGGAGAGGAAGAACTGATGGATGACAAGCCGGTAGATCCGATGCAGCTGAAAATGGTGGCTGTTTCGTGCCCGAACTGTGGTTCCAGCTTTCAGGCTGCAACGGGGTATTCCAGCAAGTGTCCGTATTGTGGCAGCTATATAAATGCGTAAAGGGATTGGAATCCGGTCTGTTAGAAGACCGGATTTATTTATTGCTATTTTTCGGCAAATTATATAAGATGATAAAAATAGTACTATTTTTCTGGGGGATCGGATGATGATAAAGATTTTTTTGGTGGAAGATGAAATTGCAATCCGTAAGGGAATCAAAAACAGTATTGACTGGGAAAAAGAAGGATATGAGTTTGTGGGAGAAGCGGGAGATGGTGAACTCGCATATCCGATGATCTTAAAGACGAAGCCGGATATTCTGATCACAGATATCAAAATGCCTTTTATGGATGGATTACAGCTTAGTAAGCTGGTCAGAAAAGAACTTCCCGCAACCAAAATATTGATCCTGAGCGGATATGACGAATTTGAATATGCGAAAGAGGCGATCAAATTACAGGTTGCGGAATATTTGTTGAAACCAATCTCTTCCGCAAAGCTTCTGGATGTGCTCGCACAGGTGAAAGAAGTGATCAGACAGGAGCAGGAAGAAAAAGAACTGATCAAGAAGTATAGAGAAGATATGAAGGAAAACCGTGAGCTGGAAAAAGAACGGTTTTTAAACCAGATCATAACACAGAATCTAAGTCTGGCTCAAATACTGGAGACAGGAGAATCTCTGGGGATGGATCTGAGTGCGCCCTTATATAATATACTGCTTTTAAAAATTACCGAAAACGGGGGAAAGCAGGAGACGTATGCGGAAATTGAGAGCGCGCTGGATACGTTAAGCGGTGTATTTTCTTTCCGGAGAGGCGTGGATGAATGGCTCTTCTTACTGATTGCGGATGATGCAGAGAAGATGGAGAGGCGGATTGAAAGCTGCAGAAAGACAGTCAGACAGATCACAGAAAAAACAGATCCGCCGGTGGAATACTTCGGAGCACTCGGAAATCCGGTGGAAAGACTCAGGGAGATCAAAAATTCTCTGAAAGAGGCTGAAAAGAAGTTTGCTTTCCAGTATTTAAAAAAGTGGAACCAGATTTTGGAAATACCGGTCAGAGATGTCGGATCATCCGAAAATCCGCAGACTGAAAAGAATGAAAATGAAGAACTTCTGATCAGTTCTGTACAGGTTGATAAACTCAATCACAAAATTATTGAGAATTTCATTCATACAGGTCTGCGCAGGGAAGTTTCCAACTTTGTAGATGATTATTTTATGAGTCTGGGTGAAAAGAGTGTCCAGTCACTGATGTTCAGACAGTATGTTGCCATGGATTTTTATCTGGCTGCGGTAGCTTTTCTGGAAAGGCTTGGATTTTCCTCAAAAGAACTGGTAGAGCGTTGCGGTGATCTGAAGGAAATGGAACAGGTGATACAGACAATAGAGCAGACAAAAGAATATATCAAAAAAGTACTCGATGCAACATTGGAATGTCGGGAGTCTGTGTCAAGGAAGCGTTACAGTGATCTTTTAAAAGAGGCTGTTTCCTACATCGAGCATCATTATGAGGAAGAAGATATTTCACTGAATCAAGTGGCTGCAAGTGTAAATATCAGTCCAAGTCATTTCAGTACAATATTCAGTAAGGAAATGGGAGAAACCTTTATTGAATATTTGACAAACGTCAGAATGGAAAGGGCAAAGCAGCTTCTGCGGAGCAGTACAATGAAAACGGCAGAAATTGCGTATGCAGTTGGCTACAAGGATGCGCATTATTTCAGTTATCTGTTTAAAAAAGTACAAAAGTGTACCCCGCGTGAATTCCGTACACAAGTATAAGACAGGAGGCAGTTTTGAAAAAGAATTCGTTGCTGAAACAACGTCTGAATATGTTGATGGGTATTTGTCTGCTGCCGCTGGTTGTGATCATTATCTACCTGATCATTATGATCTACAGTTTTGCGGATCGTTATGATGCGATCGTTGGAAAGATTGAAATGGCTAATGCATATAATATCAATTTTAAGGATGATATGGATTACATCATGTATATCATTGCGGTAAACTCTGAACGTGCCAAGGAGCTTGTCGATACGCAAAAGCCGCATGAAATGATAGATGATGCAAGGCAGTCCTTTCAGAAGATGTATGATGCCACAGAGGACGAGTATGCGAAGAATCAGCTGACGATGATATTGAAAGCACTGGATACATTAGAGGATCGTGTGGAAGAAATAGAGAAGGATGCGCTGATTTCCGGGCAATACGATAAAAATATGGAACGTTTGGATGTTAATATCCGTATTTTGACACAGCTGATCCAGGATCAGATCCAGCAGTATATTTATTATCAGGCGACAAATCTGGAAAACCTCAGAAGTGATATCCGAATGGATGTGGATCAGGCAACACGGACGGTGACAGTAAGCTTTGTTTTAATCCTGGCAGCAGCACTCATCATCAGTCGGAAGATCATGCTGAGAATCACAAAACCGATCGAAAGCTTGTGTGAAGCAACCAGAATTGCTGGACAGGGTGATTTTGCAGTCCGGGCAAAAGGTGGCAATGATGATGAAATGGCGATCTTAAGCACAAGTTTTAACCAGATGGTGGAGCAGATCGGCAATCTTGTAGAAGGGATCAAAGTGGAGCAGCTCAATCTGAAAGCAACAGAGCTGAAGCTCCTGCAGGCGCAGATTAATCCGCATTTTTTATATAATACGCTGGATACGATCATCTGGCTGGCAGAGGCAGGCGAAAAAGAGCAGGTCGTCAATATGGTATCTTCGCTATCTGATTTTTTTCGTACAACACTTTCGAAGGGGCAGGATTTTATTACGGTGCAGGAAGAAGAGCTGCATATCCAAAGTTATCTCCAGATCCAGCAGTTCCGCTATCAGGATATTCTGGAGTATGAAATAGAAATACCGGAAGAGTTATATCAATACAAAATATTAAAAATGACATTGCAGCCTCTTGTTGAAAATGCATTGTATCATGGCATTAAAAACAAAAGAAGGCTGGGGCATATCCGTATCAGCGGACAGATAGAGGGAGATTATCTGATATTTGAAGTTTATGACGACGGAAGCGGGATTGATCCGGAAAAGCTGATCCGTCTGAAAAAAGTATTGGATGGTGAAATAGAGGAGAAGGAAAATCCAAGCGGATTTGGACTTTATAATGTGCAGCAGAGAATCTGTCTGAATTATGGACAGGGGTATGGATTACAATTGGAAAGCGAGTATGGGGAATGGACAAGAGTCTATGTCAGGATTCCATGCAATAAAATCAAACATATTTCGTAAAAAATTCAACTTTTTCTTACAAAAAATAATAACATCCCGAATATTAGAAAAAATTCACACTTTATTCAAAAGAAACTCCGTATTTTTTGCCGGCAGATTACGTTATGATTAGATCATCAAAAACGTGGTAACAAGCAAAAAGGAGGATACGCCATGAAAAAGAAATTATTAGGGATTTTACTTAGCACCGCAATGATCGCAACAATGCTGGTAGGATGCGGAAGCAGCGCAGCAGACACAACAGCTCCTGCTGACAGCAGCACAGAGGAAAGCACAGATGCAAGTGCAGATGCAAGTGCAGATGCAGAAGCACCTGCAGCATCAGGAGATCTGATCAAGGTAGGTATCATCAATAATGATCCGAATGAATCAGGATATCGTACGGCAAACGATAAAGATATGAAAGCAATGTTCACAGAAGAAAATGGATATGAAGCATCATTCGCATACAGCTTAAAGAATGATGAACAGATCACAGCAGCACAGAAGTTCATTCAGGACGGTGTTGATTATCTTCTTCTCTCCGCAGCAGATACAGCAGGCTGGGATTCAGTTCTGCAGGATGCACAGGATGCAGGAATCAGAGTTATCTTATTCGATCGTACGATCGATGCAGATGAGAGCCTTTACGAAGCATCTATCGTTTCCGATATGGCAAAAGAAGGAGAAACAGCAGTTGAATGGTTAAAGAGCCAGAACCTTGATGAATACAATATCATTCATTTACAGGGCGTTATGGGTTCTGCAGCACAGCAGGGTCGTACAGGTGCTTTAAATGATACAGTTGCATCTGACGGATGGAATCTTGTAACACAGCAGACCGCTGAATGGAACTCAGAAAAAGCACAGCAGATCGTACAGTCTGTTATCGACTCAGGTAAATCCTTCAATGTCATCTATGCTGAAAACGATGATATGGCAAAAGGTGCTGTAGCGGCTCTTGATAAAGCGAATATTCCTCACGGTGTAGGCAAAGACGTAATCGTTATGGGATTTGACTGCAATAAGTGGGCACTTGAAGAATTATTAAACCAGAACTGGAACTACGACGGACAGTGTAACCCATTCCAGGCTTCTTACATCGATGACATCATCAAGAAGATTGAAAATGGTGAGACAATCTCTGAAAAGACAATCATCATGGATGAAAAAGGCTTTGATGCTACAACGATCACACAGGAAGATGTAGACAACTACGGAATCTAAGATCCACGATCATACAAACAGCCGGGAGCGCAGCGCAGCAAAAAAGCTGCCTTGCGCTCCCTCTTTATAGGAAGGAGGATGCAGGGTGAAAGAAAACAGAGTACTTGAAGTGAAAGGTATTTATAAAAGCTTCCCCGGCGTAAAGGCACTACAGAATGTGGATTTTAATCTGTGCGAGGGAGAGATCCATGCACTGATGGGTGAAAACGGTGCGGGAAAATCAACATTGATCAAGGTGCTGACAGGTGTTTATACAAAAGATGAAGGACATATTTATCTGAAAGGAATGGAGAAAGAGGCGGTGATCCGTTCTCCGCAGGATGCACAAAATCTTGGTATCAGTACTGTATATCAGGAAATTACACTCTGTCCGAATCTGTCTGTAGCAGAAAATATGTTTATTGGCAGAACAAAGGGCGTAGGACAGAACTGGAAGAAAATGAATAAGGCGGCAGATGATATTCTGCAGTCGCTTGATATACCGGCAAAAGCAACCCAGCAGCTTGCAAGCTGCTCTATCGCAATCCAGCAGATGGTAGCGATCGCAAGAGCGGTTGATATGGAATGTAAGGTTCTGATCCTGGATGAGCCTACTTCATCACTGGATGACCAGGAAGTGCAAAAGCTCTTTAAACTGATGCGCGATCTGAAAAAGAAGGGTGTTGGTATCATATTTGTAACCCATTTCCTGGATCAGGTATATGAGGTTTGTGATAAGATTACTGTTCTGCGTGACGGACAGCTTGTCGGAGAATATGAGATCAAGGATCTGCCACGTGTGCAGCTTGTTTCCAAAATGCTTGGCAAGGAGCTGGATGATATGTCTGACATCAAAGGTGAGCAGAAGGCATTTGAGAAGAGTAAGAGTGATGAACCTGTTTTTGAGGCAGAAGGACTGTATAGCGATGCAGGTATCAAGCCATTTGATTTCCATATCGAAAAAGGTGAAGTCAATGGATTTACCGGACTTTTGGGATCCGGTCGAAGCGAGTGTATACGTGCGATCTTTGGAGCAGACAGAGTACTGGGTGGAACCGTAAAGATGAACGGAAAACCGGTTAAGATCACAAAACCGCTTGATGCGATGAAACAGGGTATTGCATACCTTCCTGAGGACAGAAAGAAAGATGGTATCATTGGTGATCTTTCTGTCAGAGATAATATTATTTTTGCATCTCAGGTGCTGAAGGGCTTCTTTAAACCGTATTCCAAAGCAGAAGCCAACAAGCTGGCAGATGAATATATCAAACTTCTTGCTATCAAAACTGCATCTGCAGATACACCGATCAAATCGTTATCCGGTGGTAATCAGCAGAAGGTTATTCTGGCAAGATGGCTTTTGACACATCCACAGTATCTGATCCTGGATGAACCGACAAGAGGTATTGATGTCGGTACTAAGATTGATATCCAGAAGCTTGTGCTGAAGCTTGCATCAGAAGGAATGAGTGTAACATTTATTTCTTCCGAAACAGATGAAATGCTCCGTACCTGTTCCAGACTGGTTGTTATGCGTGACCGTAAAGTGGTCGGTGAGCTGACAGGCAACGAACTGACACAGATGGGCATTATGAGTACGATTGCAGGAGGTGACCAGAAATCATGAAAAACTTATTGAAAAAACAGATCATGATTCCGATTATGGCATTGATCATACTGGCATTATTTAATTTAATAGTAGATCCATCCTTTTTTAAGATCACAATGGGATATAACAGCATGGGAAATCCGGTATTGTCCGGTTATCTGATCACCATTCTGGATTACGGCTCAGAGCTGGCGATCCTTGCGATTGGTATGACGCTTGTAACAGCAGCTTCCGGTGGACAGGATATCAGCGTGGGCGCAGCAATTGCGATCAGTGGCAGCGTGGTACTGCGTGTGCTTTGTGGGACCAACTCCAGACCGGATACACTGCAGGCTCCGATCATTGTAGCATTTTTGGTAAGCTGTATTGTAGCAATGCTGTTTGGCGCATTTAATGGTGTTCTTGTATCTTATTTCAAGATCCAGCCAATGGTTGCAACACTGATCCTGTATACAGCCGGTCGTTCTATCGCTGCATGGATCAATAATAATGAACTTCCGATCGTTAATGATGCAACGTTTACTTATTTTGGTGGATTCATTCCGGGAATTCCGATTCCGACACCGTTTTTCATCATGATCGCATGTCTTATCGTGATGGCACTTGCGATGAAGTTCACAAATCTCAAATTATATGTGCAGGCAGTCGGTATCAATTCTGATTCCGCAAGACTGAATGGTTTAAATCCGAAGATGGTAAAGCTGCTTACTTTTGTAATTCTTGGATTATGTGTTGCGGTTTCAGGTTTTATCAAAGTAAGTCGTCTGTCAACTATTAACTATTCCGTTATTGCTAAGGATATTGAAATGGATGCGATCTTAGCGGTTGCACTTGGAGGAAACTCATTGAGCGGTGGTAAATTCAATTTGCCGGCTTCTATCCTCGGTGCATATGTGATCCAGTTCCTGACAACAACACTTTATAAATTTAATGTACAGTCAGATGCACTTCCGGCTTATAAGGCGATTGTTGTTATCGCGCTTGTTGTTTTCAGTGCACCGGTCGTAAGAGAAAAAATTGCCGGTTTTACCAAAAAATTGAAAAACAGTGAACAGGTAAAGGGGGTTGCGTAATATGTCAGATAAAAAGAAAATGGGATTTTTTCAGAAAACAAAAAATATGACAGATACCAATCTGCTTCTGGCAATTACCATGATCGTATTTTTTGCCATGTACATAGGTGCTATGATTTTTGAAGGAAAGGGCTTTTTAAAGGCACAGACATTTTTAAATATGCTGAATGCCAATGCAGCATTGATCATTGCATCCTGCGGTATGAGTATTGTTATGATCACAGGAAGTATTGACATTTCTGTTGGCGGAGTGGCTGCACTTGTCAGCATGTGCTGTGCGGTTTATCTGGACTATCATGGTGGAAATGTAGTAACAGCAATCTTTATTTCACTAGGTATCGGACTTTTATTTGGTCTGGTACAGGGCTATTTGGTAGCCTATTTGGATATCCAGCCGTTTATTGTATCCTTGGCGGGAATGTTTTTTGCACGAGGCATGACAACAATTGTAAATACAGAGCCGTTCAATGTGCAGAATGAGGCATTTGTGAAGCTGAAGGAAACAAGAGTGATCGTTCCGGGGCTTGGTTCTGTTAATAAACTTGGTAAATATGTCAATGCCTATGTAGAGATCGGTGTTGTTGTAGCATTGATCCTGGTAATTGTTTTATTCTGTATGCTGCGCTGGTCAAAGAGTGGACGTAATTTCTATGCAGTCGGTGGTAATCAGCAGAGTGCATTGATGCTTGGTATTAATGTAAAGAAGACAAAATTTATGGCACATCTTCTCTGCAGTCTGCTGGCAGGTATTGGTGGATTTGTGTATTTTATGCATGTTGGATCCGGTTCTGCATCCCATGCAACAGGCATGGAAATGAATGCCATTGCATCCTCCATCATTGGTGGAACAATGCTGACAGGTGGTGTTGGTAATATCATCGGAACGTTATTTGGTGTACTCTCCTTAAGCACGATCCAGAACATTGTATCTTCTGCAGGTCTTGATCAGGCTTGGTGGACCGGAATTACGATTGCAGCAATGCTTTGTCTGTTCCTTGTCATCCAGTCAGTTGTCATGTCAAGAAAGAAAAAAGCATAAAACTGGCAGAAGGACACACACTTTTATGAAGATCTGTGATAAAATAAAAGTGTAACCCAAAGGACAGGTAGTATGGATAATGCGTAAGAAATTATATAGTCTGTTAAATTTTATATTGCTTTTCGGCTTGTGCGGATGTGCGGGCGGTGAGGCTGCGGCCGTACAGAATGCGGATGCCTATACGGAAGTAAAGGATATGGATTATATCGTTGTGGGCTATTCCCAGGTTGGATCGGAATCTGATTACCGTATTGCCAATACGCAATCTTTTATGGATACTTTTACGAAAGAAAAGGGGTATTATCTGCTTTTTGATGATGCACAGAATAAACAGGAAAATCAGTTGAAAACCGTGCGAAGCTTTATTTTGCAGGAGGTAGACTATATCATTCTGGATCCGGTTGTGGAAACCGGGTGGGAGTCGATTCTGCAGGAGGCGAGGGATGCAGGAATTCCTGTTATTTTATCGGATCGTTCTGTAGAACTTGAGGATGATAGTCTTTATACCTGTTGGGTAGGAAGCAACTTTCAGGAAGAAGGAGAAAATGCCGGTAAATGGCTGGCAGATTATCTGAAACAGCAGGGAATGGAAGACACAGTGAATATTGTAGCACTGCAGGGAACACTTGGATCAACTGCACAGATTGGCAGAACGAAAGGTTTTGAAGCTGTCTGCAGGCAGCATCCGGAGTGGAATCTTCTGGAGAGCAGACCGGCAGATTTTACACAGGCGAAGGGTAAGGAAGTTATGGAGGATTTTCTTCGCCTGTATGAAGATATAGATGTTGTGATCAGTGAAAATGACAATATGACATTTGGTGCCATTGATGCGATTGAACAGGCAGGAAAAACATGTGGCCCTGATGGGGACATCTGTATTATTTCATTTGATGCGGTGCAGGCAGCACTGATTGCCATGCAAAATGGAAAGATCAATGCAGACTTTGAGTGTAACCCCCTGCTTGCACCGAAAGTAGAAGAAGTGATCCGGCGGCTGGAAAAGGGCGAACAGGTTGAAAAGATGCAGTATATAGATGAAACCTATTATGACAGTTCTATGGATCTGAGCAAGGTGATTGATCAGGAAAGGAATGGGAATGAGAATGGAGAATTCTAAAAAAACAATTGAAAGTGGCAAAGCCGTACTTGGCATTGAATTTGGTTCTACCAGGATCAAAGCCGTATTGATAGATGAAACGTATAAACCGATCGCGTCAGGTGATCATGTCTGGGAAAACCGTTTGGAGGATGGTATCTGGACCTATACATTGGATGATATCTGGACAGGTTTACAGGACAGCTATCAAAATCTGGCAGCAGATGTACAGAAGCAGTATGGAGTTTCTCTGAAAAAGGTAGCTTCTATTGGCTTCAGTGCTATGATGCATGGTTATATGGCATTTGATCAGGAGGGAGAACTCTTAGTACCGTTCCGTACGTGGCGAAATGGTATTACACAGCAGGCAGCGGAAATATTGACAGAAAAGTTCAGGTATAATATTCCGCAGAGATGGAGCATTGCCCATTTGTATCAGGCAATTTTAAAAGAAGAATCGCATATTGATAAAATTGCCTTTTTTACAACACTTGCAGGTTACGTACACTGGAAGCTGACAGGCGAGAAGGTACTTGGTATCGGCGATGCTTCCGGTATGTTCCCGATTGACATGGAAAAGAAAAATTATGATGCTGAGAAGCTGCAGATCTTTGATGCGCTGATCGCCGATAGGAATCTTCCGTGGACACTGGAACAGATTTTACCCAAGGTTCTTCTGGCAGGAGAAAATGCCGGTGTATTGACAGTGGAAGGAGCGCGTCTTTTGGATGTTTCCGGACAATTGGAGGCAGGAATACCGCTTTGTCCGCCAGAGGGTGATGCGGGAACAGGGATGGTTGCTACAAACAGTGTCAGGCAGCGAACCGGAAATGTATCTGCAGGTACTTCTATATTTGGAATGGTTGTTCTGGAAAAGGCACTTGAGAAGGTGTATCCGCAGATCGATCTTGTCACAACACCGGATGGCAGTCTGGTTGCGATGGTACACGCAAATAACTGTACTTCTGATGTGAATGCATGGATTTCTCTTATCAGGGACGCTTTGGAAAGATTTGGAGTAAAGCCTGATACAAACAAGCTGTACACCACCTTATTTCTGGCTTCGCTGGAAGGGGATAAGGATTGCGGCGGATTGCTGCCTTATGGTTATTTATCGGGCGAAAATATTACAGATGTTCCGGAAGGCAGACCATTGTTTGTACGTTTCCCGGAAAGCAGATTTACGTTACCGAATTTTATGAAATCCCATTTATATACCGCACTTGGTGCGTTAAAGGTTGGAATGGATATTCTGCTGAAGGAAGAAAAAGTGGGAGTTGACAGGATTTACGGACATGGTGGATTTTTCAAAACTGCATGTGTCGGACAAGGTTATCTGGCTGCTGCGATCAATGCACCGGTAACAGTCATGAAAACCGCGGGTGAAGGCGGCCCATGGGGCATGGCACTTCTGGCTGCTTATATGCTGCAGAAACAGGAAACAGAAACTTTGGAAGATTTTTTGGCTGATAAAGTATTTGCGGGTGATCAGGGTACAACCATGAATCCGGATCCAAAGGATGTGCAAGGATTTGAAACCTTTATTGAGCAGTACAAGAAGGGCATAGTAATTGAAAAAGCAGCAGTGGATACACTGACGGAATAATCTGTAAATCCAGCCCGACGGGGATCAGGATTGCAGAGAGTATAGAAAGCAAGGAGAGATGATTTATGCTGGAGAAGCTGAAACAGGAAGTATATGAAGCAAATATGCTTCTTCCCAAATATGGACTTGTTATTTTCACATGGGGCAATGTAAGCGGTATTGACAGAGAGTCAGGACTTTTCGTTATTAAACCAAGTGGTGTGGATTATGATAAATTAAAACCGGAGGATATGGTTGTAGTTGATCTGGACGGAAATAAGATAGAAGGAAGATACAATCCTTCTTCCGATACAGAAACACATCGTATCCTGTACCGGGAATTCCCGGAAATCGGCGGTATTGTACATACGCACTCCACATGGGCAACAAGCTGGGCGCAGTCAGGCAGAGGCATTCCGTGCTATGGTACAACGCATGCAGATTATCTGTATGGGGAAGTGCCTTGTGTCCGGAATCTGACAAAAGACGAAATAGAGGAAGCCTATGAAACCAATACGGGTATTTTGATAACAGAGGAGTTTAAGGCAAGAGGACTGGATTATAATGCAACACCTGCTGTTCTTTGTAAAAACCATGGTCCATTTACGTGGGGCAGGAATGCGGAGGATGCAGTTCATAATGCAGTCGTTCTGGAGCAGGTTGCCAAGATGGCTGCCTATTGTGAACAGATCAATCCAAAGAATATGCCTGCACCCCAGGAATTACAGGATAAGCATTACTATCGGAAACACGGTGCGAATGCGTACTATGGGCAGAAGGAAGAGTGATCACTTACTTAATCTTTGTTCATAAAACAGAAATTCCATATCCTCATAGCCACGGATAGACAGATGACCGGTATCACAAAATACAAAGCCCTGAGAAGGATAGAGCTTTTTGGCTACAGTATTGGTTCCGATCACATCAAGGCGCAATACTTTTTTGCCGTTTTCTTTGCATAAACGGAGTGCTTCGCGGATCAGCTTTTTGGCAATGCCCTTTCCCTGATAGTCCGGGTTTACGCCAAGGACGTGCAACTCGGCAGCTTCCGTATCTGTGGCTTTTGTGATCCAGTTTACGGTCCGGTAAGTTTCACTGACGCCATTGGCAAGAGCCATCATACCGGCGATGGCTTCATGATCCCAAAGGATATAAAATTCGCCTTTGTTTATGTAGGATAAGATGGTTTCTTCGGTCGGATGCTGTCCCTTCCGCCACATGGCAAGGTGCTCGATATTTGGTGTTTTATCAATAATTTCTTCATAGCACTGCATTGCCTTTGGCAGATCTGCAGCGGTTGCTTTTTGTATATGCATGGTAAGTCTTCTTTCTACGTTCTACGCTGGCGGGCGCACGGGATGTGCAGCAATTAAATTCTCGCTTTGCTCGAATAGGCTGCACAAGGTAGTCAGGGTCCCACCGCTTCGCGGTTTCCCTAACTACAAGAACCGTGCGGCCTGCTTCGAGCGAAACCCCCATACGTTACCTTAACAGTTAACTCGGCCCAGGCACCCTCACGGCACACAGGAGCTTCTGCTTAGTGCTGCTTTGTTCCCAACCTGACACGGTTCACAGATTCCTGTTGCGCAAGACCCGGACGTCATCGCCACTTATTAAGGGCAGCTATGAAAGCCAAAACCCTCTGCCGGCCATCACCCCTACTAGAGCGGATTGTAGGTACAGGGCGCCGCTACTGCCCCGGCTGCACGGTTCGTTTAAGTATATCTAATTTTTAAAAGGATGTCAATGCATCGGACTTTAATCCATATTTTCCTTGATCCGGATATCTACCGCCGTGTAATTATACTCCGACTTAGGCAGATCTCCTGTTGCCAGATAAGAAAACAGGATGTCGAGGGGTTTGCTGCCCTGTACAAGCGGTTCCTGACAGATCGTGGCGGAGATCACATCTTTTGCGACCATTTCTTTGGTAGTGGCAACCTTATCAAAAGTAATGATCGTCATATCCTTTTTCAGACCACGCATGGCAAGAGCTGCGCGACAGCCACCGTATACACCTGCAGCAGCAAAGAAAAGGGCATTGATCTCCGGGTGCTCCGTCAGAAGCCGGGTTGTCCGATCATAACTGACAAAGTCGTCATCATCATTTGTGATCGTTGCAACAATATCAATATTCGGATAAGACCGGATTGCATTTGTAAAGCCGGCAATCCGTTCCGTATGGCACAGAATCTCTTCGGAACCGGTAACAATACCGATTTTTGTGGACTCGTTTTTTGCCATCAGACGCATCAGACCTGCAGCCGTAGCGCCGGACTGATAATAGTTACTGCCGACAAAAGCGATACGCTTACAGTTTTTGATATCCGTATTCAGGGCAACAACAGGAATTCCCTGCTCAAACAGCTCGTCGATACGCCTGGCAAGGCGCGGATCGTTGGTTGGCGAAATGGCAATGCCATTGATGCCTTCCTTTACAAATTCGTCAATTGCCTGAAGCTGCTCGAGTGTGTCAACATTGACACGTTTGATCTGTACCGTACAGTTGTAGCAGGCGAGATCTTCTTCCTTCTGGCGGATTCCGTCGGTTACTTCATCAAAGAACGGATTTCCCTCTCCGAATAAGATCACACCAAGCTTTAAGTTCTTCTTCTGTGCAGCAAGCACAAGACCTGCACGATTTGGTTTGTAGTCGAGCGCATGTACGATCTCCATGATTTTCTGTGCGGTCTGTGGGTTTACAGAGCCTCTTTTATTTAAAACACGGTCTACCGTACCGCGCGATACGCCTGCAAGATCGGCGATTTCCTTAATCGTTGCCATAACGATCTCCTTTCACGGACAAAGCATAAAGTGCCCCTCTTCTTTAAAAACTAACATACTCGACATACAATGTCAATGAAATATGTGCCATAATGTGATACGTGCACATAATTTATAAAAAAGTAACAAAAGAGAACGTCAGAAAATGAGAATACAGGGAAAATCATTGGTTAGAATGACGAAATGAAATAATTTTTCAACTAGATATTGCATTTTTGAAACGGGCATATTATAGTATAAATGTGCACGGGCACAAGAAAGCACGGTATTTGTGATTGAGACTCGTGTAACGAAGATAAAAGACGTAAATTAAGAAAATAAAACAGGAGGATGGATATGTTATATATCGGGGTAGATTTAGGAACATCCGCAGTAAAACTGCTGTTGATGGATGGAGAAGGCAAGATCCAGAATATTGTATCAAAAGAATATCCGCTTTATTTCCCACATCCGGGCTGGAGTGAACAGAAGCCTGAGGATTGGTATGAGCAGGTTATGGCAGGCATCAGGGAACTGATCAAAGATGCTGATAAATCACAGGTTGCAGGCATCAGCTTTGGCGGTCAGATGCACGGACTTGTTATATTGGATAAGGATGACAATGTGATCCGTCCGGCGATCCTTTGGAATGACGGCAGAACAACAGAGGAATGTGATTACTTAAATAATGTGATTGGAAAGGATAAGCTTTCTCAGTACACAGCCAATATTTCCTTCACAGGTTTTACAGCACCAAAGATCTTATGGGTGAAAAATAAAGAACCTGAGAATTTTGCTAAGATCGAAAAGATCATGCTGCCAAAGGATTATATCGCATATAAGCTTTCAGGCGTACATTGCACAGATGTTTCCGATGCATCAGGCATGCTGCTCTTTGATGTAAAGAACAGATGCTGGTCCAAGGAAATGTGCGAGATCTGCGGCGTGAAAGAAGAACAGCTTGCCAAGATCTATGAATCTTATGAGACAGTCGGAACTGTTTTACCGGAAATCGCAAAAGAGCTCGGTATTCCGGAAAGCTGTAAGGTAGTTGCAGGCGCAGGTGATAACGCAGCTGCAGCAGTCGGTACAGGAACAGTCGGAGACGGAATGTGCAATATTTCACTTGGTACAAGTGGCACGATCTTTATCTCGTCTGAAAAATTCGGTGTAGATAAGAACAATGCGCTGCACGCATTTGCACATGCAGACGGACATTATCATCTGATGGGCTGTATGCTTTCCGCAGCAAGCTGTAATAAATGGTGGATGGATGAGATCATCCGTACAAAGGATTATCCGGCAGAACAGAAGGGCATCACAAAGCTTGGTGAAAACCATGTATTCTTCCTTCCTTATTTAATGGGTGAGCGTTCTCCGCACAACAATCCGAATGCAAGAGGCACTTTCATCGGTATGACAATGGATACCACAAGAGAAGATATGACACAGGCAGTTTTAGAGGGCGTTGCCTTTGCACTGCGTGATTCCTTAGAAGTTGCAAGAAGCCTTGGTATTGACATTAAGCGTACAAAGATCTGCGGCGGTGGTGCAAAGAGCCCGCTGTGGAAGAAGATGATCGCCAATATCATGAACTTAAAAGTAGATGTCATCGAAAGTGAAGAAGGACCTGCGCTCGGCGGTGCAATGCTTGCTGCTGTTGCAAACGGTGAATTCGCTTCTGTGGAAGATGCAGCAGCAAAGATCGTAAAGGTTGTCGATACGGTAGAGCCTGAGCCGGCGCTTGTTGCAAAATATGAAGAAAAGTACCAGCAGTTCAGGGAAATCTATCCTGCCTGCAAACCACTTTTCGATATCATTACAAAATAATGTGATAAAAGGAGGACAAACCAATGCAGATTTTAGATGTTACAGACGCACGTTTTAAAAAGTATGGACGAATCGTAAAAAATGTTGATTTTACAGGCCTTGTGGAAGCAATGCAGAGCACACCTCTCCCGGATGGCGTAGAGTATGTTGCCTCTGCTCCGGAGCTGGAAGCCCTTCCTGTGATGCAGGAGCTTCAGAAAGTGACTTACGGTGAGCTTCCAATCCAGATCGGTTACTGTAACGGTCATAACGTACTGTTGAATGCGGTAGAGTATCACAGAAGTTCAGAGATCAATGTAGCTGCAACAGATGCAGTGCTGATCTTAGGCTCCGAGCAGGATATCACAGATGATTTCCATTATGATACATCCCTGATGGAAGCATTCAAAATCCCGAAAGGAACAGCAGTTGAGATTTATGGCACAACGCTTCACTATGCACCATGTGATCTCAATAATGAAGGCTTCAAGGTAACGGTTGTTCTGCCAAAGGGCACAAATGAGCCGCTTGACGAAGCACATAAGGATGATGAGGATAAGCTCATCACAGCAAAGAACAAATGGCTGATCGCACATGCAGAAGGCGGTCAGGATCCGGCAGCTTTCATCGGACTGGTCGGAAAGAACTTAAACATCAACGAATAAGCGATACGTGATAAACAGGTCAAACCTGTTGAAATAAAGAAAATAAAATGAATCTTAAGTATGAAAGAAAATGGAGGAAAAAAATATGTACAATGCACCTGATGTAAAAATTGGTATCGTAGCAGTTTCCCGTGACTGCTTCCCGGAATCACTTTCCGTAAACAGAAGAAAAGCCCTGGTAGAGGCTTACACAAAGAAATATGACGCTTCTCAGATCTATGAATGTCCGATCTGTATCGTAGAGAGCGAGATCCATATGGTACAGGCTCTGGAAGACATCAAGAAAGCAGGCTGTAACGCACTTTGCGTATATCTTGGTAACTTCGGACCTGAAATTTCAGAAACCTTACTGGCTAAACATTTTGACGGCCCTAAGATGTTTGTAGCAGCAGCAGAGGAATCACAGGCTGACCTGATGGATGGTCGTGGTGATGCTTACTGTGGTATGTTGAATGCAAGCTACAACTTAAAACTTCGTAACATCAAAGCATATATTCCGGAATATCCTGTCGGAACTGCAGAAGAATGTGCAGATATGATCCATGAGTTTATTCCGATCGCACGTACAGTAGATGCACTTGCAAACTTAAAGATCATCAGCTTTGGTCCAAGACCACTGAACTTCCTTGCTTGTAACGCACCGATCAAACAGCTTTATAATCTGGGTGTTGAAATTGAAGAGAATTCAGAGCTTGATCTGTTTGAAGCTTTCAAGAAGCATGACGGTGATGAAAGAATTCCTGCCAAGGTAAAAGAAATGGAAGAAGAACTGGGCGGTGGCAATAAAAAGCCTGAAATCCTTCCTAAGCTTGCACAGTATGAGCTGACGTTACTTGACTGGGTAGAGGAGCACAGAGGCTATCGTAAATATGTAGCGATCGCCGGAAAATGCTGGCCTGCATTCCAGACACAGTTCGGATTCGTTCCTTGCTATGTGAACAGCCGTTTAACAGGTATGGGTATTCCTGTATCCTGCGAAGTAGATATTTACGGATGTCTGTCAGAGTTTATCGGTTACTGCGTATCAGAAGATATCGTTACACTGCTTGATATCAACAACTCTGTACCGGCAGATATGTACGAAGAGTCTATCAAGGGCAAATTTGATTACACACATAAAGATACATTCATGGGCTTCCATTGCGGAAATACAAATACAAAGAAGTTATCTGCATGCTCTATGAAATATCAGAAGATCATGGCAAGAAGCCTTCCGGAAGAAGTAACACAGGGAACACTTGAAGGCGATATCGTTCCTGGCGATATCACATTCTTCCGTCTGCAGTCAACATCAGACAATATCCTTCGTGCTTACATTGCAAACGGTGAAGTACTTCCTGTTGCAACAAAATCCTTCGGTGCGATCGGTGTATTTGCAATTCCTGAAATGGGCAGATTCTACCGTCATGTACTGATCGAGAAGAACTTCCCGCATCATGGAGCAGTTGCTTTCGGACACTACGGAAAAGCAATTTATGAAGTATTCAAGTACATCGGTGTAGATGTAGATGAGATCGGATACAACCAGCCTAAGGGTGTAAGATATCCGACAGAAAATCCATTTGCATAAGGTGATCTGAAGCAGGTCAGGCTAAAATACTTTGACCGTAGGCTTAAGGAATGGTACAATCAGAATGTTTATAAGGGTAGCAACCGGTCATATATGCGATCGGTTGCTATCATATGGTAAAGGGCAGCAGATAACAGTATGTCTGCACATCTTAAGGAGGATTATATTTCTCAACCATAAAGGAAGGAAAAGGAGAAAACACATGACAAATTTAGAGCTTCAGAAAATGGCAAACGAAGTTCGTAAAGGTATCGTCACAAGTGTACACAGTGCTAAAGCAGGTCATCCGGGCGGATCTTTATCTGCAGCAGATATGTTCACATACCTTTACTTTGAAGAAATGAATATTGATCCAAAGAATCCGAAAATGGAAGACAGAGACCGTTTCGTTTTATCAAAGGGTCATACAGCACCGGGCTATTATGCAGCACTTGCAAACAGAGGATATTTCCCGGTAGAAGATTTAAAGACACTGCGTCACCTTGGTTCTTACCTGCAAGGACATCCCTGTATGCAGGAAACACCGGGTGTTGACATGAGCTCAGGTTCTCTTGGACAGGGCATTTCCGCAGCAGTCGGTATGGCACTTGCCGGAAAGCTTGATAACAAAGACTACCGTGTATACACACTGCTTGGAGACGGCGAGATCCAGGAAGGTCAGGTATGGGAAGCTGCTATGTTCGCAGGCGCCAGAAAGCTTGACAACCTTGTTGTGATCGTGGATAACAATGGTCTGCAGATCGACGGTAAGGTAGAAGATGTATGTTCCGTATATCCGATCGATAAGAAGTTTGAAGCATTCAATTTCCAGGCGATCAACATTGACGGTCATAATTTCGATGAGATCCGTGCTGCTATGCAGAAAGCAAGAGAAACAAAGGGTATGCCTACAGCGATCATCATGCATACAGTCAAAGGAAAAGGCGTCTCCTTCATGGAAAATCAGGCAGGCTGGCATGGCAAGGCACCAAATGATGAAGAATACGAAATCGCAATGGCAGATCTGAAAAAGATTGATGAGCAGTTAGAGAAAGCAGGTGAAGTATAATGGCAGATGTAAAGAAAATTGCAACCAGAGAAAGCTATGGTAACGCACTTGTTGACTGCGCAGAAGACTTCCCACAGTTAGTTGTTCTTGACGCAGACCTTGCAGGTGCTACAAAAACAGGTATTTTCAAAAAAGCATATCCGGATCGTCACATCGATTGCGGTATTGCAGAATGTAATATGACAGGAATCGCAGCAGGACTTGCTACCTGCGGTAAGATCCCATTCATCTCTTCCTTTGCTATGTTTGCAGCAGGAAGAAACTTTGAACAGGTTCGTAACTCGATCGGTTATCCGCATCTGAATGTAAAGATCGGTGCAACACACGCCGGTATTACAGTCGGAGAAGACGGTGCAACCCATCAGTGTAATGAAGATATCGCTCTGATGCGTACCATTCCGGGCATGACAGTTATTGTTCCTTCCGATGATGTGGAAGCTAAAGCAGCAGTTCGTGCAGCACTGGAAATGAACGGTCCTGTTTACCTTCGTTTCGGTCGTGCAGCAGTTCCGGTCATCAATGACAAACCGGATTACAAGTTTGAGATCGGTAAGGGTGTTGTCTTAAAAGAAGGCAAGGATGTAACGATTATCGCAACAGGTATCTGTGTAGATTCCGCACTTGGCGCAGCAGAAAAGCTGGCAGCAGACGGTATCGACGCAGAAGTCATCAATATTCATACGATCAAACCACTGGATGAAGAGCTTGTACTTGCTTCTGCAAAGAAGACAGGCAAAGTTGTTACCGTGGAAGAGCACTCCGTGATCGGCGGTCTTGGCAGCGCAGTATGCGACGTACTCAGTGAGAAGGCTCCGACAAAGGTTTGCAAGATCGGTATGTATGACAGATTTGGCGAATCCGGCCCAGCAGCAGCACTTGTTGCAAAATACGGCTTAGATGCTGAAGGTGTCTACAAGAAAGTAAAAGAGTTCGTATAGGATCATTAGCAAATAAATGAACCAATTAAATCCCGGGGCTGATAGATACTAAGCAATCGATAGTGTAGCCGACCGAGATTTGCGGAGCATTTGCTGCAGCGGAGAGACCGCAACGCTTTTTTGCGGCCGAAGCGCAGCAAGACATGCTCATAGCAAATCGCAGGGTAGGCAAACGTGATTGCGTGTATCTATCAGCCTCGGGATTTTTGTATTTATTCTTATTTCATTCATATATCTGAAACACATAAACATGTAGAAATACCCTCTAATATTTGAGTGGACTCTTCCTGTATATAAAACAATCCTTATTACCATGATGCATTTTCCGAATGTAAAATGTAAGTAAAATATGTAAATTCCTGTGGTGTTATTGAGAATTGTATTATAAAATAATTCCGTGGAAACCTATTTATAGCATAAGAGGAGGCTATTATGGACTTTTTCGGAATATTATCAATGGTAGGTGGACTTGCCCTGTTTTTATATGGAATGCACCTGCTGGGAGAGGGATTATCGAGCGTATCCGGAGGCAGACTGGAAAAAATCCTGGAACGCATGACCAATAACCCGATCAAAGCCGTTGCACTTGGCGCGGGCGTGACTGCACTGATCCAGAGTTCTTCTGCCACGACCGTCATGGTTGTCGGTTTTGTAAACTCCGGTATTATGAAGCTTTCCCAGGCAGTTGGCATTATCATGGGTGCCAATATCGGTACAACCGTAACCTCGTGGATCTTAAGTCTGAGTGGTATCGAGAGCAGTAATTTCTTTATACAGCTGTTAAAACCAACCTCGTTTTCGCCGGTTCTGGCACTGGTTGGTGTCTGTATGCTGCTTTTTTCCAAGAAAGAGAAAAAACATAATATCGGAACGATCCTGATCGGCTTTGCAGTGCTGATGTATGGTATGGATGCCATGTCGGAAGCAGTGAAACCACTTGCTGATGTACCGGCATTTACCGGAATGCTGACAAAATTTTCCAATCCGGTGCTTGGTCTTCTGGCAGGAACGATCCTGACAGCTGTGATCCAGAGCTCATCTGCATCTGTCGGTATTTTACAGGCGCTTTGTAAAACCGGTGCAGTCAGCTATGCGACAGCGATCCCGATCATCATGGGACAGAATATCGGAACCTGTATCACCGCAATCCTTTCTGCGATCGGTGCAAAGAAAAATGCAAAGCGTGCGGCAATCGTGCATCTGTATTTTAACCTGATCGGAACGATTCTTTTTATGGTGATCTTTTATTCCGTTAATGAATTTGTGGATTTTGCATTTCTGGCAGACAGTGCCAATGCTGCAGGAATTGCGGTGATCCACAGTGCGTTTAATGTTGCTGCTACAATGGTACTGCTCCCGTTTGCAAAAGTGCTTGAAAGGCTGGCAGTTCTGACAATTCCGGAAGATGCGGAACAGCAGGAAGAGGATCGTGTGCTCGTGCTTGACAGCCGTTTCCTGGAAACTCCGGCTGTAGCCATGGAGCAGTGTCGTACTGCAACGATTGAAATGTCAGAGCTTTCCAAGAAAGCGATATATGATGCAATGTCGCTGCTCGCGCATTATGATGAAGAGAAGGCGCAACGAGTACTTGATCTGGAAGATAAGGTAGATAAATATGAGGATGAGTTGGGAAGTTATCTGGTGAAACTGTCATCTAAAAACCTGACAGAAAAAGATTCCCATTCACTCTCTATCCTGCTTCACAGCATCGGCGATTTTGAGCGGATCAGTGATCATGCGATCAACATCAAAGAAGCGGCGGAAGAAATGACAAAGAAGGATCAGCATTTCTCTAATAAAGCGCTGGTTGAACTGGAAATCTTTTCAAATGCTTTAAAGGAGGTCGTAGATCTGACCTTTGATGTATTTAAGACGGAGGATCTGACAAGAGCAGCACAGGTAGAACCGCTTGAGGAAGAGATCGATTATCTGCAGGCAGAGCTGAAAAGACGTCATATCAAGCGCCTGCGTAAAGGAAAATGTACGATTGAGATGGGATTTATCTTATCCGATGTGCTCACAAGCTATGAACGTGTGGCAGATCATTGCTCCAATATTGCAGCCTGTCTGATGGAGGTCAATGATGATGCGTTTGATATTCATGAATATAAGCTGGACATCGAGAATAAAGAAGAATTTGAAATGAGCTTTAAGAAGCTGAAAGAGAAATATATGTTACCATAAGCGAAAGGAAGGCGGTTTCTATGGCACTCATATATATTGTAGAGGATGACAGGAATATATCTGAGATCGAAAGCTATGCACTGAAAAATGCCGGATATGAGACAAAGGAATTTTATTGCGCAAAGGACTTTTATGAAGGGTTGAAGGAGCAGATTCCGGATCTGTTTCTTCTGGATATCATGCTGCCCGATAAAGACGGTCTGCAGATCGTGAAAGAGCTGAAGCTGGATAAAAAGACTAATATGCAGCCTATTATCCTGGTCACAGCTAAAACGACAGAGATTGATAAAGTAAAAGGTCTGGATATCGGAGCGGATGATTATATGACAAAACCGTTTGGTGTCATGGAGCTGATCTCCCGCGTGAAAGCACTTCTCCGCCGCAGCGGACAGACCCACTCATCACCTGTACTTACCTTTCAAAATATTAAAATGGAAGAGGACAAGCACTTTGTCAGTGTAAATGAGAAACCATGTGAGCTGACATTTAAAGAATATGAATTGTTAAAGCTCCTTTTGACCAATGCAGGGATCGTGGTCGGCAGAGATACCATTTTGGAAAAAGTCTGGGGAACAGATTTTGAAGGAGAATCCAGAACACTGGATATGCATATCAAAACTCTTCGTAAGAAGCTGGGTGATGCGGGAGCTTATATAAAGACAGTACGAAATGTCGGTTATATTCTGACGGGAGAAGAGTAATGAAAAAGAAGATCAATGCCAAAATGATGCAGATGGTCGCACTGACACTGCTTCTGACAGTTTGTGCACTTCTTGTGATCGGATATCACCTCTTGCAGGAACAGGTCATCGATGATCTGAAGAGTTATGCCGATATTTTAGGAAATCGCGATACAACACAGCTGGAAGAAAGAGATGCTTCCACGCTGAAATCCGATAAAATCAGAATTACACTTGTAAATGCAGATGGCAGTGTGATTTATGATAATATGACAGATTACCGGAAGATGGAGAATCACAAAAACAGACCGGAGATCGCGCAGGCAATGAAAACCGGAGAAGGACAGACAGTCCGCATCTCCAGCACATTTTCGCACAATACTTATTATTATGCGATCAGACTGACAGATGGCAGCGTGTTACGTGTTTCTAAGGAGGCGGGAAATGTCTGGCAGATCCTGCTGCGGTCGCTTCCGCTCTTGGTGGTTGTTTGTGCATTTCTGTTGGTCATCTGTGCGCCAATTTCCCGGCTGTTAACAAGAAAACTTGTTGAACCGATTGAACAGATGGCGCAGGATATGGATCATATGGATACTATTCCGGTGTATGAGGAGCTTGAACCGTTTGTAAAAACAATCCATGCACAGCATCAGGATATTATGAAAAATGCTAACATGAGGCAGGAATTTACTGCGAATGTATCGCACGAGCTGAAAACACCGCTGACTTCTATTTCAGGTTATGCAGAGCTGATCGAGAACGGAATGGCTTCCGGAGATGATACGGTTCGTTTTGCCAAGGAGATCCACAAAAGTGCTAACAGACTGCTTACATTGATCAATGATATCATCCGACTGTCGCAGCTTGACAGTACACCGGAAACGACCTTTGAAAAGGTAGATCTTTATGAGGTTGCACAGGTAACTGTCGATATGCTTGCCATGAGTGCACAGCAGCACCGGGTTTCTTTGCAGTTAGAGGGCATAAAATGTTATGTATATGGCAACAAACAGATGCTGGAAGATCTGATCTATAATCTTTGTGATAATGCGATCCGCTATAATGTGGAGAATGGGCTTGTCTGTGTGACGGTCGGAGAGGAAGACGATAATGTCTTTTTGGCGGTGCGTGATACAGGAATCGGAATCAGTAAGGAAAATCAGGAGCGTGTGTTTGAACGTTTCTACCGTGTAGATAAGAGCCGATCCAAACAGACCGGCGGAACCGGTCTGGGACTTGCGATCGTAAAACATGTTGTAGCAGAGCATCATGCAAAGCTGGATATTAAAAGTAAAGAAGGCAAAGGAACTGAAATTAAGGTAACCTTTGTATAATGTTTGATTGTACAAGATATATTTTAAAGTACTATTGTACATCCGGTTCGATCAGGCAGAACTCATATCCAAGTTCTCTTGCCTGATCAATGAAATCACCAAGTACTGCAGCGTTTGTAGCAGACTGACCGTGCAGCAGATAGATCGCGCCCGGATGCAGTCTGCTTATCATTTTCTGAAGACTTTCTGCCTGATCGGGCTGATTGTCCACATCATAATCCAGATAAGCAAAACTCCAGAAAATACTTTCATAATTACAATTGTTGACAATTGCCAGAGACTGTTCGCTGAATTTCCCTGCAGGGAATCGGAACAGATACATGGAATAATCATATTGCTCACGTACATAGGCATCTGTCTGCAGGATTTCGTTTTTTTGTGTTTCAATATCCTGGGACGGCAGACCTGCGGAAGGATGTGTGGTGGAATGGTTTCCGATCACATGCCCCTCGGAGATCATCCGGCGGATCAGGTCGGGCTCGCTCTGGGCATAAGGAAGCGTTACAAAGAAGGTCGCTTTGACACCTTTTTCCTGCAACGTATCCAGCATAGAAGCTGTTGTACCGTATTCATAGCCCTCATCAATTGTCAGGTAGATTTTTTTGGAACCATCCTCTGTCAGAGGTGCGTCCATATTGACGAAATGTGCATGATAATTTTTATATTGTTCTTCGTATTGCACGCTTGTAACAGGGCGGTTTTCTTCATCTGCATTTGTGCCCTGTCCGTATCCGATACATTCCCCGTCTAATGCTTCTATATTTTCAATCACAGCATTGGTAAGCTGCAGTCCGTTCTGATCAGGCTTTTCATCCGGAATAGTATTTGTGCAGGTTTCCTGATCCTTGTAGCATTCATAAGTCGTCATGACAGCATCAGCGATCGCATTTGCGTAGTCTGTCAGATTGGCATCGTACATTCTGTTGTCGTCGCTGTCGTTGATAAAGCCCAGCTCTAAGATACAGGCCGGCATTTTGGCATTTGCGGTAATGTAGTAGTCTTCTTCATTACTGTTGTAACTGCCCTGCTTGATACCGCGGTTCCGGGAGATTCCCACCTTTTCCAGAGAAGTCAGAATATTGGAGGCAAGAGAGGTTGTTTCATCGGATGCCCGGCTGTTGATCCAGGCTTCTGCACCGTTGCCCTTTCCTTTATTACGGTGGAGAGAGATCAGATAGCGGGCATTCGCCTCTGTCGCCGCTTTGCATCTTTGCGACAGATAGAGAAAGCTGTCATCATCACGCGTCATCACAACACGGATCTGTCTTTCTGAGAGGGCGTCTGACAGTGCTTTTGCCAGCTTCAGCGTGTCGTCTTTTTCGATACGTCCCTTGCTGTCACTGCCGATATCTTTTCCGCCGTGTCCTGCATCGATGCAGACCGTAAACAGGGAAGTGTCTTCTTCCTCCTGCCCGGCGATTTCGATTTCAGCAGGTGCTATACTGGAAATTGCATCTGCAGTCTGCATATCTCCACTTTCCCGGAAATCAGAGCGTACCTTCTGAATCGTAAAAATCAGGAAAGAAACTGCAAAAAGGGCAAAAAGAAGTACACAGATCATCTTGATTCTCTGTGAGCGCCTTTTTCGTTTGTTCTGCCGGGAGGAGAAGCGGTTCGGTTGTTTATAAAAGCTGTCAGACATGAAATTTCCTCTTTTCATTGGTGTGGTACTTACCAGTATACATGGTCGAAAAAATTGGACAAGAGGGTGCGCAGAATCTTAAATAAAACTTCATAATTTGTTACTATTCAGAGCCATGTAAATCCGTAATAAACTGTGAAAATTTAACGTACAAAAGTGTTGACAGAAGGGGGAAAACAAGATAAAATAACTTTGGTTTTGAGCTGATTTCAATCCCAATCTTAGCAAGTAAACTTGCACGATTGTTCTTGGATTATTTGATGTGAAATTCAGCCCATCTCGAATACTGCGTATTCTCGATGACCGTTTATTTGCAAATGCAAATAAACGCAAAATAATTTCAATCCCAATCTTAGCAAGTAAACTTGCACGATTGTTCTTGGATTATTTGATGTGAAATTCAGCCCATCTCGAATACTGCGTATTCTCGATGACCGTTTATTTGCAAATGCAAATAAACGCAAAATAATTTCATCTCCGATCTTAGCAAATAAATTTGCACGATCGTATCTGAAATTATTTTATCTGAATTTGCGCAAGCAAATTGATTCGCCCAGATAGCTCAGTCGGTAGAGCAGAGGACTGAAAATCCTCGTGTCACTGGTTCGATTCCGGTTCTGGGCATTATAACAGAAAATTGATAATGTGTCTTGACACGGAACAAGTTCTCTGTTATTATATTATTTGTTCGGGTTATCCAGACAGGACAAAAGATATGCGGGTGTAGTTCAATGGTAGAACACCAGCCTTCCAAGCTGGATACGTGGGTTCGATTCCCATCACCCGCTTCTCTGAAATAACGCAGAGAAGAACATATTATTAACTTAATACCTTCAATGCATGGCAACATGCAAAAACATGCGCGAGTGGCTCAGTTGGTGGAGCGCGACCTTGCCAAGGTCGAGGCCGCGGGTTCGAGTCCCGTCTCGCGCTCTTTTATTACACAAAAAAGGAGCATCCGAGAGGATGCTCTTTTTTTCGTGTAAGAAGAGCCCAAAGGGCTCTTCACAATGGCATGAATTGAAATTCATACCAGGTTCGAGGTCTCAGCCCACCGCGATAAAACCTGACAGGTTTTATCAGCTGATTAGCAGTCGGCGAATCGATGCTTGTGCAAGCACAGCATCGGCTCGCCTTGTTGCCATAACATGAAGTGGGCTTCGGTCCGCACAAAACCGAGGTCCGGCGGACCTCGTGCGCCGTCTCGCGCTCTTTTATTACACGAAAAAGGAGCATCCAAGTGGATGCTCTTTTTTGTATCATAAAATATTTTCAGATAGACAGGTAGTGTCAGGGTGAAATGTTAAAGTAACTACAGAAGTAGGAAATTATATAGATTATTTTGTCTGCGTGTCTTTAGAGTAGGAAAAAGCACTCTGAAAGTTTTTGATGGCATCTAAAATAAGCTTCTGTTGATCCGTATTGTATTTACTGATCGCCAGAAACAGATCGATCGGTTTTTCGGTAGCAGGATCTATGCCTCGAAGGATATAGTCTGTTGGGACATTAAGTGTATCACTGATCTTCACAATAGTTGAAACGGAAGCGCCTACTACGCCACGCTCCAGGTCAGAAATATACTGTGTGGAGACACCTATCATTTCAGCAAAAGCCATTTGCGTTAAGCTGGACTTTTTCCGAATGAGCTGAATACGAGATCCTATGGAGGAATTTAATGAGTTTTTTGTAGACATATATAAAATCACCACCTTATATACAATGTTAACTAATAGTGGTAATTTTATGAAAATAGTGATACAATTAGATTCGAAATAAATAATATCAATGCTATTAGATTAAAAGTAATAAAGATGTGAAACAGGAAAACGATAGGCTGATTAATAGCAAGTAACCAATAGACAGGAAATGTCAATGTGAATAGCTGAAGAAATTGCAGAATTTAGTATGAAAACAAGGAGGGGAGAGTATGTCACAGGAATTAAATGAAGGCATTTGTAAAGCATATCGGCAGAAAAGACAGTACTTACGGGAATTAAATATTTTTAATGATTTAATCTTGCAAAGAGAGCTTAGTTGGCAGCTGCAGCAAAAATGCGACATTCCTGAAATCTGAGCATTGAATATTGTAAACGGATATTATATGCAGGACTATCTGGCAGCTTGTGCATATGGGCAAAAGGAAACAGATTTGAAGGAGGAAGAAGAAAAACGGCAGTTTATTGAAGCCCTTCTGCAAGAAGCGGATATGTGGGATAAATTGGTGGTATAAGGCAAGTATGATAGTAAATATTGAAAAAACAAAGAAGTGTGCATTTTGCAAACATTGGTATGATCCGTCAAATAATGCGATAAAGCCGAGAAATCCTCGTTTTAATCAATGGGAGTTTGATGATCAGAGTAGAAAAATGTGTAATTAAGAATATGAGAGTATGAAGAAGAGAGGAATATAGAAATGAACAAAGGTAATGTGCTTGTAATTGGTAATTCAGGAGTAGGAAAGTCGACTCTTATTAATGCGGTGTTAGGAGAACAGGTTGCAAAAACAAGCTGGGGGACAGAAGGAACCACTAAAGAGTTAAAGATTTATGAAAAAGAAAGGGTACCATTTAGGATTATTGATACAGCCGGTTTTGAACCTTCGATATTAAAGGAAATGCAGGCAATAAATGCTGTAAAAAGATGGTCAAGAGAGTCAACAAAAGAAGGTAAAGAAGATACAGCTATAAATATAATATGGTTTTGTATTGACGGAACTTCTCGTAAACTATTTATAAAAACTATTAAAGATTTATCATCTGCGACGAAAATTTTTAAGACAGTTCCTGTAGTAGTAGTTATTACAAAATCATATTCTGTTTTAGAGCGTTCTGAAAATATAGAAATGGTTCAAAATGCATTTGCAAATCAAAAATTAGCAAAAAATCTTAAAAAAATTATACCCGTAGTTGCGGAAACATACAAATTGAATGATACTGCATATGCTGCACCGGAAGGAATAACGGAGCTTATTGATATAACGAATAACCTAATGCCAGAAGGTATAAGAGCTGCTAAAAGAGATATAGGGAAATTTAAGCTTTCGAGGAAAAATGCACTTTCACAGGGATTAATTGCAAGTGCAACTTTAGGAGGCATAGCGGTTGGAGCAATACCTATTCCTTTTGCTGATGCTGCAATCCTGTCGCCGGTAGAAGTAGGACTGGTGAATGGATTAGCATCTATTTATGAAATTGGAAAAAATGAAAAGTCTAATAATTTTATAAATTCAATAATAAATGTGGGAACCGTCAGTGTGGTTGCCAAGGGAGCTTTATCTGCTATAAAAGCAATTCCGGGAATTAATATAGCAGCATCTGCCTTGAATGCAATAATAGCAGGCTTATTTGTTGCTACAATAGGTGAAACCTCTAAGTATTTATTTGAGCAAGTGTATTTAGGAGAAAAAACTGTTGAGGATATTGATTGGGCGACGAAAATATTGGAATCGAAATTGACAAACGAGATGGTAGATAAGTTTAACAAGGTAGTAAGCAAACTTAATGGTAAATACGATAAAGATTCTATTGGGGAAGCAATAAAAGAAATGTTTACAAAGTAAAATAGTTATTATAATGCGATACATATTGTATAAATAAAAGTTCTCAGCTCTTTGACTGCACTGAAGAGAACCGGTCATATATTCAAAAGAAATAGTGAAATATAAAATCTCTATTATGCAATTGTCAATGCTTTGCAACAATGATATAGTTGTTGCAAAGCATATTTTCTTTTATCAAGTCTGTTGGATTGTTATAGATAGAAGCTACCGGAAAATATAACAATCCGATGTCTTACTCATATCTTATTTCAGGAAATTCATGCTTTATTTCACAATTATTAATAAGGCAGGAGTTTTCGATGGGCTAAGGTATGGTTAATACTAGTGGGTTAACTCCTGTGGCAAACAAAGGAGGACCATAGTAGATGGCAGAAAAAAGAAAATTTTATGGAATGAAAAATGATTACATGTTCCATGCGGTTCTGCAAAAGAACGAAGAAGTTTTGAGAAATAAAGGTGCTTGATCTGACACAACTTGAGACAGCAAGGAGTCAGTCCGAAACAGATAAAAAACTCCTGAAATGGGCAAGTATATTTAAAGCAGAAACGCTGGAAGAATTGGAGCAGTTAGCAAATGGAGAGGAGGTCTTTGAGAATATGGTAGTAACTATGAAACAATTAAGTGAAGATGAAAAAATCCGTATGCAGTGTGAAGCAAGGGAAGATTATGAAAGATGCCTGATTACGGAATATAATGCTGGAAAGCAGGATGGAATAGAACTTGAGCGTAAAAATACAGAAAAAGAACGCCTAAATACAGAGAAAGAACGTCAAAGAGCTGATGCTGCAACAAAAAAAGCAGCAGAGCTTGAGGATGAGGTAAAGAAACTGCGGGCTATGCTGGCGAAATAGACGGAAAGGTTGATCAATCCGAATTAGTTCCATTTTACATGCGGAAATTTGGAACTGATTCGGATTTTTCTTTTTATTTCAAAATGTTACTCTTGCAGTATCAACAATATACGGGCAAGAGGAGATGAAAAGGGGGATGATATGGAGAAGTTAGAAAGAGAAAAGTGGGAAAGCGAAAGCAAAGCTCATAAATGGAAAATGGATTTTCAAGATCTGTGCCAAACATACGAAGTTACAGGCTGTAATAAAGCAACACTCTATTATATGTCAGCCCTGCAACTGAGGGAGCAGATACAAGATAATGCATTAAAAAGGCTTTTTATCTATGCAATATGCGATGCTGGTTTTCTGATGGATCGATACACAGATTGTAAGGAGCAGCAAATGGAGACCAGTTTTCGTAATACGGAGAAGAGAATGCGGAAACTGCTGACATTATTGCAGAAAGAAAAAGAGATGTGTGAGCAGTGGAGTGAAATTGTAGGCAGAAAGCGGTTTTCTTCAAAAAACAGAGTTTATTCTGATGACTACAATGAGGAACTCCTTGCGCTTTGCAGCCTGTTTCGGGAAACATTTGAAATGTCGGAAAGGCAGACGCCGAATCTGGCGGATAATTTGCAATATTTCTTAATGGAAGCCAGAAATAATGATCTGATTGAAAAGATCATCCCTTTTTATTTATTTCAGGTTATGGTACGCCACACAAATCGTCTGGCGCAGAATCCGGATTTTCAAATAGTACCAGCCAGTCTGTGGAAATACAAAGAATATGAAATAACGAAGAATAATGGGAAGAACTTCAACAAATATGAACGGTGTATCGGTCTGTTCCAAAAACTGTGTAAGTTATATAAGAATGATCCTCATATAGATATAGCACTGTGTCGTTATGGCATGGAGCAGTGTTCCAATATACCGGAATGGACATCCATATGGCTACGTAAAAAAGAAAAGAAATGCACCACAAAGCTACATCGATTTATAAGTGAATTGTATCTAAGCTGCATAGAGACGGATGAGTCAGAGCAATACGCTGCAAATACGATGTTTCCGCATAAAACATTAGAAGAAGAAAATTTATTCATAAGGGATGTGGATCAAAAACTCGAAATCGAAGCCACTATTAAAAGTTACATATTAGAACATATAGAAGTGCTGATACAATTTATGAAAATACAATATAAGGATGTGGAACAAGTAAAATGTCTGGTGACAGATGTTTATCATGCATCCGGATTTAGCAGAATGAAAATAGAAGATATAGGGGAAGAAACAAAACTAACCTATGTCTATGACCAGTTTATAGAAATGCTGGATGAGGCGATTGTTTCATCTGTCTGGGAGACAATAAAAAAACTGGTGGAATGTGAATCAGATCATTTTCAGTTCATGGCTGCTATTTTATCATAGGATATTTGTCCCTCTCGCTCGTATAGAAAACTGTAAAACAGATTTATGGGAGGACAAGAGTATGATCATTGCAATTATTTATATGGCTTTAGGATACTGGGCAACGGGTGTAACCACGCATGCGAATAAGATATTTCTGGGATATGGGATTGGAGAGCTATTTTTAGAGCGTTTGTGTTGGGCATTTATATTTGGATGGGCATTGATTCCGGTTGCGATCATCAAAACCATATTTTTCAGCCGATAACATGGATGTGACTGCTATGGGAGAAAAATTCGCGAAACAATACCGGGTTTTGGATCTGTATGCCAGATTTTTGGAAGGAGACGTGATCAATAAGGCAGAAGAAGCGATCAGATTTCATGTGGATGAACGGTCAATTCAGAGAGATATTGATGATATTCGAATATATCTTGCTGACAGAAAGATTATCGGTTTGGGAGAATGCAGGAATATCATTTATGACAGAATGCAAAAAGGATATGTTATGCGTTGAAATATTCCGGTTGTTTCTGCATGTTATCTATGTTAAACTGATCACAAGCAGAAAGTCAAAATCATATTTTACATGGGATGGCTTGCCATCCCATGTTCTATTTATTATAGGTAACTCTGCATAGTTACTATATGTCTAAATGTTTCAAGAAACTTCACTGCTTAAATTCCACAAACAAATGAATAGCAGAGAGGTTTCAAAGTATAATAGATCTCTCTGGGTAAGTATGTCTTACAGAAAGGGAGGTCATATGACACAAAAAAGAAGCGTTGTACCGGATAAAGTGACTGTAAAAGGAAAGACGGAAACAATCAATTTTGATGAAATTGGAATTACCAATGATTTCATGTTTGGCACGGTATTCAGGGATAAGGAAAAATGTAAAGAACTGCTCCAGAGAATATTGAAGATCAGGCTGGCTGAGATTGAAGTTGTAGAGCCACAGAAGGTAATGAAAACCACTCTAATCGGAAAAGGAATCCGTATCGATATTTATGCAAAAGATAGCGAGGGCAATGTGTATGATATCGAAATGCAGACGACAGAAGTATTTTAATTTGAAGCAATCGGTTGTGATCTTTATCTGTACATTTGATCCTTTTGCAGATGACAGGAGCATTTATACGTTTGAGACGACATGTAAGGAAAATAAAGGACTGGTGCTTGCGGATAAGCGGCGAACGTATTTTGTAAATGTAAATGGGAATAGAGAGGGAATCAGCGAAGATACAACGAAACTGCTTGATTATTTCAAAACCGGGCAGCCAACAGATCATTATACGAAAGATATTCAAAAGCAAGTGCAGATTATTCGAAATGATGATGATTGGAGGGAGAACTATATGACAATCGAAATGAAAATGGATCAGAGATATGAACAGGGGAAAAATGAAGGCGAGCAAAACCGGGATAGGGAACTGATCGCTAAGTGGCTGCAAAAGGGAAAAACAATCACCGAGATTGCAGAGGATCTGGACAGATCAGAGGAATATGTGAAAAGTCTGATTTGTTCTCAGGAATAAAGAGGAGGAGAAAAATGATGATCTGTCCGGAATGTGGAAGGGAACTGGAAAAGGGAATCATTGAGGCAAAAGATGCGTGTATGAAGGTTTTTGCTTCGTTTGAAGAAAAATAAAGTTGACAATCCAGTTAGACTGTACTAACCTAAGGGCGATGAGGGCAGAAACTGGAGGAAAACTATGAAAAAATTATTTTTTGAAACGGAAAAAGACGGTTTTTATGGAACTTATTATGAAAATCCACAAGGTTCGGATTGTGCAGTCATTGGATTATTCGGAGATGATTCGAATGATTATATGGCAAAATGTGGAGCAAAATGGTTACATAAAAACGGTGTAAACGTGCTTTGTATGTCTCCCGGAAAGAAGAACTACAGTCATGTAAATTATCCGCTGGAGAGAATAGAGACAGCGATCAAATGGCTGAAAAACAACGGAAATCGTAAAGTCGGAATTATGGGGATGAGTACAGCGGGCATGGATTCGATTGTTGCGGCTTCTTATTTTCCTGACATTACATTGACCTTTGGACTGACACCGAGTGACTTTGTATGGCAGGGCTTTGAACAGGGAAAAAAGGATGGCTGCGGTGAATGGCCGATTCCGGGCGCATCTACTCTTTCCTGGAAGGGAGAACCACTCGCTTATATGCCGTTTGTGTATGAACATCCGGTTTACTGGCAGAAGGTTATGGAAGAAACGAAAGGTTCCGGTGATTTTGAACGTAGTACATGTCTGTTCATTGATTCTGAAAAAGCAAGAGAACACACGGAAGAAGAGATGATCAAGGTTGAAAATATCAAAGGGAAACTGATTCTTGTCGGTGCAGAGGACGATTCCTTCTGGGAAACAGCAAAGTATATCCGCCGTATGGATCAGCGTCTGAAAGAGCATACGCATAGCTGTGACTATGAGATTCTGGTATATGAGCACGGAACGCATTTTGTTCTGCCGGAATCGCTGCTCCGAAAAGCATTACCTGTAGGGCTTAAATTTGTACTTCGCTTTATTTTCAAGGCTGCAAAGGACTATCCGAATGAGTGCGAAGCAACCAGAAAAGATATTGATAAAAAGCTTTCTGCCGCAATTAAGGAATGGCGGGAATCATAACAGGTCAACCCTGTTTTTTATAAAAATGGAAATCACAGCAATCTTTGCCATGACCTAATGTTTTTGTCCGTGAAAAAGCCAGCTTTTTGAGACCACCATAGGTCACATTATCAGCATCACAGAATATATGACATAGCTGGGGACATCCGTTTTCAGCGCACGCTATGTGCCAAAGACATTTTGTGATTGTCACGTCAAAGTAATCTTTGCCATGGCTTTGTACACTTTCCTGCAGATCAGTGTGTCGCATGACACGAAGGAATATCGTGCTGTAAAGGAAATAAAAGCCGGGTATGATTTCCATTTTTTTCATAGAGGAATGCATATTTGCAGCAACGTGATCAAACATGTATTTCTCCATATAGGTAGTTACCGTTTCTTCGGAGAGATCCTCTTCTGACAGAACTTTATACAGGGCGATGCCCGGAAGAATGGTGCCAATAAGCGTTTTCATTTGGTTTTTTGATTTATTCCGGGTGTTTTTTATAAGCGTGCTGAGCATGTTTGACTGTCTGTCAAATAGTGAGCAGCCTCTGTCTTTTCCGAATTCTCCGACCAGAAATGCTTTGATTTGTTTTTGCTGTTTGATCCGCATTGTTTATCACTCCTCGCTAATTCTCTGGTGAAAGAATAACGCGATTCTGCTTTTTGTACAACAGTAAGATGTGGAGAAATGTATTCGGGGATCTGGCAGGATTACTAATTGATAGGAGGTTATGTTTAAAATGTCGGTAACAATTATTGCAGCAGTTATGGTTATGGTAGCATATTTTCTTGTTTTGTATGGTGGCGTTGGATTTATTCAGGACAAGAAATTCTTCTCTTCTGCACCAAAGGAAGTTCTGGATGCAGTGCCTGACCATAAGGAAAGATTCCCTGGTGCGCATGTAATTGGCTGGATCATTGCAGGGATCGCGGTACTTTTGTTTGCAGGTGCGGCTGTTCTGAGTATTTTGGATGGCATTAGAAATGGTTTCAGCTTTTGGAATTTCTTTGCACGATTTTTGATTATACTGTATGTCATGGAAATTTATGATATATGCTTCTTTGACTGGGTTCTTCTTTGTCATTCCAATTTCTTCCCGCACTTTTATCCGGAAGTGGATGGCATCATGGGACCGTATCTGTTTGGCTATAATAAAAAGACGCATATCATGCATTTTATTATTTATATCCCGATCTGCGCTGTGATCGGCTGGATCTGTACATTCTTTTAAAGAACATCAGAATATTAGAAAGAAAGTAGAAACCTTTTGGAAACAAAGGGTTTCTTTTTTTGTGAGTTAGAAAATCTGGCATGGACAGTTATTTTACATAGAAAAGACAAATCTTTTACCTCATCTTGATTTTATCAATTCAAAGCAGGCAGTATCCTACAAGAAAAGGAGGATAGTGTATGAACGGAAAACCATATCTTGAATTTCGGGAAGACGGTACCTTTCAGGTTTTACATATCACAGATCTGCAGGAAGGGGTGCATCCGAAAAAGGACACACTGCGTCTGTTAAATGCACTTCTGGACACGGCAAAACCGGATCTTGTCATTCTGACGGGAGATCAGTTAAAAGGATATTCGCCGGCATTTCGGCTTCTGGGAAAGGAAAGTGTTCAAAATACATTGCATATTTTGACAGAGCCTATGGAAAAACGTTGTATTCCCTATGCGGTTACATTTGGAAATCATGACGTGCAGTGCGGCATTTCCAATGAGGAGCAGGCGGCTATTTACCGCAGCTACCCATATTGTATCTGCCCGGCAGAAGAACAGGCTGCTGGTACATTTTATCTAAAGATCCGAAACAGCAGTGGAGCCGAAGCGCTGCGCTTTTATCTGATAGACAGCGGCAATCAGACTGTACATGGGCAGTATGCACCGCCTGCACCAGCGGTTCTGGACTGGTTAAAAGAAAAACTTTTCCAGGATCAGATCCCGTCCATGGTATTTCAGCATATTCCATTGCCGGAATACAAAAAGTGCAGAAATGTTACCCTGAAGGAACGGATCTGCAGCCCTGAGAAAAATGTAGGGGAGTTTGAGTTGTTGCGTGACAACGGGAAGGTCATGGCGGTATTTTGCGGTCATGATCACAAAAACGATTTTGTGGGGCAGGTAGATGGTATTGATCTGGGGTATACCCCATCGGGCGGCTTTGCCTGCTACGGGCCGGGCGCAGAACGCGGCGGAAGACTGCTGACATTCCATGTGGATCGCCCTATGCACTATGAAACAAAGGTGCTCCGTTATTGTGACATTGTGGCACCACACACGGGAAATCGGATCAAAGAATTTTTCGATACCCATACGCCGACCTGCTGGCCGGGCAGAATAGAATTGATAGATGAGGAGAATTTAGAAAATGCGTAAAAAAGAGAGAAACTTGCGAAGTCTGGATATGCGACGAACCTTACTGGTAACACTTCCTTTTGCCGGAGCACTGGCATTCTGGCAGGCATATGACGGTATTATCCCGCTGATCCTGCGTGATACATTTCATCTGGGAGATACACTTGCCGGCGCTGTCATGGCACTTGATAATGTCTGTGCGCTGTTTTTGCTCCCGTTTTTTGGCAGCATCAGTGATCGCTGCCACAGCCGTCTGGGACGGCGTACACCGTTTATTCTGGTTGGATCACTGCTTGCAGCTTTGTTAATACCGCTTCTGGCTGTTGCGGATCAAATGCGGAGCCTGCCATTTTTCTTTACGGTCTTATGCTTTGTGCTGGTTGTACTTTCCAGCTACAGAAGCCCTTGTGTGGCACTGATGCCTGATGTAACACCGCGTCCGATCCGGGCAAAGGCGGATGCGTTCAATTCCTTGATGGCAGCAGCATCCGGCGTTGTGATCCTGATCAGTATTTCCCTTGCGGTTCCGGACGTGGAACATCCCAATTATATGCCGGTTTTCCTGATCATTTCAGCCATTATTATTCTCTGCACGGTTCTGTTTGCGGTTTTCTTCCGGGAAAAGAAAGCAGTGGAAAAGATGCATACGGAAAGTCTTGCCATGGGGATTTCCGAAGCAGACATGGATGCAAGTGATGAGGGCGGAAAGGAAAAAGAAACAGATGCAGTTGTGCGCAGGTCACTTCTTGGTATTCTGCTTTGCGTATTTTTCTACTTCATGGCATCCAATGCAGTTACCTCTGCCTTCAGCAAATATGCCAGTCAGGTATGGGGAGCAGGCGGCGGAAGCTTTGCCAATTTCCAGCTTGTCGCGACAATGGTAACTTTGATCTCTTATATGCCTATGGCAAATATTTCCTGCAGGATTGGCAGAAAACTGACTACCTATATCGGAATCGGACTGATGTGCTTTGGAGGTTTCTGTATTTTTATGACACAGGGGTATAGTCCACTCATCTATGTATTTGTTTCTATATCAGGTGTTGGTATGGGAACTGTTGCAACCACGATCTATCCGATGATCATGGAGGTTGCCAGTGAAAAAACGACCGGACGTTATACCGGATACTATTATACAGCCAGTATGTCAGCGCAGATCATCACGCCGATCCTTTCCGGAGCGGTCATGGAATTTATCGGCTATCGTTATCTGTATCTGTATGCGATCGTCTGTGCACTGCTTGCAGCATTGCCGCTTGCAATGGTACAGAAGGGCAATACCATTTTATTAAAAGATCTGGATCTGGATCATCCTACGGGAGAATTATTAGAGGCAGGTAACTAATAATTCTCCCGGGATTTTGACACCGATATTTGCTTTCGTATTATCGCACAAACAGATATCCCGTATAAGCGATATATAAAAGGATACATACCGCGCCTTCCCATCTGCACATGGACTTTTTGCTGCGGGCAAAGATATACAGCAGAATGGCACTGAGCAGAAGTAAAATGCAGTCGATCACGGATTCGGACAGGACAGCAAGTGGCGTGATCGCAGCAGAAATACCCAGGATAAACAGAATATTGAAAATATTCGATCCGATCGCATTGCCGAGCGCAAGACCGCTGTCTCCTTTTCTGGTAGCGACAATAGAAGTAACAAGCTCAGGCAGGGAAGTACCGACCGCAATGATCGTCAGGCCAATAAAGTTCTGGCTGACACCGAAGCTTTCCGCAATAATACAGGCATTATCGACGACAAGATTTCCGCCTGCGATAACTGCGATCAGACCACCGGCGATATACAGAAGACTTTTTGGCAGGGACAACACCTTGCCATTTTCTTCGTCCTGTCTGTTTTTCAGGGCAGATATGACCATAGAGATCAGATACGCTGTCATACCGATCAGAAGAAGGATCCCTTCCAGACGGCTGAGTACTCCGTTTGCAAGCAAGATGCACAAAATAAAAGTGATCAGGATATTGAGTGGAAGATCACGTTTTAAAATGTCCTTGTTGGTGGAGAAGGCTGCCATAAAGGCGCATATGCCGACCACGACAAGCCCATTAAAAATGTTGGATCCGATGACATTACTGAGAGCGATCTCATTGCTTCCGCTCAGTGCAGCACTCATGCTGACAGAGGCTTCCGGAGCACTGGTTCCCATGGCAACGATCGTCAGTCCGATGATCACGCTTGGGACACGCAGAAGCCGGGCGAGGGAAGAACTGCCATCCACGAAGAAATCCGCTCCCTTGATCAGGAGCACAAAACCTACAACTAACCATACATATTCCATAATTTGGTCCTTTCCGCGATAAAAGCATAAAAAACGAGACCTTTATCGCATACAAAATAGTCGATAAAAGTCTCGTTACTTACCCACAATAACCGGCCTTACGGCGTGATGACGATCATTATGACATCAGCAGATGCAAACTACTCCCTTTTATAGTAAGTATACTATGGCAGAAGCAGCAGGATGTCAATCACTAACCGGTTAAGAACCGGTAAAGATGTGGCATGTGCAATTTTATTTGTTATCAGGTAACATTTTATCGGTAACCAGGGATAATCCCTTTCCGATCAAAATACATGCAACTGCCAATGCTACTGTAATTCCTGCACAAAGTAATACACCTGTTAATCCTGTTCCCATTTTTAATAATCTCCTTTATTTTTGAATTTTACGGAATGCATATAGTTACTTTTCCGTACTGCATTCGCCATGTAAATCCGGGAAAGACTGCTATTAATGACCTGCTTGCTGCGATTTATACGGCTCTGGATCGTTAAAAATAAAGGAGTTTGTTTTTCTGTCCATCCTGATCATGGATATATCGGATGATAAACTGGCGGCTGCACAGAAAGGCTGCTGCCAGATAAAAGAACATGAGCGTCAGCAGGATGCAGAATGCGCAATAGCCTGCTGCTTCGTGACAGGTAAGATCGGCTTTTGTATTGGTAAGCCGTCTTGCTGTAGAACGGTTTAATACAACCGCATGACTTGCATAAAAGTTTTCTTCTGCGTTGATAAAATCAGGAATGATCCCCGTATCTTCCTCCAGAATACAGGGAACAGAGGTTGTCTGTGTGTAACCCAGATAGGGTATTTCATCCGCGGAAGGTATTTCCGGATTTTTGTCCAGAACAGAAAGAAGGAACAGAATAAGAAGAAGCAGGCAGGCAGTTCTGCTGCGCCTGTAAGATGCTTGTTTCATATTGCTTCCTCCTTTCCTGTAATTTATTCCTGCCTTATTATATGCTTCCGATTCTCCGATTTCAATATGAATCCAGTTAAGATTACAGAAGAGAAATCCCGGCCGCAATTGCGGATGGGAAATGATTGAAAATACAGATAGAACAAGTTACAATAAAAAAAGAGTAAGAATGGATACGGAGGTGCTTTATGAAGCAGAAACAGATACTTGCACTACTGCAGGATATGTCGCTGACAGAAAAGATCGGGCAGATGGTACAGATGGTCGGAATGCTCTATGATGCAAAGGAGCAGGGAATTATAACCGGTCCTATGATGGCAGATATGAAGGTAACGGAGGAAGATTTGAAGATGGCGGGCTCCAGTCTTCTTTTATATGGCGGGGAAAAGCTTGCCAGGATCCAGAAAAGCTATATGGAAAACCAGCCGCATCATATTCCGCAGATGTTTATGTATGATGTGATCCACGGTATGAAAACAATATTTCCGGTTCCGCTTGCACAGGGAGCGAGCTTTGATCCGGTGCTTGCAAGAGACTGTGCGTCTGTTGCAGCGAAAGAGGCAGCAGCCGGTGGAATCCATGTGGCATTTTCGCCGATGGTCGATCTGGTGCGTGATCCCAGATGGGGACGTGTGATGGAATCGACCGGGGAAGATCCGTATTTAAACGGACTGTTTGCGGAGGCTATGGTGCAGGGACTGCAGGGAGACGACATGAGCCGGGAAGGAAAGGTCTGCGCCTGTGTGAAGCATTTTGCAGGATACGGCGGTGCAACAGGCGGACGGGACTATAATACGGTAGAAGTATCTGAAAATTCCTTCCGCAATGAATATCTGCCTGCTTATGAAAAAGGGATCAAAGCAGGAGCCGGTATGGTGATGACATCGTTTAATACGGTAAACGGTGTTCCGGCGACGATCAATCAGTGGCTGATGAAAAAAGTGCTCCGGGAAGAAATGGGATTTGACGGAGTACTGATCTCAGATTTTGCGGCTATTTATGAAACGATCGCGCATGGCTGCTCGGAGGATGCCAAAGATGCGGCGCATAAAGCTGCACTTGCGGGTGTGGATATTGATATGATGACAGAGTGCTACAGAAGTGAGCTGGTCAGACTGGTGGAAGACGGAACGATTCCGGAAGCACTGATCGATGAAAGTGTGCTCCGTATTCTGACACTGAAAAACAAGCTTGGACTGTTTGAAGACCCCTATAAAGGCATGGGAGCTGAAAAAGAAGCGCAAATGCAGTTGACAGAGGCACACAGAGCACTTGCCAGAAAGGCAGCAGCGCAGACCTTTGTACTTCTGAAAAACGAAGGTGGACTGCTTCCGCTGTCGACGGAAAAGAAGATTGCCTTTATCGGTCCTTATACAGACAGCAAGTGTCTGATCAGTACATGGGCGATCTCCGGAGATGTAAAGGATTGCGTGACGATCCGTGAGGCAGCGGAAGAAGTATTCGACAGCACAAAAACTACATATGTGCAGGGGAGTGCTTTTATGCCACAGGGCTATGTATTTGAGGGCTTTGATCAGGCAGGGAATGTGTTGCCTGTGGAATATACGGAAGCGGAAAGAACGCAGATGCTGCAGGAAGCGATAGAAGCAGCAAAGCAGGCAGAGATCGTTGTAATGCCGATCGGCGAATATTATCTGCAAAGCGGTGAGGCAACAAGCCGGGGAGATATCCGGATTCCGGAGCCGCAGCTCGTGCTTTTGCGGGAGGTTGCAAAAGTCAATGCCAATATTGTGGTCGTGCTGTTTAATGGAAGACCGCTTGACCTGCGTGAAGTAGAGGAAAACGCGAAAGCAGTGCTGGAAGTATGGCTTCCGGGAACAGAAGGCGGCCACGCCATTGTAGATGCATTGACAGGGAAAGTAAATCCATCCGGGAAACTGCCGATGAGTTTCCCTTACTGTGTAGGACAGATTCCTGTTTATTACAATCATTTGGCGACGGGAAGACCAAATGATCCACAGAAAAAAGAAAGATACCTGTCCAAATATCTGGATATTCCAAATGAACCATTATATCCGTTTGGGTATGGTCTTTCCTATACAGGGTTTACCATATCGGATGTCATACTTTCTTCAGACAGATTGACAGAGAACGGCGAGATAACAGCATCCGTATGCATACAAAATACAGGAGAGAGGGAAGGCAGTGATGTACTGCAGCTCTATATCCGTGATGTGACAGCTTCTGTTGCCCGCCCTGTGAAAGAACTGAAAGGAATAGAAAAAGTCAGCTTAAAGCCGGGCGAGAAGAAGGAGATCGGTTTCCGGATCACCGAAGAAATGCTCCGGTTTGTGCGTGCGGACGGAAGCTACGGAAGTGAACCGGGTAAATTCCGTGTATGGATCTCAGACAGCAGTGACAGTGGTGTGTATCAGGAGTTTATCTTGTAATATATTGCTGTCTTGTGTATAATAAATAAGACTGGCTGAGACAATGACAGAAAACGAACAGCAAGAAAAGGAGATCATAAATGAAAATAGCAGTTTTAGAGAGAAACAGTGTCGGAACAGATATTGATGTAACCTGTTTTGAAGATTTTGGAGAGGTTACTTATTATAGAAATACAGTAGCGGCAGATGCGGCTGAAAAGGTAAAGGATGTTGATATCATCATTGCCAATAAAGCACCAATGAATGAAGAGACGTTAAAAGATGCGCCGAATGTAAAGCTGATCTGTGAATTTGCGACCGGCTTTGACAATATTGATCTGGAATATTGTAAAAAGAGAAGAATTAAGGTTGCCAATGTGAAGGATTATTCCACTGCTGCAGTGGCACAGCATACATTTGCCCTGGCACTTTACTTATTAGAGCATCTGCCACATTATGATACCTATGTAAAGGACGGTTCTTATGGTGCGCAGGATCGGTTCAGCAATTTTGATCTGCCTTTCACAGAGCTTGCAGGCAAGACATGGGGAATTATCGGAATGGGTAATATCGGCAGAATGGTTGCCAAGATCGCAACAGCTTTCGGCTGTAAAGTTATTTTTCATTCTGTGACAGGAAAGAGCACCTGTACGGAATATGAGCAGGTATCCAAGGATGAGCTGCTTGCGCAGTCCGATATTTTATCCCTGCACTGCCCACTTTCTGACCTGACGAGAAACTTTATCGACAAAGAGGCACTCTCCAAGATGAAGAAAACCGCACTTCTGATCAATGTGGCAAGGGGCCCGGTTGTCAACAATGCAGATCTGTATGACGCACTGGAAAGCGGAGAGATCGCAGCGGCTGGACTGGATGTGCTTGAAAAAGAGCCGATCGCAGCAAATAATCCGCTTGGAAAGATCCAGGACAGCAACAAGCTGATCATTACACCACATATGGCATGGGCATCTGTGGAGGCACGTGAAAGACTGGTCAACGAGGTTTATAAAAACATAGAAGCTTTCTTGAAAGGTGAAGACAGAAATATCATTATATAATGTGGTGAAAAGGGGCTTTTTGCTTGGTTTTCCTAACGTTGTATGGTATAATAATGTGAGATAAACCGTAATGGAAAACGGCAAAATGCAATATGGGAACAGTGTGAAGAGATACTGTTGTAAGGAGTTACTATGGCAGATAAAGAATTAGATAAGAATCAGCAGGAAAAGGATATCGATATTGATGCGCTCTTTGCAAAGATGATGGCTGATAAGGCAGCCAGCGGAGAAGAGATCAAACAGGCTGAGGAAGAGCCTGAAAAAGCCGTACCGCAGCCGGAGGCTGAGAGATATGCCGTGGCAGAGAACAGTCAGAAAACAGAAGAGGAGCCTGCAGATGATATGGGTACAGAAGAGGCACCTGTAGAAACGGAACCCGCAGAAACCGTGGAATCTGCAGAGGCAGAAGATACAGATGAGGAAGAACAGCCGATACCGGAAGCAGACAGTGCTACAGACGCGGTGGAAGCAGAGTATGGCTCAGATATGGCAGAGGAAGCAGCTGCAGAAGAAAGTGGGCAGGAAGAATTTGTTCCGGTTGCAGACATTGGTACGAAAAAGAGATTTTTTACTTTTTCCCGCAGAATGTTACTTCTGGCACTTGTTCCGATGCTGGCGATCTGTATTATGATCACTATGTTCAGCACAAAGTCATTACAGTCCGGACTGGAAGAAGAGATAAAAAAATCTCTTCAGATCGTAGCAGCCTCTCTGGATGAAACATATAGCAATCTGTATGAAGGTGACTATAAGCAGGATCAGGTAGGACGTGTTACCAAAGGTGAAGTGCTGATCACCGGTGATAATAAACTGATTGATGCACTTAAGGAAAGAACCGGATTTGAAATGACGTTGTATTTTTACAACATGCGTCTGATCACAACCGTGAAGCGCGAAAAGGGCGGAAGATCTACCGGTACAAGACTGGATAAGGAAATTGCAGAACAGATTAATAAAGGTGAGTCTGTTTTTGTGGAAAACGCAGATATTGAAGGACATACCTATTATGCATATTATCAACCGCTTTTAAATGCGGATGGTTCGGTAGCAGGTGCGATCGGAGTTGCAAAAGAGTCCGAAGATGTACAGGCCAATATCAAGGGGCAGACAACGAAGATCATTATTATGTCTGTGGTTCTGATGGGTGTTGTATCGATCATTATTGTGCTGCTTGCATCCAAAATGGTATCAGTCATGGAAGAGACAAGAAAGTTCTTAGGCCAGATCGTGAAGGGAGAGCTTTCTACTAATGTGAATAAGAAGATCACAAAGCGTAACGATGAGCTGGGAGATATTTACAATATTTCCATCCGGCTGCAGAATGCGCTGAGGCGTATTGTTTCAGATATTAAGAAATCTTCTTCAGACCTGATCACATCGGCAGATCAGCTGGCCAATATGGCCATTAATACAAGAGGAACCGTGGACGTAGTTTACCAGTCGCTGGAGGAAATTACCAAGGGATCTGCAACGCAGGCAGACGAAACCGGTGTTGCAAAGCATAATGTGGATCGGATCGGTGAGCAGATCACATATATTACAGATGAGGTAGATTCGCTGACCAGACATGCAGAGCAGATGTCAGATGCAGAAAAGGCTTCAGAGGTGATCATCGGAGAATTAAATGCCTCCAATGAAGAAGCAAGTACTTCTGTGACAAAGATAGCAGAACAGATCAATACATTGAATGATTCGATCGCATCCATCCAGTCTGCGATCACAATGATCCAGAATATTGCAGATGAGACAGATCTTCTTTCCTTAAATGCAAGTATCGAAGCTGCCAGAGCTGGAGATGCAGGTCGTGGATTTGCGGTTGTTGCCCAGCAGATCAGCAAACTGGCTGAGCAGTCCAATACGACGGCAGAGGAAGTAGAAAAGATCATTGCTGAGATCATATCCGAATCTAACCGCATGGTTGAGGTAATGGAAGAAGTGAAGGTGAAGATGGATCAGCAGCAGCAAAAGCTGGATGAGACAATGGAGAAATCCAATGCAGTGGCTGTTGGTGTCAGCAACTCGCTTGATAATATTGAAAATATCCGTGGAAAGGTCAGCGTTCTAAGTGATTCGGGAGATGCCATTCAGGATGTGGTACATAATCTGGCATCTATTTCCGAGCAGAATGAAGCTTCTACAACGAGTACAATGAACTCCGCACAGGGCATGAGTGATACGATGAACAGCCTCGAGGTTTCATCTGAAAACCTTCGCCAGCTCGCCGGTAAACTCGACGAAGCCCTCGCGATCTTCAAGATGTAACAAACTGAGAGGAAAAAGAAAAAAGGGAACATTCCGAGCAAGCCTGCTTGCAGAGGAAAGTTCCCTTTTTTCTTTTTATGGCGAAGCCATACATGAGCAAAATGAGCTACGAAGTAGCGAGAAGCCTCGGAGAGGCGATTTTGCGAATGAACTCTCAGTTTGTGTATGTATCAAACCCGTCTGCGAAGCAGACAATAGAGCACCGAAGGTGCGGGTTTGCGAGTCTACACCGGTTTCTTTGTACCGCACTCGACGCAGAACTTTCCTTCATTCTTTGTACCGCATTCCGGGCAGAACCACTGCATTTTCACAGGTTCTTCCGGTTTCTTGGAACCACATTCCGTACAGAACTTACCACTGTTTTTTGTACCGCAGCTGCAGATCCATTCACCTGCTGCAGGTGCGCTTTGCTGCGGAGCCGGAGCTGCCTGCTGAGGCTGGGCCTGTGCCTGCTCCTGGGCAGCCATGTTAAATAGTGTATTGGCATTTAAGCCGCCAGCGGCGTTTGCCATATTCATGCCTGCAAAAGCCATCATAGAACCGGTGCTTGTATTGCTGGCAGCAGCTTTCATTGCTTCTGCCTGTGCGCTTGTCAGAGTGGCAGCAGCCATGCTTGTGTTGCGGAGTACTGCAGTTCTTTGCAGTTCTTTGATCATCTTTTCGTCTTCCGGTGAAGCAGTTACCGTGTTAACACCGAAAGAAGCAACCTTGATACCGCGCAGCTCTGTCCATTTTTCGGAAAGAACGTCATTTAAGGCATCTGCCAGCTCCATGGTATGAGCAGGAATGTTGCTGTAACGGACGCCCAGATCGGAAATCTTTGCAAAAGCAGGCTGCAGTGCTGTCAGAAGCTCTGTTTTCAGCATGCTGTCAATATTATCTCTGGTGTAGTCATCTGTAACATTACCGCAGACATTGGTGTAGAACAGAAGCGGATCTACGATCTTGTAAGAATATTCTCCGTTGCAGCGAAGTGCGATATCTATATCCAGTCCAATATTATTATCAACGACACGGAACGGAACAGGATTCATCGTACCATATTTATTGCCAAGGATTTCCTTTGTATTGATGAAGTATACACGCTGATCCTTAGCCGGATCACCACCCATGGAAATACGTTTGCCGATCAGGGCAAAGGTTTGTTTGATGTTATCTCCGAGACTGCCATAGAAAATACTTGGCTCAGAAGAAGTATCGTATACAAATTCACCGGGCTCTGCGCAGACTTCGACGATCTTACCCTGATCGACGATCAACATACATTGTCCGTCGTTGACAGCAATGATAGAGCCGTTGGAAATAATATTATCCTCACCCCTTGTATTGCTGCTTGCACGTTTATTACTCGTGCGCTTTTCCCCTTTTGTTACCAGTACATCTGCTGCCATGGAGTCGCAGTAAAAATATTCACGCCACTGATCTCCGAGTGCAGATCCGATCGCATTTCCGGTTGCTTTGATTAATCCCATAATTTCCTCCTTATATATGTATTATGTATGTGTGAATTCTATCATACTTCTGTCAAAAGAATATGACTGTTGTTCTTATATGATGCTGGTGATCTTAATATTCTGATTGGCTGCCAGATCAAGGAATTTATTACAACATTTAATTGTGGGCCTGGAGAGATAAGAGGGATTTACAAATACAACTTCACCTTCCAGACCATTGTTTAATAAAATACGTTCTCCGATAAAGCTGGTACCAATGTGTCTCAGAAATTCCAAATACAGCTCCGGATCATACTTCTGAAAACCATCCTGTTCAAATGACTCGATCACAGAGTAAGGACAGAGCGGATTGCGATAACATCTGTTGCTTGTCATGGCATCATAAATATCGACGATCGTGACCATTTTGGAAAAGAACGATATTTTATCGGCGGTAAAACCGTAGGGATAGCCGCTGCCATCACATTTCTCATGATGCATAAGGGCAGCATTTTTAACTTCCTCCGGCAAATTATACTGATCGAGCAGATTATAGCCGTCAAGAGGATGACGTTTGATTGCTTCAAATTCTGTTTTGGTAAGTGCGCCCGGCTTTTTCAGGATCGTTTCCGGTACTTTCAGCTTACCGACATCATGGAACAGCCCACAGGATGTGGCAAGGATACGTTCATCCTTGCTTAGATTCAGCCATCCGGCAAATATATTGCAGATGATAGCTGAGTTAATACTGTGCGCATAAGTGGAATCGTCATAATCCCGCATGTTCAGCAGCATATCCATCATATTGATGGAGGATGCCTGCCCTTCTCCGATCAGGACAAGTGTCTGGGAAAGCAGATTTTCCGCATCAAAGCCGGAATTGGATTCTACGATCTGATTCAGTCCTGTCTGCAGGGATTCCACATGATCTTCAAAACTTTTTTTAAAATTGATAAAATCGGGATTTGATTTGATACGTTCACTATAGGACGGCGTGTCAAAAAAACTGGTCTGCGGCGGTGCAACTTCTTCGTCTTCGATACGGACGGAGTAAATTGCAAAGGCTTCCAGTTTTTCGATTCCGTTTTGCGTGAGGATGATTTTTTTCGGAAGAATCAGCTGTCCATCTATGGAAAAAATATCTTCCGCAGTGACCATACCGGGATGTAAATCCTTTACAAGAAGTTTTCTCATATGCATTCCCACCTCTCTGCAGAAATAACCTGTTTCATTTTGAAACGAAAGTTTTTACTACCTATATCATAGAAGAAATTGGAATGCGTGTCAATGAAAAGAGAACTTCCTTACGGAAGTTCTCGGATCAGATTACGGATTGTTAAAATGTAAGCCGGAGAAACAGATAATTCATCGATTCCCATCTCAATAAATTGCTTTGTCAAAGCAGTGTCACTGCCAAGTTCACCGCAAATACCAACCCAGCAGTTTTCTTTATGGCCGTTGTCAATGACCATCCGGATCATACGCAGGATGGCTTCGTGGTGTGGGTTATAAAAAGCATCCAGCGCCTCATTCTGTCTGTCGATCGCAAGTGTATACTGGGTCAGATCATTTGTACCGATGCTGAAGAAATCAACTTCCTTTGCCAGAAGATCGCTGATCATAACAGCCGCCGGGGTTTCAATCATAATACCGATCTCGATCTCTCCGAACGGGATCTGCTGCGTCGCCAGTTCATCCCGTACCGCGGAAAGGATCTGCTTGATTTGCCTGACTTCTTCGACGGAGGTGATCATTGGGAACATGATCGAGATCGTACCATAAGCACTGGCGCGTAAGATCGCACGGAGCTGTACTTTGAAGATCTCCGGTTTTTCCAGACAGATGCGGATCGCACGAAAGCCCATCGCAGGATTTTCTTCCTTTGGCAGATTAAAATAAGACGCCTGTTTATCGGCTCCGATATCAAGTGTGCGGATAATGACCTTTTTGCCTGCCATATTTTCGGCAACAGTCTTATAGGCCTGGAACTGCTCCTCCTCGGTCGGATAATCCTGTGCTTCCAGATACAGAAATTCGCTGCGGAACAGTCCGATTCCGCCCGCATCATTGGCAAGTGCGGCCCCAACATCGGACACATTACCGATATTGGCGTAAAGATTGATCTTTTTACCGCTTTTTGTGATGGTTTCTTTTCCTTTCAGCTCTGCCAGAAGCTGTTTTTGGCGTAGTTCTTCTTCTTTTTTTGCCTGCATTCCGGCAAGAAGTGCGTCATCAGGCTCGATGATCAGCGTTCCGCTATGTCCGTCTATAATTGCCGTTTTACCGTTCCATTCATCTCTGACCGGAATACCGACAAGAGCGGGAATTCCCATGGTACGGGCTAAGATCGCGGTATGGGAATTGGAAGAACCGAGTGTTGTCACAAAAGCGAGCAGATGGTCCTTATCCATTTGTACAGTCTCGCTCGGTGCAAGGTCTTCTGCCATGATAATAACAGGTTCCATGATATCGTGTTTATCGGTCTGTCCCATAAGAATGCGGATCAGACGGTCGGAAATATCTTTGACATCCGCTGCGCGTCCCTGCATATATTCGTCATCCATAGAAGCAAATAACCGGGAGAAGTTATCACCGGTGCTTGCAACCGCAAATTCTGCATTTACCTGCTGGGAGCGGATGATATGGTAAACACTGTCAAGATAGTCATCATCATCGAGCATCATCCTATGAATTTCAAAGATCATAGCGCCTGATTCACCAACTTGAGTAAGTGCTTTGTCATAAAGAGACTGTAACTGTGCACCTGCTTCTTCGCGCGCATGGTCAAAGCGGTTGATCTCGGCTTCCGGATCGGAGATCCTGATCCGTTTTACCTGCTGCTGTTCTTTTTCGTATTTACAGATTTTTCCGATCGCAATTCCATTAAAGATTGATTTTCCATGATAGGTTTCCATATCATACCCCCTTGCTATTGCATAAAATCATTCATGTCCGACAGTCAAAGCCGGAGAGCGTGTAGACGGTGATGTTCATATCCCCCGAAAACTCTACGGTATGTGCATGTCCGGTCTTGTAATATCTGCTGCTAAATACATAATGCCCGTTATTGACAAAGATTTCAATAGTAGAATGATCGACCAGGATCTGCAGACTGCTTACTTTATTCTCTCTGATTTTTGCTCTTCGTATACAACGGCCGCAGCCTTTTGCATCTTCCGGATTACATTCCCGGTCCGGCAGGAAGGAAAGGGAAAGGACAGAGGTACCGGCATCATACAGAATCTGCATTCCTTTATCAATAATAATCGAAAAATCTTCATTGCCGGAAATGTCTGCGAGCATTTCAAAAGCTCCCTCTGTCAGAAAATGATCCGACGGAATGATGACAGCATTCTTGCGCAGGGCAGTTAATTCTTTTACCGGATTCTGGCAGATATCGCCGGATGCGTCCAGAGTCAGTTCTCTTGGGACGGTCAGCGTATGCTGCCAGCCTTCCGCAACAGTCGGATTTTCATATTCGATATCACCGATGCCCATCCAGCCGATCAGGATTCTTCTGCCTGATTCATCGATAAAGCTCTGCGGTGCGTAAAAGTCAAAGCCCATATCCCATTCTATGAAAGGAGATAAGGTATAATCTTCCAAATCTCCGAGAATGCGGTAATATCCTGATTGGTAAACATTTTGATACTGATATTCCTCTGCTGCAATGCCCTGGGGCGAAATGGAAAGGAAACGGTTTCCGTCAATCCGGAACAGATCCGGGCATTCCCACATATAACCAAAAGGCTTTTCGGAGGTAATATATTGTTTGAAACGGAAGTGTTCCTTATCCTCTGCTTCATAAAGAAGAACACAGCCAACATCATTTCTGGTTCTGGCACCGAGCACCATATAGTATTTTCCGTTTTCTTTAAAAATCTTAGGATCCCTGACATGGCAGGATAAGGTGTGCGGGTAATCTGCACTTGTTAAAAGGCATTTTTTGGCAGAAGCCGTAATGCCGTCTTTTGACGTGACCAGCGTGGTATTGGAGCCGCGGCCTTCATAGGTAAAGTCGAAATCACCGTCTTCCATTGTATTGCCTGTGTAATAGAGATACATGGTATCGTCTTCGACAAATGCACTTCCGGAATATACACCATCCTTATCCAGATCACAGTCCGGTGATAAAAAGATGCCTGTATAAGTATAGTTTATAAAATCTTTTGTTTCATAGTGTCCCCAGTATTTGTCTCCCTTGCCAATGGCGGAGTAAGGAGAATACTGGAAAAAAATATGGTAAGTACCATGCAGCTGACAGAGCCCGTTTGGGTCATTCAGCCATCCGGATGGTGGCATCAGATGAAAGGAAAGTGCGGAATCTGTATGAGAAACCCTGGCCATGTGAATTTGCTCCAGTTTTTTGATCTTTTCATGATCCTGTATTGTATTGTGAACCATAAATAATATTCCTCCCTGTTGTATTGCCTGAGACCGGTATCTCCCAAGGCTTGTCAATAGCAGTTTCTATATAATGCAATCGTTATCATATTCACTGATATTATTATTACGAAATAATCAACTGATTATATGAAAGAGTATTGTGATTGAATATGAAAACGATTTCATTTTGCAATTGTATTATAAGAGAGCAGATGGCGCTTGTAAATTGTCAAAAATCAATAAATTATCTGAAAGGGAATTGTGGAATATGACGGTCTGAAACATTGCGGAAACTATCACGCATGAATAGGGTCTTACATTTGTCTCAAAATTATGCGACAGGATTCATAAGATCAATCTGAAAATGATGAAATAGCTGTCTTCATAGCATACGCAGTCAGCTCCGACAGAGCCGCCTGCTTTCGTGATATTTGTCTGTAAATAATACAGTCCGAGTCCGCGTTTATCATCCGCCTGCCCGTAGGCTGCAGAATCTGCCCGTTTAGAGGTGGCGTCAGAACTTGCCTGTGTCTGTTTGGTGGAATAGCCGCGTTTAAAGAAATTGCCGATCTTCTCCGGTGAGATCATGGCAGGGACCGGATTGCGGATCTCATACTGGACAGATCCCTCTTTGGAATCTAATAAGGCATAGATCGTATCGCCCGCTTTGCAGGCTTCGATCGCATTCTGCGTCAGAATGGTGATATAGTCGGTCAGCTCATGCTCCGGTGCGTGACTTTCCAGCACCGCATTTACAATATCAAACTGCAGCGCGATCCCTTTTTCCTGCGCATGGCTTGCCATGCTGTACAGAGAAGCTGCCAGCAGTGGCATGTTGATCTGCAGAAGCGGGTAATACCGCATGGGGTTTTCATATTCTTTGGTATATGCCTTTAAAGCGGCAGAAAGCGTATCATAGTCTTTATAGACGTCCGGCAGATCCGAAAAGCTTTGCAGACGGTCCATATATTTATGTTGATTATCGGTAATTTCATGAATCAGAGAATCATAAATCGGCAGATTCTTCTGATAGCTCTTGATTTCCTGCTGCTGAAGTCTGGTGCGGTGGTCGTAGCTGAGAATCCAGACATTGATCAGAACAAGAAAAATGCCTATCGCACAATAGGAATAGATGTAGGGTGCGACCGTGTTCTGATAGACAACAAAGTCATGAAACTTAAAAAACAGCAGAACGAACAGCAGAACCAGATAACTGTTGATCACGATGATCCGAAATGGCAAAGAAGCATTTTTAACCGTATCAAAGAGATTTTTCAGCTTTGTATGGCGCAATAAGAATAGAACGAACAGCGTCAATAGTAGATTGAGCATGGAAGTGGACAGCACATCCGGCAAATGAACCAACCGGAGCAGCAGGAGCAAAGGAACAGAAAAAATCCCTTCTATGAGAAGCATTGTGCTGTGAACAAGACAGAAAAACAAAAAACGATTGGGCAGGGAATCTTTGGGGTTCAGATGGCAGATATAAAGCAGGTAAACCAGATTGGAAAATGCCCAGAGAAAAATACCGTTTGGATGCGGAAGGAAAGTACAGGCAAGAACAAGGAGTATCAGTACAGGAAAATCTACTTTTCTTGGTTTGCATGACTGATGCAAATAGGTTTTTGCGATATAGGATGCTGTAAAAAAACAGCAGGATGTATTAAATATTGTAATCAGTGTTTCCATTGTGTGACAATCTCCTTGCCTGTTTGTTATATAAAGATTTAATTTTGTGATGCCGGAGTTAAAAGGTCTAACCACATGTGAGCCTGCTCATAGGTAGGTTTAGGGCTTTTGATCCCGACATCATTTTACAACATTATGACATTATAGAAACCCTCGCCCGTGAAAATCACTTGCGGTGATGGGCGAGGCTGCAGCATGAGTACTGCTGTATATTTGTTTCAAAATTATGCGACAGGATTCATAAGATTAATCTGAAAATAATGAAATAGTTGCCCTCATAGCATACGCAGTCAGCTCCGACAGAGCCGCCTGCTTTCGTGATATTTGTCTGTAAATAATACAGTCCGAGTCCGCGTTTATCATCCGCCTGCCCGTAGGCTGCAGAATCTGCCCGTTTAGAGGTGGCGTCAGAACTTGCCTGTGTCTGTTTGGTGGAATAGCCGCGTTTAAAGAAATTGCCGATCTTCTCCGGTGAGATCATGGCAGGGACCGGATTGCGGATCTCATACTGGACAGATCCCTCTTTGGAATCTAATAAGGCATAGATCGTATCGCCCGCTTTGCAGGCTTCGATCGCATTCTGCGTCAGAATGGTGATATAGTCGGTCAGCTCATGCTCCGGTGCGTGACTTTCCAGCACCGCATTTACAATATCAAACTGCAGCGCGATCCCTTTTTCCTGCGCATGGCTTGCCATGCTGTACAGAGAAGCTGCCAGCAGTGGCATGTTGATCTGCAGAAGCGGATAATTTACCATCGGATTGGAAAACTCCAGCGAATAAGACTGCAGTGCTCTGGAAAGCGAGTCATAGTCCTTGTACATAACAGAAAGATTCGCAAGACTTTGCAGGTGGTTTGCATACTCATGCTGGTTGGCACGGATCTCCTGGATCAGAGAATCGTAGATCGGCATATTTTTCTGATAGCTGTCGATTTCCTGCTGCTGGAGTCTGGTGCGCTGGTCGTAGTAAAGGATCCAGATATTGATCGCTGCAAGCAGTGTCAACAGTGTAATGACAAGGGACAGTATTTCATAGATCTGCTGAGGGTAGATCTTGAAAAAAGCCAGGCAGAACAAAATCACAAGATATGTATTCAGTGTCAGAATACGAAGCAGATAAGAAGCCTGCTTAACATAGTCAAACAGATGCTTCGCAAACGGAAGCTGAAAAAATGCAGCAGCAGAGACAAATGTCAGGAAGTTGCCAAGGAGGCTGATGCCGGTTCCGTTGAAAGCCTCGATCCGGAATATAAAATACATGATGCCAAGAAGTATGCATTGCAAAAGAAAAATGCTGCCATGTGTGAGCATAAAAAGGAGAAAGCGGTTTAATGCAGTATCTTCGACAGTTATAAAAATATAAACAAGATATAACAAAAGCCCGAATACCCATTTAAAGATCGCCGGTTCAGAAGGAACGAGCAGTACGGCCAATATGATGCCGAGATAGAAGAAGAAATCTGCGGGGGTCGGCCGCAAGGATCTGTGATTCATTGATTTGACCGCGCAGATGCCTGCGGAGGTTTCCAGAATGGGATTTAAAATGTATGTAATGATAAGAATCAGTATGCTGTTCATAGTTGTCTGCCTTTTTATTTAAATGTAATCTTTCAGTAAAGCAATGCCACTCTGGCTGACTGGGATCGTATCTTTGTCTGCCTGCAGATAACGTGTAGATCTGTCAAAGCCTGTGATATGATCCGGATTGACCAGATAACGCCGGTGGCAGCGGATAAAGGAAGTTCCAAGCTGCTCTGCCATGGCAGAAAGAGAGTATTCTCTTGTCTGGATGCAGCCATAGACCGTATAAATGAAAATAGTGTGTGATCTGGATTCGATATAGCGGATATCCTGCGGCTGCAAACGGTGGTGGATCCGCTGTGTGTCCGCAATGTCCAGTACATCCTGCAGATAACCGGTCAAAAGCATCTGTCTGAGCTGTTCCAGCACGGTTTCTTTCCGATAGGGCTTTGTAATAAAGTTGTAGCAGTGAAATTGTGTCAATGCTCTGGACAATTCTTCTGAGACAGATGTCAGAAAGAGGATCGGTGTTTTGTAATATACACTGATCTCACGAATGGACTGCGCCAGCTGAAAACCGTTCCGGTCTCCCGGTTCTTTGCTCAGCTGGATATCCAGTAAAAATAAAGTGAAATATTCATTTGCCGTAACAGATTCCTGCAAAAATGCCTGCGCAGCTTCCAAAGAGGATCCTTTTTTGATCTCCCAGGCAGGATACCTGGAATGGACAGTTTCGTAAAGCATTTCAAGCTGAATCGGGTCATCTTCAACGATTAGTATTTTTTGCATCGAGTATAAAATCCCTTTTCATATCCGCATTTTTAATATGAGCATATTATAGCAAGATTGACATTTTCAGACAAGTATTTCTCTGTTTCGTGTCGTTATATGCATCATTCGCGTCGTTTTGCGGAAAAGGTATTGTAATAAATGCGCATTTGATGCATATATTAGGTATACATTCGATGGGGATAATCGAGAAGGGAAATGTATAAAATCAAAAGCAGGCATTTGTGCCTTTCTTCCGGTTTTGGAAAGAAACGTACAAATGCCTGCTTTTACAATTTCTGATAAATTTATACGGAATCGTGTTCAATGATTTCATAACCGAGCATGATCGTTTTCAACGGTACATTTTTTCCCTGCAGCTTTTCCAGCAGCATTCTTGCACCCTCGATACCGCTGGTCCGGTAATAATAATGGATCGTTGTCAGGGATGGGGTCACGACGGCGGCTGTTTTTCCGTTTCCGAAGCCACAGACCGCGATCTCATCAGGAATTTTAACACCAAACTCATGCAAGTATTTCATAGCGCCTATTGCAATTGTGTCGGTCGCACATAAAAAAGCATCTGTTTCAGGCTTCTTTTTGCGGATCAGACGGGCATTGTCATAGCCGTTTTCCATATCAAAAGCTCCGATTGCAAGCTGCTCTTCGGAAACCGGCAGATTGTGATCCTTCATACAGTCCAGAAAGCCGTTTCTTCTGTCTGTTCCGACGGCAATATCTTTCAGCGTAACGCCAATGTAGCCGATATGTGTACGTCCCTTTTCGATCAGATACTTTGTCAGATCGTAGGCTGCATGGTAGTCATCATGATAAATGCATGAGGCAAGATCTGTTTTCTGTCCGAGGACAACAACCGGAATGGTCAGGGATTTTAAAAGAGCCTTGTGCTTCGGTGTCAGCATGGTGGCAATGAGAATGATGCCATCCACATTATTCTGGCGGAAGGTTCTGAGATAGGTCAGCTCCTGATCAGTATTATTTTCCGTATTGGCAAGCAGAAGCTGATAGCCTGCTTCATTGAGCTCACAGCTGATACCGGCGACAATGCGCGAAATAGATTCAGAATCAATCTTCGGGATCACGACTCCGATGACTTTGGTACGTTTTGTCCGCAGCGTCTGTGCCTGTTTCGATGGGGTATACCCTGTTTGCGCGATCACGCGGCGGATCGCTTCTTTTTTTTCCTCGCTGATATATCCCTGATTCAGATAGCGTGAAACGGCAGCAGGTGAAACACCTGCCATTTTTGCAATGTCACTGATATTCATGCTTTGTCATTACCTCCGGATGTTATGCTGTAAACCTGTATGAAAACGATATCATATACAGTATAAAATTGTTTCACAGTTTTTTCAATATTCTATTGTGAAAAAAATGAGTTGTCGTTATACTAAGTGGTAAAGCAGATGAAAATACAATAAGAGGAGGTAACCGATGGATATTATTTGTGCGGGAGAAATGTTGATTGATTTTACACCGATGCAGCAGCAGGGGGCTTATATGGCAAATCCGGGCGGAGCGCCTGCGAATGTAGCGATCGCAACGGCGAGAAACGGACTTGACACAGCATTTCTCGGTATTTTGGGCAATGATGATTTTGGAAAGAAGCTGCAGGGAGTACTGGAAGAAGATCATGTGAAGATGCTCTGTCCCGATCTGACAGATAAAGCGATCACAACACTGGCATTTGTTACCTTATATGAAGGCGGCGAAAGATCTTTTACGTTTGCCAGAAAACCGGGTGCAGATATCCTGCTCTCCAAAGAAGATGTGAAGGAAGCGGATATCGCAGATTGCAGAATGCTCCATGCGGGCAGCGTTTCTCTTTCTGATGATCCGAGCAGGGAAGCGATCGGATATGCACTGTCGCTCGCAAAGAAGCATGGAAAGCTGGTCAGCTTTGATGTCAACTACAGAGATATGATCTGGCATGACAGGGACCGCTGCAAGCAGGAGGTGGAAAAGCTTCTGCCTTATATTGATTTTATGAAGATTTCGGATGAAGAGCTTTACTTTGTGGGCGGAGAGGACAATATCGAAGCCTTTATGAAAGAGCACGGGATCACCGTTTTAATAGAAACACTTGGCAGTAAGGGAGCTCGCTATTTCTTTCATGGAAACAGTGATGTCGCAGCAGGCAGGAAGGTAAATGCAGTTGATGCGACAGGCGCAGGCGATGCGTTCTGGGGCGGCTTTTTATCCCGTATGCTGATGTTTGGCGTCACAAAGCCGGAAGAAGTGACGGAGGATATGGTAAGAACAGCGCTTGCATACGGAAATGCAGCAGGCGGTCTTTGTGTACAGAAGATGGGCGGAATTCCGGCGCTTCCGACAAAAGAAGAAATTGAGAAGTTCTTATAAGAGAGGCAGACATGCGATTTTTACTGACAGCAGTTAATGCAAAGTATATTCATTCAAATCCGGCGGTGTATTCCCTGCAGGCGTATGCCTGTCAGGAGGATCCGACGCTGAAAGAGCAGATATTTGTGGCAGAATATACGATCAACCAGCAGATGGAAGATGTACTGGCGGATCTGTATGAACAGAAACCGGATGTGATCGGCTTTTCCTGCTATATCTGGAATATTCCGTATATTGAAAAGCTTGTCAGGGAGCTGAAGAAGCTCCTGCCACAGGTACAGATCTGGCTGGGCGGACCTGAAGTATCCTTTGATGCGGAAAAGGTGATGGAAGAATATCCGCAGCTTACCGGTATTATGCTGGGGGAAGGCGAGCAGACCTTCTTAGAGCTTGCACAGCATTACAGAAGCGGTGAGAGCGACGAAGAGGCACTTTCCCGGATTGCGGGGCTTGCTATCAGGAAGAACGGAAAGGTCATACTGACCGGACCACGCGTGCTGACAGATTTATCTGTGATCCCTTTTTTATATGATGATCTGAAAAAGTTTGAAAACAAGATCCTGTATTATGAGTCGAGCCGCGGCTGTCCGTTCCGCTGTAGCTACTGCCTGTCTTCCATCGATAAGAAGGTCAGGCTGCGGGATCTTTCCATTGTGAAGCGTGAACTGCAGTTTTTCCTTGATCAGAAGGTGGCACAGGTAAAATTCGTAGACCGTACCTTTAACTGTAATAAAAAACATGCCATGGAGATCTGGGAATATCTGCTTACGCATGACAATGGCATCACCAATTTCCATTTTGAGATCGCCGCCGATATTCTGGATGAGGAGCAGATCCGGCTTTTGAATCAGTTCAGACCGGGTGCTGTGCAGCTTGAGATCGGCGTACAGTCTACCAATGAGGAAACGATACGGGAGATCGACAGGCATATGGATGTCGGGCTTCTCAGGCAGATCGTGCAAAAGATCCACGTAGGGCATAATATCCACATTCATCTGGATCTGATCGCCGGACTGCCATTGGAGGGCTATACTTCCTTCGGGCATTCCTTTGACGATGTGTATGCCATGGAGCCTGAACAGCTGCAGCTTGGCTTTTTAAAGGTGCTGAAGGGCTCTAAAATGCATGACAACTGTGAAAAATACGGACTTGTCTATCTGGACGAGCCGCCTTATGAGGTTTTGTATACAAGCTGGCTCAGTTATGAAGAAGTGCGCAGGCTCAAGCAGATCGAGGAAATGGTGGAGCTGTACTATAACAGCAATCAGTTTGTAACGACCTTAAAGCTGCTTGTTCCACAGTTTGCTTCTCCGTTTGCTTTTTTTGAAGAGCTTGCGGCTTATTTTGCCGGACAGGGCTATTTTTTGAAAGCACCGGCGAGAAGCTACCGGTATCAGGTATTGTATGACTTTATCAGAGAAAAGGGGTTGCCAACGGAGCTGTTCCGGGAAGCACTGACGCAGGATCTGTATCTGCGTGAAAACTGCAAGACAAGACCTGCATTTGCAAAAGATCCCGTCTTATATAAGGAAGAGATCCGCAGGATCTGCCAGCGGGCAGCGAAGGAGCCGGGGCAGCTTTCGGAGAGCTATGTGGGCTGTGATGCAAGGACGATCGCAAGGATGACACATATAGAACCATATTTTTATGACCTGACAACAGGGAAAAAACGAGAACAGGAATCCTTTTTCCTGTACGATTATACAAAGAAGAGTCCACTCACGGGCGAAGTTTCCGTGATCGATGTGACGGCTCTTTCGGAGGCAGAGTAGATGGTTGCAAAGCGGACAAAAGAAATTTTACGAAGACTGGATGAGGTGTACACAACCGAATACAAATGTTATCTGGAGCATGACAGCGCATGGCAGCTTCTGATCGCGACGATCTTAAGCGCACAGTGTACGGATGCCCGCGTCAATATCGTGACAAAGGATCTGTTCCGGAAATATCCGACGATTGAGGCTTTTGCCGGGGCAGATGTGGATGAACTGGAGCAGGATATCAAATCCACCGGTTTTTATCATAATAAGGCAAGAAATATCATAGGCTGCTGTAGAAAGCTTGTATACGAATTCCACGGGGAAGTACCGCGCAGTATCGAGGAGCTGACGTCTCTTCCGGGCGTGGGCAGAAAGACAGCCAATGTGATCCGCGGCAATATTTATCATGAGCCGAGCATTGTTGTGGATACACATGTAAAACGCATTTCAAACAGACTGGGACTGACAAAGGAGACAGATCCTGAAAAGATCGAACATGATCTGGAGAAGGTTCTGCCGAAGGATCACTGGATCTTATTCAATATCCAGATCATCACATTTGGCAGACAGATCTGCTTTGCAAGAAGCCCAAAGTGTGAGGAATGCTTTTTACAGGAATTTTGCAGGGAAAAGCATGAGTAGAGGAAAAGCGGTGGTTCTGGATCTGGAAACAACAGGTCTGAACCCGAGAACAGATAAGATCATAGAAATAGGAGCCCTTCTGGTCGAAGACGGAGAAATCCTGGATACCTTCTCAACATTTGTCAGTCCGGGCAGAAAGCTTTTGCCGCAGACGACGGAGATCACGGGGATTACGGATGAAATGCTGGAGTATGCGCCGGTCTTTGCGGACATTGCAGAGAAGCTGCTGGCGTTTTTGGGAGAGCATGTGCTTCTGGGACACAGCATTATATCGGATTATGCCTTTCTGAAAAAGGCACTTGTCAATGAACAGCCAAAGGGCTTTGCTTTTGAGCGAAACGGACTGGATACGCTGAAAATTGCAAGACGGTTTCTGCCTGCAGAGCAGAAAAAAGCGCTTTCTGCACTGACTGCCTATTTTCAGATCCCACATGAGCCGCACAGGGCATTTGCGGACGCGCAGGCGACCTTTTTACTATATGAAAAGCTGTGGGATCTTTATGAAGAGGGGACGCCTTCGGCTTTTATACCCTTTCCGCTGCATTATCAGATCAAAAGAGAAGTGCCTGTCATGCCAAAGCAGATCGAGCAGATCCGGCGCCTCTTGGAAGAACGGGGAATCCCCTGCGACAGAGATCTTTCGCAGCTTACCAAAAACGAGGCGAGCCGTCTGGCGGACCAGATCCGAAGCGGCGTTATAAAAGCTCCTTCAGACGAGTGAGGATCGTATCCTTCATCATGGTGGGAAGCTTTTCGGCGAGCAGGATGAGATCATTGATCTTACCGGGCTTTCCTTCCTCCAGATAGAGCCGGGCAAGCAGCAGATAGTGTTCGCTGATATCCGTTCCGGTCACGATCGTCTTTTCCAAAAGTGTTTTTGCTTCGGATTTTCGCCCTATGTCGTAAAGTGCCTGCGCAAGTCTGACGATGTGAATGGAAAAGATGGTAAAGTTTTCCTCATATTCGGACAGGCGCGTGATATTGGGCGCTCCGTATTTCAGCTTCAGATCGGTGTTGGAGATCCCGTTCAGGTTCAGCATCTTCTTGTCACGGAGATTTTGTAAAATTTCCAGACTTTCCGGAACCTGGGCACCGCTTTCCGAAAAGGAGTCGGCAGTTGGAAGCGCATCAAAATCAAAGGTAATATAAGGAAGATGATCCAGACTTTTCTTCCTGACAGAATTTGCCTTTGTTTCCCGTTCCCAGAATTCTTCTTCGATCTGTTGATTGGTTTTTTCCGTCTTTTTGAGGTTTACGGTAAGCCAGAGTACAAAAATGATAAAACTTGCAAAAACAATTAAGTTCATTTATAATATCCTTTCGTAAAGATGAGGTGAAATTCTATGTTTAATAATAGCAAAAAAAGGCGCATTGTAGCAACTATTATTGTTGTCATTTTGGTGCTTGCAATGGTCGTACCGCTCGCTATTTCGGCAGTGGGTATTTTCTAGGAGAAAAGTTATGAAAAAATTTATCAGCATACTGCCTGCAGTCATACTGGCCGCGCTTGTTATGACAGGTATGGATGCAGAGGCAGCAGGAACCTTTAATACGATTGAAAACGGTGTATTCATCGGTGATATCGATGTTTCCGGTATGACAACGCTGGAAGCTGAAGATGCAGTCAATTCCTATGTGGACGGACTGAAGGAGAAAGAGATCACTTTAAATGCCTTAAACGGCAATACCGTTACCGTAACGGCTGAGGAGCTTGGGATCGAATGGGATAACAAGGAAGTCGTTGATGAGGCAGGAGAGCTTGGAAAAGCAGGAAATATCGTGCAGCGTTATAAAGCACTGAAGGATCTGGAACATCAGAACGAGATCTTTCCGCTTTCTATTTCTTTTGATGAGGCAGCAGTCAGATCCGTTATCGAGGAAAAATGTCTGCAGTATAATGTAGAGGCAGTGGATGGCACTTTAAAAAGAGAAAACGGTGCTTTCGTATATGAGCCGGGACAGACCGGTGTTGAGATCAATGTAGATGAGTCCGTAGATGTGATCGAGTCTTATCTGTCAGATGACTGGGATAAGGAAGCAGCTTCCATTGATCTGGTAGCGGAGACAACACAGCCGCGTGGTACGGAGGAGGAGCTTTCCAAGGTCAAGGATGTGCTTGGTACCTTTACAACAAGTTATTCTACATCCGGTGCCAACAGAAGCGGTAACGTAAAGAACGGCTGCAGCAAGATCAACGGTACTTTGTTATATCCGGGAGACAGCTTTTCCGCCTATGAAACAGTCAGCCCGTTCACAGAGGCAAACGGCTATTATATGGCAGGTTCTTACAGCAATGGTATGGTTGTAGAGTCCTTAGGCGGTGGTATCTGTCAGGTATCCACGACTTTATATAATGCTGTCCTTTTAGCAGAGCTTGACGTGACAGAACGTTTCAATCATTCCATGATCGTTAATTATGTGGATCCGTCCGCAGATGCAGCGATCTCAGGAACCGCAAAGGATCTGAAATTTACAAACAATCTGGATTGCCCGGTATATATCGAAGGATATACCACATCCGATAAGCATATTACATTTACGATCTACGGTCAGGAGACAAGACCGTCTAACCGCAAGGTCAGATATGAGAGTAAGGTTATCAGCAAGACAGAGCCGACAGGAGAAAAAGTCATAGCAGACGGTGCTATGGCAGCAGGTTCCGTCAGTGTACAGTCCGCACATACAGGCTATGTTGCAGAGCTTTGGAAGGTTGTTACCATGGATGGTGAGGAAGAAAGCCGTACACAGGTCAACAAGAGTACATACGCAGCAACACCACGTACCGCAACAGTCGGAACCGCGACAGCAAATCCTGCAGCAGCGGCGGCAATTAACGCAGCGATCGCAACAGGAAGCATCGATCAGTGCAGGGCAACAGCAGCAGCGATCAATGCAGGTACTTACAATGATCCTGCACAGGCAGCAGCTCTTGCAGCACAGCAGGCGCAGCAGGAAGCGATCCGTCAGCAGCAGGAAGCAATCGCAGCACAGCAGGCTGCAATTGAGCAGGCACAACAGCAGGCACAGTAAAAATTGTTGAAAACGTGGCAGGTGGACAGTATTGAAACAGGGAAAGATCGCAGAGAATGTCTTAAAGCGTTCTGTTTTAAAACCAATCCAATCGCATACTGAGAAAAAAGCAAATGGCGCAGTGGCAGGATCAGACTGCGCCTTTTTGGCATATAAAATGCAGACAATCTCTCTGCCTGTAGCGGGAGATGTATTGATGCGCCATGGCATTTATGCGGCGGTCAATGCACTGGCGGCGGAGGGATATACACCGCAGAATATTCTGCTGGGCATTTCTATCCCGGAGCGCATGCGGGAGATCAGACTGAAAGCCATGATGGAAGCGGCGCAGGATGTCTGCATGCAGGAGAATCTGCAGATCCTGGGTGGTCATACAGAAGTTTCAGATGCGGTATCCACTCCTGTTTTGAGCGTTACAGCGACTGGAACAGGCGCTGTAACGGCGGAGAAAAAGGCAGCGGGACTGGATATTGTTGTAACCAAATATATCGGAATGGAAGCGGCGGCGCTTCTGGCACAGGAGAAGGAAGCACAGCTGCTTGCACGTTTTCCAAGAGTCATGGTAGAAAAGGCGAAAGGCTTCGAGAAGTATCTTTCTATCCTTCCGGAGGCTGCAACCGCCGGTAAGTCCGGCGTTTCCTTTATGCAGGCGGTCAGAGAAGGCGGTATTTTCGCTTCCCTCTGGGAACTGGCAGAAAGAGCAGGCGTTGGACTTCATATAGATCTGATGAAAATTCCGATGGATCAGACCGTTGTGGAAATCTGCAACTATTATGATCTGAATCCATACGAGATCTTATCATCCGGATCGGCACTTCTGTTTGCAAAGCAGGGACAGCAGCTTTGCGAGGAGCTGGCAGCAATTGGCATTCCTGCGGCGGTGATCGGACAGACGACGGACGGAAATGACAGGATCATTCAAAACGGAGAGGAGATCCGCTATCTGGATCTGCCCAAACCGGATCAGATCAGAAAAATATTAAATTATACTGCAAAAATGGCAAATAAGGGAGAGTAAAAATGAGAGAAAGAATTTTATCTATAATTGAAAAAAACAGCCGTATTGATCTGCATGAGCTGGCAGTTATCATGGGCGAGCCTGAGATCGAGGTTGCTAACGAGCTGAAAAGAATGGAAGAGGAAGGTATTATCTGTGGTTATCATACACTGATCGACTGGGAGAAGACCAATATCGAAAAGGTATCCGCTCTGATCGAGGTACGTGTGACACCACAGAGAGGACAGGGCTTTGACAATATTGCAGAACGTATTTACAAATATCCGGAAGTAAATTCCGTTTATCTGATCTCCGGCGGCTATGATCTGCTTGTGACACTGGAAGGCCGTACTTTAAAGGAAGTATCCAAGTTTGTATCAGATAAGCTTTCCACACTGGATTCCGTACTGAGCACAGCAACACACTTTATCCTGAAGAAATACAAGGATCACGGTACGATCCTGACAAAGAAATATGAAGATGAAAGGATTAAGGTGACACCATGAGAAATCCGTTAGCTGAGCAGGTTGTTTCTTTGAAACCATCCGGTATCCGGAAGTTTTTCGATCTGGTGGCTGAAATGCCGGATGCTATTTCACTTGGTGTAGGTGAGCCTGATTTTGATACACCGTGGCATATCCGTGATGAGGGTATTTATTCTCTGGAAAAGGGAAGAACGTTTTATACATCTAATGCAGGTCTGAAAGAGCTCAGACAGGAGATCTGCAATTACTTAAATCGTAAGCTGGGCGTAACTTATGACGCTGATCACGAAGTGCTGATCACGGTCGGTGGTTCCGAAGCAATTGATATCGGACTTCGTGCCATGATCAATCCGGGAAAAGGCGAAGAAGTGCTGATTCCACAGCCAAGCTACGTATCCTACGAACCGTGTGCGATCTTAGCCGGAGCAAAACCGGTCATCATAGAGCTGAAGCATGAAAACGAGTTCCGTCTGACTGCAGAGGAGCTGGAAGCAGCGATCACAGAAAACAGCAAGATTCTGATCCTGCCTTTCCCAAACAATCCGACAGGTGCGATCATGGAACGGAAAGATCTTGAAGCGATTGCAGAGGTCATTGAAAAGCATGATCTGTTCGTGATCTCCGATGAGATCTATTCAGAGCTGAATTATAACGGTGAGCATGTATCCATTGTCTGTCTGCCGGGCATGAAGGAAAGAACGATCCTGATCAATGGTTTTTCTAAGGCATTTGCCATGACAGGCTGGAGACTGGGGTATGCGACAGGTCCTGCAGCAATCATCCGGCAGATGACAAAGATCCATCAGTTTGCGATCATGTGTGCACCGACCACAAGCCAGTATGCAGCTGTAGAAGCATTGAAAAACGGAGAAGAAGATGTACTTACGATGCGTGAAGCATACAACCAGAGAAGAAGATATCTGATGCATGCATTTAAAGAAATGGGGCTGGAATGCTTTGAGCCGTTTGGTGCATTTTATGTATTCCCATGCATCAAAGAATTCGGTATGACGAGCGAGGAATTTGCAACGCGTCTTCTGCAGGAGGAAAAGGTTGCAGTTGTTCCGGGCACGGCATTTGGCGACTGCGGCGAAGGTTTCCTGCGTATTTCTTATGCTTATTCGCTGGAAGATCTGAAGCTGGCAATCGGAAGAATTCAGGAATTCATTACAAGACTCCGTCAGAAATAATCATAGATGGAAAAGGAACAACTATGCATATTATATTACATCAGCCGGAAATACCGGCAAATACGGGAAATATCGGAAGAACCTGTGTTGCAACAGGAACAAGTCTGCATCTGATCGAACCTTTGGGCTTCCGCCTGAATGAAAAAGAGATCAAACGCGCTGGTATGGATTATTGGGAGCATCTGGATGTGACAAGATATGTGAATTTTGAGGAATTCAAAGAAAAGCATCCGGGCGCTAAGATCTGGATGGCGACAACAAAGGCAAAGCACAGTTATACGGATGTTTCTTTCGGACCGGATGATTTCATCATGTTCGGAAAGGAAAGTGCGGGGATTCCGGAAGAAATACTGGTCGAGTATGAGCCGACCTGTATCCGTATTCCGATGCTGCCACAGATCCGTTCGCTGAATCTCTCCAATTCCGTAGCGATCGTGCTTTACGAAGCACTCCGCCAGAATAATTTTGAGAGCATGGAGCAGTCCGGAAATCTGCACAGGCTGCATTGGAAGTCGGAGGAAGAAGAGAAGTAAATAGATGATACAGAATAAATAACAAGTAACCAATAACAAAGAACAACAAATAATGGGGTTACCGCATAGAATAAGCAATCGATAGTGTAGCCGACCGAGATTTCATATTTTTTTACCGGGTTCCCGCCACAGACGCTTTTATTGTGGCAGGGGAACACGTGTAAATAAAACTATGAAATCGCAGGGTAGGCAAACGTGATTGCGTTTCTATGCGGTAACCCCTGTTTTTTATCCAGATTATTGCATAGGAGCAGGGTGTCATATTTTATTTTAAAAGTTTTCGATATTCGGATGGCGAACAGCCTTTTAGTTTATGAAACAGTCGACTAAAATACAGTGGGTTATCGTAACCGACAATGCGTGCAATTTCATTTACGGCGTAATTTGTGGTTTCCAATAACATCTGGGCATTCGTGATTCGGATGGAGGTGATGAACTGCATTGGTGTTGTACCGGTAGACTTTTTGAAATTCCGAATAAACCAACTGACACTCATTCCTCTGGAAGCTGCATATTCTTCAATGTTGATATCACGGTTATAGTTTTCGTTAAAATAGGACGCTGCAGTATCCATTTCATGATCAAGGTATTCATTTTTTAGTACATGTTTGTGGGTAAGCTCCCGGTGAAAGACGATCAGTAAATGACGCAGTAATAGTGCCAGCATTTCTTCGTAGTCATCCTGGCATCTTTGCAATTCTAAAATAATTCGTTTAAAAATACGTTCATATTCCAAGGATGTTCCAACATGGAAGATGCGCTGGTCATTCGGGAAACCATAACTTCTTAAAATATTCTTTACATCATTTCCGGTAAAATGTACCCAGTAAACTTCTGTTTTATCAATGCCATAGTATTCATATTTCTGAAATTCCTTGGGGCGGTAAAGTACTATGTTGCCTGCTGTAACGAGAGTATCGTCATCTGTGTTGTCAAAATGAAAATGCGCTCGTCCGGCTGCTATATAGATGATTTGAAAGTCAAGTCTTCCTCTGGGACGATAAGTGGGAAGCTTTTGGTGTGAGGATAGACGATAGGTGCCACAGCTTCCTACAATAAGTGGTCGGCTTTTGTCTTTGAAGTCTATAAGGGAGTGGTTGTGATAACCGGAATTTATATACATTATGAATCCTCCTTTGGAAAGTGGAATATCTGACTGCAAGCAGTTCATGATGAGCTGGAGTTATAAAGTGAATGCCACCTCAAAACCTGCGGTTTTTCGGTGAGAGCTGCGCTCATATAGTTTTAGCCGTATCCCAATATTTGACTGCAAGCAGTCAATATTGGGATACAACTAAAACTGCATTCACTTTAGTGTATCATTTTGTGCATATTTTGTCTATTTCTGTTTATAGACACTTTTTTTATAAAAATGTATGATAGTTTCAAGGTAATACAAGGACGGAAGATAATGACACACAGACGGGATTTTATTGACTACTTATTGTAGTGAATAAAAAAATATATGTCAAAGGAGGTTTTTGCAATGATTGTACCACGCTTTTATGAAGATTTGAATGTTATGCACGATAAGACAATGTCGGCGAGGGCATATTACATTCCGGCATCAGTTCGTATGAATGATCTGGTGGAGTATCGGGAAAGATCGGATCGTTTTCAGTTGTTAAACGGAGAGTGGAAGTTTCGGTATTATAGCAGTATTTATGACGTAACGGAATCATTTTACGAGAAAGGCTATGATGTTTCCGGGTTTGATCAGGTAACGGTTCCGGGTGTATGGCAGATGGATGGTTATGACACGCATCAGTATACGAATATTCGTTATCCGTTTCCGTTCGATCCACCATATGTGCCACAGGATATTCCATGTGGAGCATATGTTCATAACTTTGAATATCACAGAGAAAAAAAGGCACCAAAAGCATTTTTGAATTTTGAAGGCGTCGATAGCTGTTTTTATGTATGGGTAAATGGTGCTTATGCCGGATACAGTCAGGTACCCCACGCTACCAGTGAATTTGATGTAACAGACTTGTTGAATGAGGGGGAAAATACATTAGCGGTTCTTGTGCTCAAATGGTGTGATGGGTCGTATTTGGAGGATCAGGATAAGTTTCGGATGAGTGGTATTTTCAGAGATGTTTATTTGCTGAAAAGACCGGAAAAGACAATCAGAGATTATTACATTACGACAGATGTAGAAAAAGACAGCGTTGTTGTGAAATTGGATATGCATTTTGCAGAACCGGTGGAAACAAAAGTTACTATAGAAGATAAATATGGAGCCGTCGTAGCAAGAGGGGAAGCAGCAGAGAATGGTGTATTAGAACTGACCGTGTTAAATCCGGTTTTATGGAATGCAGAGAATCCTTATTTGTATCAGGTTATTTTGACAATGCCGGATGAAGTGATCGTGGATCGGATTGGTTTCCGGACGATTGAAATTAAGGACAAGGTTGTTTATTTCAATGGAGAAAAGATTAAATTCCGTGGAGTCAATCGTCATGATTCTGATCCGGAGACAGGATTTGTGATCAATGCCCGGCAGATCAAAAAGGATTTAATGTTAATGAAGCAGCATAACTTTAATGCTATTCGTTCCAGTCATTATCCAAATGCACCATATTTTTATCAGATGTGTGATGAATATGGATTTATGGTGATTGACGAGGCGGATATTGAGGCGCATGGACCATTTATGCTGTACCGGAAGGAGGACACAGACCAGAACCGTTTTCAACATTGGAATGAAAAGATTGCAGATGATCCGGCATGGGAAAAGGCAATTGTGGATCGTGTCCGGCTTATGGTACAGAGAGACAAAAACCGTCCCAGCATTATAATGTGGTCTATGGGAAATGAAAGTGCGTATGGATGCAATTTTGAAAAGGCACTTGCCTGGACAAAGAAGTTTGATCCGGACAGGATCACACAGTACGAAAGTGCAAGATACCGTAATTATGATATTACCTATGATTATGAAAATCTGGATCTTTACAGCCGGATGTATCCGTCATTACAGGAGATAGAGGATTATCTGAAAAATGATGGAAGCAAACCATTTCTGTTGGTGGAATACTGCCATAGTATGGGAAACGGACCGGGAGATTTTGAAGATTATTTTCAGATGATTCATAAGGATGACCGAATGTGTGGCGGGTTTGTCTGGGAGTGGTGTGATCATGCGATCGCACATGGAACGGCAGAAAATGGAAAGACCAGATATTATTATGGAGGGGATCATGGAGAAGCCATTCATGATGGAAATTTCTGTATGGATGGGCTGGTTTATCCGGATCGTACACCGCATACAGGACTGCTGGAGTATAAAAATGTCTATCGTCCGGTTAGGGTTGTGTCCTATGATCAGAAAAACGGACAGATAGTTCTTCACAATTATATGGATTTTGACAATTTGAAGGATTATGTGGATATTTCTTATGAAATGACACAGGATGGCTTGACTGTGGAAAAAGGAAAGCTGGCAAATGTTGTTGCAGCACCCCATAGTGATGCGGAGGTGGAGTTGAAGCTGCAGGTTCCGAATACCGGTAAGGTTTATCTGAAGCTTATTTACCGGTTGAAAAAGCAAATGCCGTTGCTTGAACAGGGGTATGAATTAGGTTTTGATGAAATGAAGCTTGCAAATGAGGATGATAGAAACAGACAGGCTGTAAAGTGGATGGAGCAGGAAAAAGCAATCGGAACCATTCATGTCAAGGAAAACGATAGGCAGATCGTATTACAGGCAAAGGATTTTACTTACGTTTTAGATAAGCGTACCGGATTGTTTGAGGACATGCAGTTTGCCGGAAGAAGCTATATGAACCATCCAATGGAATTGAATATTTGGCGGGCTCCGACGGATAACGATATGTATATAAAACAGGAATGGAAAAAGGCACATTATGATGCTGCCTATACCAGAGCATACCGCATAGAAGTGCTTCAGAACAAGCACGGGGTGTTGATCATGGAGCATGTGGCAGTAGTAGCTGATACCGTACAAAAGATTTTGGATGTGAAAATGACATGGAAAATCAATGAAGACGGGAAAATAGAGGCAGTTATAGAGGCAATAAAAGATAAAGAATTCCCAGATCTGCCAAGGTTTGGAATCCGGATGTTTTTGAATAAGAAAATGGATGAGATTACTTATTTTGGAATGGGACCACAGGAAAGCTACCGGGATAAACATCAGGCTTCCTGTCATGGATTATTCCGCTCTAAGGTGGCTCAGATGCATGAGGATTATATTCGTCCACAGGAGAATGGAAGCCATTATGACTGCGATTATGTAGAGCTTACAAATGGTCAATGTGGAATTGCAGCAGTTTCAAAGAATCCATTTTCGTTTAATGCTTCTGTTTATACACAGGAGGAGTTAGAACGGGTATCACACAATTACGAATTGAAAGAATCGGATAGCATTGTATTCTGTATGGATTATGCAATGAATGGAATTGGTTCAAATAGCTGCGGACCGGATGTTTTGGATAAATATCGGTTTGCTGAGGAAGCATTTCAGTTTCAGTTCGAATTAATTCCGTTTGTAAAAGGATAAAATTGTTTCTAAATAACAAATAGTGAAGGAGAATTCTGATGGAGGAAAAGAAATGCTTAAAATGGTACAACAAGATAGGATATGGATCTGGTGATATTGCAGGAAATGTAGTGTATGCATTTCTGACATCGTTTGTGATGGTATATCTGACAGATACGATTGGATTGGCATCCGGAATAGTGGGAACTCTGATTGCTGTTTCAAAATTATTTGACGGATTTACAGACATCTTTTTTGGATCAATGATTGATAAAACGCATAGTAAGATGGGAAAAGCAAGACCATGGATGCTGTATGGTTACATTGGTTGTGTGATTACATTGGTAGCGTGTTTTGCAGTTCCAACAGGTCTTGGCAGGACGGCACAGTATGCGTGGTTCTTTATCGCGTATACGCTGTTGAATGGTGTGTTTTATACGGCAAATAACATTGCTTATTCTGCTCTGACATCACTTGTTACCAAGAACAGTAAAGAGCGTGTGCAGATGGGTTCTTACCGTTTCATTTTTGCTTTTTCAACCAGCCTTCTGATTCAGGCGGTTACCGTTGGATTTGTTGAAAAATGTGGTGGAGATGCAGCTGCATGGCGGCTGGTTGCGATTATTTATGCCATGATCGGATTGGTTGTGAATACTATTTCCGTATTATCTGTCAAAGAACTTCCGGAAGAGGAATTAAATGAAGGAGACATAACAGATGAAGAGGAAAAATATGGGCTGGTTCAGGCATTCAAGCTGTTGGTAAAGAATAAATTTTACCTGATGATCTGTGGTACTTATATTTTACAGCAGTTATACAGTGCAATGATCGGTGCCGGTATTTATTATATGACCTGGGTTTTGAAAAACAAAAACCTGTTTGGACAATTTGCCTGGGCGGTGAACATTCCTCTTATTATTGCATTGGTTTTTACACCAACACTGGTTGGAAAGTGGAATGGTATGTATAAGCTGAATTTGAGAGGTTACATCCTTGCTGTGATTGGCAGAGCTCTCGTCGTTGTTGCCGGATATATGGGAAGTATTCCTTTGATGATGGCATTTACAGCATTAGCAGCATTGGGACAGGGCCCTTGGCAGGGAGATATGAATGCAGTGATTGCTTCATGCTCCGAGTATACTTATCTGACACAAGGAAAGCGTGTGGATGGTACGATGTATTCCTGTACCTCGCTTGGTGTTAAGATTGGCGGAGGTATTGGAACGGCGGTTGTAGGCTGGCTTTTGGAACTTAGTGGCTATGTGGGAACGTATGCTGTTCAGCCACAGTCAGCGTTGAATATGATGCAGTTTATGTATCTCTGGCTGCCACTGATCTTTGATGTGCTTATTATGTTTATCCTTTCCAGAATGAATGTGGAGGAGACAAATGCTAAGATCGAAAAAGAAAAGGAGATGAGTTTGTGATAACACATGATTTGATAAAAAAAATAAAAAATGGAATGTATGATGAAACATTGAAAGATGTTTATGTGGATGAGAAAAAAATATCGTATGAAAGAGAGCGTTATATTAAGGCGATAGAGAGTTATACAGAACATTTTGGAGAGGGAGAAATCTTTGTCTTTAGTGCACCGGGCAGAAGTGAAATAGGTGGAAATCATACAGATCATCAATGCGGAGAGGTGTTGGCAGCCTCCATTAATAATGATGCAATAGCTGTTGTACACAATTTGGAAGTGCCGTGTGTCAGAGTGATATCTGCCGGATATGAGATGATCACGATATATCTGGATGATCTGGGTATGAGAGAGGATGAGAAAGCAACAACAAATGCATTAATTCGAGGGGTGTTGGCAAAAACAAAAGAATATGGATATCAGATAGGCGGATTTCAGGCTTTTGTTACCAGTGATGTGTTGATAGGAGCTGGATTGTCTTCTTCAGCAGCGTTTGAAACATTGATGGGAACAATTCTGTCAGAGCTGTTTAATGATGGAAAGATTTCTCCTGTTGAAATAGCCATGATTGGGCAATTTGCAGAAAATGTATATTTTGGGAAACCATGTGGATTGATGGATCAGATGGCGTGTTCCATTGGAAGTTTGGCACATATTGATTTTCAGGATCCGGTGGCACCATTGGTGGAGCGGATTGAGTTTGACCTGGATGGATATGGATATAGTCTTTGTATTACCGATACAAAAGGCTCACATGCAGATTTGACATCGGATTATGCAGCAATTCCGGAAGAAATGAAAAGAGCGGCGGCTTGTTTGGGAAAAGAAGTGCTTGGACAGGTTACGAAAAAAGAAGTACTTGCTAATCTTCCACGCATCAGAGAACAGGCAGGAGATCGGGCAGCGCTTAGAGCGATTCACTATGTGTGTGAAAATGAGCGAGTGCAAAAAGAAGTGGCAGCATTGAGAGAGAACAGATTTGGAGATTTTTTGAGATTAGTTAAAGAGTCAGGTGATTCTTCTTATAAGTATTTGCAGAATGTGTATGTGTGCCATGATGTGGAACATCAAAATGTTTCTATTGCATTGGCTGTCAGCGATATGATTTTAGGCGGGCAGGGGGCAAACAGAGTGCATGGTGGTGGCTTTGCCGGAACAATACAGGCATTCGTACCAAATGATATTGTCACATTATATAAAACAGAGATAGAAAAGGTATTTGGAGATGGTGCTTGTGATGTACTTAAAATTCGTAAATATGGCGGAATTCAAGTAATGTAAGATACACAAAAAAACAAGGAGGAATAGTTATGGGCAGCATTTTAGTATTAGGCGGAGCCGGATATATTGGCTCGCATACTGTTTATGAGTTGATTGATGCAGGAAAGGATGTGGTGGTTGTAGATAATCTTGAAACAGGTTTTCGGGCAGCGGTTCATCCCAAAGCGAAGTTTTATGAAGGAGATATTCGTAACCGAGCTTTTATTGACTCTGTATTTGATAAAGAAAATATAGATGGAGTTATTCATTTTGCAGCTAGTTCGCAAGTAGGCGAAAGTATGATAAAGCCATTGAAATATTATAGTAATAATCTTTGTGGTACAGAAGTACTGTTGGAGAGCATGGTTGCGCATGGTGTAGATAAGATTGTGTTTTCTTCTACAGCGGCAACTTATGGAGAACCGGAGAGAATTCCTATTATGGAATCGGATCGTACACTTCCGACAAATTGTTATGGTGAAACAAAATTGTCTATGGAGAAAATGTTTAAATGGACGGCAAATGCATATAACTTAAGATTTGTGTCTTTGCGTTATTTTAACGCTTGCGGGGCTCATCCTAATGGAAAGATTGGAGAGGCTCACAATCCGGAAACACATCTTATTCCTTTAATTTTGCAGGTACCAAATGAAAAGAGAGAGTATATTTCTATTTTTGGAACGGACTACGACACAAAGGATGGTACTTGTGTTAGAGACTATATTCATGTAAATGATCTTGCACAGGCTCATATTCTTGCAATGAAGTATCTTTGTGATGGAAATGACAGCAATATATTTAATCTTGGAAATGGAGTTGGTTTTACGGTAAAAGAGGTTGTGGAAACTGCAAGAAAAGTAACAGGACATCCAATTCCGGCAAAGGAAGAACCACGTCGGGCAGGAGATCCATCTATGTTGATCGCATCCAGTGCAAAAGCAAAGGAAGTATTAGGATGGAATCCACAATATGCAGATTTGGAAACAATTATCGGTACAGCATGGAAATGGCATAAAAGTCATCCAAATGGATATTAGAATGTGTAAATGGGGGTGTTTTTATGATTAATGAGTATATCAATGAACTTGTAGCATATGGATTGAACCATGGATTGGTTGACCCGGAAGATGAAGTATATGTGACGAATCGCCTTCTGGAATTATTTCAATTGACAGAGCATGAAGGGACTGCGAAAGAGGTTAGATCAGAAAGAGAATTGTCACAGATCTTAAACGATATGTTGGAATATGCATGTCGGCAGGGAATGCTGGAGGAAGAAACAATTACGGAAAAGGACTTATTTGATACAAAGATTATGGGAATATTGACACCATACCCCTCTGTGGTTCGCAGGCAGTTTTGGGATAAATACAATATATCTCCTAAAGCTGCAACAGATTTTTATTATCAGTTTAGCCAGGCAACAAATTATATCAGAAAAGATCGAATTGTAAAGGATGAGAAATGGACAGCAAATACAGAATTTGGTGCAATGGATATAACCATCAATTTATCAAAACCGGAAAAAGATCCTCGTGATATTGCAAAGGCGGGAAAAGCAAAGAAATCTGGGTATCCGAGTTGTTTGCTATGTAAAGAAAATGAAGGTTACGCCGGACATATTTCCCATCCGGCAAGGCAAAATCATAGAATTATTCCGATTACATTGTGTGGAGAACGATATAATTTACAGTATTCGCCGTATGTGTACTATAACGAACATTGTATTGTTTTCAATGATCGTCATATTCCAATGAAAATAAATAAGGCAGTTTTTTCTAAATTATTGGATTTTGTAAAACAGTTTCCGCATTATACAGTGGGATCAAATGCAGATTTGCCAATTGTAGGTGGATCCATATTAAGTCATGATCATTTTCAAGGTGGAGAATATGAGTTTGCAATGGCTAAAGCACCTTATGAGACAGAAATTTCATTAAAAAAATTTCCAGATGTTCATGCCGGAACTGTGAAATGGCCTATGTCTGTTATTCGTCTACAGGGGCATAACACAGAGTCATTGGTAGGGGCTGCTGACAGCATTCTGTCTTGCTGGCGTGAATATACAGATGAAAAAGCATTTATTTTCAGCGAAACGCAAGGAGTATCGCATAACACGATCACACCAATTGCAAGAAAGAGAGAAAATCTGTTTGAATTAGATCTGGTGTTACGAAATAATATTACCACAGAAGAGTTTCCGTTAGGTGTGTATCATCCACATCCGGAATATCATCATATAAAAAAAGAAAATATTGGTTTGATTGAAGTGATGGGACTGGCAGTTCTCCCGGCCAGATTGCAAATGGAAATGACGGAGCTGGAACGCAGAATTCTGCAGAATGAGGATCTGCGGGAAAGCGATTTAACCAAAATACATGCAGATTGGGCAGAAAAATGGCTGCCAAACTATGAAATCACAGAAGAGAATCTTCATGCGATCGTGCAGAAAGAAATAGGATTTGTGTTTGCAAAAGTGCTGGGATGTGCAGGTGTTTACAAAAGAACACCGGAAGGACAAGCTGCCTTCAAAAAATTTTTGGAGTGCATATAAAAAAGGACCATTTTTTTACCGGGTTCCCGCCACAGACGCTTTTATTAAATGTAATGGAGTTACTTTTGTAACTCCATTATGCAGCCTCTGCGTATCGGCAAAGCCGATTCTGCATACGCAGAGGTTCCTTGTGGCAGGGGAACACGTGTAAATAAAACTATGAAATCGCAGGGTAGGCAAACGTGATTGCGTTTCTATGCGAGCTCCTTTTTAACTGTTATTTATCTTCAGTCATTTCCTCATCCTCATCCTCGTCATCATCCTCTGCGCGGGCGATTGTGAAGATAAATTCCGTACCGACCCCTTCCGTACTGATGACATTGATGTTTTCGCCGTGGGAATGAATGATCTCCTTGGCGATACTCAGACCGAGACCGGTTCCTTTCTTGTCCTTGCCACGGGAAAGATCGGTTTTGTAAAAACGGTCAAAGATCAGGTTGAGACTGTCTTTTGGAATTCCGATTCCTGTATCTTTAACGGAAACAAACAGCTTATTTTTCTTTTCTCTTGTTTCGATCGTGATCGTAGAGTTATTGTGGGAAAACTTGATGGCATTATCGAGCAGATTGTATAAAACCTGCTGGATCTTGCTTTTGTCGCCCACCACATGCATGACATTTCCTGTCAAAGTGAGAGCAATGCTGATCTGCCGCTGCTCGCAGGAACCCTCAAAGGTTGCGACCGTATCGCGAATCACCTGATTCATATCAAATACAGATTTTTCCAACACCATGCCCTTTGTATTTAAGTTGTTAAGCTGCAGCAGACTGTTTGTCAGCTTGGTCAGACGTTCTGTTTCATTTAATACGATGTGCAGATACTTTTCGTGCATTTCCGGTGGGATCGTCCCGTCGAGCATTGCTTCGAGGTAACCCTTGATCGAAGTCAGCGGAGAGCGGAAGTCGTGGGAAACATTTGCAACAAATTTCTTCTGGTTGTCTTCCGATCTGGCGATCTCGCTTGCCATATAGTTCAGCGTTCCGGCAAGATAGCCCATTTCATCACTGCTTTCAACGGTAAATTCATAGTGCATGTTACCGCTGGCATACTGCTCTGTGGCATAAATGACCTTGCGCAGCGGAATATAAAACATTTCCGTAAAAAACAGAAGAATGATCAAGGAAAGTAAAAGCAACAGCACCATGGTGATGTACATGATCGTCAGATAGCCGTTTCCCTGCTCATTTAAGAGTGAAACCGGCTTTACAATGATCACATATCCCTGGATCTTATAATTGGATGTGATCGGGCTGAAAATGATCAGCATATTCTGTTCATATTCTCCAAAAAAATCACCGGTCGTATAGTAGGAATCAGCGGTGATAGATGGTGTAAAATTGTCAATGATCTGTGGATTTGCCACATCCGGCTGTTTATCGGAATTAACCAGTACTGTTCCGGAAGGATTTACAAGCCATATTGTAGACGACAAATATGTTCCGAGTGCATGTAGCTGATGATAGGCAGATTCAATGGTAATTTCATTGTTGTAAAGCTCGGCGGCATATGTTTTTGATACCATGGATGCTTCTGCGTAAAGTGATTCGGCATTTTCGCTTTTGACTCTTTCATTGATAAGAGAAGAGGAGAAGGTTGCTACCACAATAAAGCTGAAAAATCCAAAGATAACATACGCCAGAACAAATTTCAGATAAAGCGATTTCTTCATGGATGCTCCCTTATTCTCTCGTGACTTCAAATTTGTAACCGATTCCCCATACTGTTGATAAATGCCAGTTCGGGTGATCGCTTATTTTTTCACGAAGTCTCTTAATGTGAACGTCAACTGTTCTGGTATCGCCGATATATTCATAGCCCCAGATCTGGTCGAGAAGCTGTTCTCTTGTAAATACCTGATTGGGAGAAGATGCGAGGAAGTATAAGAGCTCCAGCTCTTTTGGTGGCATCTCCACTGTTTTTCCGCGGTAAATAACAGAATAATTTGTCAGGTTGATCGTCAGATCCGGGTATTCGACCTTTTTCGTATTGGCATTTGCCTCCGCCGGAACACTTCCTGATTTGAAACGTCTGAGAACTGCTTTGACTCTGGCAACCAGCTCCTTTGTATCAAATGGTTTTTCCATATAATCGTCGGCGCCAAGCTCCAGACCGAGTACCTTGTCAAATACTTCGCCTTTGGCGGACAGCATGATGATCGGAACGCTGGAAGTGGTGCGGATCTCGCGACATACCTGATAACCGTCAATGCCCGGAAGCATCAGATCGAGCAGAATCAGATTGGGCTGGAAGGTCTCAAAGCTGGAAAGTGCGGATTCACCGTCATAAACGATCATAGTCTCAAAGCACTCTTTTGTCAGATATAAGGAGATCAGCTCTGCGATATTTTCATCATCATCCACGATCAGTATTTTCTGTTTTGCAACCATAGTAAAACTCCTTTCTATTTAAAAGTAGCGATCGTAACGCCTGCATCACCTTCGCCGTATTCACCGAGTCGGAAGGATGCAACATAAGGAAGTGCACGTAAATGTGTCTGTACTGCGTTACGGAGAGCACCGGTTCCTTTTCCGTGCACGATACGGACGGAAGGAATATGTGCCATGTAAGCGTCGTCTAAATATTTATCAAGTGCGTTCAGCGCTTCGTCCACTGTTTTACCGAGCAGATTGATCTCTGTACGGACATTGGCAGATTTTGCCATCGTGATCTTGCCATAGCTGGAGTGGGAGATCGTACTTGCCGTGATATCATCTTCGGGGATCAGCACAAGATCACTGATATGCACCTTGGAACGGATAATGCCGCATTGTACGAATAAGTAACCTTTAGCATCGGGCTTGGAACTGACGGTTCCGCGCAGATTCATGGAAAGTACCTTGACGCGGTCGCCTAAATGCAGCTCTGTTGCTTTTACCTTGGAGCCTTTCGGAACTTTGGGAGCTTTCAGCGTCAGTTTGGAATCCTTTTCGGAAATCTTCTCACGCACCTTGGTACGTTTCTGCTCCATTTCCTTCATGGAACTGTTGTCATCAAATTTCTGGAAGGAGCGGATCGTCTCATCTGCCACCTTCTTGGCATCTCGTAAAATATCTCTTGCCTGTTCGTTGGCATTTCGCAAAATATCGTCCTTCTGGGATTGCAGTTTTTCTTCCCTTCTGGTCAGATCGGCAAGTCTGTTTTCCAGCTTCTGCTTCTGCTCATTGAAATCGGCTCTTTCGCGTTCCAATTGGACACGCCTTGTTTCCAGAGAGGACAGGACATCTTCAAAGCTTTCCTGCTCACTGCTGATCTGCTGACGTGCTTTTTCTATGATCTTATCGGAAAGTCCCAGCTTTTCGGAGATCGCAAAGGCATTACTCTTGCCCGGAACGCCGATCAGCAAATGGTAAGTTGGAGCTAATTTTTCTACATCAAATTCACAGCAGGCATTTTCTACGCCGTCTGTAGAGAGGGCATAGATCTTGATCTCACTGTAGTGGGTGGTTGCCATTGTAAAGCAGCCACGCGCCTGCAGGGTGGAGAGAATCGCGATCGCAAGGGCAGCTCCTTCTGTCGGATCTGTTCCGGCGCAAAGCTCATCAAACAGACACAGGGAATGGTTGTCAGCCTCCTTCATAATGTGGACAATGTTTGTCATATGAGAGGAGAAGGTGGATAAGCTCTGTTCAATACTTTGTTCATCCCCGATATCCGCGAAAATCTCACGGAATACACAGATCTCGCTCCGGTCGAGAGCCGGAATATGCAGTCCTGCCTGTGCCATCAGACATAGAAGTCCGGCTGTTTTCAGGGAAACTGTCTTACCGCCGGTATTCGGACCTGTGATGATCAGTTGCTTGAAGCTATCTCCCAGATGAATGTCGATCGGTACAACGCTGTCCTTTTTGAGGAGCGGATGACGCGCCTTGCGCAGCCGCAGGATTCCATTTTCATTCAGAACAGGTCTTGTTGCATTCATATCCATGGCAAGCTCTGCTTTGGCAAAGACAAAATCGAGAATTGTCATCAGTTCCCCATTTCGGAGAATGGTATCTGCATGCTCGGCAAGAGAGGCGGAAAGCATAGCAAGGATCACTTCGATCTCTTCAGCCTCCTGCTGCTCAAGCTCTTTTATTTTATTGTTCAGATCCACTACTGCTGCAGGCTCGATAAAAAGCGTGGAACCTGTCTGGGATCTTTCGTGCACCATACCCGGAACCTGCCCCTTACATTCTGCTTTGACAGGCAGACAATACCGGTTATTCCGCATAGTGATCACTGCGTCCTGCAGATAGGTGCGGTAGCTTCCGTTTACCATGGAAAGAAGCTGGGAATGGATCTTTTCACCGGTAGAGGCAAGCTGACGGCGGATCTGACGGAGCGTGGAGCTGGCATCATCCGCATATTCATCCTCTGCGATGATGCAGCGGCGGATCTCTGTCTGGATGTTCGTCAGCGGCTCCAGTTCATCAAAAAAAGCGGAAAGACAGTCGGTATATTCCTTTTCCATACGACCGTAGCTTTTGATGCGCGTAACATTTTCAAGCTGCCCGGCGATCTGCAGAAGCTCTGTGCAGCTTAAAGAACCGCCGATGGCAAGGTGCTTGCAGGCATAGGAAAAATCATGATTGTTTCCAAAAGAAATACTGCCTTTTTTGAACAGGCGGTCAAGTGCTGCTGCGGTCTGTTCCTGACGCAGATCAATCTGCGAAATGGAGTTGCCCGGCTGCAGATTTTCGCACATTTTCCGCCCCGGATCTGAGGTTGCTTTATCTATCAATAAACGTATGATCTTATCATATTCAAGAGTGTGTAATGCTTTCTGGTTCATAATAGCCTCCTTATCCACAAAGTATAACACAGGTAGGGCAAAATTACTATGCAAGGATTCTTGTGGAAATACCCTTAAAATGATATACTGAAAGCTGGTAACAGCTAAGGAGAAGAGTGGTAAATGGAAGAGAAAGAGTATGAATTTGTGCATGAAACGATAAAGAAAAAGCCGGTCAACAAGAAAAAGCTTCTGCGCAGAACCGTTCTGACAGCCGCACTTGCTGTGGTATTCGGTCTGGTGGCGTGTGTTACCTTTCTTCTGATCGAGCCGGTCATCAACAATGTGCTCAATCCGGAAAAGATATCCAAGGTAGAATTCCCGGAGGAAAAGAAAGAGGTAAAGCCACAGGAGCTTTTAACGGAGGAGAGCGTTGCCAGGCAGGAAGTGCAAAGGCAGGAGGCAGCGGTGGAGGAAGCCAAGGAAGAAGCGATCCAGTCTGCCACGACTGCATTTGGAATCGATCAGTATGAAGAGCTGTATCAGGATCTCTACGCCTATGCGCAGGATTCCATGGATTTTATGGTTTCCGTGATTGGGATTTCGGAAATGCAGGACTGGCTGCAGGGAACGTTTGAAAATGAAAATACGACCGCGGGGCTGATCCTGGCGGACAATACGGCGGAACTTCTGATCCTGGCGGATACAGGATCGATGGGAAATGCAAGCCAGTATTATGTCAGATTTTGTGATAAGCAGATGACGGAAGCGCATATCAAGCAGAAGGACAGCCAGACGGGGCTTACGATCCTTGCGGTTTCCAAAGATGAGATCTATTCCACAACGATGGAGGAGATCAGGATCGCTGAGCTGGGCATTTCGGGAGATGATGCGATTGTTGGTCAGCCGGTGATCGCGATCGGTGCACCGCAGGGAACCTATGGCTCTGTCAGCTATGGTATGATCACAGCCAATAAGGGCAGGTTGAATCTGACAGATGCATCGTACAATCTGTTGACGACGGATCTGAATACGGGCACAGCACCGAGTGGTGTCCTGATCAATCTGGAAGGAAAGGTGCTTGGCGTTATGGCAGGCAGTGTCAGCGGACAGCCGCTTACGGTCTTTGGCATATCGGATATTAAGACGCTTATTGCAAAGCTGTCCAATAATGAGAAAAGAGCTTACTTTGGTATCAAGGGCGTCGATGTAACGGATGATGCCCATAAGGAGATGAATGTGCCATATGGTGCTTATGTGACGGAAGTTGTCTCACAGTCACCGGCGATGCGTGCGGGTGTTTCCAATGGAGATATCATTACCAAGATCGGAGATCATCTGATCTCCTCTTATAAGGAATACAGAGCGGTGATTATGTCTCTGTCTCCGCAAAATGTTGTGGAAATGACAGTCATGCGGTTTGACGGAACAGAATATAAAGAAGTGATACTGGAAATTACAGCGGAAGAAGCAGAATAGGAGCGGAAAAATGAAATTTATTCAGGATTATAAAGAAGGCGACAGAGTATCAGACATTTATCTTTGCAAGCATAAGCAGCTGGCAACTACCAAAAATGGTAAGCCATACGAAACTGCTGTGCTGCAGGACAAAACAGGCACGATCGACGCAAAGATCTGGGATCCGAACAGTATGGGGATCGGTGATTATGATGCACTGGATTATATCGAGGTTTACGGTGAGGTAACATCTTTCCAGGGCGCAAACCAGATCAATGTAAAGCGTCTGCGCCGTTGTCAGGAGGGCGAGTATGATCCGGCTAACTATCTGCCGGTCAGCAAGAAGGATATCGATCAGATGATGCATGAGCTGACGAAGCTTATTGATAGCATCGAAAATACATATTTAAAGGCACTTCTGCAGAGTTTCTTTGTAGAGGACGAGGATTTTGTGAAAGCATTCCGGAATTCTTCAGCCGCCAAAACCGTACATCATGGATTTGTTGGTGGCTTATTGGAGCATACGCTCAGTGTGACAAAGCTGTGTGACTACTACTGCGGCGCTTATCCGATGCTCAAGCGCGATCTGCTTCTGACAGCCGCAATGCTGCATGATATCGGTAAGGTAAAGGAGCTTTCCAGTTTCCCGGAAAATGACTACACAGACATTGGTAACCTGCTCGGACATATTGTAATGGGATGTGAAATGACAGGAGAAAAGGCTGCGCGGATCGACGGATTCCCTATTGATCTGTTAAATGAACTGAAGCACTGCATTTTGGCGCATCACGGCGAGCTGGAATACGGTTCTCCGAAAAAGCCTGCACTGATGGAAGCGGTTGCACTGAACTTTGCGGATAATACGGATGCAAAGCTGGAAACCTTTACAGAGCTTCTGGAGTCTACATCCGAGACAGGCTGGCTGGGATACAACAGACTGCTGGAAACAAATGTCAGAGCAACAAAATTGTTGTGATGCCGGCTAAGTAAGCCGGGCAGAGGCATATGTGAATATGGAACGTGCGGGAAGGATAGAAACAGGAGCATATATGGAATATAAGAAAAACAGTCAGGTCGAAATCGAGATCACAGACACCGGTGTTTCCGGCGAAGGCATCGGAAAGATCGACGGATTCACACTCTTTGTAAAAGATGCGGTGCAGGGCGACAAAGTTCTGGCACTTCTGACAAAAGTAAAAAAGAATTATGCATATGCAAGATGTGAGAAGGTACTTGTACCTTCTCCTTTTCGCATAGAGCCGCGCTGTCCGATCTACAAGCCGTGCGGCGGCTGTCAGCTGCAGGCAGTTGCCTATGACAAACAGATTCAGATCAAGCAGCAGAAAGTATTTGGCAATCTGCAGCGCATCGGTGGCTTTGCGGCGGAAGAGATCGAAAGCGTGATGGAGCCTATTATCGGAATGGACGATCCGTATCATTATCGTAATAAGGCACAATATCCGATCGGCGTAGATAAAGATGGTAATCCGGTTGCGGGCTTTTACGCCGGCAGGACTCATTCGATCATTCCGGGCACAGACTGTTGTATCGGTGCAGAAACGGATGGTGTGATCTTACGGGAAATCCTTGCTTTTATGAAACGGTATCAGATCTCTGCTTATCAGGAAGAAAGCGGCAGAGGACTGGTGCGCCATGTACTCATCCGGACAGGCTTTACGACAGGGGAGATCATGGTCTGTCTTGTGATCAATGGAAAGAAACTGCCGCATGAGCAGGAGCTGATATCTTCACTTACAAAGTTGAAGCTGTGTGAGAATATGAAAGAATCTGATGGCACACAGAAAAATGCTGACGGGACGGAAGAGAAGCATGAAGAAGAGCCGGAAAAACAGATCGTATCCATCTCTCTCAGTGTCAATCAGGAAAATACAAATGTTATCATGGGAAAGGAGATCAGACTCCTTTATGGTAAGCCATATATTACTGATTATATCGGAGACGTGGCATTTCAGATTTCACCGCTTTCCTTTTTTCAGGTCAATCCGGTGCAGACAAAGAAGCTGTATGGAACAGCGTTAGCCTATGCTGACCTGCAGGGAAAAGAGACTGTCTGGGATCTGTACTGCGGGATCGGAACGATCTCCTTATTTCTGGCGCAGAAGGCAAAAGCGGTCTATGGTGTAGAGATTGTACCACAGGCGATCGAAGATGCCAGAAAAAATGCCGTACTGAACAACATGGAAAATGCTACATTCTTTGTTGGAAAAGCAGAGGAGGTATTACCGGACTGGTATGCCAAGCATAGTCAGGAAGAGAGCGAGATGGCACATCCTGACGTGATCGTGGTGGATCCGCCGCGAAAGGGCTGTGATGAGAAGTGTCTCGATACGATGCTTAAGATGCAGCCTGACCGCATTGTTTACGTCAGCTGCGACAGCGCAACACTTGCCCGTGACCTCCGCATTTTAGTGGATGGCGGCTATACACTCCAAAAAGTCAGACCGGTTGATATGTTTCCGATGAGCGTGCATGTGGAGACAGTTGTTCTTTTGTCCCGACTGAAATAAAAGCCGGATGATTACATTAATGTCACGATTGAACTTGATGATATGGATATAACATCTGCAGAGACTAAGGCTACATATGATGAGATATAATTTACCTAAAAATGAAGATAGCAGGCAGCTGCAGTGTCCAGAAGATAAAGAGAGTGCAATTGTGGAGGCATTGAAGCATTTTAAGATGAATAGTTAATAAAGAGAGGTGCAGATGCTATGCCAGGTATACTCGTGGTTGAAGATGATGAAAATTTAAATCGTGGAATTACATTCTCACTGAAAAAATCCGGATATGAGGTTTTTTCAGCAGAATCAGTGAAAAAAGCGAAAAGAATTGCAAGTGATAATAATGTGGATGTTACCATTTGTGATGTGAATCTTCCGGATGGGAATGGACTGGAATTTGTAAGGTGGATGAGATGCAATTATAATACATACATTATTTGCCTTACAGCACTAGATCAGGAGATGGATCAGGTTATGGGATATGAAGCAGGGGCAGATGATTATATTACAAAGCCGTTTAGTCTTTCGGTACTTCTTTTGAAAATAGAAGCACATTTCCGCCGCAGACAGGAGAAAACGGAAGCCGGAAAGATGATTTCGGGAGATATCGTATTTATCGCAGGAGAAATGAAAGTCCTGATAAAGAGTCGTGAAATCAGTCTGACAAAAACGGAGTTGAAAATGCTGACTTTTTTTCTTCAGAATCCGAAACAGATTCTTTCAAAAACACAAATATTGGAAAATGTGTTTGATCTGGAAGGGGATTTTGTGGATGAAAATACAATCGCTGTCAATATCA
>OLPS01000071.1_pt1 | contig 135752 bp, 149 predicted proteins | sample 1673071 | NCBI WGS metagenome assembly OLPS01 (sample SAMEA3136752, study PRJEB25190) | human gut metagenome | reverse complement strand
GTATAAGCGTGGGTTCATCATATTTGGTGTGGTATCTTTAACTATGGGAAACTCCATTTTCCCATTTGGAGATCGTTGATGGTGCAATTGTAGCTCTCTTCGCAAGTTCCCTTACGGATAAATGTCTCCCTTCTCTGTATTTTTTCCCAACATATGAAATAATGACTTCCACTCTGCTTTCCTCCATAAATTTACATTTACCGGATCGAGGCTGTCTCTACAAATACACAATAAGCAAAGAAACCCATTGCAAAAATATTAAGAACTGCCAAAAAAATATTGTACTTCTTCATTGCACGTTCGCAATGCCATCAGCTATCAGAACATATTATATTTTTGATATTCATCGTACATCAAACCCTATCTCATTCCTCAAATTCAACAGTTTATTTCCGCTATATCTCTTAGCAATAGTTTTGTCTTCGCCTTTACGAATATGATAGATCGCAGTATCATCCAAATGCTCCTTACAATCTTCCAATAACACATCTATCGCTTCCAAACTATGTGTTGTCATAAATAACTGCACATTATTTTTTTCACGAACCTGCATAAGTGTTGAAATAAAATTTCGAAGAGCTTTATTGTGTATTCCCTCTTCCACCTCATCAATTAGCAAGATACCATTTTTCGCCAATAATGCTGACATTCCAATATAAAAAGCCTTATACATTCCATTGCCATAATCATATAATGTCAATGGTTTCTTATTTTCTTCTTTAAATAATTTGATAATACGATTTGTTCCAATTAATTCGAAATTCGTGATACCCGGATCAAAAATCTGCAAAATTTCTATCAATTGTTGTCTTAAATTGTTATCCAGAATATTGTCCAGATCCTTTAAAAACCGGTTTGAGTTATCAAATCTTGAAAAAGAGATAAACTTACATGGAATTTTCATTTTAAATGTATTTTTTTCCGACTCTCCTATTCCAACCCTGAAATTATCACCTGTCTCTTCAAGTCGAATTTTAAAGTTTCCCTTCAATGTATCATTAGAATTTTCTTTTCCATATGAATAGTTAAAAAATAACGAAAGAGATTCATTTATCACTCCAGGTTCTTTTTTATCAATAACCTGTTCCTGATCAAATGTCAAATGCGTATGCAGAATCTCCTCATCTCCATTCCATCTGGATTTCAAACAAATAATAGGATCATCAAAATCAATTGGGAAAAGTGACTCTAACAAATCCATTGAAAACCCATGGTATCTTGATACTAACGCATCCAACAGTAATCCCAGATCATCAAACAAACCTGATAAAATAATTGCTTCCAAAATAGATGTCTTGCCACAATTATTGGATCCGATAAAAATATTTACTTTCTTTAAGTCATTTAATTCTAAATCCTTTAATCCTCTATATCCTCCAACACCAAACTCGTTCAACATATTGACCACCACTCCATCAACTCCATAAAATACTATCTTCTCCGGCACTTTCCGTAAAAAATTTGTAAAACAAACAAAATGTTTTTTCACTAGCAGCTATACTAACATTCATAGTTTATTTAAATGGTCTGTTAGTATTGAATTTTATGTTCTTATATATGTTCCAATTTATTTTATAACCTATGCGTCTTTCTCTGAGGACTGTTTATCCAACTCTGCCTTAATCTTGTCTATAATTTCATTTATCGGTAATGCTGAAAAATACTCATCAAGTGTTATGCTGACTACATCATTTCTTTTCCCGTAAAGTTGGAAAATAATATTTGTCTCTTTATCCATGTACTCTCCAAACTCTATAAGCTGATCTGAATACAGATAAGCACACTCTTCGATTATGTATTGCAGCAGCTCATCATGTTCCTTTGGAATATTATTTTCCCATACACATGATAAAGGACAATCCTGCGCATTAACCGGCTCATTATTGACTATCTTTTTATATAGTTCTGGCTCATTATCTCTTACATTCGTAATTGTTTTATCCGATACAGTCCCATAAGTTTCATATTTCTTGGATTCTGGATTATAAAATATACATCCTGACAACTGCATTTCATTTTCATACATGGGTTTTTCAACAATTACCGTATTATCCGGCAATATGAGTATATAAATCGTACATGACCCCATTCTGTTCCTCGATTTCTTATTCAGCTCGTATTGGAGCGCCCCCATCTTTACACTATAGAAAAGTTCAAGTATCATAAATAAATCTGATACTATATCCGGACTTAGAGCAATGCCAATCAACAATATAGCACTTATAATAGGGTATATCCAAAAAGCCTCATACTCCTTCAACAGTTTTTTCTGCTCAAAAATATCCTTGATAACAATTGTCGCTAATACTACAAGAAGTAAAAGCGTTACGTTTGATGAATCCATAGCATATTTTTCTAATCCTGGTATAAGTTTTACTAACATAAAAATCTCCCTAAAACAGTATTGTATTCTCCAATTTGTAAATTTTATAAGATAATCACAAATTCCTCTCGTTCTTTCATATGATTCTCATATTCTTTCATTCCTTCATCACGTATTTGTATTTGTTTCCTCATATCTTTTATTATCTGTTCATCCACAGAGTTAAGTCATTAATTCGATCATATGCATCCCCGATCCATTCCCGTAAAAATGAAAAATTTCTTTCCGGCAGAGCCATATCATCTAATATGTCCATTAATTCGCTTTTAACAGAAATGATCTCTTCTTTTGAAATTTCCATACCTTTAATAGCATCATGAATAGCCTCATCTATCCCTGATTCACCACATGCATAACGATGTATGTGGGAAAATTTATCATCATAATAAACAAAAAATGCTCTTTTTAAGGCTATCTCATGTATATTTGGAATCTGAACTGACTGTTTCGATGAAGAAATTCCAATATTGTTCACAGGCTTTTTTGATTTAAAAATTCTTTTGAATAACATACTTCCCCTCTCAGTTCCTCGATTTCTTATGCCGTCTGTATTCGGTTATTCCTGAATAAATACAAATAACTAAGTCGATCACAATGTATAAATCAATCAACACGTCTTGAATTAATGCAAGTCCTATCAGCAATATTACACTTAAGAAATGGTATACCCAAAAAGCTTCATATCTTTTTAGCAGCATCATTTGCTCAAGAATGTATTTCGCAACCACCATCACAATCACAAGTGAAAATAAATATACCGCTATTGATGAATCCATAGCGTATTTGTCCAATTTCGGTATAAGTCTTACTAACATAAAAATCTCTCCTTAAAACAATATTATACTCTCCAATTTGCAAATTTTAAATGGAAATCAAAATTAAAGGAATCAGAAATATCTTTTCAGCTAAGAAATATCAAAACACCCAAAAAAGTTGCGGATATGTATCAACCTCCAAGCTTTCCCAGTTTTTCTTCTATTTCTGCAATTTCTTTGCTAAAACTATTATAAATCTGTTCACTCACATCATCGTACTTTTGTAAATAATCCTGTAAATATATGAGTCGTTTTTCTAACCTTTCTCGTCTGCTGGAAGAATCTTGAACGGCATCTACAACCCCATCCCATTCAGCAGCTTTCTTTTCAATTTGATTCATTTTCCCTTTTTGACTCCTAATTCTTTACATTTTTCGCAGGTTACCGCATTCAGATATTTGTCCAGTTCGTTCGATGTTACCATTACCAAATGTATTATTTTTCGATACTTATGTGACCACATCGCTTTTTTCTTTAAAATTATAGAAATTAGTTGTCACAAAAATAATATATAGTCCCCACCTACTTTGCTTGATCCAAACAAGTCCAAATGAAATACTAAGAAACAACATTGCCAATAATCCGAAGATAATACTAGCAAGACTATCATATCCTACTATAAATACAGCCATGCCACCCAAGTAAAATCCTGTGACAAAACAAAGTGCGGATGCTATTACTTTCTTTTTAGATGGAAACGCTGTTAGATACAGCAGCCCTAAAAGAATATGTTTATCACACCTTTTCACCAATTCTGGAGGATTTTCTAAAAATTCCTTGATGCATTCTCTTGTAATGTTAACTTCCAGAGTGTTGGAGTTATCGGATATTTTTCTCTCTTTATATCGTCGATTTATTTTTTTACATAATTCTATATAATATTTAAAAAACATCATTTTAGCCATCGCATTTACTCCTTTTTATTGCATATCTTCGACCAACTGTCCGTTGGTAATGATGTTGAATGTTGCTGCTACCTGTACATCATTACAAACCTTTTGTTCACCCTGGTATTCAACAAAACTTTCCTTGAATGTCTCTATCACTTCTCCCATTTCTTCGGCTGTTGCACGAGTTGTTGGTATCTTTCTTTTACTCATATATAAACATCCTCTCTTTTTTATCTCAACTGATACTGTTTAATATCCCTCTCAGCTCTTTTGTAATTTTTTTTACCTTAATACCCTGATTGAGATCTAATTTATACAATGTTCCATCTTTGTAAACATAGTTCCTGTTTCTGTAATGGTGTCCACTTTTGTCTCCAAAATAATTTCTGACCGAACACACAACAGTAATTATATATACAATCCCAGATATGGGTTTTGTACTGGCTTCTGCAGTCTCACATCCCTTATGGATCACTACATACTCTGTCTGCTGGTTAAACCAATCTTCTTTTAATATTTTAACCTGATCCGCATCGCTTGTGCACAGCCACCTTTGTTTGCCATCAGGTAATTTAAACCCCTTCCAATATAGATCTCCATAATTTTTCATTTCTTTTGTTTATCCTTCCTAATTACGCATCACGAAATAACTTTTTTGTATTATCCTAATCACATTCGTGTTGTAAATTTATCTAAATGCCCATAAAATCAGGTATTAACAGAAATCAATTTTATATTTACGAATTGGAATTCGTGTTGCAAAAATGGTCACGGTCTAGGAAGATCCTTTGACGGAATCATCCGAAATGGATGAAATGGATAAATTTTAGTTTTTATTCCATATCTGTTTAACAAATAACCCACAAGCATCGTCACAGCAATTATACCGACTAAAAGAACAATAGCTTCAAAAAAAGGAAATTTATTATTATGGTTATTTCCCATATCTATGTACCTCCTGATCGGTGTTAGCGAGTTTTTCATTCATTCTATCCCTTACAGACTTATATTTTCCCGATGCCTTGGCCACTGCAACGGATTGCTTTACGGTCGAATATCTATGAATTTCCATTCCTGTCGCACATCTCTTTCCGTTTTCCGATGATGGGATATCCATATTCTTCTCTGGAAACCCACTGTTTGGGATGGGTGGACCTATCATGGAGCATGTACATCCTCCTCTTCCTTTGCTGGATATAAAATCAATTTTTCCACTGGCAGTAAGATCGTCTATGCACATACGCACGTGCGGACGTCCAAGATGGCTACGCATTTCAATATCAATAAACCGTACTTTAAACGATTCTCCGTACGCTGCACCTTTTTCTTTTCGAATCTGGTCCAGTGTTTTTTCCACAAGCTCCGCTTCTGTCCTATTCATTTCGTTTATCTTATAAATTTGATGCATTTTTTGATTTCCCTTTTCATTCTTTTATAGTTGGAGCCGAAAATTTTAATAATTAAAAACGTGATAACCGCGGCTAATGCCATACCCATAGCATATGGCATATCCTTGATCAGAAAAACCTTCTGCACAGAAATTACTTCCCCAAACATGGAAACCAGCCAGAAAACAAAACAAAGGACACAAACCCCTTTTAAAACTGAAATCCCCTTATGTCTGATCCGGCAAAGTTTGCGTAAAACCCTTAGTGCGACTGCAGCAGTCATGCCACACATAGATACCGCATTTATCATCCGGAGAAATGCTGTACACACCTGCGTTATGTCTTTGTAATAAAACATCATACTTTATTCCCTCTTTCTTTTTCTTATGAAACACTTATATCACACATATGCACAATACCAAAGAATAATAGAACATTTATTTAACCATCAATGGATAAATAATTCCTATTATCATAAGAACAAATCCTATTATTCCTCCAACGGAGAACGTCATTGTTAAAATCCTGTATAGAGTATCCTGTCTTATTCTGTTAAAATAAGAAACTATCAGCATTACAAGACAAAATGCATAAATAATAATGCCAAAAGGTTCAATTACGCTTATGTTTTTCATCTTTCCCTCTCCCTTTTCTCGTATGTTTATGTACGAACACATGTGGGACTTTTTTCAGCTCAGGATTTTCTTTCTGCAGAATTTTATCAAATATAACTGCATCTTTCTGCATGAGTTCCTCAACAAGCGGGAGATGTTTGACATCTTCCGGTATCAATTCTGTGCATCTTCCCCGATATCGCAACCCCCTTTTTTCAAAGTAGAGATTCGCAGCAATTGCATACAGATACATATATGTGATAAGATCCGAATCCATCAAATTATCATGTATAATTGTGGAAAACATCCTTTTTCGAGAATCCCTTCCGGCGACACGGATATTTCTATTTTCCCATTCAGTAAGGGTTTCCGGAATATATAAGCCAAGAGCCTCCTCCAGTATATTCTTTCTATAGCTTATATCTATAAACCGAATAATAATAAATATAATTACTATAATCGCCAAAATCGTAGCCAACGTATCTCCGGTACCTCCGGAAGTCAGCTTTTTTACATTTAATATTTCCTGCATAAATGCCGTTTTTATGTTAAATGTGCAGACCATTTCTAATTTCCTTTCCTTTAAAATAATTTTTTCCATTTTTTCCCATTTCTATTGTTGTCTTATCACTTCGGTGTTATATTTAAAACAAATTTTAAACGAAATAACTTATATGAATGGAGAAAATATGTTTGTATATAAAGATGTACTGAATCAGCTAAGTAAAATGGGATATTCCGCATGTAGAATCCGTCGGGAAAAAATATTGTCATCTGCTACCCTGGATAATATCCGAAAAGGGAAAAGTGTATCACTTAAAACTCTGGATACAATTTGTCAACTCTTAAAATGCCAGCTTTCTGATATTGTGGAGATTAAGCATGAAGAAGAGGATAAAGATAATCAATAATCTTTCCATATGGACCACAAAATGCCCACTATTCTGTGTGATCGTGCCGGAAATTGAAGGCTGGACACAATGAAATGTAATCTTCCAAAGAAAAATCGCATTTCCCCTCGTGATAATTTTCAAAGTTATCATAGGAAACCTTTTCCCATCTCAGCCAATGGTTCGATTTTAGAAACTTATCTGGAATCCGGAGTTCCAATTGCATCTCAAGAATTTCAAAAATCCCATTCAACTCTTCAGTGTTTGAAACTTTTGACTCACATAAATATAGAAGTTTGTCCCCCATTTCAATTCCACAGGTTAGTTTTTTATTCTTATAACGCAATTTGATCCAAAAAAAATCATATGCCTTAAAAGTAATGCTAATTTTCCCTTTTCCCTCATTAGATGGCAGAGAAAAAAAGAAATCTGACACTCGGTTTTGGAAAAATTTTCTTACCTCAACCGATAACGCAATGGCAAAAGCTCTGGTTTTCCCAACTACCTCGATATTCAAATCCATGTTTTAATCCTTTCTGAGTAAACACCTTTGTGCAAGACCTTAAATTTTAATTTAATTTTCATAAATTTCTCTTTCAAATCAGCATTATAGGCATAAACCAATATAAAAAGTCAATAGCTTTGTGGAAACACATAAAATTTGTTGTGGAAGTTTAAGTATGATCCATAAAAAAGATCTGATATGTTTTAGTGGAACTGGCGGTTTCCCAAGGGGGTGGATAAACCGCCAGGATAAATGGGGCATGTGTCAAATCGCCCCGAAGAAATAATAATAAGGAAGAAGATCTTCCATACACTGCTTATGATAAACATAAACCGTATATTTTTGTCAAGCATAAAGACAAACTCATTTTCAAGCCAATTTACGAAAATATTAAATATTTATAAATTAGTAAATCTATATAAACTTTTTCGTTTTTGTGTCGATACATATATTATCAAAAAGAAAGGAGTAAAATCATGATTTATAATATTGGAAATAAACCAGAAACAGCAAAGTTATTGCAGCAGACCATGCCTCCCAACACAAAGGATTTTGGATGGTTCTTGGCAACTGTTGAGGAAGCTGTTAGCAAAAAACTTCAGGTGGAACTCAACTTCAATAATGGAAACCATGCGTATGGAAAGATGTTAAGCGCAACCGTTGATTATACGCCCGAAAAACCTGAAAACACCACACTGTCTTTTAGGTTTGCATTATCAGATACTGATGTTATAACAAATTATGAGTATAAGTTTAATGCGCTTTATGTGGAAGAAAACCGGTTGTCAGTTCCCGGTCAACACATGAAGTATTACATTGAAGATGATTCACACACCGTGATCATTGGTTTTGTATTCAAATATCGGTAAGCAAGATGCTTAATTACAAAACTTGAATACGAAATATCCGTATCTATCTCTAAAAAAAGTGCCTCTCCTTTTTTTGAGGCACTTTTTGCTATTTACGCATTTATTTTTTTGATATTATCTTTTTCAGCGGATTTTCAGAAGATGCTTTCTCTATAGAATCCAGCTGATTATACAACCAATCCGGAAGATCAACTTTTGTTTCGAGATTATCTAATTTTTCATACAGATTGTCTGGAAGATGAACTTCCTTTCGATTATCCTTCTCATTCTTCATATCATCCAGGATGTCCTCCACAGCTTCCACTACATATTTTTGCCAGTGGCTCACACTTCTACTGACATTTATAAACTTCATGAACAAAACCGAAATGATTAACAGCAAAATGAGATAACCTATAATTGCAAACACAATCAATAAACCATTCCTATGCACAACAGTTATTATAAGGGCAAACGCAGCCACAATAAACGAAAGAACTGATACTATCAAAGAAAACATAGATAAATATTTATCATATGTATCCCCAATTTTGTCCATTGCTTCCGCATGTATACTTTTTAAACGATCATAATTATTGCCTGAATATTTTTTTAAATAATCTTTTGCATAACGAAACCTATTTCCATCTTCAGGGAGATATTCCCTTTCTAAAGAATTACATATTGTTTCAAATTCGTTTTTTTTCATTTTCATTTAATTTTATCCTTTTAAAATGTTTTTGTAATAAATTTAATCTCTTTTGGTTTTCTCAAAATTGTGCATAATCAAACATCTTTTGATAATAATAAACCATATTTTATAAGATTACCAGTCCCATTTTTCACGATCTGGGAACTCTCTATCTTTCCCAACTACCAGCATATCATAACCGCGATATTTTAAGCCTTTTAGAATGCATGGAAAAGTTTAATCTGCAATCCCTCGTCCTTTTTCACCAAATACCTTTTTGACATTTGATAAGGTTTCTTGTAATTGAATCAAATTGATCTCTGCATGCTTTGCACATATTAACCACACTTCCTTTCTCGTTCAATGGGATTCTTGTTCCTGCAAAATCATTGATTGTTCGCACTGTATCATTCGAAAGTTCTGTAATTTAATAGACTTGCAAAGCTCCTCCTTTGTTTTTATATTGTCTAATCCAGCTTTGTACCCATGCAATTTAATAGACTTCCAAAGCTTTGCTGCTTTTCTGATATATTCTAGTTTCGCTTTGTACCCATGAATTTAATAGACTTCCAAAGCCTCAACTACACCTTTATACATAGGTTTCCGTGAGTGCTTTACGCGACCGCTTGGGTTCACTGCCTCACGCTCCGGCTGCAAAGTCAGCCGTATAAAAAATATATTATTCTATTTTCGGCTCGTGTGGCACATTAGCAACTACCCCTGTATCACTTACATACAATCCATCTGATTTATAATCTAAACCAATTGTATTATGCCTTATATTTTTCAGAAATACCGTAGTATTCAGCCGCTTCATCCATAGATTTCTTTGAGAAAGAACCGTTTTCCATAAATAGAGTGGACATTGCTACATTTCGCGCATGATTGAAATCCGCCGTGAATCCTTTTTTATACTTTGTATGGCTCTTACAGTCCGGATCAGCACATACAAATTCCGTCCGCGAAATTTTCTGTTCTGGTGTCCAATTGCCACAAATGCTGCACACCTGCGCATTAAAACACGGATTGACGAGTCTAACCTCGATTCCATAATGTCCGGCTTTATATGTCGTGTACATTATGATTTTGCTGGCATATGAATTCCGCAAAATAAATTTATCTGTATTATATCCAGATAGATTTTCCATATTGATGTATTTTGCATTATTCTGCAATGCAAACTCCACGATTCTCTTACTTACCATATGGCAGTATGTTTCTGTAAAATTCTTTTCAGTTTTTGCTATACGGTTCAACGCCTGCATTTTCTTCTTGCGCCCATGCCCGCCGGAAGTTTCGCGCAATGCTGACTGAAGCCGGCGACTTCGCTCTTGGATCTGAAGTTTGTTGTCAAGTAGATCCCGCTCATCACCGATTGGCAGTCGGACGTACTGATCATTATTTAAGGCGCATACCGCCGGTTGTACTAATCCAAGCGCAACTCCTACGACAGTATCCTCATCCAACTCGTCCTTTTCTTCTTTCGGAATCTGTAAGGATAGGTTTAATACAATCTTGTTTTTTGATATCTGAATACTGCTTCCACAATACGCATATTCTCCGGAATAAACTTTAAGAAGTGTTGCCATGAGCTTGTCCCGATTACGTCCATGTCCTAAATCGATTCGAAAGCGTGCAATATGTGGCTTTCCATTACCACCGTAGTTAAAATAGAGTTTACAGTCCTTAACATGCTCGCACAGTTCTTCGTAGGAATCATATTCATGTGAAAAACCCATAGCTGCCTTTGTTACTGTAAACGGAGAATCTTCCTTATAAAAAGGAAAACTAGCTCTGCCCTCTAAAGCGCCCTTATTACAGCAATCTTGAATTTTACGTGTAAGCATTTGACTAAATCCTATTCCATACGATCCAAGGATATTGCCAATTTCTGTTTCATCAAAAAGACTTCCCTTACTGGAGCCTTTTTTTCGGTATGCATACTGTAAAATCTGAGAGATGCGTTTATTTCGATCCCTGAAGTCCATAGCATATGCATGTTCTGCAATGAGTATTGACTTAACATACTCGATAATATAATTCTTTCTTGCTGCTTCTTCACTCATCGCAGTGCGCACGAGTCCGTATGTATAATTATTGATTACTTTCTGAGTGGTCTCGGGGTTATCAAGAAAATCATCTAATTCCTTGTTTAAAATTTCGAGGCGAGTTTTAGCATTCCGCTTAACTTCCTTATTTTTGCTTTTAAGTTGACTTTCGTAAAAACTGATTCGCTGTTCATAATCTTTAACTGTGAAATCATACACTCTTCTCTCCCACAGCGAAGAATCGCTTCTTTCTGGAATCAGAACACATTTTTTAGTAATTATTGTCATTTTCTCAGCCATCTATTCCCTCCGATATTATCGTTCGATTATTTATCAAGCTGGTGTTTAAAAATTTTGCTTTGTACCTATGCGATTTGATAGACTTCCAAAGCATGCCAATAATAATTGCAATTCCCAGTATCGCTTTGTACCTATGTGATTTAATAGACTTCCAAAGCGGTATTTTTGGTATCAACCGCAACATAGTGCTTTGTACCTATGCAATTTAATAGACTTCCAAAGCCTCAACTACACCTTTATACATAGGTTTCCGTGAGTGCTTTACGCGACCGCTTGGGTTCACTGCCTCACGCTCCGGCTGCAAAGTCAGCCGTATATTAACCGCCGCATTGCATCTGCTTCACTCTTCAAATATCGGATTTCTCCGATTTCATCCTTCTCAAATGGAATACTGTGGTGATCTGTGACAACTACCGTCATACCAAGATCCTTGGCATACGCGATTTCTTCAATCGCTGCAATACCATTATCGCAGGTAATGATCGTGTCAATCCCATCTGTATGTGCCTCTTCAATGATATTCCTATTTAATCCATATCCATTCTTAATACGATCCGGGACACGGATTGACACATCAGCGCCACACCTCTTCAATGCAGAATACAGTATATGACCAGATGCAACTCCATCTAATCATATTCCGTTGCAAGTTACGTCAACCCAGCAGTGGTGCTGACCACACGGCAATCTATCTTGCCAATCCGAAAAATTTCCGTTGTGCGGGCAGTCAGAACAACAGTGACTGTTCTCCGGATTGCAATCAAAATCTTTGATTGCTTCGTTCTTGGCAACGTCCGGCTGGTTCAGCCGTTCTTCCGTTACCCAGCCAAGCCCCGCGTAAAAATACAGGGTTATTCCGTTTTCCTGCTTGCTTTTCAAATCCTCTAATTTCAACATCCGTACTCCTTTCGGTGCTTGTTTTCTTGATCTGATATTATAATACTCTAATTTTAGAATATTGTCAAGCACATTTTTAATAATATTTTATTATTTCCTCGTCTGTCGGAATCACTTCCACCAGATCGCCCGGTTGACACTTGCACATTATACAGATCTTATTTAACGTCTCTAATGTGATGCTTTTTCCGGCTTTAATGTTTTGCGCTGTTTGAGCAGGCAACAATTTTTCGCGCTGTATGCGCGTCTGGTTATATCCATGCTCTTTTAATAAGGTAAATATATCTGTTTTGTATCTTATCACTTCCGTCACTCCTTTTTATATGATTTATTAAATAATAATACTTTATATATAGTAAAAAGTCAATTAAAAAATATTCTAATTTTTGAGTAATGTTCTATTGATATTATTCTATTTTTAGAATATATTACAACTATCAAAGCACAGGAAGGAAAACAGAATGAAAAAATTTGAATTTATAATAAATTCCTGTCTGTCGTGATAGCTAGATCACCAGTCCCATTTTTCATTTTTTGAAACAGATTTTAATTTCATTTTAATTTCGTGGAAATACTTCTGGATCTCTTTATCCCCCAAATCAAGCGTGTCCGAACATCCTCCAAAAAATGGATGTTTTCCTATCTCAAGGTTTTCAAGGAACTCAATCAGTGGGTCAACAGGTTCTGTGTTGGCCGGACGGACGGATGGCACATTTTTATTATCTCCTGGAACCGGAATCACAGGCGGTTCTTCCTTTTTTATTCTGCCAGAGTCCACCCGGTCAGTAAATAACCGGAAAGCATTGTCCGGAAATTTTCCATGTGCTTCCATGAGATCTCCCGAATAGATCACATAGTTGATATGTGCCCGTGCAAACATCTTTTCGACCCTGCTCATAGACTGAGGAGGGAACCCGCAACGGACCTTTCCATTCCCTATGTTTTTCAACTTGTATCCCGTAAGAGTTGACAGGATGCGTGCACTTGTCCCGCGTGCAACATAAAACATTCCTTCTATCATTATAATCACATGTTCCGGATATTGCTTCATAAGCATTTGTTTTTTCGTTTCCATCTTATCTTTTTTCCTCTTTTTCTTTTTTTCTTCTTTCTTAAGCATCATATCAGCATTCCCCGAAAACAGGAAACCGTAGTATTTATCGAGCCTCCACAAAGCTTTTGCACAGCTATATTTTTCATTCTGTCTCCGGAAAGATATGTACTGTTCCCTGATTTCTTCCGCTGTCATGCGTTTTTCCATCAAATATCTTTTATGCAGGCGCAGACGTTTTCTTTCCCTTTTTATCGTGGCAGCAGTTGGCGTCATTATTATTTTTCCTGAGTCTCGAACTATAACTTTCCTTTTCAGGAATATAAATGGATGATTGAGCGGTACCGCTTTCGTCTTCTTTTTATTAAGTGCAAGACCATACCTCCGGTATAGCAGGTCCACCACTTTAATGGCAAGAACCGCTGATGCCTTATCTTTTACAATTACGGAACTATCATCCATGAACCGGCCGTTCCCATATCCCAGGGAGAAAATTTCTGCCAGGAAATGGTCCACTGGATTGGCAGCCATTACCCCGGATATCTGGGATGTCTGGCTCCCAAGCCCGAGTCCCCTTCCCTTCTGGCATTCCGGATGAATGGAATCAAATGCTCCCATAAATTCCTGATACAGCCGGATAATATCCGGATCATAGAACAAATTTGCGATATCTGCGATAATGTTTTCATGCGGAATGCTATTAAAATAGCTTTTTGCATCAAACAGCACAATATACCCATTGTTTCCGTGTTTCCTGTAATATCTCCTCAGCTGCTTTATAAGGACCTCCTCGGACCTTTTTAACCCGGCTCCCCGTATGGAGGCACAGTTTGAGTATAAAATTGAGCGGGTGCACACCGGCGCAAGGGCATTGTCACAGAGACTCCGCTGCACATATCTTTCGGATATATGCACACTTGCAATATCCCTTAATTTCCCGCGCTCCATAAGATTAAAACAGTAAAATCCCTTCTGTATGCTTTTACGCAAAGAAAGCGACTCGTATGAGCCGCTTATTTCAAACAGAAGGTTATAATGGCATTTCTGTGTACTTGCCTTCCATGCCACACCTTTTTCGCATGCATGGAAAGCATCAAACAGGGCATCCGGATGGATCACCCTTCCTATGTCATCATACTCACCTACCTGTTTTTCTCTTTTTTTCTGTCTTTTTCTTACGCGCCTGGCGTATCTTCTCTTTTTACGTTTCTCATTTCCAGTCATTGGTACCAAACTGCCAATCCTCTGCTATTTTTGATATGCCCCGCACAGCAGGTATACCCAGGACTTTACCATGGCTGCACAGGGTTTGGGACATGATACGCACGGATTGTCCTTGGACCGTGTGCATGCACGAAAGCGTCCGTCCCTCCCGTCGTGGCATTTGGTTTCATTCCATGGGATTCCCCATGGAAACGGAAAAGGTGCCCTTCTGCATTACATGTTCCCTTCTGGTTTACATGATCCAGAATCGCGGCAAAAACGCCTTTGCCGTTGTTCGCGTTGTTAGTGTTGGAGCTGCCCGTGTTGACATTGCAGAAATTGTTGCTGTTGTTGTAGTTCGGGCTGCGGAGCCACCACCACAATGGAATACGCAGACGTCTGTTTTTAAACGCACCTTTCCCTGCCGGTTACAAAGAAACAGGCATATGCCTGTTTCACCGCCTGTTCAGGCAGTCCATAACCGGGACGGCGCCCGGATATGGTTCTGGTATGGGTTATCCACTGTTTGCTTTTCCATCCATTTCCCTCCCTGTCTTTTTGTTTCCTTCCGTGGCCTGGCTGTCTGTTACTGCCCCATCCACTGTATTTTCTTCCTGTCCTGATTCTTCCTGTTTTGCGGCTTCTGCTGCTTTCTTTTCCGCAGCACGTTTTCTTTGTTCCACATGTCCCATACAGATCTGCAATACCGCATTCTCACCTTTTCTCCAATCCTTAATTGCAGAAATCTCTTTTTTCACCTCGTCAATGACCGGCATCACTTTTTCCAGTGTAACCGGAAGATCTTCTGCAACTTCAAGAAGGGAATCATGCAGGTTAAAGCAGTGTGCCACTGCCATATCCTGCAGTTTTCTTCTCTCATAGTATTCTGTTGGATAATATGCATAGATACTGTTTGCCCTCCGGACATCCTCTGCTATGTGCTTTGCATTCTCCCAGAGTTCATCCCGGTATTTTTCCAGTTTCCATTCCGGGACTTCCCTGACCATGAGTTCCCCGTTTTCGCTTGTGCTCCCATTCACGGGCATGAAAATATAATAATCTTCGATCCGGCTGTGCTTTTCCGCTTGTTTTGGCATCCGGACGTAAAATTCCGTGCTTCCGTCCTCTAACCGCCGGTACTTCCCCACAGCAGCATTCCTGATATCCCTTTTGCATACCTTTATCCCGAAATCCCTGTCCAGAAAATCATTTACCATTTTCCGGATTCTTCTTGCTCTATCATATACCCCGAATTTTGATTCTGTCCTGTGCAGTTTGTCTACTGACATTTTTTGTTCCTTTCACCATTCCCCCAGATTTTCTACCGGTCTGGATGTTTTGGGTTTTCTCCTGCTGTAGTGTTGTGGCTGCCCGGTCACCCCGCTGCATACAGCAGCGGGATTTAGGGATTGGCTAATCCTACGGATTAGTAAATGCAGAACGCGGCAAAAACGCCTACGCCGCCGTACGCGCCGTTAGCGTAGGAGCTGCCCGTGCTGACACCGCAGAAACGGCTGCTGTAGTCGTAGCTCGGGCTGCGGAGCCACCACCACTGGTTGGCTGAACTGTTAATGTTCCGGCTTGCAGGTGTTGTTGCAATGCTCTGGAAATACTGGTACTGAAATGTTTCAGCAGCTTCATTTGTAGTACAGAATGATCCATTGCTGGCACCGCTTCCACCGAAGATTTCTTTGCCGGAAAGCAGGAAACATTTATCTCCCGTTACAGAATTACCACCACCACTGTTACTTCCGTTATAAGTTCCAGTAACTTTCTGTACATAACCAATGGCATTCTGCGTAGCCTGCGGCAGCTTTGCAAGGTACTGCGGCATCGTGGTGCTTCTCATTTGTGATGCTGCCCAGCTTCCACCGTTTGAACCATTACTGTTCATCGGTGCATAATTTACACCCCACGGAGTGGCACTGGCATTCATTGTTACTGGCTGACCGTTTGTTGCTCCCTTTGGTGCTCCAAGTGGCATAACCGTAAGTACATCACCATACTGGCTCTTATTTAATACATTGCCGCTTGCATCACTTGGCTTATCCTGGTTGATACCGATGATTGTATATGTATAAGTTCCATCGGAGAAGGTATCACCCACTTTTGCAATGCTTGTAATCGCGCCGGCTTTACAACATGCCTGAATGTCTGCAATCGTCATCTGCTGCAAATCACCAAACAGCTGCTGTCTCTTGGCTGATCCGTTTAAGGTAACACCGGTGGTAAGGTTTAAGATCTTGCTGCTTGCCACATATGGATATGCAATAGTGTAGTTACCATTTGCATACGCGGTCATTGTTGCTTCGTAGTGGCCGCCCACCAATTTCAGCTCTGCACTCTGTACGGTACCGCCACCGCTGTCTTTTAAGACTACGCTTCTGCCGGCATAGGCACTGTTGTTGCTGTCCACCCATACCGTAAGGTCACTTATGTACGGTTTTAACTGGTGCTCCTGTCCGGTCGCACCGAGGTTGATGCTCTCTTTCACAGAGCCGTACTGCAGTGTACAGTTTCCATTAAAGTTACTATAAATGTTCGCAACATACTTATTCAGCTTCTTGTCCAGATGCAGGTTTCCTGTTGCTACCTGGTTCCCGGATCCGGATGTAAGTGTAAGCTCGCATCCCTCGTACCGGGTATCTGCGCTTTGGATGAAACAGTAAAGCGAATAGGCACTGTTCTGCCCCTTGATCTGCTCTACAGAGGACTGCAGGGCAACGGTTTGTTTCTCCAGATAATTTAGTTTTGCATGTACACTTGAATTATCATAACTGTCAGCTATTGTATCTGTCTTTGCACCGATCAGCTTTTGTAATACGGTCGAAAGGTTGTCATTAACGGTTGCCCCTACTGGAACCTGTCCCCAGAGCAGGGCGAATACAACCATCATGGCTACAATCTTCACTTTGCTTTTAAACCAGGACGGCATTTTTCTTTTCTGGTTCTGCGGAGGATTCTTCGCAGCATTTTTCTTGTCAAAAATCATAGGTTTCTCCTTTTCTCAGCTTGTTTGAGTGATAAAGAATTTATAATTAAAATTTGACAAGGCTAAATAAAAACGAAAATTTTAGTAAATGCAAAAAGCTGGGAAAAATGATCCGCTTCTGAACCAGCCACCCATGTCTATCGTTGTGCCATCATAAACATACATATGATCAGCGTTTCTATTTGGATGGATACTGCGAAGAAGCCAACAATTATGATGAAAGTCTCTGCTTTCCGCTGTTGTCGCAAGGTCAGAAAAATACTGGTATTGAAATGTTGCATTATATTCTTTGGAAGAACAGCAGCTGCTTCCCTGTGAACCAAATACCTCTCTGCTTGAAAGAAGAAAACACCTATTTCCAGTAGTTGAGAGCGCTGTTAAACTAAAATGTTCATCATATGCTCCTGTACATTTCTGCACATATCCGATAACATTTTGAGTAGCTTTTGGTAGCTTTTCGAAATACGGAGTCAAAGTCGATGTTAAATCATCCTGTTCTACATCTGTTGTTCCCCATGGTGTTGCAGACATATTAAATGTAACCGGCGATCCATTTGCAGCTCCTGTCGGTGCACCCAGAGGCATAACTGTTAGAACATCACCATACTTGCTGCTATTTAACAAATTGCCATTTGCATCGCTCGGCTTATCCTGGTTGATACCGATGACTGTGTAGGTATAGGTACCATCACTAATCGTGTCTCCGACATGAGCAAACTGATGGATTTCACCATCTTTGCATGCCTGCCGAATTTCTGCCATGCTCATCTGGAATAAGTCACCAAACAGCTGCTGTTTTATGGTACCAGTAACATTGACAGAACATGTAAGGCTTACTTTTGTTCCACCAGACATCAAAAACGGATATCTTACGGAGTAACTTCCTTTTATGAGTGATGGAAAATCCACCTCATAATGCCCGTTTCTGGCAACAAATTGTCCAGTCTGGCTTTGCCCTTTTGTATTGGTTGCTGTAACTGCTTGTCCGGCATAGGAACCACTGCTACTATCTACCCAGAGGGTAAGACTGCCTACATACGGCTGGATCATCCCGGACACCGAACTTCTTACAGAGTCCACATCCGTTTTCATCCGGTTCAGCTTGGCATTGGTCGTTGCTGTTCCAAAGTCCCCGGAAACCACATCGTTAAGTTTTCCAAGAATGCTTATGTCACTGCCTGCCAGGTTATCTGCCACATTTGCTGTTGCCGGGTATGTTCCGATAAATGTTGCAATCGCAAGCATTGCAGCTATGGCTGTCACATATATTTTTCTGCTTTTTCTATTTTGATTTTTCTTTTCTGTATGATCTGCTTTTCTCATATGCTAACCTCACTTTGAATCAAGAACTGTCTGTAATGTCTGCAAATCTCCCTTTAATGCCGTTATCTGGCTTTCGAGGTAATTGATTTTTGCATTTGTTACAGCATCTTCATAAGAACCTGTTACCTGCGCATTCTTTGCTCCAAGCAATGACTGGATGGAACTTGAAATGTTATCCGTAACTTGTGCCGTCACAGGAATTGTATTCCAGACGGTGTTCCAGGCAAAAGCGAAAATGATGCATACGAGCAGCAATTTAGCCTTATCAAATAATTTTTTTCTTATTAAATTGTCAGCCCTGCCGGACTTATGTCTTTCGGTTAGGTTTTTACCCCCCCCCGAAAGCATATTTAATATAATTTTTAGACATTATATCATGTCTCCTTTCAGTAAGGCTTACATGATCATACATAAAGAGATATGATTTAATAGATGCAGAACGCGGCAAAAACGTCTTCGCTGGTTCTCGTGCTGCGATTGACGGGGCTGCCCGTGCAGACAGTGCAGAAAGTTTCGCTGTTGTTGTAGCTCGGGCTGCGGAGCCACCAGCACTGGCTGGCTGAACTGTTAATGTTCCGGCTTGCAGGTGTTGTTGCAATGCTTTGGAAATACTGGTACTGGAACGTTGCATTTGCTTCGTTTGTTGTACACCATGATCCATTGCCGGCACCACTTCCACCGAAGATTTCTTTGCCGGAAAGCAGGAAACATTTATCTCCAGTCACAGAATTGCTTCTGCTACTGGTACTTCCGTCATCAGTTACTTTCTGTACATAACCAATGGCATTCTGCGTAGCCTGTGGAAGTTTTGCAAGGTACTCCGGCATCGTGGCATTTCTCATCAGCGATGATACCCAGCTTCCGCTGTTTGAACTAATGCTGTTCATCGGTGCACCATTTACACCCCACGGCGTGGCACTGGCATTCATTGTTACCGGCTGACCGTTTGTAGCCCCTTTTGGTGCCCCAAGTGCCATCAGCGTAAGAACATCTCCATAGCTGTTTTCCGGTAACAGATTTCCACTTTCATCAGATGGTTTATCCTGATTGATACCTATAATTGTATATGTATAGGTACCGTCACTTATGGTATCCCCTACATGTGCCATTTGATGAATTACTCTTGCTTTACACATGTTCTGTATCTCAGCCATAGACATCTGAAAAATATTTCCATATAACTGTTTTCTGTTCTCTCCCGCATTTAATGTGGATGATATGGAAAATTTCATGGTTTTACCTGATACAATGTAGGGATAAGATATGGTATAGCTTCCTCTTAGGATGTTACCAAAATCCGCTTCATAATGTCCGTTGCGAGCCACATAACCAGCCGTCTTCACTTTTCCTTTGCTGTCAGTAATAGACACCTGCATTCCGTTATATGCCGTATTTGAATCATTAACCCATACCGTTAAACTACTCATATATGGGGAAATCAGCTGATCAAGAGATGTATTAACTGCATCCACATCCGTTTTCATTTGATTAAGTTTTCCATTCGTGGAGCTTTTCTCAAATGTACCACTCAGCTTATCATTCACATGACCCAGAATAGCAGCCACACAGTTTTGAATGTTATCAGTAACACTGGCATCTGCTGGTACCTGATTAAAGAGAACTATTGCAACGAGAAATGCTGCTATAATTCCAATATTACGTTTATGTTTCTTCAAACCATTCTTTTTCATATACACACCGCCTTACTTTGACTCAATAATCTGTTTAAGGACATCTACTTTATCCTGCAATTCCACTATCCTCTTTTCCAGATAGTTTATCTTTCCATTGGCCGGAGCCGAACTGTAGGAAGATGCATCCGTAACTGTTTCTCTTGATCCAAGCAGTTGTTTGATCGGACCGGAAAGATTATCTGTCACATTGGCCGCAATAGGCGTTGTGCCTACCAATACCCCAAAAGCGGTGTATAGAATGAATTGTTTTATTTTTGTATGATCGTGCAATATTATGTTTTTAGGTTTCTTTGATTGAGATTTTATCTCGGTGGGGATTTTACCCCCCCCCGAAATATCCGTTGTATTTTTTAGACATAGTATCGTGTCCCCTTTCATTTAAGGTATACACGATCATAAAAATGGAATAAAGATATCAGTAAATGCAGAAGGCGGCAAAAACGCCTCCGCCGTTGTTTGCGCTGTAAAGGCTGGAGCTGCCCGTGTTGACACCGCAGAAAGCTTCGCTGTTGTAGTAGTGCGGGCTGCGGAGCCACCACCACTGGTTGGCTGAACTGTTAATGTTCCGGCTTGCAGTCGTTGTTGCAATATTTGCAAAATACTGGTACTGGAACGTAGCATTTGCTTCGTTCATTGTACAGCGTGATCCATCGTCGGCACCGCTTCCACCGAAGATTTCTTTGCCGGAAAGCAGGAAGCATTTATCTCCTGTAACAGAATTATTTCCGCCGTCGTTAGATCCTCCATTATAATTTCCGGTAACTTTCTGAACATACCCAATGGCATTCTGCGTAGCCTGTGGCAGCTTAGCAAGGTACTGTGGCATCGTGGTGCTTCTCATCTGCGATGATGCCCAACTTCCACCGTTTGAACCATTACTGTTCATCGGTGCATAATTTACACCCCACGGAGTGGCACTGGCATTCATTGTTACTGGCTGACCGTTTGTTGCTCCCTTTGGTGCTCCAAGTGGCATAACCGTAAGTACATCACCATACTGGCTCTTATTTAATGCATTGCCATATGCATCACTTGGCTTATCCTGGTTGATACCGATGATGGTATAGGTATAAGTTCCATCGGAGAATGTATCACCCACTTTTGCGATGCTTGTGATTGCACCGGCCTTACAACATGCCTGAATTTCTGCTATTGACATCTGCTGCAGATCACCAAACAGCTGCTGTCTCTTGGCTGATCCGTTCAGTGTAACACCGGTGGCAAGATTAAGTCTTTTCCCACCTGAAAGATAATATGGATAGGCAATTGTGTAACTTCCTTTTATGAGTGATGGAAAATCTACTTCGTAATGTCCGTTTCGTGCAACAAATCGTCCAGTCTGGTTTTGCCCCTTTGCATTGGTTACCGTAACTGTCTGTCCGGCATATGTGCCACTGTTGCTGTCAACCCAGAGGGTAAGACTGCCTACATATGGAGAAATCATCTGATCCATTGATGTATCAAGAGTATCTACCACTTTTTTCATCTGGTTTAATTTACCATTGGTTGTACTCTGTTCAAATGATGTTCCAAGCGTGTCATCCACATGTCCCAGAATAATTGCAATTGAATTCTGTAGATTGTCAGTTACATCCGCATTTGCCGGGATCTGATTAAAGAAGATAATAAAAGTAAGGATTATTGCTGTAATAACTATGTTTCTTTTACCATTAGATTTTTTCATACAACCACCATCCTTACTTTGCATCAATAATTTGTTTCAAAACTTCTGTTTTATTCTGCAAATTTTCAATCCTTTTTTCAAGATAATTAATTTTTGCATTTGCAGATGCATTGGTGTAGTCAGATGCATTAGTGATTGCTTCTTTCGATCCAAGCAGTTGTTTGATCGGATCGGAAAGATTATCTGTCACATTGGCCGCAATAGGCGTTGTTCCTATCAATATTCCAAATACGGTGAACAATAAAAATTGCTTGCCCTTTGTATGATCGTGTATTAAGTTTTTATGTGATTTTGATTGAGATTTTATCTCGGAGGGGATTTTACCCCACCCGAAATATTCGTTGTATTTTTTAGACATGCTATCGTGTCTCCCTTCATTTAAGGCATACACGATCATTAAAATGGAATAAAGATATCAGTAAATGCAGAACGCGGCAAAGACGCCATTACTGCCGTCCGCGTTGCCAGCGTAGGAGATGCCCGTGCCGACACGGCAGAAATCTTCGCTGTCGTAGTAGTGCGGGCTGCGGAGCCACCACCACTGGTTGGCTGAACTGTTAATGTTCCGGCTTGCAGGTGTTGTTGCAATGCTCTGGAAATACTGGTACTGGAACGTTGCATTTGCTTCGTTTGTCGTACACCATGATCCATTGCTGGCACCGCTTCCACCAAATATTTCCTTGCCAGAAAGCAGGAAGCATTTATCTCCTGTTACTGAATTATTGCCTCCATTTTCCGTATTGCTATAAGTTCCAGTTACCTTTTGAACATATCCAATGGCTTTTTGTGTGTCCCGTGGCAGCTTTGCAAGGTACTGCGGCATCGTGGTTCTTCTCATTTGTGATGCTGCCCAGCTTCCACTGTTTGAATTAGTGATGTTCATCGGTGCATAATATACATCCCAAGGCGTGGCACCGGCATTCATCGTTACCGGCTGCCCGTTTGTTGCTCCTTTTGGCGCCCCTAATGGCATAACGGTAAGTACATCACCGTATTGGCTCTTATTTAATGCATTGCCTCTTGCATCACTTGGCTTATCCTGGTTGATGCCGATGATGGTATAGGTATAAGTACCGTCGCTAAATGTATCACCCACTTTTGCGATACTTGTAATCGCGCCGGCTTTACAACATGCCTGGATATCTGCAACCGTCATCTGGAATAAGTCACCAAACAGCTGCTGTCGCTTGGCTGATCCGTTTAAGGTAACACCGGTGGTAAGGTTTAAGATCTTGCTGCTTGCCACATATGGGTAGGCAATGGTGTAGTTACCATTTGCATACGCGGTCATTGTTGCCTCATAGTGGCCATTTACAAGTTTTAACTCAGCGGACTGCACCGTGCCACCGCTGCTGTCTTTCAGGACTACGCTTCTGCCGGCATAGGCACTGTTGTTGCTGTCGATCCATACCGTAAGATCACTTATGTACGGTTTTAACTGGTGCTCCTGTCCGGTCGCACCAAGGTTGATGCTCTCTTTTACAGAGCCATACTGCAGCGTGCAGTTTCCATTAAAGTTACTGTAGATGTTCGCTACATACTTATTCAGCTTCTTATCCAGATGCAGGTTTCCGGTTGCTACCTGGTTCCCGGATCCGGATGTAAGTGTAAGCTCACATCCTTCATACCGGGTATCCGCACTCTGGATAAAGCAGTAAAGCGAATACGCACTGTTCTGCCCCTTGATCTGCTCTACAGAGGACTGCAGGGCAACCATCTGTTTCTCCATGTAATTGATCTTGGCATTTGTGCTTGCACCTTCAAATGAATCCGCAACGGTATCTTCTCTTATACCAAGGATTCTCTGGATCACAGACGGCATGTTGTCAGTGACACTTCCAGCTACCGGAACCTGTCCCCAGATCAGAGCGAATACGACAAGTAATGTAACTGTCCTTATCCATCCGTTATGATCGTGTATTAAGTTTTTAGGTTCGTGTTTGGGATTACCGTGTTCTGTCCCTTGCTTTGGAGGATCTGATTTTACCCCCCCCCGAAAATTTTCGAAACTTTTGTAAATAAATGTTTCATTTCCGGCTCCTTTCTTTTTAATGCGTATGTTATGGAATTTATAAAACAAATTCCGGGCTTCTCAGTTGTTGAATTGTAATTTTTAAATTAACATCTATTAACTTGTTAACATCTGTTAATAACTTAAAAAATGTCTGTTTCCATATCTTACAGTTTTTGTGATCCTGCTTTCCCAATACTGTGCTTAGTTAGCAGGACCACGGTGTTTATATGGTTTGTATGGATTGGTGTAAAAAATATTTTTACAATAGTTACTTTCCGATCTTCCCGGACTGACCTCCACAGTAAAGCCAGATGTCTTTTTTAAAAATGCGCCTGCTTTAAATTTTTTCTCCTATGGTAAAAAGACTGATCCAGGATTCCACTGCTTCTTTTTTCTCGCGGTGAATTGTGTAAGATTACACATCTGTAATCATACACTGGAAGTCCTGTACTCCCTTTCTTCCGATAAAACTCTGATGTTCAAATGTCCTTATGTCCTTACGGATCCCCATATAACTGCAGACGTCATTTTCAGGAGAAATTTATGTTATATCCGGCAGAACCTGATTTTCATGTTTGTCGCTCTGCTGGATTATAACCGTATGGTTAGATATAAAGCATCCTATGTCCAGCGTTCCCCAATGCCAAATCCTGCATGTGTAAGGAAATACGGATCATATGGCACTGCTCCACGGCTCCGCCGATAAAAATATGGGTCGCACGGTACTTCAATAAACGAAACGCATTTACCGTAATGCACAAGATCCATACATGTATTTGTTGCACACGCTTTGCAGACCTCATTATAATCAGCTTTAGAGACATCTTTTACAAGATATCTTTCGCTGCTTCCCATTTCCATAATAAGAATGCCATGAACTGCATCTTCTCCATTGTTTTCTGTATATTCCAATCGGGATGCCTCGATAATTGATAAGTTACCACTTGCCATTTGTACTAAAACTCTCATGATTTTTCTATTCCTTCCTACTTGTGGCTTTTACTGTTCCGACTCGACATGGATGGAATCAATTGTAATATTCCCGGCCAGTGCAGCTACCTTGTAATCCGCATCTACATAGATGTACAGATATCCACTGCCCTGTTCATAGCTGCAGACTATATCCGGGGTCGATGCACCATACTGTATGGTGATGTTGCTTGTCGGCTTGATATTGGTCAGCCCCACAAGGTTTCCATCAATTTTCCACCGGATGCCGCCGGCATGTGTTCCACCGGTTACATTCTCGTACCGCACCGTTTTATCTGCATTTGATCCCGTACTGTTCATAAGCACGATATTGTCTGCCCACTGGTCTGTATCATCAACCTTCTTGGATACCTCTGTAATTTTCTGCCACAGTGTAGCAATTTTTGCGAAAATTGTATCGCCTTTTACATCTGCAGCGTCTGAGGAATCCCCCATTGTCTTTTTAATGGCATTATCCGCATTCTGACGGGCAGTGGTTTCATTTTTTATAGATTTTGTTACATCGGAAAGATTTGTAGTAAGTCCTGCCACCCCGTTCTTAAGCGTTGTGATGTCTGTTCCATCCCGTTTCAACTGATCATCCAGTGTTTTGATCGTGGCTTTTACGTCTGCAATTTTTTTCTGCGTGTCAGCGTCAAGACTGCTGATATCTCCGGATAACGTCTGGTTCAGCTGGTCAAGGGCAGCCTGCAGATCTGTTTTTGCCTGTGCAAGAGCCTGTTTATTCTCCGCACTGGCATCATCCGTATATTTCTTCTGTGCCGCCTCAACCTCGGACATCTTATCATTTACATTCTTGATCTGGTCATTGATACTGTCACCAAGTTCTTTCTTTGTCTGGTCAATCTGGTCTTTCCTGTCCTGTATCTCCTTATCAATGGCTTTCTGCAGTGCATCAGTAAGGGAAGTTGTGCTTCCGGACAGCTGGGTGATCTTCTCGTCGAGCGAACTGTCACCGGCATTAAGTGCATCTAGTGCATCTGCGATCTGTTGGTTGATATCTGCAACTTTCTTCTGCGTTGCATTATCCAGCCCATCCACAGTGTCAGACAGGGAATCAAGGTTGCCTTTATATGCATTAAGGGAATCCTGCAGGGCCTGTTTTGCATCTTCAAGTGCAGTCCGGTTCGACTCTGACTGATCATCGGCATATGCCTGGCTTGCTTTCTTGTAGGCATCCAGCTTCTCCTGTACATCCGACATGTTATCAGCGATTGAACCCTTGATATCTGTGATGGCAGATTCCCTCTTCTGGCTCTCAGCGTTTAGTGCTTCCTGAAGTGTCGTGATGTTGTCACCATTTGCATCAATCGTCTGTGATAGGGATGCACACTCATCGGAAAGGCTTTTAAAGTTCTCCCCGATAATGTTTTCAATCTGTGTCACAGCATAGCTGAGCTGGTTGATTGCTTTCGTATACTCCTTCTCATTTCCGGAAAGGACACCGACAAACTGTGCTATCGTCATATCAGAAGTATCAACAACTTCCGCTTTATCAATGGAACCTTTCTTTGCGGTGATCCGGCGCAGGAAAGCATTTTTTACGTTGATCTTCCCACCAAGGTCGTCCGCGTTCTGATTGATCTGTTTGATCTGTTCATTGATATTTGTCACTGACTGCTGTACAGTTGCCATCTTGTTATCAAGGTTTGAGCTTGATTCCTTCTGCGAATCCTTGATCTGGCTGCTTAAAGAAGTAATCTGTGACTGCATACTGTTAATATTGGAATTCACAGAACTCACAGAATCCTTAACACCCTTGATATCACTTGCCACTGATTCTGCCGCTTTCTTGGCAGAGCTGCTTTCTATCTCACTAATCTCAGCAGATGTAAAATAGTCGGTTCCCTTTACCGGTGTCTTTACATTTTTCTCGACCTGCTTAATAATGTCATTCTGGATTTTTGTAAGTTCCTTCTCTTTCACCACGGTATCCGTATTCTTTAGTACATCTTTTACCGTTTTGGTGACGTTGAGCTGCTTTGTGATCTGCTCAATCGTCTGCGGGGAAAGTGTTACATCATTTCCTTTGATGTATTTTGTTATGGTATTCCGCAGGCTGCTCTGGATATTCTTCTCAACTGTGTTCTGAATGGCAGCCACATCATCATCGGATATTTTGGAGACATCTGTATTCCCAACTGCACCCTTCACAGCCGATTTGATCATTCCCCTGACCTCAGAACGCTGTCCTTCGGAAAGTGAGTCCATACTGTAAGATCCTTCTGCTGCTACAGCCTTTTCCACAGTCTGCTTCACATTTTGGGTAACCTGCTTGACAAGTTCCTTTTTCGTTGCTGCTGGAATGTTGTCTTTAATATGATCACTTACCGCCTGTTCAATCATTTCAGACGATACATAATCCCCTACCTTCTCTGATATGACCTTTTCTGCAATCTGCCCGGTTACATCATCGTCCATCTGATCGGTAACCTGATCGGATACCTTATCAACGAATGCTTCTGCCAGAACAGCTTTCTGTCCTGTATTCTGACCGATGATAAAAGTCACCAGTATTACCACGGCAAGGGACAATGTAATGCATCCACCTATCAGGACATTTTTTGTTTTCCTTTTCATTTCCCGTTTTCCTCCTATTTATTTACATCCAATCTGTTATCGCCGGTTTCATAGGATATGGATACACCTTCCTGTGCATTGTATATAAATACGCTGAAACAAATACCTTTCCCATCATCCTCCACGGATTCCGCTTCCATCATAACTCCATATGTAAGCAGATCTTCTCCTTCATATAAAGGAGTGACTTTGTAAAGAACATGGTTTCCTGTTCGTTCAATATATTGAACGGTTTTTGTTTCAAATGTAAGCATCCCATCTCCTATTTTTAGAGCATCATTACCAGAATTAAGCTGTCTTGTTCCAGTAATCAAATTTTTTGGATTTGCGTTTTCCCCCGACAGACAATATGCGATCAGGTGGCATCTGTTATATAAATAGTTTCCCTCTATCACTCCCGCATATTTGTTCTGTATCCAGCCAGATGGCTTTACCATCCCAATTTCACCACGCTCATCCTCTGGCAAAGACTCTTTTCCAATACATGCATATGCTGTGCCGGTTCTTCCAAGTTTATCAAGTTTACTAAACTTTTTAAAAGCGCCTTTCGAGGCATCTGAAAGATCTAAATCCGGAATGTTCTTATTTAGGGTACAATAGGATTCCCCAGAATATGCCGGAATTTCATCTATGATCACATTCCCTTTTGTGTCTTTAAGGGAATGTACATATGCATCCTTCTTTTTTGAGGTTGTATTGGTGGAAGCCTTTCCTGTCCCATTGGCAACTTTATCTACCACATCTTTCATCGTTTCCTTAATCGATGCGTGATTTTTTTTGCTGCCGGTATTACTGTATTCAGAGACTTTTTCCTTTAAAGAATCCGTCTGTTTTTCTACAGATTTCTTTATATGGCCGGAAACCTTTTCTATGCTGTCCGTTATTCCAAAATCCTCATTCTGACCTTTGGAACTGGTAACATCCTGCGGGCTGGAAGATACCCATGGATAGTCCATATCAGCATCGCCATATTGGGATATTGCGGCCATAATAACCAGTATTGCAAGGGATACGGCCGTCAGACGAACTTTTCTTTTCCTAAAAAAGCTAAAAATATTCCTGCTCCTTTCTGTATACAGACTGCCGCAGCCTTCTGGCCGATAACATGTACTCACCCCTTTCCCGGCATCGCGCCATCTTAGTCATAAATATAGTTAAAATGTCAAGCACGAAAAGAGCAGTTCGAAAATAAAAAGCATGGTCTTAAAATACACCATGCTTTTTATCAAAATTCAAGAAAAATAAGATAATCTTGATTAGCTTTTATAATTTTTTCAGTAACACTTATTCTTCGTCCAAATGTTTTAAATTCACCTGGTCCTGTTGAGGTATGCAGTCCATTAGTCTTCCCGAGATAATCACCAATATTTTTTGCATATATAGTAACCAATTCTGGGAATGTCTTGTCCGGCCATGTTTTATCAACTTTGCTTATCTTTCTCCAACATGGGCGAATTTTAATGGATATAAGCTTTTTACATCGAAAAAGCAAAAAGGAATCAACCGGAATGCCACCCATAATATCTGGTTCTATCTGTATCTGATAATAGCTTCCACTGTGCGTCTCCCATACAATAAATTGTTCTAATTTTCTGTAGACAACTTTTGAGGTCTCTCTCCGGCAAATTTTTTTGCCACATATTTCCACTGTTCCACGATCTATATCAATTCTCATTTCTTTGTTTTTTCCTCTTTTCCCTTAAAAGCTTTTTCCGATCATGTCTGTATATGTACTCAAGAATTTCCCTTACAGACCATTCAACGGTAAACTGCTTGTGATAATATTCTGTCTGGTTCATTCGAAATTCATAATTTTTGTGGTACAAAGTAACCTTTCCACTGATTTTAGGCTTAAAATACCATTTCCCGGCTTCGGTCGTAATGTAAATATTTTCATTTTTCTCCTCACATTTCATTCCGTATTTTGACCCGAAAGTTACAGCCTGTGAGAAGAGATAATCGAAATCTTCATTTTTTATCATCATTTCAGTATCTTTGTCCAGCTGCCCTGTTTTATCATATTCTTCCATCGAATTAAAAAATGTGTCCTCATTTTTATTATCTTCTGATTTAATTTCTATAGTTTTATACTTGTTTTCAGTTTGTTCACCATATGTATCATTGTTGTACTTGTCTTTTGTAATTCTCTGATTTGTCTTTCCCAGAGATTCACCAAAACATTTTATTACTTTTTTGTTTTTCATTTCATTGATATAATCATCTAAAAGTATACGAATTAGTCCCATATCACATTTTCTCCCTTTCCTTAACAAAGAATAGTCACAAACACAGATAAAAAGTCAACCCAATTTAACAAAATCTCATTGCATTATAAAAAAATAATGATATAATGTAGATATAATTTTTAATGTTTTTAACAGAAAACAACGTTTTCTGTGTTTTAGGATCTGATCCTCTGCATTTATTGTGCAGAGGTTTTTTATTTTTCAGATCCTATTTTTTACGGGTCTATTGCTGATCCGGGAATGGAGGTTTATATGAGTAACAAAGGAGATGTAATAGCATTTATGCTTATTACTTACGGGTCCCTTTTTTGTGGCTGGGGCCTGGATGTAGCATGTAGGAAAATGATGGGTTTCACAAAAAAGAAAATCCAGGCCCTATATGCCACAAAGGAAAAACGCGAACTCTATCGTTCGCAGATGAAACTGCTTCGTAGGCAAAAGAAAGAACTCCAGAAAAAAAATCTGGCATCTATTCTTTGGGCAGTTTTAAAGGGATAGGCTTATACCTATCCCTTAACATTTTTATATCCTCATATATTTTTTTATAATATTTTTGTACTCTTACGCATTTATTTTGTATTATTTTTGTATATATCAATATATTTTTCCATTCGGCTCCATTCGTAGCTTCCCCACATTTGTTCACATATGTGAATGGTTCTCCTCATTGCTTCTACGGATTTCTTCCAGGTCTTTAAATCCATATTAAAAGTATCTTCTTTATGATTAATCATTTTTTTAAGATCCGGAATGATACCATTGCAAAACGTATAAAAGTTCTGTATTTCAATTGAAATCGGGTAGTTTTTAGCCGTATTGCACTTAATTTTTATCTGGTAAACCGGACATCTGCCGTCTTCTCCTCTTTGTCTTACCTGGGACTTAAATCCGGAATCATAAATCAAAAAAATATCGCCATTTAAAACAGGTGAGCCGATCAGCTTCCCCTCTTCAAATAATTCTATTGCATTTTTAATTGCATCATATTGTTTTTGGTTGTTCTTATATTGTCCAATACGATCTGCCAGCCAATTCTCACTATTTTTCAGTTGCGCAAGATTATCGGAATTTTCCTGCAATACCTGTGCAGGACTCTTCCCTTTAAACTTTCCAAACTCAATCAACACGTTATATGCCGCCTGACCCGCCGGATCATCTTTGTTTGTGTTGCTATTTCCTTTATGCCGACATTTTAAAATTTGATCAAAAGCATACCTTGTTTCCTCTTCTATTTCATAAAAATCAGCAAGCGGAATATTTGCATTGCAAAAGGTGCTGGATGCACCATCCACTATAGTTACAAGAAAACGTGATTCATCTGAAAATATCTCCAAGGGATTCGGAAGATGAATAATTCCATCTTTGGAAACTTCCCCATCCTCCCTTTGTTTGAAAAGATACTGTTCTAATGAGTACATCTTTCTGGAATCAGCAATGGATGTAAATTCATGTACAATCTCCCGCGGATGGTCTATTTTATATTTCATTTGTCTAACCTCCTACAATTTAGTTAAATCAAATAATGTATATTGGCCAGTTACACTTTTGTTTTTCCCCACATTTGGATCAATCATAGAAAGATATAATTTAGGTGTCACATTTACCGCTACATTAGGTTTTTTCTTCTTTTTCATTGCTAATTTAGAAGCTGCAACCTTCTTTCTTTTCTTTATCCCCTTCTCCTGAAGGACTTTGTTGCATTTTTTGATTGCACTTTTAATCAAATTATCAGGTATTTCATATTCAATGTAATGCTTTTCACCTTCACAATCAAGATAATACAGAGATAACCCATTTTCCTTCTTAATATAATAATTTTTATTAAGGATTCCATAATTATACTGAAAGCCAAAGCAATCAGGTGCATAATTTTCTTTATCTATGTTTTTTGCAATTGCAACTACCATTTCTGGCAAATTTTTAACCATCATCCAAAACGATACTTCATTCTTTTCTTTATCAATTTTAAAATTGTCTACTCCCGTTATTACAACCGTACTTACCATATTTATTCCCCCTTATGTCTTTTTTTAGGGCTACCTCTTTTGCATAAACTATAATACCATATCATAAAAATTGCAAGGGGAAATTTAAAATTTATATAAATTCTTATAAAATTAGCCCTTTTCAGCTTGACTATTTTATCTCCTTTAATAGATAATCTAAACTATAATCACGAAAACATATTTCTGGAGGAATTAACTATATGGACAAAGTATTATCTTACATCGGAATGTGTAAATTAGAATCAGGCTCTGTTGTGATAGCAGATCCCTACATCAATAGAATCATTTCATTGTATGAAAAAATTCCACGATTACGCCAAAGATCCCTTTTAATTGATGGAGTAAAAAAAGGAAACTACTACGCATATCATCTTCTTAATCCGGAAAGCTGGGATGTAATTGATTTTCTTATGATTCATGAAGATTACAGTTTTGAATCACTCGAAGAACTTGATGTATCGGAAGTTGGAAAAGTAAGTACAACCCTTGGAGAGTCTGTCCTTTATGTCGATAAAGATAAATATTTACAGACAAATAACTGTTATTATGCTTTCGACGAACAGATATTATATGATTGTAACAGAATTATGGAGGATATTCCCCAAATGCCCTACACGCAAAAGCAAAAAGAAAAAATAACTGCACTGGTTAAATCCTGCTTAAAAGAGGGACTCTGTGCAATTCCTGGACAGAAAATTACAAATATCGTTGGTGCAACACCTGTTTGGAAAGGATTTCGAGATTACAATGACTGCAGCACGCAGTTCTCTTACGAGATTATAAATTCTCTTTGTGGTTCTTTCCGGAATGCAGTCGTGATCAGTGGTGGAATAGCGAGCAATGTCTCGTCTTCTTCTGTTCCTATTTATGAATATCGTGAAAAGAACACCTCAAAAGTATGTGCAATCTGTTCTATCATTGCATAATAAAAAGGCATATACAGATTTTTTATCCGTATATGCCTTTTTAATGCCGAATATGATCTTATTCGTTTGATAAATATTTTTTCTTAAACATTTCTGCCTTCTGCTCCTGCTTCGCATTACGAATTTCCTCATCAAGAGCAGATATTACCCTTATATCATAAGAGCAACACTCCTTTGGTGACTGCTTATCCTCTATTACAGGTGCTGTATCTGAATTTCCAGCCATGGCACAGTATGCTGCATCTGAAAAATGAAGCGGTCTCCTCTCCCACCTTATCCGGTTCCTAAAGTGCTCACAGGCATAACAATTAGGTGTAATCTCAATTTTTTTATCACTCATTTAAAACTCCTCATCGGCATAACGTTATATAGATGGGTTTCTACTCTATGTTACCATTCTTCTATCCTACATGCAAATGTCCTTTTTAGAGATTTTCGCCATTTGAAATGGCTCTGTATGCGATTATTTTATCGTTTACCCTATCTTTTACCCGTAATGACACACCAAAAACGCAAAAATCCTGTATAGAACAATTCAATACATCAGCAATGATGACAAGATTCTCCACATTTGTGGGTTTAACCATACTCTCAATAGATCGTATTGTGTTCACTGATAATCCGCTTTTGGAAGAAAGAGTCCTTAAGCTATAACCTTTCTCTTTTCTCTTTTCCCTGACCTTTTTTCCATCGAATACCTTTTCTGATCTTTTTAAATATACATCCATATTTTCGGTCCTCCTACCCGAAAAATATCGAATATGTTAGACTTTGTAAATGAAAATGAGACAAAACTTTTAGATTCGCCTTTTGACATACGAATCCATTTGTATTAAAATACGAGTAGATAACATAATTTGTACGAAAGGAGGAAAAGAATTGTGGAAGAAACCGAAAACCCATTAGAGTTAGGAAAAGTAGATGCTAATCCAGATCTTGAAAGTGACACTTTTTCAAATGATGATATATCCATTGAAGGTAAAGAGGTCTACTGGACAACCGGACAGGTTGGTAATGCACTTGGAATAAGTAGCGATATGGCTCGTATTCACATTAACAACTTCGCAGAGTATTTTGAATTAAAATTCAGCAAACCCGGTAAAAATGGAAGGCTCTATTTCCCTTCTGAAAGCATTGATCTGCTAAAAAAGATTGTCAATTTGCGTAAAACCAAGTCAATTGACGAAGTAAAGGAAATTCTGGACAATCCAGATCTATCTGGTTTGTTTGGAAAATCTCAGGACTTTGAACAGCATCTGGCAATGATGTTTAGCAAAAGCAATCAAATGCTTATGGAACAGCTTGAAAAAATGATTCAGCAGCATTTGAAGCCAGATAATCAGCTTCTTGAAGACAACAAAGCATTGATTGACCAAAACAATAAACTGCAAGAAAAAATCAACGCACTACAATCTTCATACGATATGCTCCAGAATACCTCCATTAAAAACGAGCAACTTTTGCAGGATCTAACTAAATCAAACGAGGAATTAAAAGAAAAAATTATAGAATCCTTGGATAAACCAAAGAAAAAAGGATTTTTTTCATTCTTCAAATAAAACGGGCGTTTCGCCCGTTTTATATTTTAGTGATTTGCTAATTCTAATTCTCTCTCGTAATTTCTTAACGTCTGTGCTCCCATTATCGTTTTCTATTCTATAAGATACGTTTCAGAATTATTTCAGTTTGTATTCTATCGGTTTTATAGTTCAAATTGGTGGCAAAATATTTTTTCTAATATCTATTCGTTTTTTATTTTTTCCGTAACATCCATATTTTAAGCCTTTTTGTTGTGTATATTTTTTATTTTCTAATCGCTATTCGATTTGTAAACCAAATTCCCTATTTTCTATTTTATTAGTTTTGTAATCTTTTCTATTAGATTAGTCTTATATATTCGTATTTGTATTTATTTAGGTTATATTATTCTATAATATTCTTGTATATTTTTAAATATATGCATATATTACAGTATAATATCAAAACATTTCAGCATTTTTATATCTTATATTTATATATTTTTGTAGTCTATTTCTACGTTTAATTCATTTTTTGTATTTTATTTGTATTCTAATAAATTATTCTTGTATTCATTTGTATTCTCAAATGTTTAGAATATATTTTTATTGACAATTATATTGTTCTGGTTTATTCTAATATATATTCATAGAAAGAAAGGGGCATTTAATATATGGAAGAGAACTCTAAAATAATGACAAGCGGTGAAAAGAAAAAAAAACGAGTTATCGTTGCAATCGATACAGGTTTTGACGGTGGGAAAATATGTGTTAATAAACACGTCCTCAATATTCCTTTCATGATCCAGGATATTACTGAAACAAAAGATAAATTTCAGCTTAGGCGAAATGATCAGGAGTTTATTCGTTGCGTCAAAGATGGACGTACTTATCTTTTAGGTGCTGTAGCCAAAACATTTATCATGGACGAAGGAAGAAGAGCAGAGCGTCAGTCAGAATTAGAATCCTTTTATACATTGGAACGGTACAACATGTCGCTGTTTGAAACAGCATTAGATGCATTTATTGCCTATGCTTTATACAGATATGAAGATATAAGTAAAAACAGTTCTAACCCGTTCAAATTAAGTGAAATAGGAGAGTGGGTTATAGACGTGGCTGTAGCACTTCCTCACGGATATCTTGATGTATACGGACCTATTGTTAGAGACTATCTCAAAAAACCTCAGGAACTTGAATTATTGATTGGTGACATCTCAACCGGTGTTATTACATATGAAATTGGATCTAAATACATAAATTCCCAGATCATATGTGCCCTCATCAATCAGTCTTCGGATGAATTTGGCAATGATATTGACGGATCACCATATGATTATCTACCAGCCTTAATTGTAGATGGTGGATATAAGACAGTAGGATTATTTGGCTTCGCACGTGACCAGTCAATTACGAATGACAAATCCGATACAGACTTTGCCATGATGAACATCAATGATCAACTTGCTGCATCTATTTCCGCCCAAACAGGCAAGCAATATACTGGATATCTGGTTGAGCTCCTTGCAAAAAATGGTGAGCCAATCAATTATATTGATCCTGAAACCAATAAAGTTGTCTCCATTGATGTAAGAGCCGAAAAAGAAAAAGTAATTGCACAAATGGCTGAAAAATTTATTAAAATGCTTAATTCAGATTACGGTGATCTTTTAGATATTCGCTATATTCTTATGGCCGGCGGAACCGGTGAAGCTTATTATCCATTCATTAAAGAATACTGTGAAAAATATCGGCCATATATCAAAGTAGTTCTTGCAGGCGAAGATATGAAGATGGGAGAGGACAACATAGGACCTGTTAATGCAATCGTATGTGGTCTTTTCAAAGGTGTCATTATAAACGAAGCAGCATAGTGATTATCTTGGAAAGGAAATAAACTATGGCTTATTCATTAGTAAATCTCAAGCCATCGGATTTGAAAATTGCCGTTTGGGCAATTAAAATCAGAGAGTCATGGCGTGGTGGAATGTCTATTATGGCGCGAAAGGCCATTAAAAATTATATAAGATATGAAAAATTTGACTGCATAGGAAAAGTATGCATTAAAGGTCTGGATGTAAACAAAATAATGGAGATGCAACCGCGAATCATGATTTCTTATAATGGAGATGATGAGATTACAAACTGGGTATCTGCATTATCAGATGAAGGTATCCAGATCTCACCCATATTCAGGGAAATACTCAGAGGCAGCATTATTGAAGTAGATTCATCTGACGAAGAGTGGATTCCAAGTTGTTTGGAAGCAGCTTCAGATGATTCTATTTTGAAGAAATTGCATAACCTTGGTCTCACGGGGTCACAGTTTCAGGCTAAAGATAGAGTCTCATCTCCAAAGACTATTTCACAAACTGAAACCGCAAATAATGATAATGAAGCTCCTGTTTCCTCCACTTCATTGCCAATTTCCACTAAAAGCAGCGAACCTATGACTAAAAAACCACAAACAAAACCTTCAAATCATGCTTCAGATGAAAATCAAAAGTCGCCACATACACAAAAAAAATCAAGAGCAGCTGCTTTAACAGCTGGAATGCGTATGGACTAAATTACGCAAACACAGACCGGGCATTTTAGCCCGGTCTTTTTTATTGTTCATCATATTTTATTATTTCTTAATTTAATTATTTCTTTTTATTCCATGTTTTTAGTATATATCAATTAAATAGAATTTATTTTTAATTCTTTTTTGGCTTGACTTTTCTCATATGTTTATGGGTAAAATTCGCAATATGAAAAAAGGAGGGCAAAAATTTGAAGAATTTAAACATCTCTTTCATCCTGATGACAGCAGCCATGGTTGTTACGGCAATCATCCTGTTTCGTATTCTTCGCAGGATCTTAGAGCCAAAAACAACAAGTAACCTGATTAAAGAGTATTCAAGTGATTATATCCCTGAAAAGAAGAAAAAGTATCCCGAGGTAATTGCATATATCGTAATTTCAGTAATTGTCTGCGGAATAAATTATCTGATTTTCTTAAAATTTTAACAAAGGAGTACACCAAATGAGAAGATTTTCTCGCGCAACCAAGAAAAAATCAACTACTATACTCATCTGCGTTCTTGTAATTGGCATCGCATTTGGTCTTGCATTCTTTTTTTCCGTCCGTCAGATCAAAAATCGTTACGAGGCTGAAAACCTTGCGATCCAGAATCAGCTTGATTCTGTCCAGAACATGGTATATGTGGCTACTAAAGATATTCCTGCCGGTGGTGTTATTGATCAGGATAGTGTTTCCAAAACAGCAATTTCAACGAGCATTGACACTTCCCTTTACATTACTGATGACGATCTCGGAAAAATAGCAGTAGTTAACATCAGCCAAGGACAATCTGTTTTTTCAAACATGGTTGGAACAGACTATGCTGCTTACTTACGAGAATGTGAATATGCACTTATCACTCTGAATTCTAACCTTAAAAAGAATGATCTTATTGATGTTCGAATTATGTACACAAATGGAGAAAACTACACAATCTTACCCAAAAAATGTATTAAGGGCATCAATTTTGATACCAATGAGATCTACCTTTGGAATGACGAGAAAGACATAATGCTCATGTCTGCAGCCATTGTTGATACCTACATGAATGAGGGCGCCATCATATATACAACCAAATATATAGAAGATGGCCAGAAAGCAACTACAGTGAACTACCAGCCGTCCAGTGATGTAATGGCAGCAATGGCAAATGATCCAAACCTGCTTACAGAAGCTACAAATTCTCTGAATGCAAGCATGAGAGAGTCAATTGAATCACGGCTCAATAACGGAAAGTCAGATGAAAATTCGACGAAAAAAGATGTAAAGCTTACTGGCACTATTACATCCGGAAACGGGACATCTGACCCAGAAGCCACATCGGGATCATCTGCAGACGATTCATCAATGAACAATACAGATTCTTCTGATACTTCCTCTGAGAGTTCAGGAAATACAGATTCTTCTGATACTTCTGGAAATGACAGCAGTAACACTGACAATGGAGAAAACACCTACTCTGACAAATCAACAGGATCATATGATGATGAAGGTAACAAAATGAATGAAGACGGAGGAAGCCATTATGAGTATTAACATCGCTTTTTATGGATCAGAATGCTTTGATCTCCTTCATTACGTTTCCCGGGTGCTGAAAGCTTGCAATATATCATCAATAATGATTGACTGGTCTGCCGACCAATCACTTTATAATTCGGTTCCTAACCCTGGGATTCAGGAAAATGAGGTTATTGATTATAGGGGTGTAGACGTATCTACCAACTATAGAAAAAATATGTCTCTTGATTACGATGTTATTTTTTATTACATCGGACAAAGAAGATCATCTGAACTTGAACATTTTTATGCGAATTACGGATTTATAGTAACCTCAACTGAACTGCAGGAAGTAGAACAGGCAAAATCCCGGTCTATAAATTTTTCAAAATTTGACTACTTAAAAGACGATTCGGAGTGTGAAGAAGATGAGCCAGTAGAAGAAGTTTTCGAAAGAAACCATACATATCTCTTAATACTTGGTTTTCTCGCGGACAAAAAGAAAAAATTTATCAGCTCTGAGCTTGAATTTCCACTGCGCGACACAATAGCTGTCCCATATGATGCAGAAACAGCAGAATGTCGTATCAATTGTATGTATGATAATGTATTTCGATTTTCCGGAATTTCCGCTGAATTTCAGGAGTTGATTGACCGTTTATGTTTAACAGTTTTAAAAGACTGTGGAATCGAATTGACACCACGTGAATACCGCAAATTATACAAAATGGCAGAAAGGGGGAAATAATTCCATGAAGGTAGCATTTTGGTCTAATGTACATGGGCAGACTGGAGTAACAAGCAATGTGATTGCACTTGCACTTATGGCCGCAATTGAAAAGAAGAAAGTGGCATTGTTGCAAAGCCATTTCGTTCTCAACAACATGTCTAAACCCCTTGTTGGCACAGATGTCAATCCAGAAGAATTCAGGGACACGGGAATTGATGCGTTGATTCGGGACTATAAATCACGTGCACTGTCTGAGGATGTGATCAGGACAGATGCCATCACCGTTCCAAACTTAAACAGACGATGTGATCTGTACATAGGTACTGGTCGTCAGAATGAAGCGGATTACGAAAGAGAACTTTTAACAGTATTTGAGGACATTTACGATTCTGTTGATAAGTTTCACAATCTTTCATTCATTGACGTAAGAAGCGGATACCGGGAAGTGTCACAATCCATACTTTCATGTGCGGATGTAGTAGTAGTGTGTCTTAACCAAAATACACATGTAATTGATCGTTATTTTGCAAAGCCAGTTGATTCAAATAATGTGTACTATTTGTTTGGGAATTACGATGAGAATTCTAAATTCACACTAAAAAACCTGCAGAAAAAATATCCTGCCTTACGAAAACGTTCAGCAACAATTGCGCATAACGCAGAATTTATGGATGCTCAGAACGACGGACAGGCAGTACAGTTCATGTTGAAAAATTATAACTGTGCTTATGGAAGTGCAAACTACGAGTTCGTTGATTCCCTTAAAACTTGTCTGGATAAGTTTGGACTTTTGAGGAAGGAGGAATCCTAATGGAATTTAACACCATTATGATTGTTCTTATCATTTTGGTAATGGCTGCCTTAATATTCTTTACATTTTTCCGGAAAGCCCCATCTGTCCAGGCTTCACTCGATGAAGATATTTTTTCCTTTGATTATCTGGTAGATGCAGTGTGGAACGACATCTATAATGCGCAACGGCAACGTCCGGAAGATATGAACCTGAACAAGTATGAAACGGAAAAGCAGAAAAAACAGAAAACCAATCTAATGCGGAACCTGGAAACATGTTCTGCAGGCGATTATGGAGCAAAAATGTTTGTCATTGATTATATCTCATCCTTATTACAAGGAAAACATGGAATTGACGCACTTACAATCAACCGTCCTATCAAATTTCATGATGAAGAACAGCTTTCTTCGGATGAGAAATATGATATTCTGCTCTGCTATTACACCCGTGAATATGGAATGCATGATGCAATGCATGAGTTTATCTGCCAAAACCACTTTGATGAACTCCGAAATGAGCAATATTATGTAGACGAACAAGACATAAAAGAAGTTTATCACAGGCTTTTACCTAAAATGAATCTTTCTTTTACAGACAAAATGGATGTGCTGGCACACCGTATTTATCAGACACGTTCCGGTCACGGATGCGCTGACCGTACAAGGGATCTGAATGTATCTGGTGTAAGCCTTGGCGTTTCTGGAATTTCCGCAGATACTTTTTCTTTTGCCGGAGCCTCCAAAAGCCAGGCAAATAACAAAACGGCATATCGCTTTAGCTATGACAGTTTTTGGATGAATTTCGAAGGTAAGCAATTTTATATGTCATGCACAGGATGCCATTCCCAGAAAGAGCTGATTCGTGTTTGCAAAAACCTTTACAGATACCATGCCCCAAAGAATGCAAGTGCAAATGACGGAAGAGTCCTGAACGATATGAAAGATGGCAGCCGTGTTACTGTTGCCAGACCAAATTTCTGCGGTTCCTGGAGCGCAATTGTAAGAAAGCATTCCGGTGGAAAAATACTTACCCTGGAAGAACAGCTCACAGATCCAGGCGCAGAAAATGTAATCGCACTTCTGAAATACATCATTTTGGGAGAGCAGCCGTTGGAAATCACCGGTGGGCAAAGCTGTGGTAAAACAACTGTTTTACGCCGGGCAGCAACCTTTATTCGAAAATACAAAACGATTCGAAGCGAAGAAACTATTTTCGAGTTGGAACTAAATGAGGTAATGCAGGATCGTAACATTGTAACTTTCCGGGAAACAGACCTTATATCTGGTCAGGAGGCCTTGAATTTCATTAAGAAGACAGACTGTGACGTCCTTATCTTTGGAGAAACCGTAGATCCTGCTGTTGCGGCATGGAAAATCCAGGCATCCCAAACAGGTGGTCCATTCAACATGGAAACAAACCACGCAGAAACTACAGAAAAACTGCTTAAATGGTATCGAAATGCACTCCTTATGTGTGCAGGGTTTTCAAACGAATTGATCGCTATGGAACAGGTGGTAGATGCTCTTAAATTTGATATGCATATGGCTAAAACACCATCTGGTCACTTTTACTGTGAAAGAATAACAGAAATCATCCCAGTAGAAGATGATAAAAAGCCGTACAAACTTGTCAACATTATTGTATTTAATAAGAAAGAAAACCGGTACGAAGTTACACATGAACTTTCAAAACAAATGCAGGAAAGAATACTGGCCAACCTGCATGAAGATGAAGCAAAGGATTTTCTTAGTATTTTTGAACAGATTAAGGAGGTGGCTTAAAAATGACATTTACCCGCAATTTTATAATCTCATTGGTCATGATTTTGATCTGGGCGGCTGTGTTATTATTTTTTGCCATCCGATTCTATCAAAAACAGCTCAGTAAAAAAATGAGCAACTCCATATATGTAACTGGAAAAGGAAAGCTGAAGGTACGATTTTTGCATGCCGCTTATTCCTTTTTCAGTTCATTTCCCTTAACCCGGCGATACATACGCAAAATAAGGGAACGGTATGAAATCCTTGAACCCGGCGATATAGAAAAAACAGAAAATGAAACGATTCAGACAGCATTAACTATATGGTTCATAAGTATAATGTCCTTTGCTGTTGGAGCTCTTATTGATTTTTCTATATACACCATTCTTGTATCTGGATTCATGGCTTACATAATAAGCACATACCTTCTTTTCCAGAATATAAACAAGAAGAAGAAACTGGTTAATAACCAATTGATTCAGTTTATAGGGGGCACTGAACATGCATATTTTGCGACCAATATGATTGAATCTGCTATCACAAACTCAATCACCTACGCAGATGAACCAATTAGATCCCACATGGAGAAAATCAGTGAGATCGTTGATTCCAGCGATTCCACTGAACAGACCGCAACTTATGTGGATAATACCACAAACCCTTTTTTGCAATTATTTCTTTCTGCATGTGAACTGGTAAATGAATATGACGACAAAATAGTACAGGGATTTTCACTTTTCGTAAGAAATTTAAACAGCATTAAGAGTTCTATATCATCCTGGTTATTAACCCAGAAGACACTGGAAGAAAAATTTCGTTTTATGGAAATTTTAGTTGCTTCGCCAATGCTATTTATCCGTCCTATTTACTTATACATGGTAAATAATTGGGAAGAAACAGCTCATTACTACAAAGGACCATATGGTATCATCATGTCCGCTGTAATATGTTTTTCCGTTATTCTCTTATATCTTTATACATCCAGCCTTAAGGATTTGGAGTTTAAGGAATCTGGAGAACATATTTTTCTGGATTATATTTGCCACATACCCATAATTAAAGGGCTTCTTGATGCATGGGAAGATAAGAATTATGGAAAAACGCTGAAATTAAATGGCATGCTGAGACGTTCCGGATCAAACATGAATGCCAAAATGCTACAGATTGAAAAAATATTTTCAATGATTGGTATGTATTTTTTATCAGTTTTTTTATGTTTTGCCATAGTTTCATCGAGTAAAAATCTGGTCATTACAACAACGGATTCCTTGGAATCATCACTTACTTACATCGTTGACGATAATGATAAATTGCAACAATATGTCACTTATTCGACTGATTTGGTGAAAGGATATCTTGATCAGAACATTACAGCAGATGACATCCAGAAAGTAATTAAAAGTGATGGAACCATCTCTGATGATGACGTGATCGAACTCTTGGCAAATGATGTAGTAAAAAGAATTGTAAAATATCAAAATACCTACTTTAAGTGGTGGTACTTAATTATATGTTTGGGAATAGGGGCTGTTGGATATTCTCTCCCCCTGTTACTTTTATATTCAAGAAAATCCCTGATGCAAATGGCACAGGAAAATGAAGTGACACAGTTCCAAAGTATTATATGTATGCTTATGCACATTCCGGAAATGACCCCAGATGTGATATTAAACTGGATGTGCCGTTTTTCAAATATTTTCAGGGATTCACTTACTAAATGCCAGTTTCGCTTGAGTGCCGGTGACACGGACGCTCTGGAAGAACTGAAAGAAGATGAACCATTTATTCCATTTCAAAGGATTGTCGACAGTCTAATTGATGCAGACCGGGTTGGCGTAGAAAAAGCCTTCGTGGAACTTACCGGAGATATGGAAGTGTCAAAAAAAGAAAGAGAGCTTGATACTAACACCTATATCAACAAGAAATCCGGGTTAGCTTCTATGTTGGTATTTATCCCGCTACTTTTACTGCTTTTCGGGTATATGATCGCCCCAATGATGCTTACCGCATTTGGCTCGATGAATGGTTTAAACACAACAATATCATAAAATTTTGATTTATAGGAGGAAATAAAAAATGGGAGACGTGATACATAAATTTATCGCAGTTGGAGCAGTTGTTCTAATGACAGTAGTGCTTATTGCTGCTGTTACAAAACTTAATAATCAGAGTCAGGAGAGTATGAATATCGGTTCGTCGAAATTAAGCAAATTGAATTCCGACTTACAGGATTCCGATACAGGAATGTATGACGGAATCGCCATTAGTGGTTCCGAAGTTCTCAATGTAATAAAAAATTACTCTGAGGAGAAAGTTTCAATTAAAGTCGTTACTAAAAAATCTACGACTTATTATGGATATTCCGTTGATGCCGGCAATAACCTTACTACCGGAGCTACCGGATCTCTAAAAAAAGCGGAATCTATAACAGACAACCAGTATATCAATCCTACTGGCAGCTTTAAGGGAAGCATATTAAAAGATTCCAATGATGTAGCTACATGTATTGTTTTTACGCAGGAATAAATAAAATGAGGAAATAGGACATTACTATGGGAAGAGTTATAAGTGATTACCTTGAAGCTGCTTTAGGTGCTTTTGTTCTTATTACTTTTTTATACCTTTCCTTTCATTCTTTCCGGGTAATTGAAAACAGCATTATTTCCCAAAAGGAAATAGAAGCTGCTTCAAACCCGGTGGTTTATCAGACGAAAAAAGAAAGTGATTATTCGAATGTCGTAATCGGCAAAAACGAACTTATAAGCAATTTAATGCAGTATCTGGATTATCCAGTAAACATTGATGGGCTGGTTATCAAACCAGAAGATTATTTCTATGTAAACTTCGATTATTCCGTAATTAAAGATGGCAACTATAGGGTTACTTACCAGTATAACGATGATGGGAGTATCAAAATGGTGTTCTACACCAGTCAGTAGTTTCTGCCATATGATCATGCGGAACATGTAATTATCAAAACAAAAAACACCGTAAGCAGGAGGAACACATTGGTAGACAAGTTTTTTGCAATAATTGTTGGAACTTTTATACTTTTTAGCATATCAATGTCTGTAGTATCAGAACAGACAGACCATGTGGCCCAGGAAAATGTTGACATTGCCACAACTAAATTTGTGGACAACATCCGCGAAAGCGGCTATATGTCCAAAAGAATGTACGAAGACTTTATTAAAAAGCTTCAAATTACAGGAAATCTTTATGACATTACTATGACATGTGAGCATGTCAGCTACATTCCGGTTTACACGGATGATGGGGTTTTTAAAAATGACTATCAGGAATCATATATCAAAACCTACAAGAAAGATATTCTTAAATCAATCTATGACGATGGCGAGGATTTCAAAATGTCTGAAGGTGACTATTTCTATGTAAAAGTTTCTTCCAAAAATGTAACTTTAGCCACAAAAGTACGCAACTTCATATTCCACACAGGTTCCCCAACAGGGACAATAACATCATATTATGGGGGAAGTATAAGAAATGAGGTTTTGTAATTACGTTACATGTGCTGCAATCTTAGTTGCAGCACTATTAATTCCACTGAAGATACAGTCTAGCGAGGTGGATACCATTACAGATGTAAAACAGTCTTACTCGAATGCCATGGAAACCGCTATAGATGATGCCATGGAAAGTGCCGTGGAATCCGATCACGGAGATGATGTGGACTTAAATAAAGACCACATCATTGACAAATTTTACCACACTCTTTTTATTAACCTTGGCTGTCCAAACGACACAATTAAACAGAATGCCGTTAAAGCATATATTCCCGTAACTGTTCTTGTTGCCAGAGACGGTTTTTATGTAAACTATTCTACAACTGTGACAACCAGCAACGGTGATAAAATCATAACAAAAAACTGGTCAAAAAAAATACCGTTTACATATACAGAAGCGAATAGTGGGAGGGTTTTCACCTTTTCTTTGGATGATAACATTAAAATTTATGACCCCCACACTAATTCTGTATCAGGTGGTGACTACCATGATTATGCCAAAATATCATCTTTTAAATTAGATGATCCAGACAATGACTGCTATCGCAGTTCCCTTTTATGTGATGGTAATTTTGATACCATCCGTAGGACAACCATAATCAATAAGATTACCGAAACAATGGAATATTACATTAACCAGCATAACAAAATTGCCCGACAGTATGGAATATCCTACAAATTTTCTCTTCCATTTATTTCAGAAGATGACTGGGCACGAACAATTAACGATATAAGTCTGTTCTCTGTTTTTCAGGGATATCCTTATGTCAGTACGAACCCTAAACTTGGATTTTTAAATATTTATGCAATTGGAGGTGCCAGAATCGTCAAACCGGATGCTTATTATATCACGGAAGAAAATGGGAAAAAGTTATATCACCTTTCCTCGTGCAAAAAAGTTATAAATGCAACTCCAGAAGTAAAATCTCAGGTTTACGGTTCAAGGCAGGAATGTGCATTACAAGGAGCCTATCCTTGTCCGGACTGCCGTCCGTAAAGAAAGGAGAACATGAAAAAGATTTCAAACAAAACAAATGATATGTCATCCAAAAAAAATCTTGAAATAGAAGATCCGCTGGATGATGAAGATATTTCAGCTAATAGTCCACCCCATAAGCCCCCTCAAAAAGAGGTAACCATATACGATCTCATGGATAGCGCCATGAAATCTGCTTTCAATGTCAATGTTGAAGAAGAAAACGAAAATGATGGATTAGAAGGCGCACAATACCGGAAGGCTCTTATAAAGGCATATCTGCATGATAATAAGAAAACAATCCTTTGCGGTGCCGGATTCTTCCTTGTAGCTGCAAACTGCATGCTTCTTTTGGGTAAGATTTTAGCAGGCATTACAGGTATTACTACTTCCTGCGTTTCCTCAAATCTTATTTATTATATGTTTGCGTCATTATTTCCATATCTTCTATGGATGATATCTACAGACCAGGAATACTGGAATTTCCATAACCGGAAAATGCGCACCTTTACTTTTTGCTGCTTCAATGCAGTTTTGTGTTTATGCAGCATAGTATTTCGTATATCTGGCACCTTCTCAATTCCTTTTTTTGCAGGACTTACACCTACCATTGCACTAAATGAGGAAAGAATAAGAGCCTTTGCAAGACTTGTTCTTTTACTCACTCCGACAATTACTTGTACTTTGATGATGACGGCAATATGCAAAAACCTGTACAGCCCCATCATCAAAGCCACCTTGGTACGTTTTAAATTTGATACACAATTTGATCTGCGTTCATCAAAGGAAAAAGAATTTGCCTACGATATGTCCATTGTAAAGGATCTGGAGACAGGTGAACAGAAAAACATCAAAGAAAGAGACCGATTTCTCCACGCTGTTGCGAATGGAACAACAGGAACTGGTAAAACATCAGGTTGTTTTACATGTGCAATTCAATCGGATATAGATCAGATTGTTTATAACCTGGAATACCAGAAGAAAAAAGTGATGGAATACCTTGAAAAGGGGCAAATTCATATGAAAATGCCTATGAAGGATTGCGATTTTACAGTAGATAATTTTGTTCCCGATAATCCCAAAAACGAAAAGCTCTTATACAATCTCAAATTTCAGGCTCCAATTGCTGGCATTACAGCCATGGCACCTAATGCCTCTTTCTCAGATGAAATTTACGGTTTAGCACGTGCAAAGGGACTTAAAGTTAACCGTGTAGATCCTACTCTTGGGAAAGATGGAAGATTGAAAGAAGGCTTTAAAGGATTCAATCCACTCTACATGAAACCCGGATTACCTGTTATGGAACAGATCATAAAAAGAAATGAAATATCGGTTCTGTTTGCAGATGTTGCACAAGCAGTCTATGATGCGTCCGGACAGTCAGACGTATATTTTGCAGGACTGAACAAAAACGTTACTACATCCGTGACCATGCTTGTACTGCTTACTTTTGAATTTCTTCCTGAGAGCGAAAAAGCAGGGCGCTCACAGCCAGACCCTACTGATGTGCAGAACATCCTTAACAACTTTCAAAAGGCAGAAACCCTTAAAAAAATCTTTGTCGAGCATTATGCCAAAAGAGATAAAAATGGCAATTACAACCGAATGAACCCGGATATGGGTATTTACCAGCCAATCTATGATTTCATCGAAAAGGACCTGTTAGGAGATGGGGCCGATCAGTTGTTTGACCAGTGTCGTGGACTTAGAAATATTATAAATTCTTTCCTTCAAAATCCACTGATCAAAAATATCCTATGTACACAGAATTCTATCTGTCTCGACGATGCCTTGGAAAATGGAGAAATTACACTGGTGAATTATGCACTGGAACTTGGAAGTGATTCTACTGTATTCGGTTTGTTCTTCATGTTATCTATGATCAATGCGGTATATCGCCGTCCTGGCGGGGAAATTAAAAAACTTCCACACTTTTTCTATATCGATGAACTTCCAGTGCTGCTGCATCCACGAATCGAAGGCTGTTTTTCTCTGTTCCGTCAGTTTCGTGTTGCCATGTTTGTTGCTGTACAGTCTTTGGCACAGATGGAAAAATCAAACAGTACCGCTTTCTTAAAAGATGTACTGCTCGGAAACTGTGCCCATCACTTTGTGTTTGGACGTGCTGCAGCACAGGAAATGGAGCTTTACGAATCCATTGCCGGCATGTCCCTGCAGGTAACCCATATGGAGGGCGAACGTGGAACATCCGTATTTTCGGATAATCCTAACCTTTCGTATGATAGGAGGGATACAATTGAGGAAAAATCAAATATCACCGGTACTGATGTAAGGTACCGTAATTTTCAGGAAGTCACCGTGGTTACAGTTGATAATGGAAGTGCTGTGGACGCTTTTCTGGGAAAAGTATCTTTCCTTCCAAGCTACCGGCGACTGAAAAAGAAACGATTTTCTGTAGACTGGTCCGCTTATCCAGCACTTAAAGCAGCAGGTACAGAAAATCTGCATACTTTATCTGCAGATATGGTAGAAGAAGATTCCCCGGTTTCCATTCGGTCCGAAATTGGATCAGATACATTTCATTCGGATTCTTTTAACAATGGAGATTCCAGCATGAAAAAAAAGAATCTGTTCGGAATTGTTAAAGCAGATTCCACTGATAATGCCGGATCGCATGAGAACAACCCATCATCGACCAGCGATAAGGGAAAATATGATTCATCGGAATCAAGAGGAAAAACATTTATGTTCTCTTCAGGGGGCCATGCTCCAGACAAAGAAAATGCACCTCCATCTGATATTTTTCCTGAGACGGAAAATAAGGATGTAGAAGATATTGATTCTTATGACTCAGACGATCTGACAATTGAAATCATTGATCAGATTCTTAATTCTACAGGTACTTCGCAGGAAGATGAAACACAGGAAAACACATTTACTCCAATAGAGCAGGAAAAGATCGTTTCCCTTGCAGCTAATGATGTCTCGGATACAACTGCTGCCGGCATCAATGCCCATGAAGAAAATGTTTCTGTTGTTGGTGGAACATTGGCTCCCCGTCCTATTACATTGGAATCGGCACAGAAGCATACGAAAAAACCTTTATTTGTTAATAATGACTCAGGTGTAACCGCTAACTCTGTAGAAAAAAATGAATCTTTGCAGGCTTCATTGGTCAATACTGAAGTTTCAGACGTTTCTTCCTCTATATCCACAGCAAAGGAAGTATCCGCAACTGATAATTATTCAAAATCTGAAATTTTTCTTTCATCAGATAAAGGGAAGAACTCTAAGGAAAAGGCTGACGCAGAGAATTCTGATAAAAAGAAATCCAAGAGAAGGAAACCAAAGTCTTCCAAACATACAGCAGTAGAGGGGCAATCTACTCTATTCAATGAAACCGGGGACAAAAAGGAACCTATTAAAACCAAAACTTATAATGGCTATACGAATATTTAGCCAGCTGAGGAATAAATATGTCTCAATCAAACACAAAATCAATGTTTACAGTCCTTCCGGGAGCTGCACGAATAGAAGTGGACGATATAGAAATTGAGGATAATGAAGAGAACCTTAAAGTTTCACCCTACCTTTACCATGATGGAATGTACTTTAAGTGTAAAGGACGTAAGGATGTCCCTTTCGTTCTTTTAAACTCCATTTTAAAAGAAAATCTCCCCTCACTGTATTTTGATCTGCTTTGCATCTTAAGTGATTATACTTATCTGAATTCTTTTCTGCTGAGGAAAAGACTTGCTTATTTGAAAAATCATGAAAAGATGTCTACAACCGGAATGAGACGTACATTAAATGCCATGCGCCAAAAAGGACTTATTTTGGAATATGAACTATTTCACAAAGGCGAGGATCAGTCGATAAAAGGAAGCCCTTTTATATATGCTGTTTCCCCTCTTGGTTACAAATATCTCAAAAAAAGCCGTCCTTACAAATTTATTAAAAATGAAGAACAAAGCATTCCTTTTGAATGCGAACGGGTGTTGCGCATTCTGTCGGAAAACCAATTTTCTATACTTTTTGAAGAACAGTACGAGCCTTGTGGGCGTGTTACATACTGTGATTTCTCTGATTTTGTCTATAAAAATTCAGGAATAAGGATGCTTTACGGAATAAAACTACCATCTAACGATGTGATTGCGTTGTTTGCATTTTCAATACGTCAAGATCCGCAATGGAGCAGCAGATACCTTATGTTGCTCAGGAATCTTCGTACCTTTATGGGAAAGCACCAGATTAAAAATGCAAGTATTATGGTAATCGTGGAAAGCGAATGGTTTTCCATGGCATGTGAACGTGTCAGATGTTGTGAGAATGATCTTAAAAATCTTGATGTTTTTTACGCGACAGACGTATCATTTGTCACGGAAAACGATGTTTTTAACCGGCTGATAGATGTGCTCCCAGCTAATGACTATAGTAAAAGATCAATTTTCAGGCTTAATATCCGAAACAGTGAACAATAAGATTATCCGGATTTTACTATTACAAATGAGGTTTAAGATTATGAAATCTGTTAAATTAGAAAACATACACCGCGGGGATATTGTAATATATCGTCGTAAAAAAGCTATCGTCCAATATTGTTTCTGCCTGGATTTCAGATAGAGATACTATCATACGAATCGCCCTATCTGGCGTGTACGGTTTGCAAACGGGAAAGGGATGAATCTTTGTCCGAGGAACGAAGCAGAATTTTCCTGCGATACAGCTGTCCCAGGGCATATAGCTGTATCGCAGGAAAAGAATAATGAATGGATGAAAAAACTGGAAAACGGAGAAATGATATCCGTGATCTGATCGGATATTTCCGTATAAAACATTTAACCGGAAAGAATGTGTAAACCACCTTCTTTCCAGAAATGTTTCTTTATCCCTCATACATGCATGCAGGTAACAACTACCAGGCACATTCCAGACAAGAAAATCTGGTTGTGCCTTTTTGTAGTTCCCTTTTTTATATAAAAATCTGCATTTATATAATTTATTAAATCGTGCCTTGATTTTTTTAATTCAATAAGGTAAGATATAAATGTATTTATTTATATTATTATAAGTGCTTCGTTCCGGAGCTGTCGTGCATTTATATGTCATAGAGACATATGGATGCATTTTTTTTGTTCTTTTTTACAGGACAAAACAAAAGCTCCCCCATGTGGAGAGCATTCCCATGCTGATTGCGGTATGGATGTTTTTTATCAGCGGAAAGCTGAAGAAAGGAGTTTTATATGGGAAAAGGATGTACAGAGGTATCAAGTTCCCGCCCTTGTCCAATCTGCGGTAAACCAGATTATTGCTGCTTTTACCAAAATGGCAAGGGATATCCGGAAATAATTTGTAAACGGACTAAATCACAACAAGACGTTTACGGGCAGGACGGCAGAATATATCATTTTCTTCGTCGAACCCAAAAAGAGCAGAATTCAGTTTTTCAGGAGAAAGAACTGTATGAAGCAATCCGGGCAAAAGAAAAGGATGATTGGATGCGAGCCAACAAAAAAGGCCCATACAATCCTAACCGTCGCGGGAAATGGCAGGATAAAAGTAAAACATCTTCTCCTGTGGCGGCAAATATTGCCGTTCCCGAACCAATCCACTACGAAATAGTGGAATCAATTAAGCCAATGTCCCATAAGGATCGGGATGTTGTTTATAAGGCTATGCTTTCCTGCCTTACACTGGAAGATTACCACAGGGAATATCTTCATCAGGAAGGCTGGTCAGACGATCTGATCGAAAAACATAAAATCAGATCTTTCCCAATGCGGGATGTGATCCGGGCAAAATACAGCAATTTCTTCTGCCGAAATCCTTACAGAAAAAAACTTGCCAGGGAAACAATGGCAAAACTCGGCTCCGATAGCCTGCTTGGCCTTCCAGGAGCTTTTAAGGATAAGAGCGGAAACTGGACATTTGCCGGCCCGAGCGGAATCTGCTTTCCAATTTATGATGCGGATGGATACCTCTATGGAATCCGTATCAGAATGGATTTCACCGATTGCGGAATACAGCTGGAAAAAGACCGTTATGGACAGAGATTTTATGAACATGGGAAAAAGAAGTATTACCTGCAGCCATTTAAGGGCTGGTATGTCTTTGACAAAGGAGAAAAGATTTTTCTTTCAAAAAAAGACCAGGGATACTTCACCGAGCACAACGGTCAGGAAAAGTTCATAAGAACAAGCGGTAAATACCGCCCTTTAACATCCTTTTTTGAAGATCAAAAGGAAAAAGAGCAAAACCACCGTATTGTCAACTCTTACGACAGTGGCTGTGCTCTCGAGTCTGGTACAAGTTTATATGCAGACGAAAACGATTCCTATCTTATCTGTTACCTGACGGAAGGGGAGAAAAAAGGAATATTTGCCAACCACACGATGGACGCACCTTTGGTAACATTTCCAGGCGTTGACAGTTGGGGAGATTTATTTACCGGTGATCAAAATCACCGCTTAATCGACATTTTAAAGCAAAAAGGGACAAAGATGTTCATTATTGCCTATGATGCAGATAAAGCGGTAAATGAGAGCGTATTAAACGCTCAGAACAAGGTTCTGGGCGCCATACGAAAAGAAGGATTCTATGTTGGAGTAGCCAACTGGGATGAATCCTGTGGAAAAGGACTGGATGATCTTCTTGCAAAAGGATTCCAGCCATCCTATGACATTTTATAGTTCATTTTATAGGGGAAATTTCCCCAGAAAGGAGTTCTACTATGAACAAAGTAATTCTTATGGGCCGATTAACAAGAGATGCAGAGGTCCGGTACTCTCAGGGAGAGAGTACCAATGCAATTGCAAGATTCTCGCTGGCAGTTGACCGCCGATTCCGTCGGAACGGTGATGAACAGACAGCAGATTTCATAAGCTGTATTGCATTTGGCAAGACGGCAGAGTTTTTTGAGAGATTTGGCCGCAAAGGAACTAAGTTTGTTCTTGAAGGGCGTATTCAAACGGGCAGTTATACAAATAAAGATGGGCAGCGCATTTACACTACAGATGTTGTGGTAGAGAATGCAGAGTTTGCAGAAAGCAAAAATGCCGCCTCTGGCAATAATAATTCCAATGGAGGGTCTGCAGTGCCTTCCCCAAGTGGAACTGCAGGAGATGGATTTATGAGTTTTCCAGAAGGAGATGAAGAATTGCCATTCCATTAGATTTACAATCCAGGTTTATGTGAGAGATCGCTTGTTCTTCTCTCAGAAGGGAGGTTTTATGAGCCTTCATAAATATATCGTTTTCTATCAAGAAATTGATGATGAAGGAGATGCAAGGGAAGACTGTCTGGAGGTATATGCATATAGCAGGCAACAAGCCTTTTATCTTGCAACCGAATATATCAAAGAAGACAGTATAACTGGCATCGAATGTGCAGTACATAAAGTCTGTTATTAAGAGAAACGTCCGAAAGGGCGTTTCTTTTTGTTGTAAATTTAAAATAATTGCATATAATAAAAAGAAAGCAGAAAGAGAACAACAACGTAGTAGTTATATTATATCTATTTTATTTGATATATTATTTTCTTATATTATTTTTTATTACATTCGTATTTTATAAAGCCTATTGTATATATATTGACAGATAATAGCCATTTGTCGTCTGAGCGTAAGCGAAGTCGGCAAATAAGGATATTATCTGTTATGTTATTTTATTGGTACGGTATAAATATATTATTAATGTATATAGGAAGAAACTCGTGCAGTTGTGCGGAAAAATTTGTAAACTATGCGCAGGATTTGATGAACTGTGCGCGGAATTTGATGAACTGTGCGGAAAAGTATGCGAACTATGCGCAAAAATTTAATTTGGAGAAATGAATTATGCGCAAAAGTGTGCGAACTGTGCGGAAAAGTTATGTGAACTATGCGCTAAAGTTTGACGAATTATGCGCAGAAGTTTATAAATTATGCGGAAAAGTATGCGAACTATGCGCAAAAATTTAATTTTGGAAAAACGGTACACTTCAAGAAATGGGAAAACCAGGGCTTTTTCGAAGTCGGCAATTAAATTTAGCAAACAGAAATAATTGAAAAATTTGCCGTCTTTACCAAGACGGCAATTGGATAAGAAGATTAAATTTGCCGTCTTTCTTGTAAATATTATTTCAAACCCAGTGATATCAAGGGCTTCAGAAGATTAGATGTTAAATATGATTGACCAATAAGAAATATGAAATATAGGGTCATTATTTAATAATTAAAGAAAAAATGGCTTATTTTAGGGGTTTTATTGAAGACGGCAAATTTTCAATTATGCGCACAATTTTGAATTGAAAAGACGGCAAATTTATAAGACGGCAAGTTTTTAGAAAGAAAGCATGATAGGACGGCAAGTTTTCATCAAAAAACTTGCCGTCCTTGTTTGCAAAATATAGCTTAACCGCTGATTTTATCGGGGTTAAGCTATATTTTGCATTTAATTCACGTATAAAAAAGTCGGCAAGAAGTAACTTGGGAAAAAATTTGCCGTCCTGTGAATATAGAATATATGTTCGAAATATGCTTCGAATGTCGGCAACTTTTCTTTGAAATATGCGCTGACAGATGGCAACTTTAATTATATATTCTGAAATAGATATAAATTTCAAGCGAAATATGACGAGTATGTCGGAAAATTTATTAAAAAGGTGCGCTATGTGTCGGCAACTTTTATTATATATTCTAAAATTTAAGTATAAACGCCTGATTTATGCGCTGTTCATCGGATAATTGAATTGAATTATGCGCTAAAAGTCGGAAACCCCGTTGACTTTTGGGAAAGAAATAGAATATAATCATTTCAGAAAGGGGTGTCATTATGCCGGATCGGAAGAAAAAACAACAGAATACAGATTTAGTTGCTGCAAATGGCACCACCTCTGCCGGATCAACGCAGGAAGAGATCAATTTTGCAAAGGCAAGAAAACAGGTTGTTGCAAAAAGAGTAGATCTGATTCAACTTGGCAGGAATAATCTTACGCTTGTAGAACAAAAAGCTGTAAATTATATGATTTCTAAAATAAAGCCAACGGATGATCCAATGCAAAGATATGATTTTAGCGTAAGAGAATTTTGCCGGATGATAGGCTGGACTACCCGTTATTCTACACCTGAAATGCTTAAGATGTTACAGGAATTGTCTCAAAAGACTCAGTGGATTAAAGATGTAGAGTATAGTGAATATAATGTTATCCATGTGGGGAATGATGGAAATGAGTATAGTGTAAAAAAAAATACCCCAAATGTAAAATATACAAGCCGCCACTGGTTCGATATTGTAGAATTACATGAGACTGCCGGCTATATAACCATCACATTTTCGAGATCAATAACACCATACCTGTTTAATTTAAAAAAGCAGCAGAAAGATGGAAAAGTTTACATAGCATCTTGGAGCGTTGATGCAACCGCGATCATGAAATCCCAGTATTCAGGGAAACTTTTTGAATATCTTAAGACATATCAATGCAATAATTTGGAATGGGTGTTCGAAAATGGAACAGGAACGGAAAGAGATCTGCAGGTAATGCTTGCCCCAATGGACGCAAATGGGAATACAGTTGTTCCGAAAGGATGGGCAAACTGGGGAATCTTCGAAAGGAATGTTTTGAAACCGGCAAAAGAGGAAATAAATAAGTACACGGACATTACGATAGATTATACGCCTTTAAAGGTAGACTATGCCGGGAAAAAGTATCGCCGATATGTTATGATAAAATTTACACTGATAGAGAAGAATGAAGATGAAAAGAGACGAAAAAATGCCCTTCTTGATCAGGAATATAATAATTATACACAGTATGAGCAGCTTTCTCTTGAAGATCTGCAATATGAGAATGCTTCTGAAGACGAAAAGAGAGAGGCGAAACGGAAAGAGTATGAAAAACGTGAGAAAGAAATAGATAAATCAGATTTTCCTCTTCTAAAAGATATGCTTTTTGATTTTACAGAAGAACAGTTGCGGATGTTGGACCATGCCGCACGCAATCACATGACAGAGGATTTTTCTGCATCTGATGCTGAATTGTGGGTATGTGATTTTATAAGTTACTACAATGACTATCTTGAAGCAACAAAAAGTGAAACAAGACGCTCAAAGTTTGCCAGACTGCTTGCATATGTGAGAAATGACTATCAGGCATATGCTGTGCAACTTGGATCAAATTATATCGGAATTAATGAGAGCATAAAGCAAGACATTCCGGAAAATATAGTGTATGATATAGATGTAGATGATCAGGTGGATAGTTCTGATAAAATAATGGAAGAAAATGTAAATTATGAAACAAATGATGAAAGCAATAGTTCCACGGCTAATACATCAACATCGCTTGAGGATGAACTACTTGACATGGTAAGAAAGGCAGGACTTTAATATATGGCTCGATTTAGACAGTATAAAAATGGGATTTTTGGACATAGATATAAAGGGCTTTATATAACAAGAAATAATAGCAACCGCTGGAAAAATGGAAAATTATATTCCATTATTGATGAAAATGGGAATCCGGCATGTGATCCAGGTACCGGAGAAACATTTGAGGAAAGTCCGGATTTTGAAGATTGTGAATGGTTTATTGACAAATTAAAGGCATCTGAAGAGGAGATGGCTCTTTACAGAAAACTTTATGACTGTAGTATTCCGGAATTGTACCGTATCAAGGCAAAATATTCAAGGAAAACAGAGGAAGGAACTATCACAAAAGAAGAAAAGGCTCTTTATACGTTGGTTGAAAAGGTAATGAAACGCAAAGATAAAGATATGGCTTTCTGAAGACGAAGAAGTGATAAATGGAAGTGGCATGTATGAAATGATCAATAATAAAATTAAACCTAAAATTAATAAATTGATTGTGAAGTATTTGAACATGTGATATGATGTAATTGTATTATTTTATATTATATGTTTTAGATCTGGCATCAGTCAGATCGTATTTCAGGATTTGAGTAATTCAAATGCTCCTGCATTATTGCAGGGGCTTTTTTTATTGCCGAAATCCTATGTTTTTTACGAATCAGTTGTGATTCGGGAAGGGAGTTTTATATGATCTTTACGTTAAAAGATCTTGCTGCTGATACTTATACAGAGGTAACAGTAGTACAGAAAGAAGATGGAACCATTGTAAGCAATGAAGAAAGAATGCTGAATAATCAGCATGAGTATTTAATCTGTGATGATGATTCTTCGTGGAACTTTCCGTGGGGATATTCCAGCATATGGGATGTAATAAGAACCCTTAATCATGCAGGGCTTCCATATCCGATGGAATCAGATGAAATGGTAGCAATAATAAATGCTGCTGATTCTTCAAGTTTTTCTGATGTAGTTGGGAAGATCTCAGAAGGAGAATTTTCACTAATTACACCAGAAGAAATGAAAAATCCGGAAAACAGAGATATGTGTGAACAGAATCTGGCATTATATCTTGTTAGAAATGGAATGTATCAGCTGCCATTTGAATATTCAGATGAACTGGAAGAATATTTAAGATGGGATATGATATCGGAAGAAATACAGATCAACGGTAACTGGGAATTGGTTAAAGTGAATAACCGATGGTTTGCCGTATCCATCGAAGTTTAAGGAGGAAAAAGCATGGTTAGATATTTAGATCCTTTTTATGGGACAGACATCACAGAGTCGGTACTTTACAAACTGGCATCTCTTCATCGATCAGAAATCATTAAAGATTTTGAGGATGGAAGTGTTTTCCGTATTACCTATTCGTATGTAACAAGGAGGGGACAGACGAGGGTACATGAAAAATTTATTTTTTCTTCGTGCCAGTGGTGGCATGGAGAGGATGGGCAGAAAAATGCAAGAGAAATCTTTCTTCAGTGGATTTCCTCATTTAACAAAGGAAACCCATTCCGCAGGATATTTAAGGTGAAAGTTTTGCGGTGTGATGCTTATGCCTATGCACAAGAAGTTGTAGACGGAAAGGAGGAGGCGGCATGACGCAGGATTACATTGATGAGATGGCTGAAATTTTCCTTGATCGTTATTTTGACTTGGGAGATGATGAGCAAACTCTAAAGGAAAATATCCGTGTTGCCGGACAACTCCTTTTGAGTTCAGAAAAAGAAGTAAAGGAAATTGCCGGGTTTGTTGAAAATGGAGAGGTTTTCGATGAATCTGCTGCAATCCTTTCAGTGCAAAATTTTTGTTTTGCACAGAGGTTTTTAAAGATTTTCCAGGATAAGCTGAATAATCTGGAAAAATTAAGGGCAGCGTCAATGGTTTAGAATGATTGAAGCTGTCAGAAAAGGGAAAGTATGTGAATTGCATACTTTCCTTTTTTTTGCTTGACTTTTTACATGGGTTTGTGCCTAAAATATGCGCAAAATAAATGAGCAGGAGGAAAATGGCACATGAGTACCGCAATCATTGAGGATATGAAAGGGACAGATCATAAGGTTTCAAAACCTGCAGGTGATGGAAATGGTACATATTCTGGGAAAGGTAAAAAAGTAGAAAAAGCAGGAATGGCAGGAAAAAAGGCGGTTACTCCACCAAAAAGCTCTGTATCTGCAAAAGCCGGAGAGGAAAAGGCGCTTGTAAAGAAAGCTGCAAGTGAAAAGGAAAAAAAGATTCCGGCAACTGCGGGAAAAGGGGGAAAAGAAGCGTCTCTTTCTAAAACAGTGGAAAAAAAGCAGGATAAATCAGAAAGTAAATCCATAACGAAGCAACCGGCTGCAAAGAAAAAAACAAAGAATGCGAAGAAACAGGAAATTAAAACAGCGGATCGTGTTATTCCTGAAACTGCTCTTGGAGATCTTTCATCAATGAACAAGACTCAGCTTACGCAGATTTGCAGGGAAATGGATATATCACGTTATGAGAATGGAAATCTGATCACAAAGGATGTCATGATTTCAAGGATCAAGGCAGAGGTTCGTAAAATCAAAAGTGCGCAGACCAGAAGAGCAAAAAAAGAAGAAAAGCTTAAAGAGGAAAATAAAAAAATCATTGTATCAGGTGAGGGATTGGGAGATTCAGAATTGCCCGTAAAGACACAGGTAAAAGAAGTTTCCCAGACAGAGCCGGAAAATAAGGAATTGGGAAGTGAAGTAGATACAAGCTTATCAGATCTTTTGAGCCGTGGTGAAATTGCAAAGATGATGGAAGAAGTCGAGGAAGAGTCAAACAGGGAAGAAAAGGCTTTAGAGAAAAAAGAAAATTTCCATGAGATTGATGATGTCAGAGAAAAAAAGGAAGTTAATAAGGAAAAACCGAAGAAAGAAGGATTTTTTGCGAGACTGAGAAGAGAACGGGCAAAAAAAAAGAAGCAGGTTTCTGAGAGAGAAGGAGAGGTTGTGGCTGTTTCAACCGGGAACAAACTGGAAGTAGAAGATCTTGGTGAAATGGCAGATGAGCCTGTTAATATAAGCTCGACTCCAGCCAGCACAGAAAACTATGTACCTAAAGGTCGGGAGATAATTGATAAAAGAGGTACGGATGAAAACTCTGTGGTAAATGATGAGCATACGCAGGCAAAGATGACTCAGACTGATGTAAATCGAATTTCAGGTGAAACAGCAAGTGGAGAAGGAATAGAAGACACCTTAAAACGTGTGCTTGCAATTGCTGATATTGAAGTAGATGGAGCAAAAGAATTTCATCCGGGGGAAATAGGAACAAACAGTATTGTTGTCGGGGGATATACGGAAGAAATGGTGTTTGATCTTGCATACCGGATGCTCCGTAAAAGAAATAAAGATACAAAAGTGATGGAAAGAGAGGAATTCAGGGAAAAATACTGGCTTGATGCAACCTATATCCATAATTTGTTAGGGGAAAATTCATATGCGATTTATGAAAATGTAATGAGAGGAAAAATGGTTAATATCCCTAAGAAAAAAAGATTACCATATATTCCGGCTGATAATCCGGATGCCTCAGATGAACAGTATGAGATCAAAGAAGCAGGTCGAAAGGAATAAGAAGGGGATTGCACTGTGAAAAAAGAAGTTAAGAATCTTGTAAAAAAGAAAAATTTTTGGATCACTCTGGTTAATAATTCAATAGGTATTCAAATTATGATATGTGTTACAGTAATACTTCTGTTTATTGTAGGAAACTATATTCTGAGCAGATTTGAATATGAATACCTGGGATGGTCCGCAGGTACTTTGGGGAGACATTTAAGAATAAGTATACTGATGATAGGAAACCTGATTGCTGAGCTATTTGTTATTTTGTTTTTTTCAAGCATTCCGGATTGGATTCATAAGTTGATCGCAATTCGTAAATATTGTTATCTGCCAATGACTGAGTATGAAGCAAGAGAGAACCATTTCGAGAATGCGGGCGAATATTTTCAATATGTACAAAACTCTATATGTACGGATAAGAAACAATGGGTAATATTATCAGCTAAGGATTTTTATCAGATGATAATGGTCTGTTTAAAGCTTTTTCCGGATAAAGGGACTCTGTTTGAATTACAAAGCGATGATTGTAGAGCGTGTCCCCTTTCTTTTTATGAGTTTATTGAAAATTATACTAAGGAGAAGGTTACTTTAAATGAATGTGTGCAGATTAGTGAAGAGGGAGAAGTGCAGCTCAGTTACGCGTATGTGGAATGCGACAATGGTGGCATACAGAAAATGAGAAGTTTGAGCGTGAATGAAAAACGAGTAATTGAAATGCCAGAAACATGTAACATGTAGGGTCAGCTGTATGTATGAAGCGTAAGAAAATATAGGAAAAGTATTAAAAGTTAAATAAAGATTAAACAAAATATTGAGAACGCAAATTGATTGTGATATGATGTAATTGTATTATTTTATATAGATTTACATCTGGCAGCAGTCAGGTGGTTTTCAGGATTTGAGTGATTCAAATGCTCCTGCATTATTGCAGGAGCATTTTTATTGCCATAAATCCTATGTTTTTATACGGCATGGACATAGATGTCTGTCGGGAATGGAGGTTTATATGTTAAAAAACAAACAAAAGAATGGCTTAGATCTTAATATGAATTTCTATGAGCTGTTCGAGATCTTTAACGGAGGTAGTGTACCTTCGGAAAAACCGGCTCCGGCCAGTATGGAGGATTACCTTCATAAAGGAGAAAGGATACTTTCCCTTTTAAGGGAAAGAAAAAGAAAAGAGTTTCATGCAGTTCCTTTTCTGGATGCGCTGGTACCGAAAACTTATTTTTCCAAAAACACATATGACAGACAGGCTTATGTTCTGCAGTGCATGAGAAATAAGGTGCTTCGTCCGATCACAGACAAGATTGTGGATGGGCAGACAGATCTTGGAGAAATCTTGAGACAGCTTCCGGGAATGGAGAACTGTATGCAGCCGGCAGAGCCTGAAAAAAATGCAATTTTAATACTGAAAGGGCTTTGTAAGGATGATTATAAGGGCTGCATTGCGGTGGAAGTGAAAGGATTTGAAAAGATCTATGCGCCTACCGGAGGGACAAAGTTGCCTGCAAAAACGCATGGTGCAGGATTCTGGATGCTAAAAAAAGATCGCAATCATCGTTATGCAATGGCTGATATGTCAGCGGTGTTTTCATCAATGGCACTATTTTGTCAGTTGCGGAGAGAAATCCGTATGCGGTGGGAAAATCTGTCACCACAGGAACTTGAAGATGATATTTTACATAAAACTCTTGAAGATGCTTTGTGTGATGCTATTGCAGCACATGAGGTATATACGGGAAAGGGTGGAAAGTCAATTGTTCTGTTTGAGAATGAGGATTTTCCTTATGTAAGGAAGTATTTTCAGGATCTTGGTTATGAAGTTGAAAAATATGAAAATGTCCCAAAACAGGAGAAAGAGATCCTTTTCCCATTTGAAAAAAGAGAGGCTATGAAAAATTCTTCCTATTTTGGCGCAATTCTGTTTCTTGCGGATGAATTACCGGTATCAGACATGGAATTAAAATTCCGGCATTTAAGAACCGGAAAAAGAAGCTACCAGCAGTTTTTGGATGCTGGAATTTCCACGGAACTCATGGTGATGCTTATTGATAAGATGATCTATGAGTATGAGGAAGATAAGCAGGAGGAGAAGATCCGGAAGGCAAATAGGGAAAGCTATGCCGCGTCTTTTGAAACCAAGCACAACATTCCGCAGAAAATCCTCAGAGCAATGGAAGCATCAGAATTTAATAACTATTTTGGTTATGTGGAATTTGATGAGGAAGTTGATCTTTCGCTCATGAAGAGTGTTTATGAGGAATTTCATGCGTTGGCCAAATTTATGGGATTAAATATGCATGAAGAGGTAAGCCTGAGATTTCGAAAGCTTGGAAATCATAAGGCTACTGGGTTGTATTACCCATACCTAAAATGTTTATGTGTGGATGTGCGCCATCCTGCTTCATTTGCACATGAGTGCATGCACATGCTTGATTATGAGCATGGCCATGTATCCAGAGGTGCAGCATTTTATCCGGTGCTTGCATTGTACCGCGAAGAGGTAAAAAGATCCGTAGAAAACTTAGGATATTCTCTTAAGGGGAAATACGATCTGGATTATTATTTGGAATCTTCTGAGGCATTTGCAAGATGTGGAGAGATTTACTTAACACGTATTTGCGGAATCAGGAATTCTGTTGTTGAGCCAGATCCGAAAAATGACTTCGCATATCCGGACAACATTGCTATCAATGACAGGATAAGAAGTTATTTTAACAGTTTTTTTAATAAGTGATTTTTTTAATAAGTGATTTTTACAGAAGAAGAAATTGTTTCTTCTTCCGGAAAGGAGATTTATGAAAGAGTTTTTTGAAAAAAACAAATGGAACGTGGAATGTGATGTGAAAGATGACCATCAGTTTGTTATTGTACATGTCGCATTTATGAATGAGAGAAAAATGGAGGATCAGGTAAGCTTTGATATTCCATCTCCGTTTTTGCTTAAGGAAGAAAGTTTTAAAGAACTTTCAGAATGTTTCAGAGATTTTTTAGGAGATCTGGATGAGCGAGAGGTTACTGAGATAGCCATAGTTGCCTCGGCGGAAACCATGGAAAAACTTGAAGAGACAAATATGTAGGTTTATGACGGAAAACCGTCAGAAGGGAGCAGTATATGAAAACATTAAAAGGATACGCGTATGATGCGCGTACTGTTGAGGCATTGCAGGCAGTTGACGAGCCGGGTGTATATCAGTTTTTTGGTATGCGGGGCATCGGAAAACGGACTGCTGCAGAAATTGTGGCAGAAAAAATGCTTGGAAGCAGATTATCAGCGAATCCGGATTATCTTATGATATCGCCAAAAGAAAAAAATAAGGTGATTGGAATAGATGATATTGAGGACCTGTTTGTGTTTACCGGGCAGATGGCTGCGAATGCAAGCTATAAAGTATGCGTTATTGATGATGCTGATTTGCTTACAGAATCTGCACAAAATGCACTTTTAAAGCTTTTGGAAGAGCAGGCAGGGCAGGTGGTTATCATACTTGTGGCGCATCGTCATCTTATTGATACGGTGGAGAGCCGGGCGAAACTTATCCCATTTTATTCTCTGCAAAGGGAAGAAATGAAGGAAGTCATAGATGATTTTGATCCTCTTGTGGCAGAGTTGTCCGGTGGGAGAATCGGATTTTATAAATCAATGGTTGCATCCAATGGGTATGTCCAGACGGTCAAAAATGCTTTAAAATTCATTGAAAATGGAAATAAAGCGGATCTTTTTGATTGCCTTCATGTGATCAGGGAAAAGGATAAAGCATCCTTTTATGAAACCTATGATCCATCACTTATCCGGGCTTTTGTTGCTTATCTCCGGCAGGTTTTTTATAAAATCCTGCTTGGAGCTTCCGGCATAGAGTTCGGGTTTACCCCGGGTATTGATGTTTCAAAAGCATCAGAGCACTACAGTATCCTGTCAATTCAGGCTGCAGTGTCCGTACTCTCAAATGCGGAGCGAATGATTTCAGCTGGTCGATTTAATAAAAACGACTGGTTTGATATGCTCCGGTTTATAGCGGAGTAGGGAGTTAGATAAGGTTTAAGGCGGAAATTTATTCCGCCAGGAAGGGAGATTTATATGTTTAATTTTAATTGTGTAAGAATTATTACAGAAGCTGAGAGAATTCAGCTTTGTGAAAGGATTGCAGAAAAAATTTCAGCAGATTATGGTTGTGAGAAAGCACCTGTCTTGGAATGGCTGGTTACATCCGGCTATGGGCGTGGGAAAAATGTTATTTCTGCCTGTAATTGTGTAGATTATAAAAAAATTTACATAAATGCCGGCATTCATCGGACTGCACAGACAGATGGCATCTCACAGGCCGGAATGATCAGGGAGGTATAGGGTTATGGCTAAGAATATCAATATTTGTAATGCAGAACGCCCTATGAACTTTGATCAGATGGTAGGGCAGAAGACAGTTGTGGATAACCTGCGTCAGCAGGCTATCCGTAAGGAGTTTTTTCAGTGTTACATTCTGGAAGGACAATTTGGATCTGGAAAAACAACAATGGCGCGCATTATTTCGCGTGCTATCAATTGCGAGCACCCAGATGAACACGGTAATCCATGTGGATGTTGTGAATCTTGTAAGGCGGTTTCTTCCGGTTCTTCAGATATTGTAGAACTGGACGCTGCTAGTAATACAGGAGTTGACAGTATCCGGGCGATCAAGGAATCCGTTGATTTTCTGCCATCACAGCTGAAAAAGAAAGTTTATATTATAGATGAAGTTCAGAAACTTTCAAGCAGTGCATTTGATGCACTCCTTAAGGTGCTGGAGGAGCCGCCGGAACATGTGGTATTTATCATGTGCACCACAGAATCAAAAAAAATACCGGTAACTGTAAGAAGCAGAGCTGCCTGTTATCAGTTTGGACAGATTTCAGAAGCAGAAATTGCAGGAAGACTTATAGAGATAGCTGTGAAATACGGATTTTCATATGAAGAAAATGGTATTTCCCTTATTGCAAAAAATTCCTGCGGAAGTATGCGGAATGCGATTAAGCTGCTGGAACAGTCTGGCACCACCGGATATGGAGTTACAGAAGAAAATGTGACAAAAATGCTTGGACTTACATCGCCGGATGCTTTGTTTGCTGTCATGGAAACCATTGTAGGCAATGATATTCCGGAAATGGTCAAACGAATCAGAAAACTTTTAGACGAAGGAGCAAATCCTGCGTCTATGGTGGGAGATATGTTGTCAGTGCTTGCAGATGGTATTGTCTGTAGTACGTCAGAGAAATTCGACCGTGGAACAGAACATTATAGAAGTTTACTTAAAGCTTTGTGTATGATCACAGATTTAACAACTCTTGGTGTTCTTGCAAAGGGTCTGAAAGAAGTGTATTCAGATTTGCAGTATACCCCGGATGAGGCAACTCTCATTTGTGGATTGATTGCAATGATGAGTAAACCGGAGAATAAAGAACGGTATCTGGAACAGAAGATTACTGACTTGGAGCGAAGAGTTGAGGAGCTGCTTTCAGGCTGCGCCGAAAGTGGGAAATTGTCAGGAATGAGCTGTGGAAAAGAAGTGAAAGAGACAATGGACGTTTCTGGTGTGTCAAAGGATGTTCCTGGAAATGTTTGTGAGGAAAACTCTGAAAATAAAAATGCTGCAACTATTCCAGAAGCACTTGAGGGAGAACCAGAGGAAAGCAGGTTGGAAACAAAAAATAATCGCGAAAGTAAATCATCTTCTAATGTAGGAGATGCAGTAAAGGATTCTGAGTCGAAATCTGAAAAAACAGATGAAAATCAGGAGCAAAAATCTGCATCTGATGATTTGGATGTATTCGATCTGTTGGGGCTTTTTTCGGTTGAAGAGGAATCTGCAGAGGAAATCAATGCGGAAAATGTAGTTTCAGAAAGAAATGAACGTTCTGAAAATCTGAATTCGGACAAAGAACAGACTACGGAGGAAGCTGACATACCAGAAAAAGAATATCTCGAAAAAACCCAGGAGGTTCCTGTTTCAGCGTTTACAGAAAACGATTTTATTGAAACCGAAGAAGAAGCCTGGCAGGAAAGACAGCGAGAGGAAGAACTGGCAAATATGTATTTTAGCCAGATGCAGGAATCACAGGGAGCAAACGGCCCGAAAGAGGAAGATAAGAGCGAATCTGAAAATGAGGAATTCAAAATGGATGTTCCGCAATTTCAGGAATCCCGGCCGATTAAGGTAGAGGATAATGATCTTCCGGATGTGCTGCCTCCAAATGATGAAGGGAAGGAAGAAAATTTTCTTCCAGAACTGTATCGGCAGTTTCCCCTCATGGAGTCCGTGCTTGAACTTGGGTTTCGTAAGGAAGCAAATGGCTGGTGGGTCACCGATCAGGAAGATCTATACAGAATTGCAGCCGGATACAGAAATGCAATCGGGTTTCCATTTGGGATTCGTATTGAAAGAAAAGCTGCAATGGCTTAAACAGAAGATTTTTAAGGGGAAGAAGTAATTCTTCCCCGGAAAGGAGATTTTATGGATATAAGAACCTATGAATATATTTCGCACTATTCAGGAAATATTTTTCAGCTGGCAGACAAAAAAGGGAGGATTATCTGTATGGAAGGAAAGAAAAAGGATATGGCATATATTGATCTGTTGTATGTCGTTTTTGGTGAAAGGATATGCCGTGACATATATTTTTCCAACATAGCAGGATTTTCAGTAACATGGGATGGAAACCCGCTTTTAACCTTGGACCTTGAAATTCCACGCGAATATAACACCCAAATGGAGGATTTCTGGTGGGAAGCGGAAGATAAAACCGAACATGAGAAAAAAAATCCTAATTTTTGCAAAATGCTGGATTCATTAAAAAATTCGCTATGTAGAGAAGCTCAAATGCTTGAATGCAATTTGTTTTTGCGCAAGGAGGCATGTTAATGAGAAAAATATGGATGAATTTTCGTGGGTGTGACCATGTAGAACCGGGGATGCCGTGTACTGTGATTCCAGAGGATGAGTATAATTCTCCGAATTATTACTACAAAAATGGTCTTGATCCGGCATTCATGGGAAAAAGCGGAATTGTAATTCGGAATAATAAAAAAACAAGGACAATTGATTTTGGAAATAATATTGTCGGACGAATTGATAAAGTTCAGACCGGATTATGGGTTCCGTATGAGCATGTATGTACCAATGATGGAAAAATAATTCATAAGTCTTATTATAAGAGACTTTTGAAATAGGTCGGTACATAAGGAAAGGGGCTTTATATGTCACAGTTTGGGAGATTTATATTAAAAAGATATGCTTCGGCAGTAGCTGGGGTATGCAAAATTGTAAAAAAAAGAAAGGAGTAATACCGAATCCTAGTAGACTAGGTTGGCTGCATGTCTGTTGTAATGCAGTTCGTAAAAGTAAAAGATAATAGCGTAAAAGCTGGATAAGATGGGCTTCATTTTATCCCGTGAGTAGCATGGGAAGGAACTTTTACTTGCCACGATCAGATTTGGTCAGTGGCTGGTATGAAATATTCAAACTACAAAAAGGCGATCCTTACAATGCGTCAAAGTTATCCGTTGGATGTGAAGATAACAATGGCAGAAATGAGGATTTCGAAGTTTGTAGAATATTATGGAGAAAGTGGAGTATATATCTCTTTCTCCGGAGGAAAAGATTCACTTGTCGTGTTGGATATTGCGCGAAGGTTGTTTCCAAACATTAAGGCAGTATTTTGTGATACATGGATGGAGTATCCATCCTTGAGAGCCTATGTTAACACATTTTCAAATGTGGACCGGGTTAAGCCGGATATGCTTTTAAAAGATATTATTGACAGATTTGGATGGTGTTTTCCATCCAAGGATGTATCGGAAATGATCTGGGCTGCAAGAAATGGAAAACAGTGGGCGATCAATAAACTCAACGGTCTTGATAAAAACGGGAAACCGTCGGAGTACCGGAAACAGTACATAAAATGGAACAAGCTCTGCTGGGATTCCGACATTTTGATCTCTCCATATTGCTGTATTGAGCAAAAGGAGAAACCCGTAAGGAGATATGAAAGGGAAACCGGAAGACATCCGATTCTGGGGCTGCTTGCACAGGAAAGTGCCAGACGCACAGAAGCGTGGATAAGAACAGGATGTAACTCCTTTGATGGGAACAGACCAGTGTCGAAACCAATTTCATTTTTTACGGAGCAGGATGTACTTAGGTATATCTGGTATCGAGGGCTTGTTGTGGCACCGCCTTATGGAGAAATATGTCCATGTGGCAGCTGTTGTGGTCAGACTTACCTATTTCCAGCAGATGAGATGGATATTGATCACACAAGATTATGTTGTACAGGTGAAAAGAGGACAGGATGCATATTCTGTCTTGTCGGTGCCCACCTTGATCGTGGAGCGAAGATCAAACGACTGAAACAGTACAACAAGCGTTTATACGAATACTGCATGGAAGAACTTGGTATGGAGAAAGTCTTAAAGTGGATACTTAGAAATTATTAACATTTTTTAAGAGGAGAATGTGCAGCAGTACAGACATTCTCCAAGAAAGGAGATTTTTATGTTTGAAATCAGACAGGTTCCAGCAATTGAAGCATTGGGGAAAATAAAAGAGGGGGATGTTGTATATATCGGTCCGCACGCTGTTGATATATTTGACGATCAGAATATCAGGGGAAAATTAACAGGATATGATTGTAATGACGGAGAAGAAATCCAGTTTACCCGGACAGACATTGAAGCTGTTACGAGAAATGGAATTGAGATTGCAAGAGATCCTGAAGAAACTCCACAGTTACTTAAGGTGGACGATGCTATTAATGCGATCGTTGACAGCTTAAAGAAAGATGGTCGTTGGCCGGTAATTCTTGATTATATCATTCCTTGTTCGGAAGATTATGCTTTCAAATCTGTAGATATTTGCGCAAGTTATGATGTCTTTTACGGGGGAAGTGAAGGAATCTACACGGAATTGTATCTTATTGATTTCAGTGGGGATGAGGAAGTAAAGATTAACATTGCGACCGCAAAGACACTAGAGGACGATGCAGGAGCATACCGGACTATGGCAATGCTTGGAGCAAATCTTGTTCTTGCCTTTAATGAATGGGTAAGAAAAAACAGGGATCTGTTTATCAGGGAAGGGTATGGTTTAATGTTTTATACCAAAACAGGAGATAGGAAATACATACGTTTTCTGAAAGAATCAAAATACAGGGATAATGCTATAAGAGAAGCGATTGGGATTATAAAAAATGGAGATATTCATGCGGATCTTGTAGAATTTAAAACTTTACGCATTATCAAACGTTTTGATTAGTATTCAGGAAGTTTTATGAAAAGAGGGCATCAGTTAGTGCTGCTCTTTGGAAAGGAGTATTATGAAGGCAGTATTATTGGATGTCATTCATGACAAAGTGGAAGTTGTGGATGCGGAAGAATTGGAGGATTATTATAAACTCATCGGATGCAGGACAATTGAAATTGTGAATTGGGAAATCATGGGTAGAAGATTTGATATTGTTTGTGATGAAGAGGGACTATTTTTTGAAAATCCGAAAATTTCATCTATTGATGATAAATGCAATGTGATGAGTGTTGGAAATCTGGTTGTATGTGGAGAGGCTGACGACAATGGAAGGTTGACGTCTCTTTCTGACGAGGATGTTCGGCACATAATGGGAAATATTAAAATTGTTCCTACCAAATTCTATCCGGATGGATATCGGATGATCTGTCATGTGAATCCTTGATCTTATGAATTTAGTCAATTTAAAGAGGGGGATTGCACTATATGTTGAAAGATTTATTTATTCTTCTGGAGAATGGCACTTGTGTCAGTTTTATGGAGTCATCTGCCCAACCAGAAGATCCGGAGTGCATAGGCTGTATTGAAATATATGCCTATGATAAAAACGGAAATGAGACAGGAGATTGTGGAGAATTTGAATACCATGAGGGTGTATATGAGTGTATGCAGGACGCGGTTAAAGATGGTCTGCAGTTTTCCAACTTTCCGATGAATATTCCTTATAAGGAAATTTCAGAAGAAGAGTTTTATAAAAGAATTGGATGAATGATATGAAAGGAGTCGTTGCGAATAATGCAACGGCTCTTTTTACAATAAATTCAAATGGCTGAAAAATTTTATTATAGCTATTGACTTTTTCTATGGGTTTATAGGTATTATTTGTCCGGACTTTAAATGGAAATATATTTACCAGGCAGACGATGATTACAAATGGTTTTGACCTGGGATTATCTGTGTATGGAGTCTTAGAAGGAGAAATAAAATATGGATAAATTAGAATATGCTCTGTATCGGGCTAAAGGAATTGGAAAAACAGATTGTTCAAAATGGTATGAGGGGTTTTATTCTATGCAGACAGATTTCCCTTATGGGAAAAGTATGAATGCAGCAGAAAAGGAAAAAATGCAAAAGCATTTTCTTTCGTATGATGAAGTGATGGATTTTGGGATGCCAAGTCTGCATATGCGAGTAGAAATAAACCCTGAAACACTTGGTAAATGCAGCGGATGTTCTGTTGATGGAAAATGGATTTTTTGTGGGGATATTGTCAAAACACCAGAGATAGAGGGAGAAGGTATTGTGTGTTTTGGAAGATTTAGAAATCCGGAGGATTCAGAAGGAGTTTATCATTTGGGATTTTATGTTGATTGGAAAAAGGATAAAAACAGTGTAAAAGATCTGTGCTATTGGAGTAGAAAGCATGGGCTTTGTATCGCGGGAAACATTTATGATGATGCCGGATATGAGAACAAAAAATAATATCTTGTTCTATTTTAGTTGGAGATTTTTAGAAATAGCCATATAATATCCAAAATGACAGTACGGACGGTCTTTGTGTATCTGTAATGAAAATTAAGCAAAACATAATTTAAGGAGGAGAATATTAGGATGAGTGAAAAGATTAAATATGAAATTCTTGCTGTTGTTATACTGATTTTGGCTATAGGTCTGTTGGTGGCTCAATATATGAATTCAATAGAAAAAATAGGGATCAAGCCATTGCTGAATATGGATCTGATGGTGGTATCTGCTATGTGGATGGTGTAAAGCAGGACGACTCTTTTGATATTTATGGCATTGACTTGGATAGTTACACTGTATCTTATGAGGAGGGAAAGTTATATCTTAAAAATAAAAAATGAGAAAGAATCTTTCCCTGTGTTTGTACCAGTAAGATAACAATATCGACTCTTCGGGGTTAGAAAATCAAAAATGATTGGACTTTGTTCTTGTTTGATTCGAGGAGAAGACGATAATTTATGGAGAAATTTTCAGCAATCGGAAAAAGTAAAATTAAAAATATCAACGTTAAAAGCGAAGGAGATATGAAAAAAGATGAGTATTACAATGACAAAGTTGATGTTTGCAGTCCCGATGGCATTTTTTGCGTTAAAACTAAATGTGTGCTACATAATTGGACAAATCGAGAAAGACCCGGATATGTTACAAAAAGGTATCAGAAGTATACTGTGTTTTTTCATGACATCATATGCAACTATGTTTTACAGAGGCAAGGGTGAGTTTACTGCATTTACCCTTAATACAAAAGGAGTGGTTTCACTCATCATGCTAATTATGCCGATTGTACTCGATTTTGTATTCATGTGGATTCATAAAAAGAAATGCGAATGATGGGAAAACTTTCAGTAATCGGAAAAGTACATATCAAAGATATCAAGACTCTTAAAGAATGGCATACATCCGGGGAATTCAAGAAGTGGCATAAAGGAAACTGGTCACCATCCTGTGCTGCCGCAAATCATGTCAGATGGGAAGATACCGACCAGATCGCATTTTACCGGAAGACCTGCAAAACATGGAAGGCGTCTCTCAATAGAAGATGATTTGTATTCAACGCTCTGTGCTTGTGAAGTCTCACAAAATAAAACTAAACCGGAAGCTTTCACAAAATAACTGCTAAGGAGGAAATTTATGAATTTAAGACAATTTTGTTCGCTGTTTGACCAGAACACTTTGATGGATGTCCTTATCGGGACTTTATCGACTGGAGCTTATTCGATCAAAGAAATCCTATATGATGGAAAATTCAATAGTAATTTATTAGATTCGCCAATTAAAGAAGGAACAGTTACAATTATGTATGATAATGCGAACAATCTGATTGCCAATGACAGCAAATTGCGTAACGAATTCTTTTCAAAAGATGCATTACTACCATATGTAACAATAACCATGAAATAAACGATGGAAAGGAAAGAACGTTATTCAACAATGACAAAGGACGCGGCGAGAAAAACCGGACGCACGATGTAAGCATCAGTGACTGTCAACCTTATTGACTGTGACGAAGTATGGAAGTTTTCGTATCTGGATTACCCGTGCAAGGTGATCGAGCACAGGGAGGATGAGAAAACCACAGAACACGGAACTTCCTGCTACATCCGTGAGGAGTATAAGCAGCTGCAGGGACCACCTACATTCTCCACACATACGGAAGTCCTTGAAAACGACATAGAGCTGTGTGGTTATGGCAAAGTAACCGAAGAGAATGCCATGGAATATGCCAAGTGGAATGTGGAATATTATGGAAAGGATGGATTTTACTGCGAGCATAAATCATTTAGTCCGGAGAAGAAAGTTTACCGACGGGAAGTGTATTCCGCAGAGCATGTCGGAACAGAACGGCATTACTTCATTTCCGAAGTCAAAGAAGACAGTGGGTATGACTGGAGAACCGATTCGCACAAAAAGAAAGCACGCGCAAACATGGAAGTTTTCAATGGGGAATTTTTAAACCTTACCTACCTTGATTCCGTCCGTCTCCGGTATGTCATTGCAAACCGTAAGGTAACTTCATGGCGGATCGGAGGCTGTGATGTAGATTACGCGGCAGCACTCCGGTATCTTAACAAGGCTCTCGAATACCTTGGCGAAAGAGAAAAGAAAGAAAAAGAGATGCTGCTGAAATATATGGATAAGCTTCCGGAAAACTGGCAGGTAGATCTTACACTGTGGCGGAAGGAACATGGGTACCATGCATTAACGGAAGCTAGAGCGAAGAAATGGGCGTTGGAAAGAAAATAGAAGGAAAGAAGCGAGCGGAGGTGTCGCAATGGCGAGAGTCAAATCCGATTTAAGGTGCTGCAAATATTGTTCACATCGGAAGGTGGATATAGCCAATCTATCTTATTATTGTTCAAATCGGCAATCTGATCGTTATTTAGAAAATATAATAGATGATACACTTATGCATCATTGCAAAGGCGGTAATGCAAAATTGGAAAAAAAATTAAACTACCTACAAAAAAGCAGATAAAATATTTACGATGAAAGGAATATTGCAAACATGCGAGTACGAGATCTACATGGGTTTATTTCGGATGATTCCTGTGTTAATATTTTTATTTTAAAAGATGGGGATGATTATTGAAAAAATCACGCAGAAAAACGTTGTCAATATTGAGAGGTTTTTAGAAAGTACTGCTAAGCTTATTCGCTATAGTGATACATTGGAAATGTACCACAGAGAAATGGAGGTATAAATGATTCGGATTGAGGTTTGGGGAGACAAAGCCTGTTTTACTCGCCCTGAATTTAAAGTTGAGAGGATATCTTATGATGTGATTACTCCATCAGCTGCAAGAGGCATTTTAGATTGTGTGTACTGGCATCCTGGTCTGAAATGGAAGATTGATCGCGTTTATGTTCTTAATCCTATTAAATATGTAGATTTTAAGAGAAATGAGGTAAAAACAAGATTAAATGGAAATAAAGCTATCAAAATGATGAATGGAGGATGTGAAAGCCTCTTTTTAGATGCTGTGGCAGAACGAACCCAGCGAACAACGAAGGCTTTAAAGAATGTACATTATGTCCTGGAAGCGCATTTCCAAATGACAAAGAATGCGAATCCGCAGGATACACCGGGAAAATTCTATGCAATAACGCGTAAGAGACTTGAAAAAGGCCGATGTAGCGCAGAACCTTATTTTGGTTGCAGAGAGTTCCCTGTTGCTTTTCGGGAGTGGAATGGTGGTGACAATATTCCAACGATTGATGATACAAAGGATTTGGGATATATGTTTTTTGACTATGATTATTCAAGGTCCGATATTATTCGCCCGATATTTTTTCATGCAAAAATGATACACGGTGTAATTTCATTAACTGATGTTGAAAAAATTGGCATTAAAATCGATTAGATTGTAAAAATAAGGAAAAGTCAATGATGGTAATAAAAGAATTGGTAAATCTATATGAAGCACTTGTTGAACAGGGGAAAGTTGCTCCGATGGGATGGACGGATGCAAAAGTAACTTATGGACTGGAGCTGGATAAAAATGGTATACCTAAAGGGCTAAAACCTCTTGCAGTGAGAGAAGTGGAAAGCAAAAATGGAAAAAAGATTGAGGCTATACCGGCGTATGTGATGGTGCCAGAGCAGAAAAAAAGAACAAATGGGGTTAATCCATATATTTTGTGTGATACCGCAGGATATCTGTTGGGGGTAAGCAAGAATGGAAAAGATGCGATAAAATATTTTAATGCATCAAAAAAAAATCATTTGAAATTTTTAAAAGGTCTCTCATGTGATGCGGCAAGTGCAGTTATAAAGTTTTTTCAGCAGTGGAATCCGGATAGTTTTTCCTGTTATGATTTCCTTTTGGAAAAAGAAAATGAACTTGCAACAGTAAAAATTGTATTTTTATATAACGGTGAGCCAGTATCATCAGATAAAGAAATTGTGGAAAGATGGCAGGAATTGTACGAATCCCAATATAATAAAGAAGAAAAAATCACATGCATAATTACAGGAAAGAAAGAGCCACAGGCCAGAAATCATAAAAACATTATGAATATAGCAAATGGTGCAAGCATGGGACAGCCGCTTGTATCAAATGATAAACAGGCATTTTGGTCATACAACAGAGAGAAAGCAGATGGGATAGGAATAGGAATGTATACAGCGCATGCCTATACTACGGCGCTAAATTATCTTTTAAAAGATCATAAACATGTAGTAAAACTTGGAAAAATAACGGCAGTAGGATGGTTGGAGGGAGAAGATCCGGCAGAGGAAAAGATTTTTGAAGTGTTTCAAAATACGGCTGATGTATGGACAGAGAAAAATGAGAAAATCAATATGGAAAGAAAATTTTTTCTGCTTGGATTATCACCGAACTCCGGAAGGCTTGTTGTCAACTTTTTCCTTGAAAACAGTTTTGGAGATTTTCTAAACAACGTGAACGATTTTAGAAAGGATTTTTTTATTGAACTGCCAGAATATGTAGATGCAGATAAGGAAATTCCCATATGGAGGATATTGAAACAGACACTTCCACCTGGAAGTAAGGAGGTGGCCGTAACAGAAAGACTGCCTTTAGAAATGCTGACTGCAATTTATAATAAACAAAGATATCCTGAATCACTTATAAGTGGTGTGATGAAAAGGATTCATGCAGAACAAAAAGTATCATATGAAAAAGCGGCAATCATAAAAGGCTATTATACAAGAAATGGGCAATGTCCCAGGGAGGTGCTTGGAGTGGATCTGAATGAGGAAAGTGAGGATATTCCATATATATTGGGTAGGATTTTTGCAGTATGTGAACATTTGCAGGAAAAGGCAATTCCAGGAGTAAAGTCTACAATAACTATGAGATTTTTTAACACGGCATATATGGTCCCGGCTAGGGTATATCCAACGCTGTTAAAAATGAGCAGTTGGCACCTAAAAAAATTAAAGAAGGATGCTGAAAGGATATATTTTGATTCTATGTTGTCTGATTTATTAAATAAAATAGGAGGGAAATTTCCACAGCTGCTTACATTTGAGCAGCAGGGATGTTTTATGTTAGGGTATTATTTCCAGAAGCAAAAGAGATTCCGTAAGAGAAAGGTTGATAAAGATGAGTGAACTGCTTAAGAACAAATATGATTTTCTGATGGTATTTGATATTACAAATGGAAATCCAAACGGTAATCCTGATGACGGAGGACGTCCGAGAATAGATCCGGAGACATCGACTGGAATTGTCACGGATGTCTGTTTAAAGCGTAAAATCCGGGATTATGTTGAAATGAGATATGAGGGCAAGAGAGGATATGATGTATATATCAAGCAGGGAACCCCATTAAATAGAAGCGATAAGTCCGCATACGATGCATTGAAGGTGGAGCAAAATGGTGGAATTGCAACGGTCAAAAAAAATGATCCAGATATATCGCTTAAGGTGAGAGATTATATGTGTGGTCATTATTTTGATATTCGTGCATTTGGCGCTGTGATGACAACTTTTGTTATTGATAAGTTGAATTGTGGGCAGATTAAGGGACCGGTTCAACTTAGTTTTGCAAAATCAGTTGATCCGATTTTCCCGATGGACATTGCAATTACAAGGAAAGCAATAACCAAAGAGGACGATGCGGGGAGAAAAAATAACGAAATCGGAACCAAGAGTATTATTCCGTATGGCTTATTTATTGCGCAAGGGCATATTTCTGCAAGTCTCGCACGAAAAACAGGGTTTAATGAGGATGATTTGGAAATATTATGGAGTTCAATTTGTAATATGATGGAGGAAGATTATTCAGCTTCGAGAGCAGGGATGTATATGAGAAAACTCATTATATTCAAACACGATAGCATTTGGGGAAATGCTCCGGCGTACAAATTATTTGATTCTATAAAAATCTTCAAAAGGGATGGTGTGGTGGCTCCAAGATCTTTTTCAGACTATGAAATACATATTCCTGATGAAATGCCAGAGGGGGTTATGTGTGAATGCAGAGATTGAAAATATACTAAAATAGCAGACGAATATTAAACTTTAATTTAATAAATATATTGAGAACTGAAAATTAGTGTGGTATGATATAAATGTATCATATTATATATTTTAAAATCTGGCTGCAGTCAGATTGTATTTCAGGGTTTTGAGTGGTTCAAAAGCTTCTGCATTATGCAGGGGCTTTTTTTGTTGCCCGAAATCCTATGTTTTTTATGGATCAATGAGGATTCAGGAAAGGAGTTTTATATGGAAAATAATATTTTCCGGCAGAGTTCATTTTCGCGAACAATTATTAATGAAGCGAAGATGGGTGCGTATTTTACCGATGCAGAGCATTGCCGACGTATCGGAAGACTTCTGGATTTTCCAGAAGAATTTATTGCACTCGAACCATCTATTGGTGATGGAAGTGCAATAGCAGCAACATTGGAGGAAGCTACTGTTTTGCCAAAGATATATGGGGTAGAACTGAACCAGAACACATATGAGGAAATTAAGGATGATGAACGATTTTACGTTTTGCCAGCGGATTTCCTCACAGGAGTTGTGGTGAGCAACCGGGTTTTTTCTTATTGCTTCTCCAATCCGCCATATGGTGTCGGTGAAGATGGGAAGACTCGTCTGGAAAAAAGCTTTCTCGAAAAGATAAGCAATTACATGTGTCCGGAAGGAATTCTGGTTTATGTAATTCCTTATCAGGTATTGCAGGAGGAAAGGTTTCTCCGAAGTTTGTTTTCGAGATTCACACCTTTAGCTGTTTTCAAATTTGATGATAAAGAATTTGAAAAATATCATCAGGTTGTGGTGATCGCTCAAAAAAGGAGTCGGGAGGGATATCTGAGAGACTGGTATGAGAAATTCAAGGAACAAATTAGTGAAATTTCAAACATTTCCTATCTTCCTACGATTGATGAGCCAGTTGACAGAAAAATTCCGGTACCACCGTCGAGTGATGAAAAACTCACGTATTTTACAACACGTGAGTTTGATGCAGAAAATGCTGGGAAAAGGCTGATGGGAAGCAATTTATATCTCATGATCGGGAAAAAAGGAATTCTTCCCTCTTATACAGCTACCGAATTAGGACAGCCGGCAATTCCGCTGAAAAAGGATTTGTTATACCTTTGTGCAATATCAGGGGGAGGGCAGGGCCTTACTGGATCTGAGGAAAACCGGGATCTGCATCTTCAAAGAGGTGTGGCCAAGGTTGTCACGAATCAATTTTTGAAAAAAAAGGGAGAAGATAAAGCAGAATGTGTTGAAACTTCTTCTACCAAGATCACTCTTAATATTATTGAGAATGATGGAACTATCACTGTTCTTGAATAGTGAGCAGGTTTTTAACCAGAGATTCTGGAGAAAGAGGTTTTTATGGAAAAAGTAATTTTAGGAGGGGCAATTGTCTATCTTGATTTTGCACTCCTTACAGAGGTAGACGGACAGCTTGGAGTTATTTCATATTTCAACAGAAGTAATTCGCAGGTTCGCTCGTTTGGTGCCTCTCTGACATTTGAGAAGGGAATTCAATTGGATAAAAAATATTATTCAATTGAGGGTCAGAAATTTCAGACCTATATTCAGCCGGTTGTTGTGGGAAAGGAGAAATTTTACCACGCGATCAGCTTAAATAAAGATCTGGGAGAAAATATTCTTTTATATGAAAAAGAAGGATGTTATGAGAGATTTTATGATTTCCTCATGACAAAATTTGATCTACCACTTTTAAAACAGTGGGGAAAGACACTTTATGATACTTTTCGTGAAGAACAGAAAGTATGGGACAGATGTATTCTTATACAAGGAGAAAACAGTTTCACAACATCAATTCCGATTGGTGGGAAAGATGTCATGTTATCGGATCTGCGGCTATCTGAAATTTCTATTAAAGAAGCAGATCTGCAGAATACGGTATCAAATCTTCTTGCGGAGAAGAAAATCTGCATCAGCCCAAACCGGCAGAGAAAACTCCAGTTTAAGAACATGGATGAATATTTCAAAGAATACGGTTCATCTCTTGTAAAAAATCTGGAGAAAGACATTCATCCGTTACGCTCCCTTGATGGGGAGGTGCATGATTTTACGGTTAAAGGTAAAAGACTGTATCCACAGCAGATCGCGCAGGTGAATGGTGATGTTGCACTACTTGAAAATCACAGGTATGCGATTATTAACTCTGGAATGGGTACAGGGAAGACACTTATGGCTTCCTGCGTTGCAGAGAGTTTTTTTGTCCGAAAATGGTTACGGTCGCATCCGGATAAGACACTTGCTGATGCATATGCTTCTGACAGTAATATTTCCTATCGGAATATAGTAATGTGTCCCGGGCATCTGGCAGAGAAGTGGGCAAAGGAAATCAATGAGGAAATACCATTTGCGAAAGCAATGGTTATTTCAGATTTTAAACAGCTCATTAAACTGCGGGAGCATGGATCAAAGAGAGAAGGAAAAGAGTTTTTTATTCTGTCGAAGGACTTCTGCAAACTGTCCTATCAGAGTATTCCTACGCCGACTAAACAGCGAAAAGAAAAAGTGTACCACAAGGTATGCCGCGAGTGTGGGGCATTTGTGTATGGAGATGTCTGTGAATGTGGATCTAAAAGTTTTGAGATAAGAGATACATATTCCAAGAGGACGGGTATGGTGTGTCCCACTTGTGGCCGCATTCTTATTCCTTATGCAAAACCTGGTAAGGACGTGGAGGAACAGAAAGTTTTGGATTGCAATTCTTTTTCTGCACCAAACGCAAAGAATGCAAAATGCGTTTTTTGTGGTGAAGATTTATGGCAGCCAAATGTGGCCAATATTGGAGAAAACCGGGATAAGAAATGGATACGGGCAACCTTTTGGGCAAATAAGACCCATAAGGGGAAAAAGACAATATGGGTACATAAAGATCACATGGAAGAAGCCTGTATGAAAATGGAAAGTCAACCGCTTGCTGTTTTAGACAGATCTGGAGCCAGAAAATATGCTCCGGCGGAGTTTATCAAAAGATATTTAAAGGGATTTTTTGATATAGCCATTTTTGACGAGATTCAGGACCTGAAAGGAGGAAATACCGGACAAGGACATGCAATGCATGCACTAATCCGTGCAAGCAGAAAGCAATTGTGCCTTACCGGAACTATTGCAGGCGGCATGGCAAATCATCTTTTCTATACGTTGTACAGACTTGAGCCACAGCGTATGAAAAACAGGGGATTTGAGTACAAGGATGAATTACAGTTCTCTGAAAAGTACGGGAAAGTGGAAAGAACTTTTGAATATGGAGGAAGGACAGACGGAGAATTTCGTGAGTGCTGTAAAGGGAAAATGGTCTCGCAGGGACCAAAAGTAAAACCGGGTATATCCCCGCTTATTTTTATGGATTTTCTGCTTGACCGGACAACATTTCTTGATTTATCTGATATGAGTCGTTATCTTCCAAAATTAAAAGAAAATGTAGTGTCTGTGCACTACGAAACGGAATTAGAGGAGGATATGAAATCTTCCTATTTACAGGTGATAAATAAGCTGACTACAGCGTCACGCGATAAATCTCTAGGAGGGTTTGCACTGCTTTCAACGCAGCTGCAGTTTTCCCTTTCTTATCTGGATAAACCGTATGGATTGTCACCTATTAAATCTCCGGTATCCGGCAGTATTGTCGTAAAGCCTGATGATTATTCAGAGTTTCAGTCTGTGGAAAAAGAAGAGCTTTTGCTTTCAAAAGAGAAAAGGCTCATTGATATTATAAGAAAAGAGCAGGCAGAGGGAAGAAATGTAGTTGTATACGCAGAATATACAGCAAGTCCAGAAACCTGTATCACATACAGATTGAAAGAGATCATTGAAAAATATTGCAACCTGAAAGGTAAGGTAGAAGTGCTTGAGAGCAGTTCTCCGGCCGCACGTGAACGTGAAGCATGGATGCATAAAAAAGCCGCAGAGGGGATCAAGGTTTTTATCACGAACCCAAGATGCGTAAGTACGGGTCTTGATTTCTGTTTTGTAAAGGACGGGATTAAGTACAATTATCCTACATTGATTTTTTATCAGTTGGGATATTCCATGTTTGTCACATGGCAGGCATCAAGACGTGCCTACCGGTTAAACCAGACGAAAGAATGCCGGAATTATTATCTTGCATGGTCTGGAAGTGTGCAGGAGGCAGTCATTTCGTTGATCGCAGAAAAACAGGCTGCAACATCAGCTATACAGGGAAAGTTTTCTACAGAGGGTCTTGCTGCAATGGCAAATGGTGTTGATGAGAGAATGAAGCTTGCGCAGGCAATGGCAAACATGGATAGCATCACTGGAAACAATTTGCAGGAGATGTTTGATGTTTTGCAACAGGATCTCGAATCAACAGAGTATCGGGATTATAAGCCGATGCTTTTGTATAAAGAACTGGTTGGCGAGGAAGAAGCACCAACTGAATCCTTTGATGCGATTAAAACAGGTCAGCTTGGGATTTTTGATCTGTTTGAAACAATGGATGATAGCAGATCACAGGAACCGTCTGACACAGACAGGGTAATAGATACTGTCTTTGTTGAATCGTCAGTTCCGGTTCTTCATCTCCATACGGCAAAAGCTGTTGGAAAGAAGAAGGTTGTCAGTGGACAGCTTTCGCTTTTTTAGAATTTAAGTTTTCCATAGAGGAATACGATGAAAATACATATTTAGGTTATCCCGTCACCTTAGCGCGGGAAGAAAGAAGGTTATTATGAGTACATTAAAAATTGAAAATGCCGCATTAAAAGAAGCTGTAAGAAAGTGTTCGGTTTCTGAAAAGGATACCATTACCCTTTTTGTGACAGAAAAAAAGAGCGGTGATAAAAACATTGCACAGCTTAAAACATGTAATGGGAATATGCAGACATCTGCACTTGTTCTTGTCGAAATCGACACAAAGGGTGGTGAAACTTTCATTTTCCCATCAGCATTGTTTTCAAGTTCTGTATCAACTCTTGGAACTTACGCAGACGATGATTTTGAACTTACTATTCCGGAAAATGGTGGATTTTTATCAATTTCCTGTGGCAGTGCAAGTGTGGACATTCCGCTTTTGTCAGAAGCCATTTCCATTGAAATGGCAGACGCAAAGAAAGAGAAGTATGCATATACAAAATTTTCGTCAGTTGCACTAAAAGAGGCTTTTTCTATCGGATCTGTAGCAATGGATAAGGAATGTTGCCAAAAAGCTGCCGCAAATGCAGTCGATGTGGCTCCCGTATCAGGGAATGATGGGGAAAAAATGCTGCGCATCTGTGCATTGAATGAAAATTGTTCAATGATTTCTGTTGCTTACGTTCCGGTATTGCAGGAAAAAGGGTTGGACGATCTGTTAGGGAAAAGAGAGTATGTATTAAATGCTCTGTTTTGCAAGATTATTTCAGCCATTAAAAGTGATGAGGTTGAAATTCTTATGTTCGAACGTCAGGTGATTGTAAGGGATGGTCTTGATTTTTACATTATTGTCCCAAATGCAGCAAAATATCCGGATGTTTTAAAGGTATTGCAGGAAATTCAGCCTGATTATTCTGCGACTGTATCAAAGGATAAACTGACAGGGGCCATAAATGTGTCTTTGTTGGGAAAAGAGGAAAAAGATGATCTTAAAATTCTGCTTGTGGTAGATGATAACAAACTTAACGTCTCTAGTATATCCAATGAAGGAAATCATGCAGATATTGAAACAGCAGATTGCTCTGGCCAGATTAAAATAGGCGTAGATGGATCACTTTTGCGACGTGCCGCAGTCAGATTATCCGATACGGTGATTATCAGCGGAAACGGTGCCAAGGAACTGATTCACCTGAAAAGCCCGAATATTGATGCTTCTGTCAATATTTGTCCTGTGACTCTTCCAAAGGCCTGCGAGGAAAATGACTCAGAAAAATAGTAGTTTTATATCTGGTGGAAAGGTATCCGGCTTATGCCGGATGCTGTTTCCACATTTTTAGGGCTTATACCTGTTTCTGCATGGCAGATATTGGTATAAGCCCTAAAATGTGTGTTTAAAAAAATTAAAACCTAAAATAAATTTCTTTTTCGGATTGACATTTTATCAGGGTTTGAGCCTATGATTTGTCAAATTTCAAACAAAAGGAGGAAAATTCAATGGAAACCAAGGAAAAAGGACTATTGGAAAAAATTAAAAACATTAAGTTAAAGGCAGGGCTTGCGGTTATTGCTGTTATGAACCTACCGGTTACGCAGGTATTTGCTGCCGGAGATAAAAAAAAATCTGACTCTACAAAACCTGACTCTACATCTACAAATGATCTTTCGTTTCTTACGGACGGGACAAAAGGAAATGGAGCTTTTGATAAGGCAACAAAAGCAGTGCAGCAAACTGGAATTTCTGGAATTACTTTTGTAAGAACAGCATGTCTTGTGGGTGCAGTAATTGCCATTATTATTTGCGGTTTTAAAATTGCGGCAAGCAAGGGTAGTACCAAGGAAGATGGTAAATCCGGACTTTTATGGGCAGTAATTGGTATTGCGATAATTGTAGCAGCCGTATCTATTGCTGGGATGGCAATGCAGTTTGGTAATGCGCTTGGATAAATAAGTAAATAAATATTTCTGGAGATGTAGATATGATATCAGTATTTGAAAAAATTGACAGTATTTATATTGGAATATTGCTAAAAACCAATTCAAAAGGGATGGATATGGACCCATTTCATTATATAAAAGACAACAATATCAGTGATAACAAAAGTTTACGGGCAACTGCAGTAAGTGCTTATTCATTATTCAAAACAATAGGAATTATAGGCATTGTCCTAACGATTACTATATGCGGGTTTCAGTTTACTATTGCCAAAAATGGGGGAAAAATTGATGAGGTTAAGAAAAAACTTGCAGTTGAGCTGGCAATAGGTGTTGTTATTTTTGGATTTGTTTGGATCGCTGGAATGATTTTCTCCATCTCCAAAAAAGTTATATAAAAAAAATGTAAAAATTTTGATTGGAGGAATTTATTTTGGGTTTACGGCACCAGATACCATCGGAATTCACAGATGAAGATAGATGGTTTAAGTTTTTTACAAAAACAACCCTGAAATACCTGATTGCAGGATTAGTTATCACGTATCTTTTGTTTAAATTATTTGGGTTGATCGGATTCTCTCTTATTGGTGTGACAATAGGGTTAGTTATAACCATTGGATTGGTTTTTATTGCATCTTATCCGATTCCGGAGACGCAGTATATCAAAGGGGCAAACCTTACAATTGTCAGAATCCTTAAGCGTAGATTGATACGTTACTTTAACAGATGTATATACGTTAAGGGATACAGAGGGGGTGGCAGTAAAAAGTGAGTTATATTTTTCAACAGTTAAATAACATTATGACAGGCATTCTTATTGTCATTACGGTATTTGCCGCCCTTTTCTTCCTGATTATGTATAGGAGCAGAAAGAAAAAAAGAGTAAGTTTTGATGAAGACGATACAGACTATGCCGAATTTGACAGGAAAAATGTTAAAGATTATATAAAAATCGATGAGGACGGGATTAAAGATGACATGATCTCTCTTGAAAATGGGAAGAGATTCGTTGGGGTGCTCAGGTGTTCCGGATTTGAATTTTACGACGAAGATTATGCGGTTCAGGCAGCTACCTGTCAGTCGTATTATGGGTTTGTGAGTACGATCAATAAACCTATATCATACAGGCAGTATTCTAAACCTGTTGATTTGGAAAACACCATAAAGATATATCAGGACGTTTATCAGAATGTATTAGCTGAATATATGGCTGTAAGGGATGAGCTTAAAGATATTGCATCACATTTGAAGGAAACGCTAAAGGATTTATCTGATGAAGATAAGGGAATCTATGAAAAGCGTATCCGAGAGCTTGAAAGACAAATTGAAGCATATAAATTTCGACTGTTTCACATTAAGGATGAGATACGTGTTGTAAATAAATATTCTTCCGGGGCGGTCTTGCCTGATCCGGTAGAAACGTATGTTTTTGAATGGCAGTATGATCCGATGGATTTTTCAACAGATTTAACCCAAGAGGAAATATATGCTCGTGCAAAGCAGGAACTGAACGCGAAGGCATCATCCATGATACATGCACTCAGTAACAGTCATGTGAAGGCTGTTCGGTGTAAAACGGATGAACTCATTGAGATGTTCAGATTTTATTCATCTCCCGTATCGGCTTCACGATTTAAGCTGAAAGATATAAAAAATAGTTCTTTTTTTGATGACATTAACACTTCAAATTCTCTTCATGATCTCCAAAAGCAGGTTGTCGATCAGGTGGCACTTAATTCCCAAATGGAATATATGAAAGATATTCATGAGAATGCACAAGAGGCTGCGAAGCGTGCGCTGGATTCTTTGCAAGAAGTGTATCGGAAGGCAGAAGAGGAAGAAGATCGTTTAAGACAGGAAAGAGAAAATGGTAACGATTCCGAAGTAAAATCCCATCCTGTTAAAAATAATGTTGGGGAGCAGGAAAAGTCCACTGATTCTGAGGACAGTAATTCATATGTGACAGGAGAATCTGAGACGGAAAAATTAAATAATAATAGCGATATTGCCAATATGATAAAGGATTCTGTATCTGGCCAACTGCTGATCGAAGATGAATAGGAGGAAAGTAGACATGGCTAATAAAACAGTGAAAAAGGGAAAAAATCCTTCGAAATCAAAAGAGAGGGGATTGTTTAGATCAAAGGACCGGAGAGTAAAAAACGATTTAAAAAGAAAAAAGAAATCTTCAGATAACAAAGAGGAAGACGAGGGGAAAGAGATTGTATTTTCGGGCGGGGAAGAACACACAGATGAAGAAATGGAACTTTTCTTTGAATCAAGGAAAACCGTAAAAGAACTGGTATCCCCTCTTGGCGTGAATCCGAATCCGTTGGACCATATGGTAGTTGATGATAATGGGGTGGAACTGTATACGATGTGTTTTTATGTTGATAAGCTTCCCCGAAGTTCTCAGTTTGCATCGACATATGCATCCATGTTTAATTTTCCAGGTGTAACATCTACGGTATTCATTGAGCCACTTGTAGATGGTGCTTCTCAAAAGCAATTGGACAAGCGCATCAATCAGCTGGATGCAGAGTCCATTGCGGCAGAAAAAGATGGGGACAGAAACCGGTACCGTAAGGTAAATAACAAGATGGCCGATGCAGAACAGTATGCCATGGACGTTGAAACAGGCGATAACCGGTTATTTATGGTTGCTTTTCTTTATGTTCTGCAGGCTACCACGCTTGATAAACTAAGACGTATCGTGAGTGATTTTCATATGGTTGCCCGTGAAAAGACAGTAGAATGTTGTGCGTGCTATTCGCTGCACCCAGAGGCTTTTTTAAGCGGGTACCCTACCAACCGGGTATATGTCGGTAAAAAGGGACTGATAAGTGAAACTCCTGTGAAATGGCATTATTTCGATAAAAAGGCCCTTGTTGATATCTTTAATCATACGCGTAGTGGATTTTCGCATAAAAATGGCATATTTGCGGGGCATGTAATAAATACAGGGCAGCCAGTATTATACGATGTATACGACAGTTCTCATAGTGGATACGGAGTGATTTTTTCCGGAAAAACAGGAACAGGAAAAAGTGCAACGATTAAAATGTGGGCTTCCCGATACATTGATTTCGGTTATAAAATCCGTTCCATTGATTTTGACGCACGGGGAACTGGCGGAGAATATTCCATCATGGCAGAAGCTGTTGGTGGGATAAATTACCAGCTCAAACCGGATTCAAAGAACATTTTAAATCTGTTTGAAGTGGATGTGACAGATGAATTCGATGAAATGACACAGACAGAATATAAGGTATTGGATCTTGCAACAAAGAAATCCAATCTGCTTCGCCTGATAATGACCATGATCAAGGATGGACGTGAAATTGAGCAGTTTGCGCAGGAAACATTTATCAAAAGGATTGTTCTTGATGCCATAACCGAATGCTATAACGATCGTGGAATTTATCATGGGAAAGTTGAAAGCATTTATGAAAAGGCAAAATATGTTGTAAATGGAGCGCTTTCATCCGGGATGGTTAAAAAAGAACTTCCAACGATTACGGATTTCTATAAGAAAATACTTATATGGGAAAAAGAAAATACAAACGAATTCTACAATGAACCATATAGAATCATCCTTGATTCAATGAAGGAATATGTAAGGGAACTGTATTATTGTCCTTCGTGTATTCACTTTTATACAAGTGAAGAATTTGAGGCTTTAAAAAAAGATTTTGAAGGTTCATGCACGGATTGCTCTACAAAAATCGCAGAGATACACGGAACAAAGCCCTATTTTGATGGGCAATCTACGGTTCAGGCATCCCTTGATACCCCACATATCAATTTTGATATTTCGCAGATTCCGGAAGAAGAACGAAGTGTCGCCCTTCTTGTATGCATGGACTTTATGCAGGAAAACTTTATTAAGAAAAATTCTGCTGATCCGCGAAAAACTCAGAAGATGATTATGTTAATTGATGAGATGCATCGAGGATTCCTTTATCCGGAGGCAAGGCAGTTTATTGACGATGCATATCGTACATATCGTAAACGTCATGTTTCACCTTGGGCTGCCACACAGGCGCTTAAAGATTTTGATGGATATAAAGAGACGCAGAGTATTGTTAAGCAGGCTACTACCATCATTTTGCTGAAACAGGATTTTCAGGATAAAGAGTATCTTGCAAAAGCGACACCTCTTACGTCAAGTCAAATAGATATGGTATGTGATCTTGGAGGCGATCTTGACAATGAAGAAGATCAAAAGGAAAGAAAAGGAGAAGTATGTCTGATTGATAATCAGTCGAAGGTTGCATTCATAAAAATTGATTATTTGACGGACTCGGAATCTCGTATTGTTGAAACAGATATGGAAAAAATCCGGATGATGTATAAAGGCGACAGTAACGTGGCGTAAGGAGGATTATCATGAAAAAAGGATTTAAAAGCAAATTACGCATGACTATAACGATGATATTGATGACATGGATTCTTGCTGTTCCTGTATTTTCTGCTTATGCATCGTATTCGGCACCTGCAAAGGATGGATTAGTAAACATACCAACTGCGTCTGATAATAAGAAAACCCTTGATCAATTGATCACGGGGGATAAAACAACGGATTATGATAAGGCAAATTGGGTTGATTATCTAAATAAGCATACTGGTGCTGATTTGAATAATGCCCAAAAGAGAAATGATAAAAAGAAAAAAGAGGATAAAGAATCAGTATCAGATGGGGCATCAAAGGGAAGCTGGACAAATGGACTGGATAATAGCATATATGACGGTGATGCACAGAAAATAAAAAAAGATAAAGATGAGGACAAAGATCCTGGTGTTGTTGAAGGGCTTCTGATTGCTTTTTTTAAATCAATGGGCGATTGGGGATACAAATTTTTCAATAATATTCATATGACTTTGGATACTGTTATTTTAGGGCGAGTAGGTGGTCATGGAATTGCAATGAATGGGTATAATGTGGCACTGTTCACCTTTGAACTAAGACCAGGGAATCCATATGGTGTGGTTGCGGCAGCTGCATATACAACTATGAGAAATATAATATATATTCTGATTTTGGTCATAGTTATGGGAAAACTTGCTGCCGCTACATATGCAGGAGGGTCACAGCGCGCAATTCAGGCATTAAAGGACTCTATCGGATCTTTTGCACTTGCAGTTGTTATGTTGACGGCAATGCCGTATTTTGTAGATGTCTTTTTGTATATCCGGGATGTTGGTTTATATGCGACAGCTGTTTCCTTGGGAAAAAATGTCTTAAATATGGATATTAGTTCATTAAGTCTCATTGATATGTTTAAAGAAAATGCAGAACAAAGCTTTATGAATACGGCAATGTATGTAGGGACATTACTTCTGAACCTTTATTTTGGATTGCAGTATGTAGGATTGGCTCTTTCTTATGTTGTGTATTTCTTTGCATTCCCATTTGTTTGCATGAACATGCAGTTTGACAAAAAAGCTCTTGGTGAGTGGTGGAAATCGCTTCTCTTTTCCATGGTTGTTCCAATCTCGGATATTATGCTTTTGTTTATTCCACTTGCATTTAGTCATCTGGGATCTTCGCAGGCAGTGCATGTTTTGCAGCTAATTATTTGCTCCATGCTTATTCCGACAAGAATGCAATTGCGAGGGGCAATGGGAATCCATACTAATATGGGTATGGAAATGGCAGGTATTGCAACTATGATGGGTGCAATGAGTTTTGCGCGAAGTGCCATTGGTGGAACAGCACGGTTGGCAGCTGGAATTGGCGGAGGAATTGCCGGAGGAATGAGGGATCGCTCCATGGCTAAAATGAATCAGGAACAGGCTGCCAGAAATGAGAATCAGAAGGTGACAGCATGGAATCAATATAAGCAGCAAAACGGCTATGGGGTACAACCCAGTGCAGACGGAAGAGGGACAATTCCTGGGGAAAAGGAAATGCCTGGTGTAAATTCTTATGCAGAGGGCGTGAAAAAACTTTCAGAAATGTATGGAGTACCTCCAGAAGCGTTTGGAAAAGATGCAGCTAACGCAGTATATGAAGACGGCGTTGGAGGGTCTGGCGGATTTGGAGGATCTGGTTATGGTGGAACACAATCTGGTGTAGATCAGGATCTTCTTGAAAAATACGCAAACACATCTAATTTTGAGAGTCCTGAATTTAAAAACCTTTCTCCGGCAAAAAAAGCAGAGCTTTACAGAAAGCGTTCATTTCAGCAATTTGGTGGAGCAGCTGGTAAGGCATTGCTTGGTGCAGGAGGCATGGTTGGTGGAGCGGCGGTTGCCGGAATGGCAACGACATTTTTTTCACCGGCTACGAAACTACAGGCGATGGGTATTGGAATGGATGCAGGTGGGTCATTTGGTGGTGCAGTCGGTGGTCTTGCAGGATCAGCCTTGGGTGGTAAAATTGCAGATAAAATACCAGGTGCCAGAACAGAAGGTTTTGGTGGCAAGGATGTAGATCGTTTAGCACAACAGGAAATGCAAAATTATCGAAAGGAATGGGCACAGTCCATGTATCAGGCTACCATGTCAGGTATAAATGAAGAAGAGATTAATGCCATGAATTTACAACAGTTCCAGCAATATATGACAAGTGACCAGAATTCAGACATGGAAAAATATATGGATGGTGTATATAATTCTGTCAAAGAGATGGATGCTTCACCAAAGGAAATGAAGGAAGAAATGTCACGTTATTGTGTTAAGCATGCAATGGAGTTATCACAGCCATATCTTGATAAAAATGTAAATGTAAAGAGTGAAAATATGGATCCTAAGATTTTAAATGAATTGAGGGAAAGAAATAATACTGCATTACATAATTATTATGATAAAAATTTTGCGCCTGATGTCCTCACAAGCAAATATGGTGGGAAATATAAATTCGATTGAATGTTTTAGCATAGTGAACAATTTTATTTTATGGTGGTTGGTTTTATTATCAACCACCATTTCTTTTTATAATAAATTTTACCATAAATGATTTACTATATGTGCTAAGAGGTCTCCAACATCGTAGTTGCGGGGCATTTTAATCTAAGGCAGGATCATATTTGAAATATCCGGTATCAAACAAATCCTTGACAGGGTGACGGTCACTACCGTATTGATGTCCGACCCTGGCGATCACTATTTTCCCTACAAGCTCTTGCGCATCAGAAAGAGTCAGCTCCGGGATAGGATCTGTATACAGTGAGCCGCAGGGATCAGCAAGAAGAAGCCTTGGACCAGCTGGATCAGGGAAGGCAACTTCTACAGATGAAAGGTATTGCCCATATGCAAAATCAGCAGGTTTGCTGCGAAAAGGGTTGTTTATTTGAGAGAGTGCTAACTGATCCATAAATTCCTTAGTCATTACTGATCGTGTTAACTCAGATGCGATTTCCCTATGAACGAAAAAGAATGTATCTTTCCAGTTGTTATAATCGGTGATTTTCTCGTCTTCCAGCTTATCATCATACACATAATGCCTGGAATAGATATTCCCTGATGGAAATTTTGTTCCATTCGTGCGGGCAAAGTGATCGTTTGCCGCAATTTTGTGTATTAGGTAATCTCTTTTTTGGCGCAAATCGTATAATTCGTTGCGCAAACTGGAAATTTCTTCTTGCTGTTCTTTAGTGTAATTCGTTGATAATGGACTCATAATATCTCCTTAAGAAAGAGTTTCTTCTATATAAATGTATATCATATATTAAGGGTGATCTACAAGAGATATGAATCAATTTGCAAGGATTTTCTTTTGGTGCTTGACTTTTTCTATGGGTTTATGCCTAATCTATGTCAAAAGATGAACTTTAATTTAACAGGAGGAAATATGAAGCTATTATTAGGCGTATATGGGATGCAGGAAGCAGATGCCCGTGAATTTGTCAAAATGGCTAATGAAATGGGTGCGGATATAAAATCTTATGCGCTCCGGATAGGTAAAATTGCAGTAGAGCGTTATTTGCAGGAGAACACAGATACTTCTGTTGTAATTGTTTCAGAGGCACTGGAAGCAAAAAGTCCTTATGAGGTTGGAGATTTTGAAAGAATCATTGATATTAAAAATGATCTTACAATAATTCCAATTTTAAACAATGAAACAGAGGGTACGGAAAAAATACTTGGGATTTTTAACCTTGGTATATACAATGCAATATATGCAAAGGATGCCATGGGTGAAAATGTTGCCCGGTTAATCGTTGATCCACGTAGCCGTAAATTGGCCAAGTCGTATTATCGCATCCAGGATGCCATGGAAAATACAAATGGAGCCAATATAGAGCAATGTGTAGAATATATTCTATCAGGAGAAAAAGATGAACTACCGGAGAGAGCTGTATACATAAAAGAACGTGTAAGCAAAACAGATTTCCTTACTATTAAATCAATGCTTCCGTATGAAATACAGGAGGTTATTGATCAGAGTATACCTTTGAACCGAGGTGTTCTTTCGGAGGCATCTGATTTTCCAAAAAATGAAGAAAAAGACATAGAAAATGATAACAACATCAGTGGAAAAAATGAGGAAAGAAAGGAAGAGGTAGGAGGCAGATTTTCCGCAATTGAATCTTTAATGAAGAAAACTCAAGGGAAAATAGCTGGAATAGTTAAAAAGCAGGATATTGATGAGCCGGAAGAGGATAAAGAAGAAGCAGAGCCAGAATATAGTGGCTCGAAGAACATTTCAATATCGACAGGGGTTGATTTATCAGACATTCTTTCTAATGTACAAATAGCTTTTGTTGGCGTACAGAAGAGATGCGGGGTTACGCATCAGGCGATTATAGCAGCAGAGTATCTGGCTGCATATGGTTATCGGGTTGCCTTTGTAGACTGTTCTCAAACAAAAGGTAAGTCATTAAATGCAATTGCAAAATATCAGAGTGTTAAGTGGAAAGAAAATTTCTTTTCTTATTGCAATGTAGATTATTACCCGGATGCAATATCAAGAGTACAGGATATACTCACACCTCATGAGTATCATTTTGTGGTAATGGATTTTGGACCTTATGCTGGAAATATAAAAGATATGATTGAACAATGCCAGAAAAGATTTGTGGTTGCGGGTTCAGCTCCGTGGGAGCAGGGACAGTTGCAATCATTTATGAAGGAGGTTTCAAAACTTGATGCTGATTTTGTATACCTTATCAGAGGGGTGTCCGATAGAGAAAGAAGTGATCCTAAGTGGGAAAATTTAGGTAGTGCATGTAAATTCGCAGAAAACCAGGACAATCCATTTTCGGGAGAATGTTATGAAAGTTTAAAAAATGAACTTTCTGTTTATACAACTGGAAAAAGCCAAAAGAAGGAGAAAAAGCAAAATAGGAAAAGGGTTGACGATACCCCAGAAAGAGAAAGAAAGAATCGTATAGGTACTGCCGCAGTTTTTGTTACATCTTTAAAACATGGATGTGGATGCTCGCATTTTTCATCCGGTATTGCAAATTATCTGAACATGGAAGGATATGATTCATGTGTGATTACACAATCTCCAGAGGCAATTGAGTCAGAAGTTGATGAAGGAATAGAACTGGTTCGAATTGAAAGCGACTATGAAAGCTCTTATGGAAGAAATCAGTATGTGATCATTGATGGGGGAGTATATTCTGATTTGAAATCTGAGCAGATAGCGGATCTTAAGCGTGCGCAGTATAAGGTTATGATGTGCTGGGGTGACGATGAGTATCTGAGACTGCTCGCTACTTTTGTGAAAAATTTATCGGATGAAGAAACGGCAGAGTGGATTTTTGTATTTAATAATGTTACTGGACGAAAAATCAGAGATCTGAAAAATTTAATGAATGGAATGTTTTCCTGTTATCTTCCTATGTACGATACATTGGAAATGCCACGCGAAGTAAGGAAAATCATGAAAGAAATACTTTTACTGTAAAAATGCAAAAAAGTCAGATGTGATTTTATATAAAATAAATGGTATAAAATTAGTAGTTTCTTTTTTTGTGAAAATTTTGACAGATGGGAGGAATGACCTTGATAAAGCACGAAAAAGAAAGAAAGATAAAAAGCCAACAGGCGATTGCCTTTTGGGGGGACAGGGCAGATGTATACTGTCGATTTGCTTCTGCAATGTTGTCAAGGGAGAAGGTTTTAGTTGTTGATTTGTCAAACAGTTCATCACTCATTATAGGAGTATATGGGGATAGCGTGGAAAATGAGAAGGAAAATATGCACGAGGTTACATTTACCAAGAATGTGGACTTCCTCGTAGAAAATATAGATAAATATAAGACCGTTATTATTTTTGATGATTTCTGCGATAAAAATAATTCACTTTGCAACTACGTGAAATATGCTAATTATCTTAATGAGGTATATATGTGTTTTAACTCTACAAGATCTTCCATGACAAAGCTTGCAACTATGTATGAGTGTATTGGGCAATCACCTGCTGGGACATATAACTATGTCTATGACGGAACAGGAAGGGAAGCAAGAATTTGGGGCGTTAGTGAATATTGGAGATATATTGGTGAAAAACTTAAAAATCCGCAAAAAGTATATATTGTGCCACAAAATGAAGGGGATTTTGTGGAATTTTTAAAACTTGACTATGGAACTTTCCAGATGAAATCTTTATCGGTTGGTTTTAAGGGAATGCTTTTGGATATTCTTAATAATTCCACTCTTGGGGAAAGTGAAAAAGAGGATGTCGAAAATAAGGCATTATTTTGCCTGTAAATGCAAAAAAGTATACATTAGATAAATGGCACATATATGTTGTGCAAGGAGGAACGTTTTGGATAAAAATGATGAAATAATAATATGTGATAAAAAAAGAATGTCTGCGGCCAGGTTCGTGGGAATACACGGAGATCGTGCTGTTTCAAATTCTATGAAGTCGTATTATGATAAACCAGTACCGGAAATTGGTAAAATATATCTCATAAATGAAACAAATGAAATTGGTGAGCAGGGAAGTCCAGGACGTCCGGAAAGGCTAATATGCCGGCCAAAACAATATTCGGGATATAAGGGATGTTTCCTTTTATGCGAATATTTCACTGCACCTGACAGACCATGGCACCGTTCCTTCTTAGTGGAAGACTTTCGGAAAGGACTTATTCGTATACAAGAATTAAAAGATTATATATATGTCAATTTTATGAATGGTCCATATTCGTGGACGGATCTTGATATAGATCACCCGCATCCAGATATAAAAAAATTATATAAATGAGGAATATATGCAGCTGCCGGCAAGACAGCTGTATTTTATTTTATGAATAAAATTTGAAATTGTTCCGCTATTTTCCTTTTCTTTGGGAACAAAATGTGTTATTTTTCTTTCATACCAATTCTAAATAATCAGGACAAAACCAAAAGGTTAGGAGAGACCAGATATGAGAAATAGAGAAGAAAAAAATATATGCTGCATCTGTGGAGATCAGAAAGATGATTTCGATCTCATTACTTTTGATCAAGGGAAAAAGATATGTACTACCTGCGGCAGAAAGTTGAACATGATCTTTGATGGGAAAAAATGGGATAATACTGGCGAAATTAAAAAATCTGATGAAGAAAAAAGTTTTTTTTCAAATGACTTTATTGGATCGGGTGAAAATAGGAAGAGACGCTTGTATCCCAAAGAAATCAAAAGACAGCTCGATAGATATGTGGTAGGACAGGAACAGGCGAAGGAACTGTTAGCTGTGGCAAGCTATAACCATTATAAAAGGATAAATCTAAATGATCCGGACATTCAAAAATCGAATATTTTATTGATGGGACAGACGGGATGTGGAAAAACACATTTGGTGAGAACACTTGCTAGAATTTTGGATGTTCCAGTGACTATTGTGCCAGCCACGAGACTCACAGAAGCGGGCTATTTTGGTGATGATGTGGAAAGTTGCATCCAAAGCCTTCTTATGGAAGCGGGGAATGACGTGGAAAAAGCAGAGTCGGGTATTGTTTTTATCGATGAAATTGATAAACTGACAAGCTCATCTACAGAAACGCAGCGTGTTGTAGGTGGGAAAGGGGTTCAACAGGCGTTGCTCCCTCTTATTGAAGGCTGTAAGGTGGAAATCACGACAACACCAAAAAGCGTAGGGGTGGCAACATTTACTAATTCTACAAAAATAGTGAATACATCTAATATTTTATTCATATGCGGAGGTGCGTTCCCTGATCTTGAGGAGATCATTAAAGAACGTCTAGGCGAAAAAAATAAGAACATCGGTTTTTTGAAGGATTCTGAGGATTCAGAAGATGTATGTGAAAATCCTTTAAAATATGTAGAAACACGGGATTTGGAGAAATTTGGTCTTATCCCGGAACTTTTGGGAAGGCTTCCGGTTAAAGCGGTATTGGATTCTCTTACAACGGATGTATTAAAAAGGATTCTTGTAGAACCACAGGGATCACTCGTGTCCCAGTACAGAAAATTGTTTGCTTTTGACGGGATCGATCTGCTTTTTGAAGATGAAGCATTGGATTATATAGCCCAACTTGCTTATAAGGAAAAGACAGGGGCACGATCTCTTAGAACGATTATGGAAAAATATCTTAACCGTCTGATGTATGAAAGCCCAGGAAACACAAACATAAAAACACTCACAATATCGAAAGAGTTTCTTTTAAATCAACAGAATCTCCTTATAAAAAAACATGCGTTTGGTTAAAATTTGATAATGGCTATTATGACCAAGTAATTCAAGTGGAAATATGCTTCTGTTCAGTATAGCTAATCAGGTGGTAATTCTCGTTTGGTATCTATTAACCGAGAATTGCCACCTGATTTTAATTGCGGTTTGATAGCTTATTGCATTTAAATATAAGATGATGAATCATGAAGAAGCAGTTTTATTTTCAGGAGATTTCGCTGTTTGTGCCGCTGTGAGCGCTGCTTGCGTTGAACGTAAATTTTCTAAGATTTCATAGTATTTCTGCTGATATTTATCAATTTCTGATTGATATTTAGTTTTAAGTGACTGGATCGTTTTCTGGTTTTCCTTTTCAACATTTAGCAGAGCTTTATCCTGCTGTATTTGCATTCTTTCTTTGCAGTGTTCCACAGCCTCCGCTTCATGAGATTTCATGTCCTCTATGATGGATGCAGCTTTGTCGGTCTCTTTCCGTAAGCCTTCATTTTCTTTTTTCAAGGTTTCATATTTGCCAGATAAAATAGAAAAATTCTTATGCTCATCCATCATGGATTCCAGTTTTATTTTTAGTTCATCATGGGATGTGGCGAGAGCCTGATTTAATTTGTCTTTATCGCTAAGCATGATATTGAGATTTGAGATTTTGGCATCAGATTCCTTTTTGAGCAGTTCAATTTTTCTTTGTAATTCCTCATTTATTCCGTAAAGTGAATTTGCTTCATCGGTTGCTTCTTTTTCTGTCTGTTTTACCTTTTTTAGCTGTTCTTGTAAATCCTGAATTGTGACATCCTTTGATTTCAACATTGCATCAAATTCTGTGCGAATGGTTTCTGCAAGATTTTGGTTATCTTCAAGGGAACCCATATACATACGTGTCAGAGAATTGACATATTTCTCAAACAGTTCAATATCACTTTTCTTATCGGTTAAAATTGCTTTTCCTGCTTGAAATTCATAGGCTTCGATTAACTTGGAAAGGGTTTCCTGTTGGTTTCCGCCAATATCAGCAGATATTTCTTTAAATTTATCCGCGGTAATGTCATCAATTCTAAAAGATTTTGGTTTTAGTTCTCCTGCCATAACTTCTCCTTTCTGTAATACACTACAAAGTGTTTAAATGTATTACATAAATTTTTTATTTAAATAATTATAACATTTACATACAATTTTGCATAGCATATTTTGTAACGTAATACACTACGATACAATACATATGTATTACATTGCAAAATTTACTAACAAATTTACAGTTTGAGATGGATTACATTATAAGGTTCAGCCTTCAGGGAAAATTTGATTTAGTAATTTAATTTTACAAGATATCCTTCAATTTTTCTGTTTGGAAATAAAGAAGAGAAAAATCATCGTAATAAAGCGTAACTTTTGGGGCTTGACTTTTTCTATGGGTTTATGACTATAATTCGCTCAAAATTAAGAAAGGGGTTATTAAGTGTATAAGATATGAAGAAAATGATGTGCGCAGTTTTGATGTTGGCAACCTTTGTGTTTCTGTTGACAGGTTGCGGAAATAGTGCACCTTCTGCCAGTTTTGATGGAAGCAGACAGCAGATGGAAGATCAAAGAGCACAGCAAAAGGCCGCGGAAAAAGCAAAAGAACAGACCACGGATCGAAAAAAGGATGCAGAAAAAAGTGCAAAACTTACACAGAAAAAGATAGGGGAGAAGGCTACACAGGCATATGATCTTGTAGAACAGCAAACTGCGGAAGCGCAGGAGCTAGGAATAAATGGTCTGACGCAAAAAATTTTGTACAAAGGGTATTTGATTTATTACAAATTTTGCGATTTTGCAATCAGTATTATCATTGTTGGGTGGGTAATAGCAATTCTGGGCAATTTTTTGTTTCATAAATTGCCGAAAATCAGAAAATTTTGTATTTTGTTTTTCGGGGTGACTGTAACCGGGATAACATTTCTGATTGTTTTTGCACCGAGTATGATACAAAGCTTAGGTAAATAGGAAAGAAAGGAATATTATGAGCGAAAAAATGGTGAATGAGAAGGAGAATGCTGTAGATACAGCGGTAGAAGGTACAACAAATGACAAGGAGCCAAAAGAGGAAGTGAAGGCTGGAGGAAAGAAAGCAGGTAATACCGCAGTAACGGAAAAGGTAAAAAAGGAAAGTAAGAAGAAAGAGGGGAAATTAACAGCAGAATCCACAGAATCAGAGAAAAATCTGGATAAGGATAAGAAAGCTGGTACTGAAAAAATTCAGGATGGTATTAAGATCAGGACGTATTCCGGAGAAGTGCATATTAAAAATGCATCCGATGAAAGCGTAATAAAAAAATACGAACAGTATATGAATAGCAAGGAGATTATGGATGTGCAGTTTTCTGCACTTCAGGGGAAATTAGGTTTTGTTGGATATGATGGGAAAATTAAAATCATAATGTCTACTAAAAATGTGGATGGATTCAGTCACTCTCCAATATACAATGAAGCCTTAGAAAAATATCTGTTTTCTCCATGCCCGGTCGTTGTTACAAAAGTAGATGAAAAAAAGAAGGAAGTTCATGTATCCATGGTAAATGCGCTTTCTGGACCAAGAGAGAACCTGATTTCTGAAATCGAGAAGGGATTGAAGGAAAGGGAGTATATCCGTGTACCGGCGGTTGTCGTCTCTGTGTCTGGAAGAACCAAAGATACAAAACAAAAAGATTATTCCATTGCAGTGATTAACATCGGAGGCCTTGGGATCTTAGGATATGTTCACAAAAATAACTGGAGCAAGTCATATACTAAATCACTGCTTTATGCTGCAGAGCCGGGAATGGTTATTGATGTTGTTGTCACAGAAAAAAAGATATGGGGAAGAGACACAGCATATGAATGTTCGCGGCGAGATACCATTGATTTTGATCCATGGGCAGGAATTGAACAAAAGATGAGGAAAAACATGACAGTCAGGGTACGGTGTAACGGAAGGGAGGATGGACGCTATTATGGATCAATTGAGGGACTTCCGGAAATTAATGTTTTCTGTTACTATCCAGAGGAAGAAACTGGAATCCATGTAGAAGAAGGAAAATATTATATCGGAGTCGTAAGAAAAGTCAGTGAAGAGGACCACGACCTTAGAGTGCGGACAGTTGATGAGGTTCCGGAATCGAAGCATGTACAAAAGGAACAGCAGGTAAATGAGTAAAGGAGGCGATAACGTTGCCGGAGACAGAAAATGGACAAAAAAGATCGCTCTCCAAGGAGCTGACGACCTCTTTAAATAAGGATGGACGGTTTGTTTATTATCCCGAAATGGATTACAGGGTAAACAAGGGAGATTCCCACCGTGTAAGTCAGTTTGATTTTTTTGACATGATCCATCAGGTGGATGATCCAGATCAGTGTATTCGTCTGGCTGTGGTCTTGCAGACGGTGCATATGCTCGGGCATGCAACGCGCAACATGATTCTTGATCAGCTTAAATGGCAGCATAAGATATTTCCACACAAGCTTATTCCTTGTGTGGGAGCTGATCCGAAGAAGAACATGGATGTGATGGGGAAAATAATAAAAAAGCTGCTCGACAAAGGGTTGCTTTGTTCTTTTGATTATGTTACGGAAAAGGATAGGAAACGTATTGTACTGTATTCATGTACGATGTATGGCTGGATCTATTTCCGGAATAAGCTACAGGTAAATACCGCGTATGACAGGGATGCGGTATTTCGAGTTGATGTAGAGGTTTTAAAGAGACTTGCGACAATATCGGTTGCATCCAGTCTGGTTATGGTTCCTGGTTGTACCGGTGAAGCATTAAACGGAGATTATGGCTTTGATAAGTATAAAGAGATTAGGGCTTTTACATATGGGATTGTTGAATTTAACGGAGGCGGCGAGGATGGTTTTGTAATGATTTTGGAACCATCATTTTTCCGCTATAATCCCAAAATTATTACAGCAGAGGAAAATGAGGAAAGAATCATAGAGAGAATGAAAAAATTGGCGAATGCTATTACAGAAGCCGGAAGTAAATACGGAACAAGGTTTAAAATGTGCTTTATCGTGGAAAATATGGAGGGTATGGTGCAACTTAAGAATCTTGCAGAGAGCAGTGGTGCACTGGATAATCCTCTTTTTCAGGATGCTATTTATACGTCGGATACAGTTGTATGTGACTGTGAAGGAAGTATTGCAAGAGAGTTTTTGAAGTTAATGCCACCGAAAGCTGGTGGAAGCGGCTTAAGACTTGTTCCTGCGAAAAATACATGGAAAGATTTTTCCTAAATAGAAACATTTCTCATAAAGTCAGACAAAGTCATTGCAGATTTTGTTTGGCTTTTCTTTTTCGGATTGACAAAACCATATAGTTTATTCCTAAAATCATTAAAAATTGAAGAAGGGGCGCAAAATGAAGAAAAAACTTATTATGGTTCTTGCTTTAAGCATACTTCCATTCTTGATCATTATAATTCTTGCAACAGGATTATTTGGAATCGTAAATTTCACAGGAGGTATCATTAAAGATGCCATTGGAAAAAAAATTGCGGGTGTCAAAGATGCTGTGACAGGAAAGCTTATAGAAGACCAGATTGATCTTGCGGATCTATCCAGTTATAACCTTGACGAATTGATAAAAGCGGTTGACGATAAAAAAGTTTTTACGGATAAAATGCTTGATCAGATGATGATAGAAAGAGATTCTTTGAAGGAAATATTTAAAGCCTGTAAGGAATTTAATGAAACGTATGAGTCTGCAGATAAGAAAATTCAGATGAAACACACATATACGGTTACTACAACTACATCAGATGATGGGACAGGAGGCAATGAAAAGAAAGCAGCCAAGAATTCAAAAGGTTCGTCTGGTAAATCTTCTTCCGGTGGTGGTTCATCTGGAACGACAACGCAGACTGAAACCAAAGTCGAGTATGTATACAAGGATTATCCTGTTTCAACGAAGGATTATGAGTATGAATTTCATTCTGTGAACTGGCAGACGGTTTATATTACAGCTATAGAAGAAACCCTACAGAATTATGGGAAAAACTACCAGCTGATTGAAGAAGGGAAAAATGGCAGTAGTTCTGAAATTTTGGAAAATACGCAGGAACCGGATACAGAAGAATCAAATGGAGACGAAGATTCCGAAGATGGTTCTCAGGCTGATGCTTCACCCGTAATAAATACAGATCTAGGACCGTTTAAGGCTGGATGGGTAGCACAAAACAAATACGAAGCTTCACAGGAAAAAAAATATAGAAAATACATAGAAAAATATGCGGCAATGTATAATTTGCCAGAAGATCTGATTCGTGCAGTAATAACAACAGAAAGCGGATGGAATCCGAAAGCTACATCATCGGTCGGGGCGCGTGGGTTATGTCAGGTTATGCCAGGAACATGGACAGGATATGCTGTTAAAATGCTCGGATATAGCGAAGAGGATATATGGAATCCGGAAGCACAGATACATACATGCGCCCGTATTTTGTCAGAACATTTCAAGACGTTTAACGGTGATGTAATACTTTCCATCTCTGCATATAAACAAGGTGGGGGAAATGTTAAGAAATGGATAAAGAATAATTCTGTAAAAACAGGCACGCATCTTGCCTATGCGGCAAGGGTTATAACCTATTTTACAGGTAAAAAGTTTACTTATACGGATTTAAATAATGGAAATTATGTGGGTGGAGCTTCTATTGATGTTTCGGTTGGTTTTGGAACACTTGGAGCAGATGGAAGGATTTCGCTTACAACGGATCAGATAAAAGAACTTGTAATGCAGTTCGAGCCTAAATATCTCTATAATTTCGATATAGTAAGAGATGAGAAAATGGAGTATACCTATGGGGAGTGTGCGGCACTTCCAAATCTGGGAGAACAGGTTACAGGAGATCCAAACACAGAATCAGGACAGTGGTCGTGGTATGCGCCGATATCCAGCATAGATAAGGTAGAAGGTCCATGGTATGATGCCATTTATAAGTGGCCGAATATTATTGAAAACTATGTAGTCCGTCTCGACAGATGGGAGACAGTTGTTAGATTCTACTGGAATAAATATGATGGGGATTGGTTTAAAACCCTTATCAGACTTCTTCCAAATGGAAAGCCAATTCCTAAATACTATGATTATATAGCGTCAATTGCTACAGACATTGTTGAATATGATGGAAGTAATGCTTTCTTACCAGAAAATAATGCTTATAACGGGGCTGGAACAGGTAGTGCAAGTGGAAATTATGAACCGTTGACAGGTGTTACGGCATCTATAAAAATACCCAATAATTGCGGTGGAATGAGTATTCCTCTATACACACAGTGGGATGCGAGATGGGGGAACAGACCATTTGGCGGCGGAACGATATCAAGTTCTGGATGTGGAGCGACTTCGGTAGCGATGGTAATCTCTTACCTGACGAAGAAATGTGTCTATCCAAACGATATTGTGGACGTTGTAGGTAATCGCTATTATGATCCAAGAGCTGGTCAAAAATGGGAAATGATTCCGGCTGCTTGCAAGGCTTTTGGGTGCCGGGCCGTGCAGCAGACGGTAAATGCAGATGTAATTGTCGCATCCTTAAAAGCTGGTCATCCAGTAATTGTTTCGACATCCGGATATGGAACAACGAAGGAATTTACAAAGCATGGACATTATATATGTCTGCGTGGGCTTACAAAAGATGGAAAGGTACTCGTCAATGACCCGAATGATAATTCAACGAAAAAGCATTATGCAAAAGCGTATACCCCACAGTTTATTTATTCAGAATGTTGTTTAAATGGACATCCGAAAGTAATGTATACGATATATGGACCAGGAGAATAACATACGAAATAGAAGATCAGATATATGGGAGGATAAAAATGACCTGGATAGAAGAATTGCAACAGTTTAGTTCAAATGGAGGACAATATCATAAAGGAGTGGGTTCCCAGTGGGGGGAACCCTATTATGAGATTGTAAATCAGAATATGTTGAAAAGAAAATTTAAGCTAGGGGATAGAGTTCGGATTGCAGTAAAACGAGCCGATGCAGATGATCCAACAGTCTTTGATGATGTCACAATCTTATGCTTTGGGGAAAAGATGCTTGAGTGTCTGACTAAAGGTGAAAAAGAACATGAGAACAGAGAAAATGTGGATCACTTCTTTTATTTTGAAATAAAGGATATTTCATTAAAAACGAAAGCTCAGCCGGATTTCGACCTGGAAGAAATACTGCTGCCGGACAGTTGTTTCCTGAAACCAGATTTTATCAATGGATTTGATGTAGTCGGGAATAGGGATAAATCCGGCAAGGAGAGAGAAACACGGTATCAGGATATTATTGAAAAGTTTCATATGGGAAAATCGTTTGATAATGATTTTGTAATGAAAATTACACCTAAATTGTATTGTCCTTACGCGCTTGTTTCATCAGAGGCAGAGGTATATATTGACATTCCAGATCTTAAAGATGTTATACATGTGGAGCGGTGTAAAACCGGAACCCCGTGGCCAAATAGAAATCTTTTATGCGCATATAATTTTGACAAGTATAATCAGTCCGGTGTTTTAATTTCGGTACCGCGGGGGGAATATCATAATGTAAATATTGTTTGTGTTTGGAAAATTGTTTTACAAGGAAAAAATGGAGAGAACATAGAGAAGGAAATTATTTCCATGGCTCGTATTGGAAAGTTGCTGCAGGGTAAGGAGAAAAAGGACCATTGCCTAGAAATAAGCATGATGCATCCTACTATGGATGTATTAAAGGGATCTTTGCATAAATACGGAAAAACAATATTTTTGGAAAATTTTATGGAAGCAGAAGCAGTGTTAATAGGAAGATTTTCAGATGGATCACATATTTCTTTGCGCAATACGTCAAATTCTATATTAAATTCGGTACTGTTCGCAGCAAGTATGGCTCATTATGGATATGACATTAAGCGTATAGCCAAGGCTATGGCAAGTGAACAGGAATATGAAGGTATTGTTGATATTTGGTCATTTCGATACGATAAAATACAGGCAGGAGCCGGTTTTCATTCTGGAAGGGAAAGAAAAAATGGGTTTTCTTTCTCATTTAATGGAAATGATTGAATGTATTAAAAAAAGAAGGTGATATGAAATGAAAAAAAGCAAAAAGGTGATTTGTGTGATTCTGGCATCATCTGTGGCCGCAATATTTATTATTTTCCTTTTCTTTCTGGCTTCTAACAATGATAAAAAGGCAAAATTCGAAAGGGATTACAATTTGAAAAAATATGATTCGGATAAATATAGTGCACAGGCAAAGTATGATACGCAAGGAAACTTAGAACAGGCCGGGCAATCGGATAATAGCGGAACGGAAGATGCAGATTGGGGAGAAGGAGTCGGAATGTTTCATAAGATCACGGATAACGATGGAAATATATTGTGGGAGGGCATATCCGAGGATACATATAATAAAATGTCTGCGAAAGAGCAAAAGGAAGTGACCGACAGGTATAGTAAAGTCGAAGAAAAAATTCTTGGTCATGGGTCAAAGGATGTGTCATTAAATGAAGACAGTAAGATGGAAAAACTTTTGTATGATGGAACACCGGAAGAAAATATAACATCACTTTGTATGAAATTTAATGAGGGAATTCCATTTTCTAAAGGTGGTAGAAGCTACGAAACTGGATTTGACCTGCAGACAGATGGATTTGACAATAGTGATTATCCAGAGGGAAACGGATATGGAGTGGACGGACCCGGTTATATCATTTGGTTGTTTAGAAATGCTCTTGGATATACGCCGGAAGATCTCAAAGGAGAGTTTTCAGTAAAATCCTTTAAGCAGGAGATATCTATGGATAATCTGAAAACAGGGGATATCTGCATAACAGGTAATGCAGGAGATAATGATATTCAAATGGGAGTTGTGGCTGGATTTAATAAGGAATATGCGGTTGTGTCAACGTGTTCAAATGAAGCTACGGAAAAATTCCCATACGGATGTAACCATTTATGCTATATTCGTTCTCAGACAGACGACATACTGGGAAATTTTGATTCTGTTGATTTCAAAAGGTTTTACAGGATTGCAGAAATGGAAGGAAAATAAAATATGAAGAAAAGAACAATTTTCATAATTGCAGGTATAATAATTTTATGTTTACTGGCAGTTGTTGCAACACACAGTAAAGGAACCAAGAGGCAATCTCTGAAAAAAAATGAAGAGACAGATAATATTTTATCAAATGTTGATGTAACGAACTTATCAGGAAACGGTGTAGTGAAAATGGATAGTTATGATGAAGATACAGTGTATCAAGATTCTGGGAAGAATACTATAGAATCTCTCGAATTGTCCGATTTGAAGACTGATCCGGCGGCTGCCGTGGTTGTTAAATTGGGTAGATTATATGAAGCAGGAGATTTTGCAGAATTATACAAACACATAAATATAGGTCAGATAAAGAAAGATGGGATTTCTCAATTTTCAAAGGAGGATCTGCAGAAAATATTTACTATATACAGTGATGGGAAAAAATCAAAAATATTCTATCTTAAGACATACGATTCAAAAGAAGGATATCTGATTGCCAGCGTCAGGATGGCTCCCGTGAAAGACGGGAGCTGTGGTAACATAATTTATAATTACAAAAAAGCAACAGATATACGATTTACAGTGTGGCCGGGTGATGACACTTTTGTCCCTTATAGCATTATAGAAGGAATGCCTGCGTTTTTGTCCGTTCAAAGAATTACCCCATAATTCCATTTTGTCGGAGAGAAAAGAAGTTAATCATGTAGATGATTTTTTAATTATGTTCATAATCCTAAAGATTATGAGAGGGAATATGCTGCATAAAGACATCTTTCGGGAATTTTTGATTCAGTGTAGTCTTGCTACACCTAGGGTTATTTGCTGTAATAAAATTGTGGGTATAACTTGACTTTTTGTATGGGTTTATGACTATAATTCGTTTGCAGATGGGTAATCTGCAAAATGTAATTTTTTCATAATCTTAATTATTTCTCCGGCAAAAGGACAGGCATGGTACCTGTCCTTTTGCATTAAAAATAACAAAAGTTAAATAAAGATTAAACAAATTATTGAGAACACAAATTGAATGTGATATGATGTAATTGTATTATTTTTATATAGATTTACACTTGGCAGCAGTCAGGTGGTTTTCAGGATTTGAGTGATTCAAATGCTCCTGCATAATGCAGGGGCTTTTTTTATTGCTCAAAATCCTATGTTTTGTTACGGATCAATTGTTGGATTCGGGAAAGGAGATTTTTATGATAGCTGCTGCAAAATCAAAAGCTGCAGAAAATATTGCCATTTCGCCAAAGGAATTGAAGAAACTGGCAATGTGCAGGAAATCTTTCGAGTTTTCCAGAATGGGGCTTACCTATGATGGAACTAAGGAAGTTTTGTTTTCTGTAAAAGCTGTGAATGAGGTTAAAAAACTCATTATGGCTGGCAAAGAGAATGTAGAGGGCGCTGTGCGTACATTCTACGAAGGTTTTTCTCCGGATTGGTTCTCTTGTGATGCTGAATTTATGTCAGCGAAGGAGAATTCAATGAAGAGAATTCTGCGTCTGTATGAGTATATTCAGACGCGTGAAGTGGAAAATATCCGGACGGATGTTTTCTATGAGAATAACTTTGTCCGGACACTGAATTACAGGGGGCTTGCCATTAAAACAATTCGTGGCAAGTTTGATTTTGTTTTTCAGGATAAGACCGGAAAAACGGTCTGTGTAATTTTGCATTATGGCAAGCCTACGGAGAGTTCAAAGGCAAGGAAGCCGGAAAATCTGCCGGAAAATTCGCCAGAGCTTCTTGTTGCAACATCTGCTGCAAGAAACAGTATCGCAGGAGATTTTTCTGTTGAATTGTGGTATTTACGGGGAAAAGATGACAATGGAACTGTTGTAGCTCCAAAATTTGAACATCGTCCGGAAAAAAACGTAATTTCGGCGGATTTTACCAAAGAATCTACTGAAAAACTGCTTACACGGATGGTATCTGTGTTGGCCAGAGCAGAAAAACGCGACTGTTCTAATTGTATGCACAAAGATGTCTGTAAAACCGATGGTGTTATTCGTAAGACAGAATCGGAATGCACTACTGAAAAGGCTTCTGTAAAGGAAATTACTCTTACAGAGTCGCAGCAGGAGGTAGTAAATCATGTCAATGGTCCAATGTGTGTTGTTGCTGTCCCAGGAGCAGGGAAAACAGCTTCTTTGGTTGCCCGGATGATGCATCTGATTAAAGATGTGCATGTAAAGCCAGGCAAGATCCTGTTTGTAAGCTTTACAAAAAAGGCTGCAAAGGAAATAAGAGATCGCGTGGAAGTACAGCTTTCACAATACGGTTTAAGCGGACGGCCGCAGATTATGACATACAATGCATTGGGATTTTCTATTTTAAAGGAGAATCCTTTGTATGTTGGACGGCGGATCAAACTTGCTGAAGATCTTGACAGATACGACCTGATTTTTAAAGCATTAACAAAAGAGCCGAAGATTGAAAAAATGTCGTATCTAAATCCGAAAGGAGAGCATGGACTTGTCCGATTCCTTGATGGTAAATTCGAGGAAATCTATGAACGTGGGGAAGAATCTTTCCGCACGCAGTATATGGAAAGGTACGATGTGGATGGGATCATACGTGTGTACCGGAGTTATAAAGCCATGTATGATGCAGAGGGTTACATTGATTATGATGATCAGATCAGTATGGTTAATGAGCTTTTTGATGAATATTCTGTACTTTCCCAGCGGTATGCGGAGAAGTATGAATACATTATGGTGGACGAGTTCCAGGACAGTTCTCAGGAACAGGTAGATATGATCTATTCAATTGCAAGATGCCATGGAAATATCGTGGTATCAGGTGATGATGATCAGTCTATTTACAAGTTTCGGGGAGGAAGCAGTCAGTTTATGCTCGAATTTGAGGATGACTTTCCGGGTGCAAAGGTTTTGTATATGGAGGACAACTTCCGCTCAAACGGAAAAATTCTCCGGTTATGTGAAGCTTTGATAAATGGAAACGAGGTTCGTTTCCAGAAGGTGCTCCGTGCGCATGTAAAAGGCGAATCGCAGCCTCCGGTATATCTGAAAGATGTACAGCCGCCGGTTGTCAGGGATACAGTCAAGAAAGCTTTAGAATCTGGGTATAAACCTGGGGATATTGCAATATTAGCCCGGAATAATAAGCGGCTGGATGAAATTACTATGATACTTGATGGAGTGTGTCCAGTGTCTATTCCAAAAGATTATATGATCGAGGACACTGTTTTTCGCTGTATTTATGATCTTATGACTCTGCATTACAGGGGCATGGATATGGATCTGGCATTGTACAGAATGCTTAAGGTCCTTGGAATTACAGAAATGCAAAAGGCAAACCGGTTTGACAGCCTATATGAAAATTTAGTCCAGTCAGGACAGATAGCAAAGGTTTCTCTTACTCCAGAATGCCTTGAAAAATATTCCAGGGAAATAACACCCCTCGGAAAAGCAATGTATAAACTGCTTCTCTGTTTTGAAAAACTGGCTTATGGACAGCTGCATGAGGCTCTGGCATTCATAATTAAAGAATGTTTTGGTATAGACAGACATCTTGTAGTGGATGATCTTGTTGAGATTGCAGAAGAAAGAGGCATTGTCAAACTCGAAAGTCTGTATCAGGTAATGAAAGAGATGATCGCTTTTGGTTCTAACGAAAGGGTTGGGTATGATTCCCGTGAAGATGCGGTAAATCTGTTAACATGTCATGATTCCAAGGGAAAGGAATTTCCGGTGGTTATTATATATGGCATGGAAGATTTTGATGTCCGGTCGGAAGAGGAAACAAGGGTCCTTTATGTAGCAATGAGCAGAGCAAAGGAGCATCTTTATATGGTAGAAACTGCTTATAACAGATTTGGTGGTTTTGAGAGAATATCCCCATACTGCACAGTTGCGGGGGGAAGATAGGAGGTATATATGAAGTTAGTTTTATATGGTGTGGAAACCTATTGTATCAATAATAGAGTGCACCAACTGATCCAGGAAATAGATGATATGAATGTTTCACGGTATCAGGGATTATCAAGGGAGGCTGTGGCGGCAACGTCACGGTATCCTATTATGGCAGACAAACAGGCTGTCATCGTGGAAACGGAAAAGCTTACCGGTGATGACACGAAAATGCTGGAGAGTCTTGATATTCCGGAAACTACTATTTTTATTGTTGTGGTGTCAGGATCTGTGGAAACACGGACAAATGCATTCAAATCCATGATAAAAAAGAAAGAAGTCGAAGAATATGGCAAAGTGGCAGAACCAGAGCTTAAAAAGTTGATTTCAAAACTTGTTACGGCTAAGAACAGCCGTATGGAAGATTCTGTAATTGATTATTTTATCAGATACATAGGATACGAAATAGATGAAACCGTGTCCTTGTATACGGTAAATATTGCAGTCAAGCAATTATGTTATTCTGCAAAAGAGATTACGGAGGATGATGTGCGTGCGCTTATAACCCCTTCTGTTCAGGTCCAGATTTGGGAATTATCAAACTTTTTACTGGATCTTGACGGACCGGCTTTGTATAGCCATGTGACAAAACTTTTTGATGAAAAAGAAAATGGCATTGGTATGCTGTCTCTTCTCTTAAGAAGCTTTCGCCTGACATACAAGGCTTCCTTGTTAAAGGGAAGATCGGATTATGAAATTTCTAAAATTCTTGGGGTAAAACCATTTCAATTCAAAGCTGCAATGAAATTTACCCCACAGCAGATTTCAGAGATACTGACAGTTCTGCAACAAGGGGTCAACAGTATAAAAGCCGGGCAACCGGAAAAAAACACTGTTATTTTTACACTTAATGAAGCCCTTCTTGTGTTAGGGGGTGCTGCATAATGGGAAGACAGTGGGATAAGAAGATCAATGCCGAAGAGGGCATTGGAACGGAAGAAGCCTTTTTAAAGGAATTGGAGTCGTGTGCATCATTTCATGGTGTACGTGTACTGATGTGGAAACATTTTTCCGTTGTGGAAGATAACAGGGAACATTTCATGGTGGAAGATAGGAAAACTGGAAAACGATATCAGTTGATATATTTAACACCTAAGAATACGTTGTCTCGCTGGGAATGCCGCATGCAGGAAGACGAAGATGGTAATGAAAAAATTCTCTGGTATCAGGAGAAAAAGGCGGGTGAATTTGCAATGCCGCCGGTATTTACGTTGTAGTATCAAATTCCCACAGGGGAGCAACAGAGGGTTCCCCTGTGGGAACCTCTGTCTGTTCAGAAAGTAGCAGGAAGAAAGAGAGGAAGAAATGAACGAGGTAATAGATTTTCTAAAGTCGAACAAATTTCATACGGAGTGTGATGTGACAGAAACCTGGCAGGTTGTAGACATTGATTTTGTCAAAGGAGATAATATTCAGGATAAAAAAACATTCTACATTGCGCAGGTTCTTAAAGAAGATGGAATAAAAGTTTTATCTCAGTTGTTCGATAGTTACTGCATCGAAAACGATATTCAGAATCCAAAGGTCAAGAGGATTACGATTGTAAAGTCAATGTTTATATATCCCGGAGTGTTATTAAATCCAAATACGGAAGAGGTAGATCAAGATGAGAGTATTTCATCAAAAACCCTTCCCGGCTATGTATGGGTGCAATGTCAGGATAAATCCGGACATTTAGAAGATGGGAACCAAAAGGTTGTCGAATATGATTTCGTATTCAGACAGTATAGATTCCTTATTGGCAAAAGCCGAGAATGGAGGGATATTCCGGATGGTTACAATTTTAAACAGTTTAAAGCATTTGCGGAGGCAGAAATCGGACGCATTTGTGGAATAAAGGACTAAACATTGAATAAGCAATTTAAATGCAGTAAAATTCATAGTAATTTGCATTATGCATTGTAATTAAAAGTTAAAAGCGAAAACCTGACGCATCAGGGACTAAAGAAAGAGGTTCCTGTGCGTGGGGACCTCTGGTTGTCTGGCAACGGTCAGAAGAAGGAGAAAAGATATGTTAGATATGGAAAAAAATTATAAGCTGGCAGGTTACATATGGAGTTTTGTAAAGGTAGATAAAAATCATGCTGTAATTCAATCCCATGGGGTAACCGCAGGACCATGGCCTGGTTTCAAAATGCTAAAATTTGGAGGTAAAGTTGATGATTTTTATGCAACGGATATTGATGGTGAAGATATCAGCGCTTATGACGACAAAATGCTGGCACTCTACGATGCCCTCAAGGATGTAGAAGATAAATCTGCATCTTATGGTAAAGGTTTGTATTTGGTTTCCAGGGAAAAAGCCGGTTTTACGGAGTGGGGTGAACCCGGTTCCGGAAATTACTGGCAAATTTTGAAAGAGGCAGCGGAAGACGCTCAGTCGTTCGGGTCTCCCAACCACTGTGCGTGGCTTGGTACTGTCGATGGTGGCGGCAACGCGTGGTGTGTCTACTCGGGTGGCAACGTCTACAGCGACAGCGATCAGGACAACGGCGACTATGTGGTTGCCCCCGCTTTCAATCTCGACTTATCCAAGGTGGAGATTGTTGAAGATGAAATTGTCATCAAAAAGGAAAGTGCAGGACAGCTGGAGAATCAATCAAATTCAACCCCATACCGTTCCATTTGGGAATATGGCATGGATCTTACAAAAGATGGCAAAACATTTCATCTTGATCCGGAGATGGTGAAGGAAATTTGCAGAGCCATAAAAGAGGATAGCGGCAGGAATTATGTTGCTACTTTTACAAGTCGGGAATTTACCCCGGAGCAGTACATTGCTGTCTGTGATGAAGTTGAGAACCAGCTTACGAAGAATTCCAGAGATGTGGAATATCAGTCATGTGAAAAGGTGTTAGGGAAAGGATTCGATAAAATAGAAACAGTAGAAAACTGGGTTATTAAAACCATGTTTACTTCTGAATATGAGTCCTGCACTGTGCGTATTCCGGAAACATTATCATCAGAGAAGGAAGCGTGGGATAAAGTTAAAGAGCTTGCCATTGCAGATCAGGATAGGAATGAAACTACGGAAGTCAGGTATGACAGGGATGCATGCCAGGTTACTGTAATCCACACAAACAAAGCTGTCTGCCGGATTTCTGCAGAAAAAATGTAAGATTTTAAGGTTATCAGTATCGGTACAGATACTGATAACCAAAGAGGTGACAAAAGTTTTTAATATGCACTTTAGGGGTGCAGTTGTTTTTTAGGAGGAAAATATCATGGTAATAAAGATGAAGTACGAAAGGGTTCTGATCCAAACAGAGGAAGCCAGTATTGTTTTTGGTGATTTTAAGGGTCAGAAAGACCAGGAGCTGTTCCGGTGTCCGAGAAAACTTGAGGATACGGATTTGAGACGGTATGTGAATGAAAATAACTGTCTGCTTGGATTTGAAAGCGATGATAGGCAAGAAACTCCGCTGAATGAAATACCTGGGTATTTAGGGTATTACCGGTTATATTTTCGTGATGGCTGGTATGGAAGATGGATGGAGGAAGATGATAGAATTGATCAAAAGCTTTGTGCTGGTATTGATGAAATTGTCCGTTTCCTGCAAAGTAATTTTCCGTATGGCTGTAATGACTGGGATATGGCGGCATGGCTGCGGGATGAATACCCAACCTGGGGAGGCGATAACCGTTTCCTTCTTAAGCCATTATTTGGCGATCATTACAGAATCGCATTTGACACGACGTATGGCAATGGGGACTATCCGGTGCGTATTTATGTGTATGCCGTGGATCCGGTATAAAAATGGTTTTTATGAGACAAATTGTGCCTATTTGATAATAGGATAGGTGAAATTTATGTGGTTTTTTGAGGATAATCCTGAAAGGAGTTTTATATGGTTACAAAGGCTGTAACAGGTCAGCTTACCATCTTTGAGTGTATTTTTTCGATTGGTGCTACAAGAAATAAAACACAGGTAAGCAAAGAAACAGGTAAAGTACCAGCTGAAAGTTTTATTGATGTTTCTGAGAAAATAGAGGTTTATGGATCTGCTGCATTAAAGGAAAAAACAATGCGGGCTGTCCGGGATCTTCCACTTACTGGAATTGAACCGAAGGACCGGTTACTGATCCAGAACATTCTTGATCAGAATTCAAAAATGGCAGGCATATTGTATGATGGAAATATTGTCTATCCGTATGAAAAGTTAAAAAAGGAACTGATTCGTATGAAAAAGACAAATTCAATTCGAAGGATGTCAAAGCTTATGTATGAGTTTTTGAGCCTGCATTTTGATATTGCACATTATAGCAGGGAAGGATTTATTGACTATTATGATGGTGAATATTCTTCTCTTTACAACGAAACACTCTCATATGCAAGAAAACGTATTCCGGCACGATTTTCGGATATTAACAAAATTGCAGAGGAGATGTAAAGAAAAATGCGGTCACTGAAATAGTGGCTGCATTTTTTGATCTTTTATAGTGTCAATAATTAACTTGTGAGACAATGGTTTTTTATATTTTAAAAACAATAAAATAGATTTTACAAGTGGTAAGTGCGGAGATATATTCAGTGGATTATCCAGATACCGGTAGCAGTATATTCTCGTATAATAATTTTCAACGTCCATTTGTTCAATGGAAAATACAGAAATTAAATAAAGATTAAATATATTATTGAGAACACGATTTTATTGTGGTATGATATTATTGTATTCGTTTATATATATATTAACATCTGGCAGCAGTCGGATGGATTTCAGGATTTGGGTAGATTAAATGCTCCTGCGTTATGCAGGGGCTTTTTTTACTGTCTTAAATCCTATGTTTTATACGGATCAGTTATTGGTCCGGGAATGGAGGTTTATATGAAAAATCTTTTTTTGAAAGTCAAGGAAATGGATAATTTTCCACTCGAAGACGCGGAGAAAAAAGACAAATTGCTTCATGAGCAATTTGATCGGATCGTCTTTCATGCAGAAAGGATGGAGGATATTTCGGATATTCCGGATGAAACGCTTCTGTATTTTCTATCCAATATAGATACCTATATTGGAGGAGAAACACCACTTCAGGAAAGACGTAACGAGATTGTAGAGAACTTTTTTGAAATGCCAAATCTTGGGCTAAGAGTTCTGTAGGTTTTTAGGGCACTGGCCCGGAAAGGAGAAATAAGATGCAGCTTATTTCAAAAATTAAAGATGATGTAGCTGACGTGGTACATGTACAGGCTACATCGGATTCTGGGGAGACAGTAAAGAAAATTCTTCCTATGAAGAAATACATTGAACTTTTGACAGATTCAATGGAAGATTCACACAAAATGGTTTCCATTGGTCAGATTCCAAATGGATACTATGAGGGTAAAATACACCCTTATGAACCGGATACGTTTTCGGTTGCGATTGCGTTACCCAAAGGATTACAGCAGATTATCTATGGGACAAGCAGTTATAGTGTGCCTGTTCCGGGGCTGGTCTTTGTAATTGAGGTTAAGAAACAGCGGGTGGTCAAATCTTTAGTGTATGTTTACAAGGGAGAGTTAACAGAAGATTCTCCATTATATCATTATCCATTTGGAAATGTATATTGTAATGGAAAAATCTGTTGGGGAGGTAACTCTCTTCCAAAATGTAATGTCATGAAAGATGTTGATAAGGTCATTGCATTATTTTTTGGATCGCCTACAAATGACGATCTGTATTCGCCAGAATCAAATTTTTTAGATCCACCAGAATATGTCCTGAGTCAGAGGGCATTTCTTGAATTTTTGAAAGGAACGGATGAGTTTCCGGAGAACATTTTAATGGAAACCGGAAACGTACTGGCTGAAGTATTTTAATTTTTATTGGCAGCCCCGCCGTCTCAGATGCGGGGAGAAAGAGGAAAAAATGGATTTATTTGAAATGTTTGGAATTAAAGTAGAAGACCAGATTGAGGAGAAGTCCAAAACGTCATCTAAAACGGAAAACAAACAGAAAAAAGGAAAGAAAGTGGAGAAAAAAGCAGCTTCCGCTAAGACAGATGCAAAAAAGCTTGTGCTTCCCCTTACGGTTTATACAGGTTTTAACCGTCCGTTTCTAATTACGGGGACCGGAAGTACAACAGATAAAACATTGCGTGAGAGAATTCATGATGTGACAAAAGAATTTCATCCGGATGTTTTCACTTATGATGTTGTGGGGGATAAGGTATGGGTTGCTTTCGATCCGGCAAAGGAAGTTCAAAAAGGAAAAGTAAAAATCCTTAAAGAGTCTGAAATGTTCCTTGCCAATCACCAGATTGATATTTCGGGAATTGCTATTGATGAAAATGATATGGCAGATATTTCCGTGGTCGAGGATGTGTTAAAGAAGGTTCACCCTGCGTTTCAAAAAATTGGAGTTGTTTCATCAGCAGATGGAAAACTTCTTGCCCCGGTATTTCACTGGGAAGTGCTTGGAAACAAAGAACTTTCATTCCCTGTCAGAGTATGTCTGTATGGAAGGGAAAATTTTCAGGTCACTCGGGAGGAATTTAAGAATTTCCTGAATGAAAAGGGTTACAACGTAGAAGAAGATGTGAAATTTGATGCAAACATTCTTCAACAGTATATTGAGACGAAGTACCCTGAATATGACAAAAAGCACACAAAACTCCTTTATATGGAAAAAGAAAATATAGTGCTTCCTGTTATTTCGATACCGGAAAACAAAAAACCTGTTTCGGCAAAGAAAACAGAAAAATTTCCGACGAAGGATACGACGCTTTCCTTTATTTTTGAAAAAATTCCGCTTACACCGGAGTTATTTGGAGGGAAAGAAGAAGTATCAGAAAAAGAACTTCTCGCATTTTGTGCAGATAAGTACCCTGAATACGCGTCTGAATCTGCCAAGATTTTTTATGACAAAAAACTTCGGATTCTTTTCCCAAGAATTGAAGGCGCCAGAAAGGGGGCTTCTGCATGGGTGTAGAAACGGTGGTAGATGAGGTTGAGTACAAAAAACGTATTCAGCAGCCGTATGCTCTCTTTAACCTTGTACTGTCGGAAGATATTAGGTACCGTGTGGAATCTACACCGGTGTCCCTGACAGCGGCAAAGATTGGAGTAAATGACGGTGGATGGTACAAGTATCGGTTGCCAAAGATGCCGATGGGAATTTTAAAAAGCCTCTACTGTTTTTTTGCAGATGTAGCAGAAAAGTTTAAAACAGAGGTGCTGGTCCGGGTGTATTATGATCCGGCAGCAGAAAAATATGTTCTGGAGGTCCCGGAACAGAAAACAGCACCTGGTCTTGTGGTAACAGATCAGGGGCTGATTCCGCAGTACTGGCCGGTTATGGATATTCATTCACATTGTTATTATCCGGCTTTCTTTTCGGAGACGGATAACAAAGATGAAAAAGGAAACCGGATATATGGGGTAATTGGGTCTCTGGATAAGAGACCTCAGTTACTGCTTAGGGCAGGAACCGGAGGATGTTTTGTGGAGATTTCGGATGTGGGAAAGATATTTGATACAAATGTCAGTTCTTCTGAGGACTGGTATGGGATTATGAAATCCCAAATGAAAGAAAAAATACATCCGATAGATAGTTTTTAACGGTTTAACGACGGGAAAGGTGGTTTTTTATGAAAGATCAGAAAAAGAATGACTTAAAAAAGGCGGCAGAAGCCATTGAGCAGCTATATCGTGCAATCTCGAATGACAAAATTTCAGTTGTACCGGATATGGAGCATGAGTATATTGTTGTAACCATTAATGGTGCAATATATCGTGTTAATGTAGAGTGTGAAAATATACGTTCCATGGTTCAATCAGTTGTAAGTCAGACAATTTTGAAGATCTAAGAAAGGAGGTAGGGGCTGCCGTATGGCTGCCCCAAATTATTATATGAATATTTATGTATCCGTTATAGGATTGTCAGGTGCTGGTGGATTTTTTGCTAAAGAATTTGCAAGATATGCAGCATCTTTAAAAGATGATGAGACGTTTTTTAAGCTTTTGATGTTCGATCCGGAAGATGTTGGACAGGAAGATATAACAAAATCAGTCTTTCTTCCACAGGATGTGGGATGGAACCGGGCAGCAGTTCTTTCTGGGGCATTACGGAAAGCGTATCCATCAATAACATGTATTAAAGGGATTGCCCGGAATTTTTCCGAATTCGAGACAAGTAGTGTTAAGAGATTATTTTCTGATAATTACTATGAATTGGAGAATGACATTTACTTTCTGTTTGATTTTACATGTATTGCAAAACAGGAACGGGCAGTTAAAAAGTTTTGGGAAGGATGTAAGTCCTGTGTTACAGCCATATATCGGAGAAATTCGATTTCTGTGGCATCAAAAATATCCAGCCTGGTAATTGCCAATTTTGATAAGGTCCCGGTAAGAAAATGCAAGGATTCTCTTTCAAAAATGCTATGTGTCAGCAGAATCTGTCTGGCATTCATGGTGCAATTTCTGAGTGGAGGAAATATTTCATTTGATGATATCTATTTTGATGGAAGGTTTGGTGTCTCATTGGGCAGAAGACCGGCGGAAGTTGTGGATACAGCAATTACATTTGCAAAAAAAACGGACTCATGGCTGATTGTCTGTGTTGGAGCTGGTGGTACAGGAGGAAACTTTACCAAGGAACTTCCACACATAATGCTTGGAAAAGAAAATGTGTCCCTTCTTATTATAGATGGGGATCGCGTGGAAGAAAAAAATCTTAAGAGACAGCCTTATGGAGAGCAGGATATCCAGCAGAATAAGGCAGATATTTTATGTGCAGATTTAAAAACGGATTATCCAATGCTTTCTGAAAGGATATTCTCATATCCAAGATACCTGGATACGGCAGGGGATCTGTCCGAAGCTGTTATGAGCTGCGGCGAAAATTATGATCATGTGCTTCTTGTTGGAGGTGTTGATAATCATGCAGCAAGAAGAGTTATGGAATCCTTTCATAATTTATATGATTCTTCCGTATACATTGATGCAGCAAATGAGTGGTCCGAAGGACAGACAATTATTTCTGTCAGGATGGATGGAAAGGAAATATCTCCGGTTAGAAGTTTTTATTACCCGGATGTGCTGACAGATGCTTCACCAAGTGCTTCTGAAAGAAGTTGTGGTGCAATAAATGAAAGCAGTCCTCAACACATCTGCACGAATTTGTGCAGTGCACAGATGATTTTATCGGTTGTAGAACCATTGATTATGGATGGAAAAGTCCATGGAGGAATTGTGTATTTTGACACATTCTCACAATTTTCAAGGTTCCAGCCTCTTAAAGCGGAGGATATGGTATGAAAATTGATCTAAAAAAATATCACGATGCCATTAGCTTTTTGCGAGTGGTTCACAATAAATTTTGTGAATACAGTAACTGTGCGAATAAAGGAATAATTATAGGCGGCAATGTTATTATTGTATCCCGATTGGTATATGCTGCGGTGATAAGGTATCTTCAAGAGAAGAATTTTGTCAGTCAGGTACCGGATTTTATAATATGTGAGACTGCTTTAGGAGAAAACCGGAACAAGGTGCCAATTGATGATGTGGATTCGGACGTGGCAATGGGGATATATGAAGCATCAGCTGATATGGAGGTTAATCTATGCAGGCTGCTCCCAGACTGGGAAAATGGTATCATTGATTTTTTACAGTTTACAGAAGGCGGAGGAAAAAAGAAGACAGTAAAAGATTTTTTTGCTGAGAATCCGGGTTATAAATGGGCCAGAAAAATGGTTGAAGAACTTGTTAGTGGATTAGAGGAGGAAACCTATGACGTGGATGATGTCATGTTTCTGATTAGTGATAAGGTTCCTGAGGTAGAAAACAAACTGAGGAGCAATCTGTCAGAAGAGGGAATAGAAAAGAAGAAAATCTTTTTTCAATTATTTGATCTGCTTTCAAATCTTTTGCCTGAAACCGAGGTTAAATTTGTGGATGGTAAAAAAATTATTGTCTGGATCAATTATGTCTGCTGTGATGGGTGTCAACAGAACGGCTTTATGATAAGTCCGGCAGCAGTCGGAGCCGGCATATGCCTGAAACATTTTATGGATCAGATATATTAAATTAAAAATCAGGTTTTTAAGGGATCTATGGATGCAGTAGTCGGTAGATCCCTGGAAAGAAGGTATATATGGATAAATACACAAAAGAGCTTTTTCATGAATGGAAAATTTTTTATGAACTCGATGATGGTGTGGCTGTGTATGAAAACGACGCCGATGAAAAGCTGGATTGGAACGAAAAAATGAAAATTGCATTCATGCTTGTTGATCGTTGGCTGGTAAAACATCATATTATATCCAAAGGGTATTGTTTTATGAGTATCGAGGATCTAAGAGAATCCATTATAAACGATGAAGGAAGAGCATATGAATATTTAGAAACTGCCTCAGAATATATGGAGCAGCGAATAAGTGACGTATATTCTGCATGCGGATGGAAACAGAGGGAAATTTGTGTGGAAGAAGATTTTTTCGCGTGGTTGGCGGATCGGTATCCCGAACTTGAAAATGACAAGGATGCACTTCGTGAAGAAATATCAGAAGAAGAAATCAAAAGATTTTTTCGACAGTCTAAATACGGTGAAAAGCTGGAAACTTCCATTGAAACAGTCTTGAGAAGCCTAAGGAGCTGTACATTTGAAACTCGTAAATATTATGAGTTTCGGAACAGCTATCTGCCGGCATTATCGCGGCTTATGGAAGAAAATCTTACGGAGGGAGAAAAATCACTTTATTTCCGTGTAGTTGACAGCGCCATGCAACCGTTAAGCAGAAACAACCCTGATGTTTTATGTAAGCGCCGGGGGCAGGATGAGTATTCGTTTAGTACGTTAGGGTTTTATTATGGAGACGCAGGGGAAGCAATAGATTATCATATGGCTTTGCCAGGAGCGTTGGTTGCTACCTGTGTGCTCAAATTATTATACGACCACTTCTTTACAGAAAAATTTAAGGAGGCAGTTTGATGGATCTTAGAGAAGCAAAAGAGGCATTTGATGAATTCCGTGAGAAAATAGAAATTTATCCGGGTTGCGAAGAATTCGATTTCTCTGAATTTGACCAAAAACGTTATCTGTATGGTGTTAAAATAACATTTATTATTTTAGCAAGAGCGTTAGGGGTTACTACGGATCTAATTCCTGCTGGAACGAATGATTTTTACAGTCTCGAAGATTTGTCAAGTGAAGTTGTTGAAATTGTATCCAATGCGTTAAGAAAGTATGGATGGAATGTTGAGGAAGTTGATATTCCTACTTCCGATTATGACGAGGACACTCAAGAGGAAATGTGGGAGGAGATGCGTAAAGAGCACGGAGGTGTTTTTGAACACGTAGAAGAAGATATAGGAGAGTTTGATCTATATGGAATGTGTAATGTCAGATTTTTGCTTGTCGAAAATGCCCATATCGGGAAAATTATGCAAAAGGCAGAAAGTGAAAATCTGACAGAGGATGCGGAGTTAAAAAATTGATGGATCTGGTGAATTGGTTATTTTTAGAATGTGAAGCCTATTTTGATGATATGCCAAATGCAAGTGGATATACATGGGATGATGGGGTTTATCATACCTATCGTCTATTGTATGATACTTCAAGTGAAATGAATTCAGTAGGACACGAAATTTTTCCAATTCCGTTCCTGTATCTTCCAGAGATAAACCGGCTTATTGAAAGTCTGGAAAGTAAATATTTTTAACAAATACCCCGGAAATACTGTTTTTTCAGTATCCGGGGTAATTTTATAAAGATTATTGATGGGATGACGATAATCCGTTGATCTATTTATGTTGACTTTTTATGTGGGTTTATGCCTAAAATAGTCGAAATGATAAAAACTGGCTGGTTATAAAGAAAGTGGGAATAAATCTATGAGAAAAATTTCGAGTGATGATTTTGAAGCGGCTATGTATGCCCTGGATAAGATCAGAAAATCTTCCGGAAAAAGAGAAGGAGCATGGTTTTATATTACATACAGACAATTTTCATCGGAGATACATACTTATCCCGGAAGGGCAAAGGAAATTCTTGAACATCTGCTCTTGGATGGGAGGATAGAAATATATGCATCTAAAAAGCTAAGTTATAGGATATTGGTGCCCACAACTATGTCAAAAGGTGATTTTTTAGCTTATTTAAAATGTCGCGAAACAGGCGCTGCCGTGAAGAAGAATTGTACATTGGCGGAAATTTTGTCAGATTCTTCTACAGCTGGGAATGCAGCGGCAAATAATAAACCCGGAGATTGGAAACCTAGCCGTGTAATGATGCAGAGGCAGACAAGTAGTGGGACAACATTTGGTTATGGGAAATCAAGCGGAATGAGTGTACAAGATAGTTTTAAATTGGCGAGAGAGAAAACAGAATTTCTCCCTGTGAGAGAAAGAATCGGTAATAGAACCTGATAAAAGCTATGGATATGCAAATGAATTGGATGTATGCATATGAATCGTGGAAAGATTTTACTTTTGAAGAAAAGGAAGAATGAAAGCAAAGACACAAAAACCGGAAATGGTCGAATGGAATAGGAGATAACATGATTGATTTTAAAAAATTGAAAATAGTGCTGTTTGATTTTGATGATACGATCGCTCTGCACAGCGATCATTCACATTCATCAGGTTTAAGTGAATCAGAATTTTATTCACAGTTGCTTACATATGGCCCAGCATTTTTTAATAACCTGCAAACCAATAAACACATGAGAATGTTTATGGACTTGTGCAATAAACACGGAATCCGGATGGGGCTTATTAGTTACGCATCATCAAACATTATCATGCAGACGAGAATACAATGGGTTTATCAAAAATATGGGTATGAACTTGAAAATTATTGTGTAGGCAGTAGGGAAGGGAAATTAGATATGCTGAAGGCTATCCAACAGACATATTGGAAAGGAAACAAAACTGTAGGTCCAAATGATACTGGTATTTTGTATTCCCCGCGTCAGATTTTAATAATAGATGACGTTGGACAGACACTGCAGGAGGCAGCTGATAACAATTTTTCCGCCTGCACACCAATGGAAGTTGTCAATTTTATAGAAGACCGCCAAAATACCATTGGGGGGAATTTGATTGAAAACGGCATTTACCAAGAAAATTAAAAATGGATCAGAAAGAAGTATTCTTAAGTGATGTCTTTTGGTACCTAAACCTGCCATGAATTTTGATTCTTTTAATTAAAATATGACAAAACGACTTAAAAAATATTGAAAAAGCAAGAAAGAAGTGGTACAGATGAAAATATATAGACCTCAAACCATAGAGGTTAGAAATCGTATAGCAGAAGAAATCAGAGGAACAGAAGAAATTTTTTATGTATGTAATGCAAATGAATACAAATTATTAAAGGAAATATCTGAAGAAAAATTTAACTCATTAGATATTCATTCTGAGGAGCATGAAATTGGTAATATATTGCTATATGAAACAGGGGAAACGTTTATTCTTGATGGATTAGGATACTTACGAGTGGATTTTAAGTATGTGAACTGAAAATTTACTAAAATTAGAATTGAAAAAGAGATTTACAAAGGACAGATGCACTGTGCAACGTGTATGCAGCATTTCACAAATGTCGAAAAGGCAACGACACAATATAAACCAGAAATTGATGAAGGGAAAATTAAAAATCATAAAAATTTATCAAATGAAAATGGAGGATATTTTATGCATGGAGATTTATTAAAAAACGAAATACAGCTTGCAAAGGATGAATGTTGTGTTATTTTTGACTTTGGTTGTTATTTCCCTTATAAAAATACGGAAGATCTGACGTTTGATTTTTCGTTAGGAGGGAAGCAGCTTCATGATAAAAAATTAAATCATAGGTATCCTAATACCGGATATCAGACAATTTCACGAAAATATGGAAGAAAAGTGAGTAAACTAGGATATCCATACGTTATGAAATTGGACGAGCAGGATATTATGCTTTTAAAAATCAAGGTTGGATTATGTGAAAACACAAATACTTTAATTTTCCCCATTCAGACATATATGACGCAAGATCGTCCGGCATGCGTATTATCGATGAATTACATATTCGATGAAATGAAAGTTCGTTTTATGTCCCATGATTCAAAAGACGGAGGATGGCATCAGCATAATTGGTATAATTATATGCCGGCTGAATTGATTGGAGAAAATGAAAGTGTGATAACTGGAAAAATGGAAGGAAAACGTATCATTTACCATGATGTGATCAAGCCATTTCCGTCTTCAAAAGACAATCTTCTAATCTAATAATAAACATGAAATTACTTAAAAACAAATAATAAATTTACTTTAGGAGGGAAGTATGATCCAAAAAGAAGTTTTGGAACTGAAAAAGAGATTCAAAATAAATAAAGCAAGTTTCCAGCGTGTATGTGGAGTATATGTTGATGCCAGTAAAAATAAACAGGCAACCATGAATATGCCGTTTTTGATGCTTGAAGAGGAAATTATGCACAAGTACCTGGATATTGCAGGTAAAACGCTTTCTGGGAAAGTAGGTGATGCGCTTCTTGGTATGGATGTACATGGTGGATCGCGTGAGCAGGAAGAAATGACAAAACTTCTTCTGGGTATAAAAGACAGCCATTTGGAAGATAGTGGCTTGTTGGATGCTTTTTATGATCGTGTAATAGATTTATATAATACCCCAGAGCCATATTATATCGTTCTTTTTTATGATGCTTATGATGTGATCAGTAAAACAAATGATAATGCAAAACTGGATGAATCAGAGATCGTATATGAGTATATTTTATGTTCTATATGTCCGGTAAAATTATCTCAGCCGGGACTTGAATATTATGCAGATGAAAATAAAGTTGGCATCAGAAAGAGGGATTGGGTTATTAAAATGCCGGATGCCGGATTTTTGTATCCGGCTTTTACGGACCGGTGTCCGGATATAAATGAGGTTTTATTTTATAATCGAAAACCTGGGGAAGCAGATCATTTGTTTATGGATCAGCTTTTTCTATGTAACTCGGAGAGAACCGTATCCGAAAAGAAAAGCATTTTTTCCAGAATTATTGAAATTGCAGCAGACAAAGAAAGTAATCCGGAAGAGAAGATTTTTCATTTGCATGAAAAATTGCGTGCCATAGAGGAAGAAAAAGATGCCTGTGATCGCTCAGATGAGCCTGTAACTGACGCGGAAATCAAGGATGCAGCAAGGGCAGCAGGGTTCACTGAAACAGTTGTTGATGAAATCGCAAAATCTTTTAATTATGAATTCACAAAGCAAAAAGCAACAGCGGGCATGCTGCTAGATGAAAAGATCCTTGAAAAAAATAAAACATTAAAAGAAATTGAAGATCTCAAAGAGCAGGTAAAAAATCTCATAGAGGAAAACCGGAGGCTGAAAGATAAGCTTGGCGAGTAGAATTTATGAGAAATACTTATACAATTCGAATTCAGAGTGGGAAAAGGAGTAAGAAAATAATAGAAAATGAGATTGTAGGAGAAATAGTACATGTTAAAGAAAAAAGAATTATCCAAAAAGAAAAATCTGTTAATGGTGTTATGGGATGATAGTATTGCATTCAGAGTGTTATTTTTTATCTTAGCATACTTAGTGCTAGGGTTTATTAATATGCCATTTGAAAAGTGGCTCGAAGCCCATTCAACTGAATGGCGGTCTACTGAAACGCCTCATTATTTTTTCTTGCAAGGGTTGACACATGAGAAAGCCAACTTTATAGAAAACTCATTTTTTGTTCTTCCTATCTTTGAGGCATTAGCGGTTGCGTTAATTTGTTTTATTATCTATGGTCTTTTTTATTCTGTCAGCAAGATGATTGCTTTCAGAAACTATTGCTACATACCGCTTACGGAGGATGAAGTCAAAGAAATGGAATTTAAAAATGCAGATGAATATTTTGCCTATGTCCTTAACAAGCTTACTTATGGTTTCAAAAATGGAAAAGAAAATCTCCAGGTTAGCGATGATGATCTTAGGAAAATCCTTATAACCTGTCTGAATGTGTTTCCTGATAATGGAACAATTTTTCAGATAAACCAAGAAACTGCGTACGAAGTTTCAGATAACATTCTTTTCTCTGATGCGGTTATATTGAATTGCGGAAAAGCAGAGATAATTAATAAACATGTCGTATTGTCTGGTGTTAATAGAAATGGCAAAAGAGAAGAATATACAGTGTAAAAGTTGATCGGTCTTCATTCGGGTTTCATATCAGTTTGTGGAGGAATGGCAATGGAAACAATAAGAGATTACGAAGCAATGGTATATTTCCAAAATCATGGAATAAAGCAAAACCGAATTTGCAGTTAAAGAAATTCATGGATTATCTTGCTTATAAGAATATCCCTATGGGTTTAATTAGCGGAGTGTGTGATTGATAGGAACAGCCAAAGTTGTAAGTGAGGAAGGAGAAAATATGAACAGTCAAATTACGAAAAATGATGCAAGTCTTGAATCTGGAAAATCCTATGGTTTTATGGGCTGCAATTGGACAGTTTGTGAGTTTGTTAACGACGGTATGACAGCCGTGCTTCAATCCCATGGTGTAACCGAAGGACCATGGCCTGGTTTTATAATGCCGCAGTTTGGAAATGATAATTACTATGGAGCGGATATTGATGGGCAGGATATTAGCGGTTACGATAAAAAAATGGTTGCATTGTATGATTCCATTAAAGATGTAGAGGATACAAATGCTGCTTATGGCAGAGGATTGTATCTCGTATCCGCTGAAAAAACATACATAGGACCGGATTCTGATAACTACTGTAGAGCCTTAATAGAGGCAGCAAAGAAGCATTGTTTACTAGATTTTCTCAATTTCAATTACGGCACATGGCTTGGTACTGTCCATGGAAGTGTCTATGGCAGCAACTGTGCTTGGTGTGCCAATTCAAAAGGTATCATTTTCAACAATCAACGTCAGCAATTTAACCTTATCGTTGCCCCGGCATTTAATCTTAATCTGTCAAAAATTGAGATTATTGGTAATGAGATTTCCAAAAAATCAAAATAAAAAAGGAGAAAAAGATGTTTTATGAATTTTACAAATGGTGTACATATAATCCAGGAGGTTACGATTTAAGGAATTTTATATATACCATCGTATTTATGATAATTGTTTTTTCTGCTGCATACTTATTTCTTTTAGAGGGTTTTGGGGAGAAAATTTTATTTAAAATGATTATTAAGAGTATCCTATATGGAGGATATACACTGCTGGTGTTGCTTTGGAGTTTATGTTTTCATGAGAGAAATATAGGTATTCTGATGGTACCGATATATCCACTTATTGCTTTTTCCCTTTGGAAATTAATGCATTACACATGCAAAAATATAAAGAGGCTATTAAGATATGGAAGTCTGCAGGCTAAGATCCGGCAGATGGAGAGGAAAGCTGAAGGGCAGGATGGTGCTGCCCATAAGAAAAATTGATACCGAAAGAGCAGCTTGATATTTCGCAACTACCGACATATTATTAAATTTGTCGGATATTGGGGTTGTAAACCCAGAAGGAGAGATTTTTTATGTTAAGTAAAAGTTCAACAGAGTTTATGAGCATATTGTACCAATTCTTTAAAATAGGTTACGGGATTGGCCTTGTGATTATATGTGTGGCCGTAATTTGTTATGCATATCGCATAATATCTTTAAATAAAAAGGTGAAAAAAGATAAGAAGGGGAAAAAGCTTTCCGGGAAAATAAAATGCAGGCAAAGGAAAATTTAAAGCTGTGGGTGCTGGGAGGAGGTCTTGTAGTAATAGCAACATTTTGTGCAAGATCAATAATTCCATTAGGAGAAGAAATTGTTAGTGGACCAGCATCTGCAGGTGATGCAGGTAATCATGAATGGCTTATTTGCATAGGGGTTGCATTTATTTTTATTGTTCTTGCGCGGAAGAGCAACAGTGAGGAATGTGATGATGAAAGACGTGAAAAAGATGATAACAGTAAAAAATAATAAATTCGTGTTCAATTCGCCATGTGACAAAAGCTGCGAAATATCTTTACGCCGCGTTTTCTCCTGATTGTTATTCCTTTTCCCTTTGCGTGTGTGCACGCACCTCTTTCTATTCTTCTTTCTCTTTCTCTCTCTTATTCTCGGGAGAGGACCCCTTCGGGGGCAGACAAGGAACGTTTTTCATTTTAATTCCATTCTTTGGAAGAGCAGCAGTAGTGGAATTTGTTGTAGTGTCTGGATCTCTTTTTTATGAGAATTATTTGAGAATGTGTATAGAGGATTTGGGGTAGTAGAGAGTTGCGAAGTGCAGAGGAGAGTGTGGGGAATTCGTTCTTTTAGACACATGACGAACAATATGCGAATTGCAAAAAGAAGGTGATGTTAAGTGACAAAAGATTATCCAACCAAAGAGCAGGCCGATCTTATAAAAAGAAACCACCTGAATCCCTGCAACTGGAAAGTAGCCCTTGAGAATAAATCTACTCTTGAAATAGTCAGCAGACATTCCTCACAGCGAAGAATACTATATAAAAATCCAGTTGAGAAGAAAAAATAATTTGTCTGATATTAGATCAACAATATTCAAAAGCATGGTCGAATGTATGTTTGTTTTTCCCTTTTTATATGTTATAATTCTATTATAGGAGGAATCTGCCATGAATGATATGCAAACAAACAGCTATTTATCTGACAATTTTGTCGCAAAAATCTGGCCGCGTTATGAAATGACTTTAAAGAAAGTCCGTACAAGAAAAAGCTATTTCAAATACATTTCAGATATTTGCAATTATCTTAAAAAGGATTTTACGGCTATAGATGAATCAGAGGCACAGAATTATTTTTCTCAGCTTGCAGAGACAAAAAGCTACGAGCCAAAATATCTCCATTTGCGTTTGAGTGCCTGCAGATCAGTTGCTTCCTATATTGAGAAAAACGCACAGCATTTTGATCTTAAGAACTATCTTAGTCCATTTGTTTTTGTTGATCTTCCGGAATACTCGGATAATATCCATAAATCAGATATTCCATCTATAAAGCAGATGAATACGGTTTTATCGGCTACAGAAGATGATATAATGATGTTTACCATCATATCTATCTGTTTCCGCTGTGCACTTACAGTTTCGGAAATATGCAATTTAAAATTTTCAGATGTAGTTGAAGATGATCTTGGGCGCATGTGTTTTATCGTAAAAGGTTCAAAATCACCAAGGGTAGTAAAAATACCAGATGATGTAAAAGAGATTCTTTTCCGTTATGTCGATCAGTATCCGGGTGAAGACTTTCTGTTTCGGAATTCAAAAAATCAAAAATTACTGACACGGACTCTGCAATACCGTTTAAGGAGCATTATGGACCGGGCAGATCTTTCCAAAACTTTTACCTTTCAGGATATAAGAAATGCAGCAATCATCTATATGCGACAGGGTGGTGTTACCAATGCAGATCTGGTAAAGTATGCCGGCCTCTCCAGCGAAAAATGGGTTTCGCGTTTTGATGGTGTTATTGATGGACTGGATCTTGCTCCCTGTGACTATTCACATATCAGTATCAAATATTAACTTTTGAAACTTTCAATTTTATTCCCTATTATCATTGACTTTTTATGGGGGTTTATGGGTATAATCTTTCCAATCTGAACGAAAGGATGGTTTTACCCATGGAAAATACAATGGAAAATAAATTTTCAAATCCCCCAGATACAATTCCATATCCTGTTCCAACTACAGGAACCGGTTCTCACCCATTCAAGTGGACCGCCAGCTTATTAAATTCCTATTTCAGCCATCTTGTGGCAAAAAAAGAAATTACGGTTGAGGAAATTTCCGATGAAATATTTGTAGTATTAAAAAAATCATATCTGGGCGATAACAACATCGTACCATTCAATCTAGTGTATGAAGATGCCCAGGCAGTCCTTATTGCTGATTTTATTGTTTCTTTTATAAGTATGCGAGAGGCTCCAGGCGAAGCATTTGAATTATTTGGAATCAATTACAATGAATTTCCGCATGTAACTGTATCGAAGGCAACCGTAAATGGTATATTTTGTCGCCTTCACAGATTACTTACAGATGATTTTTTCCGAAGATCTTCTACATTGTTCTCGGAATATCGCATATGTGTACTCGATAGGGTTTTAAAAATTATCTCCCTCTCTGACAAAAATATAATTGATCTGTCTGATCCGACATTTTGTATCGGACAAGCCACATGGAATTCAAGTGTGAAAAAAAATGATCTTATGGTTTCTGATCTGATTGCATATCTGGAAAAATATCAAAAACCTAAAAAAACCAAGAAAATCTTGAACATACTGCGCACATTAGGGATTTCTGTGGATTCTTGTCTGTCCGATCTTATGAATATTTGCGGAAATAATAGTGAAATATCCTTTTTCGTTTTAAATTGTTATCGTGCTAATGGTATATTTCTAATTCCCTGTTTATGTTAAAATTTGTGAAAGGAATAATAATCATGGAAAAGTTTGCTTTTATCATCGTTTCGTCGATTATTTTCTTTGTAATATGCTCTCTGTTAGTAAAATTAATAAAACGTGATACATGGATTAGTTTTAAATTGGCACTTGTAAATGATGCTTTTCCATTGTTTATTGGAATCACATCTGGTGTATGCACCGCAATATTTCTGTGCTTAGCAAGAACAAATTAGAACGAATAATAAGGAGATGCAAATGTCATATATGAGTGAGTGGATTTGTTCCGAAGAAGAATTACGGGAAGCGGTTAAGGAAGATCGGGATCGTATTCGGGAAGAAATCAAGCAAGCCATTGAGAATGGCGTCATCAAAATAGAAACCGGTTCAGAAAAGTTATTTGAAATATTAGAGTGAGGGAAATTTTTATGGGAAGTCGACGGAATGAATTAAATATGCATTTAAATGAGAGGCTGGTGAAGATTTATGAAAAACGTACCTTTGTTTTTACTGATAAGTGGGTTAATTTTATTAACCATTTGCCATAATCTTACTCGTGCAGATTGTAACTTATAAATTGAGAACTAGAAAAAGTAGTTTACCTATCTGCATCTGCTTTATGATTTTAGCAGTTGCTGGCATTGTAACAGGGATTTCAGCGCTTGGAGGTTTTAATCATGAATAACGTTGTATTGATAATATAGCTATTGCCGCAATATTTGTAATTGATATAGTATTTGATGATGTTCTAAGTCCTACTGCAAAATCTATTGTGACATTGTTGACGATATTGTTTTTTGCTTCTATTTATTTTTGTGGACAGCATGCAGCAAGTTCTGGAGCTGCTAGACTACACAAACTTGAAGAGCAACTAGATACGGAACAGCAGAGTCAGGCAGTAGAGACAGAAAAACAATCTAATCATAAAAAGCAAACAAGAAAAGAGCAGGAAGAGAAATTACATAAACTTGTCGCATCTGGTAAAGTGAAGATTGTAATAGATGGCGAACCGACAAGTGATGAATTTGATATTGAGGGCATTAAATTAAAAGACTATGATATCAAATTTAAGAATGGAAAAGTCTATTTGATATCAAAATAGGGAGGGATTGTATGAATCAGTGTAGCAAAAAATCAATGTTTAGATGTAGAAATTGTAATCATATTAATTGCGATATGTATACTAAAATATATGTTATTTTTACGACAGTGGTTAAATATTTTATTCTGGCGTGTGGTATATCTTTATTACTATTTTTCTTTTATGATAATGAATTAGAACCAACAAAAGACAATATTAAATGTGTAGTTAGCATAATATATACGAATTTATTAACTGTAGTAGTAATTACATATTCATTTAAAAAATTAATTGGTAGTATTAAGGAAGACGTTGTAAATGCAAAGCCGTATGGAAAAGCGCAAATAGGAAATAAAGAAAAAAAGTATGAGAATATAAGAGAAATGATTACTGTTCACGAAGCAGGTCATGCAGTAATGTCTTATTTAAAAAATGCAGATACAATTATTGTGAATGCTTCTCTTTGCGAACCAAATGTAGTATCGGGATATGATAGCGTAGTAAATGCAGAAATTGTGAAAAGCATGATACTTATTAAATACGCAGGAGCAATAGCAGAAGAATTAATATTTGGACATTATAATGCAGGTTCTTTTCTCGGATCTAATTCAGATTTTAAAAATGCGACGGAATTAATTAAGGGCTACATTACTATGATTAATCCAGAACGGAGCAAAACACTATTAGATGACGAACTGAAAGATCAACTTATAGATATATCAAAAGCTTTTTATCAAGAATGCAAAGAATTACTTAGCTGTAATATAAAATTAGTTGAACATTTATCTAATGTATTGACATACAAAGAAAGATTAACCACAGAAGAAGTACTTGAGATAATAAATGCTTTCAAGGAGAGCAAAGAAAGAAATACTTAAATTTTTATCATTTCCGGATGTCACGATTATAACGAAACAAACAGAGGAATGGAGATTGGCTTTGGTATTTCTCTTATCTTCGCCCCAATTGTTGTTACGTTGACATATCTGGCTTTTGGAGGTGTGTTGTAATTTCTTGCGGAGCAGAGCAGAGGAAGCTCACCGGGCTCATGACCTGGGTGTCGGAGGTTCGATTCCTTCCTCCGCAATTAATTTTAAAAAAGGGAGGTTATAACATGTTCTAACTGATTAGAAAACATAAATAAGCATTCGTTCAAAAGAAAAATTCGTATGTGAAAAAAAGGATGGGAGGGAAAGAAAATCATGGGAATGGATGTAAACATGCTTGCCTGCGTGCGGGCACTTGCTGAAAACAGAATACAGGATGCGAAGAAATACGCGGTCTGCTGTTGTGTTAATGACAATACGAAGAAAAATGAGAGCCAAGTCAGAAGATGTAAAAATCTTCTGCTCAACGGTCCAAACATGATCGAGCTGCCAGCAAATCTCAACGGGCTCATGCGTATGGAAGATGTGTCCGGCTTTCATGCCGAGCGGTACTACCTTGGGAAAACTCAGTGGGATCTTTTTGAAAAGATTAAGCGTGGTGTGGCGGTCACGCTTAAATTAAGGGAGTATGGGATTCCCTACAAAAACAGCACCCTCATATACGGCGTACCCGGCACAGGAAAAACGGAGTTTGCCAGATATGTGGCGTATTCCCTTGGTATTCCTTATGCATACATTAATTTTTCCTTCCTGATCGACTCATTCATGGGGGAGACATCGAAGAATATCCAGCGTGTGTTTGATTTCTGCCCTTTGCAGAAATGTGTCCTGATGCTTGATGAGATCGACTGTATCGGATTAAAGCGCGGCATAGGAGGAAATGGGGGATCAGATGGGGAAATATCAAGAACGACCATTTCTCTTATGCAGGCATTGGACGATCTGATAGATGGGCAGATCATCATTGCTGCTACGAACCGGTACGACCTGCTTGATCCCGCTTTGTCCAGACGGTTCCAGAACCATGTGGAATTCTGTCCATTCAATTTTGAAGAAAACAGGGAGATGATGGAAAAATTCCTGGCGGCAGTGGACGAGCCTTTACTGAGTACTATGGAAATTGCAACGTATGCAAGAGAAAACCATACGCAGGCAGAAGTAACCGGGCATCTTATTGAAGTACTGACACGCAAGGTATCGAATGAAGTGAATGTGGAAGCGGCGCTGGAAGCACTAAAAAGTGGGAATGAAAGAACAGACAACTGGGAAAATTTTTCTAACCAGTATTAACGGCAATAAGGAGGGGACTTAAAACGATGAGCAATATATCAATTAAGGATTTTCATGTTGGAAAACCGGCATGGTCCATTGAACACAAAGGAAATACGGAAGAGATCATTGAACAGTCCGTCATTAATGTCGGACGTAAATATGTAACTGTTTCAAGAATGGGAATGGAACGCAAATATTCTGAACTTTCAGGAGGGAGAACGTATATTACTGATGGGTACAATTCCCGGCTTTTTCCAACGGAACAGTCCGCAAAAGAGTTTATTCAGAAAAAAGATCTGGTTTTAAGACTTAAGGAAAAGACAGATCGTATATCTTCGTTTGGTGAAGAATATGCCCTTGATGAACTTCAAAAAGTTTATGAAATCTTGGATGGAAAGAATCTGAAGGCAGATACCCTTATAAATTATTCTGTTGCGGTGTTGGCAGAAGTTGCTGAGTCCGCAAAACAGGAAGATGCACCAATTTACAAAGGAGATAAAGAAGTAGACCAATGGGTGCGATTATCTGACGTGGAGAACGCAATCAATAAATACTTACATAAAAATTTTTGAATGGAAAAACTTATGCGAAAGGAAAGATTTAATAAAAATGGAAATTTGTGAAAGGAGTAATTTATGAGAAAGGCAACTTTATTAGAACTTATTGTCATATTCGCATTTGCACTTGTATTCGAAATATGCATAATAGGCATTATGGATAAAATTTGGTCTAAAGATATGCAGAGAATAGATAAAATATCTGAAATTGTTGAAAAAGAAGCAAACGAAAAGGCGAAAACTGTTAAGAAAGCTAAATCTGAAAACGCCACTTGTTACATTGATGGAATAAAGCAAGACTCAGCTTTTGATCCGGATGGTCTTAATATCTACGATTATGATATTTCATATAAAAATAATCGTTTATATTTTAAAACCATTAAAAAATCGGAATATACATCGTCAATGAATAATGGAAGCGGTTGGTATTTTCCTTTGTATTTTCCGGTTTTTCGGTAAGCTTAAGCAATCAAATGGAAATTATTATGTAAGAACAATAACTATCCGTATCGCACATAAGAAGGAACATTTGGGATTACCCCTGTTCCTTCTTTTTTGCTTTACTTGGCTTGGCTGCATTTTCGCAGGTATGGCATCCACGGCATCTCTCATTCGGTAAATTAAATACTGCGGTGCCTGGACCGGAAGAGCATCATTTGTGAGGTCGTAAATGTGCCGCCGCTGATGTCTGTTGGAAAAGGAGTATCACTCACCGCCACAAATGACAACAGAAAATGAAGTATCATGCAGCTGCCCATGGGAACCTGTAATTACTCAAAAATATATAATTATCAGTATCTTTTTGGTGTTGACAATTTATGAGCATTTGTGCATATACTTTCCCATCAATGAACGAAAGAGGGAAAAAATGAAAAGCAAAATTATTTTGTCAGCAATTTCAGTCTGTATGATGTTTTCCTTTATTCCGGCGATTTCTGCTGAGATGAAGGAAAGCGATATACTTCGAGAAAACATAGTTTCTCCACAGGCAGGTTTTTCTGCAGCTGCATCTGGTCTTCTTGATGAGTCTGTCAATGATATGAATTCTATAGATGATTCAACAGATTCTAATAAAAAGTCCACATCAGATGAACATGACAGGAAAAAACTTGTAGTTTCCAAAAGCAAAAAATCGCTGTTCATGTTTAAGACAAACGATTTGAAAGGATCGCTTGTTGGAATGTTACCTGCGGGTGGAGCTGGAGAAATTCTGGGAGAAGGGAAGGACTGGTATCTTGTTAATTCCGGCTATTATACCGGTTTTATGTCGAAGGATTCTCTTATGACTGGAAAAGATGCAGAGGAATACGCGAAAAAAAATTTTAGTAAAGAAGCAACTATCGGCGTAAATACATCGTTTGTTCATGAGAATAAAGACGGAACCGGTGCAGTTCTTATGGTTCTTCCAAAAAATAATAAGGTGAAAGTGGATGGAACTGGCGATGAAGGAACATATCAGGTCGCAATTGGTAAAACAACCGGATATATAAGCCGTTCGGATGTATCTGTAAAAAATCTGTTTAAAACAGCGGAAGAACCCGATCTTGTATTATATGAGGACGAATATGCCGATGAAGCCTTGCCTACATATGGTGGATCAGACGAATATGAGGCAGCGCAGAAGCCGGAACCAACCATTGAAGACATTCCATCTGATGATGATTATACTTCTCTTATGCAGGAGGTAGTGGATTACGCTATGCAGTTTTTAGGGAACCCGTATGTGTGGGGAGGGGAAAGTCTAACTGACGGTTGCGACTGTTCTGGCTTTGTAATGAAAATCTATGAACACTTTGGATATTCTCTCCCACATAGTTCTTTTGCCCAAAGAAGTGTAGGATATGATGTATGTGGGGATACATGGGATGAGTCTGTCGCGCTTCCAGGTGACATAATTTGCTATGATGGCCATGTTGGCATTTACATTGGGAATGGAAAGATGATAAATGCCTCTAATCCACGCGATGGAATTAAAATAAGCAAAGTAACATATCGAAAAGATTTTATTTGTGCGCGGCGCATAATTGCTGGACGCTCAAATTCATCTTCCCTTTCAGAAGATGATTACGAAATTTTATGCAGAATCGTCGAAGCAGAAGCTGGAGGGAGCTCAGAATCAGTTAAGATTGCTGTTGCAGACACCATTTTAAACCGTGTTGCAAGCGATAAATTTCCAAACTCAATATATGACGTAGTTTTTGCCGGACATCAGTTTTCCCCTGTATGGAACGGCAGATATTATAAAGTAACTATACAGCAGGCAACCAGAAATGCAGTGGATAAAGCCTTAAATGGAGCTGATCGAAGCATGGGCGCATTGTATTTTATGAATCCGGATTACTCTGACCCTGGTAATGTAAAATGGTTCCATGGGTCTCTTACCTATCTCTTTACAGATGGAGGTGTCGAGTTCTTTAGATAATTATAATAAGGTAAAATCCCTGGGTTTGATGAGACCCAGGGATTTTCGTAACCCAAATTAGATGTGTTTTCCGTCAACAACAAAATCATCCAAATAGCAATCAAGAGCAATTGCGATATTCT
>OLPS01000070.1_pt1 | contig 136167 bp, 124 predicted proteins | sample 1673071 | NCBI WGS metagenome assembly OLPS01 (sample SAMEA3136752, study PRJEB25190) | human gut metagenome | reverse complement strand
AAGCCCACCCGCGCCGATGGTACTGCGCCGCAATGCGGGAGAGTAGGTAGCCGCCACCTTTACCGGAGTCCCCCTCCTGGAGCCATTGGCTTCCGGGAGGGGGACTCCTGCTTTTTGGGAGATCAGTCCGGGGGAGATGGAGGGTCTCTCGGGCTTTGTCGGCGGCGAGCTCGGCCATGCGCGCTTTTAGTGAGGCATGGTATGAGATTTGATGCGTGATTGTGAGATAAACTTGTGTTCGGGATAAGGTATAGTTAGTAATTGCCAGTCCTGGCTTTTAAGTGCATCTAGGGTCTATGGTTCTTGTGTGATAATGTACATATATTATATAATATGTTGCATATTAATATGTGAAGTTTGAGGATTTGAAATTATATATTTTAGTGAAGCCTTATATGCTGAAGATTTAGCTTTAAATTGTGTATTACACATGTGGTAAGTAGTTTTAGATTGTTTGATGCTAGTTATTGATTTTGCCAATTACTTTGCTTTGTATTTTTGCAGAAAATATTATTTTTGCAGACAAATTCTTCTTAGAAGTAGGATCAGATGCTTAAACGATGGCTTGTTTGGTTCATGAGATGCGGTCATTCCCGTGGTTTTGGAATTCAATCACCATGGGCATATCGATTTGTGCGATATGTTATCAACGAGCATTATCCTTATTATGCCTATTCGGAGCTAGCTACCTCCCTTAAGGTTGACTATAGGCTTCCACGATTATATTTCCGTTTGGCAAATTATATGCAGTCCAGTGAGTGGTATTCCTATTTTTCGCAGGCAGAAGAATATGAAAATTATATCCATTATGGTTGCAAGAAATGTGATGTTGTAGCAGTCTGTGATGTTGAAAGGCTCCCGAAGAAATTTGATATTGTCAGTGTGGGACTGAGGGAAGATTACGTCCATATCTGCGAGCGCCTTATCTCCTGTGCTCATTCAGGAACGTTGATTATTGTGGAAGGAATACACCAGCGCAAAGCAGCTCTTGCCTATTGGCGCAAGATCATCAAGGATCAAAGGGTGCGTATTTCCTTTGACCTATATGTGTGTGGGCTGCTTTTCTTTGATCCCAAACAGCACAAACGGCATTACATTATAAACTTCTGATAAGGTTTTATCGGATTGACGACTCTTCAATTGTTAAAATGTTTTGTTTTTCATGCTTAAATATTACGATTTCGTAAATATTTTCAGCCTGCAATAAAAAAGTGCTTGAAACACTTGTAAATATAAAAATAAATATTACTTTTGCACGCAAAAACCTCGTTAAATCTATATCATTATGTATTGGACACTTGAATTAGCATCTAAACTGGAAGATGCGCCCTGGCCTGCTACGAAGGAAGAGCTGATAGATTACGCTATACGCTCAGGCGCTCCTTTGGAAGTGTTGGAGAATCTTCAGGAGATTGAGGATGAAGGCGATGTCTACGAGAGCATCGAGGATATTTGGCCTGATTATCCATCTAAAGACGACTTTCTTTGGAACGACGATGAGTATTGAACGGTATTGGAAAGGTCATCCCATGGGATGGCCTTTTTTCATGCAATAAATGTATATTAGTTGCGTTATCAATACGTGAGCAAACGTATCCATATCCTTCTCTTGGGCCTCTTGTCGGTAGCTTGTACGGCGCGGGCGCAATATGACCCTTCCTTTGGTCATTATTTTGACATGGAAACATCTTTTAATCCTGCGGCTGTAGGAAAGTTGCCTGTAATCAATATCACGGCAGCATATGCTATGGACATGGCGGGTTATGAACATAATCCCCGTACGCTTTACGCTGCGGCAGATATGCCCTTTTACGTTTTGAAGACCTATCATGGCGTAGGTGTACAATTAATGAATGACGAGATTGGCCTTTTCACGCATCAACGCTTAGCACTTCAATACGCCCTTCGCTTTAAGTTGTTTGGTGGAAACCTCGCTGTAGGCATCCAGGCAGGTTTTCTCAATGAGAGTTTTGATGGATCAGGAGTTGATGCCGAAGAACCTGACGACCCCGCATTGGCTACGTCGCAAGTGGAAGGGAATGGTTTCGACATGGGAATGGGTCTCTATTATACCCACGACCCGTGGTATTTGGGATTTTCTGTACAGCATCTCAACGCACCTTTGATAGAGTTGGGCACAACCAACGAACTAAAGGTGGACCCCACTTATTATTTTACAGGAGGATACAATATTCGATTGAGGAATCCGTTTCTTACTATACACCCGTCAGTGCTGCTTCGTACGGATGGTGTGGCATGGCGAGGTGATATTACGGGTCGCCTTGTCTATACTAATGACAAGAAGATGCTCTATGGTGGTGTGGGATATGCCCCCGATCACTCCGTGACATTTATGGTAGGGGGAAGTTTCCATGGCATCGTGGCAGGTTATAGCTATGAGCTTTACACCTCCTCGATAGACCCGGGCAACGGAAGCCATGAATTGTTTGTGGGTTACAAGATAGACATCAATTTGGTGAAAAAAGGAAAGAATAAACATAAAAGCGTTAGAATACTTTAAACACTATGGATAAGTTGAAGATCATCCAGGCCTCTTGGCTTGTGCTTACTCTCTTCTTGCTGTCTTCGTGCTTTGGCGGCAAGACCGCTTCTCTTTCAGGACGTGGCGGAGAAGTGGTAGGTGTCAGGGGCAAGGCTTTCACAGAACCCACTCCTTATGGTATGGTGAGGGTAGATAGGGGTTACTTGAAGATGGGTATCGAGAATCAGGATACTCTTTGGGGTACAGAAGCTCCCGTTAAGGATATTTCCGTGGATGGTTTTTGGATGGATGAGACTGAGATTACCAATTCTGAATATAAACAGTTTGTTTATTATGTGCGGGATTCCATTTTGCGCGTGCGCTTGGCCGATCCAGCTTATGGCGGTGATGAGTCTTACATGATAACCGAGGACGAGGAAGGCAATCCCGTTGAGCCTCGTGTAAATTGGAAGAAGCAATTGCCTCGCAAACCCAACGAAGATGAACAACGAGCTATCGAGAGTTTATATATTACAAATCCCGTTACGGGTGAGAAGCAGATAGACTGGCGTCAACTCAATTATCGTTATGAGATTTATGACTATACGGCCGCTGCCTTGCGCAGGAATCGTTTCCGTCCGCAAGAGCGCAACTTGAATACAGATATTGCGATAGATCCTGAGGAACAAGTGATGATATCCAAGGATACGGCCTATATAGACGATGAGGGACGTGTAATCACTGAAACCATCAACAGACCTTTGTCCAGCGAATGGGATTTCCTTAATACCTATATCGTGAATGTCTATCCTGATACAACTTGCTGGGTAAACGATTTCCCCAATTCCGATAACGAAACTTATTTGAGGAGTTATTTTTCAAACCCCGCCTACAATGATTATCCCGTGGTGGGTGTCACTTGGGAGCAAGCAAACGCTTTCTGCGCATGGCGTACAGACTATTTGCTGAAAGGATTGGGACCCGAAGCCCGTTATGTGCAGCGTTATCGTTTGCCTACCGAGGCTGAATGGGAATATGCGGCCAGGGGTAAGGAACAAAATGAATTCCCTTGGGATAATGTAGACGTAAAGAATGGCAATGGCTGTTTCTATGCTAATTTTAAACCCGATCGGGGAAACTATACTAAGGACGGAAACTTAATATCCAGCAGGGTGGGCATTTATCCTGCAAACTCCAATGGACTTTTTGACATGGCGGGTAATGTGGCGGAATGGACTAGCACCATCTATACTGAGTCGGGCGTGGATGCCATGGGCGATATTAATCCGCAGCTCAGCTATAATGCCGCCAAAGAAGATCCCTATAGGTTGAAACGGAAGAGCGTGCGTGGCGGTTCTTGGAAAGATCCTGAGTCTTATATCCGTTCGGCGTGGCGTTCATGGGAGTACCAAAACCAGCCTCGCTCCTACATTGGCTTCCGTTGCGTGCGCAGCTTTGCCACCACAACTAGCGTCAAACAAAAAAGCAAGAAATAATAGGCGATTATGACAAACTATAGCAAGATAAATATCGTATACCGTCTACAGAAATGGATGGATAGTGTACCGGGTCAGACCTTCTTGAACTATGCGTATAGTTGGGGAGCTTCTATAGTGATTTTGGGAACGCTTTTCAAGTTAACCCACTTGCCTGGGGCCGATATCATGTTGTTCTTGGGCATGGGCACAGAGGTCGTGGTTTTCTTCCTCTCCGCTTTTGATAGGCCTTTTGACAAGACCGCCGAGGGACGTGAACTGCCAACTCATGTTACCAAGGAGTATTTAGAGGGGCAAGTTCAAGATGATTCTCAACCAGTTACCACTCCGATGGGAAAATCTGTGACCACCGCTTCCGCTGATAGTGTTAGTGCCGAGTCTTTATCGGATGCCAGTGCGATGGCGGGCGGTACGGTTTATGTTAGCCGGCCTGTTGTGATCGCTCAGCCTTCCGGCTCATCGGCTTCTGCCGCTCCTGGGGAAGAAATGGGACACCCTATGGGAGGAAATGTTCCCGTGAATACGGCTTTCGAGCCTACGGCTGAGGTGGCAGAGGCTCAGTCAAGCTACGTGGAACAACTTAAAAAACTGGTGGATACCTTAGAGAAAGTCAATGAGCAAAGCAATCGCCTTGCCAGCGATAGCGAGGAGATGGAAAACCTCAATCGCACGTTGACAGGCATTAGCCGCGTTTACGAGATGCAGCTCAAGAGCGCCAGCCAGCAAATCACTACTATTGATGACATTAACCAGCAAACTCGCAAGATGGCGCAGTTGATAGAACAACTCAATGCCATTTATTCCCGCATGATAGAAGCCATGACGGTCAATATGCGCATGTCTAATCCTGGTGCTTCCAACCCTACCCAGAATGGCTATTAGGAAAAGACCCATATCGCCGCGCCAGAAGATGATCAATCTGATGTACGTCGTCTTGATGGCGTTATTGGCATTGAATGTCTCCACGGAGGTGCTCGATGGCTTTTCTGTCGTGGAGGAAAGTCTTAATCGCACTACCGACAACGCTTCTCGGGAGAATAAAGCTCTCTATGAGGACTTCCGTGGGCGGATGGAGCGCAATCCCGCCAAGGTGAAGGCTTGGTTTGACAAGGCCACGGCGGTGAAAGACATGAGCGATTCGCTCTATGACTTGGCGCAAGCGCTCAAGGTAGCTATTGTCCGTGAGGCGGATGGCGATGACGGTGACGTGACAGACATCAAGAACAGGGAAGATCTTGAGGCCGCGGCCATAGTGATGCTTTCCCCAGGTTCAGGCCGTGGCCGTCAGCTGCGTGATGCCATTGATTCTTATCGTGAGCGGGTTGTCGCCATGGTGGGCGATGAGCGCGCCAAGAAGCTGATAGAAAGCAATCTTTCCACTCAAGTGCCTCGCAAGACTCTCTCTTTGGGTAAGACGTGGCAAGAGTATATGTTCGAGAACATGCCCGTGGCCGCTGCCGTTACCATGCTTTCCAAGTTGCAAAGCGATGTGCGTCAGGCGGAAGGCGAGGCTTTGCACACCTTGGTCTCCAACGTGGACCTCAAAGATATCCGTGTCAATAAACTCGACGCTTTTGTCATTCCCGAGAAAACCACTCTCTATCCAGGCGAATCTTTCAACGCCAGCATTGTGATGGCGGCGGTGGATACCACTCAACAGCCAGAGATATATATCAACAATCGTCGTGTCAACACCCATGGCGGACATTATTCCTTTGCCGTGGGTGGGGTAGGTGAGCACAGTTTCAGTGGCTATATGCTGCTCCGCAATGGCTCAGGTGACATGTTAAGACGCGATTTCACGCAGCGATACGAGGTGGTAGCCCAGCCTATGGGCGCTATCGTGGCCGCCGACTTGATGAATGTGCTTTACGCGGGTTTCCAGAATCCCGTCAGTGTCAGTGTGCCGGGTATTCCCCAAAACGCTGTTCGTTTATCCATGACAGGCGGTTCTTTGGTCAGCAAGGGCAACGGGCATTATGTCGCTACGCCTGCCGCTGTAGGTAGCGATGTGACTTTCACGGTTTCGGCCACCGATAAGGGCAAGCCGCGTAACATGGGAACTTACACCTTCAAGGTGCGCAAATTGCCCGATCCCACGCCTTATCTTCTCGTTGGTTCCGATCGGTTCAAGGGTGGTGCGTTGAGCAAAGGCTCCTTGATGTCCCTCGACAATGTGAGAGCTGCCATCGACGATGGTCTCCTGGATATAGAGTTCAGGGTTGTCGCCTTCGAGACGGTGTTCTATGACAATATGGGCAACGCCGTTCCCATGGCCAGCAAAGGCAACCGTTTCACTCAAAACCAAAAAGCCACCTTCCGAAAACTTTCCCGCAACAAACGTTTCTATATCAAGGTCACCGCCGTGGGGCCTGATGGCATCACCCGTAAGTTGCCTGGGGCCATGGAGGTCATCGTGAGATAGTGAGGCAAGGCGATTTCCTGATAAGACATAACATTAGCGATCATGAGAAAGATATTCATCATAGCATTTTTGGCCTGCGTTACGCAGATGGCGATAGCCCAACCCGCGGCGCGCAGACAGGCACAGCAAAAGGCGCGCGTTTCCAACGCCGACAATGTCACCACCCGTGCCCGTATCATGTTCCCCACGGCGGCTACCATGCCGCAGGACGTGGTTTGGCGCAGGGATATCTATCGTGAATTGGATCTAACCGAAGAGGCCAATGCCGGCCTGTATTATCCCGTGGAGCCTGTTGGCAACCAGATGAACCTGTTCACCTACATCTTCAAGTTGATGATGTTGCGTTCCATCCCCGTCTACGAGTATCGCCTCGACGGCAACGAGAGTTTCGAAGACTCTGCCAAGGTGAAGCCCTTGGCTTTCCTGGACAACTACCAGATATACTATGAGCGGGTCAATGGGCGCATTCGCCTAGACAATAGTGATATCCCCTCTCGTGAGGTGAAATCATATTATATTAAGGAGTCGGCCTATTACGACCAGGCCACCGCCACTTTCCACAAACAAGTGGTCGCCCTTTGCCCTGTCCTTGAGCGGGAAGATGACTTTGGCGACGGTGCCACTAAGTATCCCCTCTTTTGGGTGAAGTACGAGGACTTGGCGCCTTTTCTTACCAAGCATCAGATGATGACCAGCCACCTCAACAACGCCGCCATGATGAGCGCCGACGATTTCTTCACCCGTTCGCTCTATCACGGTAAGATATATAAGACCAATAACCTGCTGGGGCGCACCTTGGCGCAATATTGCTCCAGCGATTCAGCCATGACCAAGGAGCAGAAGCGTATAGAGGCCGAGCTGGCCGCTTTCGAGAAGAATCTTTGGGGTGACCAGGCCCGCAAGGATTCCTTGGATAGTATCGCCAAGATTCAAGACAAGGACAAGGTGAAAGCCAGCAAGCGCAAGAACCGCCGTGCCGACAAGGTGAAGTCCCGTCGCCAGCGCTCCGAGTCTTCTGTCTCCACTCCTGCCCGCATCACTGTGCGCCGCGAGCGTCATTAAGTTAATTCTATTCACTAATCTGGATATATTATGAAGAAAGTTTACATGTTTTTAGTGGTCCTGGCCTTGATGTTTGTTTCCGAGGCAAAGGCGCAAATCAATTTTGGTATTAAGGGCGGACTGAATGTCACTGATATGAGCTTGAGCAATGATGTTCTAAAGTCGTCCAACCGCACGGGTTTCTACATCGGTCCCACGGTGAAGTTCACTCTTCCTGTTGTTGGCTTGGGCATCGACGCTTCCGCGCTCTATGACCATCGCTCCGCCAAGGTGGAAGCTCCCGAGGGCGGAAGTGAGACTTTCAAGCAGCAGCAGATCGCCATCCCCATTAACCTGCGTTATGGTTTCGGCTTGGGCGACTTGGCCAGCCTGTTCATTTTCGCCGGCCCGCAGTTTGGTTTCAATGTGGGTGGAGATATCGATGAGATCAACTGGGAGTGGAAGAAGTCCAATTTCAGTGTCAACGTAGGTCTGGGCCTCATGTTGGTAAACCATCTGCAAGTCAATGCCAATTACAATATCGCCTGTGGCAAGACGGGCGAGATAAAAGTGGCCGATGCGGTGGAAGAGGCCTTCGACGGAAAGTTCAACTCTTGGCAGATAGGTTTGGCTTACTATTTCTAAGCCGTCATTCCCCTGATCCCCTTGGAAATTGCATAGCGTGAGTTTGATGCGTTGATATCGGACTCACGCTATTTCTTGTTCGTATGGAAACAAGTTGTTTTCATAGGCGAAATAACTTGTTTTACCAGGCAAGATAAGTTATTTCGCCGAGCAAAACAAGTTAAATTGATGAGCAAAACAACTTGTTTTGGCGATGGCGTTTTCGATTTTTTTGTGTACATTTGCAGTCGCATGAGATATGTCGACGTAGTGGTGGCTTTGCCGCTGGAGGGACTTTTCACCTACGAGGTGCCCTCGGCGTGGGAGTCCCGTGTGTCTTTTGGCACTCGGGTGCTCGTGCCTTTCGGCACTCGTTCCCGCTATGTGGGCATCGTGCTGGAGGTGCATGGTCGCAAGCCGGAGTTTGATTGCAAGCCCATCGCCGAGATGCTTGATGCCGAGCCTTCGCTCTTACCCTGCCAGTACAGGCTGTGGAAGTGGATAGCCGATTACTACATGTCTCCCTTGGGCGAGGTCTATCGTGCCGCCTTGCCAGGCGGAATGACCGCGGTGGGTAAGTACAGGCCAAAGACGGAGACTTATATCGCGCTGTGCGAACCTTATCGTTCCGAGCGGGCTTTGCATGCGGCCATGGGCGTGCTCCGCAATGCCGCCAAGCAATTACGCCTTTTCTCGGTCTTTCTCTCTCTTTCTCATTGGGATTCCATTGAGGGAGACCGCTTGCGGGAGCCTCTTGCCGAGGTGACCCGTGAGGAACTGCTCAACGAGAGTGGATGCTCCTCCGCTGCCTTGAAAGCCTTGCTCGATAGGAAACTGTTGTGCGCCTACGAGAAAGAAGTGGGTCGTCTCAACCATGGGGGCACTTATCATCCTGAGCTTATCCAGCCTCTCACTCCTCCACAGCGGGAAGCCCACGACAGCGTTTTGCGCCAGATGGAGGACAAGAATGTCATTTTGCTCCATGGCGTCACCTCCAGCGGCAAGACAGAGATTTATATTCACCTTATCCGCGAGGCTATTGAACGGGGGCAGCAGGTGCTTTATCTTTTGCCGGAGATAGCGCTCACGGTGCAAATCATGGAGCGGCTCCATCGGGTTTTTGGTGACCGCCTGGGCATTTACCATTCCAGGTATAGCGACGAGGAACGGGTGGAGATATGGCGCAAGCAACTCTCCTCCTGTCCTTATGATGTCATTTTGGGTGCCCGCAGCGCGGTTTTCCTACCCTTTCAGCGGCTGGGCTTGGTGATTATAGACGAGGAGCACGAGACTTCCTTCAAGCAGCAAGACCCCGCCCCGCGCTATCATGCCCGCAGCGTGGCCATCATGCTGGCCTCTTTCTGTGGGGCGAAGACATTGTTGGGCACGGCCACGCCCTCCATGGAGAGCTATGCCAACGCCCTTTCGGGGAAATATGGGTTCGTGAGGCTAACCACTCGTTATCAAGGCGTGAGCCTGCCCCGTGTGGAAGTGGTGGATATCAAGGATCTGCGCCGTCGCAAACTGATGAGCGGTCCCTTCTCTCCCCGTCTGTTGTCTGCGGTCAGGGAGGCTTTGGCGGCAGGCAAGCAAGCCATTCTTTTCCAGAATCGTCGTGGTTTCGCCCCGCGTATTGAGTGCCGCGAGTGCGGTTGGGTGCCCCGTTGCCAGAATTGCGATGTGTCGTTGACCTATCACAAGCTCACCCAGACGCTCACTTGCCATTATTGTGGCTATACCTATGTGGTGCCTAAGTCATGCCCTTGCTGTGGCAGCGAGAAACTCGTGGGGCGCGGTTATGGCACAGAGAAGATAGAAGACCAGATACGCGACTTGCTCCCCGAGGCTCATGTGGCCCGCATGGATCTGGATACTACCCGCACCCGCAACGCTTACGAGCGGTTGATAGGCGATTTCTCGCGGGGGCGTACCAATCTTTTGGTGGGCACGCAAATGATTAGCAAGGGTCTGGATTTCGACAATGTCAGCGTGGTGGGAATCCTCGATGCCGATACCATGCTAAACTATCCTGACTTCCGGGCTTACGAGCATGCCTTCATGATGATGTCGCAAGTCAGCGGACGCGCGGGCCGAAAGGGTAGTCAAGGATTGGTCATTCTGCAGACACGCGACCCCCAGGCTCCAGTGATAAGGCAGGTCGTGACTCATGATTACGAGGGATTCGCCGATCAGCAAATGCGGGAACGTGCCTTGTTCCATTACCCGCCTTACTATCATTTGGTTTATGTTTTCCTGAAGCATAAGCATGATGACGTGGTGGAACATGCCGCCCAAGATTTGGGCCGGCTTTTGCGGCAATGGTTCAGCGGCAGGGTGCTGGGACCCGACAAGCCCGCCGTCGCCCGTGTGAAGACCCTTCACATCCGCAAGATTATGTTGAAGTTGGAAAACGGGATAGACTTGCCCCGCGTAAGGGAGTGCTTGCGGCTAGCCCAGCGGCAAGTGTCTGCCGATTCCCGTTATGGGGGATTGGCGGTTTATTATGATGTGGACCCGATGTAGGCGTTATATTATATGGTACCGAGAGTTCGCCGAAAAGTTGTGGAGACGCGTTTTTGCGTCTCGGCAAGTAAGATTGCTGAATAAAGTCGCCAATCGCAAAGGCCTGGCGGATTGCCGAGACGCAAGAATGCGTCTCTACAATTTTGGCGTTGATAGTGTTACGCGCACAAACTGGGAATCGTCGGATTTGGGTTCAATTATAGCGTGAAGTCCACGCCTACGCCGAACACTTTGTTGGTACGTGTAAAGGAGTCGGTGTTATGGGCTGTTATGGTCTGTCCGCCCATTGAGTACTCTTGTTCGTAAGCCTTGTCAAAGGTTTCGTAGTTGGTCCAGAAGTAAGCCACGTTCACCTTAATGTTCTTGGCCACTTTCACGCAGGCTCCCAGCCCTATGGAGTAGCTGCTGGTCACGAAGCTCATGTCGGTCAGGTAGCCTCCGTCTGCTAAGTCATATTTCGTGCGTTGCATACCTGCGCTCACGGTGATGGCGTCTGTGATGTCATATTCCGCTCCCGCGTTCACTTCCCATGTGTTGCCGCCCAGCTTCTTCTGTTTTTCGTCCGCCATGTCCGCGTCCTTGTCGAAGAAGAGGTGGTAACCCGCCATCAGCCTCAGGTTGCTAAGCAGCTCATATTGCGCGCCTATGGTAAACAGGGCGGGGATATCCCCTGGCGTGTTCACGCCGTCTGCGAAAAGTCCCGTGTCGTCCACCTTGGTGTCATTCTGTATGTTGCATTGTGAGGGAAATTCATAGCGTGCGCCTATGTTCAGCTTCTCCCATTTCCAGTCTATTCCTATGATGGGAGCTATCGCCCATCCTCTTTGGGTACACTCCAGGCGTTTGTCGGCCACTTGGCCTTGGGTGCTTTCCATGGCTTGCGCTCCGCCCTGTGCCAGTTGAGCCGCTTGTGTCAGTTGCTGGGCGGCCTCTCCCAGCTGTTGCGCCAGCTGTGTGTTGCCTTGCGCCATTGCCTCCTCGGCCATGGCGGCATAGGTGGTGGCCTGTGTTTGGTATTGCGCGGCTTGTTCTGTCAGCCCCGCGGCTTTGTTGCCCAGGAACTGGTGCAGGTTCTCCATTGCTCCACCCACGTTCACGCTGATGTTTTGTATGCTTCCTTTATACTTGTTGAGTATGTAGTTGAAACGAAATCCGCCATATACGGCCAAGTGCTCGTTGAGTTTGTAGGTGGCTCCCAGTTGCAGGCCGAAGATGTATTGCTGTCCGTGCATGTAGCTTTCCACGGAGTATCCGGGCGTGTCGGTGCCCAGTCCCAGGTCTATGCCGTATTGCTGTTGGTAGAGTTGGTTGGTCTGTTGCATCACGGCGGGCAACAGGGCTATTTGCCGTTCGAAAGAGCCTAAACCCTCGTTGAAGGTGCATTTTCCGCCACCGCCCACTAGGGCGAAGCCCATTTGGAAGCCCCATTTGTCGTGGTTCCATGCCACTTGGAATGAGGGTACTATAGGCGCGGAGGCTTCTCCTTTATATTGCTTCACGCCGTTTTCGTCACCTCCGTTCATGCTCAGGGGGTGGTAATAAGGTGTTCCTTCCAGTCCGGGAACGCTCATGCCGCTATTGATGATACGGGTCTGGAAAGCCGACTGGTTGTTTAGCGAGATGTGCAATCCGTTGGGCAGGAAGGCCACGCCAGCTGGGTTGCTGTATACGCCGTCTATGGCTATCACGCCGTCACGGGCGGGATTGCGCAGGAAGGCGACGTTCTGGTTGGTGTTGGTCAACAGTCCTCCTGCCTGGCAGGGGCATGCCGTTGCCGCCATGACGAGGGCGACAAAGGCTGTCATTAGTTTTCTCATCTTAAATAGTATTAATGAAATAGGCCGCGAAGTTACGTTTATTGTTCGATTATTCGGCTATTTCCCAAAATGTTTAATATATATTAACACGAACCGAAGAGAAGTTGTAGAGACGTGGCGTGCCGCGCCTCTTGTCAAGTTTATCGTTTTGCGTCTTCAGGCAATGGGAACAATCATGCCGCAAAGGGAGCATACATTGTTATATATAACGTGAATTCGACGAAAAGTTGTAAAGACGCATTCTTGCGTCTCAGCAAACCGCTAGGCCTTCGCAAGCGGCAATTTTATTCAGCGATCTTGCTTGCTGAGACGCAAGAATGCGTCTCTACGCGTTGACCATGACAGATTATGTGCACAAGTAGAGATTCGTCGAACTCACGAACTATATATACATATTATATATACGCGCGCGAGGAGAGCGGAGCGTTCCAAGTGGAGGAGGACCTTATTCCTCCTCTTCCTTCTTTTCCTCTTTCTTCAGTTCCGGATATTGTATGCGGGTGTGGTAGATGGATTTCAGCCTCTCTATCAGCACGCTCTTGGCCTGCGCTATGTCCAGGAAGGTGATGGGGCATTCCTTGTAGAAGCCCTCGCTCACCTGTCCGTCTATCATCTTGTTCACCAGGTTGCTGATGCTTTCCTCGGTATATTCGGGCAATGAGCGTGAAGCGGCTTCCACGCCGTCTGCCATCATCAGTATGGCTTGCTCGCGGGTGAATGGATTCTCCCCGGGATATTGGAAGGCTTCTATGTCCACGTCTTCGTCGGGATGCTCGTTCTTGTATTTCACGTAGAAATACTTCACCACTCCGTGTCCGTGGTGGGTCTTGATAAATTGCTTGATGACATCCGGCAATCCCAGCTTCTCGGCCAGTTTCACTCCCTCGGTCACGTGGCTGATGATGATCTGTGCGCTTTCCTTGCAAGTGAGGCGGTCGTGCGGATTGACCGACACTTGGTTTTCGGTGAAGAACACGGGGTTGGTCATCTTGCCTATGTCATGATAGAGCGCCCCCGTGCGCACCAGCAGGCTGTTGGCTTCTATCTTGTTGGCTATCTCCGCGGCCAGGTTACCCACGGTGATGGAGTGCTGGAAGGTGCCTGGCGCTATCTCGCTCAGGTTTCTCAGGATGCCTTTGTTGGTGTTGGACAATTCAAACAGTGTCACGTTGGAGATGAATCCGAACGCCTTTTCTATGACATACATCAGGGGATAGGCGAGGAGCAGGAAGATGCCGTTGATGACAAATCTTGAGTAGGTGGAGGTGTCCATGTCCAGTATGTCGCTTTCTTGCATCATCTGCAGGGCGAGGTATACCGAGGCCGTGGCGACGGTCACCAGCAGCGCGGTCTTGAATAATTGCGCTCTTCTCGACAAATCTCTCAGCGAATAGGTGGCCACCAGTCCCGCCACCAGCTGTATGATGATGAACTCATATTGGTATTTCACGGCGGCGGCGCATATCAGTGTCATGGTGGTGTGGGTGATGAAGGCCGTGCGCGAGTCCATGAACACCCTCACGAAGATGGCGGCCATGGCGAAGGGGATGATATAGACGCTGAAAAAGTTGTGCCTCATCATCAGCGACACCAGTATGGGGAAGATGATGATCATGGCGTAAAGCATCATGATATTGCGTATCTTCTGGAAATAGTCCTTGCGGAAGAGCGTCAGGTAGGTGGTGAAGAGCACCACCAGCATCAGCACGTAGATGGTCTGTCCCACGATGTTGGTGGTGATTTCCGCCTGGGTAGAGCTGCGGCGTTGCATCTCCCGCTCAAAGGAGTTGAGCACCCTGTAGGCATATTCGTCCACGATTTCTCCGCGGTCTATTACTTTTTGTCCCGCCATCACCATGCCACTGGCCAGCGGTATGCCGCTCAACAGGTCTGTGCGTTCCGCCTCGCTTTTGCCCTTGTCGTAAGTGAGGTTGGCTTCTATGTAGTTGGTGAGGTTGCATTTCTGCAGTAGTTGCCTGTTGGCCAGTTGGTCTTCGTGCAGGAAGAGCCTCTCGTAAGCCGCGATGGTGGAGTACACTTTGTCCAGTTTCACGCTAGCGGCGTTTTTCCCCTTCACTATCCGGATGGTGCTGGTGGAGTCTTTGTAGATGTTGTTGTATTCGGGCGTGTTGATGATGCCCGCCTGGTATATGGCGTGCAGCCGGTTGGCGATGGTGTCCACGTATTCTGGCGGCAGTCCGGGCAGTCCTTGCTTGAAGTCCTCCCTGAATTTGGCTATCACCGTGGCTTCTTGTTTCTCGTTGTAGTTGTAGTAGGGCTGGAAAAACCTCATCAGCGAGTCTTCCTCTTTCTTGATGGCCTCGTCGGTCTTGTAGATGGGGAAATCATATTTGGCTATGAACGAGCCATACATCCATGGCTTGCCGATGTCGTAGCGGAAGGTTGTGCTCTCGTTGCGGGGCAATACCCAAACGATGATGACCACGGTCACCAGCACCAATATGATTTTCGAGGTGAATATGCGCCAGTAGTTTTCCGCGCGGTTGAAGAAGATGTTCATGCTTTCGATGGAATAAGAGGTTTCATTTTGCGAAAATACAAAAAAAAGCACCATTATTGCGGAAAAATATGTATTTTTGCACAAAATTTAAGCAGTATTCGCGTTTTTACCTTATGGAAGAAAGAAAAGTGAGGGTGCGTTTCGCTCCCAGCCCTACGGGTGCCCTGCATATCGGAGGAGTTCGCACGGCCCTGTATAATTACTTGTTCGCCCGCCAGCATGGGGGCGATTTCGTGTTTCGCATAGAGGATACTGACTCCACGCGTTTCGTGCCTGGAGCCGAGGAATATATTATCGCGGCCTTCCAGTGGCTGGGCATCAAGTTCGACGAGGGTGTCACCTTCGGGGGAAATCATGGTCCTTACCGCCAGAGCGAGCGTCGTGATATCTACAAGAAATATGTTGACCTTCTCCTGGAAGAGGACAAGGCCTATATAGCCTTTGATACGCCCGAGGAGCTGGAAGCCAAGCGTGCCCAGACTCCTAACTTCCAGTATGATGCCCATACCCGCATGGAGATGCGCAATTCGCTTACGCTTCCTCCCGCGGAGGTGGAGAGGCTGATGGCCGAGGGCAGGCAATATACCGTGCGCTTCAAGATAGACCCGGGCCAGGAGGTGTGCGTAGACGATATGATCAGGGGAAAAGTGGTGGTGAAGACCGATATTCTCGACGACAAAGTGCTTTTCAAGAGCGCGGACGAGCTTCCCACCTATCATTTGGCCAATATAGTCGATGACCACTTGATGGAGATTACCCATGTCATCCGCGGTGAGGAGTGGCTGCCTTCCGCCCCGCTTCATGTGTTGCTTTACAGGGCTTTCGGTTGGGAGGACACCATGCCCCGCTTCGCCCATCTGCCTTTGCTGCTCAAGCCCGAGGGAAAGGGAAAGCTCAGCAAGCGTGATGGCGACCGCCTGGGTTTCCCTGTATTCCCCTTGGAGTGGACAGATCCCAAGACGGGGGAGGTTTCCTCCGGTTTCCGCGAGAGTGGCTATTTCCCCGAGGCCGTCATCAATTTCCTGGCTTTGTTGGGCTGGAATCCCGGCACCGAGCAGGAGCTTTTCTCCCTCGAGGAGCTGGTGCAGGCCTTCGATATAAGCCGTTGCTCCAAGGCGGGTGCCAAGTTCGATTACAAGAAGGGCATCTGGTTCAACCATGAGTATATCTTGCGCAAGAGCGATGAGGAGATCGCCCAGCTCTTCGCGCCTATCGTGGCCAACAACGGCGTAGACGAGTCCATGGAGCGCGTCACGCAGGTGGTCCACATGATGAAAGACCGTGTCAACTTCGTCAAGGAGCTGTGGCCGCTCTGTTCTTTCTTCTTCTTGCCGCCCACCAGCTATGACGAGAAGACGGTGAAAAAGCGTTGGAAGGAGTATTCCGCCCAGCAGATGACCGAGTTGATGGGCGTACTGGAGGGCATCGATGATTTCTCCATCGAGGGCCAGGAGCCTGTTGTCATGCAGTGGGTGGCCGACAAGGGCTATAAGCTAGGTGACGTGATGAACGCCTTCCGCCTTACCTTGGTGGGCGAGGGCAAGGGACCGGGCATGTTCGACATTTCCGCCTTCTTGGGCAAGGAGGAGACGCTCGCCCGCATGCGCAAGGCCATCTCCGTGTTGGGTTAACCGCTTTTCCTTTTTGGCATGTTCTACAATCTCGCCATATACCTCTATCTCCTGGGTGTCATTATCTTGAGCCTCTTCAACAAGAAGGTGCGCAAGATGTGGCAAGGCGAGAAACGTGCCTTCGATGTTCTTCGCGAGCAGGTGGAGCCTGGCGCTCGTTACCTTTGGTTCCATGCCGCCTCGTTGGGAGAGTTTGAGCAGGGTCGTCCGCTTATGGAGCGCATCCGTGAGCGGCATCCGGAGTACAAGATATTGCTCACGTTTTTCTCCCCCTCAGGTTATGAGGTGCGGAAAAACTACCCTGGCGCGGATGTCATTTGCTATTTGCCGCTAGACACGCCGCTCAATGCCGTTCGCTTCCTGCGGTTGGCTCGTCCCGTCATGGCGTTCTTCATCAAGTATGAGTTTTGGTATAATTACCTCCACCTCCTGCGCCAGCAGGGTGTGCCCACTTACAGCGTGAGCAGCATTTTCCGCCCTGGCCAGGTGTTTTTCAAGTGGTATGGCATGGGCTATGGCAATGTCTTGCGCTGCGTCACCCGTTTCTTCGTGCAGAACGAGGAGAGCCGCCAGTTGCTCCGTTCCATCCATATCGACGCGGTGGACGTAGTGGGCGATACCCGTTTCGACCGTGTGCTCACCATCAAGCAGGCCGCCAAGCGGTTGCCTCTGGTAGAGGCCTTCGTGGGCGATGCCCCGCAAGTGTTCGTGGCTGGCAGCAGTTGGCCGCCCGACGAGGACATCTTCATCCGCTTCTTCAACGCCCATCCGGAGTGGAAGCTCATCATCGCTCCTCATGTCATTGGCGAGGAACACTTGCGGCAGATTCTCTCCAAGCTCAATCGCAAGGCAGTGCGCTATACGCAGGCCACGCCAGAGACGGCGGCCCAGGCGGATTGTCTCATCATCGACTGCTTTGGCCTGCTTTCCTCTATCTATCATTATGGCAACGTGGCCTATGTGGGTGGTGGCTTTGGCGTGGGCATCCATAACACGCTGGAGGCTGCGGTATGGGATATCCCGGTCATATTTGGCCCCAACAACCGCAAGTTCATGGAGGCGCAAGGCTTGTTGGCTTCTGGTGGAGGCTTCGAGATAGCGGACTACGATGATTTCCATTCTCTCATGCGCCGTTTCATGTCTTCTCCCCAGTTTGTCAAGGACGTGGGCAAGAAGGCGGGCGCTTATGTGCAAAGCCTTTCTGGCGCTTCCGAGAAGATCCTCTCCAGCATCGAGTTGTAGAAACGCGGCGTGCCGCGTCTCGGTTAGGATGCCTTTTCTGGTTAATCCTTCAGGCAACCAATAGGCACGACATATATACCATCCGTTCGCTTATAGGCAAAATCCCCCGTACGTTGTGGTCTTGCCACAAGCCTTGGGGCCTTCTATGATAACAGCCCCCATTGCCTCTAACTTTTCACGCAGTAATTGATCCGCTATTCTACTCCTGTAATTCATGGGAATTTGTTTTCCGCAAATATACTATATTCTTATTGAAAATCAATCTATTTGCAATTTGTTTTTAGGATTTTTAGCGATTTTGTTTGGCAATTTGGCGCGCCTTATTCCGCTTGCGGGTATTGATGGGACTTCCTTTCATTGTGCGCAGGTTGATATTTCCAGTTGTAGAGACGTGGCGTGCCACGTCTCGGCGAGCAAGATGGCTGAATGAAACCGCCGCTCGCGAAGGCCTTGCGGCTTGCTGAGACGCAAAAATGCGTCTCTACGATTTTCTGTGGGCTTCCTGTAGTGTTCATAGGCGATATATACGCAATAGACCCTCGGAGAGGGTCAGAAATGCTTAACCGCATGTGGGAAGCCTCGAAGAGGTTTCCCGCTTGCGGATGATAGCGTCCCCAACTCTATGCAGGGCCTCGAAGAGGTCCAACGACTTCCTCATAGCCTTGAAATGCGCTTGGGGAAGTTGGACCTCCTCGAGGCCCTGGCAGGGGGAATGGATGCCAATATCCGCAGGCACCTCACCTCTTCGAGGCGAGATACATGCGGTTAAGCATACTTGGACTTCTTCGAAGCCTTTTTCTTTTTTGTGGGCTTTACGAATACTTGATTTTGAAATAATCCAGCAAGGCCTTGTAATGGTCTTGCGCGGTGAGACAGGTGTCGGTGAGATAGCCCTTGATGTGTGGCCATTGCCGCAACCCGCGGTAATAAAACATCTTCAGGTCATCGGTAATGATGAATGGCACGATGTCATGACGAAGGCATTCCTTGAACATGACAAGCCTGCCCACTCTGCCATTGCCATCCTGGAAAGGGTGGATGGTCTCCAGCCGCTGGTGGAAGTCCAGGATATCATCCAGCGTGACTTCTTTGATGGATTTATATTCTCCCAACAGCTCCCTCATGGCTTTGCCCACTTTCTCGGGCGGTGTAGTCTCTATCCCGCCCACTTCATTGGGCAGGCGTTTATAGTCGCCTACGGCAAACCATGGTCTTGAAGCGTCTGTGGTGCCGTTCTTCAAGATACCGTGCAGTTGTTTCACCATGCTTTCCGTCAGAGGCTCCTTGGCGTGGTCGATGGTGAAGTCAATGCAGCGGAAGTGATTGGTGGTTTCAATGATGTCATCCACGTTGACGGCTTGGTCTGTGATACCGATGGTGTTGGTTTCAAAGATATGCCTTGTCTGTTCTTCCGTGAGTCTGCTGCCCTCTATGTGGTTGGAGTTATAGGTCAGTTCTATCTGCGTGCGATGATAAATGCCGCCTTTCATCTTTGCCTCTTTTTGTTCCAAGAGAGCCTTGAGCAGGGGAGAGACTTGGTTGCGTGCGTTTTTGCGTTGTGGCAAGCTGGCATCCGTGGGGATGCTCCATGTTTTCCCCACTCGCTTTGCCCCGGGTATTTTCCCTTGCGTGCAGTAGTTGCGTATGGTTCTCTCCGCTAGACCATGGGCTTCCGCGTATTCCTTGGTTGAAATGTAGCTCTTTTCCATCGGCAAGAAATCTGTGTTGTTTTCCGCGAATATACGCATTTTCTTGCCGATATCGGCAAGAAAACAGAATTTTCTTCACTTTAGAGGCCAATTCTTGCCCGCCTCTTTTCTTGCTTTTCCAAAGTAACGTGAGCTCTGCGAATCGCGATTTACATATACCCCAAACTGTAGAGACGTGGCGTGCCGCGTCTCCCCTGGCGGGATTGTATAATAACCTGAGTTCGACGAATTCCACTTTATGTGCGCAAGCCTTGTTATTGCCAGACTGTAGAGACGCATTCTTGCGTCTCAGCCAGCTGCCAAGTCTTCGCGACAGGCGATTTTATTCGGCAATCTTGCTTGCCGAGACGCAAGAATGCGTCTCTACAAGTTTTCGTCGAACTCGCGCTATAATAACTTCGACGGATTTCTGCTTACTGGCAAAGGCGTAAGATAACAGGAACAAAACCAAGAGAATATAGTATACTTTTGCATTCCACGACGTGAAATAGCTATTCCACGTCGAGAAACAGCCATTCCACGTCGTGGAATAGCTATTTCACGTCGTGGAACAGACTTTTCTTCTAGCTTCTTGGAGTTTATGTAGTATATGAAAAGGATTTGTAGTAAGTGTTCCAGGGTTCGTTTCCCCGCCAGGCCTTCGCAAACGGCGATTTCATTCAGCCTTCTTGCTTGCCGAGACGCAAGAATGCGTCTCTACACTTTGCAATGACAGATTATGTGCACAAGCCGAGACTCGTCGAATTCACGTTAAATACACGGTAATCTTCATATATGCGACAAAAAATGTCCGTTTCCCCACGAAAAGCTTGGGGGAAACGGACTCGCACTAGATCACGTCCCGTCCTCACGACGGGGACACTTACATTATTTAATTATCAATTCGCATTGCTTAATGCGTCTCCGCCTCGCGGCGAAGAGCGCACGTTACTTGATAATTATCTTGAATGTATCATTATTGTTTGCTGTTTTTACCATTACCACGGCCACGCCGCTGGCCACGCCGTCAATGGTGCAGGTCGTGTCACCCGCTGGCGTTACCCTGCGCAGCAAGGTGCCGTTGGCGGAGTAGATGCTGATGCCCTCTATGCCGCTGTTGGCGGTCACCACCACTTGGCGATGGATCATGGAGTTCACCTGTATCTCGTCCTCCGCGGTCTCTACGTTTTCGATGCCCGTTACCAATGGCCCCTTGGAGGTGATGAAGTATTGACCGAAGTTGTCACCTGTCACCATCACCTGATAGCCGTCATAGAGTGGAGTAGAGGTTTGGTTCTTCGCGTCATAGAGCGCGGGCTCGCGGAAACCGTCCATATTGTGGAAGGTCAGCGTCACAGCCTCGTTGTCGTCGGCGTATACTCCCAAGGGGATGCGAGTCTGTCCTTGCAGCTGGTTGACCGTGATGGCCATGTTGTCCGCCGCCGTGAACACGCGGGGAGCGGCGTTCTCGCCTATGCCCGTCAGCAGTGCGGCGTCTTCCGTGCGCAGATAGTTGTCGCTGGCGGTGGCGGAGTAGTTCACGCTTGCCTTGCTGGTGCCCCGCTCGCTCGTGGCTTCTATGTGCATGGCGGTAGTTGCGCCTGTTCCTTCCTCGGGCGTTTCCGTGCTGGCCACGGGAGTCAGCCGCTGCATGCTCTCGTTGAACTTCACGGTCGCGGAAGTAGCCCCCTCTGCCCGTGGCAACACGTAGAACACGCCGTAAGGCTTGATGAAAGCGTTGTCTACGCCGTTGGTCTCCCATTTGCTAGTCTCCGTGTTGTAGGAGGCTGTGGCGTTCTCGCCCGCCGCGTTGACATAGGTGTATTGCTGTGCCAGCACGTCTTTGTTGGCCTCCAGGAACCGCTGCACGTCCAGCTCTGCCATGTAGGGGTTGCCTACCATCAGGTAGTTGCCGTCGCCATTGGCGGCGGTCAACTGCACGCTGATGTTCTCTTGCGTGTTCGGCTGGTTGGGATTGCTCCTGTTGTACAGGTCGCTGATGAGCAGTTTGCCCACCTTGTTCTCGTCTCGGGTGAAGGCCTGTGCGTTTTGGTAAGTGTCATCGGCCTTTGGCAAGCGGAACACCAGTTGGGTGGCTCCGGTCTTCCTGCCGCGTATGGAGTAGCCCTCTGCGGGCTCATAGGCCACGCCCGCGTCATTATAGGCCGCGCTCCAGTTATTGGAGAACGATACACTGCCATTCACATTGTTGCCTATCACGTTGGCGTTGCTCCAGCTGCGCTGGTATACCGCGGGATTCAGTCGGTTGTAGCCCGTGCCGAAGTTGATGTCCTCGAAGTATGGAGTCTCCTGCATGCCAGTCGCGCTTTGGGTGTACCAGTCTCCTGATACCACCTCTTGCAGAGGCGTGCTGATGGCTGTCCAACTGTCTACGGGCAGGGTGATGTCCATCCATGCCTTGTTGTAAATCAGCTGCTCGGCGTGGAGCATCTGTGCCCCTGGTTCGAAGTGTATCTCGTTGCAGAGGTTCACGCGATACCTTTCAGTGGTGAGCGTGGTGGTGCCACCTGTCGTCTTTTCATAGGCCATCAAGTCGTAGGCGATGTTCTCCGTGGGAGCCTCCATGCCTTCCGGGCGTGCGTCGCCCTCGCTGTTGTTCCAGTACCAGTTGCCGCTGCCGTCCTGGTCATAGCCAGCCATATAGAGATGCACTTGGCTGTTGGCGGGCATCACCACGTTGCTGAAGAGCATGGGCACGAAGCCGTTGTCAGTGGTGTTGGCCTCGTTGGTTTGGTAAGGGTCTTCGGCAGTTTTCTTCAACTCCGTCTTGTCGGCGCGCTTCCAGTTCTCGTCGTTGTTCCAGTTGGCCGTTCCGTCCTTGCCTTGCCATACCAGGTACTTGGGCACTATCATCATCGGGATGCTCAACGAGCCGTAGCAAGCCGTGCTTGCCTGTGCGCCGCGCCGCATGATTTCCTGGTAGTGGATGGTAAAGGTATAGGTGTAGCCTTCCCGTGGCGTGAACTTGAATTCCTTTCCTTCAGCTGTCCGGATGGTGCTGTTGGTGTCAAATACCACTTTGGCGATGTTGTCCTCGTCCGTGGTTCCCTGTGTGTAGATATGTGCCACGAGGCTTTGCAACGTGCCTATGGGCAGGCTGAGTTGGTCAAATCCGCCTTCCTCGTCACTGAAGAAGTCCCTGTAGGCGGGGTCGTCCGTGCTGATGAGGTAGATTTTCTCGTAGTCCTTGCCATTCGGGTCGTTGCTGATGATGCCCAGGTGGTCTACGTCCTTGGTGGTGTAGGTTGCCCCGCGCAGGCTGATGGTCAAGGGCGTTGACTCGTTGGTGGCCAGCTCTATTTGATCCAGGCCGATGCGCAGGTTCGGGTTCAGGTGTTCGCTGGGATAGGTATAGCCATTGAAGCCGGCGTGCAACCCCGGAGCCTCGCTGTTCACGCTCAGCGTCAGGGGCACATAGCTCCAGCATACTTGCTGCCACATGTCATCCTCGATGTCGGGGTCAGGCGATTGCAATACGGGGATGGGTTGTACCACCAGTTGCAGGCCGTCATCCAGCAGGGTGATGTTGAGGCTGCTCTCGTGCAATATCAAGGGGCGGTTCAGTCCTCCTTGCTCTGCCTCGGCCTCCAAGTAATGGCGGATGAGGTTGATCATGTTCTCGGTCAGCTCCACCGTGCTGCCGTCATAGGCCTGGTAACTGCCATCGGTTACGCCTTCCAGGTCTTTCTTCTCCCTGTACTGCGGTATCTCACGGAACGTCTTCAAGGCCATCTCCAAGGTCTCGTTGCCATACTGGTCATTCTGGGCGATGAACTCGTCAGCCGTGCCAAAGAACCAGTCAAAGTAGACTCCTCCGTCCACGGTGTCGTAGATGGGCAGTCCCGCCTCGTCTTTCTCCCCTGTGGGCACACGCACTTGGGCGGAGAAGTTGAGCACTTGTCCCGCGCAATAGTCCGAGGTAGGCACGGTCACCTGTCCATTTACACGTATCAGGGTCTGCGCGCTTACGTCAAAGGGAGTCCTGATGGCACAGGGGGAGGCGATGTCTTCAGCGAACCAGTTGGCATCCACCGTTTCGTTCTCGCTGTGCGGCTTCATCAGCATCCAGTATTCCCTGTTGGGCACGAAGGCCGCGTAGAAGTCTCCCGTCAGGTATTTGTTCCCGCGTTCGGTCATGCTATAGAGGTAGTAATTGCCGTCGTCTTGTTTGTTGTTCACCAGCAGATTAGGGTGTACCACCGTGCCGTTTACTTGATTGGCCTTTGTGTTGTTGTCGAAGATGTTGTGGAAATAGATGGTCACGTATTTTTGGTTATATTGCGTATTGTCGCCTATCTCCACGATGGCGGCTTCTATGGCTTCCGCGTATTTGGTCTCATTTCCAGGCTTAGCCAGGAAGTCATTATAGGTCTTGGCATCTACGAAGCAGTAGTCGAATGCGGTTACGGGGTCATTGCCCGTGCCTATTTCTCCCGCGTTGGTGTTTACGCCCAGTCGCTGGGTGAGTCGTTCCCAGTCCAGCTGTATGTTGGTGAGGGTGCGCTCGTTGGTGCAGGTAGCTTCCAACTGCGTGATGCTGGCATCGGGCGTGGCGATGTAGACACGGATGTCGTCAATGTAGATATCTCCGCCATCGGTTGAGCCTGAGTTGTTGTCCACTTGCAGCACATAGCTCTCATAGTCCGCGTCCGCGTCGTTGATGAAAGAGAAGTACACTTGCATCCAGTCGTTCTCCTGGCGGTTGTAACCTGTTGAGGAAATTGTTGGGTCTCCGCCATGCTGATAAGTGAAAGGTATTTGTCCTGTTTGGAAACGATGGATGGGCACGTAGGTCGTTCGCTCGCCTACACCGGGAACGTTCTCTGTCTTTACACCCATGATGGAGAAGAGCGCGGCTGCATTGTCTTTTCCGCTATTACTGCGGGCACACTTCACCCAAGCGGTAATAAACAGCTCTGTACCGTTACAGAGGGGTTCCGTGAAAGGCAAGCGGGCAATGGTACCGGGGCGGTCGGAAGTATCGGCATAGAGGTGATAGGTGCTCTTTTGACCTTTACTGTTCATTCTCACTTCCTCGTTGTCATTGGGGGTATCGAGACCAGTTTCGTTCCAGCCATAGGTTTTTCCTTCCACGTATGTATTGAGGATTCCATAGAAGCCCCACTCCGGGCAATAGGACTTGGATGGTGTCTTGAAGCCATTCCTCCAGCCAGAATCGTCAACGTATACGTTAGTGTTATCATGCCATTTATTATCATCATTGTTCCACACCCTTTCTTTTGTCGCATATCCATTACTGCCGTCGTAGAAACCATAGGAGATATCATTCCATCCCAAGGGGTATGGATAGCTTTGGGGTTGTCCATAGCTGTTTCCGATGGTGGTGTCATAGTCGAAATTCATCTCCGTCAACAGTTCGTAGTTGTGCATCAGGTATTTGGGAGTCCTGTTGGTGTAATCTTCCAGGATTGTTCCTGTGATGTCGGTGGCGCCTTCTTTCAGGTTGCCATCCTTGTCCTCGTTGTCGCTGATGAGCTGCAATTGGGATTGGGAAAGCAAGCGCGCGTTTTCATCAAAGGTAAGATGGAAGCGTGCCGCCACGTAATTTCCTCTTTTCACCTCGATGGTGGCTTGTGGCTTACTTCCGTCTGTTGGTATGTTTACGGTCTCTGTCCCATCATTGTTGGGGTCATTCTCGGGATAGCTGAAGTGGATGATGCGCTCAGTCCCCGACAAGGACGTGGTCTCCAGCGTGATACCAGCTGTATTGGTGGCAAGGCTCACGCTTAGTGCTTGGGCGGCTTCATTGATATTTCCATTCGGCGTGAGATAGCTTTGCGCGTCCATGGCTAACGCCACTAATTCCTGCGTATGGTTTGGTATGCGTGTGGCAGGAAAGGTGATATCCATTTCCTGGATGGGGAGTTGTCCTTTATCGTTGTTGTATTGTTTGTAGGCCCAACTATTCTCGTTCTCTATCGCACAGATATAGAAGAGGTAACGATGGGAAAGCGTAGGCTCCCAATATTCATTGGTGTAACCATTTCTGTATTGTCCAAATGCTGTGTATTCCTGCTTGCTGGTGTCGTATTCTGGCGTGAAGTCCTGGTAGCCCGACACGTCACATACCACGTAGTAAGCGTCTTTTGCCTCATCGTCTGGGAAATAGAAATCCATGGCGATAAGGCCTTTATTCGCTACGGGTTGTCCTAGATATCCATTGGCAAAGCGAAAAGCTGTGGTAGGATTGCCAGGCTCTGGCAGTTCGTCTGTGGCAGGGGTCAGCAAGTCGATGTCCTGATTGTTGTATCGGTATGTGAACAATCCGTCATTCTCGTAGTTGTACCATCGTTGGTAGGTTTGGTTGGAGTTGGCGCTCCCCAAATAGTCTGGGATGGTAAGACGTGTGACGGTTCCGCGATGCACGTAGATGGTGTCCACCAACGTGTGGGTGGCTTGCATGTTCGTGCCATTGCCGCTTTTTACATACTTACTCTCCTCATCGCCATCGAAATCATCTTCGGGAGTTTGCCCATATTCTTTCCTGATGTCATACCACTTCGCTGGTTTGTGGTGGATGGTGGTGTTCCTGTAGGTATTGCTATAGCGGTTCCCGGTCACAGGCGTGGTGTCTACTTCTGGCGTTACGTAGAATGTCAGCTCGCTGATGTCAAACTGGCGGCCAGAGTTGGCCTCCATATGGATGTATACATATTTTCCCTGCAGCGTGATGGGTATGGTATGAGTGTCTTGATTGTTGAAATCATTGATTTCAACGCTTTCCTCATTTCTCCAATTCCATGCATTATCACCATGATAGGTATCGCTGCTGTAGATGGTTACCGTATTAGCGGCATGGTTGGTATATTGTACATAAAACTCAATACTATTGACTTTTGTGTAGTCTGAGCCAACATTCAATAACAGGAAAGCACTTGTATTACTAGACCCTGTTGTCCTGTAATAGGTTTGTTTATTTCCGTCTATTGCGTTTTGTACTCGATACCGATCACCTTGTGAGGCAGTGGAATGGTCTTCTATAGAGATTTTACTCCTGTCTAGCGTTTTTTGCGCCATGGCTCCTTGCACCATGCAGATGGCGAAGAGCAGGGTGAGGGATTGATGGATGATATGATGTTTGTAGCGTTTCATCTGTTTCTCCTCCTTTTATTGGTTGATGGGTATATTGATGTATTCTTTGTTCAGGTAGAGTGAACGATACTCGCTGAGGCTGTTGGTGTTGAATATCGTATAATCGAAATTGAACATGTCCTCCGGCACGATGAGAATGGTGTACTTGCGAGTAAAGTCGTTAGTGCCGTCTCTCCATTTTGCGGTGAGATAAATAGGGTATTCGCCAGGAATTTCCGCAGCCGAGTTATATCCCCAGACACTCGTGCCCGTTACCGTGCCTTGGTCTTCAGGCAATTCTCCTGGCTGTTCCCCTTCATATTCTTGTTTCAATGCGACCAATGTGTTGGCAGGGTCATTCTGCCAGGAACATCCCGTGGCATCATAGGTAATGTCAGTAGTGTTGTTGAGCTGCAAGTGGAAGAGGCCTCCATAAGGTATTCTTAGCCGATAGGTGCCTTGTGTGCCCTCTACAGGCTCTACTTCACAATCTTCAACCGATGCACCGATAGCCAACAGATATACCTCTGCCGTGATGCTCAGCTCGCTGTCATTCAGGTTCAGCGTGAGGGGATAGATGCTGTTGCGGGGCAGGTTATCCAGCTTAGTCGTGGCCAGATAGGTTACGCCTTGGTTCTCGGTCGTAGTGACGGAGATGGTGAAGGGGTCGCCTTGTGGGGTTTCGTTGACATAGAAGTCTTCGATTTTCTTGGATTCGCTATTGTTTATCGGTATTTCCTCGTTGGAGGAATAGCTGCCGGTGCGATCTACCTCTATATCCTCGCCCTGGATGAGGCTCACCTTGTCGGCATAGCCGCTGAAGGTGACGTTTTTCACGGTCACGGACTCTTGGCTGGTGGTACTGACCGTCATGCGCACCTTGCTTACCAGACGATCCAAGCCTATGGAGACGCTGCGGGTAGCGGCTGTAATGGTGATTTCTTCCTTGGCGCTCATGGGGATGAATTTACCGTTTTCGAAGTCCAGGTTGCCCGCCGGGTCTTCGATGACGATGTTCTCGGGCAGGATATCTCCTGACAATGTGCTGCCTTCACTCCACTTGACGTAGTGGCCGATGATATTGGCGAAGGCATAGACGGTATAGGTGCCCGCCTCCAAGCCGTTTTGCTCGCCGGAGGTCCATGCCTGCAGGTTGCCTTTCTGTGCACTGGCATCGTTGGAGAGGTCGGGTTGGAGCTTCAGCTTCACCACGTTATTTTGCACGAAGAGCACGCAGAGGTCGTGCATGAACTCGCCGTCCTGGCCTCCTTCGGTAGCGCGGGCGTTCAGGTCGCCTTCTTGTCGCGCGCTCACCGTAACCTGCAAGGCGCTGGTGCCAGACGTACAGTCTCCAAGGTCATCGTCCATGGAGCAACCCGTGAGAGCCGCCAGTCCTAGCCATGGCAGCAGGCGGAGCGCGGGTTTCATGATAGATTTCAATGGGTTCATATATATTATATAATATGTATATTTGTTGTTTCGGCGTTTTGCCTCTTGCTTGCCGAGACGCAAGAATGCGTCTCTACACAGGTTGGGGCTTTTTCTTTCTTTCTTGCCTTTCAGGTTGCCGAGACGCGGCACGCCACGGCTCTACATTTTCGCGCGGAGGGGGTTTACATCTCGATGCGCTCTGGCTCCAGCAGCGTCCAGTCTTTCACGTAGACGTTGACGATGAAGCCCTTTTCCTCCTCGTTGGGGATATAGCCGCCTAGGGAGTAGATGCTCTTGACATCCAGCTCATAGATGTTGTTGCGCACGATGGCGTATTCCATCACGCCGTTGGTATCCTCGCTGCCGTCGTTGGCATGGCGTATCCACCAGGTGTAGTAACAAGTGGCATCCTCGTAAGTACGAGTGCCATAATCGGCCAGGATGTCCGCGGTGACTTTCTCGTTTTGGTTTATCGTCACGGAGTATTCATTGTTGGCGAGGGTGGCGCTATAGCCGCACTCGGCCAGCATGTAGCTGGTCCAGGTGAGGGAGTTCTTCATCACGTCGTCCAAGGTCTTGCTCTTGTCTATTTGCCCTTGCAGCCACTGCTTGTAGCCGCTGGGGTCAATGCCTTTCAGGTCGCTGGCGAAGTCCTCCACGTATTCCCAAGAAGCGCAAGCCATGACCGCGGCATCCATGTCGCTAATCTTCTTGTCGTAGAAGTCTTCTATCATGTCTTCCATGGAAGCGTAGATGATGCCATTATACTCAAAGAAAGTGGCACCCTCTTGATAGTGGGACACTTTGCCATCGGCGGGCGTGAATTTCGCCTTGAATACCACGGCGGTGTTGTATTCGTGCTTCGTCTCGTCAGGGGCGGTGATGTTCTCCAGTGTATAGCCCAGGATATTCCAATCTCCATCCTCTTTGGTGATGGCCTTGCAGCTGGTTGCTTTTTCGTTCCACCAGTTGGGGTTGTCTGCGTTGGTGTCTTTCCAACTTACGCCAAAAGTGGCTCCCGTCTCTTTGCTACCCGTAGTGGGGTCGAGCACCCAATTGGGCAGGCCGTCCGTGCCCAGTGTCTCGTCGCCAAGATAAGTAATGATGCCGTTCTCGGTGGCGGTGGACACTCGCTTCATGGCGTAGCTGCCTAGCCCGGTGAGGTTGTTGACCAAGATGGCTCCCTTTATTTCCACGGTTGCCCCCTTGTAGTCTTCATCCTCTTCGATGGTATAGCTGTTCAGTGTCTTGTAGTCCACTCGGGCGGCCATGCGTTCCACGTTTATCTTCGTGTTGGCGGCGGTGGCCTCGGTGTTGTTGGCATCCGAGATCTGGATGGCAGCGTCCTTGGCAGAGGACATCAGGAAATATGAGTACTCCTCGCCCTCTTTCGCCCAGGCCTGGGTGAGTACCTTGTCTCTCACCGTGCCCAGTGTAAGTGTAGTTGTGGAAGTCCACCAGTTGTCCGAGCCGGGATTGGCCACCACGAGCACGTTGTATTCGCCATAAAGGTCGGTGGGGATAGGCTTGGTCTTGTAGAAACGGTCTATGCCGTTGCCGTTTCCCTCGCCCGTCTGCTCGAAGCTGTTGAAGAACATGTATTGCACGGGCGTATTGGCATCGCCATTCACGCCCGCTCCGTTGTTTTGGAAGAAGAAGGCCACGGCGGTGTAGATGGTGTTCTCATTGTCTTGTCCCTGCTCATATCCGTCTCCCCCTTCGCCTCCCATGGGGTTGCCTGCCCTGGAGGACTCGTCCTGGGTGGGCATGGTGAAGGTGAGCGATACATAATGCTTGCCGGCTCCCGTGGCGGGTTGGCCGGCCTGCAAGTCGTCGCTTTCCCCGCAGGCGGTGAGCATGGCCGTCAGCAGCAATGCTCCCAGCAGGGGTTTATGATGTAGTCTCACGTGATGGAACGTCATGTTGCTATGCGTCTTTAGAGATTTGTGGTAGTGGTGTGGTTAATCCAACTCGCTGAACTGCACGCGCACGCTCCAGTCGAGGATGCCGATGGAGATGGTGACGTATTGCAGGCGGGTGCCCTTCAGGAAGAACTCCAGTGAGTAGTCGTAGCCCCTGTCCAGGAACTCCTGGGCGGAATAGCGGTGGAGGTCGTCATAGTTGGCCAGGCGGGAGAGCAGGTCGGGCAGGTTGACGTTGATGATTTCCTCTCCCGTCTCGTTGAAAGTAACGATGAGCTGCCCGTCCTCAGTGGCGTTGGCGTGGTTCATGATGCGCGAGGTCATAAAAGCGGCGTGGCCTATCTGTCCGTACTTGCCCGCGTTCTCGCCGTCGGGCACTTGGGTGAGGTCTTCGGTGTTCCAGGTGGCGTAGGGCGTATAGGCCGCCCAGTCGGTCTCGTCCACCGTGTTGTCCCACAAGAGATGGGTGTTGCGGTCGCGTATCTCCAGCGTGTAGTCGTCGATATCCATCAGGGTGGGGTCGTCCAGCTCACGCAGCGACACGGTGATCTGCTTGGTGTCGCGCATCAGGGAAATGGTGTGATAGGTGGGTTTCTCGGCGAACACCTCCACGGGCGTGGTCTCCATGCCGTGCCACAGGGTGTCTAGCGGAGCCTGCTGGTTGTCTACCACCAGTACGTTGCCCGTCTGGGTGTCGAGGCGGATATCCAACTTGCTCATGTCGTCGCCTGCCGCTGGCAGCGTGCGGGTGAAGTGGGCGCGCTGGCGGGCTAGTTGGTCGGCATAGCTTTCTTGGCCGGCCAGTACAATGAACTTGTACTTGCCGGGATCCAGGTCCATGTGCATGCGATAGTTGGGGTCGGCCAGGGGCGCGAAGTTGGCCGTGTTCTCCTCGCTCTGCGTCTTGATGAACTTGCCTTGTTCGTCGAATACCAGCACGTCCACGGCTCCTACGTGGTCATTGAACATGTCGGCCCGCTGCAGGTTGTAATCATACTTGAACTGCAGGTAGAGGCCCGTGGGGCAGTCCTCGCGGTCTTCTTTCATCATGTCGCATGCCGTGAGCGCGGCTGACATCACCAGGGCTCCCATCATCCCGGCGAGTGTCTTGATAGATAGATGTTTCATCTTATTATAGGTTTTATATATTTTGTATGCTTGTGATCTTCTTGTAGGGTTGGCGGAGTTCCCTTGGGTCGTGGGCCATCGTCCCTTGGGTACTTTGCCCTTTACCCTTGGGTCGTTGTCGGAGTATCCTTGGGTACTTCCTGTTTGCTCCTTGCTTGCCTCTTGCTTGTCCTTTGCTTGCCGGGACGCAAGAATGCGTCTCTACAGGGTGGAGGCTTCTTTCTCTTTCTGTTTGTCTCCTTGCTTGCCGGGACGCGGTACGCCATGTCTCTACGGGGAGGTGGCTTTTCCGCGTGTCGCGGCTTGGTCGCTATATAGGGTGGGCAGCCTTCTTGGGCCGCCTCGTTATGGTCTTCTTTGGTGGGGACGGTCATTCATCGTCCCAAGGTAAATCTCCCGGCGCGGCGCATATGTCCGCGCCGGGATGTTTGGTTGTTTGTTGTTCAATATGTCACGCCTGTTGGCTGTCTTTGCCTTTCAGGCTGTAGAGACGCGGCACGCCACGTCTCCATTGACGAGCTAGCCTTTTCGCTGCTGTGTGTAGAGACGCGTTTTCGCGTCTTGGCCAGCTAGCTTGCGGCGGGAGCGCCCATCCCTTGCTTGCTTTTCCTTGCTTGCCGAGACGCAAGAATGCGTCTCTACAGGTTGGGGCTTTTTCTTTCTTGTTTGCCTCCAGGTTGTAGAGACGTGGCGTGCCGCGTCTCCACAATTAGCAGGCGTTTCAAAGAAGGAGGATTATAGCTCTACGTTCTGGGTACGCTTAGCCCAAGAGAGGATATTGATGGTTACGGCGAGGTTGTTCACGTCGTCGTCATAGGTGTTGGTCACCTCGGGGATGGTGGGAGAACCCAGCTCGCGCGCACCAGTTACGGTCAAATCATACCAGTTGTTGCGAACCATACCATAGCGACCCAACCACTGATTCTCGCCAGTAGCACCACCTGCTACGTCTGGATAAGAATCGGTGCCGACTTTATCAGCCTCTGCCCAGGGCGTATCAGTATCACCGAAGTGCTTGATGAGCAGGCGATAGTAAGCCACGCCATCCTCATAGAAGGTCATGTTGAGCGTCTTGTTGATTTCTGTCAACTGAGCGTTCATGGCAGCTTCCAATTTCTCTGCGTTTTGTTTCTCTGCGTTTTGGTCATCTGCCCACTCGGTAACGCTTGAACAATCATCCAACTCAATGGCAGTCGCGGTGACTTTCTTGTCTGCGTCAGGGGTAAGCGTTACAGAGGTGATATTGCTTCCAGTGATATCACCCTTCTTAATATACGTACTCTTTACGGTCTCTAACCAGCTCAGCAGCATTTCCTTTACCACACCCTGTGCGTTTGTCGCATTATAGATGGTGTTGATGTTGCTGTTGCGTACATAGAAATCTTCACCGCCATTGAATTGCGCCTTCACGATGACGGCCGTGGTGTTCTGCTCGGTCTGGTGATCGGTGTCGAAGGTGTTCTCCAAGCAATATTGAGGATCGCTTTTGCCTTCTTTTATGTTATCCGTGACAGAAGTGATGCTGTTGAAGTTGGAAGCCGCGTAAGCTGCATTGTAGTTGGGGTCAGTACACCAATAGGTGCGATAGAGACCTGCGGCCACGGGGTCATCCTCTATGAAGCGGTATTCAGGAGCAGGATTGCCCGTCTTGGTGCTCTTGTAAGCCCACCAAACGTCGCTTGCCTTCGCGTTGCGCATCAGGTAAGTGCTCTTGTTGGTGTTGTCAAGTGCCCAGCCCAGTACGTCCATCGTACCCAGCGCGGTAGAAGGAGAGGTCATGGTCTGACCCTCCGTCAAGGTCACCTTGGCGTGTACACGTTCTACGTAGATTGTAGCGGCGGGGTCAAGCAAAGCGTCTTGTGCGTTGCTCTTTATTTTGGTCTTGTCGAAGCTGGGATATTTCAAGAGGGTAACGCTTGTGGGTTTGCTTACGCCACCGGGAACTTTCGACAGGGGAGAGTTCACCATCATGAAGCCATTGGTTCTCAGCGTAGTCTCACTAGCGGGTGTCAGCGTCTTTGCTTCCAGGTCGGAAATTTTGCTGGTGCCTACGGTAAGACCCAGGTTCTGACTGTTGTCGTTGAGTACCACCAATGCGTAGAAGTTGGGACCGGTCATGTCCGTAGTACTAACGGCAATGGTCTTGGTGGTGGTGATTTGGCCGCTTACGTCTGTCCAGGAGCCACTCACGTCGAGCGTGTAGATGGCCTGGAGAGTGGCAGCTGCCTCAGTGGTGCCACCGAAGATGAAGAGCTTGCCGTTCTTTACGGCCCACTCAGTGTCCAAACCGTCATCGAAATCACTGACGGAGGCGCGGGAGCCGCCCGTGGTGGAAGGCAAGTTGATGGCTACGCTCATGAAGCCCTCGCCCACCGTGGCACTGCCAGTGCCACCGGGATTGACATCATTTCCTACTTCGTCGGAGCAGCCCATCATGAGGCCAGCTGCCAACGCTAGCGCGAAAAAAGAAATCTTTTTCATGTCTTTGTTGTTTGTTTGTGAATAGTGTTAATAATATGTTTATCGGAAAATATTCCTTGTTGTTTCGCTTGCCGCTGTTTCGCACGGGGTATCCCCGTGTTTTGTAGAGACGCGGCGTGCCACGTCTCCATCGACGAGCTAGCCTTTCCGCTGCTGTGTGTAGAGACGCGTTTTCGCGTCTTGGCCAGCTAGCTTGCGGCGGGAGCGCCCATCCCTAGCTTGCTTTTCCTTGCTTGCCGAGACACAAGAATGCGTCTCTACGGGGTGGGGGTTGCTCCTTTTCGCTTGTCCTTCCTTGCTTGCTGAGACGCAAGAATGCGTCTCTACAGAGGATGGGGCGGAATCTTGGCTTCCGAAATTGGGTGGTTCATGTCTTTATTGTCGTTTGTGAAAAGTGCTAATGATACGTTTGTCGGAAAATATTCCTTGTTGTTTTGCTTGCCGCTGTTTCGCACGGGCTGTCCCCGTGTTCTGTAGAGATGCGGCGTGCCACGTCTCCATCGACGAGCTAGTCTTTCCGCTGCTGTGTGTAGAGACGCGTTTTCGCGTCTTGGCCAGCTAGCTTGCGGCGGTAGCGCCCATCCCCAGCTAGCCTTTCCTTGCTTGCTGAGACGCAAGAATGCGTCTCTACGGGTTGGGGCTTCTTTCTCTTTCTGTTTGCCCCTTGTTTGCTGAGACGCGGCACGCCACGTCTCTACAGGGATGGGGTGGCAGCTTGACTCCCAAAGCGTGGGACTGAGACTCCCAAGGCTTGGGAGTGTGACTCCCAGCGAGTGGGAGTCTTTTGGACAGGCTACTCCGCCAGCTTCAGGTTCTCCGCAGCTCCCTTCGCGCCAGCCTGGGCGGCTTGGGTGAGCAAGGACTTGGCTTGGGCGGTGTCGCCCTTTATCATGGCGAGCACACCCTTGGCGTGGATAGCCTCGGGAGAATTGCCCGCGCGCTCCAGGTATTCGGCCGCTCCCTGCAGGTCACCTGCCTCCATGCGGGCGCAAGCGGCATTGAGGTTGGCTGTCTCGTCTTGCGGATAGAGCCTCACGGCGGTCTCCATCACGTCGTTGAACTCCTTGGAGCCCGGCTCGTAGGTCTGCGCCACCATGAACATCTCCTCCAAGGAGAGTTGCTGGGGCTTGGTTTTCAGCACCTCCTTGGCTTCCTCCACGGAGAAAGGCTTCACGGTGTAGCTCACCACGTAGTCAGAGTGGCGCAGGGCGGGATAATAGGTGGAGAGCATGAAGCGGTAATCCGCGGGATACTTCGACTTGATGCGCTGCTCCTTCACGTCAGGGTCAAGACCGCCGTCGTCTATCAACTCCAGGATGGCCTGCTTGTGTTCCAGGTTGCTGGCCACCACCGCCTCGCGCAATCCCTCCCAGTCCTCGGGAGTGGAGGAAACGGTAAACTTGTCGCCGGGCAGCTGCACTAGGTTGCTCACGTATTCCCGCAACGTCTTGGCGCGGTTCTCGGCCAGGTAGGCGTTGTGCTCGTAAGGCGATTCGGGAGAGGCATAGCCATGGATGTCGATGTTGGTGATGGTGGTGTTCTTGTCATTCTTCACCAAGTTGATGGTCTCTATGATTTTCTGCAGCTCCGTGGGGTTCTTGCGGTAGTTGGGATGCAGCTCCACGCGGTCCACGGGGAAGTCGATGAAGGCGCGACCCTGCTCGCTGCGCTGCTTTTGGGCCTCTGCCGCGGGACGCAGGTAGGGCATGTTGGGCTGGCGCAGACGCTTGACGATGTGGGTGTTCTGCTCCTCTATCTCGTTGCAGCCGCAAAGATCCTCGGCGATGACCACGTCGCTGTTGCGCATCCAGTCCTGGTAGGGCACCACGGCGGTATAATGCACGGTCTGCTCGGTATTGTTCTTGCGGCGCACGGCCACCGCGTCGTCGGCGTAGTCCTTGTGGCCGCTGCGGCGATAGGAGATATCAGACTTGCGTCCGCTCACCAATATCTGTGGCATCAGCACCTGGTTGCCCCCGTTCTTGTCTTTCACCATGGGGGTGAACACCAGACGGGCGTTGGAGCGCAAGTCCAGCTCGCTCATGTTGAGGTCGAGGTCTACCATCAGGTTGGAGTTGCTCTTCTCAACCTTCATGTTTTCCACCTTGATGGCGTCTGCCGCCAGTCTTGTGTCGGTGGTTTGCGCCTGCGAGGCCGTGGGGGCCAAGAGCAGCGCGGCTAAATATATGGGTAGTCTTTTCATGCTTGAAAATAAGGAAAAGGGTTCGTGATTAGAAGATGTAAAGCACGCTGATGGCGGCATTGTTGGGGCCGAAGTAGTTCTTGTGGGAAGAGGCCATCTTCTCACCGCAGGTGCCGCACTTGTACTTGTCGAACTTGAAGTAGTCGTAGCCCACGCCAATGGCGGCCTCCACGTTCCAGTGCTTGGAGAGCACCCATTGGTAGCCGGCCGTGATGCCTCCGCCCATAAACCATCCCTCGTAACGATGGTCTTTCAGCTCGGGCACCAGGCCAAAAGGCAGGTCGAGGCTGCTCACGTTGAACTCGCCTCCCTGTAAGTGGGCTCCAACGAACCAGCCATTGAAAGCCTCGCAAAACCAATAGCGGTATTCAGGCATCAACATCCAATGGCGCGCGCTGGTTTGGTCACCACCCGACTGCTTCCAAGGATTCAACCCATAGGAAAGCTGCACGGTGCTCTTCTTACTCACGGCGGCCTCTACACCCAGGTTTGGAGTTGTAGTAGCCCAGTATAGCGCATTGGTCTTGACGGCCACGTTTTGCGCCTGGCAGGTGAAGACACCCGCCAACAGGATAAGTGTGGAAATGAGAATCCGTTTCATTTTAATATATGTATTACAGTCTATTGTTTTTCTTTCCTTTCTATTCCTTTCTTCCTGCGGGAGTCGCGCTTAGCTCCCAAAAACTATCCTAATTGAGATGCGGAATTAACATTCATGCGTAATTCGATGTCAAAAGTATAAAAAAGTCTTATTATTACCCCCCGAAGTGTTAAAAATACTTAACAAACATCATTCATGAGGTATTTTTTGTTTATTTGCCCGTTTAATACATCTTAATATGAAAGTCAGAGATTGCAAAAGGAGTATATGGGTGTACGCTTTACAACTTGTTTGCGAGGGAGGTGAAATTGTTCTGAATTTCCCGTAAAACATGTGTCATGCTGTTTGGTGGCATTTCCCAGACTTCCCGTGGCGTTCATAAACGGTAGGTATATGCGCCAGAGACCCTCGAAGAGATCTCACCTTACCTCAGCGTCCTGAAACGCGCTGGGGTAAGGTGGGATCTCTTCGAGGGTCTATAAGGTTAACGTTATGCGAGCAAGCCGAGATTCGTCGGACTCACGTCAAGGTCAGGTTGATGGGTTGAGCCCGCAAGGGCCGTCTCACGTCATTTGATGACGCGGAAATAATCCTCCTTGCGGGGCTTCACCGTGTGGGGATGGGACGAGGCGTAGCCCAACGAGAGCGCGCCCACGCCCACCAGTCCTTCAGGAAGGCCCCAGTCGCGGAGCATCTGCTGTCCCTCGGGTGAGGCGAACATCACGTCCTCGCGGTTAATCCAGCAAGAGGCTAACCCGATAGAGTGGGCGGCCAGCATCATGTTGCCCAATACCAGGGAAGCGTCCTTTACGTTGTTGCTCCAGTCTGCCGAGGCGAATACCAACACGATGGTAGGCGCGCCATAATAAGGGTCGGAGTCCGTGCCCATTACCACCGCGTTCATCTTGCGGAGTCGGTCGCAGACCTCGGGATTTTGCACTGCCACAATCCAAGGGTCTTGCTTGCCCATGCCCGTGGCGGCCCATGTGCCGGCCTCGAGCACGGTGCGCAGTTCCTCGTCGGTGATTTGCTCGGGTTTGTAGCGGCGTATGCTTCTACGCTCGCGAATGGCTTTCAATACTTCGTTTTCCATATTGTCTTTGGTTTTATGGTTTTACATGTGATTTCTTCGCGCTCGCCTTATATATATATATAATGTAACGTGAGTTCGACGAATTCCACTTTATGTGCGCAGCCCTGTTATTGCCGAACTGTAGAGACGCATTCTTGCGTCTCAGCCAGCTGCCAAGTCTTCGCGACAGGCGATTTTATTCGGCAATCTTGCTTGCCGAGACGCAAGAATGCGTCTCTACAAGTTTTCGTCGAACTCACGTTAATGTATATGCTTGGCGGCTTAGCCGACATATCGCCGCAGCGTGGCGACAATACGGCGTAGTCCTTCCATCATCGTGGCGCGGGGACAGCCGATGTTGACCCGGATGAAACCTTCGCCTGTCGCGGTGCCGAATTCAGTGCCCTCATTGACATAGACCTTCCCTAGACGGAGCAAATCCTGGAAGGCTTGGGCGGAGGAGACACCAAAGGCGGAGATGTCGAGCCACACGAAATAGGTGGCCTCCAGCTTCGTGACTTTCACCGCCGGCAGCTCCGCCTGGAAATACTGGCGAAGAGCCTGGTAGTTGTCCCAAAGATACTGGCGCAGCTGGTCGAGCCACTCCTCGCCATGATCATAGGCCGCCTGCAAGGCAAGGTAGCTGAATACATTCACGTCGCAGACCTCATGGATGTTGACAACGCGGTTGACCTTGCGGCGCAGGAGGGTATCGGCGCACACGATGTTGGCTATCTGCAGTCCCGCTATGTTGAAAGCCTTGGTGGGCGCGCAGCAAACGACGCTGTGGCGGGCGGCTTCCTCGCCGAGCGAGGCGAAAGGCACGTAGGAGTAGCCCGGCATGGTGAGCTCGCAATGTATCTCGTCGCTGATGACCGTCACTCCATGGCGCAGGCAGATGGCGAGCAAGCGGGACAGCTCCTCGCGCGTCCAGACACGCCCCACGGGATTGTGTGGGTTGCAGAGCAGGAATACCGTGGTCTTCTCGTCAGCGCACTTGCGGTCGAAATCCTCGAAATCTATCTCGTAGGTATCGCCCGTGGGGCGGAGCGGATTCTCCAGTATCTCACAACCGCAATTCCTGATGGAGGAGAAGAAGCAATGATAGGCGGGCGTTTGCACCAGCACTTTCTCTCCTGGCAGCGTGAGCGCGCGGATGGCGCAGGAGACGGCCGGCACCACGCCGCTGGTATAGATAATCCAGGCGGGGTCTATCTTCCACTGGTGGCGGCGCTGAAACCAGCCGGTCACTGACTCGTAGTAGGCGGGCGGCACCATGGCATAGCCAAACACGCCATGGTCTACCCGCTGGCGCAAGGCTTCCGTAACGGCGGGCGGAGCGGGAAAGTCCATGTCGCCCACCCACATGGGAATCACCTCGGGATCGCCAGCGGCATCCCACTTCATGGAGCCGCTGCCTCGGCGGTCTGTTATTTTGTCGAAATCATATCTCATAGGTCGCGTGGTCGTTACAAAAAGAGCACCCCACCATCGCGGTGACGTGCTCTCTAGTCGTTGAAAAATATTAAGGGGGTTTTTGTTACAAGTTAGGATTGATCTTGCTCCAGTCCTCGACGGCTGGCATCGCGCCCATGGCGATCACTTGGTCACGCATGCCCTGCAAGTGCTTGTAGCTGGCGTCGAGAGCGGCAATCTCCTCAGCGGTGCCGTTGATAGGCTTGGTGTAAACACCATCGCTGGTGACGCGGGTTGGCATAGCCATCATCACGTGGTCATAGCGAGCTGTGTTGGCGTAAGTGCCCACTGGATAGTAGAACTCCTCGCCGCCCATGGCAGCCTCGATCATCTTCACGGAGAGGTAAGCGGGGCTCTGGAAAGAGCTGCGGCGACGCAACTCGATAATCTTGGCGCCACCCTGGGTAACGTCTTTCTGCATCTGTGCCCACTCCTCCTTGGAGAGACCCTTGCCATTGACTTGGGCACCCTTCTCGATGATGTCGAGCAACTTCACGCCACAAACAGTGGTGGGAGAAGCGAATACGGCCATCTTCTCGCCATGGCCGCCATAGGTGTAGGCGTTCTCCACGCAAGCCTGGCTTACGCCGAAGTGCTTAGCCAACGCGCTCTGCAGACGGGTGGAATCCAAAGCGGCAAGCGTAGCCACCTGGTTGGGTTTCAAGCCACTGTGAACCAAGGTAACCAAACCCGTGATGTCAGCGGGGTTGAAGATGACCACCACGAACTTGGCGTCGGGGCAATATTTCTTGATATTCTCGCCCAGCTCCTCAGCGGCCTTGGAGTTGCCGGCCAGCAAGTCCTCGCGGGTCATGCCTTCCTTGCGGGGAGCACCACCAGAGGAGATGATATACTTGGCACCGGTGAAAGCCTCGGCGGGATCGGTGGTGGAAACGATATTAGCGTCGTTGAAACCACTTTGGCGCATCTCTTCGGCTACACCCTCCGCGGAGAACACGTCGTAGAGGCAGATGTTGGGAGTCAACTTCAGCATCAAGGCTGTCTGAACCATGTTGGAACCAATCATGCCAGCGGCTCCAACGATAACCAGTTTGTCATTCGTTAAAAATTCCATAACTACAAGTATTTAATGTATTAGAATCCTGTGATAATCCGTTTCGGAGCGGACATGCCCGCTCCGCTTTCACTTTGCGAGGCAAAGTTACGAAAAAGTTGGGAAACGGGCGCATTTATTTTGTTTTTAATTTGTGATTTATTCTTAAAATGATTATCTTTGTCAACTCTAACTAGCAAATCTATATGGAAAACGAGATACAGAAACGGTTGACCCAGCTGAGGGAGCTCTTGCGCAGAGAACGCTTGAGCGCCTACATCTTCCCCAGCACAGACCCCCATCACAGTGAATACGTGGCCGATCACTGGAAGGGGAGGGAATGGATATCCGGCTTTGACGGGTCGGCGGGCATTGCCGTGGTGACGCTGGACAAGGCCGCTTTGTGGACTGATTCCCGTTACTTCCTGGCCGCGGAAGCCCAGTTGGCGGGAACGGAATATGAGCTGATGAAAGAAAAAGTGGCGGGCACGCCCTCTATAGCCGAATGGCTGGGCGAGGTGTTGCGTGACGCGCCCTGGCCAGAGATAGGTGTAGACGGCATGGTGAACGGCTACGGCATGGTGGAAGACCTGAAACGGGAAATGCGCCAGCGGGGTGGAATCACGGTGCGTACCAATTGGGAACCCCTTTCCATCATTTGGAGAGACCGTCCTCCCTTGCCTGCCACCCCGGTGGAAATACATCCCATGGAATATGCCGGCGAGACCGTCGCCAGCAAGATGGCCCGTGCGCGGATGGCGTTGAGGGATTCACACGCTGACGGCATGCTGGTGAGCGCGCTCGACGATATCGCCTGGTTGCTGAACCTGAGAGGCTCAGACGTGCATTGCAATCCCGTGTTCGTCAGTTACCTGCTCATCTCCACTTCCTCTGCCACGCTTTACATAGACCGCCGGAAATTGACCCCTGCCGTGAAGTCATATCTGGAAGAGAACGGAATCACGACTGATGACTACGCTAATGTGGCGAAAGGCGTGGAGAGGTATTTCGAATACAACATCCTGCTAGACGAGCAAGATACCAACTATACGTTGGCCGAAGCATTGAGGAAGCACCGTGTGGTGAGGGCAGCCTCGCCCGTGCCCGAGATGAAAGCCCACAAGAACGAGGCCGAGATGGCAGGCTATCGCCGTGCGATGACCCGAGACGGCGTGGCGATGGTGAAATTTCTCAGGTGGTTGAGGCCTGCCGTGGAGGCCGGCGGGCAGACGGAGATGTCCGTGAGCGAGCGGCTGGAGGCTTTCCGGGCAGAGCAGCCCTTGTATAGAGGCATCTCTTTTGACACCATCGCGGGCTACATGGAGCATGGCGCCATCGTGCATTACGAGGCTACGCCCGCCACAGACAAGCCCCTGAAAGCCGAAGGTCTCTTGCTGTTGGATTCTGGCGCGCATTACCAGGACGGCACTACGGATATCACCCGTACCATCGCGCTGGGTCCCGTGACAGAAGAGATGAAACACATATACACCTTAGTATTAAAAGGACATTTGCAGTTGGAGTGGGCTGTTTTTCCCGATGGAACCACGGGAACGCAATTGGATGTGCTGGCTCGCAAGGACATGTGGCGGGAAGGGTATAACTACCTGCACGGCACGGGACATGGCGTGGGCAGTTACTTGAACGTGCACGAGGGACCCCATCAAATCAGGATGGAATGGAAACCTACCCCGTTGAGAGCCAACATGACCGTGACCGATGAGCCGGGTATTTACCTGGCGGGAAAATTCGGGGTCAGGATAGAAAACACCTTGGCCATCGTCGCTCACAGGAAAGGGGCCATGGGCGATTTCCTGCGCATGGAGCCTCTTACGCTTTGCCCCATAGACACTGCGCCTATAGAGGTCGGCATGCTCACCGACGAGGAACTGGGGTGGCTCAACCGATATCACCAAATGGTATGGGAAAACCTCTCGCCCCATCTCAATGAGGAGGAAAGCGCGTGGTTGCGGGAAGCCACAAAACCCCTAGGGCGGTGAAAATATCGAAAAAATATAGGTAAAAGTTTGCGCGGTTGGTAAAATAAATGTAATTTTGCACCCGCTAATAATGGCAACAACCAAGAAAATAAGTTTAACACATAAAATAAAAGACAAAGAAACATGATTATCGTACCAGTGAAAGATGGTGAGAACATCGAGAGAGCTCTCAAGAAGTTTAAGAGAAAATTCGAGAAAACAGGTGTCGTGAAGGAGCTTCGTGCCCGTCAGCAATACAATAAGCCATCTGTTTTGAAGAGGCTCAAGATGGAACACGCCATCTACGTACAGAAGATGCGTGCCGCTGAGGAATAAAAAAGTCGCCGAAAAATTTGGCGGTTTGGGATTTTATTCGTAAATTCGTTGCCAAAACCAAATGCGGTGGACGCGACGAAGTTTATGATTGAAAAATTCCTGGACTACTTGCGGGACGAGCTCAATCGCTCGGGAAGAACGGTTGAGTCGTATGAAGAGGACTTGCGGTCCTTTGAGCGATTTTTCAAGAACATAGATAGCCAGCTCTCTTGGCAGTCCGTGGACGCCGATGTCATCCGCCAATGGATGGAGAGCATGATGGATAAAGGAAACAATGCGGCCTCAGTCAATAGAAGGCTGAGCGCATTGCGTTCCTTTTTTCGTTTTGCCTTGTCCCGAAAGCTGGTGGAATCAGATCCCGCCCATCTCATTAAGGGACCCAAGAAGGGAAAGCGTCTGCCCCAATTCGTGAGAGAAAACGAAATGGACGCATTGCTGGACAAGCAGACTTGGGGAACAGACTTTACGTGCGTGCGCGCGCGTATTATAATAATGGTGTTCTACGAGACGGGCATACGTGTCTCTGAGCTTTGCGGACTTAACGACCAAGACGTAAGCCTCGTTAACCAAGAGCTAAAAGTGACGGGAAAACGCGATAAGCAACGCGTGATTCCTTTTGGTGAAGAACTGGCGGATGGACTGAAGGAATACATCCGCTTGAGAGAAGCGACGGTGGAAAGGCAATGTGATGCTCTTTTCGTCACGGAAAAAGGCGCGCGCATAACTCTCCACCAGGTTTACAAGATAGTGCGAGAGCAGCTGCAAAGGGTGTGCAGCCTCAAGAAGCGCTCTCCACATGTGTTGCGCCACACTTTTGCCACTGCCATGCTCAACCATAACGCCAACCTGGAAAGCGTGAAAAAGTTGCTCGGTCACGCGAGACTCTCCACCACGGAGATCTATATGCATACCACTTTCGAGCAGCTGAAAAAAGTATATGAGAATGCCCATCCTAGGGCTTAACCCTTAAAAATGGAGGTAACTATGGAAATCAAGATTCAGTCGATCCATTTCGACGCTACCGAGAAGTTGGAGGCCTTTATCGAGAAGAAAATCTCTAAACTGAAAAAGACATTTGAAGATATCCAAAACGTGGAGGTGCAGCTGAAAGTGACCAAGCCTGCCACCGCACTGAACAAGGAAGTAAGCCTGTCGGTGGCCGTTCCAGGTACTACGCTCTTCGTGGAGAAGACGTGTGACACCTTTGAGGAAAGCGTGGATCTTGCCGTAGACTCCATGAAGGTGCAGCTCACGAAATACAAGGAAAAATTGCGTGAGAGATAAAAAAAACTCCGAAAAATTTTGGAGAATAAAAAATTAGTCGTATCTTTGCAGCCGTTTTACATCACGTCCTACTTCAGGTCGCTAAGCGGCTGCAAGGATTTGCCTCTTTAGCTCAGTTGGCCAGAGCACGTGATTTGTAATCTCGGGGTCGTTGGTTCGAATCCGACAAGAGGCTCAAACGAGACGGTAGCCAAGCGAGGCTGGACGGACAAAGTGATACGGGTGGTTACCAGAGTGGCCAAATGGGGCAGACTGTAAATCTGCTGGCGATGCCTTCGGTGGTTCGAATCCATCACCACCCACTTTTAACCTATGAAAAGTAGGACTTGCGGAAATAGCTCAGTTGATAGAGCACTAGCCTTCCAAGCTGGGGGTCGCGGGTTTGAGCCCCGTTTTCCGCTCTCATTAGTTGCTGTAATAGCTCAGTGGTAGAGCACTTCCTTGGTAAGGAAGAGGTCCTGAGTTCAACTCTCAGTTACAGCTCAAAGGTGATTCGGTTGAATCGGAAGGAGAATTGAGTTACTGATTATTCATCAAATAATAATAAGAAAAAGCTATGGCTAAAGAAGAATTCGTGCGTACCAAACCGCATGTTAACATTGGTACAATTGGTCACGTAGACCACGGTAAGACCACCTTGACCGCCGCTATCTCTAAGGTTTTGCACGAGAAGCTCGGCACTTCCCAAGAGGTGAAGTCTTTCGACCAGATTGACAACGCCCCCGAGGAGAAGGAGCGTGGTATCACCATCAACACCGCCCACATCGAGTACGAGACCGAAAAGCGTCACTACGCTCACGTGGACTGCCCGGGTCACGCTGACTATGTGAAGAACATGGTAACTGGTGCCGCTCAGATGGATGGTGCTATCCTCGTAGTAGCCGCTACCGATGGTCCTATGCCCCAGACTCGTGAGCACGTGCTTCTCGCTCGTCAGGTGAACGTTCCTCGTTTGGTCGTTTTCTTGAACAAGTGCGATATGGTTGACGATGAGGAGATGCTCGAACTCGTTGAGATGGAAGTTCGTGAAATCCTCGAGCAATATGAATATGAGGAGGATACTCCTATCATCCGCGGTTCTGCCCTTGGCGCATTGAACGGCGTTGACAAGTGGGTTGACTCTGTCGTGAAGTTGATGGACACCGTTGACGAATGGATCCAAGAGCCTACTCGTGAGGTCGACAAGCCTTTCTTGATGCCTGTTGAGGACGTGTTCTCCATCACTGGTCGTGGTACTGTCGCTACTGGTCGTATCGAGACTGGTCGTTGCAAGGTAGGTGACGAAGTGCAGTTGCTCGGTCTCGGTGAGGACAAGAAGTCTGTCATCACTGGTGTGGAAATGTTCCGCAAGACCCTTCCTGAAGGCGAGGCTGGTGACAACGTAGGTCTGTTGCTCCGTGGTATCGACAAGAACGAGATTAAGCGTGGTATGGTAGTTGTGCATCCTGGAGCTATCACTCCTCACGATCACTTCAAGGCTTCTATCTACGTGTTGAAGAAGGAAGAGGGTGGCCGTCACACTCCATTCGGCAACAAGTATCGTCCTCAGTTCTATCTCCGCACAATGGACTGCACTGGTGAGATTACTCTCCCCGCAGGTGTTGAGATGGTAATGCCTGGTGACAACGTAGAGATTGAGGTTAAGCTGATTTATCCTGTAGCCCTGAATGAGGGTCTCCGCTTCGCTATCCGTGAGGGTGGCCGTACGGTAGGTTCTGGTCAGATTACCGCTATCTTGGACTAATTAATAGTCAGACAATATCGTAATTGATATACAAGAGTTCCCGTGACTCCCTTTTGTTGCGGGAACTTTCTTACGGGTTTAGCTCAGTTGGTAGAGCATTGGTCTCCAAAACCAAGGGTCGGGAGTTCGAGCCTTCCAACCCGTGCAAAAATAAAAGTGATATGCTTAAGAGATTCGTAGATTACTGCAAGACTTGTTATGAAGAACTTGCGCATAAGACTACATGGCCGACGATGGCCCAGCTCACACACAGCGCGATGGTTGTTTTATCTGCTTCCCTTGTCATCGCTTTGATTGTGTTTGCGATGGACTTCGTCTTCGAGAATCTAATGAAAGTAGTTTATCCGGGTTAATCTGAAAAGGAAATGGCAGAGATTGGAAAGAAATGGTATGTTCTGAAGGCCGTTAGCGGAAAGGAAGCCAAAGTGAAGGAATACATTGAGGCGGAATTGAAGCATAACGACTTTTTGGCGTCTCATGTCTCCCAGGTGTTGATACCCATGGAGAAGCACGCTAGTGTGCGTCAAGGGAAACGTGTTGTCAAGGAGAAAGTAAGTCTTCCTGGCTATGTGTTCGTTGAGGCAAACTTGGTGGGAGATGTCGCACATACTTTACGATTCTGTCCTAATGTGCTTGGTTTTCTTGGAGGGCTGGATAATCCTTCCCCTGTATCCCAAAATGACATCAACAGAATGTTGGGCAAGGCAGAGGAGACTGAACTTGCCGCAGGCATGGACATACCTTTCGTAATCGACGAGACCGTAAAGGTAACAGATGGCCCATTCAGCGGTTTCAGTGGCGTTATAGAAGAGGTGAACTCCGATAAGCGCAAACTGAAGGTTATGGTCAAGATTTTCGGGAGGAAGACTCCATTAGAATTGGGTTTTATGCAAGTTGAAAAGGAGTAATGTTGTTACGGACATTGGCCTTTTCATAGATTTCAACTATTAAATATTAACACAGAAATGGCAAAAGAAGTTGCTGGATTAATCAAATTACAGATTAAAGGTGGCGCAGCGAATCCCTCGCCTCCCGTAGGCCCTGCTTTGGGTTCTAAGGGTATTAACATCATGGGATTCTGCAAAGAGTTCAATGCCCGTACGCAAGATAAGGCCGGCAAGATCTTGCCAGTCGTAATTACTTATTACGCTGACAAGTCATTTGACTTCGTCATCAAGACCCCTCCCGCAGCAGTACAGCTCAAAGAGGCTGCCAAGGTGAAGTCTGGTTCTTCCCAGCCTAACCGCCAGAAGGTGGCTAGCGTAACCTGGGAGCAGGTGAGGGCTATCGCCGAGGACAAGATGAAGGACTTGAACTGTTTTACGGTGGAGTCTGCCATGAAACTGATTGCCGGAACGGCAAGAAGTATGGGTATAACTGTAAAAGGGGACTTCCCTGGTGAATAATTTAAACTTCAATTTAAAAAATGAGTAAGCTGACAAAAAACCAAAAATCGGTAGCTGACAAGATTGAAGCAGGGAAGGTCTACACGCTGAAAGAGGCATGTGAGTTGGTGAAGGAAATTACCACCACTAAATTCGATGCTTCTGTGGATGTGGACGTACGTTTGGGCGTAGATCCTCGTAAGGCTAACCAGATGGTACGTGGTGTCGTTTCATTACCCCATGGTACTGGCAAGGTTACCCGCGTTCTCGCTCTTTGTACCCCTGATCAAGAAGCCGCCGCTAAAGAAGCAGGCGCTGACTACGTAGGTCTTGATGAGTATATCGAGAAGATAAAGGGTGGATGGACTGACGTTGACGTGATTATTACCATGCCTTCATGTATGGGTAAAGTCGGTCCCTTGGGCCGCGTTCTTGGTCCGCGTGGCTTGATGCCTAACCCCAAAAGCGGCACGGTGACAATGGACGTAGCCAAGGCTGTCAAGGAAGTGAAGCAAGGTAAAATTGACTTCAAAGTGGACAAGACTGGTATTATCCATACCTCTATCGGTAAGGTGAGCATGTCTCCCGAGCAGATTTTTGGCAATGCCAAGGAGTTTATCTCCACCGTGGTGAAGTTGAAGCCTGCTGCCGCAAAGGGTACATATCTGAAGAGTATCTTTATTTCTAGCACGATGAGTAAGGGTATCAAGATTGATCCTAAATCAGTTGAATAACTCTAAAAGTTTTGTAAAATGAAGAAAGAAGTAAAAGATACTATCATTGTAGAGCTTGGAAAGAAACTGCAGGAGTACCCCCACTTCTATTTGGTGGATGTGACAGGGCTTAATGCTGAAAAGACCCATGCTCTCCGCGAGAAATGTTTCAAGCAGGAGATCAAGATGGTCGTTGTCAAGAATACCCTGCTGCACAAGGCTTTCGAGGCTTCTGATATTGATTTCGAGCCTTTGTATGGTTGCTTGAAGGGCACTACGGCCGTTATGTTCACGCAAGTGGCAAACAGCCCCGCCAAATTGTTGAAGGAATATAAGAAAGAAGGTATTCCCGCATTGAAAGGCGCATATGCCGAGGAAGGCTTATATGTAGGTGCTGACAAGCTTGACGAACTGGTTGCAATCAAGAGCAAGAACGAGGTTATCGCCGAGATTGTCGCTTTGCTGCAGTCTCCCGCAAAGAACGTACTTTCCGCTCTGCAGTCTGGAGGCAATACTATCCACGGTGTGCTTGAGACATTGGGCAAGCGCACTGAATAACATCTCATCAATGTCGCAAATAATTAAAGTATAAACAAATTAAATTTTTAGAATAAAATGGCAGACGTAAAATCTATCGCAGAAGAGTTGGTAAACCTTACTGTAAAAGAAGTAAATGAGTTGGCAAAGGTCCTGAAGGAAGAGTATGGTATCGAGCCTGCCGCAGCAGCTGTCGCTGTAGCCGCTGGTCCTGTTGCAGGTGGTGAGGCCGCCGCAGAGGAGAAGACATCTTTCGATGTTGTATTGGCAGAGGTAGGCGCTACCAAACTTCAGGTTGTTAAGGCCGTGAAGGAAGCTTGCGGTCTTGGCTTGAAGGAAGCTAAGGAGTTGGTTGACGGTGCTCCTTCTACCTTGAAGGAAGGCGTTGCCAAGGACGAGGCCGAGAACCTGAAGAAGGTTATCGAGGAGGCTGGTGCCAAGGTAGAGCTGAAGTAAGCTGAACTTTTCAATCTAAATATGGTTAGGATTCTCCCAGTCGGCGAATCCTAACCTTTTTGTGTCTTTTATATTGAATGAATTAATAACCCGTTTATTTCTTCTAAATGGCTACAAAGAACGTTGATAACAGAATTAATTTCGCCAGCGTGCATAATCCGTATCCCTATCCGGATTTTCTCGACGTGCAGTTGAAGTCCTTCAAAGACTTCTTGCAATTGGATACTCCACCCGAGGAGCGCAAGAATGATGGTCTGTACAAGGTGTTCGCCGAGAACTTTCCCATAACGGATACCCGCAACAACTTCGTGCTTGAGTTTTTGGATTATTTCATTGATCCCCCTCGTTATACTATAGAGGAGTGTCTTGAGCGAGGGCTTACCTATAGTGTGCCCTTGAAAGCTAAGATGAAGCTGTATTGCACAGATCCTGGATTTGAGGACTTCAAAACAATCACGCAGGATGTGTTTTTGGGCACTATTCCATATATGACCCAAAACGGCACGTTTGTTATCAATGGAGCAGAGCGTGTTGTCGTATCGCAGTTGCATCGCTCTCCTGGTGTGTTCTTTGGCCAGGGTGTGCATGCCAATGGTACTGTGCTCTATTCCGCACGAATCATTCCTTTCAAGGGAAGTTGGATAGAGTTCGCCACAGACATCAATAATGTGATGTACGCCTATATTGACCGGAAGAAGAAATTGCCCGTTACCACTTTGTTGCGTGCCATCGGCTACGAGCAAGACAAGGATATCTTGCAGATATTCGATTTGGCTGAGGAAGTGAAGGTCAACAAGAAGAACATGAAAGCCGCTATTGGCAGGAAGTTGGCTGCACGTGTACTGAAAAGTTGGAACGAGGACTTCGTAGATGAAGATACGGGTGAAGTGGTTTCCATAGAACGCAATGAGGTGATCATTGAGCGTGAGACCGAATTGACAGAAGAAAATATTGAGGAGATACTTGACAGCGGAGCTTCTTCGGTCTTGCTTCACAAGGATGAGGAAGCCGCCAATAAGTACGCTATTATCTTTAATACGTTGGCGAAAGACCCCAGCAACTCTGAAAAAGAGGCTGTGAATTACATTTATCGTCAGTTGCGTAATGCAGATCCTGCTGATGACGCCAGTGCGCGAGAGGTGTTCCAGAACCTGTTCTTCTCAGACAAACGTTACGACCTAGGCGAAGTGGGTCGCTATCGCATTAACAAAAAGTTGGGACTTGACACCGATATGGATGTGAGAGTCTTGACTAAGGACGATATTATTGAAATCATAAAATACCTGATCCAGCTAATTAACTCCAACGCCACAGTGGACGATATCGACCACCTTTCCAATCGTCGTGTGCGTACTGTGGGTGAGCAGTTGGCTAATCAGTTCTCTATAGGTTTAGCTCGTATGAGCCGAACCATTCGAGAGCGTATGAACGTGCGTGACAACGAGGAGTTTACCCCGACGGACTTGATTAACGCGAAAACTATTTCCAGCGTGATTAATTCTTTCTTCGGTACTAACCCGTTATCACAGTTTATGGACCAAACCAATCCTTTGGCAGAGGTGACCCATAAGCGCCGTCTTTCCGCCTTAGGTCCTGGAGGTCTATCTCGTGAGCGTGCTGGTTTTGAGGTGCGTGACGTGCACTATACCCATTATGGCCGCCTTTGCCCCATCGAAAGTCCTGAAGGACCAAACATTGGTCTGATATCCTCGCTCTCTATGTATGCCAAGATTAATGACTTGGGATTTATTGTCACTCCCTATCGTAAGGTGAATGACAATAAAGTGGATATGGACAATAATGATGTCGTTTTCTTGACCGCCGAAGATGAGGAAGGCAAGATTATTGGCCAGGGTAATGCCCCCTTAACAGAGGAAGGAAGTTTTATCCGTAAGGTCGTGAAGTGCCGTAAAGATGCTGATTATCCTGTAGTGCCACCTACTGAGGTGGATTACGTGGATGTATCTCCTCAGCAGATTGCTTCTGTGTCAGCTGGTCTGATTCCTTTCTTGGAGCATGATGATGGTCACCGTGCATTGATGGGGTGTAACATGATGCGCCAGGCAGTTCCTCTTTTACACAATGAGGCTCCTATCGTGGGAACAGGTTTGGAGAAACAGGTGTGCGAAAACTCCCGTACGATGATTACTGCCGAAGGAGATGGCGTGATAGAGTATGTCGACGCTACGACTATTCGCATTCTTTATGACCGCACCGAGGATGAGGAATTCGTAAGTTTCGAGCCTGCCTTGAAAGAATATCGCATACCAAAGTTCCGACGCACGAACCAAAATATGACCATTGATTTGCGTCCTATTTGTGAGAAGGGACAGCGTGTGAAAGCGGGAGATATTCTCACGGAGGGCTACGCTACAGAGAATGGTGAGTTGGCTTTGGGACGCAACCTGTTGGTAGCTTATATTCCCTGGAAAGGTTACAACTATGAGGATGCCGTGGTTATCTCTGAACGCATTGTAAGAGATGACGTGCTCACCTCTGTGCATGTTGATGAGTATTCACTTGACGTGCGTGAGACTAAACGAGGTGTAGAGGAGTTCACTAGTGATATTCCTAATGTCAGCGAAGAGGCTACCAAGGATCTTGATGACAATGGAATCATTCGCATTGGCGCTCGTGTAGAACCAGGTGACATATTGATAGGCAAGATATCGCCTAAGGGAGAGAGCGACCCTTCACCTGAAGAAAAGTTGTTGCGTGCTATTTTCGGAGACAAGGCAGGCGACGTGAAGGACTCTTCGTTGAAAGCTAATCCCTCGCTGAGCGGTGTGGTTATTGACAAGAAGTTGTTCTCTCGTGCGGTAAAAACCCGTGAATCGAAGAGGCAAGATAAGATTGTATTGCAGAAGATTGACGAGGAATATGAAGCTAAGAACAATGACCTGCGTGATATTTTGGTGGAGAAGTTGTTGACGTTGACTAAAGGAAAAACTTCTGAGGGTATCAAGGATTATTCTGGTGTGGAGATTATTTCCAAAGGTGCCCGTTTCACTACCGCTGCTTTGAAGAACCTGAAGTATGACAGCGTGCAGTCTAACAACTGGACAGGTGATGAGCATACAGATAAACTCATCCAGCAGTTGGTAATGAACTATATCCGCAAGTACAAGTTGCTTGACGCAGAACTGAAGCGTCGCAAGTTTGCCATCACTATTGGCGACGAACTGCCTTCTGGTGTCTTGCAGATGGCCAAGGTATATGTGGCAAAGAAGCGCAAGATACAGGTGGGTGATAAACTTGCTGGTCGCCATGGTAACAAGGGCATTGTCTCTAAAGTGGTGCGCATGGAAGATATGCCTTTCTTGGAGGACGGCCGTCCTGTAGACTTGGTGTTGAACCCTATGGGTGTGCCTTCTCGTATGAACTTGGGACAGATATTCGAGGCGATTCTAGGTGCTGCTGGAAAGAAATTGGGCGTGAAGTTCGCTACGCCGATTTTCGATGGTGCCAAGTTGGATGATTTGTCAGAGTGGACAGACAAGGCAGGTCTGCCTCGTCTTTGCTCTACGCATATATATGACGGTGAGACAGGTGAGCCTTTCGATCAGCCCGCTACTATTGGTATCACTTACTTCTTGAAGTTGGGTCATATGGTGGAAGACAAGATGCATGCCCGTTCCATTGGTCCGTACTCTCTCATTACTCAGCAACCTTTGGGCGGTAAGGCTCAGTTTGGTGGCCAGCGTTTTGGAGAGATGGAGGTCTGGGCCCTGGAGGCCTTTGGCGCCAGCCATGTGCTCCAAGAGATATTGACTATCAAGTCTGATGATGTCACTGGACGTAGCAAGGCTTATGAGGCCATTGTCAAGGGCGATCCTATGCCCACTCCTGGTATACCAGAGTCTCTTAACGTGCTTTTGCATGAGTTGCGTGGTCTCGGACTGAGTGTCAAGTTAGATTAATGAGAATTCCCCTAATAATATACCAACATGGCTTTTAAGAAAGATATAAAGGTAAAGAATAATTTCTCGAAGATTACCATAGGTCTCGCCTCTCCCGAGGAAATATTGGAGAACTCATACGGTGAGGTCACTAAGCCCGAGACCATTAACTATCGTACATATAAGCCGGAGCGTGACGGCTTGTTCTGCGAGCGTATTTTCGGTCCTACCAAGGACTACGAGTGCGCCTGCGGCAAGTATAAGCGTATCCGTTATAAAGGTATTGTCTGTGACCGTTGTGGTGTAGAGGTAACAGAAAAGAAGGTGCGCCGTGAGCGCTCTGGACATATAGAACTTGTGGTGCCCGTAGCTCATATATGGTATTTCCGCTCTTTGCCCAACAAGATAGGTTATCTTTTGGGTATGCCCACTAAGAAACTGGATGCCATCATCTATTATGAAAAGTACGTTGTGGTGAAGCCAGGTGTTCTTGAGGGAAGAAAAGACCAAGAAGGGCTTGACCTCAATGGCTCTCACAAAATGGATCTCTTGACAGAGGAAGAGTACACCAATATTGTGGATAACTTGATAGACCCCAACAATGACCGCTTGGCAGATGATGACCCCAACAAGTTCGTGGCCAAGATGGGTGCTGAGGCTATCTACGATTTGCTGCAAGGGCTTGACCTCGATTCCCTTTCATATGAGTTGCGTGATACCGCCAATAACGATTCCAGCCAGCAGCGCAAGACTGAGGCACTGAAGCGGTTGCAGGTAGTAGAGGCATTCCGATCCAGCAAGGAAATCAACAAGCCAGAGTGGATGGTGATGAAAAATATTCCAGTCATTCCACCTGAGTTGCGTCCGTTGGTTCCGTTGGATGGCGGCCGTTTTGCCACTTCTGACTTGAATGATCTCTATCGCAGGGTAATCATACGTAACAACCGACTTAAGAGGTTGGTGGAGATTAAGGCTCCTGAGGTTATACTCCGTAACGAGAAACGTATGTTGCAGGAAGCCGTGGACAGCCTCTTCGATAACTCCCGCAAATCTTCGGCTGTGAAGAGCGAGAGCAATCGTCCCTTGAAGTCGCTTTCAGACTCCTTGAAGGGAAAACAAGGCCGTTTCCGCCAAAACTTGTTGGGTAAGCGTGTAGACTATTCCGCTCGTTCCGTGATCGTAGTAGGCCCAGAGCTGAAGATGGGTGAATGCGGTCTGCCCAAGTTGATGGCTGCTGAGCTTTACAAGCCGTTTATCATCCGCAAGCTTATCGAGCGTGGTATCGTGAAGACGGTGAAGAGCGCCAAGAAGATTGTTGACCGCCGCGAGCCTGTGATATGGGATATCCTGGAGAACGTGATGAAAGGTCACCCTGTATTGCTCAACCGTGCTCCGACACTTCACCGTCTGGGTATCCAGGCTTTCCAGCCTAAGTTGATTGAGGGAAAAGCCATCCAATTGCACCCCTTGGCATGTACCGCATTCAATGCCGACTTTGATGGTGACCAGATGGCAGTCCATCTCCCCTTGAGCAATGAGGCTATCCTTGAGGCGCAGATATTGATGCTCCAAAGCCACAATATTCTCAATCCCGCCAATGGCGCGCCTATCACCGTTCCGTCCCAGGACATGGTGCTCGGACTCTATTATATTACTAAGGTTCGTCCTGGCGTGAAGGGTGAGGGCTTGACATTCTATGGACCAGAGGAGGCTCTCATCGCTCACAATGAAGGTAAGTGCGAACTGCACGCTTTAGTGAAAGTGGTGGTGAAAGATTTGGTAGATGGCGTGTTGCAGCCCCGTATGGTGGAGACTACCGTGGGACGTGTTATCGTCAACCAGATTATCCCTGAGGAGGTGGGCTATTTCAATGACATCATTTCCAAGAAGTCTTTGCGTGGTATCATCGCTGACGTAATCAAGACCGTGGGTATGGCTCGGGCTTGTGAGTTCCTGGATGGAATCAAGAATCTGGGTTACCACATGTCTTACGTGGCAGGCCTCTCCTTCAACCTTGACGACATCATCATTCCGCCAGAGAAGGAGGCCATCGTAGCTCGAGGCAACAAGGAAATCGAGGAAATCACCAATAACTATAACATGGGTTTCATCACCGACACCGAGCGTTACAACCAGGTAATCGATACGTGGACGCATGTCAATAACGACTTGGGTAACGTGCTGATGAAGGAGATGACCGAGGCCGACCAAGGCTTCAACGCCGTGTTCATGATGCTCGATTCGGGAGCTCGTGGTTCCAAGGACCAGATCAAGCAGCTTTCTGGTATGCGTGGCTTGATGGCCAAGCCCCAAAAGGCCGGTGCCGAGGGCGCGCAGATTATCGAGAACCCTATTCTCTCCAACTTCAAGGAGGGCATGTCCGTGCTGGAGTATTTCATTTCTTCACATGGTGCCCGTAAGGGTCTTGCCGATACGGCCATGAAGACGGCTGACGCAGGTTACCTGACCCGTCGATTGGTGGACGTTTCCCATGACGTGATTATCACTGAGGAAGACTGCGGCACTTTGCGCGGATTGGTTTGCACTGCCCTCAAGAATGGCGATGAGGTTATCTCCACTCTCTATGAGCGCATCTTGGGTCGTGTTTCCGTGCATGACGTGGTGCATCCCACTACGGGAGAATTGATAGTAGCCTCTGGTGAGGAGATTACTGAGGAGAAAGCTCGCATGATAGAGGAATCACCCATAGAGAGCGTGGAGATACGCTCGGTGCTCACTTGCGAGAGTAAGCATGGAGTCTGCATGAAGTGCTATGGCCGCAACTTGGCTACTGCCCGCATGGTGCAGCTGGGCGAAGCTGTTGGTGTCATTGCCGCACAAGCTATCGGTGAGCCTGGTACCCAGTTGACGCTTCGTACTTTCCACGCCGGTGGTGTGGCAGGTAACGCCGCCGCCAATGCCAGCATCGTGGCCAAGAATGATGCCCGTGTCGAGTTTGACGAGTTGCGCACCGTGCCCTTCGAGGAGGAAGGAGACGATGGCAACGACGTACAATGTGAGATGGTAGTGAGCCGCTTGGCCGAAATCCGCTTTGTGGATCCCAACACCAATATCGTGCTCTCTACGCTCAATGTGCCTTATGGCTCATCTCTTTACTTCAAGCATAACGATATGGTGAAGAAAGGTGACTTGATAGCCCGTTGGGATCCTTTCAATGCCGTTATCGTCAGCGAGTACGCAGGTACACTTCGCTTCAAGGACGTGGTGGAAGGCTCTACATACCGTGCGGAGACCGATGAGACCACGGGTCTTACCGAGAAGATTATCACCGATTCCAAGAACCGCTCCATGGTGCCTACTTGCGACATCTTGGATGGCGATGGCGAGGTGGTAGGTACGTACAACTTCCCCGTGGGTGGCCACGTGGTGGTAGAGGATGGACAGGTCATCAAGACTGGTGCCACCCTTGTCAAGATACCGAGAGCCGTAGGTGGCGCGGGCGATATCACGGGTGGTCTGCCTCGTGTGACCGAGTTGTTCGAGGCGCGCAATCCGTCTAACCCCGCTGTCGTCTCTGAAATCGATGGCGAGGTCACCATGGGCAAGGTGAAGAGAGGTAACCGAGAGATTATCATCACCTCCAAGACCGGTGACCAGAAGAAGTACCTGGTATCGCTTTCCAAGCAGATTCTGGTGCAGGAGCACGATGCCGTGAGGGCAGGTACGCCGCTGTCAGATGGTGTCGTAACGCCCAGTGACATCTTGGCCATCAAGGGTCCCACGGCCGTGCAAGAGTATATCGTCAACGAGGTGCAAGACGTTTACCGCCTGCAGGGTGTGAAAATCAACGACAAGCACTTCGAGATTATCGTGCGCCAGATGATGCGCAAGGTGCGCATCGATGACCCGGGCGATACCACGTTCCTGGAGCAGGAGTTGGTGGACAAGCTCGACTTCGCGGATGAGAACGACCGCATCTGGGGTAAGAAAGTGGTGACCAACCCCGGCGACAGCGAGAGGCTGAAGGCCGGACAGATAGTTACCGTGCGCCGCTTGCGCGACGAGAACTCCATGCTGAAGCGCAGGGACATGAAGCTGGTACAGGTGCGCGACGCCGTGCCCGCCACTTCCACCCAGATACTGCAGGGCATCACCCGTGCCGCCTTGGGCACGAAGAGCTTCATGAGCGCGGCCTCTTTCCAGGAGACCACCAAGGTGCTCAACGAGGCTGCCATCCGCGGCAAGAGCGACTACCTGGAGGGCATGAAGGAGAACGTGATATGCGGTCACCTGATACCCGCGGGCACTGGCCTGCGCAGGTGGGAGAAGCTCATCGTGGGTTCCCGCGAGGACTACGACCGCATGGAGGCCAACCGCAAGAACGTGCTTGACTATTCACAAGAGGGAGAATAATTCACCTCAAGATATTTAACGAGAAGAGCCGAAGACCTGTCTAGGTCTTCGGCTCTTCTCGTTTTCTGTACTTCGTGAAGCAAACACATCACACCATGGCCATTTCTTTGGTATGAAGTCTTGGCGTCGGGACTCTCCTATGGTGAGACTCCGTTTCCAAATACAACTTGCCTTCGTTTTCAATTTAACTTGTTTTGTTAAACAAAATAAGTTGTTTTCCCACGCAAAACAAGTTATTTTCCCAAGTAAAATAACTTATTTCCCGCCGCAAAATAAGTTGTTTTCAGATGGCCTTGGAATATGTTGCCGTAACGCCCAGTCCTTTGTGTTTTTTCCTTCCTTTATATACAGTTGGTCAGCGAAAGGTTATGTGACTAGAAAGTGAGGGTGTGGGCAGGCAAACTTGAGGTGGCAGGATCGTCGGCCCATGCCACCTCTGGGTTGTTAAAATATGCAGCGGTTAGCTTTCCTTTGCGGGAAGTTCTCTGCCAGGGCTTTTGCCAGCGGTGAACGGAACGTTCTGGCTCCCGTGGGGCAAACTTTTACGCAGGCGCAACACACGATGCAGCGTGAACTGTCCAAAGTGTGGTCTTCACCAATAGCCCCCATTGGGCAGGCCGCCACGCAGGCTTCGCACCTCGTGCACTTTCTTCCATGGTATTGTGGTACGGGTTTCTTGCCTAGGTTCACGGCCTTCGTTCTTGCGGCAGCCACTGCTGCCATAAAGCTCTTTGCCTGTTCTTCGGGAATGGGATCGTCTTTTAGTTGTGTCGCGTTGATGGGGGATAGGTCTCCCATCAGTAGTTTTGTTTTTACGGCACGGCCTAATTGCTCCGCTTCTTGCAAGTCCGATATGTCGGGCCTGCCGGCGGCTATGGGAGTCTCGGGCGTGCTGTAAGAGTGCTCGCATACGAAGGCGGCAGCTGCCACGGGTGTATATCCCCGCTCTTTGATAAAAGTTTCCAGGTCTGTTAAGGCCTGCTCAAAGGCTCGGTTCCCATATACGGCCACGAGTATGGCGGGTTGGTTGCCCTTTGCCTTTATGTTTTTGAACCGCTCCTTGGCGGCTCCCGGCATGTGTCCGCTGTAAACTGGCGTGACAAATACGGCAGGCGTAATGTCGCTCTTGTCATCGCCTTCCAGGCCACGGGCAATGGCCTTGGCTATTTTCTCTCCACCTTTAGTAGGCGAGAAGTAGTGTAATTCGGATTTCATGTGTTTATTATGCTGTTGAGGTCTTGTTGTTTCTGTTTTTGGTTAGACTAGTTGTTCCCAAAAATCATTGGGCAGGTGGATGTTCTCCACGTCCACCGCCTCACGGAACAAGGGGGCTATCTCCCTGGGCGAGAAGCCCGCGATGCCGCAGCCTATCGGGGTGACCAGGAAGGTCTGCTCGGGATGTCGCCGGGCGTAGCGTATGAATCTCTCCACGTAGGGGGCTATGGTCTCCACGCCGCCTTGCATGGTGGGGATGGCATAGCTCCGTCCTTGCGGGCCTTCCCCCTTTCCCCATTCCGCGCCGAAGTGGAGCCGGGCGGCGCGGGCAGCTCCTCCCCCGTGCCAGCCATTCAGGTTGCTGCCAAACACGAACACCTCACCGTCCTTCAAGGCGGTGATTCTCTCCGGTGTGACGCGATGATGGTAATCTTTCTTCATGGGCAATGTCTTTATGGTAAGAGTTCCTTCTCGTCGCGAAGATACGATTTTTTTCTCATCATACCCGATTTTCAGTGCGTTATGTGCCTACATGCGCTGCTGGCGGGTGAAAAAGCCCCATGCTTAGTCCTTTTCCCTCTGCGTCCGCCAGCTTGCGGGATCTTTCCCAGACGATTCTCGCTTACGCTAATTCCCACGGGTGACATGGGAGGAAGTACCCAGGGAGAGAGGGGAGGGTGGAAGATTTTTGCCAAGAAGTTTGTGGGAGACGAAAAGTTTCCCTATCTTTGCAATGTGCTTGGACTTCGTGCCGGTGTGTCGAGGACAGGGCGCTTATAGTTATACCTTATATAATATATAGAAAAATGGAAGAGAACAAGAAAAACCAGCCACAGTTCCAGATACAGCTCAAGCCCGAAGTGGCAGGCGGGCAATATGCGAATTTTGCGTTGATAACCCATAGCAAGACCGAGTTCGTGATTGATTTCGCGCAATTGTTGCCTGGTATGCCTGGCGGTCAGGTGTGCAGTCGTATCATCCAGGCTCCTGAGCATGCCAAGCGTCTTTTGGCTGCTTTGCAAGAGAACATTTACAAGTATGAGCAGCAATTTGGGAAGATAGAAATCACGGACCAGCCGCCCCGTACCATCGCCCCGTTCTCCTCGGGGATGGGCAAGGCTTGACAGAAAACGGCCGCCCTATACTGACGGGCGGCCTAACAAGCTTGACGTGTTTCGGGTGGAAGAAAACATGGAATTATAGCATAAATAACATGTTACCAGCCTGCCGCTATAGTTATTTATGTCTTCAAATAGTTATATTTTGTTAAATTAATAATCCTTCTTATCCCTTTTCTTTTATATAATTAGGTGTATTCGGGAAATATTCGTACCTTTGCAGCCCGAATGGCTTATTGTGGCCGTGCCAAAGGGTTTCGATTATAATAAAACAACAATATAAAAATTAAAAAAGTAAAACTATGCCTACTATTTCACAATTGGTAAGAAAGGGCAGAAAGGTGCTTGTGGACAAGAGCAAGAGCCCCGCTTTGGACAGCTGTCCCCAGCGTCGTGGCGTTTGTGTTCGTGTGTATACCACGACACCTAAGAAGCCTAATTCGGCAATGCGTAAGGTTGCCCGTGTTCGTCTGACAAACCAAAAGGAGGTGAACTCCTACATTCCTGGCGAGGGTCACAACTTGCAGGAGCACTCCATCGTACTGGTGCGCGGTGGTCGTGTGAAGGATCTCCCTGGTGTACGTTATCACATTGTCCGTGGTACTTTGGATACCGCAGGCGTGGCTAGCCGCACGCAGCGTCGTTCCAAGTATGGCGCCAAGAAACCCAAGGCAAAGAAGTAATCGATGCCAACCAGCCTGAAGCTCACGGTCGGAGAAGGCCGAGAGCCAAGGCTTGCAACGGAAATAATTAAACAAGTTTTGCTGGAGAATTGTAACAGGTTGAGTAAATGCTCGAGTGAGAGTGTTGAAGAACGATGGACAACCCCATGCAGAATCAAATTTTAACAGACAATAATGAGAAAAGCAAAACCAAAGAAGCGAGTGATCCTTCCCGATCCCGTTTTCAATGACCAAAAGGTCTCAAAATTCGTGAATCACTTGATGTATGATGGCAAGAAGAACATCTCTTATGAGATTTTCTATGCAGCCCTCGAGATTGTTAAGACCAAGATGGCCAATGAGGAGAAGTCTGCCCTCGAAATATGGAAGACCGCCCTCGATAATATCACTCCCCAGGTGGAGGTGAAAAGCCGTCGTATAGGTGGTGCCACTTTCCAGGTGCCCACGGAAATCCGCCCGGAGCGCAAGGAGAGTGTTTCCATGAAGAACATGATTAACTTCGCCCGCAAACGCGGCGGTAAGTCTATGGCTGAGAAACTTGCGGCTGAGATTATGGATGCCTACAACAACCAAGGAGGTGCTTTCAAACGTAAGGAAGACATGCACCGCATGGCTGAGGCAAACCGTGCGTTCGCTCATTTCAGGTTCTAACTTCATATAATTTAGGTAAAAAGTAATATGGCAAGTCGCGATTTACATTTAACTCGTAACATCGGTATCATGGCTCACATCGATGCCGGTAAGACAACCACCTCTGAGCGCATCCTTTTCTATACGGGAAAGACGCACAAAATCGGCGAGGTGCATGATGGTACCGCTACCATGGACTGGATGGCTCAGGAGCAAGAACGTGGTATCACTATTACCTCTGCCGCTACAACTTGCAATTGGAACTATGCAGGAAAGACTTACAAGATAAACTTGATAGACACTCCGGGACACGTGGATTTCACCGCTGAAGTGGAGCGCTCCTTGCGTGTGCTTGATGGAGCTATCGCTACTTATTCCGCTGCCGATGGTGTACAGCCTCAGTCCGAGACTGTATGGCGTCAGGCAGATAAGTATAATGTCCCCCGTATCGGATACGTAAACAAGATGGACCGCTCTGGCGCGGACTTTTTCGAGACTGTGCAGCAAATGAAAGATATCTTGGGTGCTAATCCTTGCCCTGTGCAGATTCCTATCGGTGCAGAGGAAAACTTCAAGGGTTTGGTAGACCTTATCAAGATGAAGGCTATCTTGTGGCACGATGAGACCATGGGGGCTGAGTACGATGTCGAGGAAATACCCGCCGACCTGCAAGCTGAGGCAGAGGAGTGGCGCGAGAAGATGATAGAGAGCGCAGCCAACTACGATGACCAGTTGATGGAGCTTTATCTTGACGGTAAAGATATCCCTGAGGACATGTTAATCGCAGCTATCCGTAAAGGAACCTTGAGCATGGAGTTGACCCCTATGCTGCTTGGCTCTTCTTACAAGAATAAAGGTGTGCAGCCATTGCTTGATTATACTTGTGCTTTCCTGCCTTCACCCCTGGACACTGAGGCCGTGATAGGTACCAATCCCGATACTGACGCGGAGGAAAGCCGCAAGCCTTCTGAGGATGCTCCCACTTCTGCGTTGGCGTTCAAGATTGCCACAGATCCATTCATGGGTCGTTTGGTCTTCTTCCGTGTTTATTCTGGTAAAATTACCGCAGGTTCTTATGTTTACAATCCTCGTTCAGGCAAGCGCGAGCGTATCAGCCGCTTGTTCCAGATGAACTCTAAACAGGAGATTCCTATGGAGAGTATCGATGCGGGTGATATTGGCGCAGGTGTGGGTTTCAAGGATATTCGTACGGGTGACACTCTCTGTGATGAGAACGCTCCTATCGTGTTGGAGTCTATGACTTTCCCCGATACGGTTATTTCCATTGCGGTAGAGCCCAAGAGCCAGGCAGATGTTGCCAAAATGGACAATGGTTTGGCCAAGCTGGCTGAGGAGGATCCCACGTTTACCGTTCGTACAGATGAACAGAGTGGTCAGACCATTATTTCAGGTATGGGCGAGTTGCATTTGGATATCATCATCGACCGACTGAAGCGTGAGTTTAAGGTAGAATGTAATCAAGGAAAGCCCCAGGTGAACTATAAGGAGGCTATCACGAAGTCTGTCACCCTGCGTGAGGTTTACAAGAAGCAGAGTGGTGGCCGTGGTAAGTTCGCTGATATTATCGTTACAGTTGGTCCTAAAGACGAGGATTATAAGGAGGGCGATTTGCAGTTCATCAATGAGGTGAAGGGCGGTAACATCCCCAAGGAGTTTATTCCTTCTGTACAGAAAGGTTTTGAGGATTGCTTGAAGAGTGGTGTGCTTGGTGGTTTCCCCATGACGGGAATGAAGGTTACCCTTACTGATGGTAGTTTCCACCCTGTAGACTCTGACCAGTTGTCCTTTGAGCTCGCTGCTCACAACGCTTTCAAGAATGCTTGCCCCAAAGCAGGTCCTGTTTTGATGGAGCCTATCATGAAGGTAGAGGTTGTTACACCCGAGGAGAATATGGGTGACGTGATTGGCGACTTGAACAAGCGTCGTGGTATGGTTCAAGGTATGGATGAGGCTCGTAGTGGCGCACGTATCGTGAAAGCGATGGTACCTTTGGCAGAGATGTTCGGCTATGTTACCGCTTTGCGTACGATTACGTCAGGCCGTGCCACTTCTTCCATGGAGTATGATCATCACGCTCCTTTGTCAAGCTCTATAGCAAAGACGGTTCTCGAGGAAGTCAAGGGTCGTGCAGATTTGCTGTAAAATTTAGGGAGGGCATTTAGTGAATGACTCTTAAGTGTCCTCCCCGCATATATATACATATAATAATATAATTACAATTCAAAAAGAATGAGTCAAAAGATTAGAATCAAGCTGAAGTCTTATGACCATCAGTTGGTGGACAAGTCAGCCGAGAAAATCGTGAAGGCAGTTAAGGCAACGGGTGCTATTGTGAGCGGTCCGATTCCTTTGCCAACGCACAAGCGTATTTACACCGTGAACCGCAGTACGTTCGTAAACAAGAAGTCACGTGAGCAGTTTCAGCTCTCTAGTTACAAGAGACTGATTGACATCTACAGCTCTACGGCTAAGACCGTTGATGCGCTGATGAAATTGGAATTGCCCAGCGGTGTAGAAGTGGAAATTAAAGTTTAATTGTTTTAATCGTAATTGAAATGCCAGGATTAATTGGAAAGAAAATCGGAATGACATCCGTATTCAGTGCCGACGGCAAGAATGTGCCGTGCACTGTTATCGAAGTAGGTCCTTGTGTTGTAACCCAGGTGAAAACCCTAGAGAAAGATGGTTACAAGGCTGTTCAGTTAGGTTTCGAAGAGGCTAAGGAAAGTAGGACTACCAAGCCTATGATGGGAATCTTCAAGAAAGCCGGCACAACGCCCAAGAAACACTTGGCCGAGTTCAAGTTTGACGAGGAATATAACCTCGGTGACACCATTACGGTTGACATCTTTAATGACGCTAAGTTCGTGGATGTCATAGGTACCTCTAAGGGTAAAGGATTCCAGGGCGTTATGAAGCGTCATGGTTTCGGTGGTGTTGGTCAGTCTACCCACGGCCAAGATGATCGTGCCCGCAAACCGGGTTCTATCGGTGCTTGTTCTTACCCCGCAAAGGTGTTCAAGGGTATGCGTATGGCTGGACAAATGGGAGGTGACAGGGTGACCACTCAGAACCTTCAAGTGTTGAAAGTAATACCTGAGCAGAATCTCTTGGTTGTCAAGGGCTCTTTCGCTGGGTGCAAAGGTTCAATCGTTTTAATCAATAAGTAATGGAAGTTAGCGTTTTAGATATAAAAGGTCAAGCGACCGGTCGCAAGGTAACTCTTAATGAGTCTATCTTCGGAATCGAACCTAATGATCACGTACTCTATCTTGACGTAAAGCAGTATCTCGCTAACCAGCGTCAGGGTACTGCCAAGGCTAAGGAGAGAAGTGAGGTATCTGGTTCTACCCGTAAGCTGGGTCGTCAGAAAGGTGGTGGTGGTGCTCGTCGTGGTGACATCAATTCGCCTGTGCTTGTAGGTGGTGGACGTGCCTTTGGCCCCAAGCCCCGTGATTACAGCTTTAAGTTGAACAAGAAGGTTAAGCTTCTTGCCCGTAAGTCTGCTTTGTCTTATAAGGCAAAGGAAAATGCAATTATTGTGGTTGAAGACTTCGATTTTGAGGCTCCAAAGACTAAAGAATTCATAAATATCGCTAAAAATCTGCAAGTTGATGGCAAGAAGTTCCTTCTTCTTTTGCCATCTGCAAATAAAAACGTATATTTGTCAGCTCGAAATTTGCAGAAGGCCGATGTGATGATAGCCGCTTCGCTCAATGCGTATCGCGTGTTGAATGCGGATGTCTTGGTAGTCACTGAAAATTCGTTAAAGGCAATTGATGAAACCTTAAACAAGTAAAAAGGAGAATATTGGATATGAACTTCATTATCAAACCCTTGATCACTGAGAAGATGACCAAGATTACCGACAAGACATCTGTCGATAGAACATACACTCCTAAAGCAGGCAAGAACAAGGGGCAGCAGGTAACGAAAAAAGCTGCGCCCAAGTATGGTTTCATCGTGAAGCCTGAGGCTGACAAGATGCAGATTAAGGCTGAGGTGGAACGTCTGTACAACGTGAAAGTTGTTGATGTCAACACAATGCGTTATGCAGGTAAGAGCGTTGTACGCTATACCAGGACTGGGCTTGTGAGAGGTCGTAAAGACGCATTCAAGAAAGCGATCGTAACTCTTAAAGAAGGCGATACAATTGATTTTTATAGCAATATTTAAATAAGAAATGGCAGTACGTAAGTTCAAACCGGTTACTCCGGGACAAAGACACAAGATTATTGGCACGTTCGAGGAGATTACTGCATCCGTGCCAGAGAAGTCTCTCGTTTACGGTAAGCGTTCTACCGGTGGTCGAAACAACACCGGTAAAATGACCGTTCGCTATCGCGGTGGTGGTCATAAGAGGAAGTATCGTCTAATCGACTTCAAGCGAGAGAAAGATGGTGTACCCGCTGTGGTGAAGACAATTGAATACGATCCTAATCGTTCGGCTCGTATCGCTTTGCTTTTCTACGCAGATGGTGAAAAACGTTACATAGTTGCTCCCAACGGACTGAAAGTGGGTGACAAATTACTATCTGGCGCTGAGGCAGCACCAGAGATTGGTAATGCTCTTCCTTTGGCAAACATTCCTGTAGGTACGGTAATTCATAATATTGAGTTGCGTCCTGGTCAGGGTGCTAAGTTCGTTCGTTCGGCTGGTAATTTTGCTCAGTTGACTTCCCGTGAGGGTAAGTATTGTGTAATTAAGCTCCCTTCTGGCGAGACTCGTCAGATTTTGAGTGCTTGTAAGGCTACGGTCGGTAGTGTCGGTAACTCGGATCATGCTTTGGAGCAGTCAGGTAAAGCTGGACGCTCTCGTTGGTTGGGTCGTCGTCCTCACAACCGTGGTGTTGTTATGAACCCTGTAGATCACCCCATGGGTGGTGGTGAAGGCCGTCAGAGTGGTGGTCATCCACGTTCACGTAAGGGTCTTTACGCTAAGGGCTTGAAGACACGCTCGCCCAAGAAGCATTCGAACAAATATATTATCGAGAGAGCTAACAAGAAATAACGAAGAGTAAATTATGAGTCGTTCACTTAAAAAAGGTCCATATATTAACGTCTCTCTGGAGAAGAAAATCCTGGAGATGAACGAGAGTGGCAAGAAAAATGTCGTTAAGACATGGGCTAGGGCCTCAATGATATCTCCCGATTTCGTGGGACATACCGTTGCGGTTCATAACGGAAATAAATTCATTCCTGTTTACATTACGGAAAACATGGTTGGCCATAAGCTCGGGGAGTTCGCTCCTACGCGTAGGTTCGGTGGCCATTCTGGAAACAGAAAGTAAGCAGATGTAAACACAAACTGATTAATTAATAAAATGGGAGCAAGAAAACATATAGCGGCTGAGAAAAGAAAAGAAGCCCGCACTAAAATGTATTTCGCCAAGCTCAATGGCGTACCTTCCTCACCCCGCAAGATGCGTTATGTGGTAGATACCATCCGTGGATTGGAAGTTAATCGTGCGCTTGGTGTCCTGAGGTTCTCTAAGAAGCAGGCTGCTCAGAGCGTTGAGAAATTGTTGCGCTCGGCGATTGCTAACTGGGAGATGAAGAATTCTCGCAAAGCTGAGGATGGAGAGCTTTACGTAAGTAAGGTCTTCGTTGACGAAGGCGTAACTTTAAAGCGCATGAGGCCAGCACCTCAAGGCCGTGGCTACAGGATTCGCAAGCGTTCTAACCACGTCACTCTTTTTGTAGACTCTATCAATAACGACGCTAAACAGTAAATAGAATGGGACAGAAAGTTAATCCAATAAGTAACCGACTAGGTATTATTCGTGGTTGGGATTCAAATTGGTTCGGCGGCAAGAGTTTTGGAGATAATCTTGTAGAGGATCAGAAGATTCGCAAGTATCTCAATGAGCGTTTGGCTAAGGCTAGCGTAGCTCGTATTGTTATCGAACGCACTTTGAAGCTTGTCACCATTACTATTTGCACTGCCCGCCCAGGACTTGTTATTGGTAAAGGTGGACAGGATGTTGACAAGCTGAAGGAGGAGTTGAAGAGGCTTTACAAGAAAGATATTCAAATCAATATCTTTGAGGTTAAGAAACCTGAGCTTGACGCAACAATTGTGGCAAAGAATATTGCTAGCCAGATTGAGCATTTGATCGCTTATCGCCGTGCTATAAAGATGGCTATCGCCAATACTATGCGTGCTGGTGCTGAAGGTATAAAAATTCAGATATCAGGCCGTTTGAATGGTGCGGAAATGGCACGTAAGGAAATGTACAAGGAGGGACGTACTCCTTTGCATACTTTCCGTGCAGATATTGATTACTGCCAGGCAGAAGCTCTCACCAAGGTGGGACTTCTTGGTATCAAGGTGTGGATTTGCCGTGGCGAGGTTTATGGAAAGCGTGAGCTTACACCAAGTTTCGCACAGGACAACAAGGGTAACAACCGTGGTGGCCGTCCTAATCGCGGTAATCGTAAGAGAAACAATAACCGTTAAAAGTAGAAGCTATCATGTTACAGCCAAAAAGAGTAAAATATAGAAGACCTCAAGATGGGCGTGGCAACAAGGGAAACGCTCACAGAGGTACACAATTGGCTTTTGGTTCATTTGGAATCAAGACCCTTGAGGCCAAGTGGATTGACAGTCGGCAAATTGAAGCTGCTCGTGTGGCAGTGAACCGCTATATGAACCGTCAGGGGCAGGTTTGGATACGTATATTCCCTGATAAACCTATTACTCGTAAGCCAGCGGACGTACGTATGGGTAAAGGTAAGGGTGATCCTGCAGGATGGGTTGCGCCAGTGACTCCTGGACGTGTTCTCTTCGAAGTAGAGGGAGTTAGTTTTGATGTCGCAAAAGAGGCTTTGCGTCTTGCTGCTCAGAAACTGCCCGTGAAGACTAAGTTTATTGTTAGACGTGACTTTGATAAAAACGCTTGATTATGAAGATGACTGAAATACAAGCTCTCGAGACTAAGGAATTGACTGAGAAGCTGAAGAGTGCCGTAGAGGCACTTCACGTGAAGAAGATCAATCATCAGGTGACTCCACTTGAGAATCCATCTCAGATTAAGCTGGATCGTCGTGATATCGCTCGCATGAAGACTGAGCTTCGTCGTAGGGAACTTAATAAATAAAAATGGTTCAGATGGAAACAAGAAATTTAAGAAAGACTAGGCAAGGGGTTGTTATAAGCAACAAGATGGATAAGACCATCGTTGTTGCCGCCAAGTTCAAGGAGATGCACCCTATTTATGGTAAGTTTGTCCAAAAGACAAAGAAATACCACGCTCACGACGAAAAGAATGAGGCTAATATGGGTGATACCGTGCAGATTATGGAGACCCGTCCACTCTCTAAGACCAAGAGGTGGAGATTAGTACAAATCGTAGAAAAAGCTAAGTAATTATGATACAGTCAGAATCAAGACTTACAGTTTGTGATAACAGCGGTGCGCGTGAGGCTCTTTGTATCCGCGTATTGGGTGGTACTGGCCGCCGTTATGCAAGTATCGGTGACGTGATTGTAGTTGCTGTCAAGAATGTCATTCCTTCGAGTGATTTGAAGAAAGGCGCCGTGTCTAAGGCTTTGATCGTGCGAACCAAGAAGGAGATTCGTCGTCCTGATGGCTCTTATATCCGTTTTGATGACAATGCATGTGTATTGCTTAATAATGCGGGTGAACTTCGCGGTAGCCGTATTTTCGGTCCTGTGGCTCGTGAGATTCGTGCAGTCAACATGAAGGTGGTTTCTTTGGCACCTGAGGTTCTTTAATGTTTAAAGTATTTTTTAAATGAGCAAGTTGCATATTAAGAAAGGCGATATGGTTCTGGTGCTTACTGGACGCAACAACTATAAGCGTCCTGGCCAGAATACTCCGCACAAGGTCTTGAAAGTCAATGTTGATAAACAGACCGCAATTGTAGAGGGCGTGAATATGGTCTCTAAGTGCATGAAGCCATCTGCCAAATATCCACAAGGAGGCATCATTAAGCAGGAGGCTCCTATACACATTTCAAATCTAAGCCTGGTAGATCCCGAGAGTGGCAAGCCAACACGTGTGTCCATTAAGCATGAGGGCAAGAACGTGATACGTGTCGCAAAAAAATCTGGAAAGGAAATCAAGTAATGGAAACAGCACAGTTAAAGAAGCAATATAAGGAGATTATCGCTCCTGCGCTGATGAAGCAGTTCTCCTACTCTTCACCAATGCAGATACCTGTACTCAAGAAGATTGTCATCAACCAAGGCCTGGGTGATGCTACGCAGGACAAGAAGATGATAGATGTGGCTATCAACGAAATAACGGCAATTACAGGCCAGAAAGCTGTAGCCACTTATTCCAAGAAGGATATCTCTAACTTTAAGCTTCGCAAGAAGATGCCCATTGGTGTAATGGTAACTCTTCGCCGTGAACGTATGTATGAATTCTTAGAGAAGCTTATTCGTGTCGCTCTGCCTCGTATTCGTGACTTCAAGGGTGTGGAGAGTAAGTTCGATGGACGTGGTAATTATACGCTTGGTATCACCGAACAAATTATCTTCCCTGAGATAAATCTCGATGAGATTACCCGTTTGCAAGGTATGAACATCACCTTCGTTACTTCAGCGCAGACTGATGAGGAAGGTTATGCTTTGCTGAAAGCATTCGGAATTCCTTTCAAGAACGCTAAAAATGATTAAGTGATATGGCAAAAGAATCAATGAAAGCCCGCGAGGTGAAGCGTGCGAAATTGGTGGCTCGTTATGCGGAGAAACGTGCGGCTCTAAAGAAGATTATCGCTACTACCGATGATCCTGCAGAGGCATATGAGGCTGCTCGCAAGTTACAGTCCATCCCCAGGAATGCAAATCCTATTCGTTTGCACAATCGATGCAAGATTACGGGTCGCCCCAAGGGATATATTCGCCAGTTTGGCATTTCCCGTATCCAGTTCCGCGAGATGGCTTCCGCAGGTCTTATACCTGGAGTTAAGAAAGCAAGCTGGTAAGATTACGAGAGAGGTATTTATTTTTTAATATTGTCGGGGTAGTCCCGATCAATTAATTTTCAATAATATGACAGATCCAATAGCAGATTATCTGACTAGACTCAGGAACGCCATTATGGCTCATCACCGTGTGGTAGAAATTCCTGCGTCCAATTTAAAGAAAGAGATCACGAAGATCCTTTTCGAGAAGGGTTACATCCTGAACTATAAGTTCATAGAGGATGGACCGCAGGGTTCTATCAAGGTTGCCTTGAAGTACGACCCTAATACAAAGCTGAACGCTATTAAGTGTTTAAAGCGCGTGTCTACCCCTGGTTTGCGTAAGTATACAGGTTACAAAGACATGCCGAGAGTTATCAACGGATTAGGTATTGCCATATTATCTACATCCAAAGGTGTAATGACAGACAAAGAGGCTACTGCCATGAAGATTGGTGGTGAGGTGCTTTGTTACATATATTAATTGGAGGATAGAGTATGTCTAGAATAGGTAAGTTGCCAATCAACGTCCCCGCTGGTGTTACGGTGAATTTTGACGCTGCTACTAATGTAGTGTCTGTAAAAGGACCGAAGGGTGAACTTTCGCAAAAGATTGATCCTTCAATAAAGTTCACTAACCAAGATGGAGTGATAACTCTTGAGATAGATGAAAATAGCCCCGTAAACTATAAGCAGAAGCAAGCTTTTCATGGTTTGTGTCGTTCACTTGTCAATAATATGGTTATTGGAGTTAGTGAAGGATACAAGAAGGAGCTAGAACTTGTAGGTGTGGGTTATCGTGTTTCTAACCAAGGTAACCTTATTGAGCTTACTTTGGGATATACGCACCCCATTTTCATCCAGCTTCCTAGTGAGGTAAAGGTTGAAACAAAGTCTGAGAGAAATCAGAATCCCCTCATTATATTAGAGTCATGCGACAAGCAGTTGCTCGGACTCATCTGTGCGAAAATTCGTTCTTTCCGTATGCCTGAGCCTTATAAAGGTAAAGGAATCCTCTTCAAGGGAGAGGTTATTCGCAGAAAGTCTGGTAAGACCGCTGCAGCTAAGTAATTTTTAAAGTTTACGATTATGAGTACAAATAAGATAGAAAGACGAATTAAGATAAAGTTTCGCATTCGTAAAAAGATAAAGGGTACTGCCGAGCGTCCCCGTTTGAGCGTATTTCGTTCCAACAAACAGATTTATGCGCAAGTGATTAACGATTTGACAGGTACCACGTTAGCTTCTGCTTCTTCTCTCGGAATGGAGAAGATGCCAAAGCAACAACAAGCTCAGAAAGTGGGCGAGTTGGTGGCAGAGAAGGCCAAGGCTGTTGGTATCGAGTCTGTGGTTTTTGATCGTAATGGTTACTTGTATCACGGTCGTGTAAAGGAGTTGGCTGACGCTGCTCGTAAGGGAGGTCTTAACTTTTAAACGATTATGGCAATGAATAGAGTAAAAGTAAATAGTGACATCGAACTGAAAGATCGTTTGGTTGCCATCAACCGCGTGACGAAGGTTACCAAGGGTGGACGTACTTTCACCTTCGCGGCCATAGTTGTGGTAGGTGACGGTAATGGCGTTATCGGTTATGGTCTTGGTAAGGCAGGTGAGGTTTCCGCTGCGATAGCCAAGGGCACAGAGGCTGCAAAGAAGAATCTTGTCAAGGTACCTGTGTTGAAAGGTACTGTGCCTCATGAAATTGAATATTCCTTTGGTGGCGCAAGGGTTCTTTTGAAACCTGCCGCTCCTGGTACTGGTGTGAAAGCAGGTGGTGCCATGCGTGCGGTTTTGGAGAGTGTGGGTGTTAAGGATGTCATCGCAAAGTCAAAGGGTTCCTCCAATGCTCACAACTTGGTGAAGGCTACAATTGGAGCCTTGGCGGAGATGCGTGATGCTCATACTATTGCGGCCATGCGTGGTGTCAGTCTGGACAAGGTGTTTAACGGTTAATGAGGAGAGTAGATTATATGGCAACAATTAAGATCAAGCAGATAAAGAGTAGAATAGGTGCGCCTGTAGACCAAAAGCGTACATTGCTATCTCTCGGACTTCACAGGATCTCCCAGGTTGTTGAGGTAGAGGATACTCCCAGCATCCGTGGAATGATTCGCAAGGTTCATCATTTGGTTACCATCGTTGAGTAATATAACTTTTAAAAGGAGTAATTATGAAATTACATACATTGAAACCAGCTGCAGGCTCTACCCATTCACGTCGTCGTATTGGTCGAGGTCCAGGTTCTGGATTGGGAGGAACCTCTACCCGTGGACATAAGGGTGCCAAGGCTCGCTCTGGTTATAAGAGGAAGATTGGTTTTGAGGGTGGTCAGATGCCCTTGCAACGTCGAGTTCCCAAGTTTGGATTTAAGAATATAAATCATAAGGAATACCAGGCAGTTAATTTGTCTACACTTCAGGCTCTTGCCGAGAGTAAGAACCTTAGCAAGATAGGTCTCGCTGAGTTGAAGGAGGCTGGCTTTGCTAAAGGTAAGGTGTTGGTAAAGATACTTGGTAAAGGTGAATTGAAAGCAAAACTGGAAGTTGAAGCTAACGCTTTCTCCAAGTCAGCCGAAGAGGCTATCAAGGCTGTGGGTGGTAGCGTGACAATAATCTAATAACGTAGATGAAAAAGTTTATTGAGACACTGAAGAACTGTTGGAAGATTGAGGATTTGCGTCAGCGACTCCTTGTCACTTTCCTTTTCACGGCAGTATATCGTTTTGGTTCGTTTGTCGTGCTTCCTGGTATTGACCCCGTTGCGCTAGGCAACTTGCGTAGTCAGACAGAGGGAGGATTGATGTCTCTTCTAGATATGTTCTCCGGTGGAGCGTTTTCTAACGCGTCAATGTTTGCGTTGGGAATCATGCCTTACATCTCAGCATCTATCGTTATGCAGCTGCTTGCCGTTGCTGTGCCTTATTTCCAAAAGATGCAGCGCGAGGGTGAAAGTGGTCGCAAGAAGATACAATGGTATACTAGGATCTTGACGGTGGCAATCCTGCTGTTCCAGGCTCCTAGTTACCTCTTGAACTTGAAGATGCAGGCCCATGATGCTTTGGTAGGCATTAGTTGGACGGCATTCATGGTTCCCGCAACTATCATTCTTGCCGCAGGCAGTATGTTCGTGCTTTGGCTTGGTGAGCGAATCACTGATAAGGGCGTAGGTAATGGAGTCTCCTTGATAATTATGATTGGTATTATCGCACGTCTTCCTCAGGCGTTTATCCAGGAGTTTACTTCTCGTTTGCAGGTAATTACTGGTGGAGGTATCATCATGTTTGTCGTGGAGTTGATTATCCTTTACCTTGTTGTTTGCGCTTCTATCTTATTGGTGCAAGGTGTTCGCAAAATTCCTGTTCAGTATGCTAAGCGTGTTGTCGGTAACAAGCAATATGGCGGTGCACGCCAGTATATCCCCTTAAAGTTGTTCGCGGCCAATGTAATGCCAATCATCTTTGCGCAGGCATTGATGTTCATTCCTTTGACCATCGTTCGCTTCAATACGGATAATACTAGCAATGTTATGCGTCAGCTTTTGGATACAAATAGCTTCTTGTATAATGCGGTGTATGTTGTCCTCGTGGTTGCGTTCACCTATTTTTACACGGCTATCACGCTTAATCCTACCCAGATGGCAGAGGACATGAAACGAAACAATGGTTTTATCCCTGGCGTGAAACCTGGTAAGGATACTGCAGATTATATCGATACCGTGATGTCTCGTATTACATTCCCTGGTTCACTCTTCATAGCTTTTATAGCCATCATGCCGGCTTTGGCTAGCCTGCTAGATGTGCAGCAAGGCTTTGCTCAGTTCTTCGGAGGAACGTCTTTGTTGATACTTGTCGGTGTCGTTATCGACTCATTGCAACAGATAGAGAGCCATTTGATGATGCGTCATTACGATGGTTTGCTTAATTCTGGTCATACTCGCCAGGGTGGTGTTTCTGCCTATTGATCATATCTTTTTGAATGTCAATATTCCTAAAGACAGAAGATGAGATAGACTTGATGCGCAAGGCCAATCGGCTCGTAGGAGCAACGCTTGCGGAATTAGGTAGACATATTAGACCGGGTGTAACAACCCTCCAATTGGATCAATTGGCCGAGGAGTTTATCCGAGACCATGGGGCGGTCCCTACTTTCAAGGGCTACCCCAATCCATTTGGATCACCATTCCCCGCCAGTATTTGCACCTCGGTAAATGAGGTTGTAGTCCATGGCATACCCAGTGAGAAACAGGTACTACGTGAGGGTGATATCATCTCGATTGATTGTGGTGCTTTGTTGGATGGGTTTAATGGTGATAGCTGTTATACGTTTTGCGTAGGCGAAGTTGCCCCAGAAGTCAAGAGGCTTTTGGCTACCACTAAGGAATCCTTGTATAAAGGAATTGAGGTGGCTATAGCGGGAAGGCATGTGGGTGATATAGGTCACGCTGTGCAGACGTATTGTGAGAGTCATGGATATGGAATCGTAAGAGAACTCACGGGTCATGGTGTTGGTCGTGATATGCACGAGGAGCCTCAAGTGCCCAATTATGGAAGTGAAGGCTCGGGTGTGATGTTAAAGTCCAGTATGTGCATTGCGATTGAACCGATGGTTACGATGGGAGACCGCAGGGTGTTCTTGCTTCCCGATAAATGGGGAATCATTACACGGGACATGAAGCCTGCTGCCCATTTTGAACATACCATTGTGATAAGACAAGGTGAGGCTGAGATATTGTCTTCGTTTAAGGAAATAGAACAATTTGAAAGAGAAAACAATTAATATATGGCAAAACAATCTGCAATAGAGCAAGACGGTACCATCGTTGAGGCATTGTCCAACGCAATGTTCCGCGTTGAGTTGGAAAATGGTGTAGATATTACGGCGCATATATCTGGTAAGATGCGCATGCATTACATTAAGATATTGCCTGGAGATAAAGTGAAAGTAGAGATGAGTCCCTACGATTTGACAAAGGGCAGAATAGTATTTAGATACAAATAACCATCTATTATTCCAAGGATATGAAAACAAGAGCATCATTGAAAAAGCGTACTCCCGACTGCAAGATCGTACGTCGCAAGGGTCGCTTGTTTGTCATCAACAAGAAAAACCCTAAGTACAAGTTGCGCCAGGGTTAATGTTAATTTTCTGTAAAAGTGCGTTGATGTCGGAAAATCTTCGTAATTTTGCAGGCCTTTAACAGGTAAAAGTTTATTTAATCATTATTTATTACAATGGCAATAAGAATTGTTGGAGTAGATTTGCCCCAGAATAAGCGTGGCGAAATCGCATTGACCTATATCTATGGTATAGGTCGAAGTAGTTCAGCAAAGATATTGGATAAGGCAGGCGTGAGCCGTGACTTGAAAGTCAACGAATGGTCAGATGACCAGGCAGCCAAAATCCGTGAGATTATCGGAGCTGAGTACAAGGTAGAAGGTGATCTCCGTTCCGAGATCCAAATGAACATCAAGCGATTGATGGACATAGGTTGCTATCGTGGTATTAGGCATCGCAATGGTCTTCCCGTTCGTGGTCAGAGCACGAAGAACAACGCACGTACCCGCAAGGGAAAGAAGAAGACTGTCGCTAACAAGAAGAAGGCTACTAAGTAATCTGAAGGAGGATTGACATTATGGCAAAGACAAAAACGACTTCCAAGAAGAGAAACGTGCGTATTGACGCTCTTGGTCAACTTCACGTTCACAGCTCTTTTAATAATATTATCGTATCTTTGACGAATAGTGAAGGCCAGGTCATTTCTTGGTCTTCTGCAGGAAAGATGGGTTTCCGTGGCTCCAAGAAGAACACTCCTTATGCGGCTCAGATGGCTGCTGAGGATTGTGCGAAAGTTGCGTTCGACTTGGGCTTGCGCAAGGTGAAAGCTTATGTCAAGGGCCCTGGAAACGGACGTGAGTCCGCTATCCGTGCCGTGCATGGAGCTGGAATCGAGGTCACTGAGATTATTGACGTGACTCCGTTGCCCCACAATGGCTGCCGTCCTCCCAAGCGTCGCCGCGTTTAATCCATTCTTGACATTTACACACAAGCATTTATTTATATATTATGGCAAGATACATAGGTCCGAAATCTAAGATTGCGCGTCGTTTTGGTGAGCCCATTTTCGGCGCAGACAAAGTTTTGTCCAGAAGAAACTTCCCTCCTGGACAGCATGGCAACAGCCGTCGTAGAAAGATGTCTGAATATGGTGTCATGTTGGCAGAGAAGCAAAAGGCCAAGTATACTTATGGTGTACTTGAGCGTCAGTTCCGTAATATGTTCGAGAAGGCTGCCAAGGCCGATGGTATTACAGGTGAGGTGCTGCTGCAGAATCTGGAGAGCCGTTTAGACAACGTGGTATTCCGTTTGGGTATAGCTCCCACTCGTGCCGCTGCTCGCCAGTTGGTTAGCCACAAGCATATCGTTGTTGACGGCAGGGTGGTTAACATTCCTTCTTTCTCTGTAAAGCCTGGCATGGTGGTAGGTGTTCGTGAGAAGGCCAAGTCTCTCGAGGTGATTGAGGCTGCTTTGGCAGGTTACAATCACAGCAAGTATCCTTGGTTGGAGTGGGACGATAACGCAAAGTGCGGTAAGTTCCTTCACAAGCCCGAGCGTGCCGACATTCCTGAGAACATCAAGGAGCAGTTAATCGTTGAGTTGTACTCTAAATAATCATTGAATTAATGGCGATATTAGCATTTCAAAAGCCCGATAAGGTTGTAATGTTAGAGGCTAATGACAAGTTCGGAAAGTTTGAGTTCCGTCCACTTGAGCCTGGCTTTGGTGTTACCATTGGTAATGCTTTGCGCCGCATTCTCCTTTCCTCGCTGGAGGGCTATGCCATCAATACCGTGCACATTGGCGGTGTTGAGCATGAATTCTCTTCAGTACCTGGTGTAAAGGAAGACGTGACTAACATTATCTTGAACTTGAAGCAAGTTCGGTTCAAGCAAGTAGTAGAAGAGTTCGAAAACGAGAAAGTTAGTATCACGGTTGAAAACTCTACAGAGTTCAAGGCAGGTGATATAGGCAAGTATCTGACTGGATTTGAAGTGTTAAATCCCGATTTGGTGATTTGTCATTTGGATTCGAAGGCTTCCATGCAGATAGACCTTACAATCAACAAAGGTCGTGGTTATGTTCCCGCAGAGGAAAACCGTGAGTTCTGTACAGAGGTCAATGTACTTCCCATCGATTCCATTTACACCCCTATCCGCAACGTCAGATACTCGGTAGAGCCATATCGTGTTGAGCAAAAGACCGACTATGATAAGCTTGTTATCGAGGTGACGACGGATGGTTCCATTAGCCCCAAAGACGCGCTGAAAGAGTCCGCGAAGATCCTTATTTATCATTTCATGTTGTTCTCTGACGAGAAGATCTCCCTGGAGAATCCTGATGCCGAGAACAACCAGGAGTTTGATGAGGAGATATTGCATATGCGTCAATTACTCAAGACCCGTTTGGTGGACATGAACCTTTCTGTTCGTGCGCTTAACTGCCTTAAGGCAGCCGACGTGGAGACCTTGGGTGACTTGGTGCAATACAATAAGACTGATCTCTTGAAGTTCCGCAACTTTGGTAAGAAATCGCTCACTGAGCTTGATGATTTGCTCGAGAGTCTGAATCTGTCTTTTGGAACTGACATCACAAAGTATAAATTGGACAAGGAATAAGTCCGTAATCAAGAAACATTAAAATGAGACACAATAAGAAATTCAACCACTTGAGTCGTACTGCCTCCCATCGTGACGCGATGTTAGCCAATATGGCTATCTCCCTCATCTTGAGCGAGCACAAAAGAATCACTACGACTCTTGCCAAGGCCAAGGCCTTGAAGATGTACGTGGAGCCGCTCATTACCCGTTGCAAGAACGACACCACTACCTCTCGTCGTGTAGTCTTCCGCTATTTGCAGAACAAGGAAGCTGTCAAGGAGCTTTTCTCAACAATCGCGGAGAAGATTGGCAATCGCCCAGGCGGTTATACCCGAGTTATAAAGTTGGGTACCCGCAAAGGTGACGCCGCCGAGATCGCTTTCATTGAGTTGGTAGACTTCGATGAGAATATGGCCAAGACTCCCAAGACCGCTAAGCGTACACGCCGCGGTGGACGCAAGGCCAAGGCTGAGGAAACCGCACCCGTAGCTGCCGCAGAGGAAGTTGCTCCCGCTGCAGAGGCACCTGCGGAGGAGGCTCCCGCAGAGGAGAAGAAGGCTGAATAGTTTTCCTTGATATAAAGGTTTAAGCCCTCTGCGCGAATGCGCAGGGGGCTTTTTGATGTTTTGAAGTTTTCACGTTTCATTGTTTTTGGGTTAAAATGAGGATATGGCATTATGATTTCTCTAGCTAAGCATTATCCCCACTATCGTGCCTTGTTGTCGTTGGGCCTACCCATAGTTGTCGGCCAAGTGGGTAATATCGTTTTGGGATTCGCCGACACGCTTATGGTGGGTCACCATAGCATGCAGGAGTTGGCGGCCGCCAGCTTCGTCAATAACATGTTTATGCTTTTCGTGGTGTTCTCCGTGGGTTTTGCCAATGGAGTCACGCCTATAGTGGGTCGTCATCACGGTAGGGGAGAAGTCTCGCTTATAGCCCCCGCCTTGCGTGATGGACTGCTTGCCAACACGGTCTTCGCTTTGTTTTTGCTGTCGTTGCTGACAGTGTTTTATTTCAGTTTGGACTATATGGGCCAACCCGAGGAATTGCTCCCAATGATGCGCCCCTATTTGTTGGTCAACATTCTGTCCATGCCATTTATCTGCTGGGCTAATACTTTCCGTCAGTTTTTCGATGCGCTCGGCCAGACCAAGGTGTCCATGTGCGTGCTGCTAGGAGGCAATGTCCTCAATATCTTCGGTAATTATCTGCTCATCTATGGCGCTTGGGGTTTCCCTGAGTTGGGATTGTTGGGCGCGGGCTTGTCCACGGTGTTCTCCCGTGTGCTCATGGCCTTGGCTTTCTTTTTGGTGTTTCTCTGTGCCAGGCGTTATAAGGTCTATTCCCGCGGTTTCTTTTCTGGAGGAATGACTCGTGCGGGTTTTGCCCATTTTAGTGCTGTAAGCTGGCCTTCGGGATTGCAACTGGTGATGGAGTCTGCGGCGTTTTCCCTCGCCGCTCTTTTAGTTGGCTGGCTTGGCACCACGGCCTTGGCGGCCCACCAGGTGATGATTACCGTCTCCCAGCTCTTCTATATGGTGTATACGGGCTTGGCTTCCGCTGTCGCCATCCGTGTGAGCCATTTCCATGGGCAACATGACCAAGCGTCAGTGCGCCTGTCCGCTTCTTCAGGCTTTCAACTGATAGTCGTGGTGGCCTGTGTCGTGGCCTTGCCCGTTTTCTTGTTGCGGAATACGGTGAGCTATTGGTTTACCGATAGTGCGGAAGTATGCCATCTAGTTTCCCAAACCATCATCCTCCTGATTTTGCAGCAATTGGGCGATGGCATGCAGTGCACTTATGCCAATGCCCTCAGGGGGTTGGGCTGCGTTAAGCCACTCGTCCGCATCGCTTTCGTTTCCTATTTTGTCCTGTCGTTGCCTTTGAGTTGGCTCTTTGGCATATATCTAGGTTTTGGTTTGCGGGGCGTTTGGCTCGGATTCCCCGTCAGCTTAATCTTCGCGGGTATCGCCTTCTTTACGGCTTTTAATCGTCAGATGCGTTTGGAAGATGCCTCTGCCTTACCTTCTCAGGGGATTGAAAGGTGTAGAGATGGCAAGTGAAGTTGGCAAGGTTAGTCAAAAGCTGTTAAAATAGCCTATAATTCCTGACGAGAAAATACAAGTTTGTAATTATTTCATTATCTTTGTGACAACACTAATTTTTAAAGAAAGGAATATTATGAAGACGATGATTCGTGTTTTGAGTGTGGCGCTGCTGGCCGTGATTGCTTGGCAGGCCCCCCTGATTGCCGACAACGACAAGCCTATCACCGTTAGCCAATTGCCCGCCAAGGCGCAACAAGTGATTAACCAGAACTTCAAGGGCAAGAAGATTGCCGTGGTTGTCCAGGATGGTATGCTCACCAAGTCTTATGACGTGATGTTCACGAATGGTGACAAGGTGGAATTCGACCGCAATGGAAATTGGACAGAGGTGGACTGCCGCCGCAGCGCGGTGCCTGTGGCATTGATTCCTTCCGCTATCAAGACTTACGTGACCCAGAACTATCCCGACGCCAAGGTGATGGAGATGGAGAAAGACCGTTCAGAGTATGAGGTGAAACTCTCCACGGGTATGGAGATAACCTTCAACAAGAACTTCCAGGCCATCGACATCGATTTCTAGGCCTTCATGAGCCATGCGAAGACTGCCGCTGTTTTTTCCGCTCTTGGCCTTTGTGGTATGCTTTACGGTGTCGTGCAAGATGCGTCCCGAACAAGATTTGGGCGATACGATACCCGAGAGCGTCTTTTGGCCCCAGCAACCAAAGCCAAGACCTGTAGCCAAGGTGGCAGTTGTTCGCGACAGTGCTGATATCTTTTACGTGGGCGATGGCTCTACGCCTGCCCTCTTGCAACTGGTTTCCTATCCTTCCCGCCGTGACACGATCATGGCGGGAAAGCGGAAGCCCCTCCATGTGAAAGGCAATGCCGACTATGGCCATGTGATTCGCGTCGCCTGGCATCGTCGTTCCGCCACCGATTCCGTGGTTTCCTCGGTTGAGGAAATCCTTCCAGACTCCATCTCTTAGTTTACCGTTATCTTTGGGAATTGCCGTTCCCTCCCCGCCACCGCGTGTTCCATGGCTTTCAAGGCATTGTGGCAGCCTTTTAGCAGTACGTAGCAGATGATGGGCGTATTTAAGCCCCTTTTCAAATCAAGTTGAATCGCTTCTCAATTTAACTTGTTTTGCTGGGCAAAATAACTTGAATTGGTCATCAAAACAAGTTGTTTTCACAAGCGAAATAACTTGTTTCCCGCGAGGACCTTTCCAGTTTGTAAATGAGGGCGGGAAAGTGGGGGCGCGAAGGCAGTACTACTGCTTTTCGATTTCACTAGTACTGCCTTTTTGAGGGCTGTGCCCTGGGCGTGCCAAGCCTCTATGCCCGTTCTGTTGTGACGGCTTTCCGCGTGCCTGCTTCCCCGTGGGGGATGCGGGAAAGAGATGTTGGGAAAAGCCACGCGATATGGTTTAGGGATTCCCCTATGTTGTTTTAGGGGAAAATGCTTGCGGATTTAGGGAAAACGCGCTATCTTCGCAGTAGAAACTAAAACGAGAGGAATATGAAGAAGAGTATAATTATCTCCCTTTGCGCGGCTTGCCTGTTGAGTGGCTGCGATACCTATACGGGGATGGGCGCTTACAGCGGCGCGGCGTTGGGATCCGTGCTTGGTTCCGCTATCGGCGGGTTGTCGGGCGGTCCCAGAGGTTCTGATATGGGGACTCTCATAGGAATGGCTGGCGGCGCGGCCGTAGGAGCCTCCATTGGCAGCGCGGCTGACGCCAAGGCAGAACGCCAGCGTCAGGATGACGTGTATCGCTATAGGGAGTACAGGAAAGAGCGTAAGCGTCACAGCCTGCGTAAGGAACGTCAGGACAGAAAGCGTTATCGTTATGACGACGAGCGGTACAATGAGTATCAAGGCGGTGGAGACGACCGCATCTATGACATGGGCATCCCTGGCCCGGACGGGCGATAGCCCCCTGATTGCGATAGGTTAGAAGACGTTCTTGATTTTGTCAAACACCCTGTTCCACGTGTTTTGCCCCTCCTTTTCCTCGGTTTGGCGCTGGTTGGTGGCCTTCTTGTTCTCCTGGTTTCTCTCCCTGGCCTTGGCGGAGTGCCTTGTTCGTTGGCGCGCCTGGGCTTTTGGCTTGGGAGAGGTCTCTTGCCCGTCGCTGGCTTCTTTCCATTTGTCTATGAAGCTATAGCTGGCCTCTGCCAGTTCAAAGTCTATCTTGGGCAGGTCTATGTCGTCTTTTGGTCTCATGGGTATCGTGGTCTCGTCCACCACTTCTACTTTCACGGGCGCGATACCTTGGCTCAACATGCCAATTTCCTTGGCCGCGCCCCAAGAAAGGTCTATGATTCTGCCTTTTACGAATGGCCCCCTGTCGGTTACCCTTACCATCACGCTCTTTTTGTTGCTCAAGTTAGTTACCTTTAGCATAGTGCCAAAGGGGTAAAACTTGTGGGCGCAAGTCATGCTGTCGTGGTGCAGTCGCTCCCCGCTCGCGGTGCGTGCGCCCGTGGCTCGTTTGGAATAAAAGGAAGCCTTGCCTTGCTGCTGGCTCCAGGCGGATAGGCACACCGTGATGACCATGAAGAGCATGGCGCAAGTGCGTGTCCATTTAGGGGAAAAACATAAAAGTATCTTGCTGGACATGTCGGTCAGGTTAAGGTGAGATGCCGCGAATATATAAAAAAAAGGAGAATTTGGCAAGTAAATCACGGAAAATCAGTATCTTTGCGCTGTTAACCAGGCAGGTATGGAAAATAAGCAACCGCAAGAGTGGAGTAAGTTTATGCTGAAAGACGTGTCCTTCGTCAACCTGATGTTGCGCAGGATATACAGCGTGCTGATAGTGGCCAACCCCTATGATGCCTTCATGCTCGAAGATGACGGCCGCATAGAGGAGAAGATTTACAATGAGTACATGGAACTGGGATTGCGTTATCCCCCCACTTTCACCCAGGCCTCCACTATAGAGCAGGCGGCCGAGACGCTGGGTTCCATGCAGGTGGACTTGGTGATTTGCATGCCCGGCACGGCGGACAACGACGCTTTCGACGTGGCCAGGGATATCAAGCAAAAGTTCCCGGACATCCCTTGCGTGGTGCTCACCCCTTTTTCCCATGGCATCACCAAGCGCATGGAGAACGAAGACCTCTCTATTTTCGACTACGTATTCTGCTGGCTGGGCAATACCAACCTTATCCTTTCCATCATCAAGCTGATAGAGGACAAGATGAACTTGGAGCACGATATCCAGGAGGCTGGCGTGCAGATGATATTGCTGGTGGAAGACTCCATACGTTTCTATAGCAGCATATTGCCAAACCTGTATAGTTACATCCTGGCCCAAAGCCAAAATTTCTCGCAAGAGGCACTCAATCGCCACGCGGCGACTTTGCGCATGCGGGGCAGACCCAAGGTGGTGCTGGCCCGTAACTACGAGGAGGCGATGGCGCTTTATGAGCGGTTCGCTGACAATACGCTTGGTGTCATCAGCGATGCCCGTTTTCCCATGGGCGGAGAGAAAGTGCCCGACGCCGGCTTGCGGCTCTTGCATGCCATCAGGCAGCGGGATGAATACCTGCCGCTGATATTGGAAAGCTCCGAGAGCGAGAACCGCCAAAAGGCGGAGGCGGAAGGATTCCGCTTCGTGGACAAGAACTCCAAAAAGCTGAGCGTGGACTTGCGCAAGTTGATGGAGGAGCACATGGGCTTCGGTGACTTTATCTTCCGCGACCCCAAGACGCATGAGGAGATTGCCCGCATCCATTCCCTAAAGGATTTGCAAGACAACATCTTCAAGATACCCAACGACTCCATGCTTTACCATATCAGCCGTAATCACATGAGTCGGTGGCTTTGCGCCAGGGCCATTTTCCCTGTATCCCGCTTCCTGAAGACAGTCACTTGGCATAAATTGCAAGACGTGGACGCGCATCGGCAGATTATTTTTGATGCCATCGTGCAATACCGCCACATGAAGAACATTGGCGTGGTGGCCGTGTTCGACCGCATGAAGTTCGACCAGTATGCCCATTTCGCCCGCATAGGTGAAGGCTCCTTGGGCGGAAAGGGCAGGGGCTTGGCCTTTTTGGACCATATCGTGAAGACCCATCCGCAATTCAACCAGTTTCCGGGCGTGCATGTACAGATACCCAAGACGGTGGTGCTATGCACGGATATCTTCGATGCCTTCATGGACAGCAACAACCTTTACCAGGTGGCTTTGAGTGACGCGGACGACGAAACCATACTGCGCTATTTCCTTCGGGCGCAATTGCCAGACAGCCTCGTGGGGGATTTCATGACCTTCTTTGAGGCAACCAATTGCCCCATCGCCGTGCGCAGCAGTTCCTTACTGGAAGATTCTCATTACCAACCCTTCGCCGGCATCTATTCCACCTATATGATACCATGCCTGGACGACAAGTACCAGATGCTCCACATGTTGGCCAGTGCCATCAAAGGTGTTTATGCCTCGGTTTACTATCGTGACTCCAAGGCTTACATGGCAGCCACGAGCAATGTCATCGACCAAGAGAAGATGGCCGTTATCTTGCAAGAGGTGGTTGGCAACACCTATGGCGACCATTACTATCCCAATATGAGCGGCGTGTTGCGCTCGCTCAATTATTATCCCATTGGTGATGAGACCGCGGAGGAAGGCATTGCCAATCTGGCCTTGGGACTGGGTAAGTATATCGTGGACGGAGGCCAGACGCTCAGGGTATGCCCTTATCATCCTGACAAAGTGTTGCAAACCAGCGAAACGGAGATTGCCTTGCGGGAAACTCAAACCCGTTTCTATGCCTTGGACATGCGTAATATAGTGGAAGACTTCCAGGTGGATGACGGATTCAATATCTTGAAATTGAAGGTGAAAGACGCTGAGGCCGACAAGTCTCTTAATTACATCGCCTCCACTTTCGACCCTTATGACCAGGTGATCTATGATGGGCTCTACGAGGGAGGGCGCAAGGTAATCACTTTTTCTGGCGTGTTGCAGCATGGGGCTTTCCCTTTGCCGGAGTTGATGCGGATGGCCATGCGCTATGGCGTGGAAGCCATGAGGCGCCCCGTCGAGATAGAGTTCGCCGCCAATGTCAATGAAGACAAGACCGGTGCTTTCTATTTGTTGCAGATACGCCCCATCGTGGATTCCAAGCAAGTGCTGGAGGAAAACGTTGCCGCCATTCCCGACGAGGTATGCCTGTTGCGTTCACATAATTCCTTGGGTCATGGCGTTAGCGAAGACGTGGAGGATGTGGTTTACGTGAAATATGATGAGTGTTTCACTGCCGCCAACAACTATTACGTGGCGGATGATATAGAACGCGTCAACCGCAAGTTCTTGGCCGAGGGAAAGCATTATGTGCTGATAGGGCCAGGTCGATGGGGTTCCAGCGACCATTATCTGGGCGTGCCCGTGAAATGGCCTCATATCAGCGCGGCCAAGGTTATTGTAGAGGTGGCTTTAGACCATTATCATGTTGACCCCAGCCAAGGCACGCACTTCTTCCAGAATCTTACCTCGTTTGGCGTGGGCTATTTCACCATCAATCCGCAAACCAATGGCGGCACGATAAGGAAAGACCTGCTCGACCAGATGCCTGCCGTGGAGGAGACGAAATATGTGCGCCACGTGCGCTTCCCCCGTCCCTTGCGTATCCTGATGGATGGCATGAAGCAAGAAGGGGCGGTTTGCTTGCCCAGCGAGGAAGGCCTTCAATGAACACATATTATCAACTTACATCATTTATTAAATTATAACCATGAGAAAAATTCGTACTTTCTGTTGCGCGGTGCTATTCCTTTTAGCCGGCCTACCCATTGCGGCGCAAGAGCAATCTTTCCGCAATCCTGTCGTTTCTGGTTTCCATCCCGACCCCAGTGTCTGTAGGGTGGGGGACACGTTCTACCTGATTAACTCTACGTTCCAGTACTTCCCAGGTGTGCCCATCTATGAGAGCAAGGATCTTATCCATTGGCGTCAAGTAGGTAACATTCTTACTCGTGACAGCCAGTTGCCTTTGGAAGGCGCGGCTTCCGGTACGGGAATCTTCGCCCCCACGCTTCGTTACAATGACGGAGTGTACTATATGGTGACCACGAATATAAGCCATGGCGGCAATTTCATGGTTACGGCCACCAGCCCGGAAGGCCCCTGGAGCGACCCCATCAAGCTGTCTACGCCAGGCATCGACCCTTCACTCTATTTCGAGGATGGTAAGTGTTACCTCCTGAGCAATGGCGGAGACTTCATCAGTTTGTGCGAGATTGATCCAAAGACAGGCAAGCAGCTCACCGAGACCAAGCCCCTTTGGGGCGGTGAGGGAGGTCGATATCCCGAGGGTCCCCACTTGTATAAGAAGGATGGTTATTACTATCTGCTTATCTCCGAGGGTGGCACTGAGTTGGCGCATCATTTGACTATCGCCCGAAGCAAGAATATCTATGGTCCCTATGAGGGTTGCCCAGACAATCCTATCTTGACCAATTGCAGCCGCTTGGGGCAGTATTTGCAGGTGCAGGGCATTGGCCATGGCGACTTCACGCAGGCTCCCGATGGCTCATGGTGGGTGATATGCCTGGGCTATCGCCATTATGGCGGCATGTTCCATCATCTTGGAAGGGAAACATTCTTGGCTCCTGTTGAGTGGAAAGAGGGAGAATGGCCTGTCGTCAATGGAGGCATGCCCGTGGATACCTTGACGAAAGCCAAGTTGTTGCCGCAAGTAATCTTGCCCAAATCCGACGCCACCGACTTCAAGGCAGGCAAGTTGGGCCCGGAGTTCCTGTATATCCAGAACCCCATCAGGGAGAATTACGCCTTCCAGGATGGCGTGTGGACTTTGAAAGCCCATGGCACGTTGACCCAGAACGACCAGCCTACCTATATAGGCATTCGTCAAACCGCGCCCAAAATGACTTTCGAGACAGAAGTCTCCTTGCCAAGCAAAGAGGGCAATCCTCGTGCGGGTCTTACGGTCTACCAGACGCATGAGGGCCATATAGATTTCGCTATGCAGGGAAGTAAATTGACCGCGACCTTTAAGCTGAAGTCCTTGGAGGCTGATTGCGGCACGGTGGACTTAGGAAACAATCCAGGCAAGGTGCGCTTGCGTGTCACCAGTGACGGCTTGCGTTATGCATTCTCTTATTCTCTCGATGGCAAGACCTATCAAGAAGTGGGTTCCGCTGACGCCACGTTGCTCAGTACGGAAGTGCTGGGTGGCTTCACGGGTGTCACGTTAGGTCTGTTCGTGGAGGGCGACAATGGTGCCACGGCTAAGTTCCATGACTTCTCTTACGTGGAGTAGTGGAATGTCCTGCCTGTAGCGCTTTGGCGCTTTTGTAAACTGCAATTAGCAAAACATCCTTTTTGGGGTTTCATTCCGGTGAATAATCGCGAATTTAACCCCTATGCAGGATGAAAAAATCGCTCAGGTTTTGTCGGGTGAAAATAAAATGCTAATTTTGCATAGTGGTTTAAACTATGAATGATTCATTATTTAATTTCATATTATTATGGCAGTTAGTTACAAAGAATTAGGTCTCGTGAACACTCGCGAGATGTTTAAGCGTGCCATCAATGGTGGCTATGCTATTCCTGCGTTCAATTTCAACAACATGGAGCAGCTGCAGGCTATCGTCAAGGCTTCTTCTGACTTGAAGTCTCCCGTTATCCTGCAGGTTTCCAAGGGCGCTCGCAACTACGCCAACCAGACTTTGCTGCGTTACATGGCACAGGGTGCTGTTGAATACGCAAAGGAGTTGGGTTGCGCTCATCCCGAGATTGTGCTCCACTTGGATCACGGAGACAGCTTCGAGCTTTGCAAGAGCTGCATCGACATGGGTTTCTCCTCAGTGATGATTGACGGTTCTTCTCTTCCTTACGACGAGAACGTTGCCTTGACCAAGAAAGTTGTAGAGTACGCTCATCAGTTCGACGTTACCGTTGAAGGCGAGCTGGGCGTTTTGGCAGGTGTAGAGGACGAGGTTGCCTCTGAAGTTTCCCACTATACCAAGCCCGAGGAGGTGATAGATTTCACCACCAAGACAGGTGTAGACTCTTTGGCTATCTCTATCGGCACCTCTCATGGCGCTTACAAGTTCAAGCCCGAGCAGTGCACCCGCGACCCGAAGACTGGTCTGCTGGTTCCTCCTCCCTTGGCATTCGACGTGCTCGACGCTATCATGAAGCAGCTTCCTGGCTTCCCCATCGTGCTCCACGGCTCTTCTTCCGTTCCCCAGGAGTATGTGAAGATGATCAACGAGAATGGTGGCAAGTTGCCTGACGCTATCGGTATCCCCGAGGAGCAGTTGCGTTTGGCTTCTAAGAGCGCTGTCTGCAAGATTAATATCGACTCCGACTCTCGTCTGGCCTTCACCGCCGCTGTGCGTAAGGTATTGGCTGAGAAGCCCGCAGAGTTTGATCCCCGTAAGTACTGCGGCCCCGCTCGCGACTTGATGGAGGAGATGTACAAGCACAAGATTATCGACGTGCTGGGTTCTGACAACAAGTTGGCTCAGCTCGACTAAATGTTCGGCAATAATTGATAGAGAGGTGGAAATCCCCAAAAGGTGGTTTCCACCTCTTTTTTGTTCTTCTCCGCGAGGTAAATAGGGATTTCACGCCTTGTGGCCTCCCTTTTCGCGGCTATACATCATGGTTGTATGCGCATGTATAGGAATTTCCCTCTTCGCTAAATAAGTTGTTTTGCTCCGCGAAATAAGTTATTTTGCTTTCCAAGACAACTTATTTTGTTCTTCAAAATAACTTGTTTTCCTCCTCGAAATAACTTGTTTTCCAGAGGGGAGGAATTTGCCACCTTGGCAGGGTACTTGTGTTGATGGGTGGAAGCCTGTTTGTTAATGGATTTTCTGGTTTTCGCTAGATTATTCCAATGATATTTCGTATCTTCGCGGAGACGGCCGCGGTGTCCTTTCTCATGGGATGCTGTGGCAGCGAGGAGGAAGTTGAAGGACATAAAGAACAGGCTTATGATCAAGATTTATAGCATGACAGGTTGCCCCGACTGCGAGTACGTGGAGGAGCAAGTGAAGGGAAACGCCAACTACGAGGTAATCAACGTGGGCGAGCATATCCGGAACTTGAAGGCTTTCTTGCGCTTGCGTGACAAGGAGAAGGCTTTCGACGCTATCAAGCGCTTGGGCGTGGCGGGTGTCCCATGCTTTGTGCTGGAGGATGGCAAGGTGACGTTCCGTCCCGAGGAAGTGGGTTTGAAGTCTCGCCCAGTAGCTGAGGGGGCTGCGTGCAATCTGGATGGCACGGGTTGCTGAAAGGTTTTCATATGGGCGAGAAAGAGAAACGGCGTTGCGGCTGGTGCAATTTGTCTAACCCCTTATACGTGGATTATCACGACAAGGAGTGGGGCGTTCCTGTGCATGAAGACGGCAAACTTTTCGAAATGCTTCTGCTGGAATCCTTCCAGGCTGGCCTTTCTTGGGAATGCATCCTTAATAAGCGGGAAGCTTTCCGCAGGGCTTTCGACGGTTTTGACTATCGGAAGATAGCGCGGTATGATGAACGGAAGCTGGAAGACTTATCGCGAGACGCGGGCATTGTCCGCAACCGCTTGAAGATAAAGGCGGCCGTGACCAATGCCCGTGTGTTTCTTGAGACGCAAGAGGAATATGGCTCCTTCAGCCGATACCTTTGGGGATTTACCGGAGGAAACATCCTTTACGAGACAGGCCTTGCCACCTCTCCGCTGTCTGACGCCATTTCCAAAGATCTTCGCCAGAAAGGCATGAAATTCATGGGTAGCACGGTGGTCTACGCTTACTTGCAGGCCATAGGTGTCATCAATTCCCATGAAAAGGGCTGCTGGAAGCATGAGGGAGCCATTATTCGGCAAAGGCCTTGAAAGCCTTTGGCAGGTACCGGATGATATCGCTGGCGATAAGGCTTTCCTTGCCCATTTCCTGCGCGGCCAAGTCTCCTGCCAATCCATGCAGGTACATGCCCACTCGGCAAGCGTCGTCCGTCTTGTAGCCACGGGCTAGCAGGGCGGTGATGATACCCGTGAGCACGTCTCCGCTGCCCGCGGTGGCCATTCCGCTATTTCCCGTGGGGTTGAACTCCACTTGGCGGTTGGGAAGGCAAAGAGCCGAGTAATGGCCTTTCAGGATGATATAGGCACCCATTCTTTCCGCCAGCTCGCGGGCTTTTGACAAGCGGTCGTAGCAGTCTGTGCATATATGTCCCGCTAATCTGTCAAACTCCTTGGGATGGGGTGTAAAGACGAGGCCTTTGGGCAAGTGCTGTGTCCAAGCCCTATGGCTGGACAGCAAATTGATGGCATCAGCGTCTATCACCATGGGGCAAGTGGTTCGCCTGATTTGGGATATCAGGGCGATGGCAGTGTCTTCCTGTCTCCCCAGTCCAGGGCCAATGCCTACGGCCGCATAGTCTTCTATGTCAACCGCTTCCGAGAAGCGGGTTTCGTCATGGTCTAGTTGCAAGACGGCTTCAGGCACCGCCAACTGCATCACGTTATAATTGCGCTTGGGAGTGTGGATAGTCAGCTTTCCCACGCCGCTGCGCAGGCAAGCCGTTGCGGCTAGCGTTGCCGCGCCCGCCATGCCGTAACTGCCCGCTATCAGCAAGGCGTGCCCCATCTCCCCCTTGTGGGCATAGTCGCCTCGGGATTTTATCAACGGACGGATGTCGTTCTCCTGCAAGATGCGGGTGTCGCATTCCGCGTTGGCGATGAATTCCTGTGAGAGGCGGATGTCTAGGGTTTTCACCCTGCCAAGATAGACTTGGTTGTCGGCCATGAGCATGCTCAGTTTCTTTTGTTGCAGGGTAAGCGTGAGGTCGGCCTTGATGATGTGATTGCGGATGTTGAAGGTATTGTCCTCACACATCAGCCCGCTGGGAATGTCGATGCTCACTACCTTGGCGGCCGATTGGTTGATGTATTTCACCAGCTCGGCGAATCCTTTCGCCAGGGGTTTGTTCAGTCCGCTGCCGAAAAGTCCGTCTATCACCAACATGTTGGCAGGCAGTTCGGGAGGGTCGAAGTTGGAGGATATCTCCGTGAAGCCTGCCAGTTTATTGTTTTCCAGTAGCCTGCGCTTGTTGGTCTCGCAATCTGCTGACAGTCCGTGTATGTTAAACAGGTAGACCGTGACCGCGTATCCATCATCAGCCAACAGCCTGGCGACGGCCAAGGCGTCACCTCCGTTGTTGCCAGGTCCCGCGAAAACCGTCACGGGCACTTCTTTGCTCCATTCCGTTTCTATGGCATGGGTCAAGGCTTTTGCCGCTCTCTCCATCAGGTTCAGCGAAGAGATGGGCTCGTGTCCTATGGTGAATTGATCTAGCTCATGTATCTGAGCGCCAGTAAGGATTTTGATGCTCATAATATCGCGAATATAGCAAATAATGTTGAGATATTTCTTTTTTGCGCCGAAAATTAACTGATTATAAGCGGCAATAGGTGGTTTTATGCCATTTTTTTCGTAATTTCGCGCACAATTATAACTTTATAATAAAAGCAGCGATGAGTGTAATCAGAGTGAAGGACAAGACCTTCAAGACCTTTATCCCAGAGGCGGAGATACTGGAGCGCATCAAGGTGGTGGCCGACAAGATAAACCAAGACATGGCGGACAAGAATCCCCTCTTCCTGGCTGTGTTGAATGGCTCGTTCATGTTTGCGGCCGACTTGTTGCGCATGATTACCGTGCCTTGTGAGATATCCTTTGTCAAGTTGGCTTCTTATGAGGGGACGTCTTCCACAGGCAACGTACAGGACTTGATTGGCGTTAACGTGCCATTGGAGGGGCGTACGGTAATAGTATTGGAAGACATCATCGAGACGGGAAACACCCTGGGCCACTTGGTGCAGACCTTGAAGGGAAGGCAGGCGGCCGACGTGAGAATTTGCTCTTTGCTGCTGAAGCCGGAACGTCTGAAAGTGCCTTTGAAGGTGGATTACGTGGTGAAGGAAATCCCCAATGACTTCATTGTGGGCTACGGACTGGACTATGACCAGCAAGGCAGGAACTTGAGGGATATTTACACCATTGTGGAGGAAGATTGACAGAATAGCATAATAAATAGGTATAGGAGATGAAGAATATCGTTATTTTCGGAGCGCCGGGGGCTGGTAAAGGCACCCAGAGCGACAAGTTGATTGAGAAATACGGACTGGGACATATCTCTACGGGTGACGTATTGCGTAATGAGATCAAGAACGGCACCGAACTGGGCCAGACCGCCAAGGGATACATAGACAACGGGCAACTGATACCCGACGACTTGATGGTCAGCATCCTGGCCAGCGTATACGATGGCTTTGGCAAGGAGCATGCCGGGGTCATCTTTGATGGCTTCCCCCGCACCATTCCCCAAGCTGAGGCCTTGAAGAAGATGCTTGCCGAGCGCGGCCATCAGATAGATGCCATGATAGAGCTTTCCGTTCCCGAGGATGAGTTGATGGCACGTTTGCTGAACAGGGGCAAGCTCACTGGCCGTTCCGACGACAATGAGGAGACCATCAAGAAACGCCTCGATGTATACCACAACCAGACCGCGCCCCTCATAGACTGGTATGAGAACGAGGGCATACACCACCACGTGGAGGGTCTTGGCACCGTGGACGAGATATTTGGCCGCATTTGCGCGGTGGTAGACGTTTTGGACTAATCAGGAAGAAGATGGCGGAATCCAATTTCGTAGACTACGTTAAGATACTGTGCCGCTCGGGTAAGGGGGGCAGGGGATCCATGCACCTGCGCCACGTGAAGTATAATCCTTACGGCGGGCCAGACGGAGGCGATGGCGGACGAGGAGGAAACATCTACCTGAGAGGCAACCACAACTACTGGACGCTGCTGCACTTGAAATACCAGCGACACGTCTTTGCCGAGCATGGAGGCAATGGCGGCCGAGACAAGTGCCATGGCACCGACGGCAAGGACACGTACATCGACGTGCCTTGCGGTACGGTGGTCTACAACGCGGAGACGGGAAAGTTTGTCTGCGACGTCACTTATGATGGCCAAGTGGTACTGCTGCTCAAGGGCGGCAGGGGCGGACTGGGCAACTTCCAGTTCCGTACCGCCACTAACCAGGCTCCCCGCTATGCCCAACCAGGCGAGCCGATGCAGGAGATGACTATCATCATGGAGCTGAAGCTGCTGGCTGATGTCGGCCTGGTGGGCTTCCCCAACGCGGGTAAGTCTACGCTTCTATCCGCCCTCTCCAGCGCACGTCCCAAGATAGCCAACTATCCTTTCACCACGCTGGAGCCTTCTTTGGGCATCGTGGGCTATAGGGACAACAAGTCGTTCGTGATGGCGGACATCCCGGGCATTATAGAGGGAGCCAGCGAGGGCAAAGGTCTCGGACTGCGTTTCCTGCGCCATATAGAGCGTAACTCCCTGCTTCTCTTCATGGTGCCAGGCGATACCGACGACATCAAGAAGGAATACGAGATATTGCTCAACGAATTGCGCCGCTTCAATCCCGAGATGCTGGACAAGCACAGGGTACTTGCCGTGACCAAGAGTGACTTGCTCGACGACGAGCTGATAGAGATGTTGCGGGAGACCCTGCCCGATGACCTCCCCGTGGTGTTCATCTCCTCGGTGACGGGCTATGGGCTGACAGAGCTGAAGGACGTGCTTTGGCAACAGCTCAATAGCGAGAGCAACAAGTTGCAGGCCATCACCTCCGAGGAGACGCTCGTGCATCGCGACAAAGACATGGCCAAGTTCCAGGAAGAGATGAAGGCGGAAGGCGAGGACGAGATAGAATACGTGGACGCGGAGGACATCGAGGACTTAGACGACTTCGAGTACGAGGAGGAAGACCAATGATTCCTGTGCTCCACGAGTATCAGCTGGCTTCTGGCGTAAGGGCTTTCTCCACCACCCGGCAAGGGGGAGTGAGTGAGGGTGCTTACGCTTCTTTCAATATCAACGCTTATTGCGGGGACGATCCCGCTTGTCTGGAGGCCAACCTGGCCTCGTTGGCAAGGGAGCTGGGCTTGCCGCAGTCCGCTATCCTGATGCCCCACCAGGTTCATGGCGAGCAACACGTCTGCGTGGAGGCGGATTTCTTGTCTAAATCTGACGAGCAACAAGCCGATTTGCTTGACGGAGTAGACATTATCATGACTCCCTTGCGACAGGTTTGCGTGGGCGTGTCCACCGCTGATTGTGTTCCCGTGTTGCTATATGACGAAGTTCGGGGCGTAGTCTGTGCCGTGCATGCCGGTTGGCGTGGCACCGTGGTGCGGGTAACATGCCAAGCCTTGCGCGTGATGGCCGAGCGTTATCGCACCGAGCCTGCCCAAGTGACCGCTGTCATTGGCCCTTGCATTTCATTGGAGGCTTTCGAGGTAGGCGACGAGGTCTACGAGCGTTTTCACTTGGCTGGTTTCGACATGCCCTCCATCTCCCGTAAGGACGGCAAGTGGCATATCGACCTGCCGGAATGCAACCGCCAGCAACTCGTGAGCATGGGCGTGAGGGCGGAAAACATACAGGTTTCCGGCATCTGTACCTACACTCACAGCGACCGATTCTTTTCCGCCCGCAAGCTGGGCACGTTTTCCGGCCGCATTTATTCAGGTATCTTTCGTCTGTAAGATACTTCCCCATTCCCCATTCTTTTTTATTTATCCTATTTCCCGTTGCGTGGACAAATCGCGGGAACATGGTATATAAAGCGCTTTCACTTACTTGGTAAACTCGTTTCAGCTAATATATAAATCTGTTCCACGTCGTGAAATAGCTATTCCACGACGTGAAACAGCCATTCCACGACGTGGAATAGTTATTTCACGACGTGGAATGCGGTTTTTAGTTAACTTCCCCCGCTTTATATGCCTAGTGCGGGAGATTTATTTCCATAGTGTTCCCAGTTTGTAAGGCATTGTCTTTCGTGAGAGACGGCTTCCTCTTTCGCGGGGAATGGCATCTTCGGTTTTCACGAAAAAATAACAGGAAAACCGAAACAACTTATGGATGTTTTTCGTATATTCGCGACGTAAAACCTGAGTGGTTAAAAGTAGTTATGTTATGAAACAGGATGTACACGCGTTGCTGTCAGAGGTAGAGAGACTGATAGGCAAGGCCAAGAACCCGCTGGGACTGAGAAAGGCGTGGGAATTGATTTCCAAACACAAGAAACTGTCGCCCGAGACGCTGGACCGCATAGCCCTCTTCGCGGGCTTCCAGAGCTGGAAAGACTTCTCGGAAGCCCTCCATGGCGAGGATGATGGGCAAGCTAATTATGACGTAGAGGAGAAGTGAGGGTTTCCCAAGGAGGGCGTCGGCTTTTTACAGGAAGCCCATCCGGTATTTTGACGGATGTGGAACGCTGGCTCCCAGCCACTCATCAGAGACAGAATTTCTGTGGGACCAGGACTTTACACAAACGATTAGAAACAACAACGCCAAAGTTTCTTGCCCATAGTGAGGCGTTGAAACTTTGGCGTATGTATGCTTTTGACCTAAGCAAAAGCCATGGGGAAAGGGAATGCTGCTTATTCCTTTCCCTTGGCAATGGTCTTCTTCTCGGCGATACGAGCCTTCTTGCCAGTGAGCTTGCGCAAGTAGTACAACTTGGCACGACGCACTTTACCGATCTTGTTTACCTCGATAGAATCGATGTTAGGGGACTCAAGGGGGAAAATACGCTCTACGCCCACGGTGCCAGACATCTTGCGCACGGTGAAACGCTTCTTCTCACCCTCGCCGTTGATCTTGATGACCACGCCGCGGTAGAGCTGGATACGCTCCTTTGAACCCTCAATAATCTTGTAAGCGACTGTTACGGTGTCACCAGCCTTGAACTCAGGAAACTTCTTGCCGGTGCTGAAAGCCTGCTCGGCAACTTTTATTAAATCCATTGTTTTAAATTAGAATTTAGTTGTTATTAATCCTACGCAACATGCCTGGCAACTCTTCTGTCGGCAGCGGTTACGCGGAAAAGCGGTTGCAAAGTTACGACATTTTATCCACACAGCCAAATTCGCGGCCAGATTTCTTTGTTGATACGCCTTTTTTACTTAACTTTGCCTCGGTTTTGATAGCCTGGGATATGCTTGTGGGCGGATTACCGCTCGTGAAGGCGGAGGGTGTCAAGCGGTAAACAACGAGAAGCGATGAACAATAGAAGTAAGATTTTCGGCTTGGCCTTCTGCACGGCTCTCGCCTTGCAGTGGGGTTGCTCGTCCCGTTACGCCGTTAGTGGTGTGGAACGAGCGCAATTGTTGGTGGACAGTCGTTATGACAAGGCTCCCGACAGTGCTGCGTGGAAGTTCATTTCCCCTTATAAGCGTCAGGTAGACAGTATCATGTCTCCCGTGGTGGGAACCATCGCCACCGACATGGAAGCCCTGCGTCCGGAGAGTTCCCTCAGCAATTTGCTGGCTGATATACTGGTGTGGGCTGGGCAGGCTTTTGACGAGCGGCCCGACTTCGCGGTATACAACATGGGCGGCATTAGGGCATCCTTGAGCAAGGGGGAAGTTACTTTCGGAGACATCGTAGACGTGGCCCCTTTTGAGAACAAGATATGTTTCATGACGCTTTCGGGCGACCAGGTGATGGCTCTCTTTCGGCAGATGGCGAGCCGAGGTGGTGAGGGGATTAGCCATGGAGCTCATTTGGAAATTACCCCAGACGGGCAGTTGCTGGCGGCCACATTGAATGGTGAGCCTATCTCGCCTGCCCGCGAATACCGGGTGGCCACGCTTGATTACTTGGCGGAGGGCAATGACCAGCTGGTCGCTTTCAAGGAAGGTACCCAGAGGCTTTTGCCCCAAGGAGAAGCCAACAACGTGCGCTTTGTCATCAGTGAGTATTTCAAGGAGCGTCAAGCCAAGGGAGAGACAGTGACAAGTGCGGTGGAAGGGAGAATCGTCGTGAAATCTCAAAAATAGTGAATTGATCCATGAAAGCTGTAAGATACATATTGCTGGGTATGGCTTGTGCCTTGACATTAACGGTGAGGGCGCAAAAAGAGCTTACGATATTGCATACCAACGACACGCATAGCTGCGTGATGCCCTTGAACAAGAACCTCGCCGACACGGCGATAGCGGACAGGGGTGGCTTTCTTCGAAGGGTGTCCCTGGTGAAAGAACAAAGGACGCAAGACCCCGAATTGTTGCTGTTGGACAGTGGAGACTTCTCGCAAGGCTCTCCTTACTATACGCTCTTCAAGGGAGACGTGGAAGTGGGGCTGATGAATCAAATGGGCTATGATGCCGCCACCATAGGAAATCACGAGTTTGACTATGGGCTGGACAACATGGCGAGGTTGTTCCGCTTGGCTAAGTTCCCTATCGTTTGTGCCAACTACGATTTTACGGGCACTCCCCTGCAGGATGTAGTGAAACCTTGGGTAGTCTTAAAACGAAAAGGACTGAAGATAGGTGTCTTTGGCTTATCGCCCGAATTGGAGGGTTTGGTGTCTCATCAGAATTGCGTGGGCGTAAAATATCTAGACCCCGTGAAGACGGCTTTGGAGGTAGCCACCTTGTTGAAAAAGGAGGAGAAGTGCGACGTGGTAATATGCCTGTCTCATTTGGGATGGGGTGTTTTAGGCATGGATGATGCCATGATGATAGCTGGCAGCCGATATATTGACGTGGTACTGGGCGGCCATTCCCATACGGACTTGCCCCATCTGGAATACCAAGAGGATATGGACGGCAAGCGTGTGGCCGTGGATCAAAATGGCAAGAGTGGCGTGAAGATAGGCAAGTTGACCCTGCTGCTCACTCGAAGTAGAAAGTGAGCGCAATCATCTTGGTGCGCGCCTCGTTTACCGACAGCGTGTAAGGCAGCAAGTTCTTGTCTTGCACGTTGTTGGCGTAATTGCTGTCATAGGTGTCCATGATGCTGTACATGAATTTCAGCTCTGGGCGCAGTTTGAAGAATGGCAGGTAGAAGTCGCAACCCACGCCCACTTCCAGGTAGACATCCGTCTTTTTCAGTCGCATGTATTCCCCACTATTGCCGCTCAAGTTGAACATGGGGCTGACTCCCGCCAGCAGGTAAGGCCTGTGGTTGTTGTATCGGGGCGCGGCGAATATCAGCTCGCAACTCCCTGCCATGTAGGCGGTTTTCATGTCCTGGCTCACCTCTGTGGGGTTACCTTGCGCGTCGGGCAAGGTGTGGTTGCGGTAAGTGATGTGCCTCGTGCCGAAGTAAAGCGTTGGGGCAAAGCGGAACTGGAAGTGCGTGCTGAGTCTTAACTCAGCCAATACGCCCACGGTGAAGCCTGGATCCCAACGGCTTTGGTCTGTGGAAACCAAGGAGTGGACTTCGTTGCCTTGGTCGTCTATATAAACCGTGGGGCCGGCGTTCACGAACTCAATGTCTTGCAGGTGTGTGCCCACCAATACGCCAAAGTGCAATTTGCGAAGGTCGGTATAAGGCCTGTTTTGCACCGTGCGCTCTTGAGCCGAAAGGGAAAGTGGAGCCAAGAGACATAAGAGCGATATGATGGATATGAGTTTCTTCATGTCTTTATAACGGACAAGACGGTTTGATATTGCCTCGGGTTTTATTTCGAAGTAGTATAAATTGCGAAAAAAGCATACCCATTTCTAGGTATATTCGGTGGAAATGTTTACCTTTGCATCTCGGAAACCGACATTTCCGGCATTGACTTTACACAAACATTATTAACAATAAAAACTAAAGAACTATGGCTTACGTAATTGGTGACGCTTGTATCGCATGCGGTACTTGTATCGATGAGTGCCCCGTAGGAGCTATCTCTGAGGGCGAGAAGTATTCAATTGACCCTGATGCTTGCACAGAGTGCGGCTCTTGCGCCGCTGTTTGTCCTAACGAGGCAATCAGTCTTCCATAACAAAGGGAGATTTCTTTTAGTTACATAAAACAGGGGCAGTCTCCTTCGGGGACTGCCTTTTTCTTTTCGTGGAAAACGCAGTAGTACTGCATTCGGGGTTTCAGTACTACTGATATTCAATTTCAGTACTACTGGTATTCGTTTTCAGTAGTACTACGATGTAAAGTCACTAGAGTTAGTGGAAGCATGCGCCTCTGCTCTTTCTGTTTTCACTCCGCTCCGTAGGCGTGGACAATCTCCAAGATGTAGATGTCATGATAGCCTCCCTTGCCCTCGCCATACCATTGGGCGATACTAGGGTCCAGGAAGGAGTCGGGTGACATGCGGTTCTTGTATAGCTTGCGGCATTCCAGGGTGAGGCGTGCTTGCTCAAAGGTCACGTTGCCCGATGGCGTGGCGATGGGCTTCAAGCCAGTCAACGCCATCTTGTCCGTGTCCCTTCCGGAGCGGGAACCGCAAATATTGTACGCCTTGCGCATTTCCTCTTCGTGGCCAAGGAAAGAGAGCGTGAGCGTTTCATTTTGCTCAATGAATTCATGGGTATAGCGTTCTGGGCGGATGAAGATGACGGCTACGGGTTTGTTCCATAGCCATCCCACGCAGCCCCAAGAGGCTGTCATCGTATTGAAGTGTTTCTTGGTGCCGGCGGTCACCAGCATCCATTCCTTGCCGATGGTGGTGAAGAAGTTATCGGGCAGTTGTTTTACGTTTAGTTCTTTCATGTCTTTCCTATACATTATATATAATATACAATACAAGCGCGAATATAATAAAATTTGCCGTAAACTTGCCCGCTTGTCATGGGAATTGAGTAATTTCGCGGCAAAACTAAACAGAAGATGATAGACAAGCATATCCGAGAGCAGGTGATAAGCCTGATACGTCAAGAAGTGGTGCCGGCCATAGGCTGCACCGAACCTATGTGTGTTGCCCTTTGCGCGGCTCGTGCCCGTGAGGCTTTAGGAACAATGCCGGAAAGGGTGGAAGTGTGGTTGAGCGCCAATATACTGAAGAATGCCATGGGAGTGGGCATTCCTGGCACGGGAATGGTGGGCTTGCCCATCGCCATTGCCTTGGGTGCACTCATCGGCAAGAGTGAATATCAATTGGAAGTGCTCAAGGACTTGACTCCGCAAGCGCTGGAGGAAGGCAAACGGTATATAGGAGAGAAACGTGTGGCCATACATTTGAAAGAGGGAATAGAAGAGCGGTTGTACGCCGAGGTGGCTTGTTATGCGGCAGGTCATAAGGCTACCGCTATCATTGCCCACAGCCATACTGGTGTTGTTTTTGTGGAGAAAGACGGAAAGAACTTGTTGGACACTCGGGGAACTGGCGTTGCCGAGACGCGAGAGGATGGTATATCTCTCAACATGCCCCTGGTGTATGAGTTCGCCACCACGACTCCCCTGGAGGAGATAGAGTTCATGCTTGAGACGAAGGAAGTGAATTTGCGCGCGGCGGATGAGGCTATCAAGGGCAATTATGGCCACAACCTGGGCAAGACGATAGATCGCCCATTGAGCCAAGGCATCTTTGGTCGTTCCATCTTCTCGCATATCATCGCCAAGACCGCTTCCGCTTGTGACGCGAGGATGGGTGGGGCGATGATTCCCGTAATGAGCAATAGCGGAAGTGGCAATCAAGGCATCTGCGCTACCAATCCCGTGGCGGTATACGCCATGGAGAACGAGAACACTCGGGAGGAGCTGATACGCGCCTTAACGCTGAGCCATCTCACTGCCATTTATATCAAGCAGAGCCTGGGCAAGCTCTCCGCCCTGTGTGGTTGCGTGGTGGCCAGCATCGGTAGCAGTTGTGGCATCACCTATCTGATGGGTGGAGATTATGAGCGGGTTTGCCGCTCGGTGAAAAACATGATAGCCAACCTGACGGGCATGATTTGTGATGGCGCTAAGCCCAGTTGTTCTCTGAAGATTGCCTCTGGCGTGTCTACGGCTATTCTTTCCGCCTTGCTGTCCATGGAAGGAAAGTGTGTCAGCTCTGCCGAGGGCATCATAGATAACGACGTGGACCGCAGCATACACAACCTTACCTCGATAGGGGCTGATGCCATGCGCTCCACTGACGACATGGTGCTCAATATCATGACGCACAAAGGGTGTTGAGGGAGAATAAAAAAGCAGTTACGACGACCGTAACTGCTTTTTATGGTCTTTTGTTCGTAGCGGGAGTGGGTCACGATCCCACGACCTCCGGATTATGAATCCGACGCTCTAACCAGCTGAGCTATCCCGCCATGAAATAGGCCGTTCTTGTTTTGCGGTTGCAAAGGTAAGACATTTTCTTTATATACGCAAGAAAATGGACTGAAAATTTTCGTATATGCCGACAAATTCGTAATTTTGTGCCGAAATCAATACATTGTGAAGAACAAAAACTCATGAAAAAACGGCAAATTACCATTGAACATGAGCTGAAGTCCAACTCCGAGAACATCATATGGAGATTTATCAGCACTCCTGAAGGATTGTCGAAATGGTTGGCGGATGAAGTGACGCAAGAAGGTGAAACGATGACCTTTACCTGGGGAGAATTGTGGACTCATCATGAGATACGCACGGCGACATTATTGGAAGTTGTTTTCCACGAATTGGTAAAATTGAGGTGGGATGACGATGAAGACCCAGAGGCTTACATGGAACTCAAGGTGGGTAAGAGTGATGTGACCAATGAATTTATGTTGACTATCACGGACTTCGCTGAGGAGGAAGACGTAGAGGCCATGAGAGACTTGTGGGAGGACAATCTTGTGAGATTGCGCAGGACTTCTGGGTTGTGAGCGGAAAAAGGCGGAATGGCTTGTACCTTTGAGGGTAATGCTCACAAATAATCAAAAAAAGCGTAAAAAGCGGGGATATCTGACTTTTTTGTTATACTTTTGCACATCAATAGCAAAAGAGACCAACACAACCAAGACAAAATGTTCCGCTTAAAGAAGCTAGACATCTTTATCCTAAAGCAGTTCTCGCTGCTGTTCGTGGGCGCTTTCTTCATCTGCCAATTTGTGCTGATGATGCAATTCCTGTGGAGGTATGTGGACGAGCTGATCGGCAAGGGACTCTCCATGGAGGTGATGGCTCAGTTCTTTTGGTATATGGGTTTGATGTTGGTGCCCCAGGCTCTGCCTTTGGCCATTTTGCTGTCTTCGTTGATTTCTTTCGGAAATATCGGCGAGAGTTCTGAGTTGACCGCCATCAAGGCCGCTGGTATTTCGCTGATGCAAGCTTTCCGTTCCTTGATAATCACGACGGTAATCATCATGCTCTGCTCGTTTTATTTCCAAAACAACATAGGTCCCCATGCCAACATGAAGTTGACGCAGCTATTATTGGCTATGAAGCAGAAGAGCCCAGAGCTGGAAATACCGGAAGGGGTCTTCTATGATGGCATACCAGGCAGTAACATTTATGTACAGAAAAAGGACTTGGAGACGGGTAAGCTTTATGGCATCATGATATACCGCATGACCAACAGCTATGAGGATGCCGCTATTATCTTGGCGGACTCTGGCATGCTTCAGTCTACGGCCGAGAAGAAGCACTTGGTGATGTCCTTATGGAACGGAGAATGGTTTGAGAACATGCGTTCCAGCGAATTGGGCAGTACAGCCTCCGTGCCTTATAGAAGAGAGACGTTTATCTCAAAGAAGATTGTGTTTGACTTCGACGGGGATTTCAGCATGGCTGACGCGGCCTCGCTCTCCAACAACGCCCGGGGAAAGAGCTTGAAAGAGATAAACCATGACGTGGATTCACTTACCCATACCTATGACTCCGTAGGCCGTAGCTATTATAGGGAGGTAATGCTGAACAGTTTTTGGTTGGCCTTGGAAAAGAAAGACTCCATAAAAGGGGTCAAGAAAGCCATGGCGGAGGATTGTCATCCGGACAGCCTTTTCCAGAAAATGAATGCCGAGAAAAAAGTCCAGGCCGTGAACATCGCCCTCAATCAAGTGCGTGCGCAGATAAGCAACTTGGATTTCAAGGGGATGATTACCAATGATGGAGACCGCAACATACGTCAGCACAAGATAGAGGCAATCAACAAGTTTACCACGGCCTTGTCATGCCTGATATTCTTTTTCATAGGTGCTCCTTTAGGGGCTATTATTCGCAAAGGCGGCTTGGGTGTTTCTGTGATAGTCTCCGTGTTGGTGTTTATTATTTACTATATCTTGGACAATACGGGCTACCGAATGGCTCGTGGAGGAATGTGGGCTATATGGTTTGGCAAGGGCTTGTCGCCTGCAGTGCTGATTCCGCTGGCCGCTTTTGTCACCTATAAGGCCACCAATGATTCCATTGTCTTCAATATGGACGCATACAAGGAATTCTTCATGCGACTATTTGGCTTGCGATTGAAACGAAGCATCTTCGGGAAGGAGGTCATCATCGATGATCCCGACTATCAAGGTGACAAGGAGAGACTGCGACGTATCAGTGACGAGCTGGTGGCTTATAGCAAGGAACATCGGCTTGTGAAAGCCCCCAATTTTATACGGGTGTTTTTCAAGTATAAGCCCGACCATGAGATAGAGCGAATCAATGAGGAACTGGAGAATATCATAGAAGACCTTTCCAATACGAAAGACAAAGTGGTGCTCCATGCCATCAACCAATACCCTGTCATCTCCACGAAGGCCCACACCAGGCCTTTCGAGCGCAGGTGGCTGAATATCATCGCCGCTATCATTGTGCCGGTGGGACTGACACTTTATATCAGGATGTGGGGATTTAGGGTGAGGCTTTATCGTGATTTGAAGGTGGTGAGACAAACCAACGAGACACTCATCAACAGAATTGAAACGATGAAACTTTAATCTACCTATATACGTTATTACATATATTATAAACATGGAGAAAACAACACTGAATACTATAGAAGAGGCCATACAGGATTTTAGGGACGGCAAGTTTGTGATCGTGGTAGACGACGAAGACCGCGAGAATGAAGGTGACTTGATAGTAGCCGCGGAAAAGATTACGGCGGAAAAAGTAAACTTCATGTTGAAGAACGCTCGTGGTGTATTGTGCGCTCCCATTACGCTGAGCCGTTGTGACGAGTTGGACCTTCCCCATCAGGTATCTAACAACACGTCAGTATTGGGGACTCCCTTCACCGTGACGATAGACAAACTGGAAGGATGCTCCACGGGAGTGTCCGCTCATGATAGGGCGGAAACTATCAAGGCCTTGGCCGATCCTAGTTCCACCCCCCAAACATTTGGTCGGCCAGGACATATCAATCCCTTGTACGCGCAAGACAATGGCGTGTTACGCCGGAGTGGGCATACCGAGGCAGCCATTGACTTGTGTAAGATGGCGGGACTTTATCCTGCCGCCGCGCTCATGGAAATTATGAATGAAGACGGGACAATGGCCCGTTTGCCCCAACTCAAGATAATGGCCAACGAATGGGATGTCAAGATTATCAGTATCAAGGACATGATCGCTTTCCGTCTGCAAAAGGAATCGCTCATAGAGGTAGGGGAGAGGGTGGATATGCCTACGGAATATGGCCACTTCCAGCTGATACCTTTCCGTCAGTCAAGCAACGGGCTGGAGCATATGGCGTTGGTGAAAGGCGAATGGGAAGAAGATGAACCTATCTTGGTGCGTGTGCACTCTTCTTGCGCTACGGGTGATATACTTGGCAGTAAGCGTTGTGACTGTGGACAACAGTTGCATAAGGCCATGCAGATGATAGAGAAAGAAGGCAAGGGGGTTATCGTGTACATGCAGCAGGAAGGCAGGGGCATTGGCCTGATGAACAAGATAGCCGCCTATAAATTGCAGGAAGAAGGCTATGACACAGTGGATGCCAATCTCCACCTGGGTTTCAAGGCGGACGAACGAGATTATGGATGCGGAGCTCAGATGCTTAGATTCTTGGGCGTGCACAAGATGAGGCTGATGACCAATAATCCCGTTAAGCGGGTGGGGTTGGAAGCCTATGGGCTGGAAATTGTCGAGAATGTGCCGATAGAAATAACGCCTAACGAATATAACGAGCGTTACTTGAAAACCAAGCGGGACAGGATGGGGCACACGTTGCATTTCAAGAAATAGGTTAAGAGAATTGCCGTTTTGGTTATTATCCCATAAAAAAATGAACGTTTCTTACGCTGTTTGCGGGAAAATGATTACCTTTACAGCCGAATTTTAAAAGAATAAGAGCAAAATATTATGGCACAATTATCTTATCGTTTGCAAAGACTTGCCCCGTCGGCCACTCTTGCGATGTCGCAGAAGAGCGCGGAGATGAAAGCGCAAGGTATCGATGTTATCAACATGAGTGTGGGAGAACCCGATTTCAACACACCAGAACACATCAAGCAGGCTGCCAAACAAGCCGTGGACGACAACTATTCCCGCTACTCGCCTGTGCCTGGTTACGCTGATTTGCGTAAGGCGATTTCCGCGAAGTTGAAGCGGGAGAATGGTTTGGAGTATGGCATCAATGAGATATTGGTGAGCAATGGTGCCAAGCAAAGTGTTTGCAATACTGTCATGGCCTTGGTCAATGATGGCGAAGAGGTCATTATCCCCGCGCCATATTGGGTAAGCTATCCCCAAATGGTGAAATTGGCGGGCGGAGAACCTGTGATTGTCAATGCGGGCTTTGAGCAGGATTTCAAGATGACGCCCGCACAATTGGAAGCGGCCATCACCCCCAAGACCAAGATGCTGATACTTTGTTCCCCGAGCAATCCTACGGGTAGCGTGTATTCTCAGGAGGAATTGGCCGCGTTGGCAGAGGTTATTCTCAAGCACGAAGATGTTTATGTTCTCGCCGATGAGATTTATGAACATATTAATTATATAGGTGCGCATGCCAGTATTGCCGCTGTTCCTGGTATGAGAGAAAGGTCCATTATTGTAAATGGCATTTCCAAGGCTTATGCCATGACTGGTTGGCGTATTGGTTATATAGCCGCGCCGGAATGGATAGTCAAAGGGTGTAACAAACTTCAGGGACAGTATACCAGCGGTCCTTGCTCTGTGAGCCAGAAGGCCGCAGAGGCAGCTTATACGCTTGACCAAGGTTGCGTGGAAGAAATGCGCCAGGCGTTTGAACGCAGGCGTGATCTTATAGTTTCCTTGGCTAAGGACATACCAGGCTTGGAGGTAAATGTGCCACAGGGCGCATTCTATCTTTTCCCCAAATGTAGCAGTTTCTTCGGTAAGAGTGACGGGAAACATATTATTGGGAATTCCACGGATTTTGCCATGTACCTATTGGAAGTAGGCCATGTGGCAACGGTAGGTGGTGACGCTTTTGGTGATCCAGAGTGCTTCCGTATGAGCTACGCCACGAGCGATGATAACATTCGTGAGGCAATGAGGCGCATCAAGGAGGCTTTGGCTAGGCTGAAGTAACCTGTAGGGTCGTTTCACGGGGTGTGGACATTTTTTTGTGTCTTCACCCCGTTAAAACTTCTTAAATCGTTTTGCAGTTCTCACTAAATTGCTATCTTTGCCAAGAGAAAGGGAAATCTATCAACGGCAATATGCTGGACATACCTTTTTAACGTTAAATCGAGAGAAAACAACTGAATTTTTTATCTATAACTTAATCAAAATTCTAAATTATGGCAACTACAAAACAAACAGCTAGCCCTAAGAAGAAATCAGAGGGCTTTCAGGGAGTAAGAGGCGCATTCTGGATTATCGTCTGCTGCGCTGTAATCGCATTTATCCTTTTCTATACCTGGTTTGGTAATGACATGCACTTCCAGGATCCTGGTACAAAGGAAGTTCCCGCAGATGTATGGGGTACTATCTTCAAGGGTGGTGTAGTCGTTCCTGTGATCCACACTTTGTTGCTCACTGTGCTCGCAATGGCTATTGAGCGCTGGATGGCTCTTCGCACCGCGTTTGGAACTGGTTCACTGCCTAAGTTCGTTACCAACATCAAAGCAGCCCTGAACGCCAATGATTTCGCTAAGGCTCAGCAACTCTGCGACAAGCAGAAGGGTTCTGTGGCTAATGTTGTGCAGGCTTCCTTGAACGCTTACAAGAGCATGGAAAGCGGTGCCAACGCTTCTTTGAAGAAGGCACAGAAGGTGGCTAAGATACAGCAGGCTCACGAAGAGGCTACTCAGTTGGAGATGCCTACCTTGACCATGAACCTTCCCATTATCGCTACTATCGTTACGCTGGGTACGTTGACCGGTCTTCTTGGAACTGTGACGGGTATGATCAAGTCATTCTCCGCTCTGTCCGCAGGTGGTGGCGCTGACTCCGCAGCTCTGTCCGCAGGTATCTCAGAGGCCCTTATCAACACGGCCTTCGGTATCGCGACCTCTTGGTGCGCCGTTGTTGCTTACAACTATTACACCAACTTGGTTGATAAATTGACATATGCCCTCGATGAAGTAGGTTATTCAATCGCCCAGACATACGAAGTTAACCACGCAGACGAGGCTTAATTTTTGCTAACCCTTTAAAAACTTAACGCTATGGGTAAAGTAAAAATTAAGAAGAGTGACGTCTGGATAGACATGACACCTATGTCGGATGTCATGACGCTGTTGCTCACCTTCTTCATGCTGACTTCTACGTTCGTCAAGAACGAGCCGGTGAAGGTGGTGACTCCAGGGTCTGTCTCCGAAATCAAGGTGCCAGAGAACGGCGTCCTAACCATCTTGGTGAGCCCGGAAAAAGATGCCGCTGGCAGACCTACGGGTGAAGGCCAAGTATTCATGAGCATTGACAACACCGATCAGTTGGGTAGTGCTTTGGACATGATGACTGGTAATTTTGGCGTCTCTTTGAGCGGAGAGCAAATCCAGACATTCAAGAGCGAGTCCACTTTCGGTGTGCCAATGGAAGAATTGGGTGCTTATCTGTCATTGCCCACTAAGGCAAGACAGGCCGCCCTTCCTACTAAGGGTATACCCCTTGACAGTATAGATGGAGGTATGAGCCAGTTCCAGCAATGGGTGAATGCAGCTCGTTCCGTTAACCAGGATATCAAGATCGCCTTGAAGGCTGACGCGAAAACTCCTTACAAGACTGTCAAGAAGGTTATGAGTGAGTTGCAGGATATGGACGAGAGCCATTACTACATGATTACACAGCTTAAGAAACAATCGGAGGATTAATTATGGCAAGAAAAGAAGGCGGAAAACAGAAGAAAATAAACGTCCGCGTCGATTTCACACCTATGGTGGACATGTTGATGCTTCTTATTACTTTCTTCATGCTGTGTACGACATTGAGCAAGCCCCAGACAATGGAGCTGACAATGCCTAGCAACGACCCGAATGAGCAAGAGGACCAGAAAAGCGAGGCAAAGGCATCTGGTGCCGTTACCATCTATGTGGCAGCCAATGATAAAATCTACTATGGCGCAGGTACTCCTGAGTATACTAATCCCAATTGGTTGAAAGAAACCACATGGGGAAGTGATGGTATTCGCAATGTGCTCCGTGAGCATGCCGTAGCGGATGGAACAAAACCTGTGAAGCAAATAGAGCTTGCGGTGAAAGAACTCAACGTGAAGCGCGCTCAAGAACCTAAGATGTACCCTGACAGCATTTACCAGAAAGAACTGAGTAAGCTGAAAGGTGGTAACATGCCGGATGGAAGCAAGATTCAGACGTTGACGATCATCATCAAGCCGACCGACAATTCTTCTTACAAGAACATGGTCGACGCGCTCGACGAGATGCAGATATTGAGTATTGGTACGTACGTGATCGACAAGATTAATCCTGACGATGAGAAGATGCTCACCGAAAAGGGTATCTTGCTGTAACACTAAAACAAGAAGAGTATGTCAAAGATAGATCTTTACGATCCGAAATGGATCGAATTGGTATTCGCCGAGAAGAACAAGAATTATGGAGCTTACAGGCTTCGTAAGAGTACTTCGAAGCGAAACATAAAGGCTCTTGTTATCCTATTCGTAGCCGCTGCTCTCGTTGGAGGCTTCCTCGCATGGAAGGTTGTCGAACAAAAGAATGCTGAGGCTCAGCAAGCTTACATGGAAGCAATGGAGCTTCAGAGGTTGCAAGATTTGGCTAAGAAAGAGAGAAAAGAGCAGAAGCAGGTTAAACCGAAGATCGAGCCCAAGAAGGTCGTTGAGGAAGTGCGCGCTACACAGAAGTTCACCGCCCCTGTCATCAAGAAAGATGAGCTGGTGAAGGAGGAGAACGAGGTGAAGCAGATGGATCAGTTGGACGAGAAGATAGCCGTAGGTTCTGAGGACCGAGAGGGTACTACCGACCGTACTGATATCGCAGTCCGTAATGACGTAGCTGTGGCAACTCCTCCTCCCGCGCCTAAGCAGGAGGTAGAGAACAAGGTCTTCGACGTTGTAGAGGTTATGCCCTCCTTCCCTGGTGGAAACAGTGCTTTGACGGAATACCTGTATGGTGCTATCAAGTATCCTGTAGTCGCTATGGAGAATGGCGTGCAAGGACGCGTAGTAGTCTCTTTCGTGGTAGAGCGTGACGGCTCTATTACAGATGTGCAGATTGCTCGTTCTGTTGACCCGTCTTTGGATAGGGAGGCCATGCGCGTGGTACGTGAGATGCCTAAATGGAATCCAGGTAAGCAGAATGGTGCCGCTGTGCGTGTGAAGTATAATCTTCCTGTTATGTTCAGACTGCAATAGGTCTACGTTAATGTGTAACACATCTTATATTCATATAGGATTAACTTAATAGGCGCTTGCCTCGCTCTTTCGGTCAAGAAAGAAGCGGGGCAAGCGTGCTCAACCTCAAAACCCCATGCCGCTTCTCGTGAGGAGCATGTAATGCGGTGGACATCACTTAGTCTCATCCCATGACGACTATGGATTTACAGACAAAACTATTCAATGGGCAAGATACATTATTATAATAATATTTATCTATTATTAGTTGCGCTGGCGCTTTCCTTTTTCTCGGCATGTGGACAGCGTAAGGCAAAAGATGGTCGCACGGATACGCCTACTTCCGGTAAGATAGGGTTTGTGGCAGACGAAAGCTTCAGCCCTGTAATCGAAGAAGAGAGGGAACAATTCCAGTTTGAATATCCCAAGGCTCAATTAGAGCCGCTATATACAGACGAGACAACAGGTTTCCAGATGTTGAAAGACTTGAAAACCTGCTTGTTCATTACTTCTCGCGGCTTGACCGACAGCGAGAAAGCATACTTTAAGACCAAGAGGATAACACCTGCCTCTTTCCCCATTGGTTATGATGGTTTGGCGTTTATCGTCAACCGTGCCAATAACGACACGTGCATCACGGTTAAGGACATCAAAAGGATATTGATGGGTGAGGCAACCAATTGGAACCAGATAGTGGAAGGTTCCACTAGGGGTGAAATAGAATTGGTGTTTGACAACAACAACTCCGCGACCATGCATTTTGTCGTGGACTCTATATTGGGCGGCAAAAACATAGGCGCCAAGAATGTTTACGCGGCTAAAGCGAGCAAGGACGTTGTAGACTATGTGGAGCAAACGGAGAATGCCATTGGCGTGATTGGCTCCAACTGGTTGAATGACAAGCGCGACTCCACCAATCTCACTTTCAAGAAAGACATACATGTGATGTCTGTCACGGTAGCCGATAAGGCGACTCCCAGCAACAGCTGGAAACCATACCAGGCATACCTGCTGGATGAGCGGTATCCGTTTGTCCGCACGATCTATTGCAACGTGGTAGATCCCCATAGGGCGCTTCCGTGGAGTTTCGCGAATTATATTTCCAATCCACGTGGCCAGCTCATCATGCTCAAGACAGGTTTGCTTCCCTACAGAGGAGACATAATTCTTAAGAAAGTTGAAATAAATGATTAATTGATAGAAAGGTAAAGTAATTTTTTGGTTATGAAGAGTATTAAATATTTAGTGGCTGGATTGCTGATGATGGTGTTGTCGGCTCCGGCAATGGCGCAAGACGTAGACTATAAGATTATGTTGAAGCCCATCGAGGAACAGTTGAAGGCAAAGCAGACCGACACAAAGGATTTTAAAAACCTGGTGAAGGACTACAAGAAGGAGTTCAAGAAGAATCCCGAGGCGCTTGTCGCTTTGGGTAACGCCTTTGTGATGGAGAAAGATTTCGTCTCTGGAGAGGAGTGCGCTAATTTGGCCATTTCCCGTGACAAGACCTATGGCGACGCTTATATCCTCTTGGGTAATATCAAGGCGTTGCAAGATGATGGTGGCGAGGCTGCCATGTGGTATCAGCAGTGTATGACCATGGATCCCAAGAACCCCCAGGGATATATGAGCTATGCCAATGTTTACCGCAAGATTGACCCCTCTGAGAGCGCCCGCACGCTAGAGAAGCTGCGCCAAGTATTGCCCGACTTCCCCTATGAGGCAGAGGCAGGACACAACTTCTACGCAGGTGGCAACTATGAGCAGGCATATAACTACTTCAAGCAGGGAGACAAGTCAAAGTTTGAGGAGTATATCTTGGCCGAATATGCCGTTACCTGCTATATGCTTGACAAGAAGGACGAGAGTCTTGAGATTGCGAAGTTTGGCATGCAGAAGTTCCCCAAGGATGTCACTTTCCATCGTGTGGCACTTTGGAGCGCCACCGATACGGAGAAATATCCCGAGGCCATCGCTTATGCCAACACGGTGATAAATGTAGACACTGTCGAGCAGAGCCAGCGTGACGTGGTATACTATGGTTTGGCTTTGAAGGGCAATGCCAAGTATGAAGAGGCTATCGCCCAGTTCCAAAAGGCGCTCGAGATGAACGCGGAGGATTTCACCCCATTGCAGTACATTTCCGACGCATACAAGGGAGCGGGCAATGAGGACAAGGCTTTGGAATATGGCAAACTCTATTTGGAGAAGAACCCTTCTGCCAAGATTTCTGACTACAACAGCTTGGTGGATATCTATCTGCAGAGGGTAAAGAAGGGAACGGACAGCATTGCCAAGTTGAATGACCTCAAGCAGGCCATTGCCGTGTATGATGGCTTGGCAACCAAGTATCCCCAAATCGCTACCTGGGCTCACATCCAGAAAGCTGATGCCGCTTTCCAGGTAGAGTTTGATGATATTGCCCTTGACCTCTATAAGCAGTCTATCACAGAGTTGGAGAACAAGGCAGACCGTGATGAGGATGAGACGGGCTACTTGAAGCGCGCTTATCGTAACGCCGGTTACATCTATTGGGCTTCCAAGAACGACCTGGAGAGCGCTACTCCTTACTTCGAGAAGCTTATCAAGCTTGATCCCGAGAACGCGATGGCTAAGCAGGCTTTGGGCCTTGACCAGCCTCAAGAAGCCGCGGAAGGTGAGCAGGCGGCAGGCGCGGGACAATCCGCTGCCGCAACTCAGCAGTAAACATTACGCATTTCGCATTCCATAAACAAGGCGGAAATCCCATAAGGGTTTCCGCCTTATTTATCGTGAGCCCGGCGAAAGGCTGTTGAAACACCGTGACATATATAGCACTATGTTGCGGGGAGTGTAGTATCATGCTGCCGGGAGTATAGTATCCTTTCCAGTACCAGCTAAGTGAAACTCCAGTACCAGCTAGGAGAAACTGCAGTACCAGCTAACTGAAACTCCAGTACCACTTAGCTGGTACTGGAAAGGATACTATACTTCCGGCAATATGAAATGTTGCATTATTGCTATTCATGCACAGGGTTAACCCTATGGCCTTCTTTTTCATGAAAAGGGTTCTTTCCGTTTTCGAGGCAAAGATAAGCTTTTATTTTCATCTTTCTCTCTATCCTTGACGTTTCATCTGTTCTGCCAGTTGAGGGTTTTCACGCCAAAGGTATGTATGGTTGTGGCTTTCTTATATGACCTCGAAGTGTTTCAGGGCATTATACACCCCGTCTTCGTCTACGGAGGTTGTCACATAGTCGGCCGCTTGTTTCAGGCATTCGTTAGCGTTCCCCATCGCTACGCCTATCCCAGCGTCTTGGATGATGGAAAGGTCGTTGCCTCCATCGCCAAACGCCATAGTTTCCTGGATATCTATATGCTGGTGGGCTGCCATGATTTTCAGTGCGTTTCCCTTGTCAGCTCCCTTGGCGGTGATGTCCATGAAGTCTGGACACCATCTACTGGCGATGCATCCAGGCAGCTGCGTCATTAATCTCGCCTCCTCTTCTTCCGTCATGACGGGAGTCAACTGCAGGATGCGTTGCCGGAGTATGGGCTCCATGGGAACGTTCTCCGGAATGTCCTTCACGTTGAGTACGCCACGAAAGATGGCGTTGATTTTCTCGTCTCCGTTATAGATGGCCAGGTCATGTTCCCCTACCACCATGCAAGAGAAGCTCTGTTCGTCCGCGAGCCGCATGAATGTCTCCACGTCTCGCCTGGGAATTTCCCCGCAGTGTATCACTTCGTTTCCCACCATGCAGTAAGCCCCGTTGGTGGCGATATACCCATCCACCAGGTCTGCTATTTCCCCGATGTTGTTGATGATGCTCAGTGGCCTGCCCGTGGAGATGTAGATTCTCACGCCCCTTGCCTTGGCTTGTTCTATCGCCGAGATGGTAGAGTGGGGGATACGATGGGTCTTAAAGCTCACCAGCGTTCCGTCTATGTCGAAAAACAATGCTTTTACCATAACGTCCGCGAAGTTACTCATTTTGCTTTATATGTCGGCATCTTTCTACCGGGTTTTCTCTCGTGGCGATGAAGATGCTCCCCGCGCCTTGGCGCAGGCGCTTACGTCGCTTCGTTTCTCACTTTCAGGATATATCCTTTCTTTATCACGGCTTCTATCGACACGGCGGGGTCAGGCTTCAGGGCACGCCGCAGGTAAGTTATCTGCACGTTCAAGGCCATGGAGTTGGAATAGGAGTCGTCGCCCCAGACCTCCGTCAGCAGTTCTTCGCGACTTACGAGCGTGTCCTTTTTCTCGGCCAAGAGCCGCAATATCTCGGCCTGCCGGCTGGTGATGATGGTCTTGTCCGTGCCATGTCGCAGCTCATTGAATGAGTAGAAGAAGTCCGTCTCGCCTAGTTTTATCGCCTCGCTGTCGGCAGGCTCGCTTGCCGGGGGCAGCTTTGTCTCGTATATCATGTTCTTCAGGAACTCGTGGCGTATGCCGTCAATGCGCTTTTGTATGATGATGGTCTTGATTTGGTAAGTGAGGCATATGGCCAGGACGAGCACAAGCAGGGCACTGCCCGCTAACTGCCAGGCCATGGCCGGCAGTATGTTGCTTGGTTTCACGGTGATGCTGAAGGCCACGGCGATAAACTCCAGCGGGTTGGTGGAGTAGCGAACGTCGAGGCGGTTGCCGAATGTGCCACTTGTCGTGAACACCGGGTGGGCCATGTACTTGTTAGACTTGTAGAAGCGGAAGGCCGTAGTGGTGTCTTGTCCGGCGATTGTCAGCAGGGAGTCGATGTGGCGCTTGTCAGTTTTCCTGACATGCCATGCCACATATCTGTCGGCAAGGTCTATACCGCTGGCCAGTTCCAGGTCCTTCAGTTTTACCCTGCGCTTGATGCCGGGCAACTCGTATGTCACTTCCCCGCTCACCCTCTTCTTCACGCTTTTGCTGTTTCCTTTCCTGTTGTCAATATTCACCTTGATGTAGATGTGCGTCTTGGGTGTCTCGACCGAGTCCCTTTCAGAAAGGTAGAAGCGGTATAGTTCTTCTTGTTCCACCGCTTTGGTGCACTCCGTCTTCAGCTTTTCTATGTTCAGCCCTATGGCATATTTGTACAGGCTTACCAGCCAGTAAGCCTGACCGCAGAGAATAAGCGCCATCGTGGCGATGCTCAATATCCAAACCGTCTTTATCCTTTTGTTCATCCGTCTGTTGTTCTTTTTCGTTTGCAAAAATAACCATTTCCGCGCAGATGTACACGTCTTATAATATTTTAGTAATATGTCCGCTAATAAGATGATAATGAAAATCCGTGGTTTCATCGGTGTTTATGTTGTAGTTTCGCGGCATAACCATAAATGCTCTCAGATATGAACAGGTTGATTACTTTACTCTCGGCCATTCTCCTGGCCGTTTGCGCGCGGGCTCAAATCGATGTGTTTACCGCTTTAGACTTGGAAAAAGGTGAGCCGTGCGATACTGCGCGTTACCTGGTTTACTACAACATGAAATGTATCACGGACACAAGTTCCTCAAGCCGGACATTTGTCGATGACATCATGCGCCTCGAGTTGGGCGACCGCGTGCATTGTTTTTACAGCTACAAGGGCTATCAAGCCGACTCGGCCAACGCTGTCATCATGGCCAACGGCGGCAGTTCGTTCACCGGCGGAGGCAATGTCTTGTGGCGACTATACAAGAACTATCCTTCCGCTGGCAAGACTTCGTTCTTGGAGAAGTTCGGCACGGACCGTTTCGTGTGCGTGGAAGACTATGCTTCACCCGCCTGGACACCCGTGCCCGACAGCTCGGCGGTCATCCTCGGCTACCCGTGCGCTCTTGCCGTGGCCACGTATAAGGGACGCACATGGTATGCCTGGTACACCGAGGACATTTCGCTTGATGCCGGTCCGTGGAAGCTCGGTGGCCTGCCAGGGCTCATATTGCGGGCTTATGACGCTCGAAGGCATTACGTCTTTGACGCTTCGGGCATGGAAGAGGCCGTTCCGCGGACCCTTATATATTATAAAGGTGTAAAATACGAGCCTGTCAGCCGCAAGACACTTAACGATATCTATCGACGGTACTATGCCGACCCTGTAGGTTATATTACCAACAATCCGAAAGTGAAGGTAACCATCCGGGACAAACAGGGCAATGAACTGCCTGGTCCGAAGGACGAACCCTACAATCCGATAGAGTTGGCGGAATAAGCGTCCTTGAAAAGAGTCCGGTTCAATGAGAAAACTATTACTTATACAGGCCTTGATGGCGTTTGCCATGCCGTCGCTCGCGCAGGTGGTGGTGACAGGCGAGGTGTATGACTCTATCTCGCGGAAGCCTCTCGCGGGTGCGGCCATTACGTTGATACGGGCAGGTAAACCCTTGGCTTTTTCCCATACGGGGCGGGATGGGCATTTCGAGGTAAGGGCGAAGACAGGTGACCGCGTGCAGGTGACGTGCCTCGGATACAGGAAGAAGAGCGAGCCTGTGACGGAAGGACGGGAAATAGAGGTGCCGATGGCCCGGAAATCGTTTACGCTGAAGGAGGTGGAGGTGAAGGGCAGGCCCGTGTTCGGGAGGCAGGACACTATCTCGTTCGACCTGAAACGCTTCGCCTCCGCGAGCGATAACTCGCTGAAAGACGTATTACGGAAGTTGCCCGGGGTGGACGTTGAGAAAGACGGGCGCATCACTTTCAACGGAAAAGATATCTCTAGGTTTACCGTTGAGAACCTCGACCTTACTGGCGGTCGCTACAATCAGTTGACCGAGGCGCTCAAGGCAAAAGACGTGGACAGGGCGGAGGTGGTGGATCACGACCAACCCGTCAAGGCCTTGCGGGGCAAGGTGTTCACGGACGACGTGGCGATGAACATCAAACTCAAGCCTGAAGCCCGGGACAAATGGATGTTTACGTTGCGCCCCGGCCTGGTGGCAGCCTTTCCTCTGGAGGAGACAGGACCTCAGGGAGGAGCCGACGCCTTGCAGATAGGCAAGCGGAGACAGTGGATGTACTTGGCTGATTACGACCGATCGGGCAACGACCTCTCGCGTAACGACCTCGTAATTGCCACGGGCGGCATGTCCGCTTATGGCAAGGGAGCTGAAGTGAAGGACTGGTTCGCCATGCCAAAGGTTACCTCTCCTATCGACGAGGAACGCGTACGCTTCAACCATTCGATAAACGTGACGGCGAAAAACACGCGCAAGACCAAGGACGGAAGTGAGCAGCGCATTACCGCTGGCTACCTGCACACCGACGAACGGCAACAGACGGGCAACACGTCGGTGTACTATTTCGATGGGGATAGCCCCGTTGAGACCGATGAGACAAACCGCTTCCGCGTCCGGCGCGACCATCTTTACGTTGACTTCAACCATAATACGAACACCCCACAGGCTTACGGCAACGAGTATTTCATCTTGGAAGGCACGCTTGCCAATGGCCTTTCTACATTTGGTGACAATGGAGGGGCGGCCATCACACAACAGGTCAAGGCCCCCGAGCTGCACGCGCGGAACACGTTTACCCGCCTATTCACGCGCGAACGGCACTCTTGGACGGTCTATTCCACCCTTGACTTCCATTACGCACCCCGGAAGATGACCATTGACGGGCAGGCCCAGGAGCTCGACAACCTGCTTTATTACGCCGACCAATATGCCTTGCTGACGCTCAATCGGCGGTTCGTGACCCATCGCTATACCCTTGGGCTGACCGCCGAGCATCTTAACCTGCGGGGCAGTCATACCCATCTGTCTGCCTATGCCATGCCTTCGTGGCAGTACAGGCGCGTGGCGACCGTGCTCAGGTTGGACGTGCCTGTGCGCTGGGAGACGTTCACCGACCGCGGGAAAAATTACCTTGACGCCTCGCCCTCATTGTATATGAACGTGAAGAGCGGCCGTCGCGGAGAGTGGACAGGCACTGTTGGGTACCGCATGACAACGGGTGGAGTGGACAGTTATGCCGTAGACAGCTACATGTCTGATTATCGCACGCGGGTGGTAACGTCGGGAATTGTCCCAAGGCAGGGCACTTTCAGCGCCATGGTGGGTTATGACTACAAGCGTCCCGTGACCGAGATGTTCATGAGTTTCAACGCGAGTTACAATTACAACCATGGCAGCGCGATGACAGACATGACCATTGCCGATGGCCAATATCTGCTCCGTAACGTGACCCGTGACTGGCACGGGCAAGTCGCGCAGGCAAAAGCCCTCGTGTCAAAGGGCTTTTTCGACATTCACCTTAAGACAAGGTTAGACCTCGGTTACACCTTTGCCAGAGGCCAACAGCTGTCTGGAGGGATGGTGACCGACTACCGGTCGAGTGTCCTTTCGGTGTCGCCCGAGGTGGTATTCTCGCCAAGTTTCGGCATGTTTACCTACCGTGCCTCCTTCGCCTGGAACAAGATGAAGACCGATGACACGGGTCGGAACACGCTGCTGGACTGGGCGCAGCGTCTCGCTTACACGCAAACCATCGGAAAGGTAGACATTTCCCTTTCGGCTGTTCATTACCGCAACGAGTCGCCAGCGGGGCAGCCCGTCAACACGCTGCTGGCAGATGCCTCGGTGGTATGGCGTTTAAAGAAGGTCAGGTTGTCGGCGGAAGCGCGCAACCTGTTTGATAAACGTCGCTGTATCGTCACCTCTTACAGTGGCGTGATGTCAGCTACCAACTGGTATGAGTTGCGTCCCCGGGAGTTGGCGGTTAAGGTTCAGGTGAGTTTCTAAGCTCCTGTCTCGGGCGGAAACCATCCCGTGCCATGGCAGCGACTATGCTTTCAGGTGCGTGAAGTCGGTTTTGCGGCAGGCGCAAGCGGGTAATCTGCCTGATATTTGACGAGTGAATGGGGTTAATATGGCATTTTCTAAAAAAATGGGTCAAAATGTTTGGTGTTTCAAAATAAATTAGTACCTTTGCACTCGCTTACGGGATTTAGCGCAGTAGGTAGCGCACGCGTCTGGGGGGCGTGAGGTCGCTGGTTCGAGTCCAGTAATCCCGACAAGCCGAGAGCCGCGGCATTTTTTGCTTGCGGCTTTTTTCGTGCCGCATCCTTTCCTTGACTTCTTCGAAATCCTTTTCCCTTCAAGCGATATCATGCGAATCTATGGATTCAGTGGATTTTCAGTGGGGAATAATCAGTTCTTGCCTTGCGGTGCCCGGGGATACGCGGAGGTGTTGTGAGCGACGTGCATGGGAAAGGGTAGGAATGAATGAGCCTGTCACCCCATGATACTTCCACTGGGTCATGATTTCCGCCTGCGGGAAATCAAGTTGTTTGCCTTTTCAAAATAAGTTGTTTTCCTTCGCGATTTAACTTGTTTTGCCGAGGAAAATAAGTTGAATTCATGACCAAAACAAGTTATTTTCGTATATGCCCATTTATGTACCGCGATTTCTCTTCTGGCGCCTGGGGTTTGAGACGTTTTTTGCCGACCGCCAAGAATTTTTTCTTTCATTGTCGCGGCATGGCTTTCGTGATGTACTCAGCTAAAATCATGAATGCATTCAGACAGGTTCCCCGACTGGGCAGCGAAGAGCCAAAATATCACAAAACGCCGCCCCATGATGGGACGGCGTTCCTTTTTTATGCCTACGAACTATGGAAAAGGTTTCGGCGAGCGTAAGTTAACGCCCCACCGATTCCGAAAACAAATCTTTCAACACGCCCCAGCCTCACGCTCCACTTATGCTAATGATGGTGGGAGCGCTCGTGCGCTGCATGTCAGCCTCTTGGCTATTGCCCGCCGTTTCTCTCCACGCGCTTGTGCTCGCCCTTGTCCAGGGAGTGCTTCAGTACGATAGCGTCTATGTAGAACACGATTTCCTCGGCCAAATTGGTAATATGGTCACCCGCCCGCTCCAACCTGAGGAACACGCCCTTGAAGTCAAGGCAGAAAGCGGCTCTTTCAGGGTGTTGCTCTATGTACTCAGCCAGTGCGGTGGTGGCGGCGGCGTTGATTTCGTCTACTAGGTTGTCTTTCTCGAACAGACTCCTGGCCAGCGCGATGTCTTCCTGCTCCAGTGCTTGCTTGGCTGTCTGTAACATGTCCACTACGGCTTTGCCCATTTCCAAGAGCCTTGTTTTCTCCAGCAACTCGGGGTCTATCGGCTCTCCGTCTTGCTTGATGGTGAAGCGCGCTATGTTCTCGGCGAAGTCGCCTATGCGTTCCAGGTCGGTGTTTATCTTGAGCATGGCCACGATGAACCGCATATCTATGGCCACGGGGTTGTAGAGCACCAGGAAGTCCTCTATGTCGCAGTCCAGCTTCAGCTCATAGGCGTTGACACGCTTCTCCCTGACCAGCACGTCCCACGCCTTCTCCTTGTCCGCTGTGCGCAGCGTCTCGCACGCGTTTTCCATCTGCTCGCCTACCAGAGCCCACATGTCGAGCACCTCGGCGCGGATGGCCTTCATCTCGTCTTCCACGAATTTTACCATGTCTTTTCGCTTTTTATTGGTTTGACAGTCTTTTTCCCTCTCTCGTCATCCGAAGCGTCCCGTGATGTAATTCTGCGTCTCCTCCTTCTCGGGGTGGGTGAACATCTTGGTGGTTTTGTCATACTCCACCAGCCTGCCCAGGTAGAAGAAGGCCGTCTTGTCGCTCACGCGGGTAGCCTGCTGCATGTTGTGGGTGACGATAACGATGGTATAGTCCTTTTTCAGCTCGTGTATCAGCTCCTCCACCTTGGCAGTGGAGATGGGATCGAGGGCTGAGGCTGGCTCGTCCATCAGTAGTACTGACGGAGCCACGGCCATGGCTCGCGCTATACAGAGCCGCTGCTGCTGGCCTCCCGAGAGGGCGTAAGCTGACTTCTTCAGCTTGTCTTTCACCTCTTCCCAAAGCGCGGCTCCGCGCAGCGACTTCTCCACTCGCTCCGCGATGAACTTCTCGTCTTTCACGCCGTTCACCCGCAACCCGTAGGCCACGTTCTCGTATATGCTCTTGGGGAAGGGGTTGGGGCGCTGGAACACCATGCCCACGTTTTTCCTCAGCTCGTCCACGTTGACGGAGCGGTCGTAGATGTTCTGTCCGTCAATGGTGATCTGTCCCTCCAGCTTTGTGCCGGGTATCAGATCGTTCATGCGGTTGAAGAGTCTCAGGAAGGTGGACTTGCCGCAGCCCGAGGGGCCGATGAACGCCACCACCTCATTTTCCTCTATGCTCATGTTGATGCCCTTCAACGCGTGGAAGTTGCCATAATGGAAGTCTACGTTTTTCGCTTCGATTTTACTCATGGGTCTTATTTCTTTAGTCTAGTTTCTTGTTTAGTGGGTCTTCAGCTTGCCCTGGAAATAGGTGCGCAGGGCATTGGCCAGCAAGTTGACGGCCAGCACGATGATGACCAGCGTCAGTGCCGTGCCATAGGCTATGGGTATCTGCCTTTCCATGTCCGTTCCGCTGGTGGCCAGCACGTAGAGGTGGTAGGGTAGCGCCATGCACTGGTCTAGCACACTGCTGGGCAGCTGGGGCAGGAAATAGGCTGCGCAGGTGAAGAGGATTGGAGCTGTCTCGCCCGACACGCGCCCCACGGCGAGAATCAGTCCCGTGATGATATTGGGCATGGCCATGGGCAGAATCACCTTGCTTATGGTTTGCAGCTTCGTGGCTCCCAGGGCGAGACTGCCCTCTCTGAAGCTATCGGGAATGGCCTTGAGCGCCTCCTCGGTAGTCCTGATGACAAGAGGCAAGGCGAGCAATCCCAGCGTGAGCGAGCCCGCGAGTATGCTGTCGCCGAAGCCGAAGAAGTTGACAAAGAGCGACATGCCGAACAATCCGAAGACGATGGAGGGGATGCCCGCCAGGTTGTTGGTCATCATGCGTATGAAGCGCACTATCTTGCCGCTCTTGGCATACTCGTGCATATATATGCCGCTCATCACGCCTAGGGGGAAGGCGAACAGGGCACTGCCCACCATCAGGTAGAATGTGCCGACGATGGCTGGCCAGATGCCTCCGCCTTTCATGCCGTCGCTAGGGGGTGTAGTGATGAAATCCCAGCTCATCACGCCCGCTCCCTTTATGGTGATGAAGGCCAGCAGCACGATGAGTATCGTGACGATGAACGCGCTCAAGGCACGAAATATGCCGAAGGCCAATTTCTCGGCCACAATCTTGCGGCGGTGATTGCCCGCCTGTAGTCTCTTTTCGCTATCCATTCTGTGGTGATTTTAGCTTGTCATTTCTTGTTCTTGGCTGAGATGTATTCCACGCTAGTGTTGATGATGAGCGTGATGAAGAAGAGCACTACGCCCAGCAAGAAGAGCGATTGGTAATGCGGACCTCCAGCAGGTGCCTCGCCCAGCTCAGCGGCAATCGTGGCGGGGATGGTGCGCAACGGGTCGGTAATGGCCAGCGGTATCACGGCGGCGTTGCCCGTCACCATGAGCACTGCCATTGTCTCGCCGAAGGCACGACCTATGCCGAGCACCACGGCCGACGTAATGCCCGACGCGGAGTAGGGCATCACCACCTTGTAGATGGTTTGCCATCGGCTAGCTCCCAAGGCCAAGCTGGCTTCGCGCTGCGAGCGGGGGCAGTTGAGCATGGCGTCTTGGCTCACGGTGATAATCGTGGGCAGCGCCATGATGGCAAGCACCAACGCGCCCGCCAATCCGCTCTCGCCCACGGGCAGGCCGAACACGTCTTGCAACAGGGGTACTATCACTATGAGCCCGAAGAAGCCGTAGACCACCGAGGGGATGCCGTTGAGCAGCTCGATAACAGGCTTCAGCGTCTTCCGGGTGCGCTCGCCCGCCACCTCGGCCATGTAGATGGCCACCGAGAGGCCAAAGGGCAGCGCGAAGAGGATGGCGAATACTGTCACCCACACCGTGCCCAGCACCAGTGGCAGGAAGCCGAATTGCGGAGCGGGCGTGGCCGTGGGGAACCACTCGTCGCCCAGGAACACCTCCGTTCCCGAGATGGTGTGGTCTGCGAGCCGCTTCACGTTTGCCTCTTTGTCCACGAACTCCGTGGGCACGAAGGCCACGATGCCAGGTGTTTTCTCCACCAGGCTCTCTATGCATTGTGGCGCGCGCTCGTAGTTCTTGCCCATTTGCTCCTCGGTGAAATAGCGGGGCATGTCGTCTAGTCTGAAGGTGGTGACGCGTTCATTCTCGCCCCCAACCTCGTTCCAGTTGGTGATGTCTTCGTCGAATATCTTCTTGATTTGCTCGGCGTTCAGCTCGTCCACGGGGTTGGCCTTGTTCACCACCAGGGTGTAACCCTCCTCTGTGGTCTTTTGCGAGAAGAGGCCGAAGCCCTCGGAGAAGAGGAACACTACGATGAGCAGTATGACTACGCTCGTCAGGAATCCGCTGCAGGTAATCAGTCCCGTTATGGCTTTCTCTAGTAGCTTTCTCATGTTTGTATGCTCTCGGTTTTCTTTTCGCCGGCAAAAGTAGGGCATAGGTATCACGAAGCGGTGACAAGGGTGTTACGATTCCGTTTCGAAGCGTGATTGTGACCTCCATGTAACATCTTTGTAACCGCGAGTCTGTTATTTCGCGTCAGAAAACAATATATTATATATTAAGGTATAGAAGATGAAAGCGAAAAGACTCTTGTTGTCGGCCGTCGCGGCGATTCTCGTTTCCAGCGTGGCGGCTCAGAAAATCAAGGGCAGCGACACCGTGCTGCCTGTCAGCCAAGAGGCTGCCGAGATGTATATGTCTCTCCATCCCGACAGTCGCGTGACGGTGACTGGTGGTGGCTCTGGCGTGGGCATTTCCGCCTTGATGGACGGCACCACCGACATCGCCATGTCCTCCCGCTCCATCAAGTTCAACGAGCGGGTGAAGCTCAAGAACAGCGGCAAGCAACTGAAGGAGGCCGTGGTGGCCTATGATGCGCTGGCCGTCATCGTGCACCCCTCCAATCCGGTCACTCATCTCACCCGCCAGCAGCTGGAGGCCATCTTCCGCGGCAAGGTGACCAACTGGAATCAGGTGAAAGATCCCTACACGGGCAAGCGGGGACCCGACCTGAAGATAGTGGTCTATTCCCGCGAGACTTCCTCGGGTACTTATGAGTTCTTCAAGACCAGCGTGCTGCGGGAGAAGAACTACATGGCGGGCGTGCTTTCCATGCCCGCGACGGGTGCTGTCATACAGTCGGTGAGCCAGACCAAGGGAGCCATCGGCTACGTGGGCATGGCCTATGTCAACGACAGGGTGAGGGCCGTGAAGGTGTCCTATGACGGCAAGCACTTTGTCTATCCCACGATGGAGACAGGCCGCAACCATATCTACCCCATCATCCGCGAGCTGTACTATTACTACACCGCTGACCGCGCCAAGGTCGTGGAGCCTTTCCTCCGCTTCCTGCTCTCTGGCGAGGGGCAGCGGCTGGTGATGAGGAGTGGATACGTGCCCGTGGGCTGATATTCCCTCCTCGCCTAGGAGTCCGCGCCAAGTGGGAGGCTTTCCGGTTTCCCGCTTGCGTGTCTCATGGAAAGCGCGTGTATTCGCGGGTGAAGTCACCTTCACCGACTGCCCCCATCGCATGATATTTTTGGTGGTCAAGTGAGATTTTCTCTTCTTTTTCCCTCTATTTCGTGATAAATGATTAATTTTGCGAAGAAGAGAAGATGCCATGAGTAACTGCTTGAAACCCCGATGTATTTGTCCGTGGCCGTCTCCATGGAGACGGATTGTCGCCCTGTGCTGTTCAGGGGTTTCGCTTGCCATGCAAAAATGTGGGCTGAAAATTTGCGTATCTGCGAAATTTTTATACTCTCTCTCTCTCTCTCTCATGTTTATGTAGGGATAAACTCTTCCTGTGCGGCAGCGTGCCCTTTCTCGCGGACTTCCGCGAGAAAGGGCACGCTGCCGCGTCACCTCATCGCCCATGTTGGGTCTTCTTTTCCTATCCGTTTCCCCGTATTTCCTAAACACTATGATATGAAGAAAACCGGAAAGTATCTATTCACGCTCTTTATCGCCCTGCTCTCCCTGCCCCTCGTGGCCCAGGAGCGGGCGGATGACTATCGCTTCGCCTTGCGCACCAACCTGCTGCGCTGGGTTGCCCTTACGCCCGACGTGGGTCTGGAGTGGCGCGCCACTCCCTCGTGGGGCATACTGGTGAATGGCTCATGGACCTCCTGGGACTGGAGCCAGCACGACCGCCGCTACGCCCTTTGGGAGGTGGCCCCTGAGGTGCGCCACTATGTTGGCGTGGGCAAGCGGGCCTATGTGGGCGCAATGTACAAGCTGGGGGAGTTCAACTACAAGCTCAACCGCGTGGGCAAGCAAGGCGACCTGATGGGTGGCGGCTTGACGGGCGGCTATCAGCTGCGGCTCAACGACGCGCTCTCCCTTGACTGCTCACTGGCCCTGGGCTACCTGCGCGCCGACTATGAGAAGTACAGGGTAGTGGAGGGCGTGCGCGTGCGGCAAGGCGAGGGTGCCAAGAACTGGTGGGGACCCATCCATGCCGGCCTCACCCTGACGTGGAACCTCTTTTAACTTCATCAGCCTATGAGAAAGACCATATATATAATAAGGTATTGCGTGGCGGCGGCCCTGACGCTGGCCGCGACCTCCTGCGTGAAGGACGAGCTTCACGACACGCCGCATCCCGACTACGGGAAAATCACCGTCACCGCCGATTGGAGCGACCGGGGCGGGGGCGTGGACATCCCCGTGGAGTGGACAGTGACAATGGGTGACTATACAGGCACGGAGACTGGAGAGACCCACTCACCGGACTATCTTTTCAAGCCAGGCGGCTATACCCTTGCGGCCTACAACACCCCCGAGGGCATCACGATAAGCGGCACGACGGCTACTGTGGCCGCAGCGGACGGCGGCGGCTGCATCGTGAACACCCCCGGCTGGCTCTTCTCTTCCGTGCAGGAGGTGGCGATAGAAGCGGACACCGACTACGAGCTGACCGCCGTGATGCATCAGCAGGTGCGTAAGCTTACCCTCATGATCGAGCCGACGGGCGACGCGGCAGAGCGTATCGAGAGCATCGAGGGCACGCTGAGCGGAGCGGCAGGGACGCTGGACTTCGCCACGGGCACCTACGGCACACCCTCGGAGGTGGAGCTGCACTTCACGAAGATAACGGATGGTGACGATGCGGGCAAGTGGACGGCAACCGTGCGGCTGCTCGGCATCGCGGGCAACCTCCAAAGGCTCACCGCCACGTTGACCTACACGGACGGCAACCCACAGCCTACCGCCCTTGAGAGCGACCTGACTGAAGCCCTCGCGGACTTCAACGACGGCAAGACCGCGCCTTTGACCCTCGGCGGCACAATAGCCGAGACCCCGGGCGAGGCGGGCTTCACCGGTGAAATCACAGACTGGGAAACAGTGGACGGCGGCGGAGTGGATGCCGAAATGTAAAAGTAAAAAGAATCATTAGAAATACAGAAACGATGAAGACAAGATTATTCACCTTCGCAGCGCTGGCACTGGCACTCGCGCTTGCTGCCTGCACCAACGACGAAGAGAACCTGAACGACGGCCCCGTGGCCGCAGTGATTAACGCCGAAATTTCCGACGCCGCAGCCACCCGCGCCAGCGGTACCGCCTGGACTGGCGGAGACCGCATCGGCGTCACCGACATCGGCAACGATACCCGGTACGGCAACGTGCCTTTCATCCTGAAGAACGGGAAATTTGAGGCAGAAGAAAAGGTCATCTATATCGAAGATGTAAAGACCCATACTTTCCGCGCCTACTATCCGTACAACGCAGCGGGAGGCACCCTCGCAGCCACGACCGATGCCACGGCGCAGCAGAACCAGCCTGCCATCGACTTCCTCTTTGCTTCAGGAGCCACGGGGGACAAAAACAGCCCGGTAGTGAGCTTCACCGACAAAACGAAGGATGGCGGTGCAGACAACTCCTTCCACCACCGCATGAGCCAGATAACCCTTACCATCGAGGCGGGCGACGGCGTGGATTTCAGTGTGATCAAGCCTGAACGTTACACGCTGGACGGATTGAAACTCACCGGTACGTTCAACACGGCCGACGGCATTGCCACCGCAGACGACGGGGCACAGACCGGAGAACTGACCATGGAGCTGGCAGACGGCAACCTCACGTCATCGGTCATCCTCTTCCCGCAGGCAGCTGCATCCCTGCCGTTGACTGTGAATTACAGAAGTCAGAATTATCGTGCCACGCTCACCGTGCCCGAAGGCGCACTGAAGGCAGGCAACAACTATACCTATACCGTCAAGGTACGCAATAGAGGCATTGAAGTCAGCCAAGCCACGATTGCGGCGTGGAACGAAATAGACCTCGGAGAAGTGGGTGCTGACCTGTAGTCAGATACGAACCGATAAACGATAAGGAATATGAACATCAGACATGCATTATACCTGATACCGGCAGCGGCGGTGCTGCTTCTTGCGGCGACCGCCTGTACGCAGGACGATCTCGGCGACGGCACGTTGCCCGAGGGCGAGTATCCATTGGTAATCCGCGCCACCGGCCTGCAAGCCGTGGCAACCCCTGCCTCACGCGCCACCGTGGACGGCGACTGGCAGGGCGTACAGACCGTAGCCCTCAGCGTGGGCGGCACGGTGAAGGAATACGATGTGACGGCATCTGATGCCGATGGCTGCAAGACAGCCACCCTGAGCAGCGACACCGACCCGTTCTGGTGGACAAGCCGTGAGGACATCACCGTTTCGGCATGGTGGCCATACGGCACCACGATGCCCGATGTGGTAGTAAAGGCCGACCAAAGCACGAAGGAAGGCTTCGAGGGCAGCGACTTCATTTCCGCCGAAGCCCAGACCGTGCAGTTCGACCACCCGACGCTTGAGTTCAGCCACCGCACGGCGCGTATAACGGTTCTTCTTAAGCCGGGAGACGGCATCACGAGCGTGACGGGAGCCGATGTTTCCGTGACCGGCTTGAGCACGGATAACGGCAATCCCGCCACTATCAAAACATACGCGCCGGGCGGCGACACCTACGAAGCCCTCACCGCACCGCAGACCGTGAAGGCGAATACCCCGTTCATACAGGTGGATTTAGGCGGAGGCAACTTCTACTTCCGCCCGCAGAACGACGTCGTATTAGAGGCGGGCAACCGCTATACCTACACCGTCAGGGTGAACGCCACCGGCTTGACGCTGGAGGGCTGCACTATCGGTGATTGGGCTGACGGCGGCGGCGAGAGCGGCGCAGCCGAGGATTTGGGCTACAACTACGACACCACCACCAAGACCTACACGGTCTATAACGCAGACGGCCTGCTGGCATGGGCGGAAGCCGCAAAGAGTGATCTCAGCTTCAACTGCACCCTGACTGCCGACATCGACCTGACGGGCAAGAAGTGGACACCGATAGGTAAAGGCACCACTTCTGAATCCGGTTACCAAGGCACCTTCGACGGACAGGGACACCGCATCACGGGGCTGGCCATCACTACGGACAATCCGAGCGGTGAGAGTGCTGCGTTGTTCGGCGGTATCGGCGGCAACGGCGAGGTGAAGAACCTGCAACTGGTGGATGTGGACTACGATGTGCGGCAAAACGGTGTGGCCGGTGGCATAGCGTGGAGCAACTTCGGCACCCTCACCGCCTGCTCCGTAACGGGAGATATTTCTGCAACAGGAGGATATGTCGGCGGCATTGCGTCTTCCAACTTCGGTAGCATTATTGGCTGTTGGTTCGATGGAAATTTAACGTCAGGCATTGGTAATGGCGGAATCGCTGCTCTCAACTATAGCACCATCACCGCCTGCTATTATGGTCAGAATGGGTATCCCGGAGTAGCAATTAACGATGGCACCGATGATACGCATCGAATAGACTCCGGCGACTCCTGGAAGCCAGCCGTCGATGGCATGAACGCCGCCCTCACCGTCAACGACTACCAGTGGGCACTCGGCACCGACGGCCTGCCCGTACTGCAAAAGAAACAATAACAACCCCTAAACAACACGCATCATGAAACGAACAACCATCCATATATCCGCAGCCCTCGCCCTGCTGCTCGGCTTTGCCGCCTGCACGCAGGACGAAGCGGGCTTCCTGCCGGAAGGGGCGGAAGGCACACCCATCGTCTTCACCGCCACGGGGCTGAACCACGACGCGACAGCCACCGCCGGTACCCGTGCCCCGGTGGACGGGAACTGGGAGGGCGTGCAGAGCGTGGCAGTCAGGATGGACGGCACGGTGAAGGCGTACGACGTGACGCCCACCACCGCCGACAACACCAGCGCCACGCTGACCTCCACCGACCCGCACTACTGGACTAACCACGATGACATCACCGTCACGGCGTGGTGGCCCTACACCGAGGGCGAGACCACCCCGCCTGCCGTGGTGGTAAGAGCCGACCAAAGTTCGCCGACTGACTTCGAGGGAAGCGACTTTATTTCCGCCGAGAACCAGCCGGTGAGCTACGGCAACCCCACGCTCCGCTTCACCCACCGCACGGCGCGGGTGACCGTCGTCCTGACGGACTACACCGAGGGGATGGCGTCCGTCAAGCTGACCGGCCTCTCCACCGAGAACGGCAACCCGGCCGTAATCGCCCCGTATGACAAGGGCGGTGACACCTACACTGCGCTCGTAGCCCCGCAAAGTGTGGCAACGGGCACGACATTCATTACCTGCAAATTCACCAACGGCAAGGTCTTCGTCTATAAGATGAAGAACGATACCGACTGGCAGGCGGGCGAGGAATATACCTACACCGTCTCCCTTGCCGCGGCAGAAGACCCGGGATACACCGTGTCGGAGGACGGCAAGACCTACAACGTCACCTCCGCCGATGGGCTGCTGGCGTGGAACGAAGCCGTACAGAAAGATATGACACTGAACTGCACCCTCGCCGACAACATCGACCTGACGGGCAAAGACTGGACGCCGATAGGCGCAAGCTTCGGCAACTCATACACCGGCACCTTCGACGGCAATGGCAAGACCATCACGGGGCTGACCGTTACGGGAAGTGACCGATATACGGGTCTGTTCGGCTTCATCAAAGGCACGGTGAAGAACGTGGTGCTGACAGAAATAAACATAACAAGTGGCACGTTCGTCGGCGGCGTGGCGGGATGGAGCTTTGGCGGCAACATTGAAAACTGCTCGGTGTCGGGCAGCGTCAGCGGTAGCGACGTAGGCGGTGTGGTGGGCTATCAACAGGGCGGTTCCATCACCGGATGCAGTTCCTCGGCCACAGTGAAGGGAACGCAGCGGGCAGGCGGCGTGGCAGGTGCAACGAATTCCGGTGCCACCCTGACCGCCTGCTATGCCACGGGCGACGTGACCGTTGAAAATGACGGTCCAAACAACGCCTGTGCCGGCGGCGTGGTGGGATCCAACGCATACAGCACCGTCATTGCCTGCTATGCCGCGGGTAACGTCAGCGGTACCGGAAGCGGTACCATCCATGTAGGCGGCGTGGTGGGAGAAAACTATGCCACCCTAACCGCCTGCTACTGGAGCGGCCTCCCCGACAATGACAACGGTGGAGCCACGAAGGTGGACGGCACGAACGTCACCTGGCAGACGGCTGTTGATGCCATGAACGCCGCCCTGCAGAACGCAGGCTCAGAGTGGCGTTACGAACTTACCGGAGAACTGCCCACGCTGAAGAAAGAAGAATAACCTCTAAACAACACGCATCATGAAACGAACAACCATTCATATCATACGGGTGACGGGCGGCAGTCCCAACATCTACCTGGAGGATGCGGAGATAAGTGTGTCAAGCGGTCCCGCTATCAACATAGAGGGAGGCAACCCCACTATCCATGTAAGGGGCGAGAACAGTGTGTCTTCCACCGACAACACTGGCATCGCCGTCTCCGGCGGAGCGACTCTCACCATCGAGGGACGCAGCACGGCGGACATGCTGACGGCTACGGCAGGCAACGGGGGCGCAGGCATTGGTTCCCCCCTTGGCGGTACAGTCGGCGGCAATATCACTATCGGCAATGTTACGATTCATGCCACCGGAGGTAGTGGAAATTCCGCTTTTGGAGGCGCAGGTATAGGCTCGTCCGGCAGCGGAACTTGCGGAGATGTCACAATCACGGACGCTGTGATAGTGGCCAATGGCGGAGATTATTCGTCGGGCATCGGCATGGGATATGGAAATACTTCCCAGCCATCCATCGGCAAGATTACCATCACCAACTCTGATGTGACGGCTAAAGCAGGGCGTTATGCATCTGCCATCTATGCGGACGGATATGAATAAGGATGCTGAATTGTACCCCATGCATGGGGTACCGAAAGGGGTCATGCATGGGGTACCGAAAGGGGTCATGCATGGGGTATCAGAATAGGTCATGCATGGGGTATAATTGGCACCCACGCATGATAGATAATAAGCCATATTAATATAAACCTTAAAAAACAAAGTAGTATGTTGGAATTTGAAGTAAAATCAAAGGTTCAGCCCGTGGGCGAACGCAAAGGACAGACAGTGTATTACGCACAAGTGAAGTCGCAACAGAAATTGACGAACAAGATGCTTATCGAGCGCATCGTGCGCGAGACCTCGCTGTCGGAGGGCGATGTGAAGAACGCGCTGATAAGCCTCTCCAACGTGGTGTGCGAAGCCCTGCAGCTGGGCATGAGCGTGGATCTCGCCGAGCTGGGCAACCTGCGCATCTCCGTCCCCTCGAAGATGATGGACACGGAGAAGGAGGTCACCGCGAAGGACGCGCTGAAGAACCCGAAAATCGTCTTCACCCCCAAGCAGAAGATGCGCGACGCCGCCAACCAGGTGGAGCTGAGCGTGGACCGCGACAGCCTGAAGGCCTCCGCGGGCGGCGGCTCCTCCACCACCCCTCCCGACGATGAGGAGGAGCAGGGCGGCCAGACGCAGCCTGGCGGCGGCACGGGCGGCACGGGCGAGTCGGGCGAGGAGTAGGCTCCCCGCCCCCTATAGCGGACGCGCCGGCGCTCCCCCCGCGGGGGGAACGCCGGCGCGTTTCTCTTTCCGTCCGCCAGGCGGGGCTATAGGCTCTCCAGCATGCGCTTGATGACCACCTGGGCCGATATCTCCCTGTTGGCGGCCTCCGGGATGACGAGGCTGCGGGGGCTCTCTATCACGTCGTCGGTGACGATGAGGCCCCGGCGCACGGGCAGGCAGTGCATGAAGTAGGCGTCGTTGGTCAGCGCCATGTGCTCCGCGTCGATGGTCCACGACATGTCCTTGGAGAGTATCTTGCCGTAGTCCTCGGGGCGGGTCACTCCCGGGCAGCTCCAGTTCTTGGCGTAGACGAAGTCCGCGCCGCGCAGCGCCTCCCGCTGGTCGTACTCCACCTTGGCGTCGCCGGCGAACTTGGGGTCGAGCTCGTAGCCCTCGGGGTGGGTGATGACCAGGTCCACGTCGGCGGCCCTCATCCACTGGGCGAAGGAGTTGGGCACCGCCTGGGGCAGGGCGCGGCAGTGGGGCGCCCAGGTGAGCACCACCTTGGGCCTGCGGGCGGGGCGGTGCTCCTCTATGGTGATGAGGTCGGCGAAGGCCTGCAGGGGGTGCACGGTGGCGGTCTCCATGGCGAAGACGGGCCTTCCGCTGTGCTTCACGAACTGGTTCACGATGGTCTCGGCGTAGTCATACTCGCGGTCGGTGAGCCCGGCGAAGGAGCGTATGCCTATGAGGTCGCAGTAGCACCCCATGACGGGTATGGCCTCCAGCAGGTGCTCGCTCTTGTCGCCGTCCATGACGACTCCCCGCTCGGTCTCCAGCTTCCACGCCCCGGCGTTCACGTCGAGCACGATGACGTTCATGCCCAGGTTCATGGCCGCCTTCTGGGTGGAGAGGCGGGTGCGCAGCGAGTTGTTGAAGAATATCATCAGCAGGGTCTTGTTCTTGCCCAGGTGCTGGTAGGCGAAGCGGTTGGCCTTCACCTCCCTTGCCTCGTCCAGGGCCTTGCCCAGGTCTCCGAGGTCTTGCGCGTTGAAGAATGTGTTCATAAGCGGTGTATAAGGGTTAAGTGTGTTGGTGGCGGGGGTGTCACGGGCGTGTCTGCCCCTCGCCGTTGATGAGCCACTTGTAGGTGGTGATCTCCTCCAGGGCCATGGGGCCTCTGGCTCCCAGCTTCTGGGTGCTGATGCCTATCTCCGCGCCCAGCCCGAACTGCGCCCCGTCGGTGAAGCTGGTGGGGGCGTTGACGTAGACGCAGGCCGCGTCCACGAGGGCCTGGAAGCGGGCGGCTCGCTCCTTGGAGGAGGTGATGGCGCACTCGCTGTGGCCGCTGCCATAGGCCTCTATGTGGCGGATGGCCTCGTCCATGTCGGCCACGGTCTTCACGCCCATGGCGTAGTCCAGCCACTCCCTGCCCCAGGTGTCCTCGCCAGCGTGGAAGAGCAGCCCCTCGGGATAGCGTCCCCGCAGGGCCTCGAAGGCCTCTGGGTCGGCGTAGAGCCTCACCTGATGGCTCGTGAGCGGCTCGCATAGCTGGGCGAGCTGGGGCAGCCGTGAGCGGTGTACCAGCAGGCAGTCCAGCGCGTTGCACACGCTGGGGCGGCGCGTCTTGGCGTTGTCGATGATGGCCTTGCCCATCTCCAGGTCTCCGTCCTCGTCGAAGTAGGCGTGCACCACGCCCGCCCCGGTCTCTATGACGGGCACCTTGGCCGTCTCCCTCACGAAGTCGATGAGCCGCTTGCTGCCCCTGGGGATGCAGAGGTCTATGTAGCCCACGGCGGTGAGCATCTGGGCCGTGGCCTCGTGGGTGGCGGGCAGCAGCGTGACCGCCTGGGGGGAGACCCCGAAGCGGGCGAGCGTCTCGTGGATGAGCTCCACGGCGGCCCTGTTGGAGTGGTCAGCGTCCTTGCCCCCCTTGAGCACGCAGGCGTTGCCGCTCTTCAGGCAGAGGGAGAACACGTCGAAGGTGACGTTGGGCCTGGCCTCGTATACCATGCCTATCACGCCGAAGGGCACGCTCACCTTGCGCAGGCGCAAGCCGTTGGGGAGGGTCTTCTCCGCCAGCGTGCGCCCCAGGGGGGAGGGGAGGCGGCTGACGTTGCGCATGTCCGCGGCGATGTCGGCCAGCCTCTCGGTAGTGAGCTTCAGCCGGTCGTGGAGGGGGTTCGCCTCGTCCATCAGGGCGAGGTCTTGGGCGTTGGCCTCCAGCAGCCATGGGGTCCGCTCCTCGATGGCGTCGGCCACGGCCTGGAGTATCTCGTTGACGCGGCGGTCGGGCAGCAAGGCCAGTTCCTTGCTGGCCGCTCTCGCTTGCCGGAAGGTGTCTGTAAGGTTTGTCATGGGGTCTAGGGGTGTATATACATTATTATAATGTTGATAGGGTGGCGGTGTCACTCCATGCAGAGGTAGTCGTAGTGCACGAGGGGTCTCAGGTCATGCTCTCCCATGTGGAGGCGGGCTTCCTCCGCGCTGTATCCGCTGCGTCCCACGGCGAAGGTCTCCCCCCGCTCGTTGGCTATGTTGATGATGTCTCCCTCCATGAAGTCTCCCTCCACGGCGCACACGCCCACCAGCAGGAGGCTGACGGCCCGCTCGCCCCTGAGGGCTTCCTCCGCCAGCCTGTTGACCCTCACCACGCCCTTGGCGAAGCTCTCGCTGTGGGCTATCCACTTCTTCACGCCGCTGGCGGGGTTGGGGTTGGGCATGAACTCGGTGTGGGGAATCTCTTGTGGGCGGGTGAAGAGGGAGGGGAGCACGTTCTCCCGCGCGCCGTTGGCTATGATGACCCTTATGCCCTCCTCGGCCACTTTGCGGGCTATGTTGCCCTTGGTGAGCATGCCGCCCCGGCCGAAGCCGCTCTTCTGGGCTTGTATGTAGTGGCTGAGGTCTTGGTCGTAGCGCAGGGTGGGGATGATCTTGGACTGGGGCGACTTGGGGTCGCCGTCGTAGATGCCGTCCACGTTGGAGAGGATGACCAGCGTGTCCGCGTCCATCATGGTGGCGATGAGTCCCGACAGCTCGTCGTTGTCGGTGAACATCAGCTCGGTGACGCTCACGGTGTCGTTCTCGTTGACGATGGGTATCACGCCATTGTCGAGCATCACGCCCATGCAGGCTCGCTGGTTGAGATACTCGGCTCGGGTGGAGAAGCTCTCTTTCATGGTGAGCACTTGCCCCACGTGGACTCCGTGCTCGCGGAAGAGGTCATAGTAGAGTCCTATGAGCTTCACCTGGCCCAGGGCGGAGTAGAGCTGCCTTTGGGCCACGTGGTCCAGCTTGCGGGAGGCTTGCAGCTCGCCCCTTCCGCAGGCCATGGCGCCCGAGGAGACGAGGATGGCTTCCACGCCCTCTTGCCTGAGCCACACCAGTTGGTCCACTATGGCCGACACGCGGGTGACGTCCAGCTTGCCGTCGGGACGGGTGAGCACGTTGCTGCCCACCTTCACCACCACGCGCCTGCGGCCTGTCTTGTTGGTAGCCGTCATTTCCGATTGTCCTTGTCTCTTATCTCCACGCGGCGTATCTTGCCCGAGATGGTCTTGGGCAGCTCGTCCACGAACTCTATGATGCGTGGGTACTTATAGGGCGCGGTCTCCCGCTTGACGTGGTTTTGCAATTCCTTGATGAGCACGTCGCCCGCCCTGTCTTTCCACTCCTTGGCCAATACCACGGTGGCTTTCACCACCATGCCGCGTATGTCGTCGGGCACGCCGGTGATGGCGCATTCCACCACGGCGGGATGGGTCATGAGGGCGCTCTCCACCTCGAAGGGGCCTATGCGGTAGCCGCTGCTCTTGATCACGTCGTCGGCCCGGCCCTCAAACCAGTAGTAGCCGTCTTGGTCTCGCCACGCCATGTCTCCCGTGTGGTAGACGCCGTCGTGCCATGCCTCCTTGGTGAGCTCGGGGTCCCGGTAGTAGCCCTTGAAGAGCCCTATGGGCTTCTCGTCGCCCACCCGGATGCATATCTCGCCCTTCTCTCCTTCCTCGCACTCGGTGCCGTCCGCCCTCAGCAGGCGCACGTCGTATTGGGCGTTGGGCTTGCCCATGCTGCCGGGCTTGGGCTTCATCCAGGGGAAGGTGCCCAGGGTCATGGTGGTCTCGGTCTGGCCGAATCCCTCCATGAGCTGTATGCCCGTCAGTTGGTGGAACGTCTCGGCCACGGAGGGGTTGAGGGCTTCGCCGGCCGTGGTGCAGTATTCCAGTGAGGAGAGGTCGTACTTGCTGAAGTCCTCGAGTATCATGAAGCGGTAGATGGTGGGCGGGGCGCAGAAGGAGGTGACGCGGTATTTCTCTATCTGGCGCATGATTTTCTCGGCGGTGAACTTCTCGTGGTCGTAGACGAACACGGTGGCCCCGGCGAGCCATTGGCCGTAGAGCTTGCCCCACACGGCCTTGCCCCATCCCGTGTCGGCCACGGTGAGGTGGATGCTGTCGGGGGTCAGGTTGTGCCAGAAGACGCCCGTGGTGAGGTGCCCCAGGGCGTAGAGGTAGTCGTGGGCCACCATCTTGGGCTCTCCGCTGGTGCCGCTGGTGAAGTAGATGAGCATCGTGTCCTCGTTGGTGTTGACGTGCTCGGGGCGGACGAAGCGGGGTGCCTTGGGCCACTCTTGCCGCCAGTCGTGGAATCCCTCGGGCACGGCCTTGCCTTGCTGGCTGAGGGAGTTGACGGCCACGAGCACCTTCACCGTGGGGCTGTCGGGCATGGCGGCGAGTATCTGGCTGGTGACGTACTCGTCGTTGGCGCATACGATGGCCTTGACGCTGGCCCGCTGGTCGCGGTATACGATGTCGTGCTTGGTGAGCATGTGGGTGGCGGGTATGGCCACGGCGCCCAGCTTGTGGAGGGCGAGCATGCTGAGCCACCACTGGTAGTGCCTCTTGAGGATGAGCATCACCTTGTCGCCATGGCCTATGCCGAGGCTCTGGAAGTAGGCGGCGGTGCGGTCGGTCTGGTCTTTCAGCTCCGCGAAGGTGGCTCTCACTTCCTCGCCCCGCTCGCTGGTCCAGAGGAGGGCGAGCTTGTCGGGGCACTCCTCTGCCCACGCGTCCATCACGTCGTAGGCGAAGTTGAAGTTCTCTGGTATCTTGAAGTGCAGGTTCCGCTTGTAGTCCTCCTCGGAGGTGAAGCTGGTCTGCGTGAGAAATCGCTCTATCATGGTCTTGGGTTTGTTTGGTGGTGTGTTTAGAAGACTATGCAGATGAACGTGGCGGGCTGTCCTCCCAGCGCCCTCATGCGGTGGGGCTGCGTGGCGTCGAAGTAGATGCTGTCGCCCTCGTTCAGGGTGAGCACGCGCTCGCCGATGGTGATTTCCAGTGTGCCCTCCAGCATGTAGTCGAACTCCTGCCCGTCGTGGCGGTTCTTGTTGGGCAGGTGGCCGTCGGGCTTGGGGTCCACGCGGGTGAGGAAGGGGTTGGCCTTGCGGCCGATGAAGCCGGCGGCCAGGCTTTGGTATTTGTAGTTCTTGTTGCGGTCTATGCTCTGCCCCTGCCCCTTGCGCGTGAGGAAGTAGGCGCTCATGCGCGGCTCCTCGCCGAAGAGCAGCACGTTCAGGTCTACGTCATACTTCTTGGCTATCCTGGCCAGCCGGTAGACGGAAGGGTCTGCCTCGCCGGCCTCTATCTGCAGGTAGTGTTCCAGGGAGGTGTCGCAGACTCGCGCCATCTCCTCGGCGGGTATGTCGAGCGCGTCTCGCAGTCCGCGTAGGCGCTCGCCTATTTGCTTGATTGATTCTTCCATGGGGTGTGTCTTGTTGTTAGGTTGTCTCTTTGCTCGCAAAGGTAAGCATATTTTCTCTATCTGGCAAGCTTTTGCCGGGGAAAGTGGCGTTCTGCCACGTGACGAGCTTGGCGGCAGGGCGGGGAGGGGGTCACTCGTGGGGTACCTC